>Ga0210405_10000082_pt1 | contig 128810 bp, 105 predicted proteins | sample IncBWH11MmetaG_FD_155492 | JGI IMG/M metagenome (GOLD analysis project Ga0210405, IMG submission 155492) | Forest soil microbial communities from Barre Woods Harvard Forest LTER site, Petersham, Massachusetts, United States - Inc-BW-H-11-M | ecosystem: Environmental > Terrestrial > Soil >... | reverse complement strand
GAGGCTGGCCCGGACGGGGCAGATCTTTCAAACCCGCCAGGCCCTCGGCGCGAAAGCGTGCGCGCCACTTGAAGACAGTTACCGTCGAGACGCCGAGTTGTTGCCCTATCTCGATCGCGCCCTTGCCCTCGCTGCTAAGCAGAATGATGCGAGCACGTTCGACCTGGCTTCGACGCATCGTCGGCCGGCGGAGCCACGACCGCAGCTCCTCCAAATCGCCCGGCTTCAGACTCAGTTTCTGCGCAGGTTTCGCCATCCACGAAGTAGATCACAAACTCCCTCCATAAGCAAGCGAATTAACCGTGCGATGCACTAGGCGGCGACCGCCGCCGCCAGCAGGTCGGCCATCGACCAGGGCTTGCGGGTCAGGTCAGCCTTCATGGCCGGCGTCATCCGGATCGCCCCGTGGATCTTGACCAGGTTGTAGTAGGCGAAGAACAGGGCGAAGGCGGCCCGCAGGTTGGCCCGCTTGCGACTGAACCCGTTGGACAGCCGGGTCATCCGGCGCAGGTGGCCGCGAAGGGTCCAGTTGTGCCGCTCGACGTGCGAGGTACAGATCCGGTCCTCCTCGGGCTGGCCTGAAATGGTGATCTTCTCGGCGCCTATGAGGCGCGGCGGGGCGTAGCGCCGTTGTTCGTCGCCGCCCTCCGCGCCAAACTCCTTGACCAGCTGCGCGTAGTCAACCTGCGCGCCGAAGTTGTACTCGACCGCATCCGGGTAGGCGTTGAGGCCATCCGTCGTCAGTTGGAAGCGGCCGGCGCCCGTGGCCGCCGCCAGCTTCACCATGAAGTCGTGCGCGTCCCACCCGGTACGCCGGCCGAGGTGCCAGGCCAGGACGAGCTTGGATTGACGCTCAAGGCCGATCCAGCAGTAGGCGTCGCCGGCTTCCGGGTCCTCGATCTTCTTCCGGGTCTTCGTGCCCTCCTTGCAGCGGACATAGCCCCACACCTCGTCCGCCTGAACGTCCTCGACGGCGACACCCTTCACCAGGTCGGCCAACAGCCGCTCGCAGCCGCCGCCGACCTCGACCAGCAGCCGGAGGATGGTCCGCTTCTCGGTCCCGGTGATCCGCTCGATGCTGCGGATCGAGTTGCCCTCGCAGAGCAGGTGCAGCACGAGCAGGGCACGCTCGACCGGGATGCGCCGCGCCTGCCGGGGCGTCTCGGGGGTTTCGGAGAACGTCTTGCGGCAGGTCAGGCAGCGGAAGCGCTGGCTCCCGTTGCGGTTCCGGCCGAATTTCTTAGCTCTTGCTTGGCAGCTGTGGCAGGTCATGGTCGGGCTCCTTGCGGGATGCCCGGCCGAAAGCCATAATCGAAGTGCGGCTCCGTTCGGCTTCGGTCGGGCGGGTCCAGGCCCCGGCGGTCGTTGACGCGACTACCGGGGCCGTTTTCATCATAGCCCTACTGTACCACCCGGTATATCCCCTGTCAATATCACATATTGACCCTAACCCTCTCCTGGGGTATCCTGAACATAATGGCCAAGGAGAACCATCCTATGAAAGCTGAAAGTACGAAGGGGCGACCGCCCCATCCTCGCACCCAAACGGAGCCCGTCCTTCTCCGCTTTGAGCCTTCCCACCTGGAGATGATCGACCATGCGGCCGAGCACCTGGGCCTGGCCCGGGCCTCGTGGATACGATCTACGCTGTTACAGGCGGCGCGAGAAGTCTTGAAGGAGGCATCGTAGCAATGACTTGCATGCCTCTGCTAAAATCTCCCCTCTAGTTGGACAAAGGGGAGCACCCGCTGGCGGGCGGGCCTCCTGACAAAGGTTGTAATACGGGTTCCCCTCGGGCATGAGGGGTGTGGATCGTGGCGATCCCCACTCTGCCATTCCGGCTGCTCCGAGTCAAGGCCCTGTTCCACACCAGGGAGGCACCATGGCTCGCGCGCAACTAAGCCTACTGAAATCGATCAGCATCGCTGATCTCCTCTTGGACGAGGAGAACCCGCGCCTTGAGGAGGGACACAGCCAGCCCGAAATCCTAGCCCTTTGGTCTAAGGACCGTAGGAACGTCCGACTGGCTGCCGACGTAGCGGAGCATGGCCTCAGCCCTCTCGAACCATTCGCCGTGATCCATCATCCCTCCCTATCGAAGCGTTTCATCGTTCTGGACGGTAATCGGCGCACCGCTGTGCTCAAGCTTCTAGCTCAGCCCAACCTCGCCGCGGACGAGCGCGCAGCTCAGAAGTTCCGCCAACTCGCTAATCGACATGCAGCAACACTTCTGCGGCAGGCACCCTCAATGATCTTCGCCTCTCGTGAAGCGGCCGACCCCTGGATCGACCGGCGGCACTCCGGCGAGAATAAAGGCGTGGGGGGTGTCACATGGGGAACAATCCAGAAATATCGCCGCAATGCCAGGCGCGGTACGCCCGATCCAAACCAGGAAGCGATGCAGGTTCTCGCTCTGGCCAAGGACAATGGTTGGATTTCCGAAGAGCAGCGACGCGCGATTCGTGTCACAACTCTACGCCGCGTTCTCTCGACGGCGCGCGACCAAATTGGACTTTCGCTCACACCAGATGGGCCGAAGGTGTTGCGCCCCCCTGCCGAAGCAACGAGGGTCATGTCTACTATTCTTGGGGCTCTGGCGAAAAAGGGCGTCGTGCGTGAGCTTGACCAAAGGGACCAGCGCGAGGAATTCGTGCGCAAGCACCTCCGGGCCGTGAACGCCGGTCCGGTAATGGCCGATCAAGGCGGGGGAACGAGCGTGACCACATCAACCGGATCGCAGACAGCGCGCGCTGCTGCACAGACTCGCCCCAGGACCAGGAGAACGCTGGCGCCGCCAGTTCTGACCTTTTCTGTGAATCACCTGCGGTGTGCCGCCATCCTTGGCGAATTGCAGCTCATCAAAGTACAAGACACCCCGAACGCGGCGGTTGTGTTGTTCCGCGTCTTTGTCGAACTCAGCGCAGACCACTTTCTCACCACGAAAGGTGCAACGCTCGAGAGAAATACAAGCCTGCATGCCAAGATCAGAGATTGTATTTCTAGGCTGTCTACGACACAATACGCCTTGACCAAGGCACAGCAACAGGTCATGGCAAAAGTGCTAGGAAATGAGCATCACCCATTACACCCAAACACCCTGAATGCCTTCGTCCATAATCCAGAGTTTTTCCCGCTTGAATCAGATCTCCCAAAGATGTGGGACCAAATTGAGGCGTATATAAAGTCGCTATGGAAAGAGCTGGAATGAGGGCTATACATTATTGGCGAAGAGCTGACCATCCCAAACTCGGAAGCGGCTCCCGAGGAATGGATCTACGTCGGTCGGCAACCGTATGGCAGGACTAAAAAAGACTGTCTCTAGCCCTTTATATCGTCGTGCAGCCGTGTAACTCAGTTGATACGTCAAGCGACGCATACCGCTATATAGCGCATTGATTTCTGGTGCAGTATCGTAGGAGACAAGCCAATATCTAAGCGCACCGCTTTTCAGATACTCGGCTAGACGCTGATGATCCTCCGGCCGGTAGTGGTTCCTGTAGAGGCAGCGCCCTTTTACAAAGTAGGGGGGGTCCAAATAGACGAGGCTTTGCCTTGTTAGTACAGCCGCCTTGCGCTTGAGAAACACAAGAGCGTCGCAATTAGAGACGTGGATGCGATTTCGATATTGCGCGATTCGCCGGATTTTAGATATAAGGCCAGCGCGATTGAAGCGAGCATCCATTCGCCATTCTCCGTCCTGGCCGATGCCACCTATCGGGTTGGCGCTAAGGACGCCTGAGCGGTTGACGCGATTTAGAAACAGGCATGCGAACCCAACGTCGAGTATCGAGTGGCGATTGCAAAGGCGCAATATCTTGCGCTGCTGTTGCCATTCTGATACAGAGAGCGTAACGGTTTCGATCCGCTCGCATAGCTCGTCCGTATGAACCAGCACAGCTTTCCAAAAGCAATAAATGCCGCGATCGATGTCGTTCAAGAAAATATCGCTGACGACCTCATTCAATAGGAGAGACACTGCCGCTCCTGAGCCGCCGCAATAAGGCTCGACATAGAAGGGATCGCGCAACCCGGTTGCATAGGCAAGCCGGGCCAGGAAGCCAGCCAAGGCGCTCTTTCCGCCTGGGTAGCGCAGGGGCGTGTCCGTTGTGCTCATCGGGCTTGTTCCCGGGGGCACGGTAGCAAAAAACGTCGCGCTTGGCCATAGCCAGGTGGGGTGCGCCTACTCGCGTCTTGGCGGGATCAGCTCTTCCACCCGCCGAGCCTGCTCCTCACCAAGTTCCGCGAGCCAGGCCGAGACTGACCGGCACCCCAGGTAGCGGGCGACCCGCACCCACCGCCGGGCCTGCGAAGCGCTGGCCCGGACGGTGAATGCTTGGAGCTTGAGCCTAGCCCCCGGCTTCGGGCGCGTCATGAGGGGCCAGGAACCACGCCAGGGGCTTGGCGTAGACGGCGGCGAACAGCGCCAGCTCGACGGGATCGAGCCGGCGCTCGCCGCTCTCGACCTTCGACACGAACGCCTGCCGCGCCCCGATCCGCCGGCCGACCTCGGCCTGGGTGAGGCCGGCTTCCCGGCGCGCTTGGCGCAGGCGCCCGAGCAGGCGCTGGTAGGGCGCCGAGTGGGTGGACCTCACGGCAGGCACCCCCAGGGTCCAAGATGCCGGCCAAACTCCTCGGCCGAGCAGCCGAGGACGCGGAGGAGCGCCGCCAGGCCGGCGACGCTCGGCTGTTGCCTGCCGTGCTCGTAGGCGGCCAGCTGGCGGCGGCTGATGCCGGCGCCGTCGGCCACCCGGTACTGCGGATGCCGGCGCTGCACGCGGACGCGCCGGAGGGCGGCGCCGACCTGGCGGGAGACGCGATCCTCTGGCTTCATCGCCGGTCCCGCCTGGCAGCCGCTTGGGGCCATCCACCGGCCTGCACCTCCATGAAGGCGAGGCAGCAGTGCGCGACTGCCTTGCCGGCTTCCTGGGCCAGCTGTAGGGCCGCCTTGCGGGCTTCCTCCGGCGGCCAGCGGTCATCCGGCGGGAGCGTGCCGTCTCCCGAGGCGGAGCCTGGCTCTCGCGTCTCCACTCCCGCCAGCTCCCTTGCAAGCTCGTGGGCGTGCCAGAGATCCGCCATGGTGAAGCCCATCGCCGCCACCAGGCGCCGCACCGTGTCCACCCTGGGCTCCCGCTTCCCCGTCTCGTAGACGCTCAGGTTGCTCCTGGTGACGCCGGCCGCCTCGGCAAGCGCTCCGCAACCCATGCCGCTCGCCCTGCGGAGCATCAGGATCGCCAGCCCGAGGGAGAGCGCTTCCCTGGGGTCCGGCCGGTTCATCCGGCGCCGGCTCACAGTGGGTTCCTCGCGAGCCATTCCCGGTAGTCCCGCTCAAGGTCGGCGGCCGTCACCTGCGCCGAGCGCCGCAGGGCTTCGACGGCCGGTTGCAGGCTGTCGTTCAGGACGCACTCGATGGTCGCCAGCACGTCGGTCGCCACGTCGTAGGGCTTCCGGCCTTCCTGGCGGTCTGCCAGGTCGGGCGGCTCCGGCAGGCGGTTGTAGATCTGCCCAAGCCGGTCCACGGCGGCGAGGAGTTGGAGGGCGACCACCCCGAGGGCGGCTTGCGCCTCGGCGGTGGTCATGGGAGGGGGAGTAGGAGTAGGCGGGGTACACTCCGGGCAGCTCGGCATGGAGGTGCAGTCTCCTGTCGGGTCAGGTCCCGGTGTCAGGCGTCACCCTGCGCCGGGGCCGTTTCGTTGTGGCGGGGAGGAGCGGTCCTCCCCTCTCAGGGAGGACCGTACAGCGGTTTCAGGCCGGCGGGGCCGGCAACGCAGCTAATGCACCACTACCCTCAAACCAAGCTTCCGCCCCCCCGGACACCGCTCAATGATAGAGGTTCCGCCGTTCCGGCGGGGCCAGACCGGGAGGGGAGAGGTCGCCGCCGTGGGACGCGGCCCAGTCGAGGCGGCGGCGGATCTGTCCCTGCCAGACCGTCGCCAGGCGCGTGCCGGCGGCGCCGGCGCTGCGCTCTTCCAGCGTGTCGGCGGCCGGGTCGGCGAGCCAGTAGAGCGCGGTGCCCGCGGAGCTGAAGTGGATACCCACCCTGGCGGGCCGGGACGCAAGCAGGGTTGCCAGCTCGCGCGCCGCCTGCGCCGGGGCCAGGTTGCCGCGGTCGAGGATCTCGAATCCCGGCGGCGGCGCCGCCACCACCGCCGCGAGCTCCGCGGGCCGCCCCTGGCCGAGCTGGGAAAGGAAAAAACGCACGAAACCATAGGCCAGCAGCAGACCGGCGGCGGTCCAGAGAGCGATCTTCAGGGGCTGGCTGGCGGTCATCCGTGACCTTTCTCGGGCTGCCGGGCGCGCAGCCACTCGGCGATGCGCTCCCAGATCGGCAGCGCCGGCCGGGCGGTGACCATCTCCATGTGCGCCGGCGGCCGGCGCCGGCCGAGATCACGCCCGGTCACCTCCCAGAGCTCGGCGCCGCCCCCAGCCGCTCCGATCGCCGCCGCGAAGGCGCGCACCGAGCGCGGCCGGCAGAGCAGGTCGGCGCCGGCCGAGACGACCAGCGACGGGCAGCGCACCCGCGCCAGCGCCGCCAGGTAGTCGGCGACGCCGTCGCGGCTCAGCCAGCGCCCGCTCGCCGCCCACTGGCGGTGCTGCCGCACGTAGGTGCGCGACTCGTCGTCCGTGCCGATGCCGAGGCGGGCGGCAGGGAAGCGGCCGCACAGCGTTGCCGTCGCGTCCCAGAGACCCAGCACGCCGCGCTTGGCCTGCCAGAGCGGCCACGACGGCTCGAAAGCGCGCAGCCAGGGACCGGGGCAGAGCAGCACCAGGAGATCGACCGGCAGCTCGGGGCGCAGGCCCGCCGCCACCGCGCCGGCATGTGCCGAGAGGCTGTGCCCGAGCCATACCAGGGGCAGCCCCGGGTGCCGCTCCCTGACCGCGCGGACGGCCGCCGGGATGTCGGTCATCACCAGCTCGTCGAAACCCCAATCCACCCGGCGTGAGGCATGAGGCCGACTCTGGCCGTGGCCGCGCAGATCGAGACTGTAGACCGCGTAGCCCCGTGCCTGGAAAAAAGACGCCAGGCCGCGGCCGGCGGGGCGGTCCATGGCGCGGCCGTCGAGCATCATGCCCGCGCCGAGCAGCATCGCCGCCGGCGCTCCGCCGGCGCCAACCACCGCGGTCCCAACCGGGAGCTGAGGGTAGCTCGCGAGGTGCAGCGACCAGCCGTCCGGCGTGGCGATGCGCAGAGCGGCAGGCGGCGCGGACATGCCCTATTATCGCGCCGCCGGCGGCAGGGGAGCGCTCAGGCGCTCGCGGCCATCGCCGTGATCGCCGCGCAGACGACTTTGCATCTACGAATGTAGGATAGGATTGAACCATGGATCCCGCGAGCAGCCGGCGGCGAGAGGGGAGTGAGCGCGACGACGACGCGGCGGCGATCTCCGGCGAGATCTGGGCGACCCACGAGGATCTCTCGCCGCTCGCGAGCCGCTTTCTGCGCTACGCGCTCGCGCATCCGGAGGCGGCGCGGCAGGTCGACTACCGCCAGACGGCGGCTCTGCCCGAGTGGATGCGCCGCTACCCCTACCCGCTGCAACCATGGCCGACCTTCGTCGACGCGCGAAAGCTGCGGCAGATCGAGCAGGTGACGGTTGGCCTGACCCGGCTCGTCGAGAGCATCCCCGACCGCATCTTCGGCGGCGACCCGCGCCGGGTCGGCGAGTTCTACGGCTGGCCCGACGAGTTGCTGATGTCGCTGCTGCTGTCGCCGCCGAACGGCCTCGGCACCGGCCTGGCCCGCTGCGACCTGGTCGACGACGGCGAAGACTTCAAATGCCTGGAAGTCAACGTCGGCGCCACCATCGGCGGCTGGCAGGACCGTTTCTTCGCGCGCACCTGCCTGACCTCGCCGAGCGTCGCCGCCTTCCTCGAACGCGAGGGGGTCCAGGCGCGGCACCGCGACGCCTGGCGGAGCGCGCTGTCGCTGGTGCTCGAGCTCGGCTTTCGGCACGGGCACGACGCGGCGGGACGGTTCGACATCGGCTTGGCGATCAACGCCGGCGACGTCGATGGGGCGCCGGCGATTGAAGCTTTGGACGAGCTCTACCAGGAGGTGCTGCGCGAGAGCGGCACCAACTGCCAGGGCGCGATCGTCAGATGCACCTACCAGGATGGCCTGGTCAGGCACGACGGCGCGCTGTACCACCAGCAGCATCGCCTCGGCGCGGTGATCGAAGCGACCGAGGCGCAGACTCCCGCCGTCGTCTACCGCTGCTTCAAGGCGCGGCGGATCGGGTTGTACAGCGGCCCGCTGGCGCAGATGTTGGGCGACAAGCGGAGCCTCGCGCTGCTCTCGCAACACGCGGACTCCGATCTCTTGAGCGCCGAGGAGCGGGAGCTCGTCCGCCGCCACCTGCCGTGGAGCCGGGAGGTGGCAGCGGGACGCACGACCTACCAGGGAGAAACGGTGAGCCTGCTCGATTTCGCGGTGGCACATCGCGAGTCTCTGGTGCTCAAGGCGGCCCGCGGTTTCCAGGGAATCGACGTCCACCTCGGCTGCCGCACCAGCCCCGGGGAGTGGCAGCGGCGGCTCGGCGAGGCCGCCGGAACGCGCGACATGTTGCTGCAGGAGTACGTCGCCTCGCGCCCCTATCTCTGCCAGTACGGCGATCGCGGATGGGCGCGACACCAGGCGATCTGGGGCACCTTCAGCTTCGGCGGGAGATACGGCGGCGGCTTCCTCCGCCTGATGCCGGCCGACCGCGGCCCCGGAGTGATCAATTCGGCGCGCGGCGCGACCGAGCGATTGATCTTCGAGGTCTGAGCGGGCGCTGGCGGCGATCCGGCCCAAGCACCGCTGGCGCGCGCACGGCAGCGGCGGTAAGCGGGCGACTACCGCATCCCCACCTCGAACCGCGCCGCCTCCGCGTCCCGTCCGGTGGCGCGCAGCAGCCGCGCCCAGTTGCTCAGCGAGCCGCCCTGCGACGGGTCGGCGGCTCCCGCCTGCCGCTGCGACAGGAACCGCCGGTACAGCGGCTCCGCCGCGGCGAAGCGCCCGTGCTTGAAATGGTGGTCGGCCAGCGAGGCGAAGGCGCGCGCCAGCAGCGGCTGGCCCGGCTTCACGGTCCGTTCCGCCATCGCCAGGGCCTGTTCCAGCAGCCGCTGGGCGTCGGCATCGCCGCCCAGCGCCGCGCGGGCCAGACCCAGGTTCAGCAGGACGCGCGCCAGCTCCGGGTGCTCGGGGCCATAGATCCGCTCGACGGTCGCCAGCTGGCGCTCGAGCAGCGCCGCCGCCGCCGCCGGCTGCCCCTGCCGCTGGCGGACGAGAGCCAGCGCTTCGAGACTGCCGGCGAGATCGGGATCGTCCCTGGGGAGGGCCGCCTCGCGGATCGCCAGCGCCCGTTCGAGCAGCAGCTCGGCCTCGGCGATCTGGCCGCGGTAGTAGGCGATGCCCGCCAGGTTGTGGAGGATCTTGGCCACCCGCGGATCGCGTTTCCCCTCGGCGCGCTCCGCGATCGCCAGCGCCCGCCGCAGTGTCGCCTCCGCCTCGTCGAGGCGTCCCCGCGCGGCGAGCGCGGTGCCGAGCTTGTTGAGCAACCCGGCCAGCTCCGGGTCGTCGGGCCCGAAGCGTTGCTCGCGGATGGACAGCGCCTGGCGGAAGAGCGCGACGGCGTCGCCGGCGCCGGACAGGTGGGCGAGAGCGCCGAGGCGGATCAGGGTCGCCGCCACCTCCGGATGGTCCCTGCCGAGGAGCCGCTCGCGAATCGCCAGCGCCTCCTGCAGCAGCGGCCGAGCCTCGTCGAAGAGACCAAGCTCGGTGTCGACCCCGCCCATCGTGTCGAGCAGCCGCGCCCGCACCAGCGGCTGGCCGCGGAGCTGGCCGCGCAGGCGCACGGCGCCGCGCCGCAGGAGCTCGCGGGCGTCGGGGATCGCGCCCTTTGCCTGGCGCGGATCCGAGGCCTTGAACAGCTCCTCGAGGAACCCCGCGGCCGCGTCGGCCCGCATCGCTTCCTGTTCGGCCCGGCGCGCCTCGAGGGTGGTGGCGACGAGGCCGCAGGCGAGCGCCAGGATCACCACCGCCGCCGATGCCACCAGCGGCCGGTGACGGCGCAACAGCCGTTCGAGCTGGTGCAGCGCGCCCGGCGGACCGGCCTCGATCGGCTCGCCGCGCAGCACCCGGCCGACCTCCTGGCCCAGCGCATCGACGGTCGGATAGCGCGCCGCCGGATCGGCGGCGAGAGCCGTCGCGACCACCCGGTCGAGGTCGCCGGAGAGGCGGCGGCCGCGCCGCCCCGCGACGCCGCGCCCCCGCCCCTCCGCCAGCGCGGCCCCCGCGAGCAGCTCGGAGAGCATGGCGCCGAGCGCATAGACGTCGGACCGCGCGTCGATCTCGCCGCCGCGCAGCGCCTCCGGGGCGAGGTAGGCCGGGGTGTTCGCCGGGCTCCTGGCGAAACACGCCGTGCCTCCGGCCGGCGGCCTGTCGAGCGCGTTGGCGGCGCCGAAGCCGATGATCTTGGGCAGCGCCGCGCCGGCCTCCTCCATCACCAGGACGTTGGCGGGCCGCAGGTCGCGGTGCAGCACGCCTTTCTGATGAGCGTGCCGCACGCCGTCGCAGACCGCCGCGAAGAGCGCGAGCCGCCTGCCGACGTCGAGACCGTAGCGGTCGCAGTAGTCGGTGATCGGCAGCCCGGGCACGTGCTCCATGACGACGTAGAGATCGCCCTCATCGGTGGTGCGGGCCTCGTACACCTGGGCGATGGCCGGGTGGTGCAGCGGCGCCAGCGCCTGCTGCTCGGCTTTGAACCGCAGGGTCTCCTGGCGCCCTGGCAGCGGGCTGCGGTGGAGCTCGAGCGCCACCAGGCGGCCCAGCGGCTCGGGTTCCTGGGCCAGGTAGACCGTCGCCGTCGCGCCTTCGCCGACCACTTCGAGCAGCCGGTAAGGGCCGACATGGCTGGGTGCCGGACCTGATCGGGCAGGCGAGATCGCCGGCGGCGCCGGCACCGGCGAGAGCAGCGGCACGGTGACCTCGACCTCGGCGCCGGCGCCGGGGGCGGAAGCGACACGGCACCGACCCCCGAGCATCCGCGCGCGCTCCTCGATGCTGGCGAGCCCAAGTCCGTGACCGTGGCGCGCCTCCCCGGGGTCGAAACCGATGCCGTCGTCGGCCACCGCCAGGCAAGCGGCGCCGGCGGCGGTCATCAGCGTCACGTGGATGGTGCGCGCGCCGGCGTGGCGGACGGCATTGGCGAGAGCTTCCTGGGCGACGCGGTAGAGACCCAGGGCAATCACCGCGCCGAAGGGGCCTCCGGCTTCGCGCAAGCTGAGCCGCACCGGCAGGCCGCACCGGCGCTCGACGTCGGCACAGTGATCGCGGAGCGCCTCGGCGAGGCCCAACCGCTCGAGGGTGGCGGGGTGGAGGTCGTGGCTGATGCGGCGCAGATCGTCGACCAGCTCGATCAGGCTGCCGCCCAGGGAGTCCAGCGCCGAGCTCCAGGCAGCCGGTGGCTCGCCGCCCGAAAGACGCTTGCGGGTGGCTCCGAGCTCGAGCGAAAGGGCCGCCAGCCGCTGACAGGTGTCGTCGTGCAGCTCGCGGGCGATCCGGCGCCGTGCCTCCTCCTCGCTGGCGACCAGGCGTCCGGTGAACCGCCGGAGCTCGGTGCGGCTCGCCGCGAGGGCCGCGCGGCTCGCCTCGAGCTCTTCCTCGGCACGCTGCCGGTGGCTGACGTCGAGGGCGCACACCAGCAAGGCCGGTGGCTCGCCCGGTGCGGCGAGGGGGACGAGCCACAGAGCGGTGCGCACCTCACGGCCGCTCCGGTGGCGCTGCCGCTGGACGCGCTCGCGCGGCCCGCGGGCACCGGCGGCCGGCGACAGGACCGCGCCACCGATGCCGGAGCGGTCTTCCGGGAAGGCGAGCAGGGCGGCCGGGCGGCCCAGCGCTTCGGCGGCCGAATAGCCGTAGAGCTCTTCCGCGGCAGGGTTCCAGGCGGCGATGGCGCCGTCGGCGTCGACGACCAGGAAGGCTTCGTGAGCGTGCGCGAAGGCGGCCGCGAAGATGGCTGCCGGGCTCGTCATCTCACATGGCCACGGCACCGGTCTGCGCGGCGAGCACCGCCAGCTCGACCCGGTTCGCCAGCCGCAGCTTGGAGTAGACCTTCCTGAGGTGGCTGCGTACCGTGGTGACCGAGACTCCGAGCTGGCGGGCGATCTCGAGGTTGCGCAGTCCCGAGCCCACCAGGCCGGCGATCTCGAGCTCGCGCGGGGTGAGCGTCTCGCTCGATGCCGTCGAGTCCGCTGCCGGCGCCGCGGCGATCGCCGCCCGGGCGATCTTCGGGCTGACGTAGAAGCAACCGCCGAGCACCTCCCGGACGGCGAGCTCGATCTCGGCGGGGGCGGAGCTCTTGGTCAGGTAGCCGCGGGCGCCGGCCGCGAAGGCCGCGCGCACCCAGGACGGCTCGCCGTGGACGCTCAGGATGAGGACCCGGGTTGCGGGCGCGATGGCGCGCAGCCTGCGCGTGGCCTCGATGCCGTCGATCTCCGGCATCGAGAGGTCGGCGATGACCAGGTCGGGCCGCAGCGCCGCCGCCGCCGCCAGCAGCGCACGGCCGTCGGTCACGGTGGCGAGCACCGCGTGCTCGGCCGCGAGGAGCCTTTCCAGTCCCGCCAGCATCATCGGATGGTCGTCCGCAAGGATCACGCTGGTCACGGCATACCTCCAATATCTACATGAAAGCGAAGACATCTTAGTGCGCGTAGCTGCGGCCGGCAAGGCGGGCCGGCGGCAGCCTCGACCGCGCTCGCGGCCGAGGGCGCCAAGCTGCTTGTCTTCAAGGGGATGGGGTGGGGCCTGGCCGGCTCTGTCCTCAGTGCTCGTGCGGGTGGAGGTCGCGCTGAAACCGGGGATCGACCTCGGAATCGCCGAACGTGTAGCTCAATCCCGTCACCCCCAGGCGCTGGCCGGGCGCGAGGCCGCTCAGGTCGATGCCGGTGCTGGTGCAGACGAAGATCCGGATCGGGCCGGAGCCGTCGTCGATCTCGATGATCGTGCCGAAGGGAGGATCCGGGGAGATCGGCTGGGTGATGGTCCCCTCGACGCGGACGAGCAGCCCCTGGGTGGCGTTGCTGATCTCGCCGGTCGCCTCCCGGCGCGGCACCACCCGGCGGCCCCTGCCGTCCTCCTCGACGTCGCCGGCGTCGGCCGGTACCACCGTGAGCACGCCGTGCCCGTTGTCCGCGAGCGGGCCGGTGACGCGGACCCGCTGGCGCAGCCCGAGGTGGAGATCGGCGGCGATGCTGACGAAGATGCCGGCGGTCTCGTCCTGGATGGCGAACCCCTCGTCGAAGGTGCTCGACGAGAACGTGCCCGACGGGACGGTGACCGATCCCTCGACGGTGACCACGGTCCCCAGCGGCAGGGCGCGCGCGGCGGCGATGTCGATCACCTCCCCGGCGAAGCTCGGCAGGGGAACGCAGAGTGCGGCGGCGAGCAGCCCCGTCGCGATCCAGCGCGGAGACGGGATGGAGTTGGCGAATGGAGGCATCGAGAGCTCCTTTCTGATTATGTTTCACTTCGATAATAGCAAACTACAAATGAATTGGGTGCCGTCAAGGGGGTTCCTCGGGAGGTTCCTCGGGAGCCATTCATCCGCCGTCGGGAGGATGCCCATTCGCGGCCGGCCGGGGGATCTCGACGAGCACCTGGGCGGCCGCGTGCGCCTCCACCACCACCGCCGCCTCGCCTGGCTCGAAACCCTCCTTGGCGACCGTCAGCTGATAGGCGCCCACCACCACCGGACCGATGGTGAAGGTGCCGTCGAGGGCGGTTCTCACCCGCGGTTCGAGTGCCGCCGGCGGCACTCCCGGAGCGGTGCCGGCGAGCGTCACGGTGGCATCGGCGACCGGAGCGCCGTCGCCGGCGGCGACCACCCGGCCTTTGATCGCGCCGGCGGTGAGGTCGACCGTCACCTCCTGGTCGGCGGAGATCTCGAGGCTCCGCACGCTCATCGTGAAGCTGGACGGATCCAGCACCATGAGGTTGTAGTCCCCGGCCGTGAGGCCGCCGACCCGGAAGCTGCCGTCGCCAGCGGTCGCGGCCGTCGCCCGGTCCGATCCATCCCGCGCGGCGACCACCACCACGGCGCCGGCTACCGGACCACCGTCGGCGAAGGCGCGGCCGGAGAGCGTCGCCCCGCTGCCGAAATCGAGGTCGAGGCGGGCCTCGAGCGCGCCGGCGGCGAGCGTCACCGCGCCGCTGGCGCGCCGGCCGGCGCCGGTGGTGGCGGTCACCAGCCAGCTCCCGGAGGCCAGGCCGGAGATGCGATAGGCGCCGGCCTCGTCGATCAGGCCCGTCGCCTGGTTCAGATCCGGAAAGGCGTCGGGATGAGCCGCCTGCACGCGGGTCCGGGCCAGTTCCTCCCGGCTCAAGCCGGCGATGTGCCCTTGGATCGCGCCCTCGGCGCGCCGGAGCTCCACTTCGAGCCCGTCGACGGGGGTGTCGCCGACGGTAAACGGCCCGGTCTCGGCGCTCGGCTCGTAGCCGGCGGCCGAGGCGGCGAGCCGGTAGCTGCCTGCCTGCACCCCGGGAAAGCTGAAGGATCCGTCGGAAAGGGACGAGACGAAGGTCGACGGGTCCGGCGACGAACCGATGGCGAGAGTGACCGTGGCCGCGCCGACCGGCCCGCCGGCATCGTCGACCACCCGGCCCGAGACCCGCTGGCGATCGCCGTCGCCTTCGAGCACCAGGTCGAGCTCGTTCTGCCCGGCCTGGAGGTCGGCGCTGGCGGGGCTGACCCGCCCTGCGGCCGCATGCAATCGGTAGCGCCCCGGTTCGAGGCCTTCCAGCAGGTATCGCCCGCTTTCGTCCGCCTGCGCCTCCGCGACGAGATGCGAGTCCCCGGCGACGAGCGCGGCCACCGACAGCTCACGAAAGGCGATGACCGACGCTCCGGGCAGGGGCTTGCCCGCGGCATCCGCGATCCTGCCCGCGAGCGAGCTGCCGCGGTCGAGCACGATCTCGATCGGTGCGGCCGCGGGCGCGGCAGCGACCTGGACTCCCTGCAGCCTGGCCGGCCTGTAGCCGGACGCCACCACCGAGAGATCCGTCGCCCCCGCGGCCAGGCCCGAGAGGGAAAAGGTGCCGTCGGCATCGGTGCCGGCCGTGCGGCCGGAGACGCCGAGATCACCACGCAGGCTGCCCAGGAGGCTGGCCAGGGAGGCTGTGGCTCGGCCATCGCCGGGTACGGCGGTCACCTGAGCTCCGAAGACGGGCTGGCGGTCGCCGTCGAGCACGCGGCCGGTCAACCCACAGCCGTCGGCGAGCTCGATGCGCAGGGGCTCCGGGGCTGGCAGCCGGACTCCCCGGAGGATGGCGCCGGGGCGATCCTCGCGCCGCACGATGAGGTCATAGAGCCGGCCGCCGGGTAGATCGGGGATGCGGAAGCGCCCATCGGCTCCGGTGGTCGCAGACTCGGGGGCGCCCTGGCGCCAGGCGCCGGAGTCGGAGCCGGTCAATGCCGGCGTGGCGGCGGCGAGCTCGACCTGGACCCCCGCCAGCGGCTGGGCGCGGCGGTCGGTCACCACGCCTTCGCAGACGGCGCCGGCCTCCATCACCAGGCGGCCGAGGTCGAGAGGCGAGGCCGCGGGCAGGAGGTCGATGCCCGGCCGGGAGGTGGGCGCGAAGCCCGCGCCGCGCGCCTCCAGGTCGTACCTGGCTGGAGCGAGGCTGGGCAGCTCGAAGGCGCCGCGGGCATCGGACCGCTCCTGCAGAGGATGGTCCCTGCCGTCGATGGATCCCAGGAGACCTCGGCTGGACGCGGCGACGAGGGTGACGGCGATCCCGGCCAGCGGCTCGCCGGCAGCGCTCACCAGCCTGCCGACGATGCCGCGGCCCGGATCCATCACGATGCGCACCGGGACGGCCGGCTTCCCGGCCATCGGAACCGGCACCAGCACCAGCGTCGAGAGGCGGGCGTAATGCGGCGCCGCGACTGCCAGCTGGTATTGCTTGCCGCCGGCGACGCCGACGATGCGGAAACCTCCATCCGGGCCGCTGGTCACCGCGGCGGGAAGTCCCGCCGGCCCCATCCCGCCGCCGGCCTCCACGGTCTCGATGCGAGCGCCTGCCACCGCGTGGCCGGACCGGTCGACCACCATGCCGGCCAGATCGGTGGCGCGGGCGAGGACGATCCGCTGCGGCCCCGGACCGCGACGGGTGTCCACCCACGCCGCCACGTAGCCGGGGGCGCCGGCGCACAGCTGGCGATTCTCGCCGGCTGGCCAGCGCAGCCGGAACCGGCCTGCGGGGTCGGCGCCGGCGCTTGCCAGCACCTGGTCGACCAGCGGCCGTGCCCGGCCGGTCCCGGAGACCCACACCAGGCCGCGAGCAACGGCGCCGCCGGCCGCATCCACCAGCTCGCCGGTCGCCTCGCGCCGGGGTGCGAGGAGGATGTGCAGCACGCCCCCTCGCGCTTTCGACCAGGCGCTTTCTCCCAGCAGCTCGCCGTCCGGGCTCTCGACGCTTGGCGATCCCAGCCACGAGGCCGCCTCGGAGCCGCCGAAGGAGAGCGACCAGCGGCCGTCGCCGCCGGCGATCGCGACCGGCCGGCCGCCAACCCGGAGCAGGGCGCCGCCGGCCGGGCGGCCGCCCGGGCCGCGGGCCTCGAGCACCAGCGCCGGATGCGGCGACAATCGCAGGATGGCCTCGCGGCGGTCGCTCTTGCCCGCCGTGGGCGGCGGCTCCGGCAGCACCAGGAAGGCGCCGAGGAAACGGGGATCGTACACGGTGAGCGCGAGCCTCTCCGATGCCGCCAGAGGCAGGTCGAGGCGACCATCCGGGCCGGTCGCGCCGGAGCGCTCCTCCGGATGCCAGGCCGGCGCCGGCGTCGCGCCTTGCTGCCAGCCCAAGTCCTGCAGCACCAGGCGGATCCCGGCCAGCGGCTCGCCCCGGGGGCCGACCGCTCTGGCGCTGAGCGGCGCGGCGGCGGTCAGCCGGGCGGGCGGCAGGTCGCGGTCCTCGAACAGAGGCGCCAGCACGAGATCGATCGGGAGGTGCCCCGGAGCGCGAACGCTCACCCGGTAGCAGCCAGGCCCCGGTGCCGCGAGGACGAAGACGCCGGCGCCATCCGGATGGACCGCGGCGAGCGGCGGCGGCGGGGGCTGGCCGGCGAGTTGCCGGGCCGCCGCGGCAAAGTCCTCGACGGCCGGGTGCAGCCGGATCTCGACACCAGGCGCGCCCTGGCGAGCGGCGCCCGGCGGCAGCTCGATGCGGCCGGTGATCTTCAATGCCTGGTCGGTCATGGTGGTGGATGGCAGCGGCGCGGCAACGCCGATGCTGACGCCGAGCGCGGTGAACCAGCCGGCAGCCGCCAGCGCCAGCCCCGAAGCTAGCCTCGACCCACCTGGCGAGCGCATTCTGGTCACGCAGCCTTGCGGCAAGCTCCCTGAAGCCAACCCGTGGCGGACCAAGACCTGCGCCGCGAGCTTGCCACCGAATCCGCGGCTCAATTTTCGCACAGAATCAATCGCGCAACACCCAGGAAGCCGAAGGCGACCTCGCACCCCGTCAGGGCCGGAGGCGCGCGGCGCGGGCCGGGGGGCCCGCGCCGCGTCCGAGAGAGGCTCCGCTACGGCTGCGTCGAGTCGTAGAGCGGGCCCTCGTCCACCGGGCCGCCGTTGGGGCCCTGGTCGTGGGGCACGCCGACCGTCACCGCTCCCGTGCAGCTGCCGCCGTTGCCGCTGGCGGTGAAGAAGATGTGGTAGACGCGGCCGTCGCCGCCGCCGTCGCGCTGGGCCCGCACCGAGGGGGTCGAGGTGCCGACGCCCGTGGCGTCCGGACCCTTGGTGACCGGCTCATCCTGGAAGATGCTGGTGACCGTGATCGCCGCCGTCGGGCCGCCCGGGTCCGGGATGCCCGAGATCTGGATGGCGACGAACTTGTTGTTGGGCGGCCAGAGCAGGTTCGGGCTGGCCGTGGCATGCGAGCAATCGAGGTTGACCAGGACCACGGTCGAGCCGAGGGTGGCGCCGCCTTCGCCGTCGGTGACTCGCACGTCGACGGTGTGCGAGCCGGCGGTGGCGAAGGTGCAGGTGGCGGTGTTGCCCGCCTGCGGGCCGATCTCGAAGATGCCGTCGTCGTTGCAATCGAATTCGTAGCTGAGCGTGTCGTTGCCGCCGGTGAGGTCCGCGGCGTTGACGGTGATGGTGGCGGTGCCGCCGACCAGGATGGGGCCGTTGTTGGTGACGTGGAGGATGCTCGGCGGCACGTCCACGACCGTCAGGCCGAAGCTCACGCTGCCGGCGAGAGAGCTGCCGTCGTTCGCCGTGGCGGTGATGGTGACCGTCTGGCTCTGCGCCGGATCGGTGGCGGGGAAGCTCCACGACCAGGTGCCGTCGCCGTTGTTCACCACCGTGCCCGCCGAGGCGGTGAGGGTGATGGCGCCGCCGTCGAAATCGCTCACCGTGCCACCGTTGGTGGCCGTCTGTCCCTCGTTGACGGTGACGCTGGCGCTGTTGACGGTGATGGTGACCCGCGTGGCCTCGTAGGCGCCGATGTCGCAGGCAGGACCCTGCGGCCGGGAGACGCCGCGCTGATCGGTCGCCGGACAGGTGGCGTTGTTGCCGGCGTCGATGGCCGGGCTGCCGGCGAGCAGCGCCTGGGTGTCGGTCATGCCGCCGTAGTTGGCGAGCGGCGCGAGCAGCGGGTTGACCCCGGGCAGGTCGCCGGGGCCGGTCAGGCCGCAGGAGTTGTCGCTGTCCAGGTTGTGGTCGGTGACGGCCGGAGAGCTGGTGAACTGGCAATCTCCCCCCGGATTCCCGGCGATGATGTTGTTGCTCAGGGTGAGTGGCGAAGAGAAGACGCGCAGCCCCTTGCCGCCCGAATTCGCCGTGATCGTGTTGTTGGTGAGGCTCATCGTGGAGCTGATGAACACCACGGAACCGTTGGCGAAAGAGGGCTCGCTGTTGCCGGTGAACGTGCTGTTGACGATCGATCCCGTCACCAGGTCTTCGAGCAGCGCGGAGCCGCCCAAGGGAGAAGTGCTGTTGTTGCTGATCGTGCTGTCCTCGAGGTCCAGGGTGCCGACGAACAAGGCAATGCCTCCTGCCTGGCCGCCGGTGACATGATTGTTGGCGACCGTGCAGCGGCGGATGGTGAGCGCCAAGGGAGCGGTTACCAGGGGAGGATTCGAAACGATCTGGCCAAAGGCACTGATCGCGCCGCCCTGTTGATTGGCTACGCCGTTGACCAGCGACAGGTCGTCGAGCTCGACGCTGATGGCGCCTGTCATGTTGAAGATCCCGCCCGTGTTCCCGCCGCTCGTGTTGTTGCCGTCGATGACCGTGGTCCGGGCGCCGGCGCCCGCCAGCGTCAGGCTCTGAGTGATGGCGATGTCGCCCAGCGTCAGGACGTAGTGCCCGGCCGGCACCGCGAGGGTGTCGCCCGGGCTGGAGAGGAACACGGCGTCGCGCAGCGAGCAGGTGACGCTGCAGTCGTGGAGGGACTGGTCGACCGTGGTGTTGATGACGGGGGCGGACTCGGCGGGGTCGGCCGCGGCCGGCGCGGCCAGCAGCCCAAGCGCCGACACGGCCAGCGCGGCCGCCAGCAGGCAGCGCGCTGCCATCGCCCATCCCTGCGCCGACGGATTGCTCGAATCTCTCATGCTCGATCTCCTCGAGGCGCCCGATGGCGGCCTCGCTCTTCCTCGGGCGGCGAACCGAAGCCGGCCCGCGACGGACGGGCGGCGCGCCTCACCGTGGGGCGCGCGCGGCAAGCTTCAACGCCACCTTATGGGTTGAGATTCGACAATAGAGGTTTGCGACTCTGCTGTATATCCTCTCTAGGGAGGATATTGGACTGCCTCGCCATCGTCTCTAGAGAGGATGGCGCCCGCAGGGCGTGTGTTACGCTTTTGGTGCTTGGAGACCGGTGCTTGGAGAAAGGCGGCCGCGAGCCCCTCGTAACCTTCGCCGGCCGGCCGCCGTCTTGCTGCCCGGGGATGCCGGCGGCGTCCCCTCGCCGAAGGCGTGGACTTGGCCAGCCGGCAAGACGGCCAGCCGGCCGGCAACGCAGCCCGCGCCTTCGAGCTCCCAGCTTTGCACCGCGAGGCGATCCGGGATCGCCTGATCCTTAGCCAAACAGCGAGGCAGAGGGCGGCGTTGCAGCCGATGGCCGCCAGGAATGGGTGACAGAGGATCGACCATGCCCGACGAGACTCCGCATACGGCCGTTCCCGCCGGCTCGCATGAGCCGAACGCGGACCCCGACCAACGTCTCCAGGGACACGCCCAGGGACACGCTCGCCGCTGGTGGTGGCTGCTGCCGGTGGTGGTGGTCCTGGCAGCCTGGTTCTACTTCTCCCATCGCGCCGCCCCGGAAGGCTCGCCCAAGAGCGGCCGCGGGGCGGGCGCGCCCCGCGCCGTGCCGGTGGTCACCGCGCCGGCGACCACCGGCTCGATCGACGCCTACATCACCGCCCTGGGCATCGTCACCCCGGTCAACACGGTGACCGTCACCAGCCGGGCGCAGGGGCAGATCCTCACCGTCAACTACCGCGAGGGGCAGATGGTCCACAAGGGCGATCTGCTGCTGACCATCGACCCGCGGCCTTACCAGGCGGCCCTGACCCAGGCGGAAGGGCAGCTGGACCATGACCAGGCGCTGCTCGACGAGGCCCGCATCGACCTGGCGCGCTACAAGGCGGCCAGCGCCCGCAACGCCATCGCCGGCCAGCAGCTGGAGGACCAGGAGAAGGTGGTGCTGCAGGACGAGGGCACGGTCAAGAACGATCGCGGCCTGGTGGAGAGCGCCAGGGTGAACCTGCAGTACTGCACCATCACCTCGCCGATCGACGGGCGCGTCGGCCTGCGTCTCGTCGACCCGGGCAACATCGTCCTCGCCAACAGCACCACCGGCCTGGTGGTCATCGCCCAATTGCAGCCGATCACCGTCGTCGCGAGCATCGCCGAGGACAGCCTGCCGCAGATCCAGGAGCAGGTGCGGCAGGGGCACCAGGTGGCGGTCGACGCCTTCGACCGCACGCAGCAGAAGAAGATCGCCTCGGGCTCCCTGCTCACCTTCGACAACCTCATCGACACCACCACCGGCACCGTCAAGCTGAAGGCGATCTTCCCCAACCAGGACGGCGCGCTGTTCCCCAGCCAGTTCGTCAACGCCCGGCTGCTGGTGAGCACCCAGCAGGGCGCCACCCTGGTGCCGACCGCGGCGATCCAGCGCAACGCCCAGGGCGCCTTCGTCTACGCCATCAAGTCCGACCAGACGGCCGAGACGCGCCCGGTGACGGTCGGCACCACGGAAGGCAACGTCGCGGCGGTGACCGGCATCTCGCCGGGCGAGGTGGTGGCGGTCAACGGCTTCGACAAGCTGCAGGACGGCGTCAAGGTGACCGCCGCCGGCCGGCCGGGCGGCGCGGGCGGCCCGGGAAAAGCCGGCGGCGTGGCGGGCGCGGGCCCCGCCGGCGGCAAGCCGGGACAGAAGCGGGGAGGCCATCGCCGTCAGCAGCCGGCGGACGGGGGAAGCAGCCAATGATCAGCCCGTCGCGGCCGTTCATCCTGCGCCCGGTCGCCACGGCGCTGCTGATGGCGGCGATCCTGCTGGCCGGCGCCGTCGGCTACACCCAGCTGCCGGTCTCGGCCCTGCCGGAGGTGGACTACCCGACGATCCAGGTGGTGACGTTCTATCCCGGCGCCAGCCCCGACGTCATCGCGTCGGCCGTCACCGCGCCGCTCGAACGCCAGTTCGGCCAGGTCCCCGGCCTCAACCAGATGACCTCGACCAGCTCCGACGGCAGCTCGGTCATCGTGCTGCAGTTCTCGCTCGACCTCAACATCGACGTCGCCGAGCAGGAGGTGCAGGCCTCGATCAACGCCTCGGGGAGCTTCCTGCCGGCGGACCTGCCGGCGCCGCCGGTCTACAGCAAGACCAACCCCGCCGACGCGCCGATCCTGACCCTGGCGCTGACCTCGAAGTCGGTGCCGCTGTCGCAGGTCGAGGACCTCGCGGACACCCGCTTCTCGCAGAAGATCGCGCAGCTGCCGGGCGTCGGCCTGGTGAGCATCAGCGGCGGCCAGAAGCCCGCCGTGCGCGTGCAGGTGAACCCGACGGCGCTGTCGGCCTACGGCATCAACCTCGAGGACGTGCGGACGGCGCTGCAACAGACCAGCCTCAACCTGGCCAAGGGCAACTTCGACGGCCCGCAGCAGGCCTACCAGATCGACGCCAACGACCAGCTGCTCAACAGCCAGTCCTTCCGCGACGTGGTCGTCGCCTACCACAACGGCGCGCCGGTGATGCTGCCCGACGTCGCCAACATCGTCGACAGCGTCGAGACCACCAAGCAGGCGGCCTGGATGAACGAGGTCCCGGCGGTCATCGTCAACATCCAGCGCCAGCCCGGCGCCAACATCATCCAGGTCGTGGACCGGGTCAAGAACCTGCTGCCGCGGCTCGAAAGCAACCTGCCGGCCTCGGTCCAGGTCTCGGTGCTGACCGACCGCACCACCACCATCCGCGCCTCGGTGCGGGACGCCAGGTTCGAGCTGCTGCTGACCATCGCGCTGGTGGTGATGGTGATCTTCCTCTTCCTGCGCAACGTCGCGGCGACGATCATCCCCAGCGTCGCCGTGCCGCTGTCGCTGGTCGGCACCTTCGGCGTGATGTATCTCTGCGGCTACAGCCTCAACAACCTGACCATCATGGCGCTGACCATCTCGACCGGGTTCGTGGTCGACGACGCCATCGTGATGATCGAGAACATCGTGCGCTACATCGAAGAGGGCGAGGCGCCGCTCGCCGCCGCCCTCAAGGGGGCCGAGCAGATCGGCTTCACCATCGTCTCGCTGACCATCTCGCTGATCGCGGTGCTGATCCCGCTGCTGTTCATGGGCGACATCGTCGGCCGCCTGTTCCGCGAGTTCGCGATCACGCTCAGCGTCACCATCCTGGTCTCGGCGGTGGTTTCCCTGACGTTGACGCCGATGATGTGCTCGCGCATCCTGCGCCACCGGCCGCAGGCGCAGCAGGGCCGGCTGTTCCAGGCCTCCGAGAGGGCGTTCGAGAGCATCATCGCGTTCTACGGCCGCACCCTGCGCTGGGTGCTGCGGCATCAGACGATGACCCTGCTGGTGGCCGCCGGCACCCTGGTGCTCACCATCCTGCTGTACATGGTGGTGCCGAAGGGCTTCTTCCCGGTGCAGGACACCGGCATCATCCAGGGCATCTCGCAGGCGTCGCAGAGCGTGTCCTTCCCGGCGATGGCGCGGCGGCAGCAGGAGCTGACCAAGGTGATCCTCGCCGATCCGGCGGTCGAGAGCCTGTCCTCCTTCATCGGCGTCGACGGCACCAACACCACCCTCAACAGCGGCCGCATCCTGATCAACCTCAAGCCGCTCGAAAACCGCCAGGGCAACGCCTCCGACGTCATCCGCCGCCTGCAGGACAAGCTGGCGGACGTCCCCGACATCACGCTCTACATGCAGCCGGTGCAGGACCTGACGGTCGAGGACCGGGTCAGCCGGACGCAGTTCCAGTACACCCTCGAAGATGCCAACCCGGACGAGCTGAACGAATGGACCGGCAAGCTGGTGGCGAAGCTCAAGACCCTGCCCGAGCTGGTCGACGTGGCCACCGACCAGCAGACCGCCGGGCTGGCGGCGACGCTGGTGATCGACCGCCTGACCGCGTCGCGCATGGGGATCTCGCCGCAGATGATCGATCAGACGCTCTACGACGCCTTCGGCCAGCGGCAGGTCTCGACGCTCTACACGCAGCTCAATCAGTACCACGTGGTGCTCGAAGCGATGCCGTCCTTCCAGCGCAACCCGGACAAGCTGCACGACATCTACGTCCGTTCCGCCTCGGCGTCGGGAGCGGCGTCGGGAACCGCCGGGAGCTCGACGACCTCGGCGACGTCGGCGACGGCGACCAGCGCCGGCGGGACGGGCGCCGGAGCGGCGGGGACCGCCGGCGGCTCGCTGATCACCGCCACCAGCGCCGGGGCCGGCGCCTCCGGCGGCCTCACCGGCCCGACGGCCACGGCGTCGCAGGGCTCCGCCCTGCCCGGCGCGGTCGGCGCGGCCAACGGCGCGGCGGTGCCGCTCAGCGCCTTCACCCATTTCGCGCCGCGCAGCGCGTCGCTCGCCATCAATCACCAGGGCCAGTTCCCGGTGGTGACCATCTCCTTCAACCTGGCGCCGGACGCCTCGCTGGGCGACGCCACCAAGGCGATCGAGCGGGCGCAGCAGCAGATCGGCATGCCGCTCAGCATCCAGGCGGCGTTCCAGGGCACCGCCGCCTCGTTCCGCACCTCGCTGGCCAACGAGCCGCTGCTGATCCTGGCGGCGCTGATCACCGTCTACATCGTGCTCGGCGTGCTCTACGAGAGCTACATCCATCCGCTCACCATCCTCTCGACCCTGCCCTCGGCCGGCGTCGGCGCCTGCCTGGCGCTGCTGCTGACCGGGTCGGAGCTGAGCGTGGTGGCGCTGATCGGCATCATCCTGCTGATCGGCATCGTCAAGAAAAACGGCATCATGATGGTCGACTTCGCGCTCGACGCCGAGCGCAAGGAGGGCAAGAGCTCGGAGGAGGCGATCTTCCAGGCCTGCCTGCTGCGCTTCCGCCCGATCATGATGACCACCATGGCGGCGCTGCTGGCCGGCCTGCCGCTGGCCCTGGGCAGCGGCATGGGCTCTGAGCTGCGCCGGCCGCTCGGCATCTCGATGGTCGGCGGCCTGCTGGTCAGCCAGGTGCTGACGCTGTACACGACGCCGGTGGTCTACCTCTTCTTCGACCGGCTGGCGCTGCGCTTCTCGGGCGCCCACGCCAGCCGCGGCACCACCGTCGCCGTGCCGGCGGAGCAGCCATGAACCTCTCGGCGCCGTTCATCCATCGTCCGGTCGCCACCACGCTGCTGACGGTGGCGATCGCGCTCGCCGGCATGGTGGCTTTCTTCTTCCTGCCGGTCTCGCCGCTGCCGCAGATCGATTTCCCGACCATCTCGGTGTCGGCCAGCCTGCCGGGAGCCAGCCCGGAGGTCATGGCGTCGTCGGTGGCGGCGCCGCTCGAACGGCAGTTCGGCCGCATCGCCAGCGTCACCGAGATGACCTCGTCGAGCTCGCTCGGCTCGGCCTCGGTGACGCTGCAATTCGACCTCGACCGCAACATCGACGGCGCGGCGCGCGACGTGCAGGCGGCGATCAACGCGGCCCGCAGCTCGCTGCCGGCCAACCTGCCGTCGAACCCCACCTACCGCAAGGTGAACCCGGCCGACGCGCCGATCATGATCCTGGCTCTGACCTCCTCGATCTACGATCGTGGCGCGCTCTACGACGCGGCCTCGACCATCCTGCAGCAGCGGCTGTCGCAGGTGCCCGGCGTCGGCCAGGTGAACGTCGGCGGCAGCTCGCTGCCGGCGGTGCGCGTCGAGGTCAATCCCACCCAGCTCAACAGCTACGGGCTCGGCCTGCCGGACGTGGCCGGCATGCTCAAGGCGCAGAACGCCAACGTCCCCAAGGGCCAGCTGGCGGACGGTCAGACGACCGCCGACATCCTCGCCAACGACCAGCTGCTCAAGGCCGTCGACTACCGGCCGCTGATCGTCGGCTATCACAGCGGCGCCGCGATCAAGCTCTCCGACGTCGCCGACGTGCAGGACGGGGTGCAGAACATCCGCGCCGCCGGCTTCGTGGACGGCAAGCCGTCGGTGCTGGTGATCATCAGCCGCCAGCCCGGCGCCAACATCATCGACACCGTGGACCGCATCCGCGCCGAGCTGCCGGCCCTCAAGGCCTCGGTGCCGGCGGCGGTCGAGCTGCACGTGGTCCTCGACCGCACCACCACCATCCGCGCCTCGGTGCACGACGTCGAGGTGACGCTGGTGGTCTCGATCTGCCTGGTGATCCTGGTGGTCTTCGCCTTCCTCCGCAACTGGCGCGCCACCCTGATCCCCAGCGTCGCGGTGCCGGTGTCGCTGATCGGCACCTTCGGCGTCATGTACCTGTGCCATTACAGCCTCGACAACCTCTCGCTGATGGCGCTCACCATCTCCACCGGCTTCGTGGTCGACGACGCGATCGTGGTGATCGAGAACGTCTCGCGTTACCTCGAGCAGGGGATGGATCCGCTTACGGCGGCCCTCAAGGGCGCCCGCGAGATCGGTTTCACCGTGATCTCGATCAGCCTGTCGCTGATCGCCGTGTTCATTCCCGTGCTGCTGATGGGCGGCATCGTCGGCCGCCTGTTCCGCGAGTTCGCGGTCACCCTCTCGGTGGCGATCCTGGTGTCGATGGTGGTGTCGCTGACCACGACGCCGATGATGTGCGCCAAGCTGCTCAAGCATCAGCGGCAGGAGAGCCATGGCCGGTTCTACCGGGCGAGCGAATGGTTCTTCGACCGCATGCTGCGGTTCTACGAGCGCACCCTGGGATGGGTGCTGCGGCACCAGCCGTTCACCCTCGCCGTGCTGCTGATCACCATCGTGCTGAACGTCTTCCTGATCCGCGCCGTGCCCAAGGGGTTCTTCCCGCAACAGGACAACGGCACCATTCACGGCGGCATCCAGGGCGCCCAGGACATCTCGTACCAGGCCATGCAGTCGCTGACCCAGAAGTTCGTCAACCTGATCAAGGGCGATCCCGCGATCAGCGACGTCATGGCGTTCACCGGCGGCGGCGGCTCGGTGAACTCGGGCTCGGTCTACATCGGCCTCAAGCCGCTCAACCAGCGCAAGCTCAACGCCGGCCAGATCATCAACCGGCTGCGCCCGAAGCTGACCTCGCTGCCCGGCGCGACGGTCTTCCTGCAGGCGGGGCAGGACCTGCGCGTCGGCGGGAGGCAGAGCAACGCCCAGTATCAGTACACCATCCAGTGCGACAACGTGCAGGACCTGGTGGCCTGGGGACCGACCCTGCTCAAGGAGATGAAGCAGCTGCCCGGCTTCACCGACGTCAACACCAACCAGCAGAACAGCGGCCTCGAAGCGATGCTGGTCTACGACCGCAAGACCGCGGCGCGGCTGGGCATCACGCCGCAGACCATCGACAGCACGCTCTACGACGCCTTCGGCCAGGCGCCGGTGTCCACCATGTACACGGCGCTCAACCAGTACTTCGTGGTGATGGAGGTGGCGCCGCGGTACTGGCAGTCGCCGGAGGGTTTGAACCAGATCTACGTGCGCGCGGCCGGCGGCAAGGTGGTGCCGCTCGGCGCCATCGCTCACTTCGAGCCGCGGACGGCTCCCCTCGGCGTCAATCACCAGGGCCTGTTCCCGTCGGTGACGGTGTCGTTCAACCTGGCGCCGGGCCTGGCGCTGAGCGACGCCACCCGCGAGATCAATGACATGCAGGACCGGATCGGCCTGCCGCCGACCATCCATGGCCTGTTCTCGGGGACGCTGCAGGCCTACCAGGCGTCGCTCGCCACCGAGCCCTACCTGATCGCGGCGGCGCTGATCGCGGTCTACATCGTGCTCGGCATCCTCTACGAGAGCTACATCCATCCGATCACCATCCTGTCGACGCTGCCGTCGGCCGGCGTCGGCGCGGTGCTGGCGCTGATGTTCTTCAAGACCGACCTCAGCGTCATCGCGCTCATCGGCATCGTGCTGCTGATCGGCATCGTCAAGAAAAACGGCATCCTGATGGTCGACTTCGCCATCGCGGCGGAGCGCAACGATGGGGCGAAACCCCTCGACGCCATCCGCCAGGCGTCGCTGCTGCGCTTCCGGCCGATCCTGATGACCACCATGGCCGCGCTGCTGGGCGCCCTGCCGCTGGCCCTCGGCACCGGCACCGGCGCCGAGCTGCGGCGGCCGCTCGGCATCACCATCGTCGGCGGCCTGATCGCCAGCCAGATGTTGACCCTCTACACCACGCCCGTCGTCTACCTCTACCTCGAGCGCCTGCGGCTCTGGCGCGAGCGGGTGCGGACGAGGCGGCGGAGCGGCAGGATCGTCCAGGAGACGGCGTATGGTTCGCATCAGCGGTAGAGCCTCGGGGATCGCCTGCCTGGTGGGGTCGCTTGCCGGCGGCCTGCTGGCCGGCGCCTGCAGCGTCGGTCCGAAGTATCAGACGCCGGCAACGCCGACCCCCGCCAGCTACAAGGAGCTCACCCCGGAAACCATCAAGGAGACCGCGGGCTGGAAGGCGGCGCAGCCCAAGGACGACGCGCTGCGCGGCAGCTGGTGGGAGATGTTCGGCGATCCGGAGCTCGACGCGCTCGAGCAGCGGGTCAACCTCTCGAACCAGAACGTCGCCGCTGCCTTCAACGGTTTCCTGGCGGCGCGCGCGATCGTCAAGGAGGCGCGGGCGCAGTATTTCCCGACGGTCACCACCAGCCCGTCCATCAACGTCGCCCGGCAGCCGGCGGTGCGGTCGGTGTCGGCGAGCGGCTCGCGGGTCACCACCTACGACCTGCCCTTCGACGCCTCCTGGGCTCCCGACCTCTGGGGCAAGGTGCGCAACACCGTGGCCGGCGACGTCGCCGCGGCGCAGGCCAGCGCCGCCGACCTTGCCAACGTGCGGCTGACCATGCAGGCGGAGCTGGCGGTCGACTACTTCCAGCTGCGGGGCCAGGACACGCTCAAGCAGCTGCTGGACTCGACGGTGGTGGCCTACCGCGAGTCGCTCGAGCTGACGCGGGCGCTCTACGAGACCGGCATCGATTCGGACGAGGCGGTGGCGCAGGCCGAGACGCAGCTCGAAGCCACCGAGGCGCAGGCCACCGGCTCCGGCATCCTGCGCGCGCAGCTCGAGCACGCCATCGCCCAGCTGGTCGGCGAGCCGGCGCCGAGCTTCTCGCTGCCGGCGAAGCCGCTCGCGGCCAACCCGCCCGCCGTGCCGCTCGGCGTGCCGTCGGAGGTGCTGGAGCGGCGGCCCGACGTCGCCGCCAGCGAGCGCCTGGTGGCGCAGGCGAACGCTCAGATCGGCGTCGCCAGGGCGGCGTTCTTTCCCAATCTCACGCTCAGCGCCACGGCGGGTTTCGAGAGCAACAGCCTGGCCACCTGGCTGACCTGGCCGGCCCGTTTCTGGTCGCTCGGCCCGGCGCTGGCCGAGACCCTGTTCGAGGGCGGCCTGCGCCGGGCCACCGTCGAGCAGTTCAAGGCGTCCTACGACCAGACGGTGGCCAATTACCGCCAGACGGTGCTGACCGCCTTCCAGCAGGTGGAAGACAACCTGGCGTCGCTGCGCCTGCTGACCATCGAGGTCGGCCAGCAGGACGCGGCGGTCAAGTCGGCGCAGCGCCAGCTCAAGGTCGCCACCGACCGCTACCGGCTGGGGATCGACCCCTACCTGAACGTCATCACCGCCCAGACCACGGTGCTGAGCAACGAGCAGGCGGCGCTCAACCTGCGCACCCTGCAGATGACGGCGACGGTGCAGCTGATCGAGGCCCTGGGCGGTGGCTGGAGCGCCGCCGAGCTCCCGGCCCCGCCGCAGCTGGCCGTGAAGTAGTGGACTCCGGTCGAAGCTTCAGGCCCCGACCGAAGCCTCAGGCCTCGACCCGGAGGCCGCAGCCTCAGGCCAGCTTCGCCTCGAGTTCCGCCCAGCGGGCGTACAGCCGCTCGACCTCGACGCGGGCCTCCTCCAACGCCTGGCAGCGCTCGGCGAGGATCGCGGCGTCGGTGGCGACGACGGGATCGAGGACCGCCTGCTGCCGGGCGGCGAGGGTCTCCTCGGCGGTGAGGATGGCGCCCTCCATCGCATCCCATTCGCGACGCTCGCGAAAGGTGAGGCGCGGCGGCGAGCCGCCGGCGGCGCCCTTCCCGCCCCTGGCGCCGCTCGCGGTATCTGCGGGGCGCGGGTGCGCGGCGCCCTTGCGCGACGCTTCCCACTGCGCATAGTCGGCGTAGGAGATGGCGTGACCGGCGCCATCGAGAGCGAGGACCTGGGTCGCCACCTGGTCGAGCAGCAGGCGGTCGTGGGTGACCAACACCAGGCTGCCGGGAAAGTCGGCCAGGCTCTCTTCCAACACCTCGAGCGTGGGGATGTCGAGATCGTTGGTCGGCTCGTCGAGCAGCAGCAGGTCGGCGGGTTGCAGCATCAGGCGGGCGATCAGGATGCGCGCCTGCTCGCCGCCGGAGAGGCGGCCGACCGTCACGTCGAGCTGGTCGCCGCGGAACAGGAAGCGCCGCGCCCAGGCGGCGACGTGCAGAGGCTGGTCGCGGTAGACGACGGTGTCGCCCGCCGGCGCCAGGGCGCGCCGCAGGGTCGCCTCGGGGTCGAGCGAGCCGCGGTCCTGCTCGAAGCGCACCACGCGCAGCGCCGGCGCGCGCTCGAGGGTGCCGCCATCAGGGTCCAGGCTGCCCGCCAGCAACCCGAGCAGCGTCGTCTTGCCGCTGCCGTTGGGCCCCAGCAGGCCGAGCCGCTGGCCGGGAGCCAGCGACAGGCTGACGCCGTCGAGCACCCGGCGGCCGCCCAGCTCCTTGACCAGGCCGGTCGCCACCAGCAGCTTCTTGGTCTTGCGTCCGGAAGCGGTGAGCTCGATGCCGGCGGTACGCTCGACCGTCCGCTCCCGGGCCGCCGCCAGCTCCTGCGTCAGGCGGCCGGCCTCGGCGATGCGCGCCTTGGCCTTGGTGCTGCGCGCCTTGGCGCCCTGGCGCAGCCATTCGATCTCGCGGCGGACCTTGTTGGCCAGGGTGGCCTGGTATTCCGCCTGCTGGCTCAGCACCTCGTCGCGCAGCAGCAGGAAATCGCTGTAGCGGCCGGCGGCCTCGAGCAGCCCCCGCGGGTAGACCGGATTGAGCTCCAGCATCCGCGCCGCCACGTTCTCGAGGAAGTTGCGATCGTGGCTGACCGCCAGGTAGGCCAGCGGCGCCGACCGCAGCAGGCCTTCGAGCCACAGCACCCCTTCCATGTCGAGGTGATTGGTGGGCTCGTCGAGCAGCAGCACGTCGGGCTCGCGCACCAGTTCGCGGGCGATCGCCAGCCGCTTGCGCCAGCCGCCCGAGAGCGCCGCCACCGGCTGCTCTGGGTCGGCGAAGCCGGCGCGCGACAGCGCGGCGCCGGCGCGGTGCTCGAGCTCGTGCGGCTCGAACGGCGAGCCTTCGCCCGGCCGCGGCGCCGCCAGCGCCTCGCGGACCACGGCGACGACGGTCCGGTCCTCGGCCAGCACCGGGTCCTGCTCCACATAGCCGACGCGCACCAGCCGCCGCACCGAGCGGCTGCCGTGGTCCGGCTCCTCGCGCCCGGCCAGGATGCGCAGCAGCGTCGACTTGCCGCAGCCGTTGGGGCCGATGAGCCCCACCCGGTCGCCATCGCCGAGGCTCAGGGACAGGTCGGCGAACAGCGGCCGCGCGCCGTAGGCCTTGCCGATCGCCTCGCAGGAGAGAAGAGGGTAGGGCACGCTTGGAAACGGCCGGCTCAGACCTGGTCGCGCAGCGTCACCGTCAGCTCCTGGCGCTGCCCGGCGCGCTCGATGGTGAAGCGCACGGCGGTGCCGGGAGGGTCGCCGCGCAGGCGCTGGCGGAGGACCGGCAGCGGCAGCTCGGCGGGGGACTTGCCATCCACCGCCAGCACGCGATCGCCGGCGCGCAGGCCGGCCTTTTCCGCCGCCGAGCCGGCGTAGACGTCGATCAGCTCGAAGGCGGGCGGCCCCTCCTGGGGCGCGGCCAGGTTCAGCCAGAGACCGGCGCGGTCGAACGGCATGGGCTCGTCCGAGGCGGCCCAGCGCTCGAAGATCAGCTGCTGGCGCGGGTAGTCGAAGATGACGTTGAAGCGGCTGAGCAGGGCGCCGCCGACGTTGCCCGCCACGTACTGGTCCGCAAAGGCGCCCTTGGTCTGCAGCGTCAGGTCGACGACCGGGCGGGGAATCTCGATCCCGCCCAGGCGCAGGCTGCCGGCGCGGGCGAACTGCGCCCGCGCGGGGCCGCCGACGCCCCAGCCCGCGACCCCCTCGAGCTTCGGCGCATAGCGCTGGCGCAGCCCGTGCTGCTCGACGAACGGCCCCAGCAGGTCGAGGCCGGCGCGGCTGCCGGTGTCGATGTCGAACTGGCCGGCGATACCGTCGAGCGCGCCCTCGACCTGCGGCACGTGCTGGTTGAACTTGAACGGCACCACGACTCCGGCGCCATGGTAGGAGAAGGCCGCCGGCAGGGTGAGGGTCAGGGTGCGATGCTCGTAGTCGACCCGCGCCACGAAGCGCTTGAACACCTCGTAGCCCACCAGGCCGTTTTGCGGCACGCCCTCGGCGCCGGCCAGGGGCCCAAGATCGAAGACCGCGAAGACCTGGTCCTTGAGGACGGCGCCGCCGATCTCGAGCGTCGCCAGCTTGACCAGCCCGACGTCTTCGGACTTCTCGCCGACGCCGCGCCCCTGCAGCGCGCCCTGCGGCGCGAGGCCGAGCGTCTTGGCGACCTCCGGGGTCACGATATTGGCGCCGCCGGTGTCGCACAGCACCCGGAACGGGCCCTTGCCGTCGAGCTTGACGTCGAGGTAGATGTGATTGTTGAGCAGCTGGAACGGCACGGTGATCGAGGTCGCCGCGCCCGGCAGGGTGAAATCGGGCGGCGGCGGCGCCGGCATCGCAAAGGCGCCTTCCGGGATCTGCAGGTTCCAGGCGACCGACTCGACGTCGAGCGACTGGTCGTAGCGGCTGTCGCCGTTGGTGGAGCGCTGGTGGAAGGCGACCTTCACCCCGCCGACCTGGCGATAATCGGCGAGGAAGGTCGTCCGCTTCTCGCTGCCGCCGGCCTCGACGACGTGGTCGACCAGGCCGGTCGTGATGTCCACCCAGAGCTCGAAGGGCCTGCCGCCGCGCGGGGCGATGCGCAGGCCGTCGCAGGTGCGCCCGCTCTCCTCCCGCCGGCCGAGCGATTCGATCCCGCCCGGCCAGCGCTCGGGATACCAGTAGGCCAGGGCCCGCCGGTAGGCCTCGTCCGCGGCTCCCAGCCGGGAATCCTCGCTGCCCTCGGCCCGCACCTGCCCGGAGGCATCCTGGCTCCACACCGTGGTGCCGTCGAAGCCCTCGGCGCCGGTCGTCGGGCCCAGCGAATAACTCGACACGTAGCGGCCGGTGCGGAGGTCCTCGGTCGACTCGACCACGCCGTCGAGGCCGCCGACGTGCAGCTTGCCGCGCAGGCGGCCGGTGGCGACGGCATCCCAGGCCTTGCCGCCCGAGGCTTCCTTGGCGCGGGCGAGGACGGCGGCGACGGCAGCGGCGACGGCATCCGCCGCGGGCGGCGGCGGCGCGGCGACCGCGGCGGTGGTGGCGCCGTCCGCGGCCAGGACCAGAGCCAGGGCCAGGGCCAGGGTAAGGCCGGAAAGGGCGAGGGTGGCGAAGCGGCGCATGCACGATCCTCCCGGGAGACGAGCACGCCCACGGCGGGCGCGCCGGCTATCTTACCTGGGCGCCGGCGGGACGATGGGCAGCACCAGGCGAGAGGGATGCCCGGGGTCGTGCCAGATGGCGTTGTCCGCGACGGCGGTGCGCCGGTTCAGGCCCAGCGGTTCGCCGGTATTGGGGTTGACGTCGAAGCGCGGGAAGTTGCTGCTGGCGACGTCGAGCCGGATGCGGTGTCCCTTCTTGAACAGCACCGAGGTCGGATACATCTCGACCGTCAGCGGATAGACCTTGCCGGGAACGAGCGGCGCGGGCGTCGCGAGCGAGTCGCGGTAACGGGCGCGCGTGATGCCGTCGCCGACGTTGAGGTCGAAGCCGGCCGGAAAGTCGGCGCTGGGCGGGTAGACGTCGATCAGCTTGGCGGTGAAGTCGGTGTCCGGCGCCGACGAGGAGACGTAGAGCCGAACGATCAGCCGGCCGGTGACCTCGCGGTCCTCGGCCAGGGGTGGCGTCTCGAAGACCACGACGTCCCGGCGCGCTGACAGCGGGCGGGAGTCCTCGCACATCCACAGGGTCGGGCGGCAGCGCTGATCCATGGCGCCGTTGTGCTCCAGCGGTCCGGCCGAGGAGATGTTGCCGCCGAGCGTCGGCACCGGGTGCGCGGGATCGGCCTGGTAGCGGGTCGGTTCGCCGGCGACCGGCTGCAGCGGGCCGAGCGAGCCGTCGGCGTGCAGGTAATAGGAAGTGTCGACGGCGCGAGCCAGCGGCCATTCGTCCTCGTCGCGCCAGGCGCCGCCGACGAAGATGCGTCCCTCCGGCGTCTTGTGGCCATCGCCGCCGCCCATGACGAAGATGCGCACCGGCCGCTCGCGGTCGACGCCGTTCTGCTCGCCTTTCAGCCAGCGATCGAACCACCGCAGGTGGAGATCGAGCCAATCGATCGCCGCCGCCGGCCCGAACTCGGCTTCGCCGGCGAAGCTCTGCTCCTGGCCGCCGTGCACCCAGGGTCCGATCAGCAGCCGCTGCAAGCTTTTCTTGGCCTGGCGCAGCCGGGGATAGGAGAGGTTCGCCACCGGTCCGGACCACGAGTCGTACCAGCCGGTCACGTGATAGACCGGCACGTCCTTGTATTCCGCGATGTGATCGATCACGCTGATGCCCGAATCGCGCCAGTACTGGTCGTAATCCGAGTGGGTCATGATGGTGATCAGCCAGTCCTCGTAATCGGGCAGCAGCTTGAGCGGCGTCATGCCGCGCCGCAGCGGCATGCCCTTCGCGTACTCGCGCACCGCCGCGCCGAGCTGCTCGAGCGCCGCCCGGGTGGCCGGGTCGGCGCTCTCCCGGCTTCCCTCGGGTCCGGCGATGTTGAACACCCAGTTCAGGAAGCGCATCTCGAAGGCGCCGTCATGGCGCAGGCCCCAGCGCCCGGTGTTGGACGCCGCGTCGATCGGCACCATGGCGCTGAGGTAGGGCGCTCCCGAGATCGCCAGGGAATGCTGGGTGCCGCCGGGATAGGAGGTGCCGACGGTGCCGATGTGCCCATCGCACCACGGCTGGGCGGCGATCCATTGCGCCGTGTCATAGCCGTCCGCGACGTCGTCGCGCATGGCATGGAAGCGCCCTTCCGAGGCGAAGCGGCCGCGGGTGTCCTGGACCACCACGGCGTAGCCATGGCGCACGAAGTCCTTGGGCCAGCCGCTGCCGTTCTTGCCGTACGGCGTGCGCTCGAGCACGACGGGGAACCTGCCGGCGAGCGCCGCGCCGCCGCTGCCTGGGAGATAGACGTCGCAGGCGAGGCGGACGCCGTCGCGCATCGGCACCATCACGTCCCGGGCGACCACCATCGACATGGACCGCTCGTTGCCGGCCGCGGGCTGGGTGGTGGACCCGCTCGCCGCGGCCGGGGCAGGCGCGTCCGGGAGGATGAGCAGGACCAGGAGCAGGAAAGCCGCCTTGGCAAGGGAGTCTCGCCGCAGGAGTTTCATGCGCATCAGAGTAGCGGATTCTCGCGCCGGCAGCGACGGGCTGGCGCGGTCTTGCAGCGGCGGCGGCGCCGCTGCCTGAGGGGATCGCGCCTACCGCGTCGTTCCTCTGTGCACCAGGCGGCGATATCGCCTGCCAGGCACCGGGTGGATCACCCGACCACCAAGGAGAAGACCATGAGTTTGGCGACTCTCAACGTTTGGATCACCAGCATTGGCGAGCCCTGTCACATCGACAGCCGGACGTGGTTCGTGCACGTCGTCGACTGTGAAGGCAGGCCGGTGACCTGGTGCAACAAGACCTACCGGGACATGCCCGCAAAATGCGGCCACCTCGAGGTCGAGATTCCCCCGGGCTGCTATTCGGTGTTCGCCACCTGGGACCCCAGCCCGGACATCAAGGACTTCCCGGAGAACTTCGGCAATCAGCTCACCCACATCCAGATCGTGCGCGTCAACTGCGGCGACCATGCCTGCGTGACCCTGTTCTCTCCCAGCGCGCACTTCTGCGGCACCTGGTTCGGGGCGGCGATCGCGGTGTTCCTGCCTGCCTTGGCGAACACCAAGATCAATCCGCAGCTCGCCACGAACGCGCTCAGGGCGGTGAGGGAGCTGGTGGCCGCGCTTCCCGCGGACGAGTTCAGCAACAACCTGCGGGCGTTCCTGCCGCGGGCGGCCCAGGACGCTCGGTAGCCGCCCGGTTCGCGGGTAACCGAGTCGCCCGCCGGGACGCGGTGGCCGCAAAGGCGCCGCGCTCCGGCGGGTACTGCCGTGGGTATGCTAAACTAATCATGGTAACCACGACTCACATGTCGGCGCTCAACGGTCAGGACGAGCCTCCTCCCGACCAACCCGTCGCGGATGACGGCGAGGTCCATGCTGCGCGCAGCGAGCAAGACTATGCGCGGCTGCGGATGGACATCCGGAGGGTGGTGGCGCGGGTCTGCCCGAGCTGGCTGGGGAGCCGCGCCGAGGATCTCGTGCAGACCGTGTTGCTGCGGGTCCTGGCCTTGCAGCAAAGGAGTGAGGGAACCGTCCAGCTCTCGACGTTCTATCTCAGGAAGGCGGCGCACAGCGCACTGGTGGACGAGATCCGCCGCCAGCGCCGCCGCCGGGAGCTTCCCTTGGATTCCGAGAGCGAAGATGCCGGACCGCCGAGCGCCATCCCCGACCCCGAGAGCTTCTCGTCCGGCCGCCAGGTCGGGCGCGCCATACGCGAGTGCCTGCGCGCGCTGGTGCGTCCGCGCCGCCTGGCCCTCGTGCTGCATCTTCAGGGCCACAGCGTGCCCGAGGTGGGGCGCCTGCTGAGCTGGAGCCCGAAGCGGGCGGAGAACCTGGTCTATCGCGGGCTGGCCGATCTGCGCCGCTGTCTGGCGGCCCGCGGCGTCACACCATGAAGGGAGGCAGCGAGGAGGCTCCCGACCTGGCTCGCCTGCGCGCCGCCTTCGCGCAGGTGGAGGATCCTCCCGAAGGCGATGGGTGCCCGACCACCGCCGAGATCTGGGACGGCCTGCACGGCGCTCTGCGGCCCGAGCGGCTGCGCGAGGTCGTCGACCATCTCGTTTCCTGCGCCGCCTGCGCGGAGGCGTGGCGCATCGGCCTGCTGCTGGAAGGGCCGCCGGAGGCGGCGCCCGCGGTCATCTCCTCTCCGAGCGCTGGTGTCGCCGCCGCCGCTCGCAGGTCTGGACCGGATGCCGCGGCCAGCTCCGGCGGCCATGCCGAGAGCGAGCTACCCGTGGTCGCGCCGCTTCACCGCTGGTGGCCGCGCCGGCAGCCGGTTGCGGTCTCCGCGGCTGTCGCCGCCTTCGCTGCCGCGGCGGCGCTCGTGTTGGTCTTGGGAATCTGGCGATACCTGGCGATGCCACCCGCCGCTCCGGTCACGCTGCGTGGCGGCGAGGCGCAGGCGGCGGCAACGCGCTGGGTCACCCCCGACGGTGCCGTGCTACCGCGGCGAGAAGCCACGATCCGCTGGTCGGGGCCCCCACAGGCGACCTACGACCTGATCTTCGAGGACACCGAGGGGCAGCGGCCGCCGGCGCTCGCCGCCGCGCATGGCCTGACGGCAGGCGAGTATCGGATTCCCGCCACCGACCTCGCCAGCCTGCCGGCCGGCGCGCCGCTGCACGCCATCCTCACCACCCACCTGGCCGACGGCACCAGCGAGCGGATCTTCCGCAACTTCCGGCTGCAATGAGCGGCGCGCATTTCTTCACTGGTGGCTCCTTTCAAAACGCGCGATGCGCCGGCGAGAGCAAGCACCGGCAGCAGGATCCGTCTGAGCGGTTCTGCTCCTAACGCTTGCGAGGTCGGCTAGTCCTCGGTTCCTCCGACGGTGTTGGGTGGACTGACCGTGTATCCCTTGTCGGTTTTGGTACACAAGGAATGGATCCTGCCGCTCGACCCGAAGTCACCGCTGGCGCCACTGACCACGTCCCTTAGTTGCGTAGTGGTGAGAGCCGTGGCTACCCTTCTACCTGGAATTCGCCTCCTGTTGTCTCTCTTCATTTGTTACTCCTTTCAGGACAACGTGAATGAACCAATGCCATCGATCAGGATCCTGGCAGGGGCTCTCTACGCAAGCCCCTTCGCAAGAAGGCAGCAGGGTAGCTGAGCCGGGCGAAACACCAAGAACCTTGCCGCGGACGTGCTAAACTAATCATGGTAACTATCATACGCATTAGCCGACCAAGGCGTACTCAACGGTCAGGATCGGCTGCAAGGAGTTCCGCGCTCGGACAGCGACAGTTATATGGCTATATCTATCTATTTCTTTTCGTCTGCCGCGCAAGCGGTTGCGGTGCCCAGGTGAGGGAATCGGCCGGCTCCGGTCGTTCATTGGGCAGAAGGGACGCGCGTGCCTCCCTCACGATCCAGGCGGAACCGGCATCCAACCTCCCGGGGTCCACCGTCGAGTCACGAAAAGGAGATGGTCATGAGCCCAGCGGCGGCGTCACACGTGGTGGAGGAGCAGACGAGCAACGACCAAGGCGGCAGGATCGTCGACCAACCGAGTGCCAGCGATGCACCGGAGAACGCGACGAAGCGACAGCCGGCATCACAGACCAAGCGGTGGTTCTTTCATTTCGAGATCGGCATCAAGAAGACTGTCCGCACTTCACCGGAGCGCCCGACCGAGCTCCGGGCCACCCAGCCGGCCGACAGGAGCGGTGGAGCAGTGCCCCAGGTGCGCATGATCACGGCGGCGAGCGCTCCGGGGCAGGGCGTGGCGATGGCGATGCCGAGCCTCCTGCCGAACGAGAGTGGCACCGGCGGCGGCTCCGGCTCGAGCAGCACTTCTTACTCGGTGTACACCCAGACCGATACCGGTTATACGGTGAGCCCGCCCAATACCGCGTCGGGCGGATCAGACTAGGGGGGCTGCGAGAAGCTCACCGTCTTATCCGTCCAGGCCGGCGGAGGAATCGGCGTATCTTGAGCCGCAAACGGTTGCGGCGACTCTGGACGCTTGCCTGGACGGGATGGCTCCTGCTACCCGAGCTAGCTCTCGCAGGCGCATCGGCCGGCTGGATGCAATGTGAGCGGCAATTTGCCGAGCTGCCCGACGACCGCGAATCCGCTCACTGTTTTTATCTGGACGCGAAAAATGAGGGAATCGGCGGTTACGCCGCTCTGCGGCTGCGCGAGCTCCTGCACTCATACCCACGCAATCCTGGTTTGATGCTGTACCTGGCGATCCTGCAACCGCATCCTCCGGATGCCGAGCTATACCTGCGATCTGCGGCCGGCTATTTTCGCCAAGGTGGCGACCTCCGAGGCGAGAGTCTGGCACGCTATAACCTTGCGAACGAGCTCCTCGATCAGGGTAGGGTCGACGAAGCCGAGCCGGAGGTCGAACGCGACGAGGCTCGGGTTCGCTCGATTCCCATTCCATTGCGGGAGCACTATCTGGCGCTGCAGAAGATCTTGCAGGCTAAATATCTGATCAAGCGCGGAGAATTCGCGGCAGCAAGCCTGCAACTCGACGAGGTGCCCGAGAAGGGGCGCGACGAGCATTGGCTGGTCAGGGCGAGCAACCTGCACATCGAAACCGGCCAGCTCGCTCGTGCATTCGACGAGTGCGCGCGGCTTGCCGCACCGCCTTTTATCCCCTTCATTCGCGCTGACGGCATCTACTGTAAAGCCCGCGTTCTCTTGGAGCGAATGGCCGAATTGCCCCAAGACGTGGGTCCCGGCCTGGTGGAGAGAACGGCCCGCGAGGCCTTGGCGATGGCGGAGCCGGACAACCCCTACGTTGCAGCGCGTGCGCACTGGATGCTGGCATTGCTGTCCAGGGATGCACTGGTGGCTCGGGACGAGCTCCAGCGCTGCCTCGACGTGGCGCCAGGGGAAGCCGAGAAGACGCCCTGCAAGAGCGCCCTTGCTCGCATCGAGGTTGCAACCACAGGCAAGGCACCGCGCATCGTGCTCGGCCCTGGCGTCGATTCCGCCGCAGCCGACGACCCGGTCGTGCGAGCCCAGTACCTGGGCACCCGGATGCGCATCAGCTGGGCGACGCGGCCGTGGCCTGACTTCCTGCGCGACGCCGAAGCCGATCTCACGGAGATCGAACGCCTGCGCTCGCTGCAGGCGGGCGCGGCGACCCGGGTGGGCCTTTTCTCCACCTGGTCCGACGACTACTCCTGGTTTGCCGGGCGGCTCCTGCAAGCCGCCGGCCGCGGCTGCAACTCCTGCCTCGCCCTCGCCTTCGCCGTCGGCGAGCGGGTGCGCGCCCGTGCCCTGCTCGATTCCATCTCGCCCCTCCAGCCAGGCGCCGCGGAGGGCGTCGCCGGTCCAGGCCGGATGGCCCTGCTGCATCAGGCCATGGCAACCGTCCGCGAGCGTCGCGGCGACGCGAGGCTGCCGCCGAGCGAACGGGCCTTCGCCGCCGACGACCTCGCGACCCTGGCGGCCAGGGAGGCCGAGCTGCGCCAGCGGCAGGCGGCGCCGGCGCCGGTCGCCGCCCCCGACGCCGGCGGCGGTGTCACGCTGGCGGCAGTGCAGAGCCTGCTCGGCCCCGACGAGGCCATGCTGTCCTTCCAGATCGCTCCCTGGCGCGATTGGACCGGCGATTTCGGCGGCGGCGCCTGGGTGCTGGTGGTCACCCGCCGCGGCGCCAGCTTCCAGCCGCTGCCGGGGATGGGCCGCGAGGACCTGCGCCGCGAGGCCGACGACCTGGCGGCACAGCGCCACGACTCCCGGCCGGCGCCGGCCCCGAGGATCTACTGCCAGCTCCTCGCGCCGGCGCTCGCCGGCCTGCCGCGGGGCATCCAGCGGCTGATCGTGGTGCCGGACGACGACCTGTGCACCCTCCCGCTCGCGGCGCTCGGTGCGGTTCGCGGCGGCGCGCCGATGATCGCCGACTACCAGATCTCGGTCGTCCCCTCGGCGACACTGTGGGCGCGGTGGCGGCGAGCGCCGCGGCCCCCTGCCTGGCGACGGCCGGCGCTGGTGCTGGCCGATCCGCTGCCGCCGCCGGCGGCCGTACGGCGGGCCTTTCAGGCGGCCGGTATCGAGTTGCCGACCGCGCGGCTGCCGGCCGCTGGCCGCGAGGCCGGCGATCTGGTGCGCTACCTGGGGTGGGGCTGCGAGCGACGGGTCGGCGACGAGGTCTCGGAGGCCGCGATCACCGGCGCGGACGGCGGCGCCCTGCGGCGCTTCGCGCTGCTGCACTTTGCCACCCATTCGATCGCCAATTCCCTCGACAGCAGGCGCTCGGGCATCTGGCTGTCGCCGGGCGGCGGCCGCGACGGTTTCCTGCGCGAGGCCGACATCGTGAAGCTGCGGCTGGACGACCGGCTGGTGGTCCTCGCCTCGTGCAGCAGCAACCGCGGGCCGGTGATGCGCGGCGAAGGTGTCATGAGCCTGGCGCGCGCCTTCTTCGTCGCACGAGCGCGCACCGTCGTGGCAAGCCTCTGGCCGCAAGACGACGCCGACGCCCGGGAAGTGCTGAGCTGCTTCTACCGCCACCTCGGCGAAGGCCGTTCGGTGGCGGCGGCGCTCCAGGCGGCGCAGCTCGACCGCCTGCACTCCCAAGCCCACGTGCCCATGGACGCGTGGGCTGGTTTCGTGGTCCTCGGCGACGGCGATCTGGTGCCGTTCCCCGGCGGCCGCCAGGCCTGGCCTGCCTGGATCCCCCCCACGCCCGCGGGCCTCGCGACCGGCGCGCTGGCGCTGACCTCCCTGCTGGCCCTGGCCGCCTTCAGTGGCCGATCAGCATGGCGGCGAGCGCTTCGTGGGCGCGCCGCGGGAGAGCGTGGGACGGGCGCTGCCCGGCCAGCGCGTCGAGGGTCCTGGCGACGTTGAGCACCATCGTGGCGAGCGCCCGGCGGATCAGCGGCTCGATCTCCCGGCGCACCAGGAGGCCATCCTCCGGCTCGAACTCGGCAGCCGGCGGCGTCCAGGATGCGGGCGGCAGCAGGCCGATATAGACCGGAGCGGACCGCAGGGAACCGATGGCGCCGAGACGGCAGGGCAGGGCAGGGTCGGCAGCGAAGACGTCACGCGCTTCCAGCAGCCGCGAGGCGCACCCATGCAGGGCGCCAGCCAGCGCTTCGGGCTCGCCTCTCGCAAGCGCCGCCGACAGCCTCTGGCGCAGCGACTCCTCCGCGTGCACGATCTGCCACAGCCGCCAACGACCCCAGCCGGTCTCCGCCAACACGATGCAGCGCTGCGGCGAGAGCCGGCGCGATCCCGCCGCGTAGAGGCGCGCCCAGCGCAGCAGCTCCGCCCTGCCTCCTTCCAACTCGTCGAACTCGTGCGCCGCCATGGAATGCAGCTGCCAGCCGTCGATCCGCGCCTGCCATGAGCCGTCCGGCCGCCGTTGTGCCGCCGCCGCGCCGGGCGCGGCAGCGCAGGCCGCATGCAGGACCAACCGCCCCTCGACCGGCGGCCACACCCGCCCGCTGGGCGCGGCGACGTCCGGAAGCCGCGGCGCCCGCCGCCGCTCCACGCCCTCGGGCGCCGGGTTCGGTCCGGGGAAGACCGGCATCGGGTCTCTGGCGGCGGCAGCGGAGCTGCCGGGCACCGCCGGCGCCGCGGCGAGCGCGCGGCGAGGCAAGGAGGAGGCAAGGTCGTCCTCGCGCGCCAGGACCTCGCGGAGCGCCTGTGCCGCCAGCGGCGTCGCCGGCTCCATATCGGCCGCCGCCGCGGCCTCTTCGAAGAACCGGACCTGGGCGATCAGCTCGTCGGCGGTGTCGGCGTCGGGCGGCCGCGGGGTCAGGGCACCTGCCGCGACCAGCTCGCGGACCCGGTCGAGCGCGAGCCGGACCGAGAGCACGAAGGCTTCCCTGATCCCGGTCCCCTCGGTGGCGACCGACTCGACCAGGGCGATTCCGCCCGTGCTGCCCGCGCTGCCCTTGCTCCCCGTGCTTCCGATATCGCCGCCGGCGCCGGCCGGAGCGGCGTCGATGCCGAGCCGGACGCGCAGAGCGGCCAACGGCTCGGCGTCGGTTTCGTCTCGCTTGTTGGCCTGCAGCACGACTCCCGGGCGCGGCTCCTGCCGCGCGTCGAGCAGGATGCGCAGCTCCTGCAGGCACTCCGCGGTGTCGGCGAGCCGCCGGCGGGTCGTGTCGGCCACGAAGACCACGGCGTCGGCAGTGGCGAGCAGCGCCTGCCGCCGGCGATGGAGGGCGCGTTGGCCGGGAACGCTGACGATCTGGCAGCGTATGGGCAGCCCCTCGTAGCTGCCGCCGATGTATTCCACCCAATCGAACAGGAGCGTCCGGCCATCGGCCTCCTCCGGCGCGACGATCGGGCGCGACAGGCTGCCGGCGAGCATCTTGAGGCTGGTCGTCTTGCCCGACTGGGGAGGCCCGTCGTAGACCAGCCGGATGACCAGCATGTCGCGCCCTGGCGCCAGGGTCGCCATCAGCGGTCACGCGTGACGGGAGAGATCGCCGCGCCAGGGCCTTCGGCCTGGCGCGGGAGGCCTCTCGACAAGGCGTCCGCCTCGAACGCCGGCCAGAGCTTGTGCAGGGCTGCCCGCATCTGCGGATAGCCGGTCTGCGCGCGGTCGGCCACCAGGTAGACGAAGAAGCCGTTGGCCGAGGGCCGGATCAAATGGACCTCGTCGCTGAAGGTGAACAGGAGATCCTCCATGGCGGACGACAGCCGCAGGGCGCCGATCAATTCCCGGACCTGGTGCAGGCTCTCGCGGCTGAAGGCGCTGGCCAGCTCGAGGTCGAGGTCCGCCCGCATGGTTCGCGCCTCGACCGTCCGTCCGGTCGCGGCTTCCACCAGGCAGACCGCGATGAATCCCTCGAGCTCGCGGATCAGCGCGCCGACGACGGCGCCGGCCGACCCGTGGCCGCCGGCGGTCACCTGCTTGGACGGCTGGCGGTCGCCGCCGCCTTCGCCCCGAGCCGCGGTCTGCGGGGCCGGCTGGTCGCGGACCAGCTCGTCGCGGCGGCGCATCGCTTCGATCAGCAGGTAGGTGAGCGAGGCGGTGATGGTGCGCCGCGCCTGCTGCCCGACGCCGCTCATGTCGACGTCGACCGTCTCCCAGCCAAAGATCTCGATGGCCGCCTCGTCGCCTTGCTTCGCTCCCACCTGGGCGTCCCAGAGGTCGCCGCGCACGAAGCGGACCGTGCCGGTGCGGCCGGCCGAGCGCACTTCCAGGGTGCAGCTTTCCTTCTCGATCGCCAGCAGCTGGATGAAGGCCGCCAGGCCGACGTTCTCGAGATGTCCCTTGACGCCGCGCTGGAGGGCCGCGGCGATGCGGATGGAGAGGTCTTCGGGCGGCAGAGCCCGCTCCAGCACCTCGATGCCGTCGAACATGGCCGGCCTGTCCGGAGCCTGGACGACGGCACTGCCGGCCAGCACCACCAGGCAGGTGTCCGGGGAGACCTCCGCCAGCGCCGGCAGCAGACCGGCGGGCGGTACCGCCTGTTCGGCGAGGTCGATGACCACCAGGTCGTAGCTCCCCTCGCGCAAGGCCTCCGCCGCCTTCGGCGAAGGCACCGACCGCAGGCGGGCGCCGAGGCCGCGGCGGTCGAGCGCTGCTGCCAGCCCGACCGTCAGGGCCTCCTCCAGATTCACCGCCAGGATCGCTTTCATGGCTCGATGGGCTCGGCGAGTCTGCTGCCGTCGCCTGGTGCGCGGGCTATCGTAGGCCGGCGAGGTTCTTGTTGATGGCCGTCCGCACGATCGCCAGGTTGGTGCTCTCCCGGTCGGCCGCAAGGTAGAGGAAGACGTTGGGTGACACCATCTTGATGATGTGGATCTGGTCGGAGAGCGTGAGCAGGATGTCGTCGAGGGTGGACTTGAGATTGAGCGCCTTCACGATCTTCAGCTTCTGCTTGACCAGCTCGCTGTTGTAGGCGCTGGCGACGCCGAGATCGAAGTCCGAGCGCTGGCTCTTGGCGCCGAGCGTCAGGCCGGATTCCATGTCGACCAGCGAGGCGGCGATGAAGCCGCTCATGTCGGCGGCGATCTTGTCGATGACTTCGACGATTTGCTTTTCGGATGGCATCGGTATCTTCCTATCACTTTCCTGCGTTAATGGTTGGCGGAGCGGGCGCCTAGACGACCAGGTCCTTCTCCGCACCGGCGAGGGCCATGCGCGCCATGGCCAGGTTGGCCTTCGTCTTGTCGAGAACGAGATAAATGAACAGCGCGTCGTTGCTGGAGAGCAGGCGGATCAGGTGATACTGCCTGCCGAGCGTGATGAGGATGTCCTCGATGCTGTCCTTCAGGTCGAGGTTCTTCATCGTCTTGCGCTTCGCCCGCACCACCTCGGTGTTGCCGGCCGCGGCGACTTCCAGGTTCAGCCCGGGGCCGCCGCCCGCCTGGGCCAGCACCATGCCGCTGTTGCTGTCGACGATGCAGCCGCCGATCGCGCCGTCGAGCTCCATCACCTTATCGAGCGCGCCTTTCGTAGTAGTTGCCATGTTGCAGCCTCCCTTTCGCGTGCCTTCGGCACAGTAAACACGGATGGATCATGAACGTTCTATGACAAATGATCGCGGATCGTCGTGGCGACGACTGCCAGCGGCTCGGTCTTGTAGATGAAGTCGTCGGCGCCGCGGCGCCGCGCCTCGCCCTCGGTCTCGCGGTTGCCATACGCGGTGAGGATGATCACCTTGGTATGGGGCGAGACCGCGCGCACGTGGCTGACGATCTCCAGTCCCTCGACGCCGTGCGTACCGCTCAGGCGCAGATCGGTGAGGACCAGCGAGAACGGGGTGCCGCTGATCAGCGCCATGGCCTGGTCGAGTTCCTGCGCGCATTCGACGGCGAAGCCCTGATGGATGAGATAGCGTTGCATGGCGAGCAGGGTCTGCTCCTCGTCCTCGACCAGCAACAGCTTGCGTACCGGTGGGTTCGTCTCGCTCATCCGTGGTCAGCCCGCCGGGCGCAAGTGCACTCCGCATGCCATGCGTCAAGCCGGCGCGGACACGCCGCAGGCGCGGCCGGCGGCCGCGTCCCATGTCCAGATCTTGGACGCCAGCGGCTGGTCCGGCGTCCAGAACCTGGACGCCATTGCCGTTCATCGAAATTGAACAGCAATGTTTATAACGAATACCTGGGACGTGATCGATTACCGCCGCCGATGATAGTCTCTCTCGCCGGCGTCGCGAACGCCTCCGGCAGCGCCACCGTCCGGCGGACGCCGCTGGCGGTGCTCGCCGCCGTCGCCGGCTGAGCCGGCCCGCCTGCCGGCATCGCGGCTGGTGGATAATCGCCGCGAGGGAATGACTGGTTGAAGATCTGGATCGACGCCGACGCGGCACCGCGGGAAGTCAAGGAGATCGTCTTCAGGGCGGCACGGCGGCTGCAAATCGAGGTGTCGCTGGTGGCCAACCAACGGCTCGCGGGGCCGGAGGGAAATCCCTTCGTCACCACGGTGCGGGTGCAGGGAGGGCCGGACGTGGCGGATCGCTACATCGCGCTGCATGCGGCGCCGGGCGACGTCGCGATCACCGCCGACATCCCGCTGGCCGCCCGCCTGGTCGAGCAGTCCGTCCTGGTGATCGATCCGCGGGGCGAGGAGTACACGCCGGAGAACGTCGGCGAGCGGCTCGCCGTGCGCGACCTGATGAGCGGGCTACGAGGAGAGGGGATGGTGACCGGCGGACCGCGGATCTATGGCGCCCGCGACCGGCAGGCGTTCGCGTCGGCGCTGGACCGGGTGCTGACGCGCGGCGCGAAGGCGCGCTAGTCTGGGCGGGACACTGGCCGAGGTTCTCTCAGCCACCGGCGCGAGCGAACGAGCCGGCGCGCCATTCGAGGGTGAAGGCGGCGGAGCGGGTGTGACGCTTCCGCCAGGCGGTGAAGCGGGCCATCGTCGGGTCGCCGTCAGGAGGATTCTCGGGAGCGGCGGCGCAGAAGCTCGGGATGGCGAAGCGCTGCACGCGGTAACGCACCTGTAGCCTGGGTGGATGACCGCCGCCGGCCGGGAGCCTGGTCCAGCCGGCGAAGGACTCCAGGGTGTGGGCGTGTCCGACCTCGCCGCGACGGCAGATCACGGAATCCCAGAACACGTCGGAAAAACGCCTCAGCTCGGTCGTGGCGAGCTTGCCGCCGTCGTCCAGGGCGAGGAGCACGATGACGCCGTCCTCCTCTCCCTGGCCGGCCCAGGTCGAAAAGCAAGCCAGAGCGTCTCTGCCATCCGGCCGGCGGAAGCGCAGGCAGGTCTGCGTGCGCTCGCCAGGCAGAAAAGCGATGCGCTCCCAGCCTCCGGCCCGCCGGCGCAGCAGCACGCTGCCGCCGAAATTGCCGGCGTGCGGCTCGCAGCCCTCGTAGTCGGCCACGGCCTCCACCGCGAGCGGCGCCGTGAAGCTGCCGGTGACGACCGTGTCGATCGCCAGCGATTGCCGGCACGGAGTGGGGTAGGCCGGCACGCTCCTGCACACCCGGTGGGCGGGGGAGCCAGCGGCCGCCACCTGGTTGCTGCCGCAAACGGCGGCCAGCATGGCGTCGAGCTCCGCAGGCGCGGGTGTCGCCGCGTCGCTCGCGGCCACGGCCGTGGCGGCGCGGTCGCCGTCCACCGCCGCCGGAGCGCCGAGCGCGGCAGCGGTGGCAAGCGCCGCGAGAGCGGTTGCCAGGCAGGCGGCGGTAGCCACCGCAGGGGCAGCCCTGCGCGAGATCGCTCCAGCCGTCGTTGCCGCCATGATGCCGACTCTATCCGAGTCTCGAAGCGGCGCCGGCGCCGGCCGCCAGGCGTGGTGCCGGCGGTCCCGCATCGCAACTCAGCGAGCACTGAATCTATGTAGAGGCGGGGAGGATGGATCAGGCAACATAGCAAGACTTTCTGTTGACACCTGGGCCGCCACGGCAGCCGCAGCCTCCCGCCCTCACGGACCGCTGAGCCACGTCCGCAGCTCGGATCGAAGTCGCCGACGCCGGCGGCTGCTGCGCCCGAGGCTCGTCTGCAACAGGAGAATCGATGATGTCGACTTGCTCGCTGCTTCGTCCCACCCTGCGCTCCACCCTCAACCTGGCGCTGCTGCCGGGACTGCTGAGCCTTGGCCTCGCCGCGCGCGCTGCCGGCGCCGCGACGGCGCCGCTGTCCGCTGCCGCTGCCGTGCCGCCGAGCGCCGTCGCCGCGGCCGCCTCCGGCAACCCGCGGACCGGCGGCTTCATCAGCCCGCTGGGCCTCCGCCCGCGCGGCTTCAGAAATGGTTTCGACGCGGCGGCGGCCGCCTGCCCGCTGTCGAACCTGACCTATCACAGCTCCGGGCCGGTGATCCTGGCTCCCAAGGTGGTCGATATCTTCTGGGGGCCGACTTTCAACGATTCCTCTTCGCCGGACTATCAGTACGCGCGGACGCTCCTCGGGTTCCGCGATCTCTACGGCGGCGCGCCGGAGTTCAACGTCATCACCCAGTACTATCAGAACCTCGGCAGCGGCAATCAGTTCATCCAGCTGGCGAACCTCGCCGCCGGCACCGCGGACTGGTTCGACACCTCGACCCCGCCCGCCAACGTCACCGACGCCGACGTCCAGGCCGAGGTCCAGCAATACCTGACCAGCCACAGCGTGGACTACAGCACCATCTACGAGGTCTTCATCCCGAGCGCCTCGTACTCTTCCAACGGCACCGCCACCTCCTGCGGCGGCCCCAACCTCTCCTACTGCGCCTACCACGGCTCGTACGGCACCTCGCCGACGGCGGTGAAGTACTCGATCCAGCCCTATCCGAACTGCGGCGGCTGCCAGGTCGCCGGCTGGACGACCGCGGAGAACCAGGAGCACTTCATCTCGCACGAGACGCGCGAAGCGGTCACCGACCCGCTGCTCAACGCCTGGTACAACTCCTGCAGCGGCGACGAGGCCGACGACCAGTGCGCCTGGTCGCCGACACCGTTCCTGGGCAGCGGCGGCTATGGCTACCAGTACGAGTGGTCGAACGCCGCCAGCGGTTGCGTGCAGACCGCGGGCGGCTTCGGCTCGGTCGGCAACGCCGTCGACAGCGCCAGCTACGTGGCGGTCGTCTCGCCCGACGGCATCGCCACCCTCTTCGGCCAGAACCTGGCGTCGACCACCGCCAGCACCTCCGGCAGCTCGCTGCCCACCACTCTTGGCGGCGTCAACGTGACCGTCGACGGCCTCGCCGCCGGCCTCTCCTATGTCTCGCCCACCCAGATCAACCTGGTCCTGCCGTCGAGTGTCCCCGCGCCGGCCTCGGAGCTGCTGTTCAGCTACAACAATGGGACGCTGGCTGCCAGCGGCGCGGCGCTGATCCAGGCCGTGGCTCCCGGGCTGTTCTCGGCCAACGGCAGCGGCAGCGGCCTGGCGGCGGGCGATTGGCAGCGCTACAGCAGCTCGGGCCAGCTGCTGGCCAGCAACAGCCTCTCGGTGCCGATCGATTTCGGCAACCCAACCGATCAGGTTTATCTGATCCTGTTCGGCACCGGCATCCGTCACGTCAGCTCGATGTCCGCCGTCAGCGTCACGGTCGGCGGGCAGGCCGGTCAGGTGACCTACGCCGGCGCGCAGGGCAGCTACCAAGGATTGGACCAGGTCAACGTCCTCCTGCCGCACAGCCTCGCGGGCAGCGGCAGCGTGCCGGTGGCGCTGACGGCGGCCGGCGTCGCCGCCAACACGGTAACGGTGGATATTCAGTAAACCAGAAAACCGCGACCGCAGCCGGGGCCTCCACGGAGGAGGTCCCGGCCGGTCGCGGCGCGGCGACCAGGCGGCGCGGCGGCGGGTCCCGGGCACAGCCTGTGCAAACCCTCCCCGTGTGCCCGTCAGAACCACGCCGCCATCGCCCCCGAGCACCGTGCCACCCGCCTGGCCGCGGCGCGATGCTCCTGGCGCCGCGGCGCAGTTGGATGCGGCGATCGCGGCCGGCCGTCGACGGCGGCTGCCGGTGGGAGCGGAGGTCGTGCCGGGAGGTGGCGTCCACTTCCGCGTCTGGGCGCCGGCTCGGCGCCGCGTCGAGGTGGTCTTCGCCGGCGGCGGTGCCGGGCTCGACGACCTCGATCTCGTACCCGAGGCCGGCGGCGGCTATTTTTCCGGCTTTGCAGCCACGGCGGCAGCCGGCGACCTCTACCGCCTGCGCCTCGATGGCGGCCGATGCTTCCCCGATCCGGTGTCGCGCTATCAGCCGGCAGGCCCGCACGGTCCGTCGCGGATCGTCGATCCTGCGGCCTACGGCTGGCACGACGGCGGCTGGCGCGGGGCGACGCTGCCCGGCCAGGTGATCTACGAGCTGCACGCCGGGACGTTCACTCGCGAAGGCACCTGGGAGGCGGCAGGGCGCCGCCTGGCAGGTCTCGCCGAGCTCGGCGTCACCCTGCTGGAGGTGATGCCGATCGCCGAGTTCCCCGGCCGCTTCGGCTGGGGCTACGACGGCGTCAACCTGTTTGCGCCCAGCCACCTGTATGGCGAGCCCGACGACTTCCGCCGCTTCGTCGACGAGGCGCACCGGCTCGGCCTCGGCGTCATCCTCGACGTGGTGTACAACCACCTCGGACCCGACGGCAACTTCCTCGAGGAGTTCTCGCCCGGCTACTTCACCGACCTGCACCGCAACGACTGGGGCCGGGCGATCCATTTCTACGGCGCCCCGGCGGTGCGCGAGCTGTTCCTCGCCAACGCCTCCTACTGGATCGACGAGTACCACCTGGACGGCCTGCGCCTCGACGCCACCCAGGACATCCATGATCGCCCCGAGCGTTCCTCCGAGCACATCCTCGCCGCCATCGCCAGGTCCGCACGCCAGGCCGCCGCGGCGCTCTCCCCGGGGCGCTCGGTGCTGCTGGTGGCCGAGAACGAGCCCCAGGACGGCCGGCTGGTGCGTCCCGTGGAGCGCGGCGGCTACGGCCTCGACGCGATCTGGAGCGACGATTTCCATCATGCCGCGAGAGTGGCGCTGACCGGCCGGGCCGAGGCCTACTACTCCGACTACCAGGGATCGCCGCGGGAGCTGCTGGCGGCGGCCAAGTTCGGGATCCTCTACCAGGGGCAGCGCTATCGCTGGCAGGGTCAGCGCCGCGGCACGCCGGCCTTCGACCTGCCGCGCACCGCCTTCGTCTTCTTCCTCGAGAATCACGATCAGATCGCCAACTCGGCGCGCGGCGAGCGCCTGCACCGGCTCGCCAGCCCCGGGAGCTATCGCGCCCTGACCGCTCTGCTGCTGCTCGGTCCGGCGACGCCGATGCTCTTCCAGGGGCAGGAGGACGGCACCGCGACCCCGTTCTGCTACTTCGCCGACCATCATCCGGAGCTGGCCGCGGCGGTGCGCCGCGGGCGGCTCGAGTTCCTCGCCCAGTTCCCGAGCCTCGCGGCGCCGGCGGCGGCGGCGGTGCCCGATCCCGCCGCGCCGGCGACCTTCGCGCGGAGCAAGCTCGATCTCGCCGGCACCGGCCAGGCAGGCGAGGCCGGCCGGCCTGGCCGGCAGGAAGCAGCGAGGCGGGCGGCGGCCCGAGCGCTGCACCGCGATCTGCTTCACCTGCGCCGCAACGATCCCGTGATCCGTCTGCAGGGTGCCGCGGGGTTCGACGGCGCCGTCCTCGGGCCGGCGGCGATGGTGCTGCGCTGGTTCGCGCCGGCGTCCGGCACGGCCGGCGACCGCCTGCTGCTGGTCAACCTGGGCGTCGACCTCGACCTGGTGCCAGCGCCCGAGCCGCTGCTGGCGCCGCCGGCGGATGCGTGCTGGCAGGTGCTGTGGTCGAGCGAGGATCCGCGCTACGGAGGCTCCGGCGCCGCGCCGCCGGAGGACGCCGGCGGCGGGTGGCGGCTCCCGGGGCACGCGGCGATCCTGCTGCGGCCAGCACCGCGTGGACAGGACGGGACGCACGTTATGAGAGGCGAGGAGGGCGAGACATGACGACGGACCGGAACCTGCCGGCGCCGGCAAGCGCGGAGGGTGGCGGCGGGCGGGCGCCGGCAGCCGACCCCGAGGGTCCCCAGCTGGAGGAGCGGTCCGACCCTGCCGCGGCCGGCCTCCCATGGTCCGAGACCCAGCTCGAGCTGCGCCCGGCCGCCCAGCCCGAGTCGCTGCTGCGCCGCGAATGGCTGGTCACCAACGGCCTCGGCGGTTACGCCTCCGGCACGCTAGCAGGCATCCCGACCCGCCGCTACCATGGCCTGCTGGTGGCGGCTCTCACGGCGCCGGTCGGCCGGACGCTGATGCTCGGCCAGCTTTCCGAGGTGCTGCGACTGCCCAACGGCTTGATCGTCCAGCTGGGGGGCGAGCATCTCGGCGGCATGCGGCGCGAGCGCCCGGGCACCGGTCACCTGCGGGAGCTGTGGCTGGAGGCCGGCCTGCCCGTCTGGCGCTACGAGGTGGGCGGCTACGTCGTCGAGAAGCGGGTCTTCCTGGCGCACCTGCAGAACACCGCCTACGTCTTGTACCGGCTGTGCGCCGGCCCCGAAGCGGTGCGGCTGGAGGTCCATCCCACGGTGCATTTCCGGCCGCACGACGCACCGGTGTCGACGCCGCTCGGGACGCCCTACGTGCTGACCGCGACCGGCGACCGTTACGAGCTGGCCTCGTCCTGGCCGGCGCTGCCGCCGCTGCGGCTCTGGCTGGCAGCCGCGGAGGCGACCTTCACGGTCGCGGGCCGCCAGCTCATCGGCGTGCGCTACGAGATGGAGGAGAAGCGCGGCTATGAATCGCTGGGCGACCTCTGGTGCCCGGGATTCTTCGGCGCCGATCTGGCGGCGGGGGAGGAGGCCGGCCTGATCGCCTCCACCGATCCCTGGGAGACGCTGCTCGCACTGCGGCCGCGCGAGGCGTTGGCGGCGGAGAACGAGCGGCGGGAGCGGCTGGTGGCGCAGGCCGATCCGCGCGCTCGCGCCGGCACGCCGGCCGAGCTGGTGCTGGCAGCCGACCAGTTCGTGATCTCTCCCGGGCGCAGCGAGGACAAGGCGCGGGCGCGGGCCGCGGGCGACGAGGCACGCAGCGTCATCGCCGGCTATCACTGGTTCACCGATTGGGGCCGCGACACCATGATCAGCCTCGAAGGGCTGACGCTCGCGACCGGTCGTCACGTGGAGGCCGGTTACATCTTGCGCACCTTCGCTCGCCATGTGCGCGACGGCCTGATCCCCAACCTCTTTCCCGAGGGCGACCGCGACGGCCAGTACAACACCGCCGACGCCACCCTCTGGTTCTTCCATGCCCTCGACCGTTACCTGGCGGCAACCGCCGACCAGACCACCTTGGATCTGCTGCTGCCGGTCCTGGTGGACATCGTCGAGCATCACGTCGCGGGCACGCGGTTCGGCATCGGGGTCGACCCGGCAGACGGCCTGCTGCGGCAGGGTGCCGAGGATACGCAGCTCACCTGGATGGACGCCAAGGTGGAGGGCTGGGTGGTGACGCCGCGACGGGGCAAGGCGGTCGAGATCAACGCCCTCTGGTACAACGCGCTGTGCCTGCTGGAGGGCTGGCTGCGGCGGACCGCCGGCGGACCGGGAGTCGAAGCGGGCGCCGCCGCCGGCGGTGGCGGCGACATGGCGCGTGCCGACCACATCGCCGCGTTGGCGAGCCGTGTCCACGATTCGTTCAATCGCCGCTTCTGGAACGCCCACGCTGGTTGTCTCTACGACGTGGTGGACGGCGAGGGCGGCGACGACCCGGCCTGCCGGCCGAACCAGATCTTCGCGCTGTCGCTGCCCCATCCGGTGCTGGCCCGCGAGCGCTGGCAGGCGGTCTTCGACACCGTGCGGCGGCGGCTGCTGACCCCGGTCGGCCTGCGCTCGCTGGCGCCGGGCGAGCCCGATTACCAGCCCCGGTACGACGGCGATCTGCGGGCGCGCGATGCCGCCTATCATCAGGGAACCGTCTGGGCGTGGCTCATCGGCCCCTACTTCGATGCCTGGCTGCGCTTGCATCCCGGCGACCGCGCCGAGGCGCACGCCCTGCTGGCAGGCTTCGTGCCCCACCTGGGCGAGGGCTGCCTGGGTACCATCGGCGAGATCTTCGACGCCGAGCAACCCTGGACGCCGCGGGGCTGCGTGGCGCAAGCCTGGAGCGTCGCCGAGGTCCTGCGGGCCTGGATCGCCACGACGCCGGTGCCTCCCGGCGTGGCGCCGTAGCATCCTTGCCGGCGGCGCCTCGTGGAGCACCGCCGGCAAGGCGACTGCGAGCGGCTATTGCGGACAGCTACCCACGAAGTTGCGCTCGCAACCGAAGGTCATATTCCCGCTCGAGTCGATCTGGTGCCCACCCGAGTCTTCATAGCACTCGTCGGTGATGTTTTCGCTCCGTTGGCAGCTGTAGAGGTAGCCTGACCCCGGCGGGATATCCGGGCTCCGGAGGACGTGATCGATGGCTGGCAGCGCCGCGGCGGTGGTTCGTGGCTCAGCTCCGCGCTCGCCCGAGCTGCTCCAACCTCGTCAACCACCGTCCAAAGTGCTGGCACTCCCGCACGATCGTGGCGAGGCCGATCGCGCGGGCTGCGAGAGGCCCATGCAGCGGCTTCTGATACCTGCGAACCAGTCCCTCGACGCGCTTTGAAGGGGCCGTCACGGGGGAGTCGTCGATCTCCTCCGGGGTTTCGAATTGGTCACGAATAGCCTGGAGCTGCGGCGCCAAATCAAGGCTCTCCAGGGCGCTGGCAAACGCCGTGCAATCACTGAACAGCAGCGCTTCGAACTCATGCATCACCACGCAGGGGACGAACCGCCGCCGATCGAAGGAGGAGCCCAGAGAGCTCGCGACCGCATCGGCGATGGCAGTCTCCACCGCGGCTCCTCGCTGGCTCGCCGGAAGAGCCGATGCAGCTTCCCGGCCCGGCCATCCACCATCGGCAGAGTTGGGCATGCCGTAGTAGTCGACCATCACGCCGAGAACCACGCGAGGGTCTTCCACCAAGTGGCGGCGCAGATCCCTGCTGATCTCCGGCCATCTCCGGACCCCACCGCGTCCACTGCGCTGGCGGACGTTGCCCATCAGCCGCGCATTGACGGCGAAGTATCCTCTGGCCTCCAGATGGGGCCGCAGCACCTCCCGAACGAAGGTCTCCTCGGTTTGACCCTCCACCGACACCAGGAGCCGGCGCATCGATCAACCGAGCGAGGGCCTTGCCCCGAGCTCGTTCATCTCCCAGAGTTGTCCCAGGCTGTAGTCCTTCAGCCAGTCCGCAAGCCGCTCGGGTTCCAGACGTGCGAAATGCGACGCCCCCTCATGCCGTTCGGTCACGATGACGTCCACCGGCTCGAGATGGTCGAGCAGCAGCGGAGACTGGGTAGAGATGAGCACCTGGGTCTGAGCAGCTGCTTGTCGTGCCAGCGACGCCAGCAGCGCAATCGCATAGGGATGCAACCCCAGCTCAGGTTCGTCGAGGAGGATGGTCGATGGCCTGAGCTCCAAAGGTTGTAGGAAGAGGGTCGCCAGAGCCATGAAGCGCAGCGAGCCGTCGGACAACGAGGCTGCGCTGAAATACTTCGGCGAGTCGCGATGCCGCCAGGCCAGGCGGATCGTATCGGGATTCAGCCGCTCGGGCTTTAGATCGAAGTCGTCGAAGAATGGCACCATCATCGAGATGGTGCGCCGGATCATCTCATACGAAGCATTGTGGCGCTCCCGCAGGAGGTATAAGAAAGCAGGTAGGTTGCCGCCGTCCGGTCGCAGGAATTCATTGTCGTTGAGCTGCGCGGTTCTTCGCATCGGCGCCGTGCCGCTCGTGTCATGAAGATGATAGAGACGCCACTGATCAAATCGCCGCTGCACCCAGAGGGGAATCCCCGTCAGGTTCGAGGCGCTGATGCCTGCTTCCCGCCCGCCCTCGACCGGCAAGAGGTCCTGATCGAAGGGCCGAGGGTAACCCTTCTCCTTGTCCCAGAACTTCGTGGTTTCCCGGGCTGGGAAGAGGCTGTCGTCGGCACTCGGGCGCAGCACGAGCTCATACCCGTTCTTCTCCTCCAGGAATGATACGGCGACGCTCATCTCCGGCGTTACTTTGAGCCCGAAGTGCAACAGGGCGTCTGCGCCGCCGGCACTGCGAACGTAGTTCTGCAACCGCCCTGCGCGCACCTCGTGCAGAAACGAAAACGCACCGATGAAATTCGATTTGCCCGATCCGTTGGGCCCGATCAAGACGTTGAGAGGCCGCAGTTGCAGGCGGTCCAGGTCCGCGATGCTCTTGAAGCCCCTTATCGTCACATAGTCCAAGGACATCGTCGCGTGCTCCGCTTCCTACGGGGACGTGTCGGCTGCTGCCAGGAAACGGAACTTCGATCCGACATGAGGCGGAGCCTCCTTACCGGGCTTCCAAGAGTCTAACCCACCCGTCTCCGCGATGCCGCCTTGCCGTCTCTAGAGCAAAGATGCTGAGCGGAAACCTGCCCACTCGTGTTTGGTACATCGATATGTCCGGTCGATGTCATTGGTCCCTTGGTACAACCTTGCCCTCGCAGGAATACGTGCGAATCCAGCCCACCATAGTGTGGCACTGCCGGGATGGCGGCGTTGCCAGCGCATTGGGGAAACTCGGGGCAGGTCAGGGCTGCCACCGGTCGTGCTTTCTAACTTATTGATGAGACTGGTGCCGAAGGCGGGAGTCGAACCCGCACGCCCTTGCGAGCGGAGGATTTTGAGTCCTCTGCGTCTGCCATTCCGCCACTTCGGCCCGGGGTGGCCAGATCCGAGATCGTAGGGGGCCGGCCAGGGGGTGTCAACCGCGGCCAGGCGCGAACGCTCCCAGCGCTCGTGCAACCCCTGCCTGGTCCATCCCTCCGCCGGCCTTCCGGGGCGCAGCAGGTTGGGTGCCGAAAGGGCACGCCGAGGAGCAGGGCGACCAGGGGCAGGCGCGAAAGAGGCGGTAATCCGCGGCGAAATGAGGTAAAATGGAGACGTCCCGGGGCCCCGGAGTGGGCTCGTGGGTGGGTGGCCGGGGGCGGGCGAAGTGAATGCAAGGTTGACGGAACGTGCCGGATGGTGTATAAGTTACAGCCGTAAGCGTTGGTCCCTCAGTGACTTGCTACAACAGCTCCGGTAGGTCCCACATGCAAGGGGGCACAGGCGTGACATTCAGAATCGGTCAGAAGGTGGTTTACCCCAACCACGGCGTCAGCCTGGTCGAGAAGATCGAGGCCGGCCACATGGATGGGATCGAGCAGCTCTATTTTCACCTCCGGCTGCTGTCGAACAACTCCAAGGTCATGGTGCCGAAGGCGAACCTCGACCTCGTGGGCTTGCGGCCGCTCTGCCACACCCGCGACGTCCGCGCCCTGTTCGACATCCTCGAGGACGGCAACATCGACACCTACAAGGATTGGAAGGGCCGCTACAAGCAGAACCTGGACAAGATGAAGACCGGCCGCTTGACCGAGGTGGCGGAGGTGCTCAAGAACCTTCGCCTGGTGAGCCAGCGCAAGAGCCTGTCGTTCCGTGAGAAGAAGATGTACGAGCGCGCCAAGTACTTCATCGTCAGCGAAGTGGCGCACGTCAAGGACATCTCGGAGCGGGAAGCCGAAGAGCTGGTAGAGCTGGCCCTGACGTCCAGCCTGGAGAAGCGCCAGCGGACCACCAAGGCGGCCAGCTAGCGGTACCTTGCCCCGTCACCCCCACCGCGATCGACCAGGAGACCCGCAGGCACACAGCCACGCCGGCACGCCGGAAACCCCGGAACGCCGGAAACCCCGGAAGACACCGCGCGCGGCGCAGGCGCCCAACATGAACAAAGACAACCTGCACTTCGCGGCCTATGGGTTGATGCTGGGCTTCATCGCCGGCTATCTGCTGCACGACGTCATGGCGGCGCGCCAGCCGTTGCGCCGCCCCCCCGGCGAGGGGGCGGTGGTGGCGGCCGCTGCCGCTCCTGACGGCGGCGGCGCTCCGGACGATTCGAGCCCTGCCGCCAGCGCCCCGAACGGCCCCGACTCGGGCGCCGGGGGAGCGGGCGCCCCGGGGGCTCCCTCCGGCGGCGCCGCGCCGCCACCGGCCATGGCCGAGGTGCAGCAACTGCGCGACTACGTGGCGACCCATCCGAAGGATGCCGACGCCGTGCTGAAGCTCGCCAACCTCAATTTCGACATCAGCAACTGGGGCCGCGCCCGTGACCTCTACACCCAGTACATCGGCCTGCGCCAGGCGAACCCGGACGTGCTGACCGACCTCGGCACCTGCTACCGGAACATGCGCCAGTTCGACAGCGCGCTCGAGCAGTTCCGCCGCGCCGAGAAGCTGGCGCCGGAGCACTGGAAGTCGCGCTTTGCCGAGGTGGTGGTGCTGGGCTTCGACCTCAATCAGCAAGCCGCGGCCGACCAGGCCTTCGCCCGCCTGCAGGCGATCGCGCCGTCGCAACCCGAGGTGGCCCAACTGGGCGCCGCGCTGCAGCGCCACCGCGCCTCGGGCACCGCTTCCGGCACCGGCGGCAGCGGCGCCGGCGGCAGTCAGTAGCCGGGAAGGCAGGCCAGCCGCTTGGCGCTCATCCGCCTGTTCGACTTCGCGCTCCTGGCCTTCCTCGTCTGGATGGTCTGGAGCCAGGTGATCCGCGGCTGGCGAGCGGCGGCCGCGGCGCCTGACCGCCGCCCGGACCAGAGCCGCGCCGAGGGCACCGAGGCCAATCGGCGCCATGCCGCGCCGCCCGCCGCCGCCACTTCGCAGGAGAACGCGGCGGTGACGCTGGTGCGCTGCGGCGCCTGCGGTGTGCATGTGCCAAGCGCTCGGATGCTGCCGGGTCCGGCGGGCGAATCCTTCTGCTCCGAGACCTGCCGCTCCCGGAGCACCGCTCGCCGCAACGCCTGAAGGCTCCGAGTGCCGCTGGCCGCCGCCACGGCATACCACCGGCGCCCGAAGCGCCCGAAAGCGCTCGGAAGCGCGCCCGAAAGCGCTCGGAAGCGCGCCCGGAAGCGCTCGGAAGCGCGCCCGAAAGCGCTCGGAAGCGCGCCCGGAAGACACCGGAATCCGTCATGAATCACAGGGCAAGCACGAAATGACACGCCGCCACCGCCACGGCCAGCCAACGGAGGACGACCCCGGGACAGCGCCGGCGGCGCCGGAGACGCCGGCCGGCCAGGCGCCGGAGCCCGGCGTGCGGCAGGAGGAGACGGCGGGCTATGCGCCGCCAGGCGCCGCGGCCTGCTATGTCGAGGTCGCGCTGCCGGTGCCGCTGCCGGAGCCGTTGGTCTATGCCGTGCCGCCGGGCTGCCAGGCCATTGCCGTCCCCGGCGTGCGGGTCCGGGTGCGGATGGGGAAGCGGCGCCTGGTCGGAGTGGTCGTCGGGCAACGGGACGAGCCGCCGGCGGGAGTCGCCATCCGCTGGCTCGACGGGGTGCTGGACCGCGAGCCGGTGCTGGGGCCGGACCTGTTGGAGCTTGCCCGCTTCACCGCCGACTACTACCTGGCGCCGCTCGGCGAGGCGCTGCGCTCCATGCTGCCGGCCGACCTCGAGCCCTGGGGCGACCGGCGCGTCTGGCTGACCGACCGGGGCGCGCTGGCGCTGCCGCGGGCCGAGGCCGAGAGCGCGGTGCTGGAGGCGCTGCGCGAGGGCGGCCGGGTCCGCGTTTCCGAGTTGCAGGCCGGCCTGGGACTGATCGATCTGGACGCGGTGCTGGCCGAGCTCGAGGCCGGCGGCCGCATCGCCGGCGAGGATTCGCGCGCCCGCCCGGGCCGTTCGTCGCGCTATGTCGCGGCGGTCGAGCTGGTCCCGGGCCTGGAGGAGACGGCGGCGGCCGGCCGCTCCGCCCAGGGACTGGCGGTCGTCGAGTACCTGACCGCGGTGGCCCGCCCGGCGACCTCCGCCGAGGTGATGGCGGCCGTCGGCTGCCGTGCCGGGGTGCTCAAGCGGCTCGCCGCACGCGGCGTGCTGCGCGAGTTCACCCAGGTGGAGCGGCTCTCGCTCGACCGCCACCGGCTGCCGTCGCCGGCCGCCGCGCCGCCGCTGATGCGGCTGCGTGCCGATCAGGAGAGCGCCACCGCGGCGGTGGTCGCGGCGATCGCGGACCGCCGCTTCACGCCGCTGCTGCTGTCCGGGATGACCGGCTCGGGCAAGACCGAGGTCTACCTGCGCGCCGCCGCCGCCGCCCTCGCCCAGGGACGCGCGGCGATCCTGCTGGTGCCCGAGATCGCTCTGGTGCCGGCCCTGGCGCGGGCCGTCCTGGAGCGCTTCGGCGAGCGGCTGGCGATCCTGCACTCGGGCCTCGGCACCGGCGAGCGCAACCAGGAATGGGAACGGGTCCGCCGCGGCGAGGCGACGGTCGTGCTCGGGCCGCGCTCGGCGCTGTTCGCGCCGGTCGCCGACCTCGGCCTGCTGGTGGTGGACGAGGAGCAGGACCCGGCCTACAAGCAGGAGGTGACGCCGCGCTACCATGCGCGCGACCTCGCCCTGGTGCGCGGCCGCAGCGCCGGCGCCGCGACCCTCCTGGTGTCGGCGACGCCCAGCCTCGAGAGCCGCCACAACGTCGAGCGCGGCAAGCTCGGCCTGCTGCAGCTGACCGCCCGCTTCGGGCAGGGCGCGCTGCCGGAGGGGATCCTGGTCGACCTGCGCCAGGAGGAGGGAATCCGCCGCCGGCCCGGCGACGCGCCGTTCTCGGCCCGCCTGCGCCACGAGATCGGCGTCACCCTGGCGGCGGGGGAGCAGGTCATCCTGCTGCGCAACCGGCGCGGCTACGCGCCGATGCTGCTCTGCCGCGCCTGCGGCGAGGCGATGCGCTGTCCCGACTGCGGCCTGCCTCGGACCTATCACCTCAGGCTGCGGCGGCTGATCTGCCACTACTGCGGCCAGGCGATCAACGCGCCCCAGGCCTGCCCGGTCTGCCGGGAGGAGGCGCTCGAGCCGATCGGCGCCGGCACCGAGCGGGTCGAGGAGGACTTCCGCGAGCTGTTCCCCGGCGTCGCCGTCGACGTCCTGGACCGCGACACGACGCGGCGCCCGGGCGGCCTGGCGGCGGTGCTCGAACGCTTCGAGCGCGGCGACACCCGCGTCCTGATCGGCACCCAGATGGTGTCGAAGGGCCATCACTTCCCGCGCGTCTCGCTTACCGCGGTGCTGGCTGCCGATACCTACCTGAGCTTTCCCGACTTCCGCGCCGTCGAGCGCACCTACAACCTGCTGACCCAGGTGGCCGGCCGCGCCGGCCGCGGCGACCTGCCCGGCCGCGTGGTCATCCAGACCTTTCATCCCGACCACTACGCCATCCAGGCCGCGCTCACCGGCGACGACGCCGCCTTCCTGGCAGAGGAGATGCGCTTCCGCCGCGTCTTCCATTACCCGCCCTACACGCGCATGGCGCAGCTGCTGGTGCACGATCGCAAGCGCGAGCGTGCCCAGGCCGCCATCCAGGAGCTGGCGGACGCCATGGCGGCGCACCCCCTCTGCCGCGGCGTCCGCCTCAGCGGTCCCGCTCCCGCCCCCTTCGAGCGCCTGCGCGGCGAGTGGCGCTTCCAGCTCCTGGCCCGCGCCGCCGCCTTCCGCGATCTCCACCGGCTGCTGGTCGAGGTGGCCCCCAAGAGCCCACCCTACGACCTGACCATCGACATCGATCCGCAGCAGCTGATGTGAATCCCATTTGTGCTAGCGTCCTGACCGGCGATGCAGACCTCCGAATCCTTCGAAGAGCCCCTGGTCCAGCTGCGGCGGCGGATCCAGGAGCTGGAAAGCTTTCCCTCGGGCAGCGGCCAGGACAAAGAGCTCGATCAGCTGCGCGCGACGCTCAGGAAGACCACCGCCGAGATCTACGGCAGCCTCAGCCGCTGGCAGAAGGTGCAGGTGGCGCGCCATCAGGAGCGCCCCTACACGCTGGATTACGTCGGCTACCTGATGCACGACTGGGTCGAGCTGCACGGCGACCGCGCCTACAGCGACGATGCCGCCATCGTCTGCGGCTTCGCCAGCTTCGCCGGCCGCAGCGTCGCCGTCATCGGCCACGAGAAAGGGCGCGACACCCGCGAGCGCATCCACCGCAACTTCGGCCAGCCGCGCCCCGAGGGCTACCGCAAGGCGTTGCGCATCATGAAGCTGGCGCAGAAGTTCGGCCGCCCCGTCCTCACCTTCGTCGACACCGCCGGCGCCTATCCGGGCATCGACGCCGAGGAGCGCGGCCAGGCCGAGGCCATCGCCCGCAACCTGCTTGAGATGTCCCACCTCGAGGTGCCGATCGTGGTCACCATCACCGGCGAAGGCGGCAGCGGCGGCGCCCTGGCCCTCGGCGTCGGCGACCGGGTCTTCGTCCTCGAGTACGGGACCTACTCGGTGATCTCGCCGGAGGGTTGCGCCGCCATCCTGTGGAAAGACCAGGAGCGCAAGGCCGAGGCTGCCGAGGCGATGCGCCTGACCGCCCCGGACCTGCTGGCCATGGGGGTGGTCGACGCCGTCATCCCCGAGCCGCTCGGCGGCGCCCACACCGATCCCGAGACCACCTGCCGTCGCGTCGGCGAGACCATCGCGCAGGCGCTCGGCGAGCTGGAGCGCCTCACCGTCAACGAGCTGCTGGCGCGCCGCTACCAGAGATTTCGTTCCCTCGGCGCCTTCGACGAGGGATGACCGGCGCTTCCGGGGCAGGGCCGCGGTGGGTGCCGGCGCCGGTGCCCGCCGCCGCCGCCGGCCTCGAGAGCAGCGGTTTTCCCGCCTGGCTGGCGGCGCTGCTGGCGCGCCGCGGCATCGCCGATGCGCCGGCCGCTGCCGGCTTCCTGGCGCCGTCGCTCGACCAGCTCCACGACCCCTTCCGGCTGGCCGGCATGGCAGCCGCCGTGGACCGCCTGCTGGCGGCGCGTGACCGCGGCGAGCGGGTGGCCATCGTCGGCGACTACGACGTCGACGGCATCAGCGCCACCGCGCTGCTCTCCGCCGTGCTGGGCGCCTGCCACATCGCCACCCAACCGATCCTGCCCGACCGCTTGCGCGAGGGCTACGGCTTCCAGAGCGTGCACGTCGAGCGGGCGCGGGAACTCGGGTGCCGGCTGATCCTCACCGCCGACTGCGGCAGCTCCTCGGGCGAGGCGGTGACCGCCGCCCTCGCCGCCGGGCTCGACGTGGTGATCACCGACCACCACCTGCCGGGCGTCGACCTGCCTGCCGGCACCATCCAGGTCAACCCGCGCCAGAGCGGCTGCTCCTACCCCTTCCCGGACCTCGCCGCCGCCGGCCTCGCCTTCAAGCTCGGGACCGCCCTGGCCGAGCGCTGCGGGCGGCCGCTCGATCCCTTGCCGCTGCTGCGGATCGCCTGCCTGGGCACGATCGCCGACATGGTGCCGCTGCGCGGCGAGAACCGCATCATCGCCGCGCTCGGGCTGCGCGCGCTCGCCGACGCGCGGTCCCACGGCCTGCGCGCGCTGATCCAGCAGGCCGGCCTGCGGCCGCCGTTCACCGCCGCCGACGTCGGCTACCGGCTGGGGCCGCGGCTCAACGCGGCCGGCCGCCTGCACGACCCCAACCGGGCTCTCGACCTGCTGCTGAGCCGCGATCCGGACCGCGCGCAGGCGCTGGCGGCCGAGCTAGACGGTTGGAATCGCGAACGGCAGACCGAGGAATCCCGGGTGGTGGACGACGCCCGCCGGGTGCTGTTCGAGCGCCGGCCGCTGCCGTCCATCCTGGTGGCCTGGAGCGCCGACTGGCACAAGGGGGTCGTCGGCGTCGCCGCCGGCCGCATCGCCAAGGAATGCCACCGGCCGACGGTGCTGTTGAGCGTCGAGGGCAGCCTCGCCACCGGCTCCGGCCGCAGCGTGCCGGACGTCGCGCTGCACGCCTTCCTCGCCGCCTGGCAGCCGCGGCTGCGGCGCTTCGGCGGCCATGCCCAGGCCATCGGGATGTCGCTCGACCTCGACCAGCTCGAGGGCCTGCGCGGCGAGTGGGAGCGGTCGGCGGCCGCGTCCTGGGAGCCCGGCTGGCTCGAAAAGCGCCACCTCTACGACCTCGAGCTGGCGCCGCGGGCGATCACCGCCGAGCTGGTCGCCGAGATCCGCCGGCTGGAGCCATTCGGCCAGGGCAATCCCCAGCCGCTGCTGCGCACCGGACCGCTGCGCCTGCGGCGGCCGCCGCGCCCGTTCGGCAAGGGTCACCTGTCGGCCGAGGCCGAGGCCGAGGACGGCTCGCGGGTGGAGCTGCTGGGATGGAACTGGGCGGCGCGAGCCGAGGACCTGGCCGGCAGCTTCGAGGTGCTCGCCCATCCCGAGATCGACGGCTGGCACGGCGGCCCGGTGCTGCGGCTGGTCGACAGCCGGTGCATGTGACCGGACCGCTCCCTGGGTCGCCCGCTTCGATGCCGCGGCATCGCTCGTAACCGCCAGCGCCTAGAATAGCCCTGCCATGGCACGCCCGAAGATGCGCCGCACCATGACCCGTTTCCGGGTGCTGTTGATGCTGGCGCTCATCGGGGCGGTCGGCCTGCTCACCGCGCTCTACCGCTTCGGCGCCGCCGGCGCGCCGCGGCCTCGCCGCGCCCGTTCCGACACGCCTCCCTTCGAAGAGGGGACGCGGATGGTGGGCAAGGACTTCGACTACACCTTCTCCCAGGGAGAGAAGTCGGTCTTCCGCATCCGCGGCGAGAGCGTGCGGGTGGACAAGGACGACACCGTATACCTGCAAACCGTCGGGCTGACGCTGTTCGACAAGGAAGGAAGGCAGTTCGACGCCGAGAGCGACGAGGCGAGCCTCAACCGCACCACCAACGAGGGCCGACTCTGGGGCGACGTCTCGATCAAGGGCCCCTCGCAGCTCGAGATCTACAGCAAGGAGCTGCTGATCCAGGAAAAGGGCAACCTGCTGATCACCCCCGGCGTCGCGCGCATCCTCTATGCCGGCAAGTACTTCGCTCGCTGCGACACGTCGCAGGCCTGGCTCCCGGACGAGGTCTACTCGATGATCGGCAACGTGCGCATCGAGACCTTCCCCGAGGTCAAGCCGCCGCTCAAGCTCGAGGCCGAGAAGGCGATCTACGAGCGCAAGCGGCGGCAGCTGCGGGTGGAGGAGGACGTCGAGCTGCACCGCGGCCCCGCCATGCTCGACGCCGACCGGATGACCGGCCTGTTGTCGGAAGACGAGAGCTCGCTGACCTTCGTGCGCGCCATGTACCACGTCAGCGGCGAGACCGCCGAGAACGAGGCGCCCGGGACGACCAAGACCACCTGGGAGGGCAACGACCTGGCGGTGATGCTGACGCCGAAAGGCAGCCTGGTGCGCCAGATCGACCTCGAAGGGGAGCCGGACAAGCCCGCCAGCCTGCACAGCGCCGGCAATGGCGTGACCCGCAACCTGGTGGCGCCGCACATCATCGGGGTGCTGGCCGACAAGGACGTGCTGCGCTCGGCCGAGGCCTACACCGGCGTCGACGTCGAGGAGATCGGGCCGCCGCCGGCCGCCCCGGGCGGCGCTGCCGGCGGCGCACGTCCGACCGCCCCGGGCGCCCCGGGCGCCACCCATCCGGCCGGCGCCGGCGCCACGACTCCGGCCGCCAAACCGGCGGCGACAGGCCGCGCCCAGCCGGCGCCCCATCCACCGCATCCGGCGGCGCCGTCACCGCCACCGGGCAACGCCAGGGCGGCGGCGGCAGGCGGCGCCGGAGGTGCCCCACCCAGGCCGCCCGGCGCGGCGGGAGAGCCGGCGAAGTCGGCCCGGGCGGCGGCGCCCGCCGGCGGCGGCAAGCAGCCCGCCGGCGGCAAGCAGGCGGCCGCCAAGCCGGAGCCGGAGGCGACCGTCCGTCACGCCCGCGGACAGCACGCGGACGCGACCTTCCGGACCGACGGCCAGATCGCCACTGTCACCATGGTCGACCAGGTGACCTACAGCGACGGCGAGGTGAACGCCGCCGGGGACCGCGCCGCCCTGGACATGGACGCCGGGCGTGGCGACTTCTTCGGCAAGCCGGTGCACATCGTCAGCACCCGCGGCGAGATGGTGGCGCCGCACGTCATCTACACTTCAGCCGACCAGCTGGTGCACGCCGTCGACGGCGTGCGCGGACAGATCCAGCAGGCAAACGACGCCAATCTCACCGGCAGCGTGCTAGGGGAGGGGAAGGGGCCGGTCATGGTGCAGTCGGCGGAGGCGTACTGGCAGCGCCCCCAGGCGTCTTTCATCTTCCGTGGCGACGTGCGCGCCTGGCGCGGCGACAACCTGCTGCTGGCGCCGGAGGTGCAGGGCGAGCGGCTGGCGCAGGGCGACCAGCTGACCGCCATCGGCGGCGTCAAGAGCGTCTGGGTCTCCAGCCAGGAGGAAAAGCAGAGCGCCAAGCAGGCCGCCGGCAGCGGTCGTCCGGCCGAGACACCGGCAAAAGCCAAGGCCGCCGAGGCACCCGCGGCGGCGGAGAAATCGGCCAAGGCCGCGGCGCCGGCGGCCGGCTCGGCGTCGCCCGCCGCCCACACGGGCGGCGGCGGACCGATCACCGTGCTGGCCGCGACCCTGCTCTACCGTGACGGCACCGGCCTGCTGACCTACACCGGCAACGTCCACGTCGACCAGGACGGCAAGACCCTGACCTGCCGGCAGCTGGACGTGAACCTCGACCAGGACCACAAGGCAAAGCAGATGACCTGCACCGGCGGCACCCATCTCGACGACCCCGCCGCCGGGCGCAAGATCGACGGCGACACCGGCGTCTACCGCCTGGACACGCGCAAGATCGACGTCTTCGGCGAACCCGTGGTGATGCATGACCGCGACGGCAGCCTGGTGCACGGCAAGCGGCTGCGCTACGCGCTCGACGGCGGCAAGGTCGAGGTGCTCGGCAAGGACGAGGTCAAGCCGCCGGCGCCCGCCGCCACCGCCTCGCCCGGGACCTCGCCGACCCCGGCGACCCCTGCCGCGGCCAGCACGGCCGTGCCGCCGACGGCTCCGACGGCGCCGGCGGCGCCGCTGCCGGCGGTGCCCGGCTCGCCGGCAACCGCGGCGGCGCCGGAGCTCGCGACCCTGCCTGCCCGTCCGCAGCCGGCCGGCGGCTGGCCGCGGCGCGGAGGGGAGAGATGACCGAGGAGCCGCAGCGGCTCTACACCGAGGGGCTGCGCAAGGTCTACCGCGGCCGGGCCGTGGTCAACAAGATGTCGATCGAGGTCGGTCCGGGCGAGATCGTCGGCCTGCTCGGGCCGAACGGCGCCGGCAAGACCACGACCTTCTACATGGTGGTGGGCCTGACCACCCCCGACGCCGGCACCGTCTTCCTCGGCGAGGACGACATCACCGACCTGCCGATGTACGTGCGCGCCCAGCGCGGCATCAGCTACCTGCCGCAGGAACCGTCCATCTTCCGCCGCATGTCGGTCGAGGACAATCTGCGGGCCATCTTCGAGACCCTGGACCTCGCCCACGCCGAGCAGGAGCGCCGCATCGACCAGCTGGTCAACGACTTCGGCCTGACCAAGGTGCGGCGCAACCGCGCCTACTCGCTGTCGGGCGGCGAGCGCCGCCGGGTCGAGATCGCCCGCGCGCTGGTGATCAGCCCGTGGTATATCCTTCTCGACGAGCCCTTCGCGGGCATCGATCCGATCGCCGTCCTCGACATCCAGGGCATCATCCGGCACCTCAAGTCGATGGGCATCGGCATCTTGATCACCGACCATAACGTGCGGGAAACATTGAAAATAACCGATCGGGCCTATATCATCAACAATGGCGAGATCCTGCGCGCTGGCACTCCGCTCGAGCTTTCGACCGACCCGCAGGTACGCAAGGTCTACCTTGGCGAAGACTTCACTCTGTAAGGTCCCCTCCCTGGCATGGCATTAGAGCAAAAACTCTCCCTCAAGCTGGCGCAGCGGCTGGTGATGACGCCGTCGCTGCAGCAGGCGATCAAGCTGCTGCAGATGACCCGCATGGAGCTCGACACCCTGCTCACCCAGGAGCTGGTCGAGAACCCGGTGCTCGAGGAGGCGGCCGAGGCGGCCGACAACCCCGACCCGGCGGAGGAGGAGGTCGAGCCCCCTCGCGAGGAGCGCCAGGAGGCAGTCGCCACCAACGGCAGCGAGGAGCTCAATCACGGCGAGTCGATGGAGAACATCGACCTCGACGCCTACTTCGGCGATTACTGGGAGAGCTCCGGCTACTCCTCGATGGCGGAGGAGCGCGACGAGCCGCCGATCGAGAACAGCCTCACCCGCGAGCCCGACCTCTACGACCACCTGCTCTGGCAGCTGCACATGGCCATGGCCGACGTCGAGCCGCGCCAGCGCGAGATCGCCGAGCTGATCATCGGCAACCTCGACCCGGACGGTTTCCTGGTGGCCACCCCGGAGGAGATCCGGGCGATGGGCGACCAGGTGGCCGACCCGCCTTACACGCTGGCCGAGGTCGAGGCGGCGCTCGAGCTGGTGCGCTGCTTCGATCCGCCGGGGATCGCCTGCAACAATCTCCGCGAGAGCCTGCTGCGCCAGATGGACGTGCGCGAGGTGCCGGCCGACGCGTTGGCGCGGCGAGTGCTGACCGAGGCCTGGGACCTCTTCCTGCGCCGCCAGTTCCCGGCCGTGGCGAAGCGCCTCGGCGTCGAGCTGGCGACCCTCGAGGAAGGCATCGAGCTGATCCGCACCCTCGAGACCAACCCCGGGCGCAAGTTCTCGACCGAGCGCCCGCACTACATCGAGCCCGACGTCTTCGTCCGCCGCGTCGGCGAGGAGTACGTCATCCAGCTCAACGACGACGGCCTGCCGCGCCTGCGGGTCAGCCGCTCCTACCGGCGCATGCTGCAATCGATGCGCAGCCAGGGCGGCCAGTCCGAAGCGCAGCAGTTCATCAAGGACAAGATTCGGTCCGCGGTGTGGCTGATCAAGAGCCTCGATCAGCGTCAGCGCACCATCTACAAGGTCGCCTCCTCGATCGTCCGCCAGCAGCGCGACTTCCTCGACAAGGGCATCGATCACCTGCGGCCGATGGTGCTGCGCGACGTCGCCGAGGACATCGGCATGCACGAGTCGACGGTGAGCCGCGTGGTCTCCAACAAGTACATCCACACCCAGCGCGGCCTCTTCCCGATGAAGTTCTTCTTCCACAGCGGCATCGACCGCGAGTACGGCGAGAACATCTCGTCGCTGACGGTGAAGCGCAAGATCGAGCAGATGATCCAGGCCGAGGACCCGAAGCGGCCGCTCTCGGACAGCGAGCTGATGCGCATCCTGAACCGCGAGGGGATCCAGATCGCCCGCCGCACGGTGGCCAAGTACCGCGACGAGCTCAACATCCCCTCGTCCACCGACCGCAAGCAGATCTTCTGAGCGGGCAGGGAGGAACCACCATGCAGATCGACTACACCTGCCGCAACGTGCACCTCGACGACCGGCTGCGCGGCTTCATCGAGGCGAAGCTGGGGAAGGTGATGAAATTCGTCGAGGAGCCGGTCGAGGTCAAGGTGATCCTCGACATCGAGAAACACCGCCACATCGCCGAGATCCACATCGCCCACCGGCTGGGCGTGGCCCAGGCCGCCGAGGAGCACGACACCAGCCTGCTCGACGCCGTCAACCTGGCGATGGACAAGGCCGAGAAGCAGGTCAGGCGCGCGCGCAAGAAACTGGTCGACAAGCGCCGGCGCGCCGATCGCACCAACGGCCATCGCTGGCCGATGGAGGTGCTCGAGGGCGCCTCGGTCGGCGGCGGCGCGACGCCGCGCATCGTCGAGTCCACGCACGTGGAGATCAAGCCGATGACCATCGAAGAGGCGGCGATCGAGCTCGAGACCGCCGAGCACGGCTTCGTGGTGTTCCGCGACTCGCAGAGCGACCGCCTCAACGTGCTGTTCAAGCGCCGCGACCAGAACTACGGGCTGATCGCCCCCGAGCCCTGACCGCGTGCCCGTCGCCGGATCCCTCGCTCGGCCGGAGCTCATCTTCTCCGACCTGCCGGCGACCGACTGCCGGGGAGTGCTGCGGGAGCTCGCCGAGCGCGTGGCGGCGACCGGCATGTTCAAGGACGCCGGCCTGCTCTACCGCGCGTTGCTCGAGCGCGAACAGCTCGGTTCGACCGGTATCGGCGGCGGCGTGGCGATCCCGCACTGCAAGCTCAGGGGATTGGCGGAAGGGGGCCTGGCCGTCGGCATCGCCCGGCCGCCGATCGATTTCGACGCCCCGGACGGCAAGCCGGTGGCGCTGTTCTTCCTCGTGCTGTCGCCCGACGACAGTCCCGCCGAGCACCTGCAGACGCTGGCCCGCATCTCGCGCTGGGTGCGCTCCGACGGCCATGTTGCGACCCTGCTGGGCCTCGCGGACCGCGGCGACATCTATGAGTTCCTGAAAGAGAGCATCTGATGCAGAACCCGCCGCCCGCCATCCAACCGTCGCCGGTCAAGGTGCGCGAGCTGCTGGGCGAGGAGCTCGCGAGCCTCAACCTGCGCGTGCTGTCGGGCGAGTCGCACCTGGACAACCCCATCACCCATCCCCGGGTGCAGAAGCCCGGCCTGGCCTTCGCCGGGTATTTCGCCTACATCAAGCCGGGCAGGGTCCAGATCGTCGGCGAGAGCGAGACCGAGTACATGCTGACGCTCGACGAGGCCGAACGGCTACGCCGCTTCGACGTCATCGCCAGCCTGCCGGTGCCGGTGTTCGTGATCACCAAGGGACTGCCGCCGCTGCCGGGATTCCTCGAAAGCTGCCAGAAATCCGAGCTGCCGGTGCTGTCGTCGACGGCGCTGTCGTCGACCGTCATCAAGGCGATCAGCTACTTCCTGGAAGATCACCTGGTGCCGTCCACCTGCCTGCACGGCGTGCTGCTCGACATCTACGGCCTGGGCGTGATGCTGATCGGCCACAGCGGCGTCGGCAAGAGCGAGTCGGCGCTCGACCTGATCAGCCGCGGCCACAGCCTGGTCGCCGACGACCGCGTCTACGTCAAGCGCTATCCCAGCGGCGAGCTGGTCGGTTTCAGCGAAGGGCCGCTGCGCCTGCACATGGAGCTGCGCGGCATCGGTATCATCAACGTGCAGGACCTGTTCGGGCTCGCCGCCGTGCGGGAACGCAAGACCATCGATCTGGTCATCGAGCTCGAGCACTGGCAGACCGGCCAGGCGTACGACCGCCTGGGCCTGGACGAAACCGTGTTCCACATCCTCGACGTCCCCTGCCCTTACATCCGGATGCCGGTCGCCATGGGCCGCAACGTCGGCATCCTGGTCGAGATCGCGGCGCGCAACCACGTGCTCAAGCTGCAGGGGCACCATTCGGCGCGCGAGTTCGCGCGCAAACTCGAGGCGGAGCTTGAGCGCAACCGGAAACTTCCCGCCCGCTGAGGCGGTGAAGCCCGCCGGCCGGGAGCCGGAGGCCACCGCCGGCCTCACGCCGGAGCGCCCGCGCCTGGTGCTGATCACCGGCCTGTCGGGCTCGGGCAAGAGCGTCGTCGCCAAGAGCTTCGAGGACCTCGGCTACTACACGGTCGACAACCTGCCGCTGCCGCTGCTGCGGCAGTTCCTGCAGCGGCCGGGGGAGCTGGTGTTCGGCCACGAGCGGATCGCGGTGGTCGCCGATCTGCGGGCGCCCGGCTTCGCCGAGGAGTTTCCCGATTTGATCGCCGAGATCGACCGCATGGATCGCGGCCAGGCGAGCAATGGGGACCAGACCGGCCATGGGGACCAGACCGGCCAGCCGGGCCGGTGCCACCAGCCGCGGCCGACGGTGCTGTTCCTCGAAGCGAGCGACGAGGTGCTGGTGCGGCGGTTCTCGGAGACGCGGCGCCCGCATCCGCTGGCCCCGGATCAGCCGGCCATCGCCGGCATCCGGCGCGAGCGCGAGCTACTGGCCGGTTTGCGGCCGCGGGCCGATCTCGTCTTCGATACCAGCCAGTGGTCGATCCACGAGACGCGCACCCAGGTCTACCGGGCCTTTGCCGCCGCCGGCGAGGAGCCCGAGATGGTGGTCTCGTTGGAGAGCTTCGGCTTCAAGCATGGCATTCCCTATGGCACCGACCTGCTCTTCGACGTGCGCTTCCTGGCCAACCCGTATTTCGTCGAAGGGCTGCGGGAGCAGACCGGTCAGGACGCGCCGGTGCTCGAGTACCTCGGTCAGCAGCCGGACTTCGAGGAGCTGATCGACCGACTGGCTGACCTCCTGGCCTTCCTGCTGCCCCGCTACCGGCGCGAGAATCGCAGCTATCTGTCGGTGGCGGTGGGCTGCACCGGCGGGAGGCACCGCTCGGTGGCGGTCTGCGAGCTGCTCAAGCAGCGGCTCGACGCCTGCGGCTGGCAGGCAAGGCTGAGCCACCGCGATATTGCTCGATAATGCGACACGCAGGGGCGGCACGCTAGGGGCGCGATAGGGGAGGAGACCCGGGCGCGACCGTCCACTTCCGGGTACGTTGGGGAATGTTCATGAGCTTGAAACTGCTTTATCGGGAGGAGGGGACCGCGAGGTCCAATGGAACTAAATGATTGGTGCCTTGATTCTTACTCATGGAGGGGCGGCCCGTGAGCTGCTGGCCGCGGCGCAGAAGATCGCCGGGCCGCTGCCGGAGTTCGAAGCGCTGGGCCTGGACTGGAACGAGCCGATCGAGCAGCTCAAGGGCGACGTCAGAGCCGCCGTCGAGCGCCTCGATCAGGGCCAGGGGGTGCTCATCCTGACCGACATGTTCGGCAGCACGCCGTGCAACGTCGCGAGCTCGTTCCTGGCCGAGGGCAGGGTGGAGATCCTTTCCGGCGTGAACCTGCCGATGGTGATGCGGCTCGCCTGTCTGCCGCGCAACGAGGGCAACCTCAAGGAGCTGGCGCGCTGGCTCCAGGCCAAGACCCAGAAGAGCGTGTGCCTGGCCAGCGACCTGCTCGAAGGAAAGAAATGCGAAAGTGTCTCCGTCCTGGCGGAGACTGCCGCGCATGATTGAGCGCGAGGCGGAGATCGTCAACCGGCTCGGCCTGCACGCGCGCGCCGCGGCCAAGCTGGTGAACACGGCGGGCCGGTTCCAGAGTCAGGTGACGATGACCAAGGATGGCGAAGAGGTGGATGCGAAGAGCATCCTGGGCGTGCTGCTGCTGGCCGCGAGCCAGGGCACGCAGCTGACCATCCGCTGCGAGGGTGCGGACGAGGCCGACTGCATGCAGGCGATCTCGGGCCTGATCGCCAACCGCTTCGAAGAGGAGAGCTGATGGACGAGCTGGCGGAGTCCTCCAAGAAACCGGAGATGCAGGTCCTCCGTGGCATGGGGGTTTCCGCGGGCGTGGCCATCGGCCGCGCGGTGGTCGTCGAGACCCGGATGCAGGACGTCTTCCGCCAGCCGCTGACGGAGGACCAGGTGACCCCGGAGCTGGCGCGCCTCAGGGAGGCGGTGGAGCATGCCCGCAGACAGCTCCAGGTCACCCGCGCCGAGGTGGGGGACGAGCTCGGCGGCGATCTCGCCGGCATCTTCGACGCTCACCTGCTGCTGCTCTCCGACGCCAAGTTCGTGGGCCCGGTGGAAGAGCGCATCCGCACCCAGAAGGTCAACGCCGAGTGGGCGGTGCACAAGACGGCCGAGGAGCTGGACCAGCGCTTTGCCCAGATGGACAACGCCTATCTCCGGGAGCGGGGCGCCGACCTGACCGACGTCGCGAGGCACCTGCTGCGCTCCCTGCAGGGCACCTCCCAGCGCGAGACCGCCGACCTGGCGGCGGACACCGTCATCGTCGCCGACGACCTGACGCCCTCCGACGCCATCCGGCTGGGCCGCCGGCATGTGGTCGGCTTCGCCATCGAGTCGGGGGGACGCACCTCGCACACCACGATCATCGCGCGCTCGCTCAACCTGCCGGCGGTGGCGGGGCTCACCGGCCTGACCAAGCACCTGGCTGACGACGTGCCGCTGATCATCGACGGGGAGGAGGGCACGGTGACCCTGTACCCAACCTCCGAGACGATCGCCCGCTACCGCCTGCGGCGCTTCGATCTGCAGTGCCGCGACCGCGACCTGATGATGACGCGGGAGCTCCCGGCGGTGACCCGCGACGGCGTGGCGGTGTCGCTGATGGCCAACATCGACCTGCCGGAAGAGGTGGAGGAGGCCAGCTGCTTCGGCGCCACGGGCATCGGGCTCTACCGCAGCGAGTTCTTGTACATCGAGAAGAGCCCGCAGCTGCCGACCGAGGACGAGCACGTCGAGATCTATCGCCGGCTCATCGAGGCGGCGGCGCCGCATCCGGCGGTGATCCGCACCTACGACCTGGGCGGCCGCAAGCTGGCGCGCGAGGTGATGGAGACGCACGAGGAGAACCCGGTCCTCGGCCTGCGCGGCATCCGGCTGACGCTGGCTCGGCGGGACATCTTCCGCGTCCAGATCCGGGCCCTGCTGCGCGCCGGCCAGTTCGGGGACCTCTGGGTCATGCTGCCGCTGGTGAGCACGCTCGACGAGCTGCGCAGCTTTCGTGCCTTCGCCGACGAGATGGCGCGGGAGCTCGAACGCGAGGGCGTGCCGTTCCGGCGCGAGATGCGGCTAGGGGTGATGATCGAGGTGCCGGCGGCGGCGGTCATGGCCGACCTGCTGGCGCGTGAGGCGGCCTTCTTCTCGATCGGCACCAACGACCTCATCCAGTACTCGCTGGCGGTGGATCGCAACAACGAGCACGTGGCGAGCCTCTATCAGCCGCTGCATCCGGCGATCCTGCGCATGCTGCGCCATGTGATCGACAGCGCGCGTGCCGCCGGCATCGACGTCGGGCTGTGCGGCGAGATGGGCGGCGACACCCGCCACGCCCTGCTGCTCATCGGCATGGGGCTGCGGCGTCTGTCGATGAGCCCGCGGCGTATCCCGGAGATCAAGACCTGGCTGCGGCGGATGGCCGCGACCGAGCTGGCCGAGCTGGCCGAGCGCTGCATGAGCTTCAGCACCGCCGGCGAGGTGCAGCAGCACGTCGAGAGCTTCTTCGCGGCGGCGATGGCGCCATCGAACGTGATTTAGATCTAAAGACTATCCTTTTAGTTGCTGTAGCGACGACGCCGGCAGGCGGCGCCGGCTGCGGCGAGTGCGCCGGCGGGCGGCCGGCGGGCGGGTGCGACGGCCGAGACAGGGGCGCCACCAGGGTAACAGAGCGGGGATCGCCGGTTGCCGCCGTCTTCGATAGCAGGGCTGCCGCCCGGGAGCAGGAGGATCTGCGTCGTGCCATCGTTCTCCAGCCAGGAGAACCAGCCGCGGGCGGGAGCAGCGATGGTGCCTCGAGGCGCCGTTTAGGTTATCCTGATCTGGCGATGAGACATGGCTTTCGAGGTAGCGTCGCGCCGCTGGCTGCCGGCTTGGCGCTCGCGGCGACTGCCGGCGCCGCGACCTCCTGCTCCCAGGCGCCCTCGCCGGTCACCCGCCGGACCGCCACCAGCCAGGAGTCGGCACCGGCAAGCGGTGTGGCGCCCCAGAATCCCGCCGGCGCCGCCGGCGCCGCCGGCGCGACGCCACCGCATAGCAGCGAAGCGGAGCCCAAGTCCGCCTCCCCGACATCATCTCCTGCCGTGCCTGCGGTGCCCGCGGCAACGGCAGCTTCAGCCTCGACGGCCGGGGCGAGCTCCACCGCGCCGGCGACGAGCCCCAAAGTTGTCCCCCTGACGCCCCTGCCCGTCCCACCCCTCCAGGCCGCCGCCGGCGCTCCGGCGGCGGGGGGCGGCGGCACGGCACCCGGCCCGATCCCCGCGGCGGCAGGTTCGGCGGCCAAGGCGGCCGCCGTGGCGCCGACGGTGCCGGCGGTGCCGGTACCGCCACCGGCGGGCGCCGCGGCGGTAGTTCCGATTCCCGCGCCTGGTACCCCTGCGAGTGCCGCGAGTCCGGCGCCCGCCAATCCATCGGTGATCGTGGTCGATACGCCCGACTACGATCCCGACACTCAGCTCACCTTGGCGCAAGCGGCCAAGGCGGAACGCGAGCGTAAGTCGGAGTCGACGCCGACACGCATCGTCATCAATAACAAGACCCTGCACCGCTATGCCAAGGGCGGGCAACTCACCGTCGCCGCGCCCAAGAAGGAGACGGCGCCCGCGGCCCCGGCCGGCACCGCCGCGGCGGTCGGCGGCGAGCACGGCGAGGCCTACTGGCGCGGCCGGGCGCTCGAGATCCGCCAGCGCTGGCGCAAGGCGGCCGACCGCATCAAGGAGCTCGAGCAGGATGTCTCGGAATGGCGGCGTCGCTTCTACGCGCAGGACGATCCCTACGTGCGGGACGGTCAGATCAAGCCGGCATGGGACCGGGCCCTCGACGAGCTGCGGGAGAGCCGCAAGACGGTCCAGGATGCCAAGAAGCAGCTGGTGGACTTCCTTGAGGAAGGGCGGGTCGCCGGCGCGTTGCCGGGCTGGCTGCGCGAGGGCATCGACCAGGAGCCGAAGGAAGAGAAGCCGGTGGACCCCACCCAGCCGATCGAGGCCCCGATCTACAAAGACAACGGCCGATGAGCGGCGGCGGTGCGCGCGCGCGTCGCGCCTTCATCGAGACCTGGGGCTGCCAGATGAACGAGCTGGACAGCCAGAGGATGGCTGGCCTGCTGATGCAGCAGGGCGTGCTGCCCACTCGCGATCCGGCGGAGGCCGACGTCATCCTGCTCAATTCATGCAGCGTTCGCGACAAAGCAGAACAAAAGGTCTACTCGCGGTTGGGCGAGTACCGGCTGCTCAAGAAGGACCGGCACCAGCTGCTCATCGGGCTGTGCGGCTGCGTCGCCCAGCAGGAAGGCGAGCGGGCGCTGGCGCGAGTGCCCGACCTCGACTTCGTGCTTGGGCCGGCGCGGGTCGGCGAGCTGCAGGAGGTGGTGGCGGCGGCGCGGGCCGGCCACCGGGAGGCGCGCACCGGCTTTCCCGAGCACCGCCCCTACGACATCGACGCGGTGGCCAGGCACGGCGAGCACAAGGGCATGGTGACGATCGTGGAGGGCTGCAACAAGCGGTGCACCTTCTGTATCGTGCCGCAGACACGGGGGCCGGAGCGCAGCCGGCCGCTGGCGGAGATCGTCTCGGAGGTCGAGCATCTCCTCGCCTATGGGTTCGTGGAGATCGAGCTGCTCGGGCAGACGGTCAACCACTGGCGCGAGCCGGCGGCGGCGCCTGGCCGCGACGCGCCGGCGGCCCTGGACTTCTCCCACCTGCTCGAGCGGGTGGCCGGGCTGGCTGGCTTGCGCCGGCTGCGATTCGTGACCTCCTATCCCCGCGACTTCACGCCGCGGATGGTGGAGCAGGTCGGCAAGCACCCGAACATCTGCCCGTATCTGCATCTCCCTGTGCAATCGGGCTCGGACCGCGTGCTGCGGCGGATGGGGAGGGGCTACACGCGGGCCGAGTACCTTGACCTGGTGGCGCAGCTGCGGCGGGCCCGGCCGGGCCTGGCCATATCCACCGATCTGATCGTCGGGTTCCCGGGCGAGACCGAAGAGGACCTCCAGGCCACCCTCGAGCTGGTGACCGAGGTGCGGTTCACCACGGTCTACGCCTTCCTCTACTCGCCGCGTCCCGGTACGGCGGCGCCCCGCCTGGATGGCGAGGTGGACCGCGAGGTTGCCGCCGAGCGCCTGCAGCGCCTGTTCGCGCTGCAGGACGGGATCGGGCGCGAGCTCAACCGCGAGATGATCGGCCAGCGGCACGAGGTGCTGGTCACCGGCTGGGGCAAGCAGCCCGGGACTCAGACCGGCAGGACCGCCTGCCATCGCATCGTCCACTTCCCGGCGGACCCGGAACCCGTTCCGCTGGGGCAGCTCACCAGCGTGCGCATCGAATCCGCCCTGGCGCACAGCCTCCTCGCCCAGCGCGTCGCCTGAGGGCGTCGCCTCGCCGAGCGCCCACCCACCGCTGCGGGCAGCTTCCGGACCGCCGGCGCGATGGCGCAGGTTTGTCTTGACCTGTTGCCGGGGCAGTCCCACAATAGCTCCATGACTGACTCCTCGGCCGAGCTTCGCGTCGAGATCAAGGGCCTGATGCTGGACCCTTCGTCCAACGTTCCCATCGTCATCCTCCGCGACGTCGAGAACCAGCTCTTCTTGCCCATCTGGATAGGCATCTCCGAAGCACAGGCCATTGCCTCGCGCATCGAAGGTATCGAGCCGCCGCGCCCCATGACCCATGACCTTCTCCGCGCCCTGGTCGATCAGCTGGGAGGGAAGGTGATCAAGGTCGTCATCTCCGACCTCAAGGAGAACACCTTCTTCGCCGCCCTCCATCTCGATCAGGCAGGCAAGGAGCTCGTGGTCGACGCGCGTCCCAGCGACGCCATCGCGCTCGCCCTGCGCACGGAGGCGCCGATCTTCGTGCTGCAAGCGGTGCTCGACCAGGCACAGGCCGTGGATCTGGCCACGAAGGCGACCGACCAGGAGAAGCTCAAGAAATGGCTTGAAGAGATCAGCCCGGAGGAGCTCGGCAAGTACACCATGTAGCAGCTCCGGCCGGCAGAGCCAAGCCTGACGCACGACTCGCGGTCCTAATCCGTAAACCACCTGTTTTTAGATAGTTAGATCGATTGTCGGCGCGCCGACATCGGGCGCCTGCCCGGTTCACCTACCCTTGACCCTCGTCTCGGCTATCTCTTAGACTGGAACTCCTCGATGATCATCGCGATCGCAAATCAGAAGGGTGGGGTAGGCAAGACCACGACCGCGATCAACCTGGCAGCCGGCCTGGCGAGCAAGGGTATGAAGACGCTGCTCGTCGACCTCGATCCTCAGGCGAACAGCTCCATGTCCTTCCTGGACATACGCCAGCTCAAGGTCACGATATATGACGCGCTGACCATGGACGACGTCCATATGCCAGCCATTATCGTGCCGGCTGAAAAGATCCCGAACCTGGCGGTGGCGCCATCGACCATCGCTCTGGCCAAGATCGAGGCGAAGCTGATCGGCGAGTTGGACAGCCACTATCGCCTCAAGGACGAGCTGCTGAAGGTGCAGGAGTCCTACGACTACGTGATCATCGATACTCCGCCGACCCTCGGCATCATCACCGTCAACGCCCTGGTTGCGGCAACGCACGTCCTGATCCCGATTCAGGCCAGCTACTTCGCCCTCGAAGGCACCGATGACCTGCTCGAAACCATCGACAAGATCAAGCTCCGGGCCAATCCACAGTTGCAGATCCTGGGCGCGCTGATCACCATGTACGACAAGCGGACGCTGCTCGCAAAGGACATCCTCGAACAGATCCAGAGCGTCTTCGGCGTCAAGGTCTTCAACACCATCATCACCAAGAGCGTCCGCCTGGAAGAGAGCCCGGCGTACCGAGAGTCGATCTTCTCGTTTGCTCCCAGGTCGACGGGAGCGTTCGAGTATTACCGGCTTTCGGAGGAGGTCCTGAGCCGTGTCTGATCCCTCTCGGCCGGCGAGCCCAACCCTGCCGGAGCTCTCTGCCAGCCGCAAGCGCGGCCTTCCTACGCAGGTCAAGATGCGCCACGACACGCATTTCGTGGAGGAGCTGGCCGCTCGCAACGAGGTGGCGGTGGGGAAGATGGTGCCACTCTCGGCCATCGAGCCGGATCCGAATCAGCCCCGGAGCTCGCTCGGCGATCTCGAGGATCTGGTGTCGTCGATTCGCTCGAAGGGGGTGCTCGAGCCGATCCTGTTGCGGCCCCGGCAGATCACGGGCGGCAGCGGGCCGGTCTACCGCATCATCTCGGGCGAGAGGCGCTTCCGGGCAGCTCAGGAGGCTGGCCTCTACGAGGTGCCGGCGATCGAGATGGACGTCTCGGAGGAAGAGGCGCTCGAGATCGCGCTGATCGAGAACTTGCAGCGCAAGGACCTGACGCCCTTCGAAGAGGCAGAGGGTTTCCGCCAGCTTGCCGAGCGTCACAGCTACACGCACGAGGAAATTGCCGAGGCGGTGGGGAAGTCACGCACCGTGATCACCGAAGGTTTGTCGCTGCTGCAGATGTCCCCGCGGGTCCGGGACACCGTGCAGGCCCTCGGCATTTCTTCCAAATCTCTCTTGCTGGAGGTCCTCAAGGCCGGCAGCGAGCAGGAGATGATTCGGCTCCTCGAGGAGGTGGCGCGCCTCGGCCTCAACCGCGACGATCTCCGGCGGCGCCTCCGCAAAGGAGAGGGCACCAAGGGAGCTCGGCGACGGCCCTACGTGTTCCGCTTCAAGGCTCCCGACAAGACCTACTCGCTATCCCTGACCTTCCGGCAGAGCGAGGTCGACAAGACCGATCTGGTCAGGGCACTGGAACAGATCCTCAAGCAGCTGAAGGCCGAGAAGACCTGAGGCTCCGAAGGCGGGCGGCTTCGGATATCCGGGGGGCGAGTGCGCGAGGCTCGTCAAGGGCGAGGCTCGAACCGCCTGGGCACCGCCGGACGGTTTCAGGCAGGGCGGATCAGCAATAGCAGCTGTACGGGCAGCCGGAGTTCGCGAAGCCGTCGCAAGCGGTGAGAGTGTTCCCACCTCCCTCGGCCATGGTCAGTTGGCGCCCGTCCATCAGTCACAGGGTGTCGCGGTTGAGCTTGAGCGCCGATCTTCGTCATCGATGCTCCTTTGGGTGAGCGCTCGGCGCGCTCGGCGAACTGGGAGGATTCCCACAAGGGAGAGTGCTTGGCAAGGGGCCAAATCGAACCGGCCTACTATCGAACCGGCCTGCTAGTGCCCATGTCAGAATTTCGCATTATTCGCCGGCCCTCCGGCCCCCTGGCGGCTTGCGCCCTGCCGGGAGTGCCGCGACAGGCGACAACCGGAGCCGCGGCCGCCCTGCCGGGAGTGCCGCGACAGGCGACAACCGGAGCCGCGGCCGCCCTGCCGGGAGTGCCGCGACAGGCGACAACCGGAGCCGCGGCCACCCTGCCGGGAGTGCCGCGACAGGCGACAACCGGAGCCGCGGCCGTCCTGCCGGGAGTGGCGGCATGGCGCCAGCGTTGGCCGCCTCCTCGGCATAGTCTCGGCTATTGCCTCGTCGGCGACGCCGGGCCAGGAACGCGGATCTCTCGGCGATTGCCATGCTGATTAACCGTGTGGGACACCAGGCACCAAGGCACACCAACAGGACATGCCGCGTTCGGGCCGCCCCAGTCAGCGAGCCGCGGCGCTGGTCGTCCGTCCTCCGGCGGCCTTCATCACCGGCGAGATGGATCGCGCTCCCGAGAGCGGGATTTTCTGAACCTAGACATTTAAAATATCAAGCTGGCGGTTGACTTTCTCTCTGCGCGGGGCGTAGTGTGCTGTCGTGCGGTCCTATGGCCAGTACTGTGCGGTAGCCAAGGCTCTCGACGTGGTAGGGGACCGATGGACCCTGCTGATCGTGCGCGAGCTGTTGGCTCGGGGGGCCTGCCGATATACGGATCTGCGCGACGGCCTGCCCGGGATCGCGACGAACCTGCTCGTCGATCGGCTGCGGGAGCTCGAGCAGGCAGGTATCTTGAGCCGGGAGGCGGCGCCTCCCCCCATCGCCACGACGCTCTTCCAGCTCACGGTGCGGGGGCAGGAGCTCCGGCTGGTGGTGGAGGAGCTGGCGCGATGGGGAACGTCCTACCTTGACGATCCTGGCGCCGGAGACGCCTTTCGCGGCCGCTGGCTCGTGTTGCCGCTGCAGCTGCGCCTCCGCGACCGGCAGCCGGACCTGCCGCCGGTCACCATCGAGGTCCGGGCCGGCGACGATCCCTTGCTCCTCGAGGTCGGCGGCGGTGCCGTAGGCATTCGCCAGGGTTCGGTCCCCGATCCCGACGCGATGTTGACCGGAGCTCCCCAGCTGGTCTTCGGCGTATTGACCGGCAGGCTCCGCCTGGCCGACGCCCGTGCAGCCGGCCTGCAATACGTGGGCGATCCCGAGGTCCTGCGCCGCGTGCAGCCCGAACCCTTGCGCGCCGAAGCTGACGGTCACCAGGTGGCAACTCCTAAATGAGCCAAGGACCGCCGGGCGGCGGCAAGTCGGAGAGCAGCGACGCGACGCGCGCCGAAGCCGGCACCCTGACGACGAACGAGCGAACCTCTTTCTCATACCGCTCACGGGCAGGTGGCGAAAGCGTCCTGGATCGGCTGGAACTCCGTGCTCTGCGGGTTGTTATAGGTCACCGCCGCGTTCGCAGCGGCAAAGAACCAGAGATAACCGGAGTCGTCCGTCAACGCGACCGTCTGTGCGTTGCCGGCCTGCCAGCCGGTGTCCGTATAGGTCGGGTCGCCGTCACCGTGAGGCGCCCGTTTTCTAAGCAGAGCTCCTCGGCTCCCGCGGTACAGTCGTTGAGTCCGGAGCAAGATACGGCAGCGTATAGGTCGCCGGCACCGAGATCGAGACGAGGTTGACCTTCAAAGCCGCCGCGGCGAGCGACCAGGCGCCGCTGCTGGTGACCGTGGTGCTGAACTGCGCCCGAGGCGCCTTGAGCGATGGTGACTCCCGAGGGCACATACTCCTTGCCGAGGAACTGCGCGGATTGTCGGGCGGCAAGGCCAGCCCCCGGCGTGCTGGTGCTCGGAACAGGCGCCATTCGCAATCGGGCAGCAGAGGGCGGAGGCATCCGTTAAGGGGCCGACAGCCGGCAGGTCCGAGGAGCCGGGCCTTGCCCGATGTTGGTAGAGGCTCGAGGGGAGTCCGGCCCACGAGGCGACCCGCTCGCCGTCCACCCAGTGCCGAGAAGCGGCGGCGCCCTCCGGGCCGCTCCCAGACTTCAGCAAGATCGGCATCCCAGGCCGGACGCAAGCGCTGGGTACCGGGCGCGTTCGGCGATGGCCTCGGCAGCGGAGGTCTTGCCGATGTTCGTGGAGGCTCGAGGGGAGTCCGGCCCTGGGGAATATTAATGTCAACCAACTGGCGCCACGAGACGCCCCGGCCTGACCGGGATAGTGTCATGGCGCCAGTTGGTTGACATAATATATCTTATCGGACTTTGTTTTTGTGTATGAGATCATCGGCCTTCAGCCCACCATGATCAAGCCCGTACCCTCTTCGCCACCCACTCCCGCCACCACGCCTCGCCACCTTGGCGGCGGGCTCGGTGGCAAACTCCCCAGGTGGAACACGAAGGTGTTCAGCCTGGTCGTCTGGCTCTTCTCGGTCAGCAGCCGCTACCTCGGAACCGCCGTCTGGCTCCACATCGTCCTCTGGATGCTGACCCTCGCCTTCGGCTGGCGCTTCCTCCACCTATCTCTCCGTGCATCCGGCGCTCGCGGCGTCATGCTTCCCTGGCTGCTGCTTTTCTGCCTCGTATCCTTCCAGGTGGCGACCTTCCTCCGCCCCGTCCTGGTCCGCGATCCCGGCGAGCCCTTCTTCGCGGCCGGCAAGCTCTCCATGTTCGAGCATCTCGGGCGCGTTTTCGATCGCGACGAACAGCTCCGCCACACTCTCCACCCACCTCCACCCCGGAGGTAGGGTGCGCATGGTGCCTACCGCGCCACCGCGGCCGAGCTCCCACCGTCGCGGCGGATTCGGTTCTGGCCGCCTGGCCGCAGACGTGCCTTTCCCCAGGCCGTCAGTCGCCCTCGGACTGGCCGCCGCAGGCCGCCTGCATGCGCGCGGCGAGCCTGGCTCCGGGATCGGGCCGGCCGTCGAGCGCGAGATACTGCATCTCCACCCTCACGTTGTCGGTGCGCAGGCCGACTGGTCCGTCGAAATGCTCGATCACCGATCCCAGGGTCCCCTCCCAGACCGGCCGCCCGTCCGCGAAGACCGCCAGATCTCGCCCCCGCAGCTCGGCACGCAGGCGGTGCTCGCTACCCACATCCGTGCGCGGCAAGGGCGCATGGCGCACCGGCTTGATGTTGGTGTACCCATGCGTGCCGCACTGCGCGTGCATTTCCTGGCCAGGGTTGCTCTTGATCGAGACGACCAGTTTCGCCTCGGGCTCGATACGCCACATGACGTAGACCAGGTTGCAGCTGTCCTGCGCGCGAAGCTTGATCCCCAGCTGCCGCCGCACCTCGCCGGACCCGAGCGGCTTGGTGCCCCGGCTCGGCCCGCGATAGGTGAAGCGGATCTCGGCGGCCTGCGGCGTCGGGACGACCGCTACCGCGCGCACCTCCGGCTGCTCGATCGTCAGCCGCCCTCCGGGCGCCGCGCCGATCTCGCCCTTGGTGACGCAGAGGTCCTGGCGGCCGATGGGCGTCTCCGCCGCGGCCGGCGGCGCCGCCAGGAGACCCAGCCATCCCACCGATGCCAGGCAAGCGAGAGTCTTCATCCCATTGCCTCCAGGACCTCCATCGTCGCCGGGTCGAGGCGGAGCGCCGCCGCCGCGACGTTCTCCTCCAGGTGCCCCACATTCGACGTGCCGGCGATCGGCAGCATCATGGGCGACTTCCCCAGCAACCACGCGATCGCCACCTGCGCGGGCGTCGCCCCCAACCGCCGCGCAACCCGCCCCAACGGTCCCCCTGACTTCGGCAACTTGCCGGTGGCCAGCGGGTACCACGGGATGAACGCGATCCCCTCGCGCGTGCAATAGTCCAGCACCTTGCTGGAGCCCCGTTCCACCAGATTGTATTTGTTCTGCACCGAGCCGACGGCCGTCATCCGGCGTACCGTCTTGATCTGCGCCACCTTCACCTCCGACAACCCGATGTGCCGCACCTTCCCCGCGCGCTGGAGCTCGACCAGGGCGCCGATCTGATCTGCCACCGGCACCTTCGGATCGATCCTGTGCAGCTGCAACAGGTCGATTCGGTCGACCCTCAGCCGCCGCAGGCTCCCCTCGCAAGCCGCCCGCAGGTGCTCGGGCCGCCCATTCACCACCCAAACACCGGGACCCGGCCGCTCGAACCCCGCCTTGGTCGCGATCACCAGGCCGGCCGGATAAGGGTGCAAAGCCTCGGCGATCAACCGCTCCGCCACCTCCGGCCCATACGCGTCCGCCGTATCGATGAAATCGACTCCCAGCTCCACCGCCCGCCGTAGGACGGCGATCGCCTTGCCCCGATCCGCCGGCTCTCCCCAGACGCCCTTGCCGGTGAGCTGCATGCTGCCGAACCCCAGCCGCCGGACCGTCAGGTCGCCGCCAATCGTCAAGGTCCCGCTTGCCGCCGCCGACGCCGCCGCCGTCGTGCTCTCAACCTCCGTCATCGGTCGTTCCTCCCCTATCCAAGGGCTTTGCGTCTCGGGGATGAGGTCTACGCACACACCATGCCGGAGCCGCCGACTCGTCGCGGCTCGGCCTGCCAATCGCCAACGCCGGGCACCGGCTCAGCCAAAGCGGTCGGCCAGCCCGGCACGACGGGCTGCCCCGTTTTCGTCACCGGCTGGGGAGGGCAGTGGCCCTCACGGCGCCAGGACCTGCGCTCGCGGTTGCGGCGGCGGCACCGCTTCGCCCAGCCCCCGACGCGCCAGGCCCTGACCCCGTGCGCGGACCTACTGGCAGCGGCAGGTGTCGGTGCCCGGCGAGCAGAACCTGGGGACCGCGAAGCAGTGCCCCGGCTTGCCGTTCGGCATCGTGCACGCCGTGCCGACGTTGACGCCGCTGCAACCCAGCGTCTCGCTACAGGCGCAGAGACCAGAGGCCAGTGCGACCGCGGGCATCGCGGCAAGGCCGATCGACAGAACGCGCGCCGGACACGAGACCGGCCCGGCCTCGATCTCGAAGACTGCCGACGGAGCCGCCGCCGCGGTCGCCGGCTCGGGAGCCGGGGGCGCCGCTGGCGGCGATGTGGCCACCGATGCCGTGGCCGCAGCCGGTGACGCAGCCTGGTCGGCCGCGACACCGGCCGCTGCGCCGGCCACCATCCAAGCCATCGCCAGGAGCCCCAGGGAAAGGACGACCTTCTTCGACCGCATTCGCTCTCTCCTTTCTTCCGTGTTGCTGTGATCCGTCATTCACGCAGGAGTCTGGAGCTTACCACCCACCTCCCGTCCGCTTCGTGCCCCTGTGTATACTGAACGCATGGACCTTGCTGGCGGAGACAGGTTGCTGACCACGGCTGACTATCACGAGCTCGGCCGGCTGGGAGTGCTCTCCGAAGACGATCGCGTCGAGCTGATCGAGGGCAGGGTGGTTCCCATGGCGCCGATCGGCCCCCGCCACGCGGGTTGCACGAATTATCTCAATAGCTTACTGGCTCGGTATCTTGGGGCGCGGAGGCGTCCCACGGCCCAGGGGTTCGCCGATTTCTCCGACATTGCCCTGCACCATCGGGGCGCCCGGCTCGCCTTCCAGGCGTTTCCCGATCTCCAGATCGACGTTGCCGAGTTGCTGGGCAACCGCCCGTAGCACCACGACCTACCCCACCAGCCGCCTCTCAGCCGTCGTCGACCAGCCGGCCCTCAGCCGTCCTCGGCGTGCCACTCGGCCGCCAGGTCCTCGTCTTCTTCCAGACGGAGGCGCGCCAGGCCGACGCCGGCCGGCAGCGCCGGGGCGAGCTGGTCGTGGATCCACCGCACCAGGGCTTCGCTCGACGGGTTGAGGGCGCCGGCGGCAAACTCGGGCACCGCCGCGTTGAGGTGCTGATGATCGAGGCGCTCCAGCACCAGGTCCGCCACCAGGGCGTCCAGCTGGCCGAGGTCGGCGACGAACCCGGTCAGCGGATCCAGCGGACCGCGGACGGTGACGAACAGGCGGTAGTTATGGCCATGCCCCGGCAGGTTCGCGCACTTGCCGAAGCGGGCCCGGTTCTCCTCGTCGCTCCATTCCGGACGCCGGTAGAGATGGCTGGCGCTGAAGCGATAGCGGCGCTCGAGCCGGAAGCTGGGGTCGCGCAGCGCGCCCTCGCCGGCAGCCTCGACTCCACCGCTCCCCGCGCCGGCGCCGGCCGTCGACACCGCTCCGGTCCGCGGATCCTGCAGCGGCTTCATGAGTCGGGCTCCCCCGCCGGGGCCACCGGCAGCTCCGACGTCTTCGCCACGGCCGCCGCCGCCGGCACCTGGCCACGCCAGAGCTGGGAGCCGCCGGTCACCTCGACCCACGAGCCGGTGGAGAAATCGCTGCGCAGCAGGAAGTCGACCGCCCGGGCGACGTCCACCGGGTCACCGAGCCGCTTGAGCAAGGTGCGCTGCCGCATCCTCTCGAGCTCCGCCGCCGACACCCCTGCCGGCGGCAGCACCGGTCCCGGCATCACGCCGTTGACCCGATACCTCGGCGCCAGCGCCTTGGCCAGGGCCTTGACCAGCGCGACCAGGGCGGCCTTGGCCACGCTGTGCGCCACGTACCCCGGCCAGAGCTCGAGCGCGGCGGCATCGCCGATCGCCACCAGGTCTCCCCCCAACGCCCCTCGCCGGCGGGCCAGTTCCTGGGCCAAGAGGAAGAAGGCGCGCAGGTTGAGCGCCTGCACGCCGTCCCAGTCCGCGGCGCTGGTGTCGAGCAGCGGCTTGTGGAGGAACGATGCCGCCGCGTGCACCAACGCATCCGGCTCCTCCCCCGCCGCGGCGCAGGCCTCGAAGAGCCGGCGGGAACCTTCCGGGTCGGCGAGATCGGCGGCGAACGCCGCCCCCCCTGCCGGGAGGCCGGCAACCAGGTCGGCCGCCAAGCCGGCATTGCCGTGGTAATGGACCAGGACCCGGGCGCCACGCGCACCGAGATAGCGGCTGATCGCGCCGCCGACGCGATGGGCGCCACCGGTCACCAGGATGGTGCGGCCGGCAAAGGGCCGCTGGGCCGTCTCGTTGGTCTCAGCCATCGCGATCGCTTTCGGTGATCTTTGGACCTGCGCGTGGACCGGCGCGTCTCCGCGGCCCTTGGGACCGGCAACCTCGCTCACCCGGCCGCGCCTGCCGCCGGCCCCATGCCGGCATCGCCCCTCCCCGCCCGTATAATGCCGCCGTGCGCCTCCGCCTCAACCGTTACATCGTTTCAGAGATCATGGGGCCGATGGGGCTGGGCTTTCTAGTCTATACCTTCATCCTCCTGCTGCGCTTCCTGTTCCAGTCGGCCGAGATGATCATCCGGCGCGGCCTGCCGGTCTCGATCGTGGGCCAACTGTTGCTGGTGACTCTGCCCAACATCGTGGTCCTCACCCTGCCGATGTCGCTGCTCTTCGGCATCCTGATCGCGGTCGGGCGCCTCTCCTCGGACAGCGAGCTGACGGCGATGCGCTCCTGCGGCATCAGCCTGCTCTCCCTCTACCGGCCGGTGCTGCTGGTGTCGGCGGTGTTGACCGTCCTCAACACCCTGCTGATGATCTACATCCTGCCCTGGGGCAATCACTCGCTGCAGGAGCTGCGTCTCGAGATCCTGACCCAAACCATGTCCCAGCAGGTCGAGCCGCGGGTCTTCTACCAGGAATGGGTCGGCAAGTCGATCTACGTCTTCGAAGCACCACCTCCCGGCCGCCGCTGGAAGGGGGTGTTCCTGGCCGAGACCGAGCCCGGCACCCAGAAAAGCCAGATCACGGTCGCCGATTGGGGAGAGATCAAGGTGGACAAGGCCGGCGAGCACGTGGTCATGGTGCTCACCAACGCCGTCCGCCACACCGTCGACATCAACCGCCCGGTGAGCTACGAGATCAGCCGCCACAAAGAGCTCGACGTCGTGCTCGAGGATCAGTTCACCAGCGAGCAGAAGGCCAAGATGGCAGCCTCCAAGGGGGTCCGCGAGCTCAATCTCCACGAGCTCCGGCGCGTCCGCAGCGACCGCGGCGCGCCGCCGGAGATGCGCAACCTGGCGCTGGTCGAGCTGCACAAGAAGTTCTCGATCCCCTTCGCCTGCATGGTCTTCGGACTCTTCGCCCTGCCCCTGGGCATCAACAACCGCCGCGGCGGCAAGACCTCGGGCTTCGCCATCTCGATCGGCGTCATCATCGTCTACTACATCATGCTCAACAACGGCGAGGAGGCGGCCCGCTACGGCAAGCTCCCCGCCTGGCTGGCGATGTGGCTGCCGAACATGGTGCTGGCGGTGGTCGGCATCTTCGTCCTCATCCGCCGCAACAGCGACAAAAGCCTGCTGCTGAGCCACCTCGACCGCTGGGTGCGCACCGATCTCTGGCGCCGCCTGCACTGGCTGCAGAGCCGGCGCAAACAGCGGGTGCGCCAGGTTGCCAAGCGCCGGTTGCTGCGCGCCCAGGCAGGACGACGGCTGCTGCTGCGGGTGCCGCGCCCCCGGGTCCGCTTCCCCAGCCTGATGGACCGCTACGTGGCGTCCCTCTTCGGGCGGGTCTTCCTGCTGGTGCTGCTCTCGGGAGTCTCGTTGTTCGTGGTCTTCGACCTGACCGAGCGGATCGACGACATCATCAAGAACAAGATCCCGGCGGGGATCATCATCAAGTATTACAAGTATTTTTCACTGCAGATCGTCTATCAGATCTCGCCGATCGTGGTGCTGGTCACCACCCTCATGACCTTCGCCCTGCTCAGCCGCACCAGCGAGATCGTCGCTTTCAAGGCGCTCGGCATCAGCCTCTATCGCATCTCCCTGCCGGCGGTGGTCGGCGCGCTGCTGATCACCGGCTTTTCGGGCTACCTCGAATCGAGCAAGATCCTGCCCGCGGCCAACGAGAAGGTCGCCGAGGCGAAGGACCGCATCCAGGGACGGACCGTCGCCCACGCCTACCGGCGGGCCGACCGGCAATGGCTCTTCGGGCAGGGACGCTACATCTACAACTACCTCAATTACGACGCCGGCTCCCAGACCCTGCAGCGGTTGCAGGTCTTCGACTTCGATCCGGCGCACCATCTCATCCGGCGCCTCTACACCGAGAGCGCCCATTACATCGGCGATGCCTGGGTGTTCTCCCGCGGCTGGGCGCGCACCTTCGGCGGCAGCTTCCGCATCCGGTACGAGCCTTTCAATCAACCGCGCATCGTGCATTACCCGGAGACCCCGGGTTACTTCGATTCCGAGATCCGCCCGCCCGATCAGATGGGATATCACGAGCTCAAAGACTACATCGAGGAGATGAACGAAAGCGGGCAGCCGGAGCCCGAGCTGTTGGTGAGCCTCTACGACAAGATCGCCTACCCGGTGATCTGCCTGGTCATGGCGCTGGTCGCCCTCCCCTTCGCCTTCCGCCTCGGACGCCAGGGCGCCCTCTACGGCATCGGCCTCTCGGTGATCCTAGGCTTCGTCTTCATGGCCATCTTCGCCTTCTTCACCAAGCTCGGCGAGGCGGGCGCCCTGCCCGCCCTGGTTGCCGTGTGGAGCCCGGGCACGGTGTTCGCCATCCTGTCGGTCTATCTCTTCCTGGGCGTCCGGACCTAGCGGGGGCGGCGAGCCGGCGAGCCGGCGGACCGACCGCGCGCGCCGTGGTCGTCACCCGCCGGCAGACGGCAGAACGGCGGTCAGCGACGGTCGGCGAAGGGGGCTGGCGGCACGAACCGTAGATCGGGCGTGTGGCGCGCCTGCTTCAGGAAGGCCGCGATCTCTTGGACCAGGCCGAGGCCGGCTTGGTCGATCTGGGCCGCGGTGCAGAAGACCAGGTAGGCGGCCATCGCTTCGTGGTGGAGCTGGCGCGATTCGAAGAACAAGACCATCTCCTGGGCAAGCCGGCGCATCTCGGAGGTGCGTCCCTGCTGCGCAAAGACCGCCGCCAGGTCGAGGCTGACCAGCGCCGCGTCGTATTCGATGCCCAGCTCGACGAAGGCATCGCTCACCTCGCGGAAGGCCGCTTCGGCTTGCTCCAGCCGCTGAAGTCCCTGCGCCACCTGTCCCTCCAGCCACCGCATGCGCAGCAGATTCCTGCGGTCGCCCATCTTGAGATAAAGCGGCCGGGTATGGAACAGCAAAGCGAAGGCCTCGCGCGGCTGGCCGTCCTCCACCAGCGCCGCGATCAGGTTGTGGCGCACGATCAGGAACCAGCGTGGATCCTCGTGCGGATCGATCAGCTCGAGCGCATCGCGCAGCAGCACCAGGCTGGCCTTGACGTCGCCGGCGTCGAACAGCACGGTCGCCTTCTGGGTCAACGCTCGGCCCAGGAGATCCGATTGGCCGAGCCGCCGGTAGATCGTGATCACCCGGTCCAGTAGCTGGGCCGCGTCGGCAAACTGCCGCCGGTCCTTGCAGAACGATGCCTTCAGATCGAACACCCTGGCCTTGTCGATCAAGCCCAGGCGCGGATTTGCCACCAGCAAGGCGTCCACCGCGTGGAAGGCCTGCGCGGCAGCCTCATGATCCGAGCCGATACGCAACGCGTTGCCGAGCTGCGCCCAGGCCCGCGCCCGCAAGCCGGCGAGCAGCTCGCCGGTCGCCGGCGGGGGCGATCCGGGCACGCGTAGCGGCGGCGAATCCACCAAACGCTCGGCCACCGCCACTGCCACCCGCGCGAGCTCCAGGGACCGTGCCGGAGCGCGGAAGCCCTCGTCATGGCTCGCTGCCAGCAAGCGCTCGCAGAGCATGCGGTCGCAAAAGCGCACGCTGTTCTGCACCAGCAGCTGCTGGCGTGCCGCCGGATGCTGCGTGAGCTCGTCGAAGAGCCCACCAGCGCGCTGGCGGGCGGCCTCGACCGCGGCCTCCTCGACGTTGATGCGCGAGAACACGCGGTCCAGCACCGTCTCGTAGGCCGCGTCGCTCGAGGTCTCGGCGATCTCGGTAGCCGTCGCCGCCTCACGAACCTCGAGATGCGGCGCGAGCGCGGGGCGGACGCAGGAGCCGTGAGCGGCATGGAGGGTCGGCGCCGGCAGCGCCGCGGCGGCAGGCTGCGCCGGCAGGAGAGCCGGGAGCAGCGCCAGTGCGGTCGGACCGTCGATCGAGCAGGTGGCGCAGGGCGCCGCCGGCATCTCGGAGGCGTCGGCAACCTTGGCGGTGTCGGAGACAACGGAGACAACGGAGACAACGGAGACATCGGCGACCTTGGCGGCGGCCGCGGCGGCCAATGCCGGCAGGGTGATGTTCCACACCCCTCGCGCCCGCTCCTGGCAAGAACGGCAGCCGCGCAGCAGATGACGCAAGACGAGCCGCATTTCGCTGGCCGCCAGCCCACCCTCCATGAACTGCCAGAGGGTCTCCGGGCTCGGGTGCAGGTCCGGCTTGCTCAAATCTGCCGCGCTGTTCGAGCCAAGCGGTCCGCCCTGCTCGCTCATGGAGTCTTCTTTCTGCCGAGGCCCGCGGTCAGCTCATGGGTCAAGGCGGCAAGACAGCGATTGGTGGTCTTGCTGATGCTGGTGGGGCTGTACCCGAGCCGCTTGGCCAGCTCCGGAGGCTCATAGCCCTGGCTGTAGCGCAACGACAGCAGCGTGCGGCAGCGCTCGGGCAGGCGCTCGATGGCGGTCGCCAGGTCGCGCCGCAGGTCGGCGTCTTCCTGTTCCGGCGCCATCGGCCCGGCCATCACCTCGAGCACCGCGGCATCGACCGCATCGTAGAGCTTCCGGCGCCGCTCGCGCCAGTACAGGAGACACTTGTTGCGGAGCGTGCCGAAGAGCCAGGCCTCCGGGTCGCGGATCACCTGCCGCTGGTAGACCAGCGCCAACAGCGCTTGCTGCAGGATGTCTTCAGTGTCCTGCGGCGGGACCCGATAGTGGGCGAACAGCGCTTTCATGCGCGGCCGCACGGACTGCAAGAACAGCTCGAGCGAGTCTTCAGCTTCCGAAGTGTCGTGCGCACTCATGTCGGTGCCAGAGGCGTTTCAGCTTCTAAGCACCCTACCACCAAAATTCGCCGCTGTCTAGTGGACAAACCTCCCCCCAGGCGGCGCTCGCGCACTTCACGAGGTCGCCGGTGGGCTCCGGGAGTCGGCGCCGAATCCCCGAAGCTGGAGCCGGGAGGCTAGCCGTTGCCGTCGATCATGACGCTCTGGTCGATCCGCACTCCCGCGCTTGCCAGCGCGCGCAGCACGAGCTCGACCAGCGGGTTATGGTGCTCCGGGGCCTGTGCCTTCGCCGGCGCCGGCTGCGGCCGGCTCTGGGCCGCATGCAAGGCGGTCATCGGCGTCAGCAGGGCGGCAAAGGCAACGATCGAAGCGATACGACGCAGGCTGCGGCTGGACATGGCGAGTCACTCCTTCATGTGGTCCCGGCGCGGCAGGCGCTGGGCGGCAAGCAAGAGCCCTGAAGGTAGGTTGCCGCTGACCGGCTTGGCGAGACATCCGTGGAATGCCTTCCTCCCCTACCTGAGACGAGCCCTCGCCGACGGCTACGGGAGGGTGTTCCTGCCGTGCCAAGAAGTGGTGTGCGATGGGAGGCGAGGGGACAATCGATGCATCGAGCAGGCTGCGAAGGGGGGGCCGGTTTCATGCTGCGAGAGTCGCCCGGCAGGCGACCGTGCTCGGCGCCAGACCGCGCCAGCGCCCGAGGCGCGAATCAGATACCCGCCGTCGATGGGCCGCGGACACACGCCCGCCGCGGCAGGAGAGAGGGGGTCAGTCCTCTTTGAGAGCCGCCGCTTCCGGTTGAGGCTGGAAGCGTGCTCCCAGGAGCCGCTCGGAGAGCGCCGCCAGGCACCGGTGGGTCACCTTGCGGATGCTCGACTGGCGGTAGCCCGTGCGCTCGGCCGCCTCGGCCGTGCTACAGCCAAGACCGTAGCGCAACCGGAGCACCGACCGGCAGCGGTCCGGCAGCTGACTCAGCAGGGTGTCGAGATCGGCGCGCAGGTCGGAGCGCTCCTGCTCCGGTGTCTCGGCCTCGGCCAGGAGCTCGAGGATGGTGCTGTCCACCAGGTCCCAGAGACGGCTGCGGTGCTTGCGCCAGTAGATGATGCAGCGGTTCGCCAGCGTCGCCAGCAGCCAGGCTTCCGGGTTGCGGATGCTGCCTGCCTTCGAGACCATGATCAGGAAGGTCTCCTGCAGCAGGTCGTCGGCATCCTGCAGCGGGATGCGATGGCGCCACAAGACCCGCTTGAGCTTGGGCTCGACGCTGTGGAGGATCTCTTCGAGAGACGGCTCCTCCACTGGGGGTACTTGGTAGCTCATGCTAGTAGTGAAAACCATCTATAAGTAAAAATAATACCAACCATTTCGCATCCCTGTCTAGAGGGTATCTACGACGGTACGGTAACAAGTCGCAGTCGGACCGGCATGGGGATCAGCCCTTCTCATCAGCTCTTCCGCTCGAAGCCGACTGCCAGGAGCTGGCGGGTCAGCGCCGCCAGACAGCGGTTGGTGACCTTCCTTATGCTCGAGGAGCGATAGCCCATCCGCTCGGCCACTTCGTTCGGCCCATACCCCAGGCCGTATCGCAGTTGCAGCAGCGAGCGGCATCGCGTCGAGACGCGCGACAGCACGCGGTCCAGGTCGAAGGTCAGCTCTTCCCTCTCCTGACGCGGCGCCTGCGGCGCCGAGATCAGGTCCAGGATGGCCGTATCGACGGCTTCGCAGAGGCTGCCGCGCCGCTTTCTCCAGTACATGATGCACTTCTTCTTGACGGTCCCGACCAGCCAGTTCTCGGGACTGCGGATCTGCTCCCACTTGTAGAGCAGCGTCAGTTGAGCATCTTGGAGAATGTCCTCCGCATCCTCCGGGGGAACCTCGAAGCCGCGCAGCACCCGCTCGAGTCTCGGGCGGGTGCCAATCAGCAACGCGTTCAGCGATTCCCGCAAATCAGGTTGATCCAGAGTCGCCATAGAACCTCAACGCCTAGTTTGTCGCTTGGTAGGCTAACACCCGGCTGGCCGCCTGTCCAGATTCGAGATGCGCATCAGGCCGGACCGATGTCTGGCGAGCCGGCGGCGGCCCAGCTGGCGATCGACGATCGATCCCATGGTAGGCCACCGATCCTTCCCTTCCAACTCGCTCAGGCGTCTCGACTCTCCGAGATGTTACCAGTCCGCGCCCGCCCGAGCGGCGCGCTCGATCAGACGGAATGGGCGAATGACGGCACGCGCTCGAGCTCGAGGCCGGCGGCCTCGCGCAGCACCGCCGCGCGACTCGTGTCCTCCCAGGTGAAGTCGGGCTCGTCACGGCCGAAGTGGCCGTAGGCGGCGGTCTGGCGATAAATCGGCCGGCGCAGGTCGAGGTAGCGGATGATGGCGGCCGGGCTCAGCGGGAAGTGCTCGCGGATCAGCGCTTCGATGCGCCGGTCGCCGACGGCGCCGGTGCCGAAGCTGTCGGCATGGATCGAGACCGGCTCGGCGACGCCGATGGCATAGGCGAGCTGGATCTCGACGCGGTCGGCAACGCCGGCGGCAACCAGGTTCTTGGCGACGTGGCGGGCCATGTAACAGGCCGACCGATCGACCTTGGTGGGATCCTTGCCGGAAAAGGCACCGCCGCCGTGGCGGCCGACCCCGCCATAGCTGTCGACGATGATCTTGCGGCCGGTCAGGCCGCAATCACCCTGCGGACCGCCGATGACGAAGCGCCCCGTCGGGTTGACGTGGAAGATGGTGCGCTCGTCGAGCAGGCTGACGGGCACCGCCGCGCGCACCACCTTTTCGATCACCGTGTGGCGGATCTCGTCGTTGCCGACGTCAGGGTCATGCTGAGTCGAGACCACGACGGTATGCACCCGCAGCGGACGATCGCCTTCGTACTCGACGGTCACCTGGCTCTTGCCGTCGGGGCGCAGCCATTTGATCTCGCCGCAACGCCGCGAGGTGGCCAGCTGGCGGGTCAAGCGATGCGCCAGGGTGATCGGCAGCGGCATGAGGGTCGAGGTGTCGCGGCAGGCAAAGCCGAACATCAACCCCTGATCTCCGGCGCCGCCGGTGTCGACACCCTGGGCGATGTCCGGAGACTGCGGGTCGATCGCCGACAGCACGGCGCAGCTCGACCCGTCGAAACCATAGTCGGTGTGGGTATAGCCGATCTCGCGGATGACGCGGCGGGCGACCTGAGCGAAATCGACGTAGGCCTTGGTGGTGATCTCGCCGGCCAGCAGCACCATGCCGGTGGTGACCAGGGTCTCGCAGGCGACCCGGCCCATCGGGTCCTGGCGGATGACCTCGTCGAGAATGGCGTCGGAGATCTGGTCGGCCACCTTGTCCGGATGGCCCTCGCTGACCGACTCCGAGGTGAACAGGTGCGCTTCCGTTTCGCTCATCTTCACACCTCTGAGCTGATGCCTGCGGCCCTCGTCCAGCACCGCGGGCGCGCGTTTGATCGAAACCTGATGGACTCGCCGCGTTCGGGGAGGAAATGGAAAAAGGCTTGGGACTCCCGCAATGCCCGGCGCCTATGGTACCAAATGCGACCCCTCCTGGGTAGGAGGCCAAGCGCTCAATGCGCTCAGCGGGGCGGGCGGCTGTCGATGAGGCCGTAGAACAGCGTCGAGATGGCGTGCAGGGTGGAGCCGCCGATGGCCTTGCGGCGGTTCTCGAGGTGGCCGGTGAGAGAGCTGATCATGCCGCCCCGCTTGCGCGTACCGGGCACGGCAAAGGGGATCTGGTCGCTGTCGAGGCCGTGGACCAGCCGCTCCGGCAGCTGGATCGAGCCGCTCGAGCCCCATGACTCGCCGATCAGGCTCCGCACCACCGTCCAGTAACGCACGAAATACCGCGCCTTGCCGTCGACCTCGATCGAGTGCAGGCCCGCCTCGCTCGCGACGTAGAAGTGATAGGTGTCGGCGAGCGCCTGCTCCAGCTCGAGGGCCCGCCTGCGGGTCAGGCGGATGACCTCCTCGTCCGAGATCAGCAGCCCGAGCGGCGGCTCCTCGATGGCCTGCGGCACCACCGCCACCGACACCGTCCGGTCGAGGCCGTCGCGGAAGTAGCGCACGAAGCCGTCGCGCACCCCCAGCAGCTTGTCCGGCGTCGGGCCGGCGGCAACCGCCACCTCGACCCCGGTTTGGAGCCGCTGCCAGAAGTTCTTAAGATCTCGGATCATGGGGATAGAGAGCCGTCGGAATCGAACGCTCAAGGATATTCGCCGGCTCCGGCGAAGTAAAGGCGATCTGGCCCTGCTCGAAGGCCCCCACCTGACCGCGGCCGCGCTCGCCGCGGGCCTGCCGCTCGCGACCGTGCTGGCGACCCCCGAGTTCCTCGCCTCGGCGGCGGGCAGGGCGCTGACCGGCGATCTCCCATCGCCACCCCAGGTGGTCGAGGCGCGGCTGCTCGAGGAGCTGGCGGACGCCGATTCACCCCGCGGCCTGCTCGCCGTGGCGAGCTTGCCGCGCGCCGGCGTCGAGGCCCTGACGCCACGCGCCGGCGGGCTCTATCTCTACGTCGAGGGCCTGCAGGACCCGGGCAATCTCGGTGCCCTGGCGCGGGTCGCGGAGGCCGCCGGCGCCGACGGCATGGCGCTCTCGGTTGGCACCGTCCACCCCAACCACCCGCGCGCCCTACGCGCCTCGGCGGGCAGCCTGCTGCGTTTGCCGGTCGCCGTCGGCGTCGATGCGGCGATGCTGGACGGCCGGCTCGTCCCGGCGAGCTCCCCGGCCTCGGCACCGCCATGCTGGGTGGTCCTCGTGCCCCGGAACGGCGTCGATCTCTATGCGCTGCCGCCAGCCGTCCTCGACGGCACCCTCGTCCTGGCGCTCGGCGCCGAGGGGCCGGGGATTTCGCCGGCGCTCGCGGCTCGCGCCGACCTGCGGCTCACCATCCCGCTGGCGCCCCCGGTCGAATCCCTGAACGCGACGGTCGCGGCAGCCCTGGCCCTCTTCGAGCTGCGCCGCCGGCGCCACCGAGGATAGACTCCATTCCACCCCGGCTCTGCCCGGGCCAGGGAGAGCGTATGAAGATCGCCATCGGCTCCGACCATGCAGGCTTCCGGTACAAGGAAGCGATCAAGGACTACCTGACCGGCTGCGGCCACGAGGTGCTGGACGTCGGCACCCACGCCGCGCAGCCGCCGGTCGACTACCCGCTCTTCATCCGACCGGTCGCCGAGGCCGTGGCCGGCGGCGACGCCGAGCGCGGCGTCGTCCTGGGCGGCTCGGGCAACGGCGAGGCGATCGTCGCCAATCGGGTGCGCGGCGTGCGTTGCGCCCTCTGCTGGAACGCCGAGTCGGCGAGCCTCGGCCGCCGTCACAACGACGCCAACGTGATCTCGCTCGGCGAGCGCATGATGCCGCTCGAAACCGCCCTCGAGATCGTGCGCATCTGGCTCGAGACGCCGTTCGAGGGAGGGCGCCACGTCCAGCGGCTGGCGCTGATCGACCCCTGACCTCGCCCGCGGCCGCCGAGCCGTCGCGGTTGACGGCGCTGGCGCGCGAGCTGGGGTCGGCGCGGGTGCGGCGCGGTGTGCCGCTGGCCCCCTACACCACCTTCCGCATCGGCGGCCCCGCCGCCCTGCTGGTCGAGGTCGAGAGCGCCGCGGACCTGGCGGCCGCCGTGACCGCGGCGCGACGTCATGGCGTGCCCTACTTCCGGTTGGGCCTCGGCGCCAACATCCTGGTCGGCGACCGCGGCTTCCGCGGCCTGGTGATCCGCAACCGCGCCCGCACCGCCGAGCTGCTGCCGGCGGGCGCCGGCCCCGGTCCCAGCCAGCCGCGCCGGCTGCGTGCCGAGAGCGGCGCCATCGTCTACCCCGACCTGATCGAGCTGGCGATCGAGCATGGCCTTGCCGGGCTCGAGCACTATGCCGGCATTCCCTCGACCGTCGGCGGCGCGATCTGGCAGAACCTCCATTTCCTGTCGCCGGCGCCGCAGCGGGAGCGCACCATGTTCATCGCCGAGGTGACGGTCGAGGCCGAGCTGCTGGACGCCGCCGGCGAGCGCCGCACCGCGGGGGTGGGCGAGCTGGCCTTCGGCTACGACACCTCGATCCTCCACCACCGCCCCGACACCGTGCTGAGCGTCACCTTCGAGCTCACGCCGGAGGATCCCGAACGGCTGCGCCAGGTGGTGCGCGAGAACCTCGCATGGCGCACGCTGCGCCATCCGCCGCTGGACACGGAGCCGAGCGCCGGTTCGATCTTCAAGAAGATCGCCGGCGTCGGCGCCGGCAGGCTGATCGAGGAGTGCGGGCTCAAGGGGGCGGCGCGAGGCGGCGCCGTGGTCACCCATCGGCACGCCAACATCATCGTCAACCGCGGCGACGCCACCGCGGCGGACGTGCGCGCCCTCATCGCGGACATCCAGGAGGCCGTGGAGCGGCGCACCGGCCAGCGCCTCGAGACCGAGATCCTGATGATCGGCGAGTTCTAGACGAAACTGCCCCGAAGTGGGGGGTGGGAGGGGGGCGCGGGGGAATGTGGGGGGCGATCCGCCCTCATTCTATCCAGGATGTAGGCGGAAGCTGAACGGCAGCTCGGTCCACATCTTGCCGGCGAGGCCGTCGCGGGTGGCCGGGCTGAATCGGGCGCGCATGGCGGCGAGGCGCGCCGCCTCGTTGAAGCCGAGCCCGGGATCGTCGGTCTGCTTGACGATCGCCCGGACCACCTGCCCGTTCTCGTCCACCAGCACCAGCATCAGCACCTCCGACTCGGCCTGCCGCCGCCGCGCCCGGTCCGGGTACTGCGGCTCGGGACGGCTCAGCAGACGAGGCGGCGAGGTGCCGGGCGCGCCAGGAGGGATCAGGTCGCCGCGGACCATGGGCCGAACCCGACCGGGTTCGACAACGGAGCCCTCGGCGTCGGCCGGCCTGGTGCCGGGTGCGGGTCCAAGGGCACGCCGCGACTCGCCTCCGACGCTGCCGGTCGCTGCCGCGGATCCCGCTCCAAGGCCGGCCGGCGGCGCGCTCCCCGGCAGATCGGCCGCCGGCCGCGAGGCACGACCGGCGCCCTCGGGATCGGGCGCCGGCAGCGGGCCGTCGCGCCGCGGACCCGCCTCGCCGCTCCCCTCCGGAGCCGCGCCGGCCGTCCCGGCGCTCGCCGGCCGCCCAGGCGTCACAGGCTCCGACCGAGGCTTGGCTGCTCTTCCGGCCGGCATCCGCTCCGACCCGGGCGCAGGTGGCACGCCCAAGGCGGCCGCCGCTCCCCGGCGGTTTGGTGCCGGTGCCGTCCGGTGCGGGTGGAGCGCGTCGTCGCCGGCCGCTCCATTTGCGGTACCCATCGGGCCGTGCCCTGCCGGATCTCCGCGTACCGCCATCCCCGTCCCAGCCGAACCCGCTGAGCCGGTCCCGGCCGCCGGTTGCTGCCCCACCCCGGGCCTCTCCCCTGCCGCCGCCGAGCCGGCGGGTACCGTTACCGAGCCGGCAGCCGCCGCCGAGCCGGCGGGCACCGCTGCTGTTTCCGCCCCACTCGGCACCTGGCGTCGCACCCAGGCGCGCCCGCCGGCGACCAGGATCGCCGCCAGCACGATGGCGGCTGCCGCGCCGCCCATGGCTCGCGTGGCCGAAACCCGGCGCCGGGCGGTCACGGCGCTCGGGCTGCCAGGACCGCCGCCGGCCATGGCTGGCGTCGCCGGCTGCGCCGCCGGCACCGCCGGCGACGGCACCGCCAACGGCCCGGAGCGCAGCGCCGCCAGCTCCGGCTCGAGCACGGCGAGGATCTCGGCGAAGGTCTCGTACCGCTGTCGCGGGTCCTTGGCCAGACAGCGCCTGGCCAGCTCGGCGATCGCCTCGCCGTGGGCGGGGCCGATCTCCGCCAGTGCCGCGGGCTCCTCGTTGAGCAGGCGGTAAGAGACCTCCGAGAAGGTGCTGCCCTTGAACGGGCGCTCGTAGGTCAACACCTCGTGGACCAGGACGCCAAAGGAGAAGATGTCCGTGCGCCGGTCCACCTCTTCGCCGCGCAACTGCTCCGGAGCCAGGTAGCCGACGGTGCCCAGGGTCACCCCCTGGGTGGTGACGTCGGACACCTCGTGCAACAGCTTGGCGATCCCGAAATCCATGATCTTCACCGCGCCCGACGGCAGGACGCGGATGTTGGCGGGCTTGACGTCGCGATGCAGGACGCCCTGCAAATGGGCGTATTCGAGACCGCGTGCGACCTGCACCAGGAGGTCGAGCCGCCGCAGGGCGGAGAGCTCCTCCCGCCGCGCGATCTTGCGGTTGAGGTCCTCGCCGGCCAGGAACTCCTGCACCAGGTAGGGGATGCCGCGCTCGACGCCGAGATCGTGAACGGTGGTGATGTTGGGATGCTGCAGGCTGGCGGCGATCTGCCCCTCGCGGAAGAACCGGCGGCGCAGCCGGTCGTCGCTCGACGAGCAGGTCTTGACCGCGACGTAGCGCTGCAACACCGCGTCGCGCCCCTTGTAGACCACGCCGAAGCCGCCCTCGCCGATCCGTCCCAGGATCTCGTACTTGCCGATCCTGCCCAGGGCTTCGAGCGGATCGGGCTCGCCCGCCAGCAGCTGGTCGGAGCCGCGCCGGATGGCGTGCTCGATGAAGCTCCCGGCCTCGGCATCGGACCGCAGCAGCGCCTCGACCTCCCGCCGCAGGCCGTGGTCGCCAGGGCAGGCCGCCGCCAGGTAGGCCGCCTGCTCGCTCGGCCGCAGGTCGGCGGCGGCCTCGAACAGCTCCTGGGCGCGCCGCCAGCGGTCGAGCTCCGCTCCTTCCATCAGGGCTCCGCGGCTCCCGGATGCCCCTGCACCCCCGGCTGCCCGGGAATGCCGGCCACGATCTGGCTGTGCAGCCAGGCCCTGGCCAGGCGGGTCTCCTTGACCACGGTGGGGACCGAGATCCCCAGCACGGCGGCGGTCTCCTCGAGCGTGAGGCCGCCGAAGAAGCGCAGCTCGACGATCCGGCTCTTGCGCGGGTCGAGCGCCTCGAGGCTCCTCAAGGCATCGTCCAGCGCCACCACGTCGGGACCGCTCTCGACCGCCGGGTCCCGCGCCTCGTCGAGCGAGATCTTGACCACGCTCCCCCCGCGCTTGAGGGCGTCGCGGCTCCGCGCGTGATCGACCAGCACCCGCCGCATCATCTGCGCGGCGACGGCATAGAAGTGGACCCGGTCGTTCCAATGCAGCTCGGCGCCGCCGCTGAGCCGCAGGTAGACCTCGTGGACCAGGGCGGTGGCCTCGAGAGTGTGCCCATCCCGTTCACCCCGCAGGTGGCGGCGGGCGATCTTCCGCAGCTCGCCGTAGATCAGCGGCAGCAGCTCCTCGGCCGCCGCCTGATCCCCCTGCTGCCACCGCCGCAGCAGCTGCGTGACGTCTCTCGCAGCGCTCCGCCCCATGCGGAGATCCTACTCTCTAAAAATGCAGGCCGATGGTCACCCGGTAGGTGCGAGGGGTTTGCAGGTCGGCGATCGAGCGCGGCAGGCCGAAGAGGCCGGTGTTGGTCAGCGTCTCGACTCCCAGCACCTGCTGCTGGTCGGTGACGTTGAACACCTCCGCCCTGATCTCGACCGTCAGCCCCGGCCGCAGCAGCTGGTACTCGGAGCCCAGCGACAGGTCGAGCTGGAGCTCGTCCGGCAGGCGCAGCGAGCCCCGCGGCGTCAGGAAGCGCACCCCGAGCGGATCCAGCTGCTCCATCTGGTAGGGCGCGCCGCTCGCATAGAGCAAGGCCGTCCCGAACCACAGGTTCGCCCGCCGCCAGGGCCAGCGATAGCTGCTGAAAGCCTTGATCTGGTCGCGCCGGTCGTAGGGCGCCAGGCCGTAGCGGTTCACCAGGTTGACGTCGGAGACGCTGCTGAAATCGCCGAAGTGCGCGGCGTCGGCGCCGTCGTCCTCGAACAGGTTGCCCTCGGTGCGGCTGCGGGTGTAGGAGCCCAGCAGCTGCCAGTGATCCGTGTAGCGCTTCTGCACCAGCAGCTGCAACGACTGCTGCTGGCGCTTCGCGCCGGGCAGGTTGAGCACCTGCGAGGTGGTCCCGACGAGGTTGCCGTGCGAGTCGAAGACGCCCTGCATCACGTTGTCCCATAGATCGTGCCAGCGGCGGTGGATGAAATAAAGGCTGACGCCCACCGATGCGGTCACCTGGCGCTCGAAGCCGAACGTGGCCTCGTCGAGCCACGAGCGGTGGAGGTCCTGATTGGGGCTGGTCGCCAGGTCGTTGGCGAAACCCACCGGCGCGCCCGCCACCCAGCAGGGCGAGCCCAGGTTGCCGGGGTTCTGGCCGGCGCAGGCCGGTGCGCTCGCGTTCCAGGTGTAGGGCGTGTAGCCCGAGAGCGCGTCGACGCTGCTGTAGGTGTTGAGGAAGTTGTGCAGGAACGGCTCGTAATAGATCCCGTAGGTGCCGACCAGCAGCACCTTGCGATCGCCGCCGGCGTCGAAGGTGACCGCCAGCCTCGGCGCCACGGTGCTCGAGTCGATCAACGGCCCCCGGTCCCGGTCGGTGGCGCGCACCGACTCGAAGCGCCCACCCAGGCTGATCAGCCAGCGCTCGACCGCGATGGCGTCGCTCAGGTAGACGGCGAAGGTCTGCTCCACCGTCTTGGTGTCGTCGCGGTCGTAGAACTGGTAGAGCTGATAGGGCTGGAAGGTGCCGGTGGCGGGGTCGAACGGCCCGCAGGAAGCCCCCGAGCAGCCCGGCGCCTGCCCCTGATCCACGAACAGCTGGCCGGCGACCGGCTTGCCGGTCAACGGATCGACCCCGGGCTGGCCGGGGACCTGAAAGCTCCGCTCCGAAACCGTGCGCTCGAAATCGACGCCCGTCTTCAGCTCGTGGTCGGTGGGGCCCAGCTGCACGAAGCCGTTGATCACCAGGTTGCCCTGCCGTCGCGGCCGATGCTCGAGGCCCTCGTCGGTGACGCCGTTGTAGAGCACGAGGTCGCGGACGGCCGGCGGCGGCGCCTCGCCCGGCGCCGGCGAGGGCTCGACGGCGAGGTGCGGAGCGTCCGCCGTCAGGCCGCGCGAGTTGAGCGCCCGGCTGGTCAGATCGAGCACCTGCTGTGCCAGCGTCAGCTCGAGCGACATGTCCTGGCGAATCGCGCTGTTGAGCTGTAGTTTCTCGAAGTTGCCATCCTGCGACTGATGCCCGAGCGCGAAGATGTCGCCGGGAACGCGGTCCACCACGGCACTCTGCAGCGGCCCGAAGGCGGGCCCGAGCGGGGTCCCGCCCAGGTCCCCCATGCCTCCCACCCCTCCGGCCTGCAGGCCGAAAGGGCCGAACCCGGCGAGGCTCGTCGAATCGTTGGTGAACTGGCCGACCAGGGTGTTGGCGTCGTTCACCTGCCAGGTCGCCTTGGCCGCGGAGCTCTCGATCTCGGCGCCGCGGTTCCAGGTGGTCCCCTCGCGGGTGGGTCCCAGGAGAGTGCTCTGGCTGTCGTCGTAAGCGCCGAAGAAGAAGAGGTGGTCGCGCCAGAGCGGGCCGCCGAGGGCCAGCGCCAGGGTCGGATCGATGCGGCTGGGCGCGCCGTTGGCGGCAGCGATCTCGGGCGCCAGCTGCGCCACCTCGCGGGCCGGATAGCTGTAGGGGCTGTTCCAGCCGCTGTTGGTCGCCAGCAGGCGGGTGACGCCCTGAAAATCGTTGGTTCCCGAACGGGTGACGGCGTTGATCACGCCTCCCGAAGAGCGTCCATACTCGGCGGGAGCGGCGGCAGTGGTGACGGTCACCTCCTGGATGGCCTGGTAGGCGAGATTGATCGCGAGCAGGCCGCTGGCCGGATCGGTGGTGTCCACGCCGTCGATCAGGAACTGGTTGTCGCTGGTCAACGCGCCGTTGAAGTTGAAGTTGCCGTTGCGGTCGTCGCTCACCCCGGGCAGCAGCAGGGCGACGCTCTGGTAGAAGCGCGGCATCGGCAGCTGATCGATGAAATCGAAGCTGATGTTGGCCCCGATGCGGGTGTCGAAGCGGTCGATGACCGAGGCCTCGGCGAAGACCTGGATCGATTCCTGCGCCGCGACGTCCTGCTCGCCGCCGCCGGCGGCCGCCGGCCCGGCGGTCCCGGGCCGCTGGCCCGGACCGACCAGCCGCAGCTGCACGATGGTGGTGCGGCCGATCGAGACGCGGACGGTTCGCAGGTCCGCCGCCAGCCCCAGCAGCTCGGCGTGCAGGTCGTAGGTGCCGGGCCCGAGGGCCGGGAAGCGGAATCGCCCCTGATCGTCGGCCTCCTCCGTGCGCCGGATCTGCGGTCCGGCGGCAGTCACCTGCACCGCCGCCACCCCGGCGCCCGAGCCGTCCACCACCTGGCCGGTGATCAGGCCGGTCTGCGTGCCGTCGGCCCGCGCCACCCTGGCGGCCGCCAGCCAGAGCGCGCCCAGGAGCAGGGCGCCGGCGAGCGCCGCACGCACGCGCGGCGAAGGTCGCCGTCCCGAGCTTCTCTCCTTGGTTGCCGCGTCCATGCCGTGACCCGCGAGGCGGGCGGCGGGCGTTTTGCTTACTGCTGGCTCCCCCGCTCTTCGGAGCCCGGCCGGCTGCCAGGCTTCTGCGGGCTGCCGCCCGCGCGGCATTGCGGACACTCGGCCGGGGTGTACGAGGGCAGGTCGAGGGCCATCAAGGTCCGCCATGGCACGTCGAAAGGCGGCTCGCCGCCGGCGCCGCCGGTGCGGTCGATGATGGCGCCGATCGCCACCACCCGCGCGCCGCGGCTGGTGGCCAGTGCCGCGGTTTCGAGGGTCGAGCGGCCGGTGGTCACCACGTCCTCCACGATCACCACCCGTTCCCCCTGGCGCAGGGTGAAGCCCCGCCGCAGGCCGAGCTCCTCTCCCTTGCGTTCGGCGAAGCGGAACGGCACGCCAAGGGCCGCCGCCACCTCGTGGCCGATGATGATGCCGCCCAGCGCCGGCGAGAGCACCGAATCCGGATGGAACGGGCGCAGCTCCTCGGCCAGCTCGGCGCCCACGCGGCGCGCGCGCACCGGGCTCTCGAGCAGCAGCGCGCACTGCACGTAAGCCGGGGAGTGGCGGCCGGACGAGAGCAGGAAATGGCCGCGGCAGAGCGCCCCGCTCTCCTCCAGCAGGCGCACCAGCAGGCTCTCGCGCCGGTCGCGGTCGGCGGGCGCCGGGTCAGGGCTCACGCGGCGCCTCCTCGCGGCGGATGTCGTACTGTTCGAGCTTCTTGTATAGGTTGCTGCGCGGCGTGTCGATGGACTGAGCGGTCTGCGTCACGTTCCAATTGTTCTCCTCGAGCTTGTGGACCAGGAACATGCGTTCGGAAACGTCGCGGAACTCCCGCAGCGTGCGGACCGCCAGCACGCCGCTGGACAGCTCCGGACGGGCGCCGCCGGTGGCGCCGATCACGTCCTCGCGGGTCACCGTCTCGCCCGGCGACAGGATCAGCAGCCGCTCGACCAGGTTCTTGAGCTCGCGCACGTTGCCTTTCAACGGCAGGGCCCGCAGATGGCCCAGGGCGTCCGGAGCCAGCTCCTTGGGCCGGCAGTTGTTGGCCTCCGAGTAACGGCGCGCGAAGTACTCGACCAGCAGCGGCACGTCCTCGAGGCGCTCGCGCAGCGCCGGCGTGCGGATCGGGATGACGTTGAGCCGATAGTAGAGGTCCTCGCGGAACCGTCCGGCGGCGATCTCGTCCTCGAGGTTGCGGTTGGTGGCCGCGACCACCCGCACGTCGACCTGCACGGTGCGCTCGGCGCCCACCGGCTCGACCTCGCCGTTTTGCAGCACCCGCAGCACCTTGGCCTGGGTGCGCGCCGACATGTCGCCGATCTCGTCGAGGAAGATGGTGCCGCCGTCGGCCGCCACGAACTTCCCCATCTGCTTGCGCACCGCGCCGGTGAAGCTGCCCTTCTCGTGGCCGAACAGCTCGGACTCGATCAGCTCCTCGGGGATCGCGGCGCAGTTGACCTGGACCAGGGGCCGGTCGCGGCGAGCCGAGGCGCGGTGGATGGCGCGCGCCACCAGCTCCTTGCCGGTGCCGCTCTCGCCGGTGATCAGCACCGTGGCATGGGTCGGCGCCGCCTTCTCGATGGTCTCGCGCAGCCGGCGCATCGCGGTCGCGGCGCCGATCAGCGTCTCCGGCTCGCTGCCCAGCGAGCGGTTCTCGGCGCGCAGGCGCGAGCTCTCGACCGCATTGCGCAGCGACACCAGCACCCGGTCGCGTTGCAGCGGCTTCTCGAAGAAGTCGTAAGCCCCCAGGCGGGTCGCCTCGACCGCGGTGGCGACGTCGGCGTGCCCGCTCACCACCAGCACCGGCACGTCGTAGCCGCGCTCCCGCATCGCCCGCAGCACCTCGATGCCGTCCATCTCCGGCATCTTGACGTCGAGCAGCACGGCGTCCGGCAGCCGGTCGGCGATCCGCGCCAGCGCCTGCGAGCCGCCGGGCGCCTCCTCGACCCGATAGCCGTCGTACTCGAGGATCATCCTCAGGCTGTCGCGGATGGCGGACTCGTCGTCCACCACCAGCACGGAGGCACGGTAGCTGTCGCTGTTCTTGGCCATCGGCGAGAGTCTATCTCCTGGCAGCGAAAAAGGGCGGCCCGGTTGCCCGGACCGCCCTTGTATGGTGAAGCGGTGGCCTATGGTGCGTTGCTGTCGCCCCGGAGAGACCCCGGAGGGAAGCGGGGCCTCTACGGCACCTGCACCACCGCGAAAAATGGCGGCAGCGACTGCCCCTGGCGCCCGAAGCGCAGGGTGTACATTCGCAGGTACGACTTGGACTTGGCGGCGCCGACCGCGCGCTCGAACTCGGCGACGTTGTGCACCGCCTGACCGTTGACCTCGCTGACGATGTTGCCCGGCCGCACCGCCTGGTCGTAGAGCGGGCTGGTCGCGGTCACGCCGGTGACCAGCACGCCGCTGACGTTGCTCGGCAGGTTGTAGCTCGAGCGCACGCTCTGGCTGATGTCCTCGTACTGTAGGCCCAGCCAGCTGATGCCGCTGTTGCCGTCCTGGTGCTCGTCGTTGCTCGCCTGCTGGTTGAGCGCCGGCCGCTCGCCGAGCTTGACGTTGCTCTCGATCGTCTTGCCGTTGCGCAGCAGGGTCAGGGTGACGGTGGCGTGGGGACCCTTGGCCGAGACGTAGTCGATCAGGTCGCGGGTGGTCTTGATGTGGCGGCCGTCCACCGCGGTGATGATGTCGCCGTGCTGAACGCCGGCCTCGGCGGCCGGGGTGCCGGCGACCACCTCGCCGACCAGCGCACCGTCGGTCGAGGAGAGGCCGAAGGCCTGGGCGTGCGGCCAATCGATGTTCTGGATGTTGATGCCGAGGTAGCCGCGGCTGACCTTCCCCTTCTCGCGCAGCTGCGGCAGGATCTCCTTGAGCGTGTTGACCGGGACGGCGAAGCCGATGTTCTCGGCGCCGTAGTTGATGGCGCTGGCGATGCCCACCACCTGGCCCTGCAGGTTCACCAGCGGTCCGCCGGAGTTGCCGAAGTTGATCGCCGCATCGGTCTGCAGGAAGTTCTCGAACGAAAGATCCTGACTGATCCCGATGGCGCGGCCCTTGGCGCTGATCACGCCGGTGGTCACGGTCTTGTTGAGGTTGAGCGGGTTGCCGACCACCATCACCCAGTCGCCGACGCGGGCGCGGTCGCTGTCGCCGAGTTCGAGGTACTTCAGCCGGTCGCCGGCGTTGATCTTGAGCAGCGCGATGTCGGTGGCCGCGTCGGCGCCCTTGACCTGAGCGGTGTAGTCGCGGTCGCCGAGGTGGACCTTGACCTCCGAAGCGCCCTCGATGACGTGGTTGTTGGTGACGATCAGGCCGTCGCGCGAGATCACGAAGCCGCTGCCGCCCGCTTCGGAGCGATAGTCCTCGGGCTGCACGCCGCCGCCATTGCCTCCGCCGCCGCCGTCGTCGTCGGAGCCGCCGGGCGCTCCCTGACGGTCGCCGTGTCCGCGCGGACCGAAGAAGAACTCGAAGGGATCGATGCCCTGGCCCTGGCCGCGGCGCCCGCGACTATCGCGGCCATGCGGCGCCTTTTCGATGGTGGAGGCCTGGATCGAAACGATGGCCGGATCCACCGCCTCCGCCAGATCGGCGAAGCCGGGCAATCCATGGGTGGTGGTCGCGGAGGTGGCTTCGGCCGCCTTGGTGGCCGAAAGCGAGCTGTCAGGGGTCTGCGTCATCCCTGGCATCGTCATCCCCAACCCTCCCGCCAGGACCATGCCAAAGACAACCGCTCCCAGGACCAGCAAAAATGTCGATACTTGGCGACTGCGGGTGGTGATCATGAGTGCTGCGATCTCCTTTCGTCTTGCATCAGCATCCCTACAAGCAAGGCTCCTGCCAGCGATATTTCCAGAGAGCAATCAGGGCGGCGGAGAGGACATTGCGCCAAATTGGCATGCACATCAAGGCAGCACCCGTCACCGCAAGGCGCAGGCGCTCTCATCGATATGTAGTAACAGCTTTGATGCTCAGGCGCGCCCTGGATTAGCTCAGTTGGACCGCGCGACTGACTCCCGCCGGTGTCTCCGACAGGCGTAGCGGACTGTTACCGTGAAGTCGAGGAGCTCAAATGTAGGCACAGCCGGGGCACCCCGTGACACCGGAGTTACCACCACCGGTCCCGCATCCCCCGTAGCTGCAAGGCAACGCCGTAGCGCAGGCAAAATTAGTACTGTTGCAATTAGGCGGCACTGAGATGCAATTCGGCCCAGCCTGGCCTGATATCCCGCCAGCTGCTCCACGCATGACGAGAGCGTCCAGCCTGTAGTACGTTTCGCGGTTGAGAGTGATCGCCCTTCTCGCCTTTCTCACAGGCGGCCCTCCATCGGAAGATGCGCAAGCGTTGCATGCGCTCCTCGCCTTGTCAAGGCATGACCCAACTCCGAAAGCCTTGAACATGAAGGGACTGGTGGACTTGTGGCAGCGGCGAAGACGGCGTATAATCCCGTCGGGAGCTTGCCCCGATCCTGAAAGGGATTGGTACGAAGTGGGCCTCACGCCCACTTTTTTTGTTGGGGGAAGGTTCGACGACCTGATGCGCACACGCAAGTCCACGGCCGAAGACAGGCGAAGCCCGAAAGCGCGCGCCGCCGGTGCTCGCCCGCGGCCGCTCGGTTCGCTCACTCCCCTCACTCCGGAGATCGAGGCGGAGCTTGCCGCGATCGCGACCGGGGCGGGCTGCGAGCTGCTCCACGCCGAGTGGAAGGGCGGCGTCCTGCGCCTCATCCTCGACCTGCCGGCGCCTCCTGCCGCGGAGGGTGCGCGGGCGCTGAGAAGCGCCCAGGACCTCGCGCACCGGGAACCCGCGGAGCAGCCGGCATCCCGGGAAGACGCCGCCCGGGACGACGGCGCGCAGGAGGCCGGCGTCTCCCTGGGCGACTGCGAGCACGTGGCGAGGCAGGCCTCGGCGCTGCTCGACGTGCTCGATTTCGGCAACGGCCGCTATACCCTCGAGGTTTCCTCCCCCGGCCTCGACCGGCAGCTCTACCGCCCGGCCGACTACCAGCGCTTCCTCGGCCGCCTGGCGCGAGTCACCTTCGAGAGCGATGCGGCGGCCACGGCAGCCACGCCAGCAGACACCGCCGAAGCCCGCCGGCGCCGGACGGTGGTGGCGCGGCTGGCCGACTTCCGAGCGCCGGGCGACGGAGCTGGCGGCGGCGGCGAGGTGACGCTGATCGACGACAAGACGGGCGAGCGGCTCGAGCTGCGGCTCGAGGACGTCCGCCTCGCCCGGCTGGAGGTCGAGCTGGCGACGGCTCCTCCGTCACGCCCTTCCTCCGGCCGCGCCGGCACGGACGGCAGAATCAAGCGACAGGCATAGGAAAGCACTCATGGCCCAGGCACAGACGTCGGAACTGAACTTGAACGAGATCTTGCGCCAGGTCGCGCGAGAGAAGGACATCGATCTCGAGCGCTGGATCGCGGCGCTCGAGGACGCCATGGCCTCGGCGGCCAAGAAGCAGCACCGCATCAAGGAGCCGGTGCGCTCTCACCTCGACCGCGAAACCGGCAGGTTCGACGCCTTCATCGTCAAGAAGGTGGTGGCCGAGGTCGAGGACCCGCTCGCCGAGTGGACCGTCGAGGAAGCCCAGGACCACAAGGCCGGCGCCGAGATCGGCGACGAGATCCACCTGCCGATCCCCACCGACGGCCTAGGCCGCATCGCCGCCCAGTCCGCCAAGCAGGTGCTGTACCAGCGGGTGCGCGAGGCCGAGCGCGAGAACATCTACAACGAGTACATCGATCGCGTCGGCGAAGTGCTCAACGGCACCGTCAAGCGCTTCGAGCGCGGCGACATCGTGGTCGACCTCGGGCGCACCGAAGCGGTGGTGCCGCGCCACGAGCAGGCCCGCCATGAGCGCTACAGCCAGGGCGAGCGCATCCGCGCCGTCATCGTCGAGGTGCACAAGCAGCCCAAGGGGCCGCAGATCGTGCTCTCGCGCACCGATCCGCGCCTGCTGGTCAAGCTGTTCGAGACCGAGGTGCCGGAGATCTACGACGGCACGGTGGTGATCAAGAACGCGGTGCGCGCTCCCGGCGAACGGGCGAAGGTGGCCGTCTACAGCCGCGAGCGCGACGTCGATCCGGTCGGCGCCTGCGTCGGCATGAAGGGCTCGCGCGTGCAATCGATCATCCGCGAGCTGCGCGGCGAAAAGATCGACATCATCGAGCACAGCGACGACCTGGTGACCTTCGCCCAGAGCGCGCTGGCGCCGGCCAAGATCACCCGCGTGTCGGTCACCCACCAGGGCGAGGTGCCGCATCTCGACGTCATCGTCGAGGACGAGCAGCTGTCGCTCGCCATCGGCAAGCGCGGCCAGAACGTGCGTCTGGCCTCCGAGCTGATCGGCGCCCGCATCGACATCAAGAGCGAGAGCGACGTCAAGGACGAGGTGGCCGACGCGCTGGCGCGAATGCTCCAGACCGCCATGGGCCCTGCCCCGGAAGCCGCCCCCGTGGACCTCGCCCTGGCGCCGGGGATGACTCCGGAGCTACAGGCGAGCCTCGAGGCCGCCGGCATCGCCACCGTCGACAGCCTGCGGGAGCGCGGCCGCGAGGCGCTGGTCGAGCTGCCGGGCGTCGACGAAGAGCTGGCCGACGGCCTGCTGGCGTGGGCCGAGGAGCAGGCGGAGCAGGCCGCGGCGCAGCAGAGCGCAAGCCAAGCCGAAATCGGTCAGACCTTCCGCCGCCCCGAGACCACGTCGTCGATGGGAGACGAGGACTTCATGGCCGCCCTGTCGCGCGCCTTCCAGGAGAGCGAGGCGCAGCGGGCCACGCGTGACGCCGGCGTCGCCGCCGCGGTGGCGGAGGCCGAGGCGTCGGCGACGGCGGCCCGCGTGGCTGCGGATGCCGCGCTGGCTGCGGACACCGCGGAGGCTGCGGACGCCGCGCTGGCTACGGATACCGCCGAGGCCGCGCACGACGCCGCCGAGGGCGGCACGGAGGATCGGGAAGCCGCCGCCGCGGACGGCGCTCCCGCCGCCATCGCCGGCAAGGAAGACGACAGGTAGCAAGCGCGTGCGCGAGCCGCGCCGCCGCCAGGGCGGATAGGAATCGACAGGAGCCGCAGAGAATATGGGAAAACTTCGCGTTCAGGATCTCGCTCGGATGATGGGGATCGCCAATCAGGACCTCGTCTTCAAATTGAAGTCGATCGGCGTCCGCGTCGAAGGCGATGACGCGCACATCGATTCCGACATCATTTCAGCGATCCTGCAGGGCAAGAAGCTGCCGCACCCGCGCGAGGTCATCCTGCGCGACGAGCCGGCCGCGCCGGAATCGCCGGCGGCAGCGCGCCGCCGCGTGCCGGCAGCGCCGCCGGTGCGCCGGCTGCCCGCCAATCCGCTGCGCCCGAACCGGCCTCGCACCCTGATCCAGAAGGTCGAGCCGCGCATCCAGACGCTACCGGCTGCCGAGCGGCCGGCGCATCTCGGAGCCCCGGGCGGCCTCTACCCGGGAGGCGCGGCGACGGTGGCCGGGCCGGCTGCCGCCGGCAGCGGCTTTGCCGCCCACGCGCCGGGCGCCGGCCTTGCCGCCGCTTCCGGCCTGGGTCATGCCCATGCCGGAGCCCAGGCGGCCGCCGGCGCCGCCGCTCCACACCCGTCCCAAGCCGGGGATCCAACCGCCGCTCACGCCGCAAATGCCGCTGGTCCCGCAAATTCCGCCAACGTCGCCAGCCTCGCGCCAGGCGCGCACCCGGCGAGCGGCGGCCACGCGCCGCATGCCGACGCCGCCGGCCATGCCGCCCACGCGGCGCCCGGTGCCTACAGCGCGGCCGGCCACGCCGGGCATACCGCCGGACGCTCCCTCGGCGGCGCCGTCTCCCCCGCCGCCGGCGCCGGCCTCGGCACGCGCGACCCCCGCGCCGCGCGCGACTATCGCTCTCCGGGCCGGCCGCCGACCCTGGCACCGGTCGCGCGCCCCGGCGCTCCGGGCGCCCCGGGGCATGCCGCGGCAACCGCCCCGCGCACGGCTCCGGCCGGCGCCGACGACGCGCTCCGGCGGCGCGGCGAGCGGGTGATCGAGGCGCCGCCCAAGCAGGACAAGAACAAGAAGAAGGCCAAGGGGGTCAAGAAGCCCGGCCTGCGCTCCCCCGAAGAAGAGGACCTCAGCGCCTACAAGGGCACCATCGAGGAGGACATCGAGGGCGTCGAGGAAACCGGCGACGGCACCGGCGGCCGCCGGCGCCGGCGCGCCCAGCGCAAGGAGGACGAGGGCGGCAAGCTGCTGACCTTCAAGAAGGCGCCGCCCCAGGGCACGGTGATGATCGGCGAGGGCATGACCTTGCGCGAGTTCGCCGAGAAGCTCGGCGTCAAGGCGCGCGACCTGATCAAGGCGCTGTTCGATCGCGGCATCATCGCCAACATCAACCAGGTCGTCGAGCCGGCGCTGGCGCAGCAGCTCGCCAACGACCTGGGCGTGGACACCATGGTGGTGTCGTTCGAGGAAGAGGTGCAGCTAAACGAGGAGCTCGCCGGCACCGTCGCCGCGCAGGGCGCCGAGGGTCCCGCCGGCGGCTCGGCGGTCGAGGGGAAGGTGCCGCGGGCGCCGGTGGTGACGATCATGGGGCACGTCGATCACGGCAAGACCTCGCTGCTCGACTCCATCCGCTCCTCGAAGGTCACCGAGAGCGAGTTCGGCGGCATCACCCAGCACATCGGGGCCTACCACGTCGACGTCAAGGGCCGCCAGGTGGTCTTCCTGGACACCCCGGGCCACGAAGCGTTCACCATGATGCGCGCCCGCGGCGCCCGGGTGACCGACATCGTCGTGCTGGTGGTGGCGGCGGACGACGGCGTCATGCCGCAGACCATCGAGGCGATCGACCACGCCCGCGCCGCGCGCGTGCCGATCGTGGTGGCGATCAACAAGATCGACAAGCCGAACGCCAACCTCGATCGGGTCAAGCGCGAGCTCTCGGATCGCGGCCTGATGGCCGAGGATTGGGGCGGCGACACCGTGATGGTGCCGGTGTCGGCGCTCAAGCGGCAGGGCATCCAGGAGCTGCTGGAGATGATCCTGCTCACCGCCGACATCCTCGAGCTCAAGTCCAACCCGGACATCCAGGCGCAGGGTGCGGTGCTCGAGGCGCGCAAGGAGGTCGGGCGCGGCGTCGTCGCCACCGTGCTGGTGCAGAACGGCACCCTGGAGGTCGGCAACGTCTTCGTCTCCGGCGCCACCTGGGGCCGCGTCCGCTCGATGAGCGACGACGCCGGCCGGCGCGCCCAGAAGGCCGGGCCCTCGACCCCGGTCGAGGTCACCGGCTTCAACGATCTGCCCGACGCCGGCGACCTGCTGCAGGTGGTCGAGGACGAGTCGCGGGCGCGCGGCATCGCCGAGTACCGCGCCCAGGAGGTCCGCAGCCGCGACCTCAACCCGACCCAGGGCCGGCTGTCGCTCGAGCAGCTCTTCAACCGCATCCAGGAGGGCGAGGTCAAGGACCTGCCGGTGGTGCTCAAGGCCGACGTCCAGGGCTCCGTCGAGGTGCTGCGCGACGCGCTGGGCAAGGTCAGCACCGACAAGGTGCGGCTCTCGGTCATCCACGCCGGCGTCGGCGCCATCTCGACCAACGACGTGCTGCTGGCGTCGGCTTCGCGGGCGGTGATCGTCGGGTTCAACGTCCGGCCGGAGCGCAGCGCCACCGAGCTGGCCGAGAAGGAGCAGGTGGACATCCGCCTGCACACCGTCATCTACGAGCTGCTCGACGAGCTGCGCAAGGCGATGACCGGCCTGCTCGATCCCACCTTCCGCGAGGTCGCCGTCGGCCGGGCCGAGGTGCGCGACACCTTCAAGGTGCCGAAGGTGGGAACGGTGGCCGGCTGCCATGTGGTCGAAGGGGTGATCCCGCGCCAAGCCGCCGTCCGCCTGGTGCGGGACAACCGGGTGATCTTCGAAGGCAAGATCGCGTCGCTGCGGCGCTTCAAGGACGATGTCTCCGAGGTGCGCGCGGGCTTCGACTGCGGCATTGGCCTCGAGCGCTTCCAGGACGTCAAGCCCGGCGACTTCATCGAAGCTCACGTCCGCGAAGAGGTGGCCGCGGTCCTCTAGCCGTCGCGGCGAGGCGGACCGTCCCGGCCGGCGGCGCACCGCCGCGAGCCGCGGCGGCGGCGTCTCCGTCGAGGTTGCGAGGGCTCTGCCGACCGCCGCTCCCCGTCCGATGATCGTTGGCGTCGTCAGCTGCGAGCTGCACCTGCCGTCGAGCCGCAGCCTCAAGGACAAGCGGCGGGTGGTGAAATCGCTGATCGACCGGATCTTCCAGCGCTTCCGGGTGTCGATCGCCGAGACCGATTTTCACGACCTCCACCAGCGGGCCGAGATCTCGATCGCCATCGTGACGCAGAAGGAAGCGGAGATGGAGAAACTGATGGAGCACATCCGGGACCTCGTGGACAGCCAGGCGGAGGCGTATCTGACGCGCTGGGAACCACAGCTGCTGGAGGCCGCGCCATGAGCCGGCGCACCGGCCGGGTGGCGGACCTGCTGCGCGCCGAGCTCGCCGACCTGGTGCAGCGCCACGTCCACGACCCGCGCATCAAACATGCGAGCCTGCTGGGGTTCGTCGACGTCGACGTCTCCCCCGACCTGCACCAGGCGGTGGTCAGGGTCTCGGCCCTGGGCACCGAGGAAGAGCGACAGGGCGCCGTCGCCGCGCTCCAGCACGCCCGCGGCTTCCTGCGCTCCGAGCTCGCCCGCCGCCTGCGGCTGCGGGTGACGCCGGAGCTGCATTTCGAGCTCGACCGCGGCGCCGAGCACAGCCAGACCATTGCCGACCTTTTGGAGAGCCTCAATGCCCGCGACGAAAGCTCCTGAAGACCTGCTGCGCAAGATCCGGCAGGGTAATCGCTTCCTGCTCACCAGCCACGTCAATCCCGACGGCGACGCCATCGGCTCGGAGCTCGGGCTGGCGCGGCTGCTGCGCCGCCTCGGCAAGGGCGCCGTGGTGTGGAACCTCGACCAGATCCCGGCCATCTACCGGCCGCTGCCCGGCACCGACCGCGTGCACAGCGGCGCCGAGCCGCCAGCCGGCTTTCCGGAGAAGTTCGACGGCATCGTGGTCCTCGAGTGCCCGAGCCCCGACCGCACCGGTCTCGAGCAGCACCTGGGCGCCCTGCCGGTGATCAACATCGACCACCACCTGGGCAACCAGCACTACGGCGCGGTCAACTGGGTGGACTCGGCGGCGCCGGCGGTCGGCGAGATGGTCTTCCGCCTGGCGCAGGCGCTCAAGATCGCGCTCGAGCCGGAGATCGCCAGCTGCCTCTACCTCACCCTGGTCACCGACACCGGCGGCTTCCGCTTCTCCAATGCCACTCCCGCGGCTTTCGAGGCGGCCGCCGCCCTGGTGCGGGAGGGCGCCCATCCCGAGCAGGTTTCGCAGTGGCTGTACGAGAGCCAGCCGGTCGCGGTGGTGCGCCTGCTGGGCGAGATGCTGCAGACGCTCGGCCTGCATCAGGGCGGCCGCATCGCCACCGTCCGGCTGGACCCGGAGATGTTCGCTCGCGCCGGCGCCGAGGACGGCGACTCCGAGGGGCTGATCGACTACGCGCGCGCGATCGCCGGCGTCGACGCGGTCGCCCTGGTCCGCCGCCGCGCCGATGGCACGCACAAGGTGTCGCTGCGCAGCCGCGGCGAGGTGGACGTCGAGAAGATCGCCCGCCATCACGGCGGCGGCGGCCATCGCAACGCCGCCGGCTACTCCTTCGACGGCGCCGCCGGCGACACCGCGGAGATCGAGCGCCAGGTCGTCGCCGACGTCGCCGCCGCCCTCTCGGCGGCACCCGGCGAGGCCGGCGGCGGCGCCGCCGAGGTAGCGGCCACCGCCGAGGTCGCCGCGGCCGGACCGGCAGCGGGCGCGGAGCGGCCGGGCCAGGGATGAAAGACGGACTGCTGCTGATCGACAAGGAGCCCGGGCTCACCTCGCACGACGTGGTGCAGCGGGTGCGGCGCCTGCTGGGACAGAAGAAGATCGGCCACTGCGGCACCCTCGATCCCGACGCCACCGGCCTGCTGCTGCTGACCCTCGGCACCGCCACCCGCCTGACGCGCTTCCTGATCCGGGCGCCCAAGGTCTATTGCGGAGTGATCCAGTTCGGCGTGGCGACCGACACCTACGACGCCTCGGGGCGGGTGCTGGCCGAGGCGCCGGCGGCCGCGGTGGCTGGCCTCACCCGCGAAGCGGCGGCGCAGGCGATGAGCGGCTTCGTGGGCACCATCGAGCAGCAGGCGCCGCCCTACTCGGCGAAAAAGGTGCACGGGGTCAAGTTCTACGAGCTGGCGCGCCGCGGCGAGGAGGTGCCGGCGGAAGCCAAGGAGGTCAACGTCTACGAGTTCGAACCGACCTCCGAGCTGGCCGCGGGCCGCCTGGCGTTTCGCCTGGCCTGCTCGTCGGGCACCTACGCCCGGGCGCTGGCCAACGACCTCGGGGCGCGGTTGGGGGTGGGAGCCCACCTGGTGGAGCTGCGCCGCACCCGCATCGGCTCGTTCCAGGTCGAGGCGGCGCTCAAGCTGGCGGCGCTGGCGGCGGCGGTGGAGGCGGGAGAATCGCCGGGAGCCGCCTGGTTGCCGTTCGACGACATCCCGCTGCCCTTCGACGAGGTGACCACCGATTCCCAGCAGGAGTTGCGCATCAGCCACGGCCAAACCGTCCTGGTGCGCGAGCTTGCGGGTGGCGAAGGCGACTGGGTGAAGCTGGTGAACCGGCGGCGCCAATTCATCGCCATCGGCACGGTGGTCGAGAAGATCGGCGGCGCGGGGGTCGGGATCGTCCAACCCAAGGTGGTCTTCCGGTAGGGCGAAACGGCTGGCCGCGAGGGCAGGAAGGTCGGGAGGAGGCGCGGGGCGGAGCCCGATAAGGGCCGAGATATGCTACACTTACGCCGTGAATATACGAGAGGAAGGAGCACGAGCTTGGCTCAAAGCACTGAAATGAAGCAGCAGGTCATCCAGGACTACCGGCTGCACGATCACGACAGCGGGTCTCCTGAGGTCCAGGTGGCGCTGCTCACCCACCGCATCACCGAGCTGACGGACCATTTCAAGACTCACACCAAGGATCACCATAGCCGCCGCGGCCTGCTCAAGCTGGTCGGGCGCCGGCGCCGCCTGCTCGACTACCTCAAGGGGCAGGACGTCGAACGCTACCGCTCGACGATCGAGCGCCTCGGGATCCGCAAATAGCGCGCCTCGCCGCCCCCACCAAGGGTATCGAAGGCGACGGCCGGCCCGGCGCCCCGGAGGACTCCGGCTGCGAGCGATTCGCAGCCCCGAGCCTGCGCGCGCGCACGCGTCCAAAGCGATGACGACGTGCTGACAACCAGAACGAGAGAGAAAGAAGAGCAAATCCTATGAGGCAGTCCAGAGAGATCCCCATCGGGGACGGCAAGCTGATCATCGAAACGGGGTACCTCGCCAAGCAGGCCCACGGCTCGTGCACGGTCCGGCTCGGCGATACCGTGGTGCTGGCCACCGCGTGCATGGAGAACAAGGCGGGCGTCGAGCGCGACTTCCTGCCGCTCACGGTCGACTACCGGGAGTACACCGCCGCCGCCGGCCGCATCCCGGGCGGCTTCTTCAAGCGCGAGGGACGGCCGACCGAGAAGGAGATCATCACCTCGCGGCTGATCGACCGGCCGCTGCGGCCACTGTTCCCGGAGGGCTACTTCACCGAGAGCCAGATCATCGCCTTCTGCCTGTCGGCCGACGGCGAGAACGATCCCGACATCCTGGCGATCAACGGCGCCTCGACGGCGCTGGTGCTGTCGGAGATCCCGTTCTACCACCCGGTGGGAGCGGTGCGGGTCGGCCTGATCCACGGCGAGGTGATCCTCAATCCGGTCAACAGCCAGCGCGACGTCTCCGACCTCGATCTGGTGGTGGTGGGCACCGAGGAGGCGGTGGCGATGGTCGAGGCCGGCGCCAACCAGGTCTCCGAGGAGGTGCTGCTCGACTGCATCTTCAAGGCCCATACCGAGATCCAGAAGATCATCAAGGCCCAGCACGACCTCTACCGGCAGAGCGGCAAGCAGAAGCCGGTCTGGACGGTGCCGGAAGCCTATCCGGACGAGCTCTACCGCCGGGTCCGCGCCGATCTCCACGATCCGCTCAAGACGGCGCTTTTCCACAAGGGGAAGTTCGAGCGCAAGGATGCGGCAGGCAAGGTCACCAAGCCCTACCTGGAGGCCATCGCCTCGACCCCCGAGAACCCGGAGCCGGCGGACGCCCCGGAGAATGCCAGCAAGCGGCGCGGCCAGGTCAAGAAGATCTTAGAGCGGCTCGAAGAGGAGATCCTGCGCGAGGTGGTGCTCGAGGAGCACACCCGCTTCGACGATCGCCGCCTCGACGAGATCCGGCCGATCGCGGTGGAGGTCGGGCTGCTGCCGCGCACTCACGGCTCGGCGCTGTTCACCCGCGGCGAGACCCAGGCGCTGGTGACCGCCACCCTGGGCACCAGCCGCGACGCCCAGGTGATCGAGGAGTACGAGGGCGAGAGCGTGCAGAAGTTCCTGCTGCACTATAACTTCCCGCCCTTCTCCGTCGGCGAGGTGAAGTTCCTGCGCGGCCCCGGCCGGCGCGAGATCGGCCACGGCGTGCTGGCGCGCCGCGCGCTGCTGCCGGTGCTGCCGCACGAGGACGATTTCCCCTATACGCTGCGCGTGGTGTCGGACATCCTGGAGTCCAACGGCTCCTCGTCGATGGCCACGGTCTGTGGCGGCTCGCTGGCGCTGTTCGACGCCGGCGTGCCGATGCTGGCGCCGGTGGCCGGGGTGGCGATGGGGCTGATCAAGGGCGACTCCAGCTTTGCCGTGCTGTCCGACATCGCCGGCCAGGAGGACCACTACGGCGACATGGACTTCAAGGTCGCCGGCACGCGCGACGGCGTCACCGCGCTGCAGATGGACATCAAGATCACCGGCGTCACCCGCGAGGTGATGGAAAAAGCGCTGGCGCAAGCGCGGGCGGGGCGGCTGCACATCCTCGACATCATGGAGCACTCGATCTCGGTGCCGCGCGTCGAGATGTCGCGCTTCGCGCCGCGGCTCTACACGCTGCTGATCTCGAAGGAGAAGATCCGCGACGTCATCGGACCCGGCGGCAAGACCATCCGCTCGATCATCGAGGAGACCGGCTGCCAGATCGAGATCGGCGACGACGGCAAGGTGGTGATCGCCTCTCCCGACGAGCCGGCGGCGCGCCGCGCCATCCAGATGATCGAACGGCTGACCGAGGTGCCCGAGGTCGGCAAGGTCTACACCGGCACGGTGCGGCGGGTGGAGGCTTACGGCGCCTTCGTCGAGATCATGCCCGGCACCGACGGCCTGGTGCACATCAGCGAGCTCGCGCCGTACCGGGTGCGCGAGGTGGCGGACCTGGTCAAGGAAGGCGACGAGATGACCGTCAAGGTCATCAACATCGACGAGGGCGGCAAGGTGCGGTTGTCGCGCAAGGCGGTGATCATGGAGGCGCCGGACTACGATCCCGCGCAGTACGAGGGGATGGGCGAGCCGGTGCCGGTCGGGGGCGGCGGTGAGCGGGAGCGGGAGCGCGGCGACTTCGGCGGCCGCGGCGGTCGCGGTGGACGCGAGGGTGGCGGCGGCGGGCGCGGCGGTTTCCGCGGCGGCCGCGGCGGCGGGCGGGGACCCGGCGGCGGGCGGTAGGCGGCCTCCCGGGGGGACCCTCCTTCGCCCGAACCGGAAGGGGCAGGGCCAGCTTCGCCAGTCCCTCCGGTCATCGGCCCTCCGATGACGGGGTCCCTTCAGTCAGCCGGCGGCCGGATCCTCCGATGACCGTCCTCTGGCGATCGGGCTCACCGGTGCGCATCACAGCCGGTGAATTCCGTCAATTGAAGTATGCTGGAGCGACTCTGGAGGGCCGCCACATGGAGCTCACGACTCTCCTCACCGCCGCCGACCTGCAGTTCGTGCCCAATCCCGGCCTGCCGCACGAGTTGCTGCGCGGCACTTTGCGGCGGGTGATGCCTGCCTCGGGTGCCCATGGCCTGGTGGTCGGGCGCCTGTTCGTCGCCCTCGGTCAGCACGTCCAGGCCCGCGGCCTCGGGGAGCTGTTCAGCGAGGCGACCGGCTTCCTGCTCGCGCGCCACCCGGACACGGTCCTGTGTCCCGACCTCTCCTTCGTCGCCAGGGAGCGCTTGGCGGCCTCGGGGCTGGGAGAGCCGTTCCCGGAGCTGGCACCCGACCTCGCGGTCGAGGTGCTCTCCGCCGGCGACCGCCCGGCCGCGATGACGGCGAAAGTCGCGGAGTACCTCCGGGCCGGCGTGCGCGCCGTCTGGGTGCTCGACCCGGCGGCCCGCACCGTCTGCGTCCATCTTGGCAGCGGCGGCGAACGATTGCTCTCGGAGCTTGACACCTTGGACGGCGACGACGTGGTGACCGGTTTCCGCTGCCCGGTCGCCGCGCTCTTCGCCGCCCTGCCGCGCTGAGCACCGGCTCTTCGGCGGCGACCGCTATCCCCCGTCCCCGCCATCGCACCTCGGCGATCCGCCCAGCTGCTAGACTTCGGGCATGACACAGCCCGTAGCCGGCGGCGAGGTCTCGCTTGGCACCCTGGTCGCTTACCTCGACGAGCTGCTGGAAGCCCGCAAGGGCACTGACTTCGGACCCAACGGCCTGCAGGTCGAGGGGCGCGATCGGGTGCGCAAGGTGGTCACCGGCGTGTCGGCCTGCGGCGAGCTGTTCGAGCGGGCTCGCGTGGCGGGCGCCGATGCGGTGCTGGTGCACCATGGGCTGTTCTGGGACGGACAGCCGGTCACCCTGACCGGCTTCCGCTACCGGCGGGTCGCCGAGCTGATCGCCGGCGGCATGAGCCTGATCGCCTACCACCTGCCGCTCGACCGCAACCCGGAGCTGGGCAACAACGCGCTGGCGGCGCGCGCCTTCGGATTGGAGGAGGTCGAGCCCTTCGGAGAGCATGGCGGCCAACCGGTCGGCTGCAAGGGCCGCTTCCCCGAGGTGGTGCCGCCGGCGCGGCTGGTCGAGCTCTGTCGCTCCGTCTTCGGCCAGGAGCCGCTGGCGTTCCTCTTCGGGCGCCAGCCGGTCGCGACCATCGGGCTGATCAGCGGCGGCGGCCAAGGCGAGATCCACCAGGCCATCGCCCAGGGTCTCGACGCCTACGTCACCGGCGAGGCCAGCGAATGGGTGATGAACGTCGCCCGCGACGCCGGCATCCACTTCCTCGCCGCCGGCCACTATGCGACCGAGCGGCTGGGCGTGCGGGCCCTGGGCGAGCATGTCGCCCGGCGCTTCGGCATCGAGGCCGAGTTCGTGGACGTCCCCAACCCGGTCTGAGAGCTTCACCGCCCGCCCGCCGGACTCACCGGGGGCTCGGCGCGGGGGTTCCAGTCTCCCTGGCGGCGCTTGCCTTGGCGAACAGCCGGAAGAAGTTCTCGCTGGTCCGGCGGGCCACGGTCTCGGCAGAGTCGCCGGTGGCGACGGCGAGGCAATGCGCGATCTCGATCACATAGGCAGGACGGTTCGGTTGGCCGCGGTAGGGCACCGGCGCCAGGTAGGGCGTGTCGGTCTCGACCAGCGCGCGATCGGCGGGCAGGATGGAAAGCACCTCGCGCACGTTCGTTGCCTTGGGGAAGGTGATCATGCCCGAGAGGCCAAGGTAGAAGCCGCGGGCAAGCAGCCGGCGGGCCATGTCCAAGCCGCCCGCAAAGGAGTGGAAATCGGCGGCCAGGCCGGCGAAGGCGGGCTCCTCGACAGCGCCGAGCATCGCCTCGTTGCTGTCGCGGTTGTGCACCACGACCGGCAGCCCCAGCTCGACGGCCAGCAGCCACTGCTCGCGCATGACCGCGAGTTGCACCGGCCGCGGCGCGTGGTCGTAGTGGAAGTCGAGACCGCACTCCCCCACCGCCACCGCCCTGGGATCGGCGAGCAGCCCCGCCAGGCGTACGGCATCGCCGGCGCGCCAGGTCGCGGCCTCGTGCGGGTGGGTGCCCAGCGCACACCAGACGTCGGGGTGGCGATGGCAGAGAGCGAGGATGTCCTCCGCCTCGTCGAGACGGATCGCCGGCACCAGGAAGCCGCGCACGCCCCGCCGGCGCGCCGCGTCCAGCGCGCGCTCTCTCTCGTCGGCGGACAGGCTCTGCAGGTGGCAGTGCGAATCGATCACGCCGGTCCCGGAGACCAACGGTGCCGTGGAACCCCCGCCGGCATCCGCTGCCGGACGGAGCGATGGTCTGCGCCTGGGCGGCGGGCTCACCGCACCACGGTTCCGGCTGGCACCGCCTGGGCGGGATGCAGCAACACCGGTGCGCCGTCGCCCGCGGCGGCGAGCACCATGCCTTGCGATTGGACGCCCATCAGGGTCGCCGGCTCGAGGTTGGCGACCACCACCACCTGCTTGCCAACCAGCTCCTCCGGGCGATAAGCGAGGGCGATCCCCGCTACCACCGTCCGGCTCTCGTCCCCCAGGTCGAGGGTCAGCTTGAGCAGCTTCTTCGACTTCGGTACCGGCTCGGCGGCGCGCACCGTGGCCACCCGCAGTTGCACCTGCTTGAAGCGATCGATCGAGATGCGGGCGCCTTCGGCAGGCTCGGCGGCGGCGGCAGCGGCATCGGCGCGGTCGGCCGCGATGGCCGCGGGACCGGTTGCCGGCGGCGGCGGGGCGGCGGTCGGCGGCGCGACAGCGTCGCCGGCGACCGCGGAGGCGCCGGAGACTCCTGCCCCTCCTGAGGCCGGCGGGGCGGATGGCGGGGCGGCGGACAGCTTGGCTTCGGCCACGTAGGCCTCCTTGTCGATGCGCGGGAAGATGGGCGACGGCGGCGGCAGCTCGGCGCCTACCGGCGTGCCACCCCAGGTCATGGCGTCCAGGCGCTGCGGCACCGGTGCGCCGATGGCGTGCAGCACTTGCACGGCGGCGCGTGGCATGATCGGCAGCAGGCCGATGGCGACGATGCGGGTGGCTTCGAGGCCGATCCACAGGATACGCGCCAGCTTGGGGCTGGGGCCTTCCTGCTTGATCAGCTTCCAGGGCTCGTGCGTCACCAGGTACTGATTGGTCTCGGCCAGCAGCCGCCAAAGGCTTTCCAGGGCGCGCTGGAAGGCCAGCTCGTCCATCGCCGCGCGATAGTCGGCGGCGGCTCTCGCGGCCAGCTCGACCAGCTCGTTGTCGCCGCAGCTCTGGTAGGGCGTGCGCCCGCCGAAAGCGCTGCGCGACAGGGTCACCACCCGGCTCACCGTGTTGCCGAGGTCGTTGGCGAGGTCGTTGTTGTAACGATCGATGACGGCTTCGTCGGAGAAGCTCGCGTCCTGGCCGAACGCCATCTCGCGCAGCAGGAAATAGCGCAGGCTGTCGCCGCCGAAGCGCTCGATCAGCTCGTCGGGGCGCACCAGGTTGCCGGCCGACTTCGAGACCTTGCGGCCGTCGCGCTGCCACCAGCCGTGGGCCCAGACGGCGGTGGGCAGGGGCAACCGCGCCGACATCAGGAACGCGGGCCAGTACACCGCATGGAAGCGCAGGATGTCCTTGCCCATCATGTGCAGCCGCACGTCGCCCTCAGCCCAGAAACGACGATAGAGCTCGCGATCCTCGGGCCGCTCCGCCCCCAGGCCGAGGGCGCTGATGTAGTTGGTCAGGGCGTCGAGCCAGACGTAGACCGTCTGGCCCGGCTTGCCGGGGAAGGGGATCCCCCACTCGAGGTGGGCGCGCGAGACGGAGAGGTCGCGCAGGCCGCCGGCGACGAAGGAGCGCACCTCGTTGAGCCGGCTCGCCGGTTGCACCGGCTGGGGCCGGCTCTCGTACCAGTCGAGCAGCGGCTGCTGGTAACGCGACAGGCGAAAGAAGACGTTCTCCTCCGATTTCCACTCGACGGCCGTTTCGTGCACCGGGCACAGGCGGCCAGGCAGGAGCTCCTTCTCGGTATAGAAAGTCTCGCATGGCGAGCAGTACCAGCCCTCGTGGACCGCGGCGTAGAGATCGCCGGCGGCGTCGAGGCGGCGGATGATCTCGCGCACGCCGCAGGCATGCCGTTCCTCGGTGGTGCGCACGAAATCGTCGTTGGAAAAAGCGAGCTTCTCCGCCAGCTCGCGGTAGCGGACCACGACGCGATCGGCGAGCGCGAGCGGAGCGATCCCTTCGCGCTTGGCCGCCCGCTCGATGTTCTGGCCGTGCTCGTCGGTGCCGGTCAGGAAGCGAACGTCCTCGCCCAAGAGGCGGTGGTACCGCGCGAGGGCATCGCAGACCGTGGTGGTGAACATGTGCCCGATATGGGGCAGATCGTTCACGTAGTAGATCGGCGTGGTGATGTAGTAGGTGCGATGGGCCATGATGCCTCGAGCCCGCGGCGGGCGGACGAGAACGCGGATTGTCGTAGGAGTATCGGCCGGCCTAGCTCGGCATGCGCTCGACGTCCGGTATCAGCTCCTCCGGCTTGAACCGGTAGTGATTGCCGCAGAACACGCAATCCGCCCCGATGGCGCCGTCCTCCTCCGCCAGGTAGGCGCGGTCCTCGGCCGACAGCATCACCAGGTGCTGCTGCAAGCGCTCGCGGCTGCAGCGGCAGCGATAGCGCAGCGCCGCGGTCTCCATGAGCTCGCGGTCGAGCCCGGCGAGCGCCGCGTCGAGCACCCGCTCGACGCCCCCTTCCTCGAGCAGCCAGCTGACGCCGGCGATTCCCGCCAGGTTGCCCGCGAGGCGGTCCACCACGTCGTCGGGAGCGCCGGGCAGGACCTCGACGATGACGCCGCCGGCCGCCGCCACCCCGGTCTTGCGGCCGAGCACGCCGACCAGCACCGCCGAATGGCTCTGCTCGCTCTGGGCCAGGTAGTGGGCGAGGTCGTCGCCGATCTCGCCGGTGACCAGGCTCACGTGGCTGTGGTAGCTGCCGCCGTCGCCGAACTCGCGCAGCACGCGCAGCCGGCCGGCGCCGACCGCGGCGCCGACCGCCAGCTTGGTGTTGGGCAGATCGGGCACCACCACGCGCGGATCGCCGACGGTGCCGCGGATGTTGCCCTCCGCATCCACCTCGACCAGCACCTGGCGCAGCGGTCCGTCGCCGCGGATGTCCAGCACCAGCCGGCTGGGGGTCTTGGTGGCCAAGCGCAGCAGCATCGACGCCCCGGCCACGGCGCGGCCGAGCGCCGCCGCCGCCACCGGCGTCATGTCCAGGCGGTCGCACACCTCGCGCACGATGTCGGTGACGTCCACCGCCACCCAGCGCAGCGCGCCGCGGCCGGCCATACCCAGCTGCAGGCGGCGCTCGGGCGCCACCACCGGCGCGGCCGCCGCGCCGTTCGCCATGGCGACGCTCGCCGGCTCCCGGGCGTCTCGATTCCCTTCGCTTCTGGTCATGTCAAGCGCCTGCCGCAGCCAGGGCTGCGCGATAGACGTCGCGCCAAGGCACGCCGGCGGCAAGTGCCAGGCGGCGACAGTCCTCGTACTCGGGCGCCGCCGCCAGGATCCGGCCAGCCAGCCGGCCGCGCTTGATCCGTACCCTGCCGAACGCGGTCTCGACCTCCTGGGAGTCGCGCTCCGCCTCGAAGCGCGCTGCCAGGTGATAACGGCAACCGAGCGACCCGGATTCCAGCAGCAGGATGCCGGCCAGCTCCTCGACCTGCGGCGGGCGGCAGAGCATGCTCACCAGGGTGCCGGGCCGGCTCTTCTTCATCACCAGCGGGGTGAAATAGACGTCCAGAGCGCCGGCGGCGAGCAACCTCTCCATCAGGAACCCGAAGCCCTCGCCGGCGAGATCGTCCACCTCGCATTCCACCACCGCCACCTGTGGCGCGGGCGCGGCGATGGCGTCCTCCCGACCGCCCGCCAGGCTGCCGGCCGCCGGCGCCGCGAGGGGGTGGCCGCGCAGCAGGCGCACGGCATTCGGCTGCATCGCCAGGTGCTTGCGGCCCAGGCCGTAGCCGGTCGCCTCCAGCACCAGCGGCGGCAGCTCGACGAAGGCATCGACCAGCTCTGCCAGCAGCACGGCGCCGGTCGGCGTGGTCAGCTCGCCGCCGGGGCCGCCGTAGATGGGGACGCCCCGCAACAGCTCGGCGGTCGCCGGCGCGGGGACCGGCAGCTCGCCATGGTCGGTGTGGACGCGGCCGCTGCCGACGTTGACCGAACCGCAGGTGAGGCGCCGAGGGGCCAGATGCTCGACGGCGGCGGCAGCGCCCACCAGGTCCACGATCGAGTCCACCGCCCCCACCTCATGGAAATGCACCCGCTCGATCGGCATGCCGTGGGCCTTGGCTTCGGCCTCGCCGAGGCGCGCGAACAGGCGCAGGGCGCGGTCGCGCACCGCGGGCGGCAGCCCGCTGTGGGCGAGCAGGAGGCGGATCTGGGTCAGGTCGCGCTGGCCGGTGTGCTCGCCGTGGACGTGAGGGCCGTGGTCGTGCGCATGTCCGCCGCTCTGTGGACCGTGGTGGTGACCGTGCTCGTGCGCGTGGGGGTGCTCGTCGCCGGCCGCCGAATCCGGGGTGGCTCCGCGTTCCAGGCCGTGTTGCCGAGCATGCTCGTGGGCGTGTTGGTGGGCCTGCCGGTGTGCGCCTTCGGCCTCCTCGGGATCGGGACCCTCGATGGGCCTGCCGTCGAGCAGCACGCGGAAGCGAGTGCCCATGAAGCCGCCGCGCGATGCCTTGCGGCCCTCGATGCCGACACCGCGCAGGCCCAGGCTGGCCACCGCCTCGGCCAGCACCTCGAGCGGCATGCCGAGGTCCAGGCAGGCGCCCAGGAACATGTCGCCGGCGATGCCGCTGGCACAGTCGAGGTGGTAGCTGGCGCCTCTGTCCATGGCGCCGAGTAGGCTACCATGCGCCTCTTTCCCGCAACGACACCCAGCGGCCGGTGGCGCCGAGCACCAGGTGGTCCACCAGCTCGACGCCGACCACCGCCGAGGCCTCGGCCATTCGCCGAGTGAACAGGAGGTCCTCGGCGCTTGGCGTCGGATCGCCGCTGGGGTGGGTGTGGAACAACGCGAAGCCGGCGGCGCCGCGCAGCAGGCATTCCTTGAGGATCTCGCGCGGCTCGACCGCGGCGCGATGGAGGGTGCCGCGGAAGATCTCGCGGTCGCCCATCAGGCAGTGGCGGACGTCGAGGAACAGGGCCCCCATGATCTCCTGATCGCGTTGCTGATATTGCAGCACCAGGTAGCGCGCCACGTCGGCCGGGCGGGAAAGCGGCGCGCGCGCCGGCAACTGCTCACGCGCCAGGCGCCGGCCGATCTCGATCGCCGCCAGCAGCGAAGCGGCCTTGGCGCCGCCGAGGCCGCGGCGTCTCAAGAGGGCGGCCTTGGCGCCCACCAGGCCCGCCAGACCGCCGTGCTCACGCAGCAGGGAGGCCGCCAGCTTCAGGACCGAGCTTCCCTCATGCCCGGTGCGCAGCAGGACCGCCACCAGCTCGGCGTCCGAAAGGGAACCGCTTCCCGCCGACAGCAGCCGTTCCCGCGGCCGCTCCGCCTCCGGGATCTCCTTGATCAGCCCGCCGCGCTCCGGCACCTGGCGATCGCCTCCGTGAATGCCGGCAGCGCCTCCCCCGCCGGCGCCGCCAGGCGCAGGTGGGCGAAGCGCGAGAAGGGAGTCGGCTCCGGGTTCACCTCCACCATGCAGGCCCCGGCGCGCAGTGCCGTCTGGATGAGGCCGGCCGCCGGATAGACGACTGCCGAGGTGCCGGCCACGAGCAACAGGTCGCAGGCGGCGGCCGCCCGTGAAGCCCGCGCCAGGGCTGCCGCCGGCAGGGATTCTCCGAACCACACCACCGCCGGGCGGAAGCGGCCGCGGCAATCGCCCTCGCCGCAAGCCGGCGGCTCGTCCGGCGAGGCGACCACGGCCTCGGCCATCGGCAGCCGCCGCCCGCAGGTGTCGCACATCGCCTCGGCCAGGGTGCCGTGGAGCGTCACGGGATCTCGGCTGCCGCCGCGGCGGTGAAGGTCGTCGACGTTCTGGGTCACCAATAAGAATGACGGGAACAGCGCCTCCCAGCGCGCAAGTGCGAGATGCGCGGGGTTGGGCGAAGCCGCCGACGCCACGCCATGGCGCCAGGCATACCAGCTCCAGACCCGCCGCGGCGTACGGTAGAAGGCCTCCGGGGTCGCCAGGTCTTCAGGTCTTTGGTTTTCCCACAGGCCGCCGGCGCCGCGGAAGGTATCGAGCCCGCTCTCCCGCGACACGCCGGCGCCCGTCAGCGCCACCGCCCGCGTCGCCCCCCGCACCCGAGCCGCCACCTCGCCGTCAAGCCGCAGTTCGTCCATTGCGCACCTCCGCCCGCAGGATAACCCTCACCCGGGCACTCGCCGGCCGGCGGCGACGAGAGGTCGGTCCGGCCGCGGCTGGCCCGGAGCGGCAGGGCACGCACCTGCAGGCGATTGCCGGTTACTCACCCATGATGTTACTATAAGCTAATAATGAATGAACCTCAGCAGGACCACCTATGGACTGCCCGTCGTACGGTCTGGCTTGCTGTCGTCCTTTTTATAGCCGGGTGTGACTTCTCACTTTTCATATCTCCCGCCAGCATGCAAGGTCGTCCCTGGTTGGCGCCGGCCGCAGCCGCCGTCACCCTCATATCTCTGGCTCTCCGAGACTTGGTGTGGGTAGGCGTGGGGGTGTAAGCAGCTGAGGAAGAAGGACTTGCATTGCGCATGGGACTCTGCTTTCCTGGACAGCGACCAAGCAGTACCAGGAGGCAGGGGATCCCA
>Ga0210405_10000081_pt1 | contig 129242 bp, 99 predicted proteins | sample IncBWH11MmetaG_FD_155492 | JGI IMG/M metagenome (GOLD analysis project Ga0210405, IMG submission 155492) | Forest soil microbial communities from Barre Woods Harvard Forest LTER site, Petersham, Massachusetts, United States - Inc-BW-H-11-M | ecosystem: Environmental > Terrestrial > Soil >... | reverse complement strand
CGACACCGCGCTCATCTTCGAGATGAACGCGTCATTCTCAGGCATGTAGCCGACCAGACCGCGGATTCTTCTCGTCTCGGTGCGGATGTCGTGGCCCAACACGGACGCAGTGCCGGAATAAGGCTTGTAGAAGCCCAGAAGGGTGTTGATCAGGGTGGATTTGCCGGCTCCGTTAGGGCCAAGCAAGCCAATGGCGCGCCCGCGCAGGGAACAGATGAGGTTTTTCAGAATCTCGCGGCTGCCGAACCGAACGGACAGATCCTTCAGGTCAATAACTGGAGTTGGCGGAGCAGCAGCAGCTTCTTGAAGGGTACTGTCTGCTGCTCCGGGTTGGATCGCTGTGCTCATGCCCTACTGGGTCGAGCCGGGATGCGTCATCGCTCTGCCCAGAAACAACTGCGGTGGGAACGGGCCGCCCTGGCCCATCGTCATAAGGGTACCGAGGTCGAAACCCATGAAGCCAGTATTACTTGCGACCACGATCCGCTGGGGCTCGCCATAGACGTAGATCAAGCCGGGCGCGGTGTTCGCTTGAAGTGTTGCGATGGAGCGTTGTTGCTGAGCGCTGAGTGTCCCGACTGCTTTGATCTGTTCTACCAAGGGCCCGACCACGGGACCGATGTTGTGATAGAAGATTGCCGAGAAATTCGTGTAACCGTCACTGGGCAGAAGCGCCTGAAAGGCCTGAGAGTGGGTTAGAGTGTTTCCGGACTGGCGGCCCCGAATGGCTCGCGAGACCGTGGCGATGTCTGGCCCAGCGATCAGGTAACTGTCAACGTAGGTGTAGTCAATTTCGAAATTCGGCTGCTTGGGATTGCGAAGGGTGTAGTAAGTCTGCGAACCGATCTGTTGCGTGGCGAGCTGGAGCGAACCATCGGACTCTTTTGCCTGCCGATTGAAACTGTCGACCAATTTTCCGACCGTCGACTGCAAGGTTGTTGGATCGTAGACTTCGAAAACCACCTTCCATCTTGGCGTAGGCAGCATAGGGCCATCGAACGCCATCACCACTTCTCCGCCGAGCGGAGCGGTGATGTCATCGAGCACGCTCACGCCGGTCTTCGATTCAAACCTCGCCAGTTCCTGGGGGAAGTTGGAGTCGCTGCCGCCGATCATCTGGAATAGCTCTTCCACGATGCTCCTGGGATTCTTGATGACCGCCGCATTCACCATGCTCGCGTCGGGCGAAATGAACTCCAACGCTCCCATGGAAGCGGGTGCGGCCAGCCATGACGCTATGCCGCGCCGTTCGGAAGCGAACGTCAGGGCGGCCCGATTTTCCGTCTTGCCTCCGACCTCGCGGCGTTCCATCATCAGGTATCTCACGTCCCCGATTCCCGGGGGAAGCGGGGCGTTACTGCCATCTTGTACGTGCTGCGCGACAATTTGTTCCATATCCGCACAGAAAAGCCAGCTCGCGCCCTGCTGGTAGGAACGGACTATCTGCTGGTAGAGCGGAGTTTCGTTGAAATGACTGGCGCCAGACTGTTGTATCCGCGTTGCCCCGCGCCGCAGTTCTGCGATATCGGGACTTGCCACGAGCATGTCGTTGTTCACATAGACCAGGAATGGCCGTCCCGGCAAGGATGATGCCGCCCAGGGATCCCGCACAACTTGAAGCGCCGTTTGAGTGCGATCTGTATTGAGCCGCTTCATCTCAGTTTGCAGGAAAGCCTCCAGGCCGGGCTGCCGGACCTTGGCGAGTACGACGGGAGAACTGTACTCGCGGCCATCTTTCTCGACGGCGAATACGATCTCGTCTCCCAGATAGCTGCTGAAGGTTTGAAGTTGGTTGACCACGTCGGCGAGCTTGGGTCCCTTGCCACGTTGCTGTTCTTTCCACCAACTCCGTAGCGCCGGGCTTTGCTGCATCCGGTCCTGGAAGAGTTGGCTGGCTTCACCGAGAGTAGCCGACAGATTCGGAATGGCGGCGTAAACGGCCGTGTGGTCTGGAACGTAGGGCAGAAGCTCTGAGCTGTAGCGTAGTCCTGGCCCCGGAATCGCCTCAATCTGCTTTTGCAGGAGGGCAAAGTCGCCCAGCAGGGCGAGGTATTTTGCGGAATTGCGGCTCCAGGCAATCTCGTTCTGGATTGGCACCTTGGAGACGTTGGCGCTGGAGGTCTCTTCATCTCCGGCACGCAGTTCAGCGGTCCGTTCGCCAGAGGCGACACGCACCACGCCTTCGATCACCGCCACGCGTGAACCCTTGGTGCCGTGATTCACGGAAAAGATTGTCCCTTTTACCGAAACCAGGCAATCGTCAGTGGCGACATAAAGGCGGCCCGTACGCTGCTTCGCGGCCTGCACGATGATGCGTCCACCGTCCAGGTGGATCGTGGTTCCCCGCCATTCGCGAGATACAGACAGGTCGGAGCGCTCGCTCATTTCGACCAGCGATCCATCGAGCAGCCGAACTACCGCATTGGAACCCTTTGCGGTGCGGATCTCATCTCCATTCCGGATCTGGTAGCCGGCCGGAATCACACGCACTTGTGTGTCAGAAACCGCATAGAGCGACCCATCCACGTTCTGGACAGCACCGCGGACGGCGCGCTGGCCTGGAAAGAAACCGTTGACCAGCGCGAGCGCCACGGCCGCAACCACGACGGCCGCTACGGCACCCATAGTCCACCCCCAGACCGGAAGGCCACGAGACGCTGTCTTCAATCGCCATACCGGTTGGAGTTCGCCATTTCGTGCCTGCGCGACGGCGCGACGGCACGCGACACACTGGCGCACATGGTCTTCGAAGAGCAACCTGCGAGCCTCCGGCAAATTCTTGTCCAGGTATGCTGGAATGAGTGTCTGGAAATCCTCACAGCCCCGGAGCTTGTGGATGCTGAGATCGGCAGTGGAAGACGTGGCCATCGAACTCCAGACACGATCAACAGCGTGGGAAACAATTTGATCATCCACGTGTTCGTTGCGAATGTCACGGAGTAGCTGGTCGAATCTCTGATCGCTCATGATCTGTCTCCTAGGTATGGACGAAGCTCCTTGCGGAGCTGTTGGCGCGTGCGGTGTACGATTACCGCCACCAGCACTTGAGAAATGCCGAGTGACCTCGCAATCTGTTGATTGCTGAGTCCCTCGATGAAGCGCAACGCAAAGATCTCCGCCGGCCGCGGCTTTAGGTGAGCCAGAGCTCGGGTTAAAGCCTGCCGGAGGCCGGAAACATCCGCTTGCGCGCGAGCGGGCGGCATCAGTCCCGAAGCTTCTTCGGGAAGCGGAATGGTCTGGTCTGCCCCTCGTGATCGAATTACATCCAGAGCCGCGTTGATTGCCGCCCGGCGAAGATAACTTTCGGCGTTCTCGAGCGGGTCGGCGTTCTGACCCCGGCGCAGCAGCCGCAGGAAAACGGTTTGCAAAACATCTTCCGCATCACCGGCATTGCCGGTGATTCGGTAGGCCGTCCGGAACACAAGACCGTTATGCGCGCGAAAGGCTTGATCGAGTTCGTCAGGAATCGCGATTGCCGGTGCCTCTAGTACGCTCAGCAGGGTACGCCTCCTGTGCTTCTCTACAGGTAAAGACGCCGCGCAGGACGGATTATTACAGTCAGCCGGCAAAAATCAGCCGACGGTAAGGTGGACGCTGGTCCTGGACTGACGCAAACGCCAATTCCAAGGCAGAGGTAAACGCAGCCGGAGCTCTGAAAATCGCTGGAGCGGACGTAATTCCGTGGGTTGCTCCCCCAAAACCAGTACGCTCGCCGGGAACGACTCGCTCAGGTTTTGCACCTCTAATGACTGGCGACAGCTCTGATTTTCTGTCTTCGCCGCTCACGCTCGGCCTGCATCTCTTGAGTGCTCTGTGCGACCAGTGGCGAGTAGAGGGCCTTCACCCAATTCGGATTTTCCCACTCCGGTTGGCTGGCTATTGCGGTGTCAAAGGCACCCATGGCTTCATCGCGTTCTAGTGCCTTCCAGTGCGCCACGGCTTGTATGATCGCCTTTTCGGGAGGGGCTCGTCGTTCGTAGTTGAGGCTGTCCAGCGTTTGCAGCGCGTCGCCGTAGCGGCGAATTTCGATCTGGGTCCATGCCAGCTGCCGCCCTAGATTCAGATCCCCGGGTCGCTGCTGCACCCCCTCGGACACTAGCTCGACCGACTTCTCGTAATCCCCGTTCAGGTAGTGCCACCAGCCCAACTCGCCAAGCCACACCGGGACTCGCGGATCGCCGCTCTGCTTCAGTTCGATCTCCAGCTTGTGTGCAGATCCGGAGTCTCCCGCCAGTAGGCCCAGTCCAGCCGCTGCAACCTCCGCTTCGCGTGGTTTCTCGCCCTTGGCGCTGTCCGCCCACCGTCGGAGCTCGGACGCTGCGCTCTTGCGGTCCGCCGCCGCCAGAGCCTGAGCGTAGGAAACGATAATCTCCGGAAGCGCCGAGCCTGTCTCAAGAATCTTGTGGTAGGCTGCCGCCGCTCCGGAAAAATTAGCTTGCGCAAATTGCGCCTGTGCCAAAACCTGGAAGGCTCTCGGCTGATCAGGCCGCAAGCGCAACGACTGATTCGCCAGTTGCTCCGCCTGGGCGTACTTTCTGGCGTCGAGCGCGCTCTGCGCCTTGGCGGTCCGAAACAGATACACGATACGCAAGTCGCGCTCCGAGTGCGGCGACCAACCTTCACTGGCGATCATTTTCTGCACCTGCGCTATGCGCTCTGAGGGCAAAGGGTGCGAGCGGAAATATCCTTCCAGAGTCTGCCAAGCCACTTGCGACAACTCCTCTTGAGGCGTTTTCGCCTTCGCTTGATACTCTTTTTGCAGACGCTCAAAGGTTTCGAACATGCGAACGGCTCCGTTGGCCGAGTAGCCGGCCTTCACCGCCAGGCGCGTTCCCTCCCGGTCTGCTTCAAGTTCCTGGTCCTTGCTGTATCCGGCCTCGAACACTTCGATGGGTAACGCCACCAGCCCTCCGAGCGGAAGCTTGCGCAGCGCCTGCTCCTGTTGCGCACGGTCGGAGCAGTGGTAGTGGTCAATGTGCTCGATCTCGTGCCCGATCACGGCTGCCAGCTCATCTTCGCTATCCATCAGCGATAGCACTCCGCCACCTACATATACATGACCGCCGGGCAGAGCGAAGGCGTTGACCATGTTCGGATTTGGAATGTAGTGGAACCTGTAAGGCAGTTTGCGATGCGCGCGGCTCGCAAGCTCCGACCCCACACGCGTCAGATAGTGCTCCACAATGGCGGCTTCCGACGTGTTGTTGTTCTGTTCTTCCGTCGAGGAATAAAACCGTGCCAGCTCGTTTCCGATGCGGATTTCCTCTGCGTCCGGCATTCGGGCGAAGCTTACCGGCATTCGTGTCAGTTCCTGCTCGGTGTCGGCAACCAGATACAAAAGCGCGGCCGGACTGGCCGGCACGTCCACCTTCTGCCGCTCGCTGATCACGACGGACGCGGTGCCCAATAGCACAATCCCCGCGAATAGGATCCAGCGCTTCATAGGTATTGCCGCAAGGCCTCGCGATTCCGCGTGTAGAGAAACGACACCAGGAGCAGCGCTGCGCCCAACACGATCAATGTCAAGTAGCGGTCCCGAGGGTCCAGCCTCCAAACATCCACCAGCAAAATCTTCCCTGCGCACAGCAGCAGCAGCCCTAATCCCGTGAGCCGGAAGCTACGCTCGGCCAGCCACAAGGCCACCACGAAAACGGCCACGCCCTCCACTCCCCACGCGAGTGTGACCATTCCGTGGCGCATCTCGATCGCCAGCAACGCTGTCAGCAGTCCCACTGCGAAGAAAAACAAGAGCTGCTCAGGACGCCGGACCACCCTCTGTAATAGACGAACCAGTCCGGTCTCCGCGCTCTCTTCGTCTTTTTTGCGCAATTGGAATGCGAAAGGCAACGCTGCCAAGAGTAGCGCGACCGCGGTTCCCGCCGTGATCCAGCGGCTCTCCCACCCTGATGCGGGGAAGTAGCTGCGTTCGTAGAAATTGTGAAATACGGTCCGGAACGATACTCCCGCCGCGACAAACAATCCCTGATACAGGAATACTCGGCGCTCGCTGCGCCACGCGATTGCCAACAACGCTAGCACCAGTGCCGCCCACGCCGCAGCAACCCAGTCCGCTTCCAGCTCAAAGCGCATGAGAACAGCGAAGCTGATCGTGCCCAGCCAGCAGCAGATGTCCGCAGCTTTGAATCTGCGTTCTGCTTCAACCAAATCCTGACTGCTCTCGTACAGTCTCCAATATGCATAGAAGAAGCCCAACGCCAGCGGCACGACCGTATAGAACCGAGGACTGATCTCGCCTGGATTTCCCGCAGCGTTCAAATTTACGAAGAAGATACGGAGGAAGCTGGCGATAAATGCGGCGTAGCCTTGTAACCGCAGGCTTAGCTTCTTTCGGGATAGCCCGATTTCAAACAAGATCAGGCCGCCTACCAGCCACGCATCCGCCACGCCAACCGGCAGCAATTCGTACCAAGCCAACAAGGTAAGCAAGCCAGACGCCGACCATGTGTAGGCTGCGCCCGCCATTTGCCCGGAAGAGACAAGACGTTTGCCAATGGAAATTCCGCCGCCGCGATTGGGATCGCCGATCCACCTCGAGGTGACATACAGCAAGGCGGAAACAAGAGTCACCGTCAGCAGGCGCAAGCTCAAGCCGTGAAACTTGTCAGTAGCCTCCAGGTTGATGACCAGAACCCGAAGCACAGACGCCAGCGCCAGAAAGTTCGCTTGATATGTCAATCCCGGGAGCCCGTGTTCTGCTAGACCAGGTTCACGGACGGCCAAGCGTCGCCGAGCCAACGCTAGTGCAAGCCCCACTGCACACCATGCGACTGCCGTCCAGGATTCGGGGAATGCGGCCCATGCCGCGATTAAAAGCATCACTGCCGCGACATAGGACAGGCGCTGCATTACGCGCCGGTCAAACTCTTTTGCAAACAGATCGGGCCAGCGGCGCAGCACCCAATGTGCATTGGCGTAAAACACCACTGCAGCCACGACGAAAACAATCGCCAGTCCGAAGTCAGGGCGCAAATCCGCGTCATCCATACGCCTGCCGCAAATTCTCGCCGCGTCCACGGCAATCATTTGTCCGGAAACCAGCAGCGCCGCCAGCATGCCGAGGCGGCGGAAGACAACTTCCTTCGTCCACACTCCGATCAGCAGCAGCGCCTCCGCCTCCACCAGCCAGAGTACCGACAAACGCATGCCGGAGTAGCGGAAGGGAAATGCCGCAATCAACAGAACCACGCCCAATGTGCTGAGCACGATGACTGCGCTGCGCCGCCGCCGAGTGGCCGGAAGCTGTCCCAGCAACGTTTCAATGGCTCCAATCGCCAGCAACGCCCAAAATGCCCACTCGGGATGAGTCGATTGGTACTTGAAGAGCACCAGCAGTAGAGTGGTGTTCAACAACGCCGCGACGGTGGAGATGCGCTCCTGCCGACTCTCGCCCGGCCGCCGGAAAACGTACGACACACGGAAAATCAGCCAGTACAAGGCCAGGATTCCCGCGCTTGCCGCAAACTCCGGAAAGGGATGCCGCTTCCCCTGCATCGGTTCGATGATCGGCCGCAGCCATAGATAGTGATTCAGATAGCTTGCGAGGATCCCGAATACCTCCAGTTCAAACCACCGCATGCGCCCGACGATGACCACCAGCCCCGCCGCAAGCACCGCGCCTGCTGACAGGCTGTACACATTGGAGTGGCTGATCGTGACCGTTAAGAAGGCAAGCAGGAATGCCAGTCCGGTCACCACTTGCGAGCGATAGCGCAGAGTATGCGCAACCATCGCCGCCGCCACCGCCAGCATGAGCACTAGATCCACAGCTTGGGACGAAAGCACACGCGCCGCTGGGACGTGATACATCGCGTAGGTTGTAAAGAACAGCATCGCCCAACCGCCGCCGATCCCTGCCCGCGCCAGGATCCGGTAGCGTTCCTTACGGTCGAACCAGATTCCCGCTCCCAGCATTGCTCCGGCAGTTACGAATCCTACCAGTACCTTGCCCGCAGGACCGAGTGTCTTGAGTTCGAGGGCGAGGAAGAATGCGATCCCGAGCACAACGAATGCTATCCCTGCTTTGTTCAGCCAGTTCGTCCCCAGCATCTCTTCGATGTCGAGTGATGATTTCAGCCGGTCGGCCAGCGAGGGCCCCGGCTCCTTGGTTCTGAAAGTCGGCGAAGGGTGCGGCGTCACCGGTATTCGAGCAGATGGAACTGCTCGATCGGTGCTGGAAGAATATTTCGTAGTCGCGGATTCGGCCGCTCCCTGCCTCACCCAAGTCTCTGCAGCCTGTACCGAAGCGGCGGGTTCAACGACTGGCGGTGGAGGCGGGGGTACAACAACAACAGACGGTGAGGAAGGAGTGGGAGCCCGTGAAGCTGCGATCGGACGCTCGTATGCGAGCGCAGCCTCTTGCTCCATTGGGGCGGGGCGTTGCGCTTCCAGCTTCTGCACAGTGTGTTCGAGTGCAGAAATGCGGGACGCCAATTCGCGCCGCACTCCCTGGTCCTCTTCACGTTCGCGCTTGCGTCTGACGTTCACCCGCCAGACGAGCACCCACGGACCAAACAGCACTAGCAGCACAAGCCCGCCAACAATGACAACACCGTCCATCGCGTTCGCTCTGAACACAGGAGACTACACGAGTGCGCCGGATTCCGCTACCTGCGAGAGTGGCATCGACCCTGGAGTTATCTTCAACACTCGGTCGAGTCTGGTTGAAGGAAACTGCGGTTTAGCAGCAGTGGGATACGGGGCGGATGCTCTTTGTGGAAACTAAAGGTCGAAGACGCGATATACCGAGGATGGTTCCTGTGCCTGCAAAAGAGAAATCGCGACATTGTGTACGGCAATTCCCGTCGGAGTTCGACCATCGATCTTCCCGTGGTGAGCGTGGCCGTGCACAACCAAGTCGGCCCCGTGCCTATCCACGACCTCCGCCAGACGCGATGTGCCCATAAAGGGAAGGATTTCTGGCGTCTCGCCTTGCACAGTCTCCAGAATGGGCGAGTAGTGCAGCACTACCATTCGCTTCTTCGTCCGGAGCTGTGACATAGCGCGCTCAAGCTTTAGGGCCTCGTCAATCGACGCCTGGACGAATTCCTTGACTGCACGTTCGCCAAACGCGGTCAGAACTCCCCGTCCAAATCCGCCCACAAAGCCTTTGGTACCCGCAAAGCCGACACCGTCTCGCTCATACGCGCTGCCATCCAGAACTTTAATCCCGGCGGCGACCATCATCCGGCAGAGTTCCTCTTCCTTTCCGCTTTCATAATCGTGATTGCCTAATACCACGATCGTCGGAATCCTCAGGCGCAGCAAAACGTTGAGGAGTGCTTCCATTTCATTGGGCTGACCGTAGTTGGTAAGATCGCCAGCAAGAACGAGAACATCGGCCTCGTCGCGCACTCGCTCAAACTGCTCCTGGAGTTTGGGGTAGTTCTGGGGATTAAAGTGCAAGTCCGCTGTGGCTGCTATTCTCATACGAATCCCCGCTAAGAGGCGCGCCGCGAAGCGACTCCAGTCGCTGCGTCCGAACTCTCACAGGCCGCTGCAATCTGTTGCAGGCGGCTTCTTCTTTCCTGTTCGAGAAGGTTTGCCAATCCCCACTCATTCACATCGATGGCAAACATGTTGTTGTCCACCAGGCTGCCGCGGAAGCTCGCTTTTGAGTTCGGTCGCGCGATCTCATTCTGCAGTCGCTGCAGCAATTCGCTCCAGATCGCGGCAGGCACATAATGCGAATGGGCCGGATACACATAACGGAACAGCACCAGGGACCACAAGAGCATCTCCCAGTTTGCACCCGCCAGTTGCATTTCCCTATCCCAGTCGAATGACGGGTAGGTCCCGTAAATCACGTGAGCGATGTCGGCTCCGTCGAAGCGTTCCCGGCGCGCCACGAAAATCTTCGAAGCCACCAGTTCCTCGGGAGCCAGCACACGCGTCTCGACACCTCGCACCACAGCTGGACGGGCGCGCTCGATCCAGGAGTCCTCGACCACGAGTACAGCATTGCTCATTCCAGTGATCAAGTCGACGAAGAATTCCCCTTTGCGCGCTTTAGCCAGCCAAACCGGGTCCACAACTTCGCATTCAAAACCAACGTCACGCAGAATTGGCAAGGCTTCATAGACGGTGCGGGCAGTCATGAACAGATCCAGGTCTTTCGTGAAGCGGCAGATTCCGGTATGTTGTCGCAGGGCGAAGGCTCCTGAGACGGCGTAGGGAACGTGCTCCTTCTCCAGCGCGATTAGTACTTCGCGAAAGAGTGCAGCCTGCTCTTCCGGAACTTCCGTCGGCATGGAAGAGGTGAACGGAAGCCCCTCAATCGGTTTAGACAGTTCCGGCACGGAAACTTGGATGTGCTTGTGTGCGTTGTGGTTGCGGCACTTCTTGCCAGAAATCGGCCAAAGAGGCCTCTGATAGCCGAGGAGCAACTGCAAATCAGTGCACCAAACCCTATCGTCGCCCCGTGGCGGCGGTTAAGCGGCTTTCTTGCGAGGTACCTTCGCCCCTTTTTCTCGCGCTTCAGAAAGTCCAATAGCGATTGCCTGCTTGCGGCTCTTCACTGTTCCTCCCTTGCCTCCTTTACCCGATTTCAAGGTCCCGTGCTTCATTCTGCGCATCGCGCTCTCTACGGACTTACCGGCGGCTTCGCCGTATTTTCGCCCGCCTGATTTCCTGCTTGAACGCGTCGTCGCTGCCATTGTTTTGCCTCCTGCCAGTTTAGTGGGGAAAGCGTCGGCCAAGGTTGTCAGAGACATTTTTGGCAGCGGAGTCAGAATGCGACTCTGCGTGATCCGGCGATGGACGGACTTATCTCTGATTATTCAACCCGCCACAGTTAGATTACATCTCACTCTTTATCGCGGCTTCTTGAGATGCCGTCAGGCGGCCTTGTTTTCACGGGCGACATCCTGTTTTTCCATTACCTTTATTTCGTGAGCCTTGATCTCGACCTGCTCGTACTTAATGTCGAGACGCAGGTGATTGTAGGTGCTCATGTACTGATTGGCGACCCACACAAGGGCGAAGAAGCCGCCGGTCAGCATACAGAATCTGAAACGGGTCAGAATGAGCACTAGCACGGATACGTAATGACTGAGGCAGTATTCGCAAGTAAACAAATAGAAGAACTTCCTGCGCGAGAGGCTGCTGGCTTGTTTCGATTGCTGCTGGCAATAGTCGCGAGGCTCGCGAAATATTTCCTCATGAGTAATCGTCCAGGCAATACATGCGACCGGTATGGACAAGATCAGCAGCCACCAAAATTGGAGACCCATCGACAAGGCTAGGATTGGATGCACGACAGGGCAAAGCGTCAAGTGGGAGAAGCTACGGTGCGAGTTTGTATCCATACCCGCAAGTCCTTAGGGTCTACACACCACCTGAACGATGGGCTGGGTGAAAATTCAGGTGCCACCTGTATAGTCTCGCGCCTATTAAAGCGGTAGGGTGGAGTCTAGACAGGCACCCGCTTCTGCATTTGGAATTGAGGTCTACTTGGTTCGTATTCTCATCGTAGATGACAACACGCTGATGCGGTCCCAACTTCGAGAGATGCTGGAGCAACGGTCAGAGTGGGTAGTTGTTGGGGAGGCGTGTAACGGCCGCGATGCGGTGGAGACGTTCCACGAACACAAGCCGGACGTCACAGTGATGGATTTCCTCATGCCCGAAATGGACGGATTGGAAGCTGCCCGGCAACTGAGGCGCCAGGAACCTCAGGCGCCTATTTTGATGATTACGGTTGACCCTTCTCCCCAACTGGAAGTCGAGGCGCGAAAAGCGGGAATCAAGGGATTGTGTGCCAAGGCGCATATCCTCTCTCTCTTGGATGCGATGGAAGCGCTGTTAAGAGGCCGCACATATTTCCCCTTGCGCTACGCCGCTGCTTGATCCATTCCCCACCACGGAAGATTCACAATCCTTTCTCCCTTCCCGCCGCCTCATTGCTACACAGAACGCTGTATGTTCGGTGGCCAGTTTGACCGATATCGTGAGTGGTTTGACTCCTACATTCTAAATTCCAGAAGGTCTCCAGGCCGTTGAAGGAATCTAAGATAGATGTCCCGTCAACCTCAACCGATAGTTTGGCCTGGAAGGCCGTATCCGCTGGGATCTACTTGGGACGGCGAAGGGGTTAACTTCGCGATCTATTCCGAGCATGCTGAGAAAGTAGATCTCTGTCTCTTCGATAATTCTGGTAAGCGCGAAATTTTGCGCGTTCCCTTAACCGAGCAAACCGACATGGTCTGGCACAGTTATTTGCCAGAAGTGCGTCCAGGCCAGTTGTACGGATACCGGGTGTATGGTCCCTATGCCCCGGAGAAAGGCCACCGTTTTAACCACCACAAACTTCTTCTCGATCCCTACGGCAAGCAGGTTCAGGGCACCATTCGCTGGAGCGACTCTCATTTCGGATACCGGGTTGGACACAAGCAGGAGGACCTGTCCTTTGACCGCCGCGACGATGCCGCGGGTATGCCGAAAAACCGGGTGATCGATTCCGCATTCACGTGGGGAGCGGATGCACCTCCCCGTATTGCGTGGCACGAAACCATAATTTACGAGCTTCACGTAAAGGGATTCACGATGTGTCACCCCGATGTTCCGGAACACCTGCGAGGAACCTATGCGGGGCTGGCGACAGCACCGGTCATTGACTATCTAACACACCTGGGAGTGACCTCGATCGAGCTCATGCCGGTGCACAGCTTCGTGGACGACCGTCAACTTGTGGAACGTGGTCTGCGCAACTACTGGGGATACAACTCCATCGGATTTCTCGCGCCCGATCCCCGGTATTTGGCGACTGGCTCGATCAGCGAGTTCAAGACCATGGTTAAGACTCTGCACTCAGAGGGACTGGAAGTGATTCTGGATGTGGTCTACAACCACACCGCGGAGGGCAATCATCTTGGCCCAACGCTCTCGCTCAAGGGCATCGACAACAGCTCCTACTACCGCCTTACGCCGGACAATCAGCGCTTTTACATGGACTATACGGGCACCGGAAACACACTGAACATGCAGCATCCGCGGGTTCTGCAGCTGATCATGGATAGTTTGCGTTACTGGGTTCTGGAGATGCACGTGGACGGCTTCCGGTTCGATCTCGCTGCCACCCTGGCGCGCGAACTGCATGCCGTCAATCGGCTGGGCGCCTTCCTCGACATCATCCATCAGGATCCGGTGCTCTCGCAGGTCAAGTTGATCGCCGAACCCTGGGACCTTGGTGAGGGAGGCTATCAGGTGGGGAACTTTCCAGTGGGATGGGCGGAATGGAATGATCGCTATCGCGATGCCGTGCGCTCGTACTGGAAGGGAGACGGCGGAGTCGTGAGTGACCTGGCCTATCGCATAACCGGCTCCAGCGATCTGTATGCTCACAGCGGCCGGCGGCCGTATGCCAGCGTTAATTTTGTCACCGCGCACGACGGCTTCACGCTGCTGGATCTGGTGAGCTACAACGAGAAGCACAACGAAGCCAACGGCGAGAACAACCGCGATGGCACCGACAATAATCGCAGCTGGAATTGCGGAGTGGAGGGTCCCACAGACGATCCCGACATTCAGGCACTACGCGCCAAGCAAAAGCGGAATCTGCTGGCAACACTGTTCTTATCGCAGGGCGTACCCATGCTCTATGCGGGAGATGCAATCGGGCATACGCAGATGGGTAACAACAACGCCTACTGCCAGGACAACCAGATTAGCTGGCTTAAGTGGGATTTGCAGCCTCAGGATCGTGACTTGCTGACGTTTGTTCAGCGCATGATCAATCTGAGAAAGCGGCACCCAGTATTCCGCCGCCGCCATTTCTTCCAGGGTCGCCCCATCAAAGGCGAAAACATTAAAGATGTGCTGTGGCTCACGCCCAAGGGAAACGAAATGAGCGAAGAGGAGTGGCGCGACCCTTCGGTCCGGTGCCTGGGAATGTTTCTGTCAGGCCAGGGTCTTGACGAGACCGATGAACGCGGACGGAAGCGCGGCGACGAGAACTTTCTTCTGCTCCTGAATGCTCACCATGAAGATGTGGAATTTATTCTGCCTGAATTCCGTTCCGGAACTCGGTGGACCGCATGGATGGATACCTCCCGGGAGGCAGGGCTGCGTCCGGTAGATACATACGATGCCGGCGCTGCATATCCTCTACAGGCCCGCTCAATGGTAGTGATGATGGAGCGCCGCGGGAACGGCAAGAAAGAAGAATCCAATGAAGCGGCGTCATAACATGCCCTTCGGCGCCGAATATCGCGAAGACGGGAGCGTTCGTTTTCGCTTGTGGGCTCCCGCTGCGAATCGAGTGGATCTTTGCCTTGGCCGTTCAAACGGTCCCATGCGTCTAATTCTTGAACCGGTAGGGAATGGCTGGTTCGAGTTGACTACCGACGAAGCCAAGCCTGGATCTCAATATTCCTTCCGCATCAATGGTACGCAGGAAGTTCCTGATCCCGCGTCCCGTTTTCAGCCTCGAGATGTGCACGGACCGAGCGAGGTGGTCGACGCCGCCATTTTCGACTGGCAGGATCGCGACTGGCGCGGCCGCCCCTGGGAAGAAGCCGTCATCTACGAACTGCACGTCGGAGCTTTCACTTCCGCTGGGACGTTCTCTTCCATACGCGAACGGCTCGACTACCTCGCCGGCCTTGGAGTCACAGCGGTGGAACTCATGCCCGTATCCGACTTCCCGGGCCAGCAAAATTGGGGCTATGACGGCGTCTACCCGTTCGCTCCTGACAGCACCTACGGCCGCCCAGAGGATCTCAAGGAGCTTGTTCAGAGCGCTCATGCTCGCGGAATCATGGTGTTGCTCGATGTCGTCTACAACCATTTTGGCCCGGAAGGAAATTACCTCAATTCTTATGCGCCACAGTTCTTTAGCGATCGCCACCACACACCGTGGGGCAGTGCCATTAATTTCGATGGAGCTGAAAGCCGACCGGTACGGAACTTCTTCATCCACAACGCACTCTACTGGCTGACCGAATATCATTTCGACGGACTCCGGCTGGATGCGGTTCACGCCATCATTGACGATTCCACGCCCCACATCCTCACGGAATTGGCCGGGGCAGTTCGGACTGCAGTCGAACCGGATCGCCAGGTCCACTTGATCCTTGAAAACGACCTCAACCAGTCGCGTTACCTTCGACGCGCGGACGACTGCCAGCCTCAAACGTACACAGCTCAGTGGAATGACGACGTTCACCATGCGTTGCACACACTGATCACAGGGGAGCAGGACGGTTATTATTCCGACTATTCAGATCGCCCGCTCGAGCATTTGGGCCGATGCCTCATCAGCGGCTTCGCCTATCAGGGCGAGGTCTCGCCGTTCAGAAACGGGCAAACGCGCGGTGAACCCACGAACGGCCTTCCGCCAACTGCCTTTGTGTCTTTTCTACAGAATCATGATCAGATCGGAAACCGCGCGTTCGGTGAGCGCATTGCCGCGATTGCGGATCCTCGAGCCATTCGCGCAGCCGCGGTGATCCTTGTGCTCGCTCCTTGCCCGCCTTTGCTTTTCATGGGCGAAGAGTTCGGCACCGAAACGCCATTCTTATTTTTCTGCGATTTCGAGAAAGGCCTGGCTGAAGCGGTTACGGCCGGCCGACGAAATGAGTTCGCTCGTTTCGCAAGGTTCAATAACCCGGCTGCACGCCTAGGAATTCCTGATCCCAATGCCGCGACAACACTTGAAGCGTCGCGGCTGGACTGGTGCGTCGTTGAAAGACCGCGCCATCGGGAGTGGCTCCGGTTCTATCGCCAACTGCTGAAGCTAAGGTGCCAACACATTGTCCCCCGTCTTTCCGCCGGATGTAGTCTGAAAGCGGATTACGAGATCCTCGAAGATCGGGGTCTCACTACTCGTTGGGGACTCGGTGACGCCTCGAAACTGACTCTTTTCGCAAACCTAGGAACCGAGCCTCTATCGAGGCTGACTTTTCCTACTGCGCAGATTATCTATGCCACAGACGAACTCAGCACCGATGCTTTGAAACAAGGAACGCTGCCAGCATGGTCCGCAGCGTGGTTTCTTGAGTCATGAAGCGACGTTCATCCATCCCGCTCGCCACCTATCGCCTGCAACTCAATCGCGATTTTACTTTCGCTCAAGCCACGGCGATCGTCCCGTATCTTTCTGCCCTCGGCGTAAGTCACTGTTACATCTCTCCCTGTCTGAAGGCTCGACCCGGCAGCATGCATGGCTACGACATCGTTGATCACAACTCCCTCAACCCAGAAATTGGCACCCGCGAGGAGTTCGACGGCTTTGTGAGCGCACTCCACCAGCACGGTATGGGATTAATCCTCGACATAGTTCCAAACCACATGGCAGTAATGGGGAGCGACAATGCGTGGTGGTTGGATGTCCTCGAGAACGGGGAGGCCTCGGTCTACGCTTGCTTTTTTGATATTGACTGGCATCCTCTGAAGGACGAGCTTCATGGGAAAGTGCTCGTGCCTGTCCTTCACGACCACTATGGGGCCGTTCTGGAAAGTGGGGAGTTGAAACTGACTTTCCACCCGGAGCGGGGCGAGTTCGATATTTCCTACCGGAATCATCGCTTTCCAGTGAACCCGAGAGAGTACCCCCGGATCCTGGAGCGCGGCGCGAGCAACCTTGCCGCGAAGCTCGGCGAACAAAATCCGGCCTTGCTGGAGCTTCAGAGTCTCACCACGGCTTTCGGTCACTTGCCGGCAAGGCATGAAGCCAGCAGCGAACGCGTCGTCGAGCGCAATCGCGACAAGGAGATCAATAAACGCAGGCTAGCCGAGCTGTGTGCGCGATCACCGGAAATCGCCGAGGGCGTAAGAACCGCCGCTGATCTGATCAATGGAACTCCCGCTGATCCTTCGACTTTTGACGAACTTCACGAGCTCATCAAAGCGCAGGCTTTTCGCCTAGCCAACTGGAGGGTGGCCTCCGATGACATCAACTACCGCCGCTTTTTCGATACCAACGACCTTGCCGGTATTTGCATGGAGAATGAGAGCGTATTCCAGGCTACGCACCGTCTGATTCTTGAACTGGTTGCAGAAGGCAAAGTGGATGGCTTGCGCATTGACCATCCCGACGGACTCTATGATCCGGCGCAATATTTCGAACGTCTGAAACAGAGCATTGCCGACTCAGTGAAGAAGGCCGAGAGTTCCGGAAACAGTTCGCACTATGTGGTCATTGAAAAAATCCTCACCGGGACGGAGCGGTTGCCGGCCGAGTGGCCCGTCTGTGGCACCACGGGCTACGACTTTGCGAATCTGGTGAATGGCCTGTTTGTAGACCCGGCGGCTGCCGCTCGACTTGACGGAATCTACCGAAGATTTGTTGATGACGAAGCCGATTTCGACGACCTCGCCTACCGCAGCCGCAAGCTTATTGTCCGGGTTGCTCTGGCCAGTGAGTTGAACGTGCTTGCCAATCAAATCACACGGATTGCACTCTCCAAACGAAAAACCTGCGACTTCACTCTGAACAACCTGCGCGATGCACTGACGGAAGTGGTCGCCAGTTTTCCCGTATACCGCACTTACGTCAGCCCCTCCAGTGTCTCGGAGGACGACGCACGTTATATCCGCAGAGCTGTGGCTTTGGCCAAACAACGAAGCCCGGCCGCTGATACAAGCGTTTTTGATTTCATCGGCGAAGTCCTTCCCACTCGCATCGCGGAAGGACAAGATACGGCCTACCGAAAAGCGGTGACCACCTTCGCCATGAAATTTCAGCAGTTTACAAGTCCTGTAATGGCCAAAGGCCTGGAAGATACTGCCTTTTACCGTCACAACCGGCTCGTCTCGTTAAATGAAGTCGGGAGCGATCCCCAGCGGTTCGGAACGACCGTGAGTGAGTTTCACGCTGCGAACCGGCAACGCTTCCGGGACTGGCCTAACACCATGCTGGCCAGCAGCACGCATGACTCAAAGCGCTCAGAAGATGTGCGGGCACGCATTAACGTGCTTTCGGAGATTTCTCCAATGTGGGGGCTTCGAGTGCGGGAATGGCGACGATTCAATCGCAGCCATAAGAACGCGATCAACGGCGTGGCCGCCCCTTCCCCGAACGACGAGTACCTGGTCTATCAGACGCTCGTGGGCGCCTGGCCCTCGGAGCCCTTGAACGATCAGAATGACTGGAAAGCATTCTGCGGGCGAATCGAAAACTATGTGTTGAAAGCGATTCGCGAGGCCAAGGAGAATACCAGCTGGATCAACCAGAATGTTGAATACGAAGGTGCCGTGACATCGTTCGTGAGGGCATTACTGAATCCTGCGGCCGACAACCGTTTCCTCAAAGACTTTTTGCCCTTCCAACGCCGCATCGCCAGAATTGGCTTGTGGAACAGCCTCTCGCAGACACTTCTCAAACTGACGTGCCCTGGCGTGCCCGATATCTACCAGGGAAACGAGCTCTGGGATTTCAGTCTGGTTGATCCGGACAATCGACGGCCCGTTGACTACGTGAGCCGCCGGAGAATATTTGAGGGTCTGAAAAGGTGGGGAGACGCTCCCGACAAGGCCTCCATCGACTGCTTGATGAAGACCCCTGAAGACGGTCGAATCAAGGCGTATTTGGTCTGGAGGACGCTGTGCCTGCGCCAACAACAGGTGGACCTTTTTCAGAAGGGAGAGTACCTGCCTCTGGCGGTGGCAGGGGCAAAAGCCGGTCATGTGATTGCGTTCGACAGGAGATTTGAAGGCACCAGCGTGATCGTGATTGCTCCTCGCTTGATTTCCGGCTTGCTCAATGATCCAGAGCGTCCGCCACTCGGGCCTCAAATCTGGGAGGACACTCACGTTCTGCTGCCGACCATCAGATCGGGCAAGCAGTCTCAAAACGCGTTTACCGGGAAAGTTGTGGACTTCGAATCACGGGTTAATGTCTCGAGTATTTTGGCCGATTTCCCGGTAGCTCTTTGCCTATTGAGCTAACCAATGGTCCTCCTCGTCTTGCCGGTGTCTTGCTGGTGTCTTGCGTCGGGAAAGGGAGCCAGATCGGATTCCAAATCATCCAGTGACAACCCGTCGAAGTCTGGAGGTCAAATCGGCTCCCGCCGCAATCAGTTCTGCAGCCGGCTGATGAGTGAGAACTCCGACACACCGCAACCCAGCGCCTTTTGTGGCCTCGACTCCCAATGCGGCGTCTTCGAACGCCACCGCGCAGCTTCCAGTTCCACACAGAGCCGCTGGCATGTCGTTCGGTAAATATCGGGCGCCGGCTTTCCGAGCGTCACGTCCTTACTGGTAACGACGACGTTGACGGTGAGTTACGCGACCAACTGAGCATTCTTGCGGCAAAGCTCGACAATCGCCAGGCGGCGATTCACTCCAACCTTTTGCCACATGCGATGCACTTGAGTCTTGATGGCGTTTTCCGAGACCGATCATGGCCACTGGGAGTTGTTCCCTGCGGGTTAAGCCCAGGCGCCGTCCTGCCTGGAAACTTACCCCGCTGCTCACGCACTGGAAAAGAGTAAGGCAAAGTTCAGGTGGACGATGTGCGGTCGGAAACGAAATAGCCGCCGTTTCCGAGAAGATTTTTCATTCCGCCACTCTAGCGGAACTGGTATCCAGGATTAAGTTCGCACCGATAGGTTCTGGACTGGTCTCTGTCGACCCCCACGTGACATTCCGCCCATCGTAAGCGGAGATCTGGCCCAAGGGGAAAAACAATGGCTTCTCCATCGATTTCGGCCTCGATGCTTGGCCCCTCTGCCGCTGCGGGCAAGCTGAAGTTCAGTGCGCGTCCGAAAATTACTGGATAACTTTCTCGTACCATATCGCTGGTCATGGGGCGAACCACTTCCGCCTCCAGCAACATAGTGGTTGTGTCGGACCAATTGCGCACCGACACGCTGAACCGGCGCCGTTCCTGCGACAAGTTCTCCAGTTCGACCTTTGTGAAGGGGCACGGTCCTGCGATGCACGAAACTCTTGCGCTGCGGAACTCATTGCCTTCCCCGGCATCGAGCGACAAAGAGCCGAGCGCAGCTTTCCACTTGCCGTCGGGTGAACATGGAGGCCGCTTGTTGCAAGGAGCATTGCCTGTGTTGATGACCTGGAAAGTCTTCACTGCGCTGCCGATGTTCGCCTCAGTGGTAGCTTTTACTGAATATCTTATTCGGGTATTTGAAACCTTCGCCCCAGGCCGGATGTCGCCGCTCGTGTCCTGATTAATTGGAACCATGTGGGCAACGAAGATCTTGTCCGAGATAAAGTCATTCCAGTCCAGCGGTTGATAATCCTTCCGTCGGAATTGGAGAACGACCTGCTGTCTCCGCCTGAGTCCCATGGGCAGCTTCAAACTGAAGAAGCCTGTAGCATCGGACCTGGAACCTCCGCTTCCCAACGCATTGGTCGCGGTGATCTGGACGTCAGCGATTGGCAATTGCTTATTTGGGTCCTTGTCCTGCCGTAACACTGCGCCTCGCAGTGTGACCGGTTGCCGACGGTGCAAAAGGAGAATGGTTAAGATCACGCTGAAAAGCCCGAAAGCCAGAATTGCCCAAATCGCACTTGTCTGTCGTTTACTCATCGCACCTTTTTGGTTACCATTCTAGGACGCAGTTTGCGCAGGGTAAAGTCTGTTGGAAGTGTCTGTTTGCTGACTGCTGCTCGTAAGGAGACCCGGAGCCTACTTCTTCCTCAGGTCTGGAAATCCGCGCGCGGTGATACGAGCATCTAACTTTTGGCCCATGGGCGAGAACGAAAAGAAGAGTCCTCTCACGAACCACTCCTCCCGACGGGACATCCTCCTGCAGTTAGGGGCTATGGGATTGTGGAAGGTTTTCGACCACGGGAACATATTTTCTCTGCTGGCTGCTGGGGAGGAAAATCCCCCCGGTCCACAGTCTTCGCCAGCCCAAAATGTTCTCTCGCCGGCTGATGACCAGTTTCTTGACGAACTGGAGAAGCGAAACTTCCAATACTTTTGGGACCAGGCAAGTCCCCAAACTGGGCTGGTAAAGGATCGATGCAATGTTCTGCGGAGTGATACAACCGTGGTCGCCAGCATTGCAGCGACGGGGTTTGGACTGACCGCTCTTTGCATCGGAGAACAACGTGGATTCATCTCGGCTTCTGAGGCGCGGGATCGAGTTCTGGCAACTCTGCGCTTCCTCTGGAAAAAGATGCCTACTCACCGAGGCTTCTTTTACCATTTTGCCGACCTGAACACCGGCGAGCGAATTTGGGATTCCGAGGTTTCTTCCGCGGACACGTCCATCCTCCTCTGTGGAATTCTCACGTGCCGGCGCCACTTCGAGCAGCATTCCGAAATCAGTCTTCTTGCGTACGAGATCTTCAACCGGGTCGATTGGAGTTGGCTTTCCGAAGATACCGCACTGTTGCCGCATGGATGGACTCCCGAACTCGGCTTTCTCCCTTATCGGTGGGACTACTACAGCGAAATGATGATGATCTATCTTCTGGGGTTGGGGTCGCTTACACATCCCTTGCCGGGAGCGGCGTGGAATGCGTGGAAGCGCACGAAGTTTGAATTTGACGGCATTCGCTATATCGGTTCGTTCGCACCCTTATTTGTACATCAATACTCGCAGGCCTGGTTCGACTTCCGCGGTAAACGCGACGCCTATGCCGACTACTTCCTGAACTCGAAATCAGCGACGGATGCGCACCGGCATTTCTGTCTGGAGCTGGCTAAGCTGTTCCCCGACTACAGCGACGACTTGTGGGGTATTTCGGCTTCAGACTCAGAGAAAGGCTACGTGATTTGGGGAGGTCCGCCCATGATGGGGCCGATTGACGGAACTGTCGTCCCCAGTGCCTCGGCTGGGTCCCTGCCGTTTCTGCCTCAGCCAGTCATTCGGGTTCTTACGAACATCAGAGACCACCACGCGCGGGCATGGAGCCGGTATGGATTTGTGAATGCGTTCAATCCGCTTAGGAATTGGTACGACAGCGATGTAGTTGGGATTGATACGGGAATTACCATGCTCATGGCGGAAAATGTCCGCACTGGTTTCGTATGGAACACCTTCATGAAAAACCCAGAGTCGCAGCGTGGCATGGATCGCGCTGGCTTCAAGAAGTACCAGCCGTAGAGTGCGAGATCCAACGTCGGTAAAGATACACCGTAGTCGACTCTTAAAGGAATCCTTTTTGAGGCTCACGCCGCCTGTGCGCGCGGAAGTTGAGCAGCCGGCTTCTCCTGAAGCAGCAACTCAGTAGCCTGCACTCGCGGATGGGCATGAAACCAGCGTTGCACCACTTTTCCGTGCAGAAAATTTGCGATGGAGAGCAGGGACATGCCCTGATGATGCGCCATCCAGCAGCGCACCAGTTCATGCCGGCGAAATCTGGACCGGCCACGGGCGGGATTGAAGTCCAGGGCCTCGTAGAACCCATAAGCCCCGATGGCTCGCATCCGTTGCATTCTGCGCAAGTTCTGTAGCGCAGCCAAGGGGTCACTATCCAGCGCGAGGAAAGTTGAGTAAGGCGAAACCACGGGTCCGTCCTGGTCAAGTTTGTGTATGGCTAGCTGAGGAATACCGAAAGCATGGTATTGGTAGTTGCCACACTCGTCGGTTCGGAAATAAGCCGATTCCGAGATGCCCCAGGGAATGCGCTTGTGAGCGGCATAGGCTTGTTGCGACCGTACCGCCGCGACTGCTGCGCGCTCCAATAGCGTATTCGGGTAAGTGCGCATCCAGAGGGCTGGCATCAGATACTCGAACATGGTGCCGGTCCAGGAGAGCGTTCCGGCCATTCCCTGCTCCACTATGGGGGGCCGGCCAAGCAAGAACCAGCTCTCCTGAATAATGTCGTCTTTGGCGATGGCAACAAAGAAAGCGATGCGCGCTTCGCTCGCCAGTAAGTCGTAGCACGAGGGGCTGAGCTTCTCTGTCTCAACCTCAAAGCCGATCGAGAGAAGCTGTCGGCTCCGATTCAGTAGAAATCCAAAGTCCATTTCATCCGCCAGACTGCTCGCCTGATCAGCAATATCCCTGAGATCTTCTATCAACCGGGCTACCCTGGAGCGCGCGTCTGGCAGCAGGGATAGCAATTGGCGGTAAAGTGAGCTTGCTTCTGACGGTTCCATTGAATCCACCGCCGCTTGCAACCGGCCGGCAAGCTTATCGATGAAGCCCGGCATCAGTTGGAGAACCGGGAAACCCTCGAGCCCACCACCCTGCGGATAGATCGCCGGTACATCCTTCAAAGCGGCAAACTCCGGGAGCAGCCAGGGAGCGTAAGTCTGGACAGCCCGACTAACCTGCCTGATCCGCTCCTCCGCCTGCTCCTGAAACCAGCGGGCGTCGGCGCCATGTTTCGGGTTGGAAGCAGACTGATGAATGTCCTTGAGGACGTCGTCTGGAATATCCAGAAGGTAGCTCAGCCATTCCTCTCCGTGCAAGGTCGCTCGTATGGCAGAGAACCTCCTGCGGGGAAGCGCTCGGAGACTCACCAGCAGGTAAAGATGGTCGAGGAAGCCATCGGCTAATTCAGGCTGCAAGAAAGGCCGGTTAAGCAGTTCCAGGCAGCCTTGGTGAAGAGTCCAGAGCGAAGCTACTAAATTACCGCTGTCAACGCTCGATACAAAAGCCGGGGCAAGCGGCGTCAGCGATCGTGTGTCATACCAATTGAAGAGGTGGCCTCGATATCGCGGCAGTTGTGACACCGTTGCCAGAGTGCGAAGGGTCAGTTGCGAAAACTCCGGCACCGTCAGATAGCCGAATTCGCAGGCCGCCTGGCGCGCGTTGAGAAGAAAGCCGAGGTTCGTCGGAGAAATGCGCGGCGCGATTCTGGCATCATCCTCTTGCACGTTGTCGGGGATCAGCCAGTGATGCTCTTCGGTGCTGAACTCGGCGAAATACCTCCATGTACGGAGGGCGGCAAGACGGAGCAACCACCGATCTCTCTCCGACACCTGCTTGCGCGGAGCGCGAGATGGCCGGTTCAGCCATAACGCAATCGGCCTGCTGCAGGCCCACAAGAAGAGAATTGGCAGCGCAGCAGAAACCGCTCCGTGGCGCGTTCGCCATATCAAGAGCAATATCCCCAACGCGAGAATGGGAGTCCACTTGAGGTAAATGTCCAGCGTGGTGCGTCTTCCCGTAACCTCCGCTTCCGCCGCAGTTTCCCATTGCAAGAGTCTCTGCCGCGTGATCAGGCGACGGACCATGGTTCGCACCACCGCATCGATGGACACCAGTGCCTGATGGGCCAAAAAGGTGACGGTTAGCCAGTTTGCAACCGCTGCGCTCAGAAATCCATTCAGGGCGTCGACGACGACCGCCCATTTCCTGCTTAACGCTGCCAGGAGTAGATCGAATCCAAGCTGGCAGAGTGCAGGCAGGAAAAGGATCGCGATGGTCGCGAGTGTCCAAGCCCAGGGTGGTCCCGGCAACAGCGTCCAGCCCAGCAAGAGCAAAAGGAACGAGGCGGGTTCCACCAGGCTGCGCCGCAAGTTGTCCAGAATCTTCCACCGGGAAACAACGGACAAGGGATTGGGGACTTGCCGCCCGGACTCCTCGGGAACCAGGGGAAGCAGCCATTCCGTAATCTGCCAGTCCCCCCTCAACCAACGGTGTTTGCGCCGATTGTAAGCGCTGTAATGTGAGGGGTAGTCCTCAATTATTTCGATGTCGCTGACCAGTCCCGCGCGCGCATATGCGCCTTCAATCAGGTCGTGACTCAACAACGCATTGCGCGGGAATCGGCGATCAAGAACACGGTGCAGAGTTTTGACTTCATAGATCCCTTTTCCAACAAAGATGCCTTCGCCGAACAGATCCTGATAGACATCAGATGCGGCCCGGGTATAGATATCAAGTCCGGTCTGTCCTGAATAAATGCTCGCCAGCCGGGAACGCGCCGAACTTTGAACGCTTACTCCAACCCGGGGTTGCAGGATGCCATAGCCCGTAACAACAACCCCTTTCTCCGGATCAATGATTGCCTGATTTAAGGGGTGCGCCAAAGCCCCAACCATCCGGCGGGCTGACCCGCGAGGCAATTCCGTATCGGAATCGAGTGTGATTACAAAACGAACGCTGGGCAGGATTGACAAATTGCCAATCTTGACTGGAAAGCTGTCAAATTGCCCGCACAGCAGGTTATTCAGGTCCATCAACTTGCCGCGTTTGCGCTCCCAACCCATCCAGAGTCTTTCGCGCGGATTGTAGACGGGATGCCGATGCAGCATGAAGAAAGACCCCATCTCTTTTCCGCGATATTTCTCGTTCAGTCCGCGTATCAAATCCGAGCAAAGGTCTACCAAAGGGTGATCTTCTCCCGGCTTTTCCGCGGCGTCTGGGAGGTCGGTGAGCAACATGAAATGCAGATTCGGATCATGGTTGCCCAGGAAACGGACCTCCAGATCGACCGCCAGCTTGTGAACCTGCTTTTCGTTCAACAGTAAGGTCGGGATCGCGACAATAGTCACGCAATCAGAAGGAAGGCCTTCGGAAAAATCGAGCTTGGGCAGAATCTGTGCGGGCAGCAGGAGGGTTGCCAGGTAGTTCATAATCTGGACTGCGCTTTGTGAACTCGGCAACAATACGGCGAGGATCGCAAGCAGAACCAAACCCAGAGAAGTAGCCGGGGAGGTCAATAGAAAAACGGCCCCGGAAATAATCGCGAAAGTGAGTGCGGCGATCCCGGGTAGATAGAAATCCGCTGGATGGTTGCACAACCAAGCGCGCAAGCGCTCGGCAAAGGGAGGACGGAAGCCCACCTTCTCCTCAAGAACCGCGGTCTGGTTGGCGAGCAGATACGATCCCACATGCGAGGCGCGCAAGGTTACACGGGGGTCGTCGTTCATTTCGACCTGTGCGTGACGCGCAAGGGCGAGCACTTCGCCGGCGATCTCCATCTCGGTACAATCGGAGTGTGCCGCAATATTTACGAGCTTCCTGCGATAAAGATCGCGGCTGTCATAGTCCATCCGGGAATAAGCTCCCGCCGGATCTTCGCGCAGAACGTGGTCAAACATGATCAGGGGCTCGATCACAATTTTCCAGGAGGCTTGTTTAATATCCTGCAGACTGCGGACCTGATTGCGGACGGAGTACGATCCGGCAGGATCTTGAAGCATGCGTCGGCCAACTTCCGCAATCCGTTCGAGCAGCACCAACTTCATGACCGGGATCAGAGCCCACGGTTCAGCCATCTTGAGTACGGCGATTTCCTGAAAAGCCTCGATGTAATTGGTGAAGCCTGGTTCACTAAACCGGTAGTCGCTGGTGACGAGATAGTCCTCAGCTATGGCCGCGATTCTAGGAACGATGACGGCGTTGCGGGTACGAACCTGAGGAAGATCGGTGGGCCGGAGGAAAGTTGCACAGGTATCTTCGAGTTCGGCCCGCAGCAGGAAAGTCGTGTCATGCAACAGCCGGAAATCCGCGGATACTGTTTTCTCGGGCTGAGATTCCAAAGCTTGCAGCAACGGCCTGAACACACCGGAGAGCGTGCGGCAACGGTCGCGAAATGCGCCCGACCCGCGCTGTCCCGGCACCCATGCCAGGCTGGCAGCAAGTTCCGCAGCGCTCGAACGCAAAGTGCGTGTGTCCTGGGCCATGGCTCCTGAAGGCAGACGCAAGTCCTCTGCCTCTGCGTTAACGACTTCAAGATTACCGCTTTCTCTCATTTGCGGTGATTCCTAACGATAGCTTGAGGCCTGCATCTCAAACATTTCGGCGTAACGGCCTCCCAGACGCGACAGTTGGTCGTGGGTTCCTTCCTCAGCAATTTTGCCGTTGGCCAGGACTAAGATGCGGTCGGCGGCGCGCACGGTTGAGAATCGATGCGAAATAAAAAGCGCCATTTTCCCCGTGGTAAGTTCGGAAAAACGGCGAAATACTTCGAACTCGCTGCGCGCGTCGAGGGCTGCGGTAGGCTCGTCCAAAATCAGCAGTTGAGCGTCGCGCAGATAAGCCCGCGCCAAAGCGACTTTTTGCCACTCGCCGCCGGAAAGATCCACACCTTGCTCGAAGCGCCGGCCCAGCATTTGCTCGTAGATTCCGGGGAGGCGGCCGATAACGCTGTCCGCCATGCTCTTGTGTGCCGCGGACTGCAATCGCTCCAGATTGTCGATTTCCTCGATGCGGCCAACCGCAATGTTTTCGCGGGCGGTCATCTCATAGCGCATGAAGTCCTGGAAGATGACGCCGATCTCACGATGAAGATCTTCGAGATCATACTCACGAAGATCGACGCCGTCGATCAGGATCTGCCCTTCCGTAGGGTCGTAAAGCCGGGTCATCAGTTTTACGACGGTGGTCTTTCCCTCGCCGTTTTCGCCGATCAGCGCCAGCCGTTCCGCCGGACGCAACTGAAAACTAATGTGATCAAGAACCAACCGCGAGTTTCCGGGATACGAAAAAGAGACGTTGCGGAACTCAACTCCCCGGACGATAGGCCGGGGCGCCGGCAGAGCGTTAGGCTTGGAACGAATAGTCGGCTGCATCTCAAAGAAGGCCAGCAAGTCGGTAAGGAACAGCGCTTGGTCGCCAATTGCGGCTAAGGTTGAAAAAATCTGCTGAATGTTGCTGCTGGCCTGCTGGATTGCTCCGGTCAGGAATATCAATTTCCCGATAGTCAGCGCCCCGGTCACTGTACGCCAGACGACAAATACGTACGCGGAATAGTAACCCGCGGTTCCAACCACAGACAGTAACGCTCCCGCGATCAATTTCAGCCGGGAGAGAGCGACATTTTCTTTGTAGATCTCATCGGACAACCGGGTGAAACGGTCGCTCAGGAAAGTCTTTAGGCCGAAGAGCTTCAGTTCTTTCGCCGCTTCTTTGCTTCCGCCCAGGACTCGCAAGTAGTCCAGTTGCCGCCGTACGGGAGTCTGGCGAAAATTCTTGGCGTATCCCAATAAGGCAAAATGGCTTTCGCCGAGGAACGCTGGGATTACGCCGGCAACCAGCAGCAGCATCAGCCACGGAGAGAACAACATGATCGATACTGACAGGGTGATTGTGGTGATCGCCTGTTGCACGAGGCGTCCAATCGCCTGGATCATAACCAGCCGATCTGTTGCCTGCACTCGCGCTCGCTCCAGACGGTCATAAAAGACCGGATCCTCATACGCCGTCAGATCCAGGCCGGCGGCATGATTCATCACGCGAATGCTGACGTGCCGAGTGTACTTATCAGCCAGCAGCGAATCCGAGTAGTCGATTGTCCGGATGAGAACGCTGTTTAGGACCGCCAGGAAAAACTCCGCCGCCACAAGCCACCAGAAACCGCGTTGTATGGGCTGATGAGCCGAGACAGCTTGTACGATGCCGTCAATAATCAGCTTCGTAATCCACAGCAGCACGACGGGCAGGACCGATGAGACCAGGCGTGAAACCAGCCCGAAGACAACAACTGCCGGGCCGGAGTCCCATACGATCTTGAGCACGGCGGGGACGTTGCGGAGCGCCGAGATGCGCTCTTGCCATCCGGTCCAGAAATTATCCCGCTCTGCCATGCTTCAATCCTACCCTTTTCGATGGTCACAGTGGCAAGACAGACGAAGTCGCAAACGAATGCCTGGAAGCTGAGTGCTGCTCTTATTTACAAATGACCCGTACGAAAGATGACAAAACCGCGTCTAGGGTTGATCGCGACCGTCTCCGGCCGCGAAAAAAGGACGCCGGAGGATATACTTCAACCGACCGGCTCGGGCTGTGAGACAGCGGTTTCGCTCAATTTCAAGCTAACTAGACGCGGCCCGCATACCCCATGCCCGCCAATAGGCCTCGCATATAAGCAAAACTGGCGATCACGCCCAGCATGGGATCGTCGGGACGAATTTCGTATTCCAGATCGACAAAGCCCGTGTACTTGATCGCGATGAGGGCTTCGAACATCTTTCGAACTGGCATGATGCCATCTCCAACCGCGACCTGACTCTCCTTGCTCTCGAAGCTTGTGAGGTCCTTCATGTGCAGGTTAAACAGCCTTGGTCCTGTTTCATGGACTGCCTGAATGAGATCTGTGCCAGCACGAACTGTATGCCCAACATCAATACAGCAGCCGATGCGCGGATCCATCCCCTTCACTGTCTTCAACACATCGAGCGGCGAATGCCACAACTTATCCTCGGGCCCGTGATTGTGGATTGCTATGCGGATGTCGTACTCCTTTACGAACTTCTGGATTCGCGGCAGAGTCTCTGGTGTAGGATCGCCCGCGACAATAACGCCGATACCCGCTCGCTTACAGTATTCAAACTTAGACCGGATATCTCCGTCTTCATCCTTCGCAAAATAGATGGCTCCGGCGGCGTGAAGCTTGATCCCTGCCGCGGCGTAGTCCGCGAGCGCCGCAGCTTCTCCCTTTGCATCCATGGGCAGATGGTCCTTGACATCTTTCGCATTCAGCTCGAATACATTGAGCTGCTTCATGAAGCCGATCATCTGCGTTCGAGTGAAGTTGCGAAACGTGTAGCTGGCCAGGCCCAAACGAATCGGCGAGGCTTCGTGCGTCGATGGCGGTTCTTGGGCCCGCGAGAAAGCACCACTCGGAGTAGCGAACGCTGCGGCACCCAGTGCGCTGCAGCGAACGAAATCGCGTCGAGAGAACCTGTTTCCCTTAGACATGAGGCTCCCAACCCTTTTCGTACTCGCGGCTCCACAGCTTCATTGCGTCCGGGTCGCCCTGTATCCTGCGGTCTTTCGTGTCGAGATGCAATTCGCGTTTTACTTCCCATGCGATATTGGAAAGCTGCAGCATCGTGACCGCGACATTGCCGACAGCGATTGGGGCATTGAGTTTCTCGCCTTTAAGGATCGCCGCGATGAAGTTCGCGAAGTGAGCGTCGGTCATGGAATCGCTGCCGATCAGATCGGCGGATGAACCTGTACTGCCGGCCTTGAATTCGCTCGTCCTGTTTCCTTTAAGGTCATAGATCTCGTAGCCACCGCGATCCACAAGCACCGTTCCGTTGGTTCCCATGATTGTCGAACCACGATCGCGGCCGTAGTACTTCATCCCCTGGCAACTCTTGCCTTCCCACGAAATCATCTTGTCTTCGTACTCGAAGCTTGTCACCAGCGTGTCATAGAACTGCCAATCATCTTTGAAATGGTATCTGCCACCTGACGAAGTGACGCGCTGCGGATAGTCGACGCCAAGCGCCCAGCGGCAGACATCGACCTCATGTGTGCCGTTGTTGAGCGTTTCCCCGGTGCCATAAGTCTTGAACCAGTGCCAGTTATAGGGATGCACGTTATCCGTATACGGACGCCGCGGAGCCGGGCCCTGCCACAGGTCCCAATCAAGCTGCGCTGGCACGGACACTTCTTTGCCCGTGCCAATCGATTTCCTCGTATTGACGTACCAGCATTTCGCGAAGTATGGCCTGCCGATGATTCCCGCGTGAATCTTTTCGACGATCTCGATGGTGTGGGGTGAAGAGCGCTGCTGTGTTCCGATCTGCACCAGCTTGCGATATTTCTCCTGCGCCTGCACCAGCATCTCGCCCTCGGCAGGATTGTGGCTGCATGGCTTCTCCACGTAAACGTGCTTGCCTGCCTGCAATCCGGCGATGGCCATAGGAGCATGCCAATGTTCGGGGGTGGCAATTGTGATCGCGTCGACGGTTTTTTCTTCGAGAATCCGGCGAAAATCCTTTTCGGCCACCGGAGCTTCGCCCATCTCCTGCTTCGTCCGGTCAGCAAATTTCCTGAGAATGTTCCCGTCCACATCGCAGACGTGCGAGATGCGCGCCACACTCCGGTTCGCCTTGAGCGATGCGAGATGCGCATACGCACGGCCATTAAGACCAATCACGGCAAAGTTGAGCCGGTCATTCGAACCGAGAATCTGCCCGTAGCTCTTTGCCGTAGTGCCCACGGCAAGCCCCGCCGCTCCCACCGCAAGTGCATCGAGGAATTCGCGCCGTGTAACCATTCATTTCTCCTTAACTTATTCGTTTGTCTTCTCAGAGTTTCATCAGCAGGAAATTCCAGCCTTGGTCAACACCTTCTTGAGTCCATCCATGCTCACGCGGGTGGAGGCTTCGGGTGTGCCCGCGCCGTGCCAATGGGTTTCAAGGCTGAGCCCGTAGTGGAAGCCGTCACGCCGCAAAGCCTGAAGTTGCCCAACCCAATCCACGTTGCCGCCGCCCACCGGCGCCCAATCGTATTTGTGATCCGCCTTGCTTACCACATCCTTACAGTGGCAGTGCCCGATGCGATCTTTTGGGAGCAACTCATAGCCAGTGGGATAGGGCGTACTTCCCAGGGCCGCGGCATTGCCGGGATCCCAATTCAGCATGAAGTTCTTGTTTGGAATCGCCTTCAGCAAGGCAGCCGACTCTTCACCGGTCGCCGTGTTGCAGGACATTTCGTTTTCGAGCAAGAGGACAAGACTGTCTTTGGCGCAGCGTTCCGCAGCCTGCTGAAGTTTGGCATTGATCGCCGCCCGGTACGGCTTAGGATCATCCAGTCGCCAGTAGTCGAAGCAGCGAATCCGGTCCGTATTGAAAGACTTGCAGAGCGAGATGCAGCGCTCCAGCAGCTTATCCTGCGCGCTGGCGTCGAAGTCCGCATGGAACTGGTCACGCTTTTCGCTCTGCGATGATCTCGGGGCTCCGGGCCAGTCTGTCTTGAATAGCGGGCTGGCAATATCCGTGACTTTCAATTTGTGTTCATCGAGAATCTTCCGCGCGTTCTGAACTTGTTTCGCGTCGAGTTCGGTCACGTTCTTGTTCCACATCGAGCGCAGTTCGATCCAACCCAGTCCAAAATCGCCGGACACAATTTGACACGCCTTTTCGAAGTCCTGAGTGATCTCGTCATTAATCACGGCCAGCCTAAAAGGGCAGGTGCTTGAGCCGGTTACCGTCGACGCCAGCGATTCGGTTAGTGAAGAGGTTGCCGCTTTCCTGACCAGTCGCGGCATTGCCGCCCCGAGTCCCGCCCACCCTAAGCCCGCGAGCACGCTGCGCCGTGTATATCCCATGCGATCTACCTCACTGTTTGCAAACGACTTTCCGCCGCTGCTTGCGATTATCTTAAGCCCTCGCGTATTTCCACTGGCAGTCGGTTGACGCGGCCAGCCGGTCTTGCCTTCGAAGCCAACGTTTGCCCCTCACAATTTACCGCGATGCGCCCACAGCCCTAACCCCGGATTCGGAATAAAGAAGACCTCTTCGCCGTCAACACAGTTGTAGCCATGACGAAGCTTCTGTGGACTGTAGCGCGGGAGCATGGTTTTCAGATCGCCAAACGCGAAGCCCACGCCTTCAACCTCTTCTTTGCACAGTTGACCCGGACACCACCGGATTGTGAAGCGGCCTTCAGAAGAGCCGTGAATGAGATGGGCAGCTGCGCTCAGATCGCCGGAGAGATCCTCATTGGCCTTCACCGCTTCGAGCGTCGCGGGAGTTCCGCGATAGCCATACTTGCGGATCAGAGCGTCGATGGCTCGGTCTTCCCCGAACCGGTCGACGCCGGGCGCGAGGATGATCAATTCCGCACCGTCGGCCATCGCCATGCGTGTGCGGTAGATAGCCTTGTTGCCCAGCCAGGTGCTGTGAAATTCATGCGGATCAAGATACACGGCACACTTCAGGATGGGCGCTTCGAGTATCTCGAAGTTGACTTTCAGGCTCAGATCGGCGGCGCGATGAAAGCACTCAGCGTCGTCGCCGATGAAGAGGCCGCGTACTGCAAGCCCGCCGTCAGCCGTGCGTCCGACAACAGTGAGTACATAGACGATGGGCAGATGCCGCAGGAAGTGAGCGGAGGCGTAGTTGAGAACGTTACGCACGGGGTTCTCAGCGCGGCCCATAATGCGCTCCATCCCATAGACTGCGCCCAGGTAGTGGCTGCGATTGATGCTCTCGCGGCCTCCGGTGCCCACCAGAATGTTCTTGTTGTAATTCGCCATACCGATGACTTCATGAGGCACGACCTGGCCGATGGAAAGAATGAGGTCGAATCCGCCCTGTGTAATGAGCCGATTCACCTGGGCCGGCCACACATAGTTCAGCTTCCCTTCCGATTGCTGGCGGATGAACTCGGCCGGGACATCGCCGAGAGTCTCCACGTCGGTTCGCCAGTTATGTACCCGGAAAAGATCTTGCGGCACTGTGCCAAACATTCGCGCGATCTGTTCGGGTTGCATGGCGGCATGCGTACCAAGAGCGGGTAGAACCGCTTGCAACCGGTCACCGTAATACTGCCACGCGCAGTGCGTCAGGTCGCCGGCACGGGAATGCACGCGGCTGTGGTCGGGTGGAACGATGAGCACACGGTTCCGTTGTCCCAGCTTCGCCAGGTTCTCCGCAAGCAAGTTTTGCAGTTGAGGAAACAGATCGCTCTCGACACCGCCGGTGGCGCAGTAGAGACTCATGCGGCGAACTCCACCTTCTTTAGTCCAGGAGCCAGCAGATACAGAACAATTAGAGCTAGCAGGTAAGCACTGGACGCGATACCGAAAAGGATCACATAGCTGTGCGTCAGTTGCAGGATGTGGCCTGCGAAGAAAGCAAACAGTGCGCTGCCGGCGGACCCTGCCATGCCACCGATACCCACCACCGCGCCCACCGCGCTGCGCGGAAACATATCGGAGGATGTCGTGAAAAGATTGGCAGACCAGCCCTGATGCGCTCCCGCAGCAACGCCGATGAGCGCAATCGCGGTCCACAATGAATGGACTCCAGCGGCCGTGAAGATGGGAACCACCAGACACGCGCAAACGAGCATGGCTGCGAGCCGCGCGTAATTAGGCGAAAGTCCGAAGCGGCGGAAGTGAGCGGGCAGCCAGCCTCCTCCGATACTGCCGATCGCGGAAATATTGTAGACCACGATAAGCGGCAGCCCAAGATGTGAAAGGTTGAGACTGAATTTTGAACTGAAGTATGACGGCAGCCAAAACAGATAGAACCACCAGATCGGATCAGTAAGAAACTTGGCGGCAGAGTAAGCCCACGTCTGGCGGCACTTAAACAGTCGTCCCCACGGCACGGACGGGCCCAAGTCCACGGCTGCCTCATGGTAGATGTGTTGCAATTCCTCGGCTGTAAGCGTGGGGTGATCACCAGGCTTGCGGTAGTAGCGAAACCACCACAGAATCCAGAGCACGCTGAAGACGCCCGTAGTTAGAAAGGCCGCGTGCCAGCCATAGCGCAACGTCACCCAGGGTACGATGGCCGGAGCCAGGATCGCACCAACATTTGCTCCGGAGTTGAAGATGCCCGTAGCCAGTGAGCGTTCGTTCTGGGGAAACCACTCGGCCACGGTCTTGATCGCGGCGGGGAAGTTGCCGGATTCGCCAAGACCAAGGAAGAAGCGCGCGAAACTGAACTCCAGCACCGTGCTCGCCAGCGCATGGCCCATAGCGGAGAGGCTCCAGGTTACCATCACCAGCATGTAGCCGATGCGCGTACCCAGCTTGTCGATCAGCCTGCCGGCCACCAGCAGGCCAATGGCGTAGGCGATCTGAAACGCATCCACGATGTAGCCGTAACTTACCTCGGTCATGCCGATGCTGTGCTCGAGCGTGGGCTTCAGGATCGCGATTACCTGGCGGTCCATGTAGTTGATTGAAGTGGCGGCGAACAGCATGGCGCAGACCGTCCAGCGTACGCGTCCGAGTCGCGCGCTCGCAGATGAACTGCCGGGGGCCGGGTTATCGAAAGCAGTCTTCTCAGGCATGTTGCCTTCTACAGTCGATAAGCCTTCTTCACCAGGCTGTAGGCGAGATCCTTCGCCACTTCCAGAGCCTCGTCTTCCTCGAGCCTGTGCTCGGCGACCAGTTTCGCCAGGAAGGAGCAATCCATGCGCCGCGCCATGTCGTGCCGTGCCGGAATCGAGAGGAAGGCTCGGGTGTCGTCGTTGAAACCTACCGTATTGTAGAAGCCCGCCGTCTCGGTCACGTGCTCGCGAAAACGCATCATGCCTTCCGGACTGTCGTGAAACCACCACGGTGGCCCGAGCCTCAAGCACGGATAGTGTCCGGCCAGCGGGGCCAGCTCCCGGCTATAAACAGACTCGTCGAGGGTGAAAAGAATGATCGTCAGATCGCGTTCGTTCCCGAACTGATCGAGCAGGGGGCGAAGTGCGTCTACATAATTCGTCGGCGTCGGAATGTCCGCACCCATATCGCGGCCATATCGTTCATAGAGCTTGCGATTGTGGTTGCGCGCGCTGCCCGGGTGAATCTGCATCACCAGTCCGTCGTCAAGGCTCATCCTTGCCATTTCCGTCAGCATCTGGGCGCGGAAGACTTCTTGTTGCTGGGCATCGGCGTTGCCGGCGATCACCTGCCGAAATATTTTCGCGGCCTCTCCCGCGGGAAGATTCGCGGTTCGCGCAGTGGGATGCCCGTGGTCGGTGGCCGTGCAGCCCAGTTCACGAAAGCGGAGTCGCGTCGCTCGGAGGGCGTTCAGGTAGCCCGCCCACGTCGACACGTCTTCTCCGGTCTTTTCACCGAGCTTAGCAACGTTTTCAGCAAATCCTGCGAATTCAGGATCGACAACCGGGTCAGGCCGGAAGGTCGGCAGGATCCTTGCCTTCCAGTTCGATTCCCGGATGGCCTTGTGCTCAGCCAGCGAATCGAGGGGGGAATCAGTGGTCGCCAGCATTTCTAGATTGAAACGCTCGTACAGCGCGCGCGGCAGGAATTGCGGCGTAAGTAACTTTTCTGAGATCGTGTCGAAGTAAACGTCGGCGGTCTCCTCTGACAGTCGCCGCTTTAGTCCGAAGAGTTCCTGGAAGGCAAAGTCCAACCACATGCGCGTCGGGGTTCCGCGAAACAGATAGTAATGGCTCGCAAAGATGCGCCAGACTTTCCGCGAATTCTTCCGCTCGATTTGCCCAATCTCGAGATCCTCCAGGGAGACTCCCTGGCTGTAGAGCATTCTGAGAATATAGTGGTCGGGCTGCACGAAAAGCTGCGCCGGATCAGGGAATGGCTCGTTCCTGGCAAACCATGCCGCCTGCGTATGTCCGTGAGGGCTGACGATTGGCAAGGATGTCACCTGCTCGTACAGAGTCCTGGCGATCTTTCGTGTGGCGGGCTCGACGGGAAACAGACGATCTTGATGGATCAGCATGAGTCCGAGGCTGCCTTGTCGCTTCCGATCGGTGAACGGCGATGCAGGACCGGCGGTGCGCTGACCACCAGCATACACGTCCTTATTAATCTTGTGGTCTCAATCCCCGGCGCCTGTGCTGAGCCTGACGGGCGCAGATCCAGCATCCGCCGCACATGGCCAAAGCAATAAACGCGCTGGACCATTCGTTCTGAGCGTTGGGGTCATGAGAGCGAAACGCGATCACAACTCTGGGGAAATGAAGGATCAAGAACCAAAGTGCGAACATCGTTCCCAGCAGAAACGCGGCCATTTCGTCCATCCATTGAATCGCAATGCTGATCCCTGCTGCGATGAAAGCCGTGCCGGTGAAATACGCCCAGAACAAGTGCTACGGAAGCCAAGCCGGCACCAGGCTGGCGATGAAGTCGAGAATCAAAAAATGGTCAATGCCGAAAACTACCGCCGCAGCTGCGAACAGGTAGGGACCGAAAGCGATCAACTCGTCGGAACCCCTATCCCACCACCGAGAGCCGGAACTTGGTGTGGACAGGGTTCCGGCCAACGTCAAAGCCGAGGCAGCGAGGGCCAGGGCCTCAAAGAAAACTGTGCGAACGCTCAAATTCATCAAGCTCGCGATTACCTGGGGTAACTCAAGAAACAGTACGTAGAGCAGAAACAAGATTCCCAATAAAATTGCCGTCAACCGTGCCCTAACGTTGGCCACGATGCTCAGACCAGCTACGACAAGGGCGATGCCGGTGAGATACGCCAGGAGTGTGTTTGTTGGAAACCAGGGGACGCCCCGGACCGCCAGCCCGAGGTGAGCGCAGATCAGACCCTCGACGCCGGATGCCGCGATTGCTATGCCGAACAACAACTGGCCTTGCTGAATGATTTTTCCCATATCCGGGTACGCAGTTGACCAGGGGACGAGTCTGAGAGGCACTCAGCCACTTGACTGGATTGTATGCCGGCCACGATGAACTGTCAGCGCGCACGAGGTATGACATCTGTCTGCCTGGGGCGGCATGTGGTTAAATATCCCTACGCCGTTTCACTGGATTCCCCGGAAAAAGCTCTGCTTCGCGAGCGGACCTCGATAAGGACCATTCATGATTTCCCAGGCCAATATCCTGCCGAATACTCCGATGGGCGCGAATCTCGTAGACGGCGGCGGCGCAACATTTCGCGCGTGGGCCCCACGAGCGATCGCTGTGTATGTCAACGGCACCTTTGGCGGCGCTCCAAGAACCGGCCAGACCGGCGATTTGCTGATGGCGAAAGATGCCGCTGGATACTGGACGGGATTCATCCCCGAGGCTGCGGACGGCGACCTCTACCATTTTTGGGTTGTGGGCGCGGGCTCAAGCGGCTACAAGCGTGATCCGTATGTGCGCGAAATGGCCGCGGACTCGCCTTTCCCGAATTGCAGTTGCCTGATCCGTTCAGGCAATGCCTATCCATGGCATGACTCGGCATTCGTGACGCCAGATTTCTCCAACATGATTGTGTATCAACTGCATGTCGGGACCTATGCACCCAGCTCGCCCGGCCTGGCCTCGACCTTTCTCGACGTCATCGGCAAGATAGAATACCTGGCGGCGCTCGGGATCAACATGCTCCAGCCGCTGCCCATCGACGAACTGGAGACCGATCCCTCCATGGGCTACAACGGCGCGGACTATTTCTCTCCAGACTCTCCCTACATTGTATTCGGGCAGGCTGCTCTCTCCGGATACCTGACCACAATCAATCGTCTGCTTGCAGCCAAGGGCTTAGCATCGATCAAGCTCGAAGACATCACCGCCGGACCCGCACAACTGAAGGCCATGGTGGATCTGTGCCACCTCTACGGTATCGCGGTGAGTTTCGACGTGGTTTATAACCACGCAGGGGGATTTCAGGGCGATGATCAAAGCCTTTACTTTTGGGATCGTGCTGCCGATCCCGGCGATAACAATCAAAGCCTCTACTTCACGAACATGGGGCTTGCTGGCGGTCTTTCGTTCGCGCTTTGGAACAACGACGTTCGCGAGTTCATCCTCAATAGCGCCCGCTACTACATTCAGGAATTCCACGTCGACGGCTTCCGCTACGACGAAATCAGCGCGCTTCTGTCTCTGAACCAGGATTCCGGCTGGAGCTTTTGCTGCGATCTCACCAGCACGCTTCACTACATAAAGCCACGGCTGCTGCAAAATGCCGAGTACTGGCCTTTCGAGTTTCAGAACTATCCAAGGCCAAGCCCTTCGATTGTGACGCCGACTATCAGCGGCGGTGCGGGCTTCGATGTTCTGCAACACGATGGATTGCGCAGCGCGATACGCAGTGCGGTAGGTCAGGCGTCCTCAGGCCAGAACGCCACTGTCGATTTCGGCGCCATTGCGGGCAATCTATATCCTCAAGGTTTTGCCCACGGGTGGCAGGCTGTCACCTGTATTGAGAACCACGACCTTGTGGCCGTAGGACGGGATCCGCGCATTCCCGCGCTGGCGGATAGCGCTAACGCGCGCTCCTGGTACGCTCGCAGCCGTTCGCGATTTGCCACCGGCCTCCTCCTGACTGCGCCGGGAATACCCCAACTTTTCATGGGGCAGGAATTTCTGGAAGACAAGCAATGGAGTTGGGATCCTAAATCAGGGAATCTCATTTGGTGGGGCGGCCTCAATTCCACTGCCGACCGGGCAATGGCGGATCACTTGCGTTTCACTCAGGATCTGATCCGGCTAAGGTGGAGTCAGCCTGCTCTACGCGGTGACAATGTGAACCCCTTCCACGCGCACAACCTGAACCGCGTCATTGCGTTTCATCGATGGCTTGACGGCACCGGGAACGACGTCGTTGTAGTCGCCACCCTTGCCGAGACCACTTGGTACAACTACGCACTGGGCTTCCCCTATTCTGGATCGTGGGTTGAAGTTTTCAACAGCGACGCCTATGACAGTTGGGTCAATCCCACGGTGGCGGGCAATGGCGGAGGGATTCTGGCGTCGGGTGGCCCACTGCATGGATTCGCGGCTTCGGCAAATGTCGTGATTCCGGCGAATGGGATGGTAGTCTTTGCCCGCGACGCTAAAGGTTGAAAACGACCATCTAGTTTTCCCCGCGCAGCTCAGTTCTCAGCAGAAAACGAACGTGACGCGTACGGGACGCGCTCAGGGTGCAATTTCTCCCCGCAGATGCTTTGCCACCTTCTGGATGCGTTTCAGCTTCTCTGCCATGTCTTTGGGTAGCAGCCCGCGGTTCACGGATTCGATATCGGCCTGCAATGATTGCGAGAGACTCAGAAGCTCTTGCGCCTCTCGCTGTAGCTGGGCTGGGTCCAAGTGAATCTTGGGCTGAACAATGGGTCCCGTTGATTCTGTTGGATGAAGATTGGGGACATTTCCACTCTTGGTGGGCATATGTGTCTGCAATGCGGCGAAGACAATGGCGGAGTTGGACCTTAAGGTTGCGGTGTATGCCGGCACATCTTGAGCCGGGGACAGCCGGCAGAGAGTGGCAAGCAGGACGAATGAAAACGCGATACGCAGTCCCACGGCAAACCTCCTCGTTGTTCTTCAGACCGGAAGCCAGTCTTCTCTCAAGCGAGCACCACCTCACCTAAATTGTACTGCTGAAGACCTGCCTCTAGTTGGGTGTGGAGGTGGGGAAGAGTAAGCGCGCGCGTCCGGAGCTTCCGCCGGTATTGGTGTTTCGCTATGTCGACAGTCACTCACACAACAACAGTCGCGGTCTGATACGCTGTAGGCGGCCGGCAACGGATGCGTTGACAATACCCGTCCCAAAACCCGCGACCACACAGAGAAAGGGGTTATGATGCTTTCAAACAAGGTCAAATGCTGGTTTGCAATTTTCCCGGTTCTGATTATCCTTCCATCAACCATGTCCGCCAAGACTCGTGTGGTCAAGCAGGCATTTGGACGTACGTCAGAAGGGACGTCAGTCGATCTCTATTCGTTGGAGGATGGCAAGATCGAAGTCCGCATCATCACCTACGGAGGGATTATTGTCTCCCTGCGCACGCCCGATCGTAACGGAAAGCTCGATGACGTGGTGCTGGGCTGTGAGTCGGTCCAGAAATACGAGGAACAGACTGCGCATTTCGGAGGAATTGTCGGACGCTACGCGAATCGTATCGCGCATGGCACCTTCCAGCTCGACGGTCACACCTATTCCATTCCAAAGAACGATGGCGACAATGCTCTACACGGCGGGATTCGCGGGTTCGACAAAGTTGTGTGGGAAGGTAAACAGATCCCGGATGGAGTCGAACTCACTTATGTGAGCAAGGATCGGGATCAAGGTTTTCCGGGCACACTCACCACGACTGTCCGGTACACCTTGAGTGGGAACGCCTTGCGCATCGACTATTCGGCAACCACAGACAAAAATACCGTTCTCAATCTGACCAACCATTCCTATTTCAATCTTGCGGGCCAGGGGAAGGGTGAGGTCCTGGGGCACGTGCTGAAGATCGACGCTTCCCGCATGACTCCGGTGGATGCGACTCTGATTCCTACGGGAGAGCTGAAGTCAGTGGAGGGCACGCCTTTCGACTTTCGCAAGCCGCACCCGATTGGAGACCGGATGGAGGCGGATGATGTCCAGTTGCGCCTGGGTAAGGGCTACGATCACAACTTTGTGCTGGACAGCCCGAAGGGCGAGTTAACTGAGGCGGCCGACGTATACGAACCGACTACCGGCCGCATTTTGCGGGTGCTGACGACAGAACCTGGATTGCAGCTATACACCGGAAACTTCCTCGACGGGTCGATCACGGGAAAGGAAGGCCGTGTCTATAAAAGGCGATTCGCTCTCTGCCTGGAGACCCAGCATTTCCCGGATTCTCCCAACCATGCCAGCTTTCCTTCGACGGAAGTGAAGCCGGGACAAAAGTTTCACAGCGTGACAGTATTCGAGTTCAGCGCCGGTTCGCGTTGAGATAGTTTCCAGTGGGAAGTCAAACGGGATGAGATCAGCGTCTCAGCTTCGCCTTTTGTCAATGACCCGGTTGGGCCATAGTCGGCATTGAAAAGAGGCCCAACCCCTTATTTTGCGCTTGAAGCACAGCGTTGGATTTGCTACGATCCACTGGTCTTTGACCATCGCACTTCCCCCGAGGCCGGTGTGGCGCCTCGCGATGTAACCCGGTTCACAAGGTTCTTTAAGTGCAGTGGTTTCCAAAAATCTCCACGCGTCGAAGTTTAGTAATCTTCTGCTGCTTGCTGTCCTGGTTTCTTCTGCTTAGAGCGGCGGCTTATCCCCAGGGCTTTGGGCTGGTCGGCACCAGGAAAAAAGTCGTTTTGCATCGCAAGCTGCCGGCTATTATTCATTTGACCTCCGAAACCTTCGTGGTGAAGGTTACGGCCCGCGATAAGTCCCAGGCCGATGTTGCCACATCCCTCTCCGACATCCTTGAGACCGAACTGCTAAAAGATAACAACCGGTTGCATGTGGACAAGAGTACGCCCGGGGTTGTCATCTCCTGCACGATTACCCATTTCGAGATTCCGAAGGCCCAGTCCTTCACGCGAAATGAACTGGTGTTGCAGAAAGGCCACAACCTGGAGCAGCCGAAGAAATTTTACAAGATGAGTGGCACGCTGGAAGTGGCATATCAGGCCAAGGATGGCCGCTCCGGCAAGGTTCTTGACTCTGGAAACCTCCAGGCCAAATACTCAAAGGAATACGAAGAGGACACCAATCAAGCCGCCGACAAATCACTGGCTACGAAGGTGATCGATCCGGTGAAGCGTGCCGCCGGAAGGAAAACGGCTGACTCGGGACCGCCCACGACCACCGACATTCGCCAGGATCTGATTCACCAGGTGGTCAAGCAGATCGCCGTCTCTCTTGTTAATACAGACGAAAAAGTGGAAGTGTACCTGGCTCGGGGCAAACTGGGCTCGGCCGACAAACTGGCGGAATCCGGGCTCTGGACTCGCTGTCTAGAGGAGTTGGAGACGATGGCGCCCCTCCCCAATTCCAAGGATGACGCCTACCGGCTATATAACATTGGAGTGGCCAATGAGGCTCTCGCCTACAAGTCGGAGGACCACGCCGCCGCCAGGAAGTTTATCGAGCAGGCCGCAATCAATTACGGCAAAGCCATTGACGCCAAGCCCGAGGAAAATTATTTTCTCGAACCGCAGAAACGAATTGAATCCGCCGCGGCCTATTACAAACGGTTGCAGGACCGGCATGAGGGCGTAACTCTGGCCTCTTCGACCGATCCTGCGGACTCTTCCAAGGATTCTTCCGGTCAACCAACATCAACCAAGGCAACTCACAGCGCCTCAGCCCCAAAGAAGACCGGCACCACGGCGAAAACCTCGACGCCGTCTGGTCCGGCAACTAATGCTTCCATCAAGCAAAAAGAACCTGTAGCGAAGCCAGCCCTCACCAACGGTAAAGTCATCGAGATGTTCAAGAGCGGCGTGGATGAAGACAACATAATCGCGACGATTCGGCAATCGTCAAACGCACAATTCGATATTTCGCCGGATGGGCAGATCGAACTTGCCAAGAATGGCGTTAAGGGAAAGATTCTCGCTGCCATGAGGGAGCGGGCTCGCCGTGCCAGGTCAAGCGACCAGTAATCCCATGTGCTTCGCTGCCACTCTGCTTGCACCTCGGTTGCAAATGCGTCCGATCCGCGCGGTTTCCCTCACGCTTGCATGCATCCTGCTGGCAGCTCCGTCTTTCGCTCAGGGACGCTGTGGCCTGGCAAGAGACTTCGTAGTGCAGGCGCTTGAGCACGTCAAAGCCGGATCGTCGGTCGAGGTGGAAGACGGGTTGCAGCTCCTGAAGCACGCCAACGAAACCTGTGCCAGCCTTGGCGATGCCTGGTATTACCGCTCGCTCTTTGAACGGCGATTAGGGCACGCCGCCAAAGCGGACTATTCGCTGGGCAAAGCAAAGACATTCGGCTCCGAAGCGATGGATCAGGGACTCAATCCTTTCGTGCTGGCCACGGGCAGCCTTTCGGGAACGCTGACCTTGGGGCCAGTCCGCGAGAAATGGGCGCTGGTAGTCGGCATCAGCAAGTTCCAGGACACGCACGTGCCGCGGCTGAACTATCCCAGCAAGGACGCTCAGGATTTCGCGTCGCTCTTGAAGGATCCTGAGATTGGCCGGTTCAAGCCGGAGAATGTGCATCTGGTGGTGGATTCGGACGCGACCACCCGCAAGATCAAGATGGAGTTGAACTGGCTGGCCCGCAACGCGAAGCCCGATGATCTGGTGGTGGTTTTTCTGGCCAGCCACGGATCGCCGCGCAGCCGGGATATCGCGGGCGTCAACTACATCATCACCAGCGACACCGAATTGGGCGATCCGGGCAAAGACCCTGACAGCCTGTTCGCCACCGCCCTGCCTATGGTGGACCTCTCCGATATCGTTCGCGGCCGCATTCGGGCTCGCCGTACTACGATTTTTCTGGATACGTGCCACAGCGGCGCTGCCGCGGGCAACTCGATCACATTCGGCGATGGCAACGCATCCGGGGAGGCGCTTGACCGCATCCGCCAGGGCGTCGGCCGGGTCATTATCACTTCCGGCACCGAGAAAGAAAAATCATGGGAGAGCCAGACATTTCACAATGGCTACTTCACCCATTACCTCATTGAAGCCTTAACGAGGGACAAGGGTCTGGCTCCGGTCGACAAAGTTTATGCGTATGTACGCGACAATGTCTCTCAAAGGGTGGCTGCCGAGGTGCGCGCCCATCAGACTCCGGTCTTGAGCCGCAGCGAACGCGGCGCGGAGGAAATTGTGATCGGAGTGGCGACTGGCATCGCTACCAAAGCAGCTCTCATGACTGGCGCGACCGATGTGCAGTAAGGAGATAGACAACCCTTCTTCTTATGCGGCAACCCCCTAGGCTTCTTTCCTTCCTTCACCTACTGTTTCGGCGTGTTCAATGTATTGGTGGAGGTTGGCCCCAATCAGAATCGGAATAAAACTCATCCAACAAGATGCCACCAGCAACAGTGTCAGACTGACGCCGATGGCTGCCAAGAGCGTGGCGAACGTGGCGGCGAAAAAAAGCAGCTTGCGCAGCCCGATCACGCTAAATATTCCTTTCGCCGGACGATGCTCAATGAGTCTAACAATCCGCTGAGACGGGTGTTGAACCAATCTGAAGAAAATCCATACAAAGAGCGTTCCGGCTGCCATATCGGAAAGAAACGCGGCAAGTCTCGGCACCACGATAACGGCTCCCCCGTGTATATCGGAGTCAATTGCCATCGCGTTTAGTTCGATGCCATACACTGGCTGCGGCAGAGGTACCTGCGCTGGGGTAGTGTCATGTGTGTCGCGAGCATCTTCAAATTCTCCGCCAATCAGTACAATTTTCCCGCGAACACTCCTCTTCCAAAAATCTTCTTTCTTTGCTTCTGTCGAATCCTCCTCCTCTTTGCCATCTCTCTGCTTTGGAATCAGAGCGCTTGAGGCGATTGTTAGAAAGTTCTTTTTGCGCGCGAAATTAAGGATCTTTTCTTCCGTATTTGAACGAAGGCAGACACAATATTTCTCAGCTATAGCCCGGGCGAATGATCCTACGGGCGGCTCGTTGTCGACTTCGAACTCGCCCACATACCTGCGAACTACCCCATCGGCATCAAGCGGAAACCGCGGAACACCGGAAAAATCATCAAGGTCGTGCCCGGCGCATCCACCAAGCACCTGATAAAGCTGAATTGGCGTGTCGGAGTTCTCAGTCGCTTCTTTGCCCCTTACTTCTACAGGCATGCGTGCCCAAACTACAACAGCACTGGATCCTGAAAAGATCTTGGCGGGCACGCCGTTTTCCACCTTGCAGTCGCCACCGACCACTTCCTTGGACCAGACCGTCGGATCTTTGGTGTCCAAGTCTATTCCAACCACTTTAGGCCCCAGCCGCAAAACTACTTGGAGTAATTGTTTTATCTTCTCCGGCTTCAAAGGAGTCCGCGAATCAAACAGTTCACGGCTTCGATAGTCCGAGTCCGTAATACTCACAATAAAGATGTCTTTGGATGTTTGGGGTTGGGGATACACGCGATGCATGGCTCCCCAAAACCAGTCCAAGGACCAACTCTGCATTTCGACCACAATTCTTGAATTCTCAAACCTTGCCACGAGAAGGCTGATGAAAAGAACCAAGAAGAACGGATTGGCAACAAGACGAAGCGGCGACCAGGAATGGGGAAAATAATATTTCCAAAAGGATCCGCTACTGTTGCCAGCCGCACTCGCTTTGTTCCGGTGGGCACGATCGCTCATGGTCTGGCTGCGCTTTTTCCCTTCTCGTACAGTGCGTCGAGAGAAGCTCGCAATATGGCGCGAATCGCCGACGGATCCGCACTGGCCGGCCAATTATCCACTGTTTGGCCCACCGTCTGAAATGCGGAGGAGTTGGCCGCATACTCTTGGGAGGAACTGAACAAGATCCAAGCTTCCGAGCCTGTGGTTTCGCCCGATGGTTCCAGCAAAGACAATCGGTAGAGACCCGGTTTGAGCCCAGCGGCGGAAAACAAAGCCGGCCTGCCCGGTTGCCACCGCACTTCGGTCGGCCCCGTTGTCCTGGCGCTCTCAACCGGCGAGTCGAGGCGGATCCAATATGTCCCTGCGGGCAAGTCGGCGAAAGCGGGAGCAATGTCCGCCTGTGTACCTTGGAGCAGTAGTACTGCCTCCTTCAGATCTCCCTCCAAACCTCGACTAGAGGCCGAGAAATATCGCGAAGGTTCTTTCGGGAATATAGCGGCCAGAAGCTCAAAACTCTTGTCTACCAGGCTCCTATCGGGCGCGGGACTCTTGTCCGGTTCGGGAGGCAGCTTAATCAGTTGATCCGGACAAGGCGATTTCTGGCATACATAGTGGTCGTCCGGTGCGCGGCCTTCGAACCAAAGAGTCAGTTTTCCCGGAGTTTCAGGTTTCACTGTCGCTCCGACGCCGATTGAATCCCCCAAACTTAGGAGCCGAACTGGGTGTTCCGTCTTCCAATCTCCGATCAACCCAATGACAATGCCTTCTTGTGTGTTTGTGGCTTGGGGCCGGGTGGAAGAAGAAGGAACAGCCGCCATGCAAGAAAGTACCGTCAGCAGAAACAACAACACGTAAGGAAGAAAAGTTATTCTGCCTCCACGTCCAAACACGAGAACCTCCGAAAGAAGTGCGTTGCCCGGTTGCGAACTTTATCCGAAAATCGATGAGTTTGCAAACGGGCGAGACGTGGAATTCCTGCTGAATTCGTCAGCGGTGTAAGTGAGTTCATCGAAAGCAGTCACAGAGCGCGCCGCCGCGAGAGCGGCTGCCGCCGCCTTGTAGTATCATCGCCTGCCGCCAGAGTCTGCGCATCGGTGGCAACAAAAGGCAATGTATTTTCTTGGGATCGACGTGGGAACGGGAGGCACGCGTGCTCTCGTCATCGATGAGGCCGGGCGTGTGATTGCTTCCGCCACCGAGGACCACCAAGCCTTTGCTTCACCGCAAATCGGCTGGGCGGAGCAGGATCCTTCCGACTGGTGGCGTGCGTGCGGTGTGGCCGTATCCAAGGCTCTGGTGCGCTGCCATCTGCGCAGCGATCAGATTACATGCGTCGGTTTGTCTGGACAAATGCACGGTGCGGTGCTGTTGGACGACCAGTCCCGCGTTGTACGGCCCGCGCTAATCTGGTGTGATGTCCGCACTGAGAAGCAAACCCGGGACTTGACCGCGCAAATTGGCGCGGAACGATTAATCCAACTCACGTGCAATCCCGCACTCGCCAACTTCACGCTGACCAAATGTCTTTGGGTCCGGGAGAATGAACCCGCCAACTGGAGCCGGGTTCGATCGCTGCTGCTGCCCAAAGACTATGTGCGATTTCAGTTGACGGGCGAACGCGCCACCGATGTGGCCGACGCCTCAGGCACTCTGCTGCTCGATGTTGCCCACCGGCGCTGGTCGAAGGAGATGTTAGAAGCAGTTCAAATGGACGAGTCGCTGTTACCTGCCCTCTACGAGTCGCCGGAAATCTGCGGGAGAATCTCGGCCGCAGGCGCCGCCGCTACCGGCCTGCGACAGGGGACGCAAGTTGTCGCCGGTGCGGGAGATCAAGCAGCTGGTTCGGTTGGCATGGGTGTGGTTTCTCCGGGAACCGTGAGCGCAACCATCGGAACCTCGGGAGTGGTTCTTGCCGCTACCGATGGCCCCGCGCTTGACCCCGGAGGTCGCCTGCACACATTTTGCCACGCCGTTCCCGGACGCTGGATGGTGATGGGTGTGACCCAGGCGGCAGGGCTTTCGCTTCGTTGGTTCCGCGATCAGCTTGGCATCGTCGCGAACAATCAGGTGGAGTCCTATGACCAGCTGACTGCCGACGCAGCGAAAGCTCCCCCAGGATGCGATGGTCTGCTCTGGGCTCCCTACTTGATGGGTGAGCGCACGCCTTACCTCGACCCTGCGGCGCGCGGAATGCTGGCCGGATTGACTGCGTCTCATACGCGAGCACATGTAATCCGGGCAATCCTGGAGGGAGTCGCCTTCAGCTTGCGCGATACGTTCACGATCTTCAAGGAAATCAAGGCGCCCGTGAGGACGATTCGTCTGGGCGGTGGTGGCGCAAGATCTATGCTCTGGCGTCAAATTCAAGCGGACATCTACGGACAGCGCGTCGAGACTGTCGAAGCCGAAGAAGGCGCAGCTTACGGTGCAGCCCTTCTGGCGGGTGTCGGCGCTCAAGCGTGGCCATCGGTGGACGCCGCCTGCGACGCTCTAGTTCGCGTTGCCGGAAACACCGATCCCAATTCCAAGGACTCGCTGGTCATGGACAAGGCGTATGCCGTATATCGCCGTCTGTATCCCGCAATGAAGTCCATCCTGAATGAGAGCGTCGCGTCCTAGGACTACTGGAGGCTGACCGATTCCTTCAGTGGAAGACTCTGCGACGAACCGCCGACCATCAACGTGTAGCTTCCGGGAACCAGTCGCCAGGCATCACGGTCAACGTTGAATACGGAAAGATATTCCCGATCAACATCGATGGCGACTTCCTTACTTTCTCCGGCCCTGAGTTTGACTTTGTTCCAGCCCACCAGCCGCTTAGGCGGCTCTCCAACGCTTTCTGGCAGTGAGGCATAAATTTCAGCGACCTCAGCCCCGTCCCGATTACCCGTGTTCGTCACTTTGAAACTCACATTCACAGCCTTGCCAGCCGTCACTTTCAGATCGGAATAAGCGTAGGTCGTATAAGAGAGGCCGTGCCCGAACGGGAACAACACCTGCTTGTGCTCGGCATCGTACCACTTGTACCCAACCTTCAAACCCTCGTCATAGGTTATCTGGAACGCTGGCAGGCCAGCGGCAATCGTCTTCCACTCATCGGGTTCCCCGTGGGTGGTGGACTCGGGCGGCGGTTTCACAATGTGTGGATGGGGTAAATCCGTCTCACTCTTGGGGAAGGTTAACGGGAGTTTCCCGCTCGGGTTCACTTCACCAAAGATGACGCGGGCAAGCGCTTCGGCGCCCCGGCTGCCTGCATACCAGGCTTCCAGAATGCCACTCACGTGATCGGCCCATGGCATGGTGACGGGACTGCCGGTCTCGAGGACTACAATCGTATGCGGATTTGCGGCCGCGACTTTGGCAATCAAGTCATCCTGATGGTCCGGCAGCGAGAGGCTGTCGAGATCCATTCCTTCACTTTCCCACTGGTAAGCGAAAACGATGGCAACATAGGCCTTCTTCGCGAGAGCCGCTGCGGCATTGGGATCTGTACCCGGATCGTACTGAACATTCGCGTGCGGAGCACCGGCTCGTATGGCTTTGAGCGGAGAAGTAGGAAACCAGACGTGCGCCTGCCAGTAAGTATTGCCCTTACCCGGCGGCATGATTGCATTACCGCCCGGAGGATCGACCTGGGCTGACCCTCCGCCCGAAATCATCCCCACATCGGAGTGAGCGCCGATCACCGCAATGCTGGCGACCTTGGATGCGTCGAGCGGCAGTTGCCCGCCTTCGTTTCTGAGAAGGACGATGCTTTGCTCTTCAATTTTTTGCGCGATCTCGAAGCCACCCACCACATCCACGACGCTCTTGACTGGCGGGTAATCGACGACACCGCAGGCGAACATGGAGCGGAGAATCCGGCGCACATGGTCGTCCAGTTCAGCTATTGGAACCTTGCCGGACTCCACTTCTTTCTTCAGTGCATCTCCAAAGAAAATTTCCCCAGGTTCCTCATGATCCAACCCCGCGGCGGAAGCTTTCGCGCCGCTGTGCGTTCCCTGCCAGTCGGATACGACAAAGCCTTTAAAATTCCATTCTTTCTTCAGGATATCGGTCAAGAGATACTTATTTTCGCAGGCATAGTCGCCATTCACGCGATTGTAGGAGCACATCACGGCGGCGGGATTGGCTTCGCGCACACCGATTTCGAAAGCCAGCAGATCGCTCTCTCGCATGGACCGCTTATCGATGTTAACGTTGACCGCGTTGCGACCGCTTTCCTGGTCGTTCAGCGCGTAGTGTTTGATGTCGCCCATGACGTGCTCGGCCTGCTCTCCCCTCATCACCTGGCCGACCATCTTCCCCGCCAGAATGGGATCTTCGCCGAGATATTCGAAAGTGCGTCCATTGCGGGGCTCGCGAGTGAGATTGATACCCCCGCCCAGTGTCATGTTGTAGCCCTGCGCTCGCAACTCGCGAGCGATCAAAGCCCCGTACTCATAAGCGGCTTCCGGATCCCAACTGGCGGCACCTGCAACATTAGCCGGCAAAGCCGTCGAATAGCGGCCGTTCTCTCCACTGGCTCGTACGCCGTAAGCCGCGTCAGACATCTGGATAGGCGGAATTCCCAACCGTGGAACACCCACCACGTATCCCGCGCCGCCATTCGAGTGTACGGACAACGGACTCATCGGGCTCAGCCCCACCATGCCGGTGCCGTGCAACATAGAAAGTTTTTCGTCGAGCGTCATCTCTTTCACCACCATGGCCGCTCGCTCATCGGGAGAGAGACTGCTGTTCATCCAGCCCATCTGCGCGGTGGCTGGTAAGCAAGAAAGTATCAGGATTGCGATGCAGCCCGCCGGCGGCTTCGTTCGGAGTGAGCGTACGTGCAAGTTCATTCGTTCTCCCTGAATGATGTGGAGCAACATTCCTCGATCTTGGCAACATTCCGGCGAGCGGTGCTGGCCGGATCGAGCGCGCCGTATCGCCGGCGAGGTGCGTCGTGTACCCAAAGGAAAGTATCACAAAAACGTTAATGTAGGCTCCAAATTGTCACTCCGCAGGATGATTTTCACGCCCGCGGGCGGTGCTATACTCCCCAATGCCATGCTCGGCCTTCTCTCCATCCTCGCCTTTGGATTCTTTCTGGGGATGCGCCACGCCACTGATCCTGACCACGTGATTGCGGTCACCACCATCGTTAGCAATCAGCGCAACACTATGCGGGCGGCGCTGATCGGAGCATTCTGGGGTATCGGCCACACTGTCACAATCTTCGTGGTCGGTACGGGAATCATCCTCTTCAACCTTGTAATTCCAGTGCAGCTGGGCCTGAGCATGGAACTCTCCGTGGCCGTCATGTTGATCATTCTCGGCATCTGGAATGTAGCTGGGTTCATGCGTGCGGTGCCGGCGAGCTCGAACGCCATTCAAGAGGAAGGTGTTGTTCACTCGCATCCGCACAGCCATGGAAGCCTCATTCATTCGCATTCGCATTCCCATGCGCATCAACCCGAGGACAACGCTCAACCCGACGCATCCCTGGGGTGGATGGACCGTACTTTTGGACGGAACAGCCTGTATCGATACCTTCGGCCATTCGTAATTGGCATAGTGCACGGACTAGCGGGCTCAGCGGCAGTCGCCCTCCTGGTGCTGACCACAATCCGGAATGTCCATTGGGCCGTCGCTTACCTTCTAATTTTCGGCGTGGGAACCATCGCTGGCATGATGGTGATCACGATGAGTTTGGCCTCAGTCTTCAGACTGGTGACCAAGACACGTCAGAGATTCTCTCGCCGGCTAGCATTAGCGTCGGGCCTGCTCAGTTTAGGATTCGGTCTTTTCGTCGCTTATCAGATTTGCATTGTCAACGGCCTCTTTACGGCGCATGCGCACTGGATCCCGCAATAATGGATCCGATCACCTCTTTCGGGCGCTGACGTTCTGGGAAGGATGCGCGCCGGTGAGCACCAGTTGGCACAAATGGTCGACAAATTCCGGCGTCAATTTATCGTGCCGGATCAGAAATCGCATATAAATTGGCCCGTAAAGTGAATCCAGTAGCAAGTCCATATCGACATTTCTGCGCAGTTCGCCGCGTTCGATCCCGCGCTGAAGGGTGGCATAAGCCTCGCGGCGGCGCGGCCACAGGAATCGATCACGAAACGCTACAATGAGGTCGCGATCACTCTGCCCTCCGCCCAAAATGGCGGAGACAATGCGTCCACGGCGGCTGCGGAAGACCTTGATGAGTTGACGCATTTGTTGGCTCATGTCCGTGCGGAGAGAGCCGGTATCGGGGAAGTGAAGTCTGCGGGTCGTGCTGCTGGCGAACGCATCCGCGATAAGCGCCGCCTTATTGGGCCACCAGCGATAAACCGTGGCCTTGCCAACGCTGGCATGCGCCGCTACGTCTTCAATGGTCAGATCGGGAAAGCCATTCTCTCCCAGAAGTTTCAAGGCGCTCCGCAGGATGGCAACCCGCGCCTGTTCACTTCGCGGGCGCCCGGGAGACCGCTTGGGGCGGCCTCCGCTGCGTTTGCCCTGAGCCGCAGACTTCTGGCGCATAACCTTACCCTACCATATAATCGACTTGTGGTTTTAGAATCCAATACGTTTAGTATCGAATCTAAATTTCATGTTCGCGGGTTCGCGTAGTTCCGCGCTTGTGCTACCGTTCTTGATTCGTCCGCACTCTGGAGTGGTGCCTAACCGATGTGGATAGTTGCGTTAGCGCTGAGGCGTCCCTACACCTTCGTCGTGATGGCGATCGTCATCGTTATTTTGTTTTTTACAACGGCTCTCCGAACTCCCGTTGATATCTTTCCTAACATCGATATTCCGGTGGTTTCGGTGGTGTGGTTCTACACGGGCATGTCGCCGCAAGACATGGCCGACCGTATCGTGGCGAACTCCGAGCGCGGCATTACCACCACGGTCAACGACATCGAGCACATGGAGTCGCAGTCGGTAAACGGCTTGGGCATCATTAAAGTGTTTTTCCGTCCGGGCACCAACGTTCAGGGAGCGATCGCGCAAATCACCGCCATATCGCAGACCGCCGTCGGCAGGCTGCCTCCGGGTACCACACCTCCTCTTATCATCGCCTATAGCGCTTCCACCACGCCCATCATTCAGCTTGGGCTAAGCAGCAAGACCCTGCCTGAGCAACAACTCTTCGACCTGGGCCAGAACTTCCTGCGTAACTTTCTTGCTACGGTACCGGGAGCCGCCACGCCCTATCCTTACGGCGGCAAGATTCGTCAGATTCAAGTGGACCTGGATTTGCCAAAGCTCCAGGCGTATGGGCTCGCGCCGGCTGACATAGTCAACGCAGTCAATGCGCAAAACCTGATCCTTCCGTCCGGCACCGTCAAGTTCGGTCCACTGGAATATAGCGTTGAGATGAACGGAGGGCCGCAGACTATCGTGGAATTGAATGACCTCCCAGTCAAGACATCGAACGGTTCCACGCTTTACCTGCGTGACGTCGCCCACGTACGCGACGGCTTCGCGCCACAGACCAACATCGTCCGCCAGGATGGGGCCCGGGGCGCACTGATGTCGATCTACAAGAACGGTAACGCTTCCACTCTGACAATTGTCGCTGGGATCAAGGATATCGTTGCGAAAGCGGAACAGTCATTGCCGCCGGAGCTGAAAATCGCTCCACTGTTCGACCAGTCTCTGTTTGTGCGAGCGTCGATTTATGGTGTGGTTCGCGAGGCGGCAATCGCCGCACTTCTTACCGCGGTCATGATCCTGATTTTCCTTGGCGATTGGCGGCCCACGATTGTCATATGCATTTCCATCCCGCTCTCCATCTTTGTTTCGATCATCGCACTGGGGGCGATCGGTCAAACCATCAACATCATGACCCTCGGCGGGTTGGCGCTCGCCGTGGGCATTCTCGTCGATGACGCCACGGTGGAAATCGAAAACATCGAGCGCAACCTCGCCATGGGCAAGGAGATGAAACAGGCCATCCTCGACGGCGCGCAGCAGATCGCCGTGCCTGCCTTCGTCTCCACGCTGAGCATCTGCATCGTGTTCGTGCCCATGTTCTTCCTGACGGGCGTAGCAAAGTTCCTATTCGTGCCGCTGGCGGAGGCCGTGAGCTTCGCCATGCTGGCCAGTTATCTGCTCTCGCGAACCCTTATTCCCACGCTGGTGATGTACATCATGCGCGGCCACGAACATCGAGCCGAAGCGCCCAAGTCATTTCTGGGCCGCTTTCAGCGTGGTTTCGAGCGTAGGTTCGAAGACTTCCGCCGGGGTTACGAGCAGTTGCTGGAAACCACCCTCGAACATCGTGGCGTCTTTGTGGTTTGCTTCCTCGCCTTTTGCCTGCTTTCGCTCGGATTGTTCGTGTTTCTGGGACGGGACTTTTTCCCGCAAGTGGACGCGGGGCTGCTGCGCCTGCATGTGCGCGCCCGCGCCGGGCTGCGGGTGGAGGAGACAGCGCGGCTTTGCGACGAGATCGAAGCCGTACTCCGCCAGGAGATTCCCAAGGGTGAATTGCAGACGCTTCTCGACAACATCGGGCTGCCTAACTCCGGCATCAACCAGTCATACAGTTCCAACGGAACCATCGGCACCAGCGATGTCGAAATCCTGATCGCGCTCGACCCGCAGCATCATCATCCCACTGCGGGCCACATACGGCATCTGAGGGAGATTCTGCCACAACGCTTTCCGGGGGTTGAGTTCTTCTTCCAGCCTGCCGACATCGTTACGCAGATTCTGAACTTCGGCCTGCCCGCCCCCATCGATGTGCAGATCGTCGGCACGGACATGGGGAGCAGCTATCTCATTGCGCAACAGATCGCCAACAAAATGCGGCACATCCCCGGCGCCGCCGACGTTCACGTGCAGCAACTGCTCTCTCTACCCACGCTCCACATGGATATCGACCGTAACCGCGTCACGCAGGTCGGGCTTACGGCCCGCGAAGTGGCGCAGAGCGTGCTGATTTCGCTGAGCGGCAGTTTCCAGACGGCGCCAAATTTCTGGCTCAACCCGCGCAACGGTGTTACTTACCAGGTCGCCGTGCAGTCGCCGCAATATCGCATGACCAGCTTGCAGGATCTAATGACCATACCGGCAACCTCGCAGCAGGGGGCGCAGTTGTTGGGTAATCTTGTCCAGTTGTATCCTGTGGCCCGGCCTGCAACCGTGAACCACTACGACGTGCAGCCGGTCATCGACGTTTACGCCAGTACCCAGGACCGCGATCTGGGCGCGGTCGCCGCGGACACCGACAAAGTACTCAAGTCGTTCGAAGGCCAATTGCCCCGCGGCACTCATATCGTGGTGCGGGGCCAGGTGGTCACCATGCGCTCCTCGTTCATCGGATTGGGCTTGGGACTGGCCGGAGCCATTCTCCTCGTCTATCTGCTGATCGTGATCAACTTCCAGTCGTGGCTTGATCCGTTCATCATCATCGCCGCACTGCCGGGAGCGCTGGCCGGGATCTGCTGGTTCCTGTTGCTGACCCGTACCACCCTGAACGTGCCCTCGCTTACCGGAGCGGTCATGTGCATGGGCGTGGCCACCGCCAACTCAATTCTGATGGTCAGCTTCGCCCGCGAACAGATCGACGAAGGCATTCCTGCCGTGCAGGCGGCCGTCGCCGCGGGATATACACGCATGCGCCCCGTGCTGATGACTGCATTGGCTATGATCATTGGCATGGTGCCCATGGCGCTGGGGTTCGGAGAGGGCGGCGAGCAGAATGCCCCCTTGGGCCGCGCCGTCATCGGCGGTTTGTTGTTTGCCACGGTTGCCACTTTGTTCTTTGTGCCGAGCGTATTCGCCATGTTCCATAGCCGGCGCGAAGCCAGGCGTGCACGCGAGGAGCAAGCGTAAGCTGAACAGTCAGGATCGGCTGTTCCGAAGGAATTGGAGTCAAGCATGAGCGCAGAAAACGAATCCATGTCAACGCGCCAGCAACACGTCGGGATCGAGAAGCCGCCTGAGGTTCCACCCGCCTCACCGCGCAGAGCGCTAACGATCGTCGGTGTATTACTGCTGGTGCTCCTGATCGCAGGAGGTCTCACTCTGTGGGACCACGTGACTCGCGAACACGCGCTAGCCAAGGAGACGGAACGCGAGACCGTGCCAACTGTTGCCGTGATCTATCCACAGTCGGAAAAGCCCGACGAGGATCTGGTGCTGCCCGGCTCATTGCAGGCCTATGAGGAATCTCCCATCTATGCCCGCACCAGTGGCTATTTGGTGCGCTGGTACAAAGACATCGGCAGCCGGGTCACCAAAGGTGAGTTGTTGGCAAAGATTGATGCCCCGGAGGTTGACCAGGAACTGAATCAGACTCGCGCCGCGCGCCAGCAAATTCTCGCGCAAATGGAACTGGCCAAAATCAGCGCCGACCGCTGGGAGAATCTGCGCAAGACCGACTCCGTCTCCGCCCAGGAAGCTGATCAGTACGGGAGTGCATACAAGCAGAGTCAGGCCAACCTGGCCGCCGCCGATGCCAACGTGCGCCGCCTCGAACAACTCGAAGGCTTCAAGGATGTCTACGCGCCATTCTCCGGAGTGCTCACCCGCCGCAATGTCGATCCCGGTGCGCTCATCAACGCGGGCGCCGGCGCGGCCGGCCGTGAACTGTTTGATCTCGCACGCGTCGATCCCCTGCGGGTCTATACCAGCGTTCCACAGGCCTACGCGCCCTTCATAAAGGTGGGGGCAAAGACCACCATCACCTTACAAGAGTTCCCCGGCCAGAAGTTTTTTGGCACCGTGGCTCGCACAGCGCAGTCCATTGATCCGGCCACCCGGACTCTTTTGACCGAGGTCGACGTGCCTAATAAGGACGGGCGTCTGCTGCCCGGCTCGCTCGGGGAGGTTCACTTCGCGGTTGGGACCGGCGTCAACAAGGTGACAGTTCCGGTGAATGCGATGCTGTTCCGCGCCGAGGGCCCGCGCGTCGCTGTTGTCGGTTCAGACAGCAAGATACAGTTGCGCACCATCAACATCGGCCGCGACTATGGCGCGACGTTGGAGATCCTCGGCGGCATCTCTCCGGCCGATCGTATCGTCATCAACCCCGCAGACTCGCTTGAGGAGGGCCAGCAAGTCAACGTGGCGCAACGGGCGCCAAACCAACAGCGGCCAAGTCAACCTGCGCAGCAGAAAGGCAATAACCCGTGAAGCCAGCCGCACTCCCGGCCGCTCTCGCTGTGCTCGCTCTTGCAGCCGGATGCACTGTCGGTCCGCGTTATAGCCGGCCCGCGGCCCCAGCTCCGGCGCCCGACTCGTGGAAAACGCAACCTCCATGGCAACAGGCTGCGCCCAGGGACTCTATCCCAAAAGGCGCGTGGTGGCAGATATTTAACGACCCGACCCTTGATGCCTATGAACAACAATTGCTTCAAGCCAATCAGAGTCTGGTTGCGGCACGCGATCGTTTAGATCAGGCGCGCGCCTTGGCGGGCGTGGCGACTGCTGGCATGTTTCCGCAACTCTCAGTGGATCCCAACGCGGTCCGTGAGCGCGGCTCCGGCAATCGCCCGCTGAACGGAGTGGTGCAGTCCATCCGCCCGTACACCCAGAATGTTTTCGCGGTGCCGTTCTCGCTGAGTTACGAGGCCGATCTTTTCGGACGCGTTCGTCGCAACGTGGAAGCCGCCAACGCTTCTTTGCAGTCCACGGCTGCCGATCTTCAGAACGTGCAGTTGGTCCTAACCGCCGAACTCGCCGCCGACTATTTCACTTTGCGTGAGTTGGACGCAGAGATGGAAGTGGTACAGGAATCAGTCGGCTACCAGCGCAAAGGACTGGATCTGGTGAATAAGCGTCACGAGGGCGGAGTCACTAGCGGACTCGAAGTTGCTCAGCAGGCCGCACTGCTCGACTCCACGGTATCGCAGCTTGCTTTGGTGCAACAATCCCGCGCGCAATTTGAGCACGCGATTGCTGTGCTGGTCGGCCAGCCAGCTTCCAGCCTCAGCGTGCCGTCCGCGCCGTTGCGGGCCACGCCTCCGCCGGTCCCGCTCGGAGTGCCCTCGGATGTGCTGGAACGCCGGCCTGATATTGCGACCGCCGAACGCCTGATTGCCTACCAGAACGCGCAGATAGGCATCGCACGCACAGCCTTCTATCCGCATATCACGTTGAGCGGTTCCGGCGGATTGCAGAGTCGCGATCTCGCGACGCTCTTCAACGCCCCCAGCCTTTTCTGGTCTCTAGGAGCCGACGCCTTGCAACCCATTTTCCAGGGTGGGCGCAACCGCGCCAATCTGGCTGCCGCGCGCGCCGCCTATGACCAGTCCGTGGCCAACTACCGCCAGTCGGTCCTTACAGCCTTTCAACAGGTCGAGGACGGCATCAGCAATCTGAGCACCCTTTCCCAAGCGCTCGCGACGCAGTCCGCCGCCGTCGAAGATGCGCGCCGCGCGCTCGAAATCGCCAACAATCGCTACGGCGGCGGAGTCACCACTTACCTCGACGTAATCACCGCGCAGACCACTCTGCTAACCAGCGAACGGCTAGAGACGCAACTGCTCGGCCAGCAGATGGTCAGCTCCGTCTATCTGGTGAAGGCACTCGGCGGTGGCTGGGACGCCGGGCAGATCAAAGCCCAGCAGGTTCACCCACAAGCTGGCCAGATTTTGCAGCCCTGAAACTCCGATCGAGTAGTGTCTTAAGTTAAGACACTACTAGTGCGGAATGCAGCTTGACTGTCCTCGGCTTCTAAAGGTAGCTTGCCTGTTTGTCTCTCTTGTCGACCAAGGAGCACATATGCACTGCAATCTGCCGGTCCGGATCCTCGTCACCCTGGCATTAGCCGTCCGCCTTGGCGCCCAGAGCAAGCCCGAGGCTCCGGAGTACGACGTCAAGGAACACTACACGAAATATGAATACCGAATCCCGATGCGCGATGGCGTGCACCTTTTCACCTCGATCTATGTGCCCAAGGATACGGCTCGCGCCTATCCATTTCTGATCAATCGCACTCCCTACAGCGTTGGCCCGTATGGTGTGGATTTGTATCGCACGCGGCTGGGGCCGTCGCCGGACTTCGACAAGGCGGGATACATCTTCGTCAACCAGGATGTGCGCGGGCGCTACATGTCAGAGGGGGCGTTCATCGAGATGCGGCCGCATATCGACAATAAGAAATCCAAACAGGATGTGGACGACTCCAGCGATCTCTATGACACCATTGATTGGCTGCTCAAGAACGTGCCGAACAATAACGGGAATGCCGGGATCTGGGGAATTTCTTATCCCGGATTCTTCACCTCCGCCAGCATCATCGACTCGCATCCCGCGCTGAAAGCGGCTTCTCCGCAGGCGCCCATGACCGATCTCTTTATGGGCGACGACGCCTATCATGGCGGGGCATTCATGCTGAACGCCAACTTCGGTTTCTATGCTTTCTTCAAGCCGCAGGAGAATCCGCAGTTGCCGCCGAAGACTTTCGTCCCCTTCGATTACGGAACCAAAGACGGCTACGAGTTCTACCTGAACGCAGGACCGATCGGGAACCTTTCAAAATATCTTGAAGGCAAAAGTGCGCTGTTCGACGACCAGATGCGCCATAACACTTACGATGAATACTGGAAGGCGCGCAATCTGGCGCCGCACATGAAGAATATCCATTGTGCCGTGCTGACTGTAGGTGGATGGTTCGACGCGGAAGATCTGCAAGGTCCGTTCAGCACATTCCACGCGATCGATAAGAACAACTCCGGGATCTTCAACGCGCTTGTGGTCGGGCCCTGGGTGCACGGCGGTTGGGGATTTTATGACGGCGAACGCCTGGGCAGGGTGGAATTCGGGTTCAATACAGGCGACTATTACCGCAAGAACATTCTGTTTCCATTTTTCGAGCAATACCTCAAAGGCAACAGCGATGCAAAACTTCCTAAGGCGTACGTTTTTGAGACGGGCACGAATGTTTGGAGGCGCTATTCCGCGTGGCCCCCCAGAGACGCCGATGCCAAGACTCTTTTTTTCCGTACCGGCGGCGGACTCTCGTTCGATCCTCCCGCTTCTGACTCTCCCGCCTACGATGAGTACGTAAGCGATCCGGCCAAGCCCGTGCCATTCGTCAACTATATTGCGACCAGCGTGCCGCAGGAATACATGGTTTCCGATCAACGCTTCGCCTCCAGCAGAACCGATGTTCTGGTTTATCAAACCTCAGTGCTGCAGGAGGACGTGACCATTGCCGGGCCGGTCTCCCCGCGCCTTTTCGTTTCGACCACGGGTACCGATTCCGATTGGGACGTGAAGCTGATCGACGTGTATCCCCCCGACTATCCCGACAGCAAGCTCGATGAGGCCAAGTCCGAGGACAGGAGCAAGCCGAGAACTGACGTGGGTGCTCCGTCGTTTACCATGGGTGGATATCAGCAACTGGTGCGGGGCGAGCCTTTCCGCGGAAAGTTTCGCCACAGTTTCGAAAAGCCTGAGCCCTTTACTCCCGGCAAGGTCGAGGAGATCAACTTCACCATGCAGGACGTCAACCACACCTTCCGCCGCGGCCACCGCATCATGGTGCAGGTCCAGAGCTCATGGTTTCCTCTTACCGATCGCAACCCGCAGACTTTCGTCAACATTCCCGATGCCAAGGCCTCGGACTGTGTGAAAGCCACCGAGCGTGTATATCACGCGAAGGGACAGGCTTCGGGCATTGTCGTGGGGGTGGTGGGAAGTCCGGGCGTGGCGGAGGAGCACAAATAACGGGGACAAACTCTGAGGCCGCGCTCAGGATTTAGGCCGCAAGCTGCTGTACAATTGCGCCATTCGCTTCGTCAATTGCGTTGAACCCGCGCCTGCGGGAATACTGCAAGCGTAAGGACAGGTACCCATGAACGTCCTGTTGCTGTCGATGCCGGATTCGTTCGAACACATGCCACCAGTTGCGATCCGCATGCCGAATGGGGCGCTCACGTCCCTTGCCGGCAATGTCGACCCGCATCATCGCGTGGCCGTGGCTGATCTGATCCTGGTTCATCGCGAGGTGCGTGAAACGGTTACCCGGCTTGTCCGCGAGCTTGATCCCGAGGTTGTTGGACTTTCTATCATGACGTTCCAGCGCCGCACCGCCGGCCGCGTCATCGACCTGGTGCGGACGCTCCGGCCCGGAGTGAAGATTGTGGTGGGTGGGTACGATCCCAGTCTTGCGCCCGAGGCTTACGAGAATATGGGTGTAGATTATCTGGTGCGCAGCGAGGGGGAAGTCACTTTCCGCGAATTGTTGCGCGCGATCGAGCAGGGTTCAGGATTCAATCGGATCGGAGGCCTTTCCTATCGTGAGGGGGAAAGCTGGGTACACAACCCCGGGCGGCCGCCGCACCGGCTCGAAGACAACGAGATCCGCCTGCCGAACCGCGGTGCGCGCGTGTTGAACGGATACACGCTGTTGGGACGGCAAGTGGATGTGATCGAGACCTCGCGTGGATGCACTTTCGATTGCAGTTTTTGCTCCATCATCGAGATGCGCGGCCGCAACTTCCATACGTATTCTTTTGACCGTGTGTTGGCTGATATCCGCGATGCTCGCGATCACGGCGCCCGAACCATCTTCCTGGTCGACGACAACATCACGCTGAATGTGAAGCGCTTCGAGGCGTTGTGCGAGGCAATCATTGAAGCCGGGTTGCACACGATTGACTACTTTGTGCAGGGCATGACCTCCGCCATCGCGAATCACGGCGAAACTCTCGCTCCGCTGATGCGGCGCGCCGGATTCCGTTACGTTTTTCTCGGCATCGAAAACATCCTCGAGAACGATCTGGAGTTTCTGAAGGCCTCAGCCAAGAACACGGAACGCACCAACGGCCAAAACACTGGCAACGCAACTCTCAAAGCCATCGACTACCTGCATCGCAATCAGATGTTGGTGGTCGGAGGATTGATCGTTGGCAGTCCGGGCGACACGCGCGAGTCGATCGAAGCGAATCTGGAATTTGCCCGCCGCTACGTGGACTGGCCCTACATTCAGCATCCCACGCCGTATCCGCGCACCCCCATGACGAAGGAATTTCGCGATCAAGGCTTGATCATCAATGAGCGGCTCGAAGAATACGACGGTACCACGGCTGTGGTGCGTACCGAACACTTGCCCGCAGAAGAAGTGGAATTCATGCGCTGGAAGGCGGAGCGCTGGATGAAAGTTCACCACATCCCGGAGGCGCTGAAGCATGATCCGAAATTTGTTCTGACGACTGGGTGGAAGATGCTGGGGCACACTTTTCGCGGCAGCTCAATCCGCTCTGCGCTGGGGCTGGAAAGCGACAAAGAAGTGTTTGAGCGGTATCGGGAGATTCGGCGGGCGGAGCGGGAGTATGTATGAAGCTATCTAGGTGATATTGACGAACACCGATTGCCTTACCATAATGTAAGGAATAATAAATGTTGTAAGGAGTCTGCATTGGCCGCCGCAAAGATCACGTCCAAAGGTCAAATCACGATTCCAGTGCGAATCCGCGCTGTGCTCGGAGTCGGCGCCGGAGACCGCATAGAGTTCGTAGAATTGGAAAAGGGACGGGTCATCATGATCCCCGCGACCCGATCGGTTCGAGAATTGAACGGAATGTTTCGAGGCCGCCGAAGCAAGCCCTTGACGATTGAGGAGATGGATGAAGTCATCGCCAAGCGAGCCTCTGAGTCCCGATGATCGGTCTTGATACGAACATTGTGGTTCGCTACCTTACTCACGACGACCCCGCCCAGACCGCGAAAGCAATTAGATTGTTCGCATCTTTTTCCGAAGAGGCCCCCGGGTTTCTGTCGCTTGTCGTGCTGGTAGAGTCAGTCTGGGTGCTTGAGCGCTCCTACGGTTTCAAAAAGGATGAAATCGTGCGGGTGGTCGAAACTTTCCTGCAGGGCCGGGAACTCATCGTAGAGCGGGCGGAATTGGTTTCCCAGGCGCTACGAACTTTTAATGCGAACGGGGTAAATTTTTCTGATTGCCTGATTGAGCGATGCGGCCACGCAGCGGAATGTAAGTACACAGCTACGTTTGACAGGCGCGCGACTGCGGTGGGGATGCGGCCCCTCTGAACGGAATTCCTAGCCGCTTGTGCCGAAAAACTCCTCCACCACTCGCAACTCGGTAGTCTTCCGATAATTCGGAAGAGTCTCGATGAACACGCGCCCGTACTGCTTCTTCAGTATGCGGTTATCCAGCAGCACCAGCAGGCCGCGGTCGTGGAGCGAACGGATCAGGCGTCCAAAGCCTTGTTTCAGCGTGATCACCGCCGCCGGCACCTGATACTGAAAAAACGCGTTACCGCCATCGGCGTCAATCGCCTTCACTCGAGCGGCGACGATCGGATCGCTGGGCACGGCAAACGGCAGGCGGTCGATGATCACGCAACTCAGCTGCTCACCTTGCACGTCCACGCCCTGCCAGAACGACGAAGTGGCAAACAGCACCGCGTTAGGAGTCAGCCGGAATTGCTCCAGGAGGGCATTCTTAGGAGCGTCGCCTTGCAGGAATAGACGGAACGGGAGCTGCGAACACAGTCGACCGTGAATTTCCCTCATTTGTGTGACGCTTGTGAACAAGACGAAGGCGCGTCCGCGAGTAATCTCCAGCAACTGCCGGATGCGTTCCGCAGCCAAGGCCGTAAATTCCTCCGCACCAGGGACGGGAAGGTCGGCAGGCACATAGAGTAACGCCTGGTTCTCGTAGTCGAAATGAGACGGCACCAACAACTCTCGTACATATTCAAGGCCGAGCCGTTGCCGCATGTAGTCAAAGCCACCTCCAACGGCCAACGTGGCTGAAGTCAATACAGCGCAATCGAGTTTATCGAACAATGACATCTTCAGAATCGACGCCACATCAATCGGGGTAGCCTGCAAGAATACGGTATGACGGTCATGCCCGCCGATTCCGCGCGTGCTCCGTCTCTCGACCCAAAAGACAATGTTCGGTCCGTTCTCTTCCATTAAGAAGCGCAACTGGTTTTTCAACTCTCTGGCACGTCGGGAGAAGGCAAAAACCTCCTCCGACTTTTGAGATACCTGCTCCATCTCAGATTCAATCCACTGTAGCGAGTTCAACAATGCCGAATATTCTTCCCCATTTTCTTCTAGGAATTCGCGTCGATTTTCAAATGCGAATCTACCTTTTCCAGCAGGCAGGAGTGAGAAAAACAAGGCTGCATTATCACGCAGACTCCCGATCGATCCAGAAATTCCGGCCGAGTATATCCGATTGTGGGTTACTTCTTGTTCTACATCATGCGCTAGTTCATCCATGCGCGCGTTGCTAACGGACACCCCAAAATACTGTCCTGCTACATTTTCGATCTCGTGTGCTTCGTCGAAAATCACGGAACCAACGTCAGGCAAGATCCCGGCATCGTGCGAGCCGTCCCCAGCTCTCTTAATCACCAGGTCGGCAAAGAAAAGATGGTGGTTGACTATCACGATATCGCTTTCCGCAGCTTGCCGCCTCATCTCTGTAATAAAGCATTTGCCAAATTCGCTGCATTTTTGCCCCGTACAAGTGTCGGCCCTCGCGTCGAGCTTATGCCACAATGGACTGTTCTCGGACATCCCGGTCAATTCGTTCCGATCACCAGTCTGGGTGGTTTTCTCCCAACTGGAAACCTCCGAAAAGTGACTAATCTCCTCCAATCCACTCAATAGGGGCTTTGCGGTTAGATCGTAGAGCTTCTTGCGGCACAGATAATTGTTGCGGCCTTTCATGTAGCAAACGGAAAGCCGACGAGGCGCGCCCTCTCCTTCACCACCCGCTGCGCCAAACAGAGCCTGCTCAAGGAACGGGATGTCTTTGTAGAAAAGTTGTTCCTGCAGATTCTTCGTGCCCGTCGAGATGATCACCCGTTTACCCGAGCGGATCACGGGCAACAGGTAGGCCAGTGTCTTTCCCGTGCCGGTGCCAGCTTCCACAATCAGGTGCCGCTTTTCTTCCAGCGCCTGTTCGACCGCCTGCGCCATCTGCAACTGCCCGCGCCGGAATTCATATGCCGGATGCGTGTGCGCCAGCACTCCGCCCGGCGCGAAGAACTGATAGAGGGAAGCATCCTTTCCGCTGGGCGCGGAGCGCGCGGAGGGCGTAGAAGACGCGGACTGGGAACTTAAAGCCACGGGAGTCTCTATAATAAGGGTTCCTGGCTATCAGCACCGTTTGCCGCTCATTTTGACTCAACCCATTGACTCAACCCATTGACCCAGCCCACTTACAACTCGACCAGCACTCTCGCCACCACCGAAGCCGGCGTTCCCACGCTCGCCATCGTGGGCCGACCCAACGTAGGCAAGTCCACACTGTTCAACCGCATCGTTGGTTCGCGCCGTGCCATCGTCGGCGACGAGCCGGGTATCACGCGCGACCGCTTGTATGGTGACGCCGAGTGGCGCGGCCGTCGCATCCGCATCATCGACACTGGCGGCATCATTCCGGAAGACAAGGATTTCATTCCGTCGGAGATTTTCCGCCAGGCCCGGGTTGCATTTGACGAAGCCGCCGCCATCGTAATGGTTGTCGATGGCCGGACGGAAGTCGCAGCGCCGGATCTTGAACTGGTTCGCCTGTTGCGCAAGACAAATCGTCCGCTCTTCCTGGCGGTCAACAAGGCCGACACTGAAAAGCAGGCGCACATCGTGGATGAGTTCCATCGCCTCGGAATCAAGCAGATGTTTCCCATCTCCGCTGAGCACGGGCGCGGAATCGACGATCTGCTGGACGCTGTGTTTGAGATTCTGCCGGCAGTTAAAGATCTCAACACAGAGGACACAGAGGAAGAAACGCCTCAGGCAGAAGATGGGTCAGCCGAACCCGAACCTGAGCCCGTCTACGAAACCAAAGTTGCCATCATCGGCCATCCCAACGTGGGCAAGTCGACGTTGTTGAATTGCCTCACCGCATCCGATCGCGCCATCGTCTCGCCCATCCCCGGTACGACGCGCGACGCGGTCGACGAAATCGTCGAGCACAAAGGCCGGCGCTTCCGCTTCATCGACACCGCCGGCATCCGCCGGAAAGGCAAGACTCACCTGATGGCGGAAAAACTTTCTGTGGTGATGGCGCGCAAGCATCTCGAAGGCGCAGACATCGCCCTGCTGGTCATCGATGCCACCGAAGGCGTGAGCCAGCTCGACGCCGCCATCGCCGGCTACGCCCACGAAAGCGGGCGCTCAGTAATTATCGTCGTCAATAAATGGGATCTGATTGCCAGTGGCGCGCTACAGCCCGGCAGGCCGTCGAAGGCCATGCGCATGCGGGAAAGCAAACGTCCCGGCGATCGCGACGCCTACGAGGAGCGCCTGCGCTGGGATCTCAAATTCCTGAACTATGCTCCCATCGTCTTTATCTCGGCCCACACCGGCAAGGGCACTGAGAGGATCTTCCCGCTGCTCGAACAGGTCGCGACCGAGCGCCGCAAGCGCATTTCCACGTCAGCTATGAATCGCTTCATCGAGACCGTGGACTTCGAGCGCGCCTCCGTCCCCATGCGCTCGCGCGTGAAAATTCTCTACATGACGCAGGCTTCTGTCGCCCCGCCGACGTTCGTGCTCTTCACCAACCGCGCCGTGAAGCTGCACTTTTCCTATCAACGGTTTTTGGAGAATCAGATCCGGAAGGCTTTCGGATTCTTGGGGACGCCGATTTGGATCAAAAACAGGGCGAGAAATTAAAACGAATTGGCGCTGCCTGTCGTTTACTGGCCCGATAGCGACTCGACCACCCGCTGAACGCCTTCCACGACTCTTGACATCCGATCGAAATCTAATCGATTCGCTGTGTCGAGCGGAGTGTGGTAGTAGGGATATCGGAACAGAGCTGTATCCGTAACCATAATGGCTGGATAGTGCTCCTGCCAGAAGGACCATTGGTCCGACCATCCGATGCCGGGCCACTCGGCCGGAGCGGCGATGCCCTCTGACGGGAAGCTGGTCGACTCGCGAAATACACCAATGCTGCGTCGCACCAAGTCGCGCGATTCCGAATTGCCCACGAAACCCACAAAATCGCCACGGCTGGGATAGAAAAGTCCCAATAGCGCAGGGTATTTCTGACTTCCCGGAACATCAGAGTAGAACCCGAGCATCTCCAGCGAAATCATGGCTGAGACTCGAACATTCTCGCGTCGGAGTTGCCGCGCATACACCCTGCTCCCCATTCTGCTCGTTTGAAAGAATGGTGGCTCCTCGTTGACAAAGACCACGAAGCGTATATTCTTGCGGGGTTTGCTCCCCCGGAGTTGCCGTGCCAATTCCAGTAAGGCCGCGACCCCTGTGGCGTTATCGTCCGCACCCACAGTTCCGGCGACAGTGTCATAGTGCGCGCCCAAAATGACAGTCTCACCCGCACCCTCGCTTCCTGTGATGCTCACTTCAAGATTGCTTATTTCCTGACCCTCCACCCGATACGAACGCTCGGTGACTGAGTACCCTGCTTGCTGAAGGTTGCTGCGTAGATGGTTGACGATGGTTTGTAGGGACCCGGCTCGCCACACGTTTCTCTCCCCTACTGTTTGCGACAGGTACTTCACTTCGGTCGAGAGGCGACCTTCGATCTCCGACTCTGCACCGGAAAGCGGAGGCAACGGTTGCGCGTAAGACTTGAGCGGCATCTGAGTCATCCGCAAAATCCACACCAAGCCGGTGAGCAGCGCCAGAACCAAGGCAGTGGCGACCCATCGAAACCTCCAGTTCGGGCTATTTCGATTGCTGATCGATTCAAACATTCAGCGTCAGGCTACCACCTTCCACTGCTGTGCCATTTAAACAGAATCGGCCTACTCCCCCGCCACCGCCCGATCCATAGTCAGCAACCCCACCCTCTGCACGCCGGCATGATGCGCCACGTCGATCACGTCGGCCACGTACTGAAAGTCGACGTCATTGTCGCCTCGCACGAAGACCACTTTCTCCGCCCGCTTCAAATAAATTTCCGCGAGCCGCTGTTCCAAGTCTTCCCACCGCACTTCATCCTGATTGATCTTCACGGTCGGCGGCTGATTGTCTTTCATCCACACCACCTGAATGACGACCGTTCGCGGCTGTGCAAGGTTCTGGGTCTGCTTCTGATCCGGCTGCGGAATCTGGGCCGTCTCGCCCTGGTCTTTGTCCATCGACACTACGACCATGAAGACGATGATCAGCGTCAGCAGCACGTCGATCAGCGGCGTGACGTTGATCTCGGGACCGCGCGCACCTCGACCTGCCATGGAGAAAGACATTGAAAGCTCCTGCTCTTCTCTTTAGCACGCGCGTGTCTGCAACATCAGACACCTCAAGCTCTGTGGGAGTTCCCGCGCGCAGTCAATTCGACGAAAACGTGGGAAGATATACTTGACCATGGCACGCACGCCCCGCGGCACGATCCTCGCGCTTCTTGCCGCGATTGTTTGTGCCTTCGCACCGCTTGCCCTCGCACAAGATAATTACGAAATCCAGGTTTACGGCGCGGACACAGTAACTCCCCGCTCGACCATGGTAGAAATCCACTCTAACTTCACGGTTAACGGCAGCAAGACCGTTCAAGACGGAGTTCTTCCCACCAACCACGCCGAGCACGAGACGCTCGAAATCACGCAGGGAATCAACGACTGGGCGGAAGTAGGCTTTTATGTTTTCACCAGCGTTCAGTCGGATGGCGGATGGCAATGGGTGGGCGACCACATCCGCCCGCGCGTGCGCGTGCCGGAGAAATGGCACTGGCCTGTGGGCGTGAGTTTGTCGAATGAGATTGGCTACCAGCGCCGCGCGTTTTCTCCCGATACCTGGACGTGGGAAATCCGGCCCATCATCGACAAGAAGATTGGCCCGTGGTACCTGGCCTTCAATCCCGCGCTGGACCGCTCCTGGCACGGTCCCGGCGTGAAGCAAGGCGTGACGTTCTCTCCCAACGCGAAGGTCAGCTATGATTTCACCAAGAAAATTGCCGGCGGGCTGGAATATTACGCGGCTTACGGATCACTCGCCGGTTTCGACGCGCTCAAAGATCAGCAACAGCAGTTCTTTCCCTCAATTGACCTCAACTTCAGCCCGCAGTGGGAGTTCAATTTTGGTGTCGGCATCGGCACTACGCGTTCCACGGATCACTTGATCGTCAAATGCATCCTGGGCCGCCGCTTTTCCTGGCCGCGCGGACGCGACGCCAAACTGAGAAATCCGCCGCAGTGAGCCTATTTGCTCATCAAATCGGCTCGGGCGTGGGCGGCAATGGCGGAGGCTCATACGGCGGAGGCGCTCCCGCCGGAATCCGGGACGCTGCCGGTGCGGGGAAGAGCGCAGCGCTTAGCGCGGGATAACGCGACGCGAAGAAATAGATGGAATACGCCGGAAAGAACACGATTGCAGGCACGGAAATTAGCGCCGTCAGGAAAAAGAAAACGGCCAGCAACACGCATCCCGCCACCACCGCCAGTGTGATCGTGCCCGCAGTCCATCCCAGCCCCGCCGCTTTTCCGGCGAACACGGCCCCCACAGCCACTCCCGCCACCGGAACCAAAATGATCAGAACAAGAATCAGGCCCACAATGCCGAGGATGATCGACGCTCCGATCGCGAGCACGATTTTCATCCCCACGTAGCCCGCATAACCGGTCTTCTCTGCCTTCATCATCGGCCACAGCCGCCGCCAGCCTTCCATCGCTCCAACGTTTTCCAGCGCCATTTGGGGCACGACGAAGTCCTTGGTCAGCACAAAAATTACGGCCATCGCAATCAAGAAGAGAGCGATCACAAAAAACAGCGCGATGCCCGCCAGCACCAGCGCCGCCACGTGTTGTTTGGGATCGTTGAACCATCCTGCGGCGAAAGCAAAGCCCGCCGGGACTCCGACCAGCACGATCAGCACGCCAAAGGTCACCAGTGCATACGCCAGCTTCCAGAGGAAATAGCGCCACCCCGGCCCCTGCCGGCGGGCCCATCCCTCGCGGATGTGGCATTCCTTCGCCAACACGCTGTCGAACAGAATGAAACGCATGACGCTGCTGATGTACATAAACAAAATGCCCAGCACGAATGCGGCAAGAAGCAGCACGACAATCAGCCCGGCGAACAGCGCGGGATCAATCCCCGGCAAGCCTGATGTGCCGGTGTGCGGGGGCAACCTGAAGTTGCTGGGCCCGTTGCACCCACCGCCGGAACTGAGTTCCCCGGCCAGCAATCCCACCAGGGCAAGCCGAATCCATTGACCGAAGCGGAACGGCTGCGTCAGCTGCCGCTTGGTGTGCTCAAAGGCGGGAGAGATCGCGTCTACGGCGGAAAATGGCACAGCGCACCTCGTCAGACTGCGAATAACTTAGCAGAAAAGGTACTGCGAATGCCGTCAGGGATCAAATTAATTCGGAAGGCGGGAGGAAGGGCAGAAGGCAGAAGTAAGTCAGAATGCCGAAGTAGAAAACAATGTGCCCTTCACTTCTGCATTCTGACCTCTGACTTCTGCCTTTACTCGTAGCGCAGCGCTTCCACCGGATCCAGCTTCGAAGCCCGCATGGCCGGAACCATCCCGCTGATTACGCCCACCACCAGCAAGACAGCGCTTGAGATCACGACCGTCATCATGGAAATCCGCAGGTGAATGTCGCCCTGCCCAGAATCGTCTTCAAACAGCGGCCCCATCATCGGCAGCGTGCCCACCGCCCATGCGATGAGATACGAAAGCAAAACGCCGATCGCGCCGCCCAGCAGCATAATCAATAAAGTCTCCGCCAGGAATTGCAGCTTGATGTGGCGCTTGCGCGCGCCCAGCGCCCGCCGCAGTCCGATTTCGCGAATGCGTTCGTCCACCGAGACCAGCATGATATTCATCACGCCCACGCCGCCGATCCCCAGCGTCAAAGTGCCAACAAAAGCAAGCAGCACTTGCAGCCCAATAGTCAGCGCATCGATTACCGGACGGAACTCATCCCGGCCGAACATCTGGAAGGCTTTCGGATCAGTCGGCGAAAAGCCCTGCCGTGACGCCACCGCGGCCAGTACCTGCGCCATTGCCTTCTTTTCAAACTGCGGTGCGATTGGTTCGAACAGCATCACCGCGGCATAGCGTGTGTTCCACAAATCTCCGGCAGTCGAGTAGGGAATCCACGACGACTCATCGTCGCTGCTGAAATAATTGCTGAGCTGAATCTTGCGCGCCATCACTCCAACCACGGTGAAGCGGACTCCGCTGACGGTTACTGTTTCGCCCACGGCCGGTCTGCCGCTGAAGAGTTGCTCTTTGAGCCGCCCGCCTAAAAAGATGACGCGACGCCGCTCCAGTTCGTCGCCCGAATCGAGCCAGCGGCCCTCCGAGGGCACTTCGTTCCGCATCTCGCCGTATTCAGGACAAACTCCGCGCACCGGCGCCGTTCCCACCATGCGGTCGCCATACGCGATTCCCGGACGCCTCACGGTTTCGCGGCACACGTGCCGAACCAGGGGCGCGCTGGCCTTCACGATGTCCACGTCGGCCTGTTCGATGAGAACTTTCTTTCCTGCGCGCTGACCGCCTGGCTGCTCGCTGGTTTGCTGCGGCCAGCAAATCACCACACTCTTGCCGAACGCATCAAACCCATGCACCAGAACCCCGCGGAAACTGCTCCCATAAGCGATCAGCAGCGTCACCGTCGCAATCCCCCACACAATGCCCAGCATGGTGAGGAAGCTGCGCGTCAGGTTCCGCTTCAGCGCGATCCAGGCCTCGAGAATGATTTCGAATAACATTCGTGTCACTGTTTGCGGATGGGCGAAGGTTTCAAAGTTTCAAGGTTCCAATGACGAACACTCTCGTACCGATGTTGGCCCAAGCATCTTGAAACTCTTGAAACCCTTGAAAGTTGAAACCTGCTTCAGCCTCCCGCCTCATACCGCAGCGCCTCGATCGGATCAATGGATGCCGCTCTCCGCGCCGGATACAGCGCCGCCGCCACCGCGATCGTACCCAGCAAGCCGGCGGCAACCAGACCAGAAGTCCAGTCCGGAATCAGCCCTGCAAAAAAGTCCGGCATCGGAAGCAGGTTCACCAGCGCGCAAAATCCGAATGCAACTCCCAGGCCAATCGCGCCGCTCAACAACGCGATGATCAGAGCTTCAACGAAAAACTGCCGCAGAATCGTCGCCGCGGGAGCCCCCAGCGCTTTGCGCACACCAATTTCCCGCGTCCGCTCACGCACCGCTACCAGCATCACATTCATCACGCCGATGCCGCCCAGCAGCAGCGTCACAATCCCCACCGCACCCAGAAAATATTTCATGCCATCCGTCATCGTTTTGAAAGCCTGCGCTTCCTGTACCGTGTCCCAGATGGGGCAAGCTTCCTTGTCGCGGGGATCGTAGCGATGCATGCGCGCCAGCGCTACCCGCACTTCGTGTTTGCAGGCCTCATGCTGATCGACCGACTTGGGCGTAACCAGCAATTGATCGAAAGTAGTGGACGTTCCTGGAGGCCTGTCGGGAAAATCGCGCCGCATCGCGGCAAACGGAATGAATATCTTGTTCACGTCCCAGCCGTCATAGCTGGAATCCTGTTTCTTCTTCGCCATCACGCCGATCACAACGAAGGGGAAGTCATTCAGATAAACGTTGTCTCCCACCGGATTGCGCCCGGGAAACAATTGTTTGGACGCATCCGATCCCAGAAACGCGACCCGTCGCGCCTCGCGGATGTCGTCCCAGTCATAGAAGCGTCCCGAGCCCACATCGAGAGTGCGAATATAAGCAAACTGCGGGTACGAACCAGTCACGGTGAGTGCGGCGTTGTTGAAATTGCTGTGCGCGCGGACCGTGTCCTGCTCCAGCTCCGGAATGGCGTATTGGCAGTCTGGCGATTCGGCTTGCACCACCGGCAAGTCGTCATCTTCCCAGTGCACCTGCCGCCCGGCATGAGTTCCCCCGGCCTGCAGGCTGGTCCGGCCGTGGAAGACGATCATCACGTCCTTGCCAAGATTTCTAGCCTGCTCTTCCTGTCCCTTGCGCAGGCCCTCGCCCGCCGCCACCATCAAAACAATCGAAACGATCCCCCACGCGATGCCGAACATGGTGAGAAATGCTCGCAGCTTGTGGGCCCACAACGTCCGCACCACATCGTGGAAAAGATCTCGCAGGGTCATAGCGCTCAGTTGATTGGACGCGACCGGACAGGGAAAGTAAGCCCCCGCCCCGGTTATGTGCCTCGCTATGTGGATACGTAGGGGAGAGGTATATTGTTGCAGGAAAATGCGACCAAAACCGCTCTGCTGCTGGCATTTCTCCGGGCTCTCCGTGGTTGTGCTCCGCGCCCTTTGCGACTCAAGGTCTCCCAGCCATGAGCGCTGCACCAGCCCGTTCCATCCATTCATCAAACTGCCCCAAAGCAAGTTCGCACTGCAACCGGTGCCGCTCCTTCCGGTCTCGAATCTTCTTCTCCAGCGCCGGCAGAAGATCAAAAGTAATGTTTGCCGGCTGGAAGTTTTTCGAGTCCGAATGAGTGACATAATGGGTCAGCGATCCAAATGCGGACACCCGCGGAGGCGGCACAAGCTCAGTCCCGCGCACCAGCGCTGCCGCGTGTACCCCCGCTATCAATCCGGTTGCAATCGACTCCACATAGCCCTCTACGCCGCAAATCTGTCCCGCAAACAAGACTCGGGGATGTGCCTTCATCTGCAGCGTCTCGCGCAGCAACGCCGGCCCGTTGATATAGGTGTTGCGATGAATCTGTCCATAGCGCAGGAAGCGCGCATTCTCGAGCCCCGGAATCAGCCGCAACACGCGTGCCTGCTCGCCAAACTTCAAGTGATTCTGGAATCCCACCAGGTTGTAGGAGTCCGCCCGCAAGTTTTCCTGGCGCAACTGCACCACCGCATACGGCATCCGCCCGGTGCGCGGGTCCTTCAACCCTACGGGCTTCATCGGACCGAAGCGCAGTGTATCGCGCCCACGCTGCGCAATCTCTTCAATGGGGAGACAGCTCTCGAAGTAGTTCAACTTCTCCCAATCGCGCTCTTCCACCGACTGCGCCGCCAAAAGCGCATCGTAAAATCGGCCATAATCTTCAGCGGTCATCGGACAGTTGATGTAGTCCGCCGACCCCTTGTCATACCGCGCCGCCATATACACACGCGACATATCAATCGAATCCGCCTCGACAATCGGGCTGATCGAATCATAAAAATACAAATGTGGATTGTGTGGGACCGGATCGTGTGGAGCGACTCCCTTCGGCAGGCTCAGGGGAGGCTCTGCCCGATCAGGTCTTGAGTCTTCTTCCACTGCACTCAGCCGCGAGATTTCCCCCGCCAGCGCCTCTGAAGTCAAAGGCCCAGTAGCAATGACTGTGATCTGCGGTCCTGCTTCCTCAACGGAAGTCACTTCTTCCCGCTGAATCGCAATCCGCCCTTCGTGGGAAATCGCCTCCGTCACCCTCGCCGCAAACGTCACCCGATCCACCGCCAGCGCATGTCCCGCCGGAACCGCGCACTCCCGGGCAATGTGCAACAGCAATGATCCCGCGCGCCGCATTTCTTCCTTCAACAGCCACGGAGCCGTATTTTCGCTGTCCGACTTGAGCGAATTCGAGCACACCAGTTCCGCGAAATCGGCCGTCTGGTGCGCCGGCGTGGACCGCACCGGACGCATCTCAAACAAATCCACCTCCACACCCCGCCGCGCACACTGCCACGCCGCCTCCGACCCGGCCAATCCGGCGCCGATAATCCTGACCGCAGCTCCCATTATTTGTGACTCCGTCCCCGCGTTTCAGTGGAGGATCGGCGTAGCGTCGGTTGCAACGCAGATCCAGCGCTCGCCTTTGTACACCCACGTATCGATAAAGCGTTCCCGCCGCACATAAGATTTCCCGCCCTCCACCCCCTTTGCCCGAAAAACTCCAGTGGCAATCGCCGTATTCCCAAACACATGCACCGACATCGACTCCGGAGCCACCTGCTGCTCCTGGGAACCGGCTTGCGTGCCCGACGGCTTCACGCTCGCCAAAAACTCCGCCTTGGTTTGCACCGAGCCGTCATCGTTCACCAGCACAATGCCGTTGTCGAGAAGCGCATCCAGCGCTTTTGCGTCTCCTGCCTTGTACGCTTGGTTCCACGCGCCTTCCAAGGCCGCAATTCTCGACTTGGTAGCGGACTCGGATGCGTCTTGCCCTGAAACAAGCAAGGCCGTTGCGCACAACCACACCGCCAAAAAGCTCGCAGATTTCATATTGCCCGTCCTCCGGTCGACTTCGTTCATTTGCAACCCGAACTTGCACTTACGATGCCTTCTCCGCCAGCCGCCGCAGTGCGTCGTCCCTCAACAGCACCGGCCGCCATTGGTCGCGGAACTCCGCTCCCAAAGACCTGTAAAACTCAATCGCCTTCTCATTCCAGTCAAGCACTTCCCAGTGAACTCCGTAACAATTTTCCTGCGCTGCTATCCGCGCGACAGACGCCAGCAGCGCCTTCCCAATCCCTTTGCCGCGAAACTGCTCGCGCACAAAAAGATCCTCCAGAAACAATCCCCGCCCCGCCCAGGTCGAGTAGTACTCAAAGAAGAGGGCGTAGCCGGCAGGCTGCCCGTCCCGCTCCGCCAGCAGCGCGCGAAATTTTGGATTGGGACCGAATCCATCCCGCGCGAGATCCTCCTCCTTGATCACGCACAGGTGCAGTTCGTGTTCAAACTCGGCCAGTTCGTGGATCAAGCTCCGCAAGAGCGGCGCATCATCAATTGTCGCAGGACGAATCAGGACCATCAGAAGAAAGAATACATCAGTAGCAGATCGGGACCTTGGCTGCAATCGCCATCATGCAGTCCCTCCGCTCACTTCGATACGGGTACGGCGGCGGCCGCGACCAACGTCCAACGCCCCTTCTTGTACACCCAGGTATCGACAAAGCGCCAACGCTTCAGCAAGGACTTCCCGTCTTTCACACCGGTTTCAACGTAGGTCCCAATCACGATGGCAGTGCCTCCAAATGTACGCACCGAGGCGCCTTCCATTGCGATCTGCTGCCGCTGTGGGTTTGCTGACCTTACGCGCAACAAGTAATCTCCCTTCGTCATCAACCCGCCATATTCGATGTACACCAGAGCATTATCGAAGATCAGGTCAAGGGCACGGTTGTCATTGCGCGATTGCGCCTCAAGCCACTCGTGTTCCAGAGTTAGAACCGCCGTTGCAGCGTCGCCGCCGGCAGCCTCCTGAGCGGAAGCCGCCGCTCGTGACATTACGCAGGCCAGGACCAACAACAGCCCTATTCTTTTCATAAGACTTGATCGCTGTCGCCGATCTCGGCTGCAAGCGCGCGAGACTCGCCCACGCTCACTGCCCGACTCGTGTTACCAGCCCCGCAATCGAGACCCACTGTCCACTTTTGTAAAACCATGTGTCCACAAATCGCTCTCGTTGCGCGAACGGCTTCCCGCGATCCACTCCCTTTATCAGAAAAACGCCGGTAACGATCGCCGTATTGCCGTGCAAGCGCACCGCCATCGATTCCGTCAGGAACTGCAGCGCCGTGGATGTACTCACCTCCGCCAACACATCCGCTTTGGTCTGCAATTTGCCGTCCGAGTCGACGTTGACAAATGCGTCGTCAAGAATCCTCTCCAGCGCCTTTGGGTCTTTGCTCACGTAGGCCTGGCTCCACATACGCTCCATCGCAAGGATCTTCGCTTCCACGTCCGAATCAGAATCCCCGGATGCGCGGCCTGACGAAATCCCCGCGCAAGCTAATAGCGCAACCAACATAAACGCTCGCACGGCAGACACCTCTTACTCCTTCTATCGTCCACCGGTGTTCTTTTCTTGAGGACGTGCTCTCGCTCCTCTGCACAAACCTAGCCAATCTGCGAAGATGAAAGACTGAAGACGAAGACGAAGAAGGTCCGTTCACCTGATCTCGGAGGACTCGATGGCACGAATCAGCTTGATCTCCCCGGAAACTGCCCCTCCTGAAGTGCGCGAGATTTACGAAACCACGCTGCGTGGCAAGCCCGGCAACGTACAGAAAGCACTCGCTCATCGTCCCGAGATGCTTAAGAATTTTCTAAGCTTCTACGCGAGCGTGGGACGCTCCCTCGACCGCAAGCTTTATGAGCTGATTTACCTCCGCGTGTCCTTCATCAATGGATGTCACTATTGCACGCAGCATCACGTCGCATCGTCAAAGAGAGTCGGGCTCGCGGCGGAAGACTGGGCGGGGCTCAAGGCAGGGAACTACTCGGGCTATGGCGAGAAAGAGCGGGCAGCGCTCATCTACGTTGAGAAGTTGACCCGCGCTCCCCACGAAATCACAGAAGACGACTTCAATGAGCTGAAGAAACAGTTTTCCGAATCCCAAATTGTGGACATCCACATGCTCGCAGGACTAGCAAACCTTACCAACCGCCTTACCGATCCGCTCGGTCTGGAATTGGAATTTCCGGAAGAAAAGATCTAAAGCTTGCCACGGATGCACTCGGACTTTCACGGATAAGACCAAGATTTTGTTTTATCCGCGTTTATCCGTGGCTGAGAAGTTAGAGAATTTCGCGCGCATCGCCGACGCGCCGCGTCACACGCTCGCGATCCAGGTACTCCAGCAATGGGATCGCATACTTGCGGGTCACTCCCGTCAACTCTTTGAACTTCGCGACATCAATCTTTGCCGACTTCACTTTGTAGCCCGCCATCTGCCGTCGCAACTCTTCGAGAGCGCTGCGATGAAAGACCAGGTCGTCGGAAACCTTGACCAGTATCTTCTCCCGCAGTAACAAAGTAACGATCTTCTGCGCCCTGGTTTTGTCGACTTTGAGTCCGGCAAGCACGTCCTGCAGCGCGGGAACCTTCAGTCCCGCCGAGGCGAATGCGTCTTCGATCTTCGTTTTCGATTCGGCCTCTTCATCTTTCATCACCACGCCGAGCCCCGGAAGCCGTACCTGGTCCCCGATGATTTCGATCTTCTTGTCCCGGATCAGCATGGCCGCAACCGACTCGAAGACTTCCGGCGTCGCGTCCACCTGCGCCCGCAATTCTTCCTTGCTGATGCCGCCCACCAGGGGATTTTTCTTATGGAAGTCCGCAGTGGTGATCACGACGTGCAACTTTAGTGCTTCGAGCGCAGGCGCATATATGAATCGGTTCCCGGCCCGCACCGCTGTGCCCGACCTCACCGCTGGAGCCAGGTTCGCTTCGATGATGTTCCTCGTCCAACCAGTTTCGGCGACCAGACGAGAGATAGAAATTCCCTCGTGTTGCCGCCGCGCGATTCGTGCGCGCACTATCGCTTCCGCATCGCCGGAAGCCAGAATTTCCAGAAAGGTGCGGTCCGCCCGAATGCCCAGCATCGGCGCCGCGTTCAGCACAACTCCCCCGCCAATCGTCACCACCGGCGAAAATTGCCGGATGATGAACCGGTCGCCGGGCAGGAGCAGCGCCGCTTCCGGCAGTTTGAGTTGCACAAACGCCTCGTGCCCCGGCAGAAGTTCTGGGCGTTCCGGCCTGGAGCCCGGGTGCCCCACCTTCAGTTTCTTTGCATGGGTGGGATCCAGTTCCTTCCGCTCGTTCAGCACGATTTCCGCAACAGTCTCCATCGTGTGCGAGTGAAAGTGCACTCGCGCACGGTCTTTCAGCGAATGCGGCGCTGACGCTAACAGGCGCAACCGCACATCTGCGCGCCGCGTTGCCTCGAACGTCGCCGCAGGCGCCAAAGTCATCCCCCGCGACAAGTTTTCCGTGCTCGCCCCCGCCAGGTTCAACGCCGTCCGTTGTCCCGCGACGGCTGCCTCGGCCGTTTGCCCATGGACCTGCGTTCCGCGCACGCGCACGCGCCGTCCCGTCGGAAAAACTTCCAGCTCTTCCTCGCGGCGGATCGTCCCCGCGACCAGCGTCCCCGTCACCACTGTCCCGAAACCTTTCATCGTGAACACGCGGTCAATCGGAAGCCGCGAGATCGCTTGCGAATCTCGTGGCTGCACCTCGGCCGCCGCTGCAACCATCGCCCTTTTCAAGTCCTCCAGTCCCGCCCCAGTCAAGGAACTCACTGCGACGATGGATTTTGGATTATCCAGGAATGTCCCACGGAGAAACTCTTCCACCTCCAGCCGAACCACGCCGAGCGTCTCCGCATCCACCGCATCCGATTTGGTCAGCACGGTGATGCCTCGCTCCACACCCAATAGTTGCAGGATGTCGAAGTGCTCCCGCGTCTGCGGTTTGATCGCTTCATCCGCCGCGATTACCAGCAGCACCAGATCAATGCCGCCCACGCCCGCCAGCATGTTGCGCACAAAACGCTCATGCCCGGGAACGTCGACAAAGCCCAGCTGCAGCGTCTCGCCGTTTGCGACGGGAATATCCATGTGCGCGAAGCCCAGGTCAATGGTGATGCCACGCCGCTTCTCTTCTTCAAGCCGGTCCGCATCAATCCCAGTCAGGGCCTTCACCAGAGCGGTCTTGCCGTGGTCGATATGACCCGCCGTTCCCACGATGATCGATTTCATCTGGCTGGCATCTTACCGGAAAGGACCCTGGGATTGGAAAGGCCGCGCTTCGGCGGGTTGTCAATCTTTTCAATAGCTTCTGGATAATATCAACAAGTTACAAAAACTTTCAACGACTTGCGGGGAATTTCGTATTAGAGACGATCTAAGGGTCCCCGGACACGCGAGGCGACCTCTGGCTTGGTCCGAGGCCTCGAATGCGCTCACAGGCTGCCTGTATGCATTCCAGAGGCATCCTGCACGAGGCTGCAAGCGTAAAAGTGGCGGATCGGCGTGCAGGGTCTTCACCTGTTTTCAACAGGTTGCAACCTCCGTGATGAAAACAAAGGACATTGCGCGGTAGTTAAAAGTGGCCATCTTAGAGTCTTTGAGTGGTTTCAATAGCTTGCAGATAAGTGATTGAAAACAGGCAGTGTCTAACAGATTGTCTAAAGCCTAGCCAAGTCTTACTCTTTCCCTGCATGGCCACGCGCGCCGCGTTGGGATTCAGGCTGCACACAGGTTGGGCGGCTCTGGTTGCAGTCACGGGAGAACCTGACAGACTCGAGGTGCTACTTCGTCGCCGCCTCGAGTTGTTGCCGCCTGATAATTCTGTCCCCCGCTTTGTCTATCACGAAGCCTCGAGGATGCCGGCATCGGAGACGGTGCAGTTGATCCGGCGAGCCGAGGCGGCATCCCGGGAGACAACCTTGGCCGCCGTCACCGATGCACTCAATCATCTGTGTTCAATGGATCTTTCGGTTGGGGCAGCCGGAATCGCATCCGGTTCAAGGCCAATCTCCAAGGACCTTCCGACGGTTCTTGGTTCCCATCCCATGATCCATACCGCGGAAGGTGTCTTGTTTCAGGTGGCAGTCGTCTCCGCGTGCGAGGGTTGCGGATTGGCCGTCATTTCAGCACGCGAGAGGGAAGTCTGGCTCCACGCAGCCACGGCTTGGGGCTTGAGGGAAGCAGCACTGCGCGCGAAGGTAGATGGCCTGCGGAAATCCGTGGGCGCCCCATGGACCGCCGACCAGAAGACAGCCACGGCTTTCGCTTTGCTCGCGCTTCGGCACGATGCTTGACGCGGATTGGGGGCCAAATTCCCAGCCAAGAAGGGCGATGATAGCCCTACCCAGCCGCCCCGCTTAAATGCGACAATAGGTTTCCCCATGATCACCTCCATGACCTCTGCCTTTTCGCCGGAGACCATACGGCAGCACGGCCTCACTTCTGACGAATACGAAAAGATCAAGCAACTCCTCGGTGATCGCGAGCCCACGCTCACCGAACTCGGAATCTTTAGCGTGATGTGGAGCGAGCACTGTTCCTACAAATCTTCGCGCGTACACCTGAAGCGCCTGCCCACGCGCAGCAAGCGGGTGCTGCAAGGGCCGGGAGAGAACGCGGGCATCATCGACATCGGCGACGGATGGGCTTGCGCCTTCAAGATCGAGTCCCACAATCATCCGAGCTTCATCGAGCCGTTCCAGGGCGCAACCACCGGGGTTGGCGGAATTCTGCGGGACATCTTCACCATGGGCGCCAGACCGGTTGCGGTGATGGACTCGCTGAGATTTGGCCCGATCGAGCAGGGCAAGACACATGTGGAGACAGCCGCCTCGGAAGTCCTGCCTGGGCAAAGCCCGGCAAACCAGACTACTGGATCCGCGGCGACCGAGAGCGAGATCCATCGCAACCACTCCATCCTCGAAGGCGTGATCAGCGGTGTCGCTTCCTACGGCAACTGCTTCGGCGTTCCCAACCTGGGGGGCGAGACGAAGTTCGAGCCCTGCTACTCGGGTAATCCGCTGGTGAACGCATTCGCTATGGGCCTCGTCCGCAAAGACGAGATTTTTTACGCGCGTGCGGCTGGCGAAGGCAATCCGGTGATTTACGTCGGCGCCAAGACTGGGCGCGACGGCATTCACGGCGCCACCATGGCCAGCGAAGAATTCAGCGAGGCGTCCGAAGCGAAACGTCCGAATGTGCAGGTCGGAGATCCATTCCTGGAGAAGTTGCTACTGGAAGCCTGCCTCGAAGCCATGCAGATCGGCGCCGGCGCTGTTATTGGCATTCAGGATATGGGAGCTGCGGGTCTTACCTGTTCGACCTGCGAGATGGGCGGGCGCGGAAGCGTTGGAATTGAGATTGAACTCGACCGCGTACCGCAGAGAGAAACTGGCATGAGCGCTTACGAAATCATGCTGAGCGAGTCGCAGGAGCGCATGCTGCTGGTGGCGGAAAAAGGCCGCGAGCAGGAAGTCTTCCGGGTTTTTGAAAAGTGGGGACTGGATGCGGTGGAAGTCGGCAAAGTCACGACGGATAACAAGTTGCGCGTGCTGCAACACGGCGAAGTTGTCGCCGAGATTCCGAATCACGCTCTGACGGACGACGCTCCGGTGTACAAACGTCCACTGGCGCGCTGGGAGCCTCCTGTTCCGCGCGAGATGCCGGAGGAGATCAAGCTTGACGGCGCAAGCGATCTCACGCAGAGGTTGCGTCAGCTTCTCGCGAGTTCAAATATCTGCGGCAAGCGCTGGGTTTGGCAGCAGTACGATCACATGGTGCAGACCAATACGGTCGAAGCGCCGGGAGCGGGCGATGCGGGCGTGATTCGCATCAAGAATCCAAATCCTGACTCGCCGCAGCGCGGGCTGGCGATGGCGCTCGATGGCAACAGCCGCTGGTGCTATCTCGATCCGCGGCTGGGTGCGATGCATGCGGTCGCCGAAGCGGCGCGCAAGGTGGCGTGTTCGGGCGCAACCCCTGTAGGCGCAACCAATTGCCTTAACTTCGGCAATCCCGAGAAGCCGCACATCATGTGGCAGTTTTCGCAGACCATCGATGGCATCACCAAAGCGTGCGAAGAGTTGGAAATTCCCATCACCGGCGGCAACGTCAGCTTTTACAACGAGACGCTCGGCGAAGGCATTTATCCTACGCCGGTTTTGGGAGTTGTTGGAATCCTGGACGACGTGCGCAAGACTGCGAAGATGCATTTCGTTTCGACCGGACGCACGATCGTGCTATTGCGCGCGGGCGAGGCAGCCGATATCACCGATGTGGAGAGCGAGTTCGGGTCGTCGGAATACGCGAAGGAAATTCTGGGCGCGCTGTGGGGATATCCTCCGGAACTCGATCTGGAGAAAGAAGCTGCGTTGCAGAAAATGGTCATCGAATTGATTCAGCAGGGCTTGGTGGATTCCGTACATGACTGCGCGGATGGCGGATTGGCGGTCGCTCTGGCTGAGAAGGCATTTGCGAAAGGCGTGGGTGCGCGCGTGAATCTGGCGTCGAATGGGCTTCCGGAGGAGTATGTGCTGTTTGGAGAAGACGCGAGCCGTATCGTGCTGTCCTGCGACCCGGAGAGCGTTTCGCGAATCCAACAGATCGCGGAAAAATACGGAATCGCTACGGATGTGGTGGGAGAGACCATTCCGGAACGGTTCGAGATTTCGCTGGACGGGCAGGTTTGTGTTTCCTCTACAGTTTCGGAGTTGAACCAGGCTTACGAATCTGCGTTGGAGTCTGTTTTGCGGACCGATCCCGAGTTGGTGGCGGCGGATTGAAAGCTTTGGATCGCGGAGGACGAGGAGCACGCTCGCGGAGCACGCGGAAGAAATCTGGGCTAAGGGCTAATTGCTAAATGCATACTTCCGATAAATTTCACGACGAGTGCGGAGTGGTGGCGATCTTCGCTCATCCTGAGGCGGAGAAACTCGCTTATCTCGGCCTGCATGCGTTGCAGCATCGTGGGCAGGAGTCGGCAGGGATTGTTACTTCCGATGGCCTGACTTCCCGCGTCCACAAGGCGATGGGCACGGTTGCCGATATCTTCACCGAAGAAGTGCTATCGAAGATACGCGGCACCCTGGCCATCGGACATACCCGGTACTCAACGGCGGGTGATTCAGCGCTGCTGAACGCGCAGCCGATCCTGGTGCAGTCGAATAAGGGCTCGATTGCGGTGGCGCACAACGGCAATCTGGTAAACGCGGCGGACGTTCGAGCCCGACTGGAGCGGCAGGGGTCGATTTTTCAGACCAACAGCGATACCGAAGTGATCGTCCACCTGATTGCGCTTTCGCGGGAGCACACTTTGCCGGAGGCAATCGCCGACGCGCTTCGCAAGGTGGAAGGCGCCTTTTCGCTGGTGCTGATGAGTCCGGACCGGATCATCGCGGCGCGCGATCCGCGCGGCTTCCGTCCGCTAGCCATGGGGCGCATTCCAGCGCTGGAGGGACAGAAGCGCGACACCATCGTCTTCGCTTCGGAAACTTGCGCCTTCGATTTGATCGGAGCGGACTACGAGCGCGATGTGAAGCCCGGCGAGTTGATTGTGGTTGGGCCGGAGGGTATTACCTCAAGTTTTTATTCAACGGGCGCACCGCAGTCGAGTTGCATTTTCGAGCACGTTTACTTTTCGCGGCCCGATAGCGTGGTGTTTGGCCGCGCAGTGCAGGCCAGCCGCGAAGAACTGGGACGGCAACTGGCGCGCGAAGCGCCGGTGGAAGCCGACCTTGTGGTCCCCGTGCCGGATTCGGGCGTTACCGCGGCTGTGGGTTACGCGGCCGAGAGCGGAATTCCGTTTCGCTTTGGTTTAATCCGTAATCACTACGTGGGGCGCACATTTATCGAGCCGAGTCAGAGCGTGCGCGATTTCGGCGTGAAGCTGAAGCTGAATCCCGTGCGCTCCCTGCTGGAAGGGAAGCGTGTCGTCCTGATTGATGATTCGATTGTGCGCGGTACCACCAGCCGCAAGATTGTCCGCATGATTCGGAGCGCCGGGGCGAAGGAAGTGCACATGCGCATTTCGTGCCCGCCAACGATTTCGCCGTGCTACTACGGCGTGGACACGCCTTCGAAGAGTCAACTGATCGCTGCCAATAAGACAGTCGACGAGATTCGCGAGTATATTCGCGCGGACTCGCTGGCCTACCTCTCGTTGGACGGGCTGAAGAAAGCGTGCGGTGAGGGCGAGAAGACTTCCTACTGCTCGGCTTGCTACACCGGCAAGTATCCTACGAACATCGTCGATGTGGATGAGATTCAGCCGGCATCGATCCAGACTTAGCTTGATCCCTTTTATTTCTGCGCTTGCACAACGCGCGGAATCGATTGCAAATCCGGACGGATCAGAACGTTTCTCCAATCCCGCAGCATGCGTAGTACTTCTTCTGCAATCGTCCCACTGACTTCCATGACCAGCCAGCCGCCGGGCTTGAGCGCGGTGCGGGCTTGCGGGATCAGACGCACGATCACTTCAACCCCGGTTGGCCCGGCAAAGACAGCACTGCGCGGCTCGAACTTGCGGACTTCGAGTTGAACGGAGTCTGTTTCGGACTCGCCTACATAGGGCGGGTTGGAGACGATGAAGTCGAAAGAGTTGCCCTTAAATCCTGGTTCAAGTCCCGCGAGCAGGTCGGCTTCGCGGAATTTAATTCTGGATTTGAGTTGGTGGCGGGCGGCATTGGCGCGCGCCACCTCGAGCGCCGCGGCAGAGATGTCGGTGGCGTGGATTTCGGCTCGGGGCAATTCTTTGGCTAGTGCCAGCGCGATACAGCCGGAGCCGGTGCCTACGTCAATGATGCGAAAAGGGATTGTGTTTTGCCCGCCAGGCTTCTCCACTCCAGCAAGTTCCAGCACGGTTTCGATCACGTGCTCGGTCTCGGGGCGCGGGATCAGCACCGCAGGGGTAACGATGAGATCCATTCCCCAGAATTCCTGATGGCCGGTGATGTATTGCGCGGGGACGCCGCGGGCGCGCTCGGAGAGCGCCTGGTCATAGCGACGTTGTTCATCGGCGCTGAGCTCCCGCTCCGGATGCGCGAAAAAATAGGCTCGGTCGCAGTTGAGCGTGAACATCAAGAGGCGTTCGGCATTCATGCGCGGGGAAGGAACGTTATTTGCGGTAAGCCGAGTGACCGCGCTGGCGAGAGCATCCTTGAGTTGCACCGAACCATTTCACCACAGACAACGCTCGAGACGCAGGAAACGGCGACTCCGAAACCTGCTAAGCCGCCGCGCGCGGGTTCAGGCGCGCGAATTCAGCATTAAGTACGGTGGCGAATGCCACCCATGCGGCGTAGAATAAATGCATTGGCGGCGGCACGGTCGACCCTTCGCGCCGCATTGATATAGGTCCAAATCGTCCCCTCGAGCGCGATGATGTCAGCCAGCGCCACCAGAGGACGGTGTTCCCCGAAAAATAGCTTCGACCATTTGCCATTGGCCGCAAGTTGCGACGTCCAGAGGCGCAGTGCAGCGTTGCGCTGCCGCGAACGAGCGGCGCTCCACACTTCCATCCGGACCAGGCCATCAAAGCGTAAAGCGAAGTCCACACCACAGGAAAGACTTCGTTCGGCGGCGTGAAAGTGCGTTTGTTAAGCGAGCGATACCAAGTATCGTGGCTTCCATTGCGGCTGTAGCGAGCTCCATACCAGGCGGCGCCGGCCGTTGTCAGGCCAAAGCCTGCGAGAGCAAGTAACGAGCGGGTATGTTTCATAGGGCAGGGCGGCATGATGAGGGTAGTGCGGGATCGGCCCATGGGGTTGTTTCTTGCCAGGATCACACTAGTCTCAGCCCAAATCCGTCGCTGAACATTTTCTCCTGCTCATCGAACCACTTTCCCGGAAATTTTATTTCAAGTGTGTAGTCTGTGGGCGGGTGATTCGACGCAGCTAGTTTTAAGGCGAGCCGGTAGGTGCCGGGCTCAAGCAAATAAGAGAGCGAATTAGCTTTCACCTCCAGATCCAGAGCAAGCACTCCATCTCCTGCCGCACCACCCGGTAACTGCTCGCCAGTTTCCCCGCTCCTGCTGGGGTCTGCGATGTGCCCGAGGTCGCAAAACCTGGGCGGCATTCCTGGCAGCAACATCGGCAGAGTCGGGTTATCGGTGTGCGTCCATAACAAATTCATCGGACTGAATCGGTCAACGACCTGATAGGTTCCATCCTGTTTGAGGCGCTCGGCAGAAGCCACATAGAGCTGCAGCTCACGTGCGGGCGCGTTGCCCTTATTTGTTATCTCGAGCCGGAAGAAATAAACGTCGACGTTGGGCCGTCCTCCAGTCATCTCCCAGATGAATTTTTCAGCCGCCGGACGGCCAACCCTCGCATTCAGTGTGAGCCTTGGTCGAAAAACCCTCCGTCTGAACCACTCCTGAAAAATCGCGATCAGAGCGACCGCGACGGTGCCGATTGCCGCCAACCATTCGGCTGCGGCGTGGCCCCAAGTCGGTGGATCAACTATCGACATCGCCGTCGATTGTCCCGCTAATTCGAGTTGCTGGCAATAAGATTCTGAGTTGCCGGGAAGTATCAGGGAGACTGCCGTGTCTTGGCCGGCGGACAGGCGGGGCGGCTATCCCTAGACGAATTCTGACGCTGAGTTTTCAAACCGTTGCGGTCGCTTCCTGCTTCAATTTTTCTGCCTGATAGTGCGTGGTCAGCGCCTCGATCAGCGGTTGGAGCTTGCCATCCATCACGGCTTCGAGTTGGTGGATGGTGAATCCGATGCGGTGGTCGGTGAGGCGGTTCTGCGGAAAGTTGTAGGTGCGAATTTTCTCGCTGCGGTCGCCGGAGCCAACCATGGCCTTGCGCTCTTTGGCCAACGCCTGCTGCTGTTTCTCCATCTCGATTTCGTAGAGGCGGGAGCGCAGTACGCGCATACCTTTCTCGCGGTTCTTGATCTGCGATTTCTCATCCTGGCAACTCACGACCGTGTTGGTGGGAATGTGCGTGATGCGGACGGCGGAATACGTCGTGTTCACTGACTGGCCGCCCGGGCCGGAGGAACAGAAAGTATCGATGCGCAGGTCTTTGGCTTCGATTTTGATGTCGACGTCTTCGGCTTCGGGCAGCACTGCGACCGTGACGGCGGAGGTGTGGACGCGTCCCTGCTGTTCGGTGGCGGGCACGCGCTGCACGCGATGCACGCCGCTCTCGTACTTAAGTTGCGAGAAGACTCGGTGGCCTTCGATGATCGCGATCACTTCTTTCAAACCGCCAGCCGACGATTCCGAAGAGGAGAGCACTTCGACCTTCCAGCGCTGCGTCTCCGCATAGCGAGTGTACATGCGGAAGATTTCCGCTGCGAAGAGCGTGGCTTCGTCTCCTCCGGTGCCGGCGCGGATTTCGAGGATGATGTTTTTCTCGTCGTTGGGGTCCTTGGGCAGCAGCAGGACTTTCAACTCCTCTTCGATGGCAGCGACACGCGGCTCCAGCTTGTTGAGTTCTTCCTGAGCGTAGGCGCGCATCTCAGGATCTTTTTCTTCGGCGAGCATGGCCTTACTCTCGGCGATGCCACGCGTCAGGTCTTTGAACTCACGGTACTTCTCGACCACGGGTGCGATTTCAGAGTGCGCCTTGGCAGTCTTCTGGTATCTAGAAGAGTCATTGACAATATCGGGCGAGGCTAACGCCTGAGTCAGCTCTTCGTAGCGATTTTCAATTTGCTCTAAGCGTTCAAACATCGGAATCTTTCGTAGAGACGAAGCTCGCTACGTCTCGGTTCGCCGGACCCGTTCGTGCGCGGGGCTAGACGTAACAGGTTACGTCTTTACAGCATTTTAGTGATAGTGGGATGGGAAGAGAAAAAATATTCGCGGCGGGGCCGCTAGGCAATCACGAGCTCGCCGCCGTGCTCTTTTTCAAGTTCCATGGCATGGTCGAGGGCGACTATGGCGCACTGGGCTTGCTCATCCGACGGAGGCTTGGTCGTAATCCGCTGGAGCCAGAGGCCGGGGGCAGTCATCAGGGCGAAGAGCGATCCGCGGTGTTTGGCGGCAAAGCGGATGATTTCGTAGGACACGCCGGCGATCACGGGAAGCAAGACGATGCGCGAGGCGAAGCGCGCCCAGAACGTGATGAACGGAACCAGCATGTAGAAGCCGATGGAGATCAGCATCACAGTCATCAGAAAGCTGGTGCCGCAGCGGGGATGGAACGTCGAATATTTCTGCACGGCTGCGGTTTCGAGCGGGTCGCCGTTTTCGAAGGCGAATACGGTTTTGTGCTCGGCGCCGTGATACTCGTAGACGCGGCGAATGTCGGGGAAGAGCGAAACTCCCCAGATGAACAGCAGGAACAAAATCAGGCGCACCGCCCCGTCGACGAGGTTGAACATGATCTGGCCGCCGAGGGCCGGATTGGCCTTCTTGAGTTCTGTGGCCGCCAGCAACGGCAGGTACTTGTACATGAAGATGAAGAAGGCGAGGGAGAGGATCACGTTGCCTGCGGCCAGCCATCCGCTGATGGTGGCGGCTTTTTCGCGGGATTTCGTTTTGTCTGATTCTGACGTGGCGGCGTTCGTATTAGGTTCCACTTCGCTTCGCTTCAGCGGGACAGCCGAGGCGGCTGTCTCCGCATGGACATTGCCGGCTTCCACATTAGACTTGCCGTCGTTTTGCATGACCTCTTCGATGGCTACGTTGGCGGAGAAGCGCAGGGCGCGGTAGCCCAGGGACATGGCGTAACCCAAGGTCATGACTCCGCGGACGATGGGCCAAGCCATCCATTTATGCGTTTCTGACGGACGCGCGAGCGCCTCGCTCATGGTGACCACTTCGCCCGAAGGTTTCCGGCAGGCGATTGCCCAGGCGTGTGGCGAACGCATCATTACACCTTCGAGAACAGCCTGTCCGCCGACGAGAGTTTCCTCGCCACTCTCAAGCGCGGGCAAGAGCTGCACCGCTACCAGGAAACGCACGAAATTTCGCAGAGAACGCACAGGGGTTAGATGCTCCAGACGCGGGAAAGCACCGCATCTAAGGGTACCACAGAGAGGGCGTTCCTACGCTGCCTGGGACGGGCTTTGATTCGATTCCGGGTCTTGCCTGATAACAACATTATCTCTTTGGGGCACAACGTCTTGCGGGGAGTGTTGCCAGGTAAAAGACCAGAATGGCCGTCCATCCGGCTGAACGTATCGCTGGCAGCGGCCGAGCTTTGGCGGCTCAGGAATTACGGGAACGATCTCCGGTTCGATTCCACGGTCTCGAAGAACCTTGAAGCACAATTCCCGGATGCGACTATCTATGCGACGGAGCGGCACAGGCCGCATGTTGCCGGAGCTGTGGCTGTGAATTCCATACTGTCTTTTCCCTATTTTATTGACGTAAGTTTCGGAGCATGGGCGATTCTGGCGATCCTTCCGCTATGCTGCAATCATAAGTTGAACCTTATGCGCAAGCTTGCCGAGAGTTGCGAGGCGATCGCCGCCACCACCAAGAAGCTGCAGAAGACCGCAATCGTCGCCGAATATTTCAAGTCCCGCACCACGGACGAGGCCACGGTGTCGGCGGTATTTCTTTCCGGGAGGGCCTTTCCCGCATGGGAAGAGGCCACGTTGCAAGTGGGCGGCGCTCTTTTGTGGCGGGTGGTGGCGGAGCTTTCCGTCAAAGAGGAGGCCGTTTTGACGGCTGCCTATCGCCGGCATGGCGACTTGGGCGCAGTGGCTGGGGAGATTCTGGAAGAACGACCAGGGCAGGGCACGGGCATTCTGGAAGTCAGCAGGACCTTTCGTGAGATTGCGGCGGCGCGGGGGCCGGTGGCGAAGACTGGACTGGTTCGCGATTTGCTGGGGCGCGCGACTCCGCTCGAAGCCAAGTACATCGTGAAGATTATGACCGGCGATCTGCGCATTGGGCTAAAGGAGAGCCTGGTTGAGGAAGCCATTGCCAAAGCTTACTGCGGTACGCTGGCGGAGGTGCAACGCGCGAATATGCTCCTCGGGGATATTGGGGAGACGTTGCGCCTGGCAGTGGAGGGGAAACTGGCCGAGGCGAAGATGAGGATGTTTCATCCGCTGGGATTCATGCTGGCCAGCCCAATTGAGTCGGCAGAAGAAGGGCTGAGTTATTTTGCTGAGGCTGCCGTGGAGGACAAGTATGACGGGATTCGAGCGCAGGCGCACGTTTCGGATGGCGAAGTGAAGTTTTTTTCGCGCACACGGGACGAGATCACCGAGTCGTTTCCCGAGTTGCCCGGCGCACTCGCGGGTTTACGGCAGGACGCGATTCTTGATGGCGAGATCGTGGCGTGGGAGGAGCCTGGGCGGGCGCGGCCGTTCAGGGTGTTGCAGCAGCGATTGGGGAGGAAGAAAGTCAGCGAGCGGATGTTGCGAGAGATCCCTGTTGCGTTTCTCGTGTTTGATGTTCTGTATGCGGGTGGGGAGTTGCTGATTGATCGTCGGCTGCGTGAGCGGGCGCGGATGCTGGATGAGATGCTGGCAGAGGAAAACCTTAAACACAGAGAATACAAGGGAGCACAGGGGAAGGTCGGTGCGCAGGGGGAGTTTACGTTCGGGAATGAAGAAGAAGTCTTGGCGGTTCGCATCATCCGCGCGCCGGTATTTCACGCGAGCTCGCCGGAGGGACTGGAGGAACTGTTTATGGCCGCTCAAGCACGGGGCAACGAAGGGTTGATGATCAAAGACCTCGATTCGGCTTATACGCCGGGGAAACGCGGCAAGTCCTGGTTAAAGATGAAGCGAGAGCTGGCCACGCTTGATGTGGTGGTGACTGCGGTCGAGTATGGCCACGGGAAGCGCGTGGGCGTACTCAGCGATTACACGTTTGGCGTGTGGGATGCGAAGAAAACTCGGCTGGTGAATATCGGGAAAGCCTATTCGGGACTGACCGACGTCGAGATTGCCGAGATGACGCATTGGTTTCTTGAGCACACCATCGAAGATCTAGGCTTCCGGCGGACGGTTGAGCCGAAGATTGTGCTGGAAGTGGCGTTCAATAACATGATGAAGTCCGATAGACATGACAGCGGCTACGCGCTGCGTTTCCCGCGCATCGTGCGGCTGCGTCCGGATAAGTCGGCGGAAGAAGCGGATACGATGGAGAGGGTGCGGGAGATCTACTCCCAACAGAGTAAAATCCCGTAGAACCAGTCCTGGGTCGGCCGATGCATGCTGTCATTTTGATGGAAGAAATTCTGCCACTAAGATAAGCGCCAGGAAGAGGCCGCCGACAACAACTGCCAGTAGGTTCCATTTGGTGAAGGCGCTGTTGGGGTTGTGCTTTGGACTTACTACCAGATTAATTTCGTTCACCGCTTCTTGGACTGGCAAAAGAAAGGCTATCGAAAGCATGCTGACCAGCCAGTAAGGATCGGGTAATCTTCCGAGAATGGTGAAAATAATCCAGCCTGCAGCGAGAAGACCCGCAGGAACTGGATCCTGTATTGCTCTTGATTTCGCGGTGGCTCGAATTTTGCTAAAGAGGGAATAGCAGAATAATGGCGCGAAGAAGGCTCTCCCTAACGGCATAATTTCCGGTTCGCCGCGCTCTTTAATGGCGCACCAGTTCTTGTAATACCAATAGAGCTCGTAGACTCCGAGTGTGCAGATCGACATTACCGCTAACTTAAGGAGTGAAACGGGAAAGTACATCGTGGCGACAGGGGAATCAATATGACCCGCGACGGGTACCGCGGCCGATTGATCCCGCTGTTCGCTCATGAAGTGCTCTGGCGCCGCCGATCAGTTTACTCCCATCCGTCTTGAAAAGGCTGAGCGTCCTCGGCACACTCGGTTTTTCAAGCGGTCACTGCTCAGTGGCTGTGGTGGTGGTGCTCTTCTCCGCCCTCTCCCACCGGAATCACGCACCCATGCGCCACTTCGCATTCCACGTGCTCGAACTGGATGGTGGTGTGGTCGATGCGGAAGTCGCGGTGCAGTCGGTCCTTCACGTCGCGCAGGATGCGCTCGCTGACCGATGGCGGGATATCGGCAATTGCGATGTGGCAGGAGAGTGCGCGAGTCTCGGAGCCGATGCTCCAGCAGTGCAGGTCGTGCACGTCGTTGACGCCGTCAATGGAGCGGATGGCGATCTCGACTGATTCGAGCTTTACGCCGCGCGGCGTGCCTTCGAGCAGAATATTCAGCGTCTCGCGTACGATACCGAAGCCCGACCAGAGGATTAGCACGCCGATTCCAAATGAGAGTGCGGAGTCGATCCAGTAATTGCCTGTGACCAGGATCGCCCAGCCTCCCGCGATAACGGCCGCAGTTGAGAGTGTGTCGCCCACTTCATGCAGCAGCGCACTGCGGATATTGACATCGCCGCCCGAGCGTCCACCCGAACGATAGAGCAGCAGGGCGATCACTCCGTTCATCACCACGCCCGCCGCCGCGACCCATATCATCACGGCAGCTTGAACATGCTCGGGATGCTGGAGGCGGCGGAACGCCTCGTAGAAGATGAAGAACGAAACCGCGACCAGCGATACGGCATTCACCAGCGCCGCCAGCACTCCCGCGCGGTGGTAGCCGTAGGTCTTGGTCGAACTGGCGGGGCGCGACTGCAAGTACACCGCAACCAGCGACAGCAGCAACGCCAGAAAGTCGGAGAGATTGTGTCCAGCTTCGGAGAGCAAGGCCAGCGAATGGGCGCGAATGCCGGCCACCACCAGCAGCACGATGTAGCCCAGGGTCACGCCCAGCGAGATCTTGAGCACTCGCTTGGGACTGTCTGCGCCATGAACGTGGGCGTGCATGCTTTAAGTGTACGAGGGGGGAAGGCGGGCTTCAAGAGCAGTGGCCAGTGATCAGTGGCCAGTAAGAGCTTCGTGTTGCTGGCCACTGACCACTGCTCTTTAGCGCTTGAAAAGGTTCTGCAGATAGCGGTCGTTGTAGACCGTGGTCGAGTTCTGGACGAACTCCAGGATACGGTACATCTTTTCCCGCGACTCGCGGCTCATCTCTTTGAACTGCACTGCCACTCCGGAACCGGGATGGATTCTGGCGATTGTGCCTTCCGCGCTCAAACTGCCGTCGTTGGCGTCAATGGAGAAGACTAGCTTTAGACTGGAGCCGGGCGCCAGAATCGCGCTGGTCTCGACGTAGCAGCCGCCCAGGCTGAGATCAATCAGGTTGCCGAAGATTGGTCCTTCACCCCCCTGAGGATGCAACTCGATGGTGAGCCGGCATTTCATGCGCGTGTGCAGCCGCTGATCCTTGCGCGAAGGCTGCTTTTGCTTCTCGACGTACATGCGGCGGTCGGCTTGCGTGAGAAGCTGTTCGGCGTCATTGCCGTCTTCTGGAGACACAGCCACTCCCACGCTCAAGGAGAGGAGATCTTCACCGCAAACATCGAACCCGGCTTGGCGGGCCAGTGGGCGAATCTGCTCGATCTTTTTGGCCGCGGCATCGGCGGCAAGACCCGGAGCGATGACCACAAATTCGTCTCCGCCCATGCGGGCTACGTAGTCGTACTCGCGGCAACTGTCTTTCAACGCCTGGGCAAACAGACGCAGGACCCGATTTCCTTCCAGATGCCCGAAGCGGTCGTTGATCTTTTTGAAACCATTCATGTCGCAGACCATCAGCGTGAGCGAGGCGTTGTCGCGCTTGCAGCGGGCTAGTTCGCGGTCCAGTTGCAGGAACAGCGACCGGGCATTGGGCAGGCCAGTAAGGTAATCGGTGGTGGCGGAGCTTTCCGCCTGCTGATACTTGAGAGCATTTTCAATGGCCAGTGCCATCTTGCCGCTCACCGCCAGAAGAATACGCAAGTGGTCGGAAGTGAATGCGTCCTTTTCGGCGCGGTAAAGGGCGAGAACGCCGATCACGCCAGAGACTCCCTCGAGAGGTAAAGCCAGGGCTGAGCGCAACGTGCTGAATTTGTCGGGATCGTTCAGATAGCCCGGCTCCACGGAAGGATTGCCGTTCACGATCGGTTTCTTGTTCTGAGCTACCCAACCGGACAGCCCGTCCCCGAGAGGAATGCGCAAGGACGCAAACAGGCGATAGTTGTCGCCATTCACATATTCCGGCATCAAGACGTCGTCGCGCAGAATGTAGATGGCGATGGCGTCGTAGGGAACCATGGGTTTGAGTTTCACGGAGAACACCGAGAGCGTTTCGCCCAGGCTGAGCGACGCTCCCAGATCCTGGCTCAACTCAAACAAAGACTGAGCTTCCTGGCGCGCGGCGGCGATGGAAGACAGAAAAGTTGCCTCACGCCCGGTGGAATCCACAACGCTTGCATTTTCGAATCCCGCGTCCGGTGCTGGCCCGCGCGTGATCTTGAGCGCGGTTGGAAGGGCCAGGTTGCCATCTCCCGCCGACTGCGCCAGAGCCAGATTCTCCAACGTTCGATAACGCCTCTTGAGAACCTCAACCACTTTCGGATCAAACGCTTTGCCCGATTCTGCCGAAAGCCGCTGCATCACTTCATCAAGCGGCATCGCGCGCCGGTATTGCCGGTCCGAAGCCAGCGCATCCAGATAATCAACCGCGGAAAGGATGCGGGCTCCAATCGGAATCTCCGCGCCTTTCAATCCGTAAGGATACCCGGACCCGTCCCACTTTTCATGATGGGCGCGCACGATCGGAACTACGGGATACGGGAAGCGCACCCGCTCCAGAATTTCCGCCCCCACCACGGTGTGAATCTTCATCTTCTCAAACTCTTCAGGAGTCAGCCGCCCGGGCTTGGCGATAATATGTTCCGGTACAGCGAGTTTGCCGATGTCGTGCAGCAGCGCAGCGGCGTGCAGCGCCTCCAAGTCGCTCCCTTTCATCCCCAATTCTTTGGCGACTTCAATGGCGTAGATGCGAACGCGCTGCAGGTGATCGTGGGTGGTCTGGTCCTTGGCTTCAATGGCCAGTGCCAGGGCCTCGATGGTTCGCAGATGCAGGTCGGCAATCTCCTCCACGTGCCGCTTCTCGTCGTCCAACTTGCCCAGATACAAACGATAGGAGCGGTAGATGAGATAAATGGCGGGGACGAACAGCAGCGAAGTTTCCCAATTGAATTCGTGATTAAACCAGCCAATCGCGCCCGCAATGCCGGCCCCCACCAGGTAGTAAGGGAAGGACCAGAAGTAGCAGTCCACCAAAATCTGGCGAAGAGGTTTCCCTTCGCTAACAGAAATTACGACGGCAATGCTTCCAGCATTCACGATGAAATATGTCGAAGCCGCAAGACACAAGACCAGGGGGTGGCTGACGATGAGCTGATTGGCCAGTTTGTTGTGGTAGACGAGAAAGGCCAGAGCAGTCGACAGGGAACCCGCGCAAACGTTGAACGTCAACTGGATCGCTCCTGGCCGGTTCGGATACAAACTCTGGGCCAGCATGGAGACCGCGCCCAGAGTCAGGGCCTCGGAGTAACTCAACTCCGCCACCCCCACCAGGATGAACAGGAAGTTGACGGAAAGCGTACCCGTGATCCCGGGCAGAGTGACTCTCAGCCGGGACGCCAAAATCGCAATGCCTAGATAGCAGATGAACTCCGCGATGTTCTTGCTGCTCTGGTGGACCGCAGCCTCAAGCAACGATGCCATGCCCGCACCGATCACCAGGCCGATAAAAGCCTTGGCGCCGATGGGCAGGCCTTTCCACGAGTGTGCGCTGGCGGACATTTCGTATGCAGATCGCCGCGCGCCGCGCCGCCTTCTTGGCTTCAGCGCGCGAGAGTCCCCAGTCAAGAATAGCTAGCTAAACAGCTTCGTAACAATGATTTGTAAGCCGCGCGGAAACTTCGGTAACGCTTCGAATTGCTTGATTCGGGGCAATTCTCTCATGAAACGTTACTAAACCTGCAAAGTCCGGCTTGAACGCTCCTGCCCAGAACTGGTTCCGGACGGTGCGTTTAAGTCCTGGCTAGCAAAGGGCGAACGATTCCGTCCCGCGATGCGTAATAATAGATATAGCCCCATGCGCATAGTCTTAGATATCTTCGCCCAAATCTTCCGCACTCTCTGGGCGCACAAACTGCGTTCCTTCCTGACTATGTTTGGCATCGCGTGGGGCGTGGGATCTCTGCTGCTGCTCGTAGGTCTGGGGGAAGGTTTTCGCTCGGGAAACAAGCGCGAACTGGCGCAGTACGGCAAGGACATCATGTTCATCTATCCTGGACGAGCTCCGGTGGTCCAGGGCAGCATGAACTCCGCGCGGCGATATTTGCTTACCTACCAGGATTACGCCGACATCCGCAAAGAAGCACCTCATGTCCGCAACGCTTCCCCTGTCCTGATTCGTACGGATGTTCGCGCGGTTAGTGAGTTTGCCAGCGCCAATGGCGAGATCGCCGGAGTCGAACCCCAGTTCAGCGAAATCCGTTATCTTCCGCTCAATCAGGGGCGTTGGCTCAACGACCTGGACGAGACGCAACGACGCAACGTCATCGTGCTGGGCGATGAACTCGTCAAGAATTTATTTCCTGGACGCCCCGCCGTGGGTGCGAGCATCATCCTCAATGACATTACGTTTGAAGTTATCGGCACGGTGCAGCGTGTCGGACGTGGGGACGATAACTCCACCAACATGAGGGGCTATCTGCCTTTTCGGGTAATGGCGACCTTGTTTCCGCTCAAGGGCGAGAACCATGAGAATTCCATCTCTTTCATCAACTATCAACCGCGGGTGACCGACGAGCACCTGCTGGCGCAAGATGAAGTTCGCAAGCTGGTGGCCCGCAATCATGGTTTCGATTTCCGCGACAAGAATGCCTTCGAGGGCTGGGACACGATTCAGAACTCGAAAGCTGTCGGCAGCATATTCGACGCCATGAATATGTTTTTGGGCGCGGTTGGGATGGTTACGCTGGCGTTGGGCGCCATTGGCGTGATCAATATTATGCTGGTGACGGTTAGCGAGCGTACCCGCGAGATCGGATTGCGTATGGCTCTTGGCGCCACCCGGCGCAGCATCCTGGCTCAATTTTTTCTGGAAGGAATTATGCTCACGCTGTTCAGCGGACTGATCGGCATGGGATTCGCCAGCGCCCTGATGGCGGCGCTGGGCAATCTGCAAGGGCAGGGAGGTTTCGATCCTCCGAAACTGGTGCCGGCGACAGCGATTCTGGCGATCAGCAGCCTGACTCTGGCCGGTGTGATCGCAGGACTTTACCCCGCGCGCAAAGCGGCCATGTTGCAGCCGGTCGAAGCGCTGCGGCAAGAGTAAGAATTTATGTTTCGTGATTTGTTGCAGGAAGCCTACGGCGCAATGCGGCACAACCGCCGCCGCACTGCACTCACCATGCTGGGCATGGCGTGGGGCATCGCCACGGTCGTGATGCTGCTGGCCTACGGAGACGGCTTCGGACAGGCCTGCGCCAACATCTTCGCGAACTTCGGCACCAAGCTGATGATCCTGGTGCCGGGCCGTACGTCAATGCAGGCGGGTGGGCAAAAAGCAGGCGCGCAAGTACGCTTCACCCTCGACGATGTGGACACGCTTACCACTAATCTTCCTCAGATCACCCACATCACTCCGGAAGTGGGGAAGCAGTGCAACATTCAGTTCGACACGCGCACCTTCACCTTCGAAGTCACAGGAAATTATCCCAATGTCGATTCCATTCGCGCACTGAAACTGGGGGCTGGACGCTTCTACAATATGCAGGATCAGATGCAGCGCGCCCGTGTCGCGGTCATCGGCTCCGAGGCCAAGGAAAAACTTTTCTCCGGACGAAACGCATTGGGCGAGCGCATCCGCGTCGATGGCCTGAGCTTCGAAGTGGTGGGCGTCCTGAGCCCCAAGATGCAGGAAGGCGACGACGATATCAACCGCGCCATCTACGTGCCCTTCACCACGATGAGCGAATTGAAAGACACGCACTACCTCGATACGATCTGGTTCAACTACGAAACCCCGGAGTACGAGAGATTGGAGCAGGCGGCCCGTGCCGTTCTGGCCGGCGAGCACAAGTTCAATCAAACCGACCGCCGGGCCCTGCGCATCTTCAATTTGATGGAGCAGGTTCACCAGTTCGAAGTCATCACCATCGGCCTGAAGATTCTTCTTGGTTTCATTGGCACGCTCACCCTCGGCATTGGCGGCGTGGGGCTGATGAACATCATGCTGGTCTCCGTGACTCAGCGTACGCGTGAGATTGGAGTCGAGAAGGCGCTAGGCGCGCGCCGCGGACACATCCTGCTTCAGTTCCTCGCTGAGGCTCTCACCATCACATTTATCGGCGGGCTGTTGGGAGTAGTCCTGGCCTACGTAGTCGCGCTCTCCGTTGGCAGACTCACGCTGTACAGCGCGATGGCGAAAAACGCCGAATCCGGCGACATCCGCCTGATGATTTCCCCCGGCACAGTAATTGTGGCCACTTTGATTCTGACCATGGTCGGGCTGGTCAGCGGCATGATCCCCGCCCTTCGCGCCTCGCGCCTCGATCCAATTGAAGCTCTGAGATACGAATAGGACCGATTCATCTCATCTCACAAATGTTTTGTGGGAATTGCATTTCCTCCGGACGTTGTCGTCCAGTGCACTGGAAGTCAGATAAGTTGCATCAAAGTGTCAATGTCCAATCTCGACGTGTGCGCCTACCTCGGACTCGCCGCCGTTGGCGCGGCGACGGCGAACATGCTTTTGGGGCTATTGATCGCGCTGCGCTATAGTCCTGTGCGGCTGTGGCCGCATCGCCATTTCAATATTTTCCGGCTTCACAACTGGACCGCGTACTTCGTCCTGCTGCTGATCGTTCTGCATCCCGCTGTGTTGCTGCTGAGGGCCTCGACTCACTTTGGTTTGGCCGATGTGCTGCTGCCGATCCGGTCTCCCGTGCAACCCAGTCTCAATACGGTGGGAGCGGCTTCGTTTTATATCTTGCTGATGGTCATCCTCACTTCGCTGTTTCGGCTGCGCATGGCGCGTCCGTTGTGGAGAAAACTGCACTACCTGGTGTTTCCGGCCTTCATTCTCATGTTTATCCACAGCGTATTCACGGATCCTGTACTTTCAAACGGCAAAGTCGATTTGTTGGATGGAGGGAAAGTGTTCGTCGAGATCTGCTGCGCGATTTCGCTGGCCGCATGGACCATCCGCATTCGCCTGCGCGGCCGCGGCTTCCGGCCACAGCTATAGTTTGGCGGCGCGCCGAGAGGCAGTCAACAGAAGCCTCATGGTAGGCTTTTCGGGAGCCTGGGAGACGCCTGATTGATCGGCCGAGTCTTTAAAGCATTTCAATATCGCGATTTCCGCCTGATGTGGTTTGGCGCATGCACCTCCAGCATCGGCACCTGGATGCAGATCGTGGCCCAAGGATGGCTGATCTACCGCCTCAGCCACTCCGCGTTCTTGCTGGCGCTGGATCAGTTTCTTGGAGGCATCCCCATCTTCCTTTTCTCGCTGATCGGCGGCGTAGTGGCCGATCGCGTCGAGCGCCGCAAAGTCCTGCTCGGCTCCCAGTATGTGCAGATGGCCACCACCACGATCCTCACCATCCTTGTGGCGACCGGTCTAGTACATGTCTGGCACATTCTCTGCCTGTCGTTCATTTCCGGTTTTGCGCAGGCCTTCGGCGGCCCGGCCTACCAGGCGCTGATTCCCACGTTGGTCGAAAAAGAAGACATGCCGAATGCGATCGCGCTGAATTCGATCCAGTTCAACGTGGCGGTGATGGTCGGGCCGGCGCTCGCCGGACAGGCCCTGGCGAAGCTGGGAGAGAAGTGGTGTTTCGGCTTAAACGCGCTGTCCTTCCTTGCGCCGGTCCTGTCGCTCTCCATCATCGCCGCCCGCTTCCTGCCGGTAAAGACCACGGAATCGATGTTCACCAGCCTGAAAGAGGGCATAAAGTTCACGCGCAAACAGAGTTCGATGGAAGCGCTGATTGTGCTGGCTTTCTGCATGACTGCTTTGGCTATGCCCATGCGCACCTACATTCCGGTATTCGTGAAGGATATTTTCCATCGTGGTCCGGAAACTTATGGTAATTTGCTGTCGCTCATGGGCCTGGGGTCGATCCTCGGCTCGTTGGCAATTGCGAGCGCGGGCAACTTTCGAAAGAAGGGACTCGTCGCTCTCGGAGCGCTCTTTTGCCTGGGCGCGGGGATTTCTGCATTCGCTCTTTCGAAATCGTTGCCGTTCAGCGGCATTGTCCTGGTAATCGTAGGTGCTTCTATGATGGCGGTGTTTGCCACGGTGAGTTCGCTGGTCCAGTTGATCACCACCAACGAAATGCGCGGGCGCGTCATGAGCGTCTACAACTTCGCATTCCGCGGGGGCATGCCCATGGGGAATCTCCTGTCGGGATGGCTGGTCCCCCTGTTTACGGCACCGGTGGTGCTCGGTGTCAATGGCTTCCTGCTCATTCTAGTGGCCCTTTACTTCCTGCTCGTGCAACGCCGATTGGCCGCGCTGTAAGAGCGCTAGAACTAGCTTGCGGGGAATTCCACGATCATTTCATCTAGGTCCTGGATATCCCAAAGGAAGCTGTTACCCCGTCGCCGCCAAGCATAAATTGCGTGGCAACCTACCTAAAAAGCCGCTCATCCAACACGCACCTAACTTGAGGACTTCCTTTATGAAGAGAATCCTTTCCGGCTCGTTCCTCACCGTTCTGCTTTCGGCTGCGATGCTCGCACAGGATAGTTCTACAACGCCGCTCCATCCCGTATCCCCCGCTCCGGCCCAACCTCCAGCGTCGGACCAGGACGCCGCCCCGCGACAAATGAATCAGAATGCGGGACAGAATGACCAGATGCCGGTTTTCCGCGTGAACGTCTACGCCCGCACCACCAAGGCCGTTAACTACCGCCACCGCGGGGGTTCCACGACGGTGGATCTTCGCGGGACCGATCTGATGCCCCAGGTCGGAGGACATGCCAAAATCGACGGCAAGGTTGGACGCCTCGCCATTAATGCTGAACTCACGCATCTGGTGCCTGCCAGTACCTTTGGAGGTCAGTACCTCACGTATGTATTGTGGGCTATCACTCCCGAAGGACGCGCCGTGAACCTGGGCGAAGTGCTTCCCGGCGAGAATGGCAAAGACAAGATCGACGTGACTACCGATTTGCAGGCCTTCGGTCTTATCGTCACAGCCGAGCCTTACTACTCGGTCACGCACCCCAGCAACAAGGTGGTCGCGGAAAACATTCTGCGCCAGGAAACAAAGGGTTTCGAAGAGCCCATCGACGCCAAGTTCGATGTGCTTGAAGGGGCGCAATACACTATCGATGTGCCCGCCGAACAGCTTCCATCGACTCAAGCCGATGCCCGCGTCCCGTTGGATCTGCTGGAAGCGCGCAACGCCGTGGCCATTGCGAAGGCAGCCGGCGCCAGGCAGTACGCCGCCGACAGCCTGGCCAAAGCGGAAGACATGCTGCAACGCGCCGAAGACTACTACCAGCGCAAACAGGGCCGAACCCCGATTGGCACCGCCGCGCGGGGCGCCACACAGATGGCGGAAGATGCCCGCGTCCTCACGCTGCGCCGCATAGAGAAGGAACATCTCGACGCGGAAAGACGTGCCCACCAGGAAGCGCAGGAGAAAGCGGAAGCGGATGCCCGAGCCGCGCAGGACCGAGCCGCGCAAGCCCAGGCTCAATCCGATGAAGATGCCCGCCGCCGCGCCGAAGCCGAACTGGCGCAAGCCGAAGCGCAGCGACAGCAGGCCACCGCGCTGGCGCAGCAACAGCAGGCACAAGCGGACGCCGATGCCGCACGTCTGGCCGCCGAAGGTGCCGCACGCCAGACTCAGGAAGCGGAACGACAGCGGCAGGAAGCGATCCGCCAGAAAGAGGAAATGCGTGCCCGTCTGTTGGCGCAATTGAACCAGGTACTGCAAACCCGTGACACCGCTCGCGGATTAATTGTCAGCATGCCGGACGTGCTCTTCGATTTCAACAAGTACACCCTGAAGCCCGAAGCTCGTGAGCGCCTGGCAAGAATCTCGGGAATTGTCCTCGCCTATCCTGATCTGAAGCTGCAAGTTGAGGGCTACACCGACGCCATCGGCAGCGACGAATACAATCAGACTCTTTCCGAAAAACGCGCCGAGGCGGTACGCGACTACCTCGTCAGCTCGGGCGTCTCCATGAACAATGTGGCGGCTCAAGGAATGGGCAAGGCCGATCCCGTCGCCGACAACAGCACCGCTGCCGGTCGCAAGCTGAATCGCCGCGTCGAGATGATCGTTTCCGGCGACGTGATCGGTACTCAGTTAACTCCGGGAGCGCCCGGAGACAATGCTCAAGGCCCCCAGAACCCGCAATAATCCAGGAAGACAGGAGCAAACGGAAGCGGCAGAAGATCGCAGGCTGGGAAATTGGTGGCGGCGCGTGGACTCGAACCACGGACCTACGGATTATGAGACCGTCGCTCTAGCCACCTGAGCTACGCCGCCATCTCTTTTATTTACAACAGCTTGTATCCAGGAACGGGTAGCCACAAGGCTTTCCGTGCGTTCACTGCGATTTTACACGACTGCGGTGCGCGATGGAAAGCTGCAGCGCGTCACGGAGCTACAGCCATATCGGTGACTCTGCCAGCGGCTGAGGATGCATCATAAACGCATTGCCGCCGACTTGAACCTTGCAACCACGCTCATCAAAGAGTCGTGCAATTCTCTTGTGACCTTCAGACGAGTAGAGATACTGGACTGGGCGCGGTGCTTCACGTCATCTATCTCGTCTTTAACGAGGGTTATTCGGCGGCGGCGGGAGCGGAGGTAACGCGGGCCGAGCTGACCGGCGAGGCGATTCGACTGGGCCGGTTGCTGGCCGAACTTCATCTGGCCCAACTTCAACCTGAGCCGGAAGTGATTGGGCTGCTTGCTCTGATGTTGCTACAGGAATCCCGTCGCGCCGCAAGAACCTCTCCGAGCGGAGAGCTGATTCTGCTGGAGAATCAGGACCGCGCGCTCTGGAACAAGGAGCAGATCGCGGAGGGAGTGGCGTTGCTGGAGAAAGCCCTGGGGTACCGTGGGAAGTCCCAGCAGAAGTCCCGCCGCTTCGGCCCTTACACGCTGCAGGCTGCCATTGCGGCCGTTCATGCGGAGGCGGAATCGGTTGCTGCGACCGACTGGCGGCAGATTGTTGCGCTTTACGACCGATTGCTACGAATTCAGCCTTCGCCGGTTGTACAGCTCAATCGTGCCGTGGCAATTGCAATGCGCGATGGTCCAGAGGCCGGCCTGGCGCATATCGACGCGGTGTTGGAACATTCTTCTGGAAAACAAGGCGAATTGGCAAATTATTACCTGGCGCATTCCGCCCGTGCAGATATGTACCGCAGGCTCGGCAGGACAGCTGAGGCTCGGGCGTCTTATGAGAAAGCCCTGGCGCTGACCCAACAGGAACCAGAGCGGCAATTTCTCGCGAGGCGGCTCGAGGAATTGAAATAAGAATAGTTCGCCTCCGCTGCCGATTTTTTCTGTGCCCGATGCTCCCCGCGATTCGGAGGTTCTTTTTCACCTCGCGGTTCTCTTCCCGCCTTCCGCAGAATGAGTCTTCCGTTTGCCGCCACTAGACGTCTGACGCTTTCTATCAACCCTGACGCGGACAGTGGTGGTTTTAGAAGAGCCAACAGCGGCGGCGAACGCGGCGGGATTCAGTGCGGTGAGCACGGCAGCGGGATTCTTGTCGATGACAGTGAGCAAAGTGCGAGCCGGCGCCTCTGGGATCCTCCGCCCTCCCTCCCAGTGCTTAATAGCGTCCAGGCTGAACCCGAACGTGTTAGAGAATCTGGCTTGTGTCATGCCAAGTCGATTTCGGATCGCTTTCACGTCAACTTCCTGGGGCACATGTGCCTTGAATCCTTCTTGCTCCCCAGCAAGGAAAGCCTTAACGTCGTTCAGGCCATCCATCATCTGCTCGAATTGCGTTTTCATACTATCTCCCATGAGTCTATAAAATGCCCTCGAAAATACTATTGGCCCGTGTCCTCAGCGCGTTGCGCTCTGCCATGGACAGGTTTTCTTTCTCATTCTTCGGGCGAGGTAAGTAGGAGTCTCGACAACCGCCTGCACAACTCTTTTGTACTCCATTGGACACCATCGGGCAAGCAAATTGCGTGCCGTTGGACACCAATGATTTAGAGAACTCTCTGAGGGATAGTGAATCAACCCGTGCAGGATATGAGTCGGCAGCATCGCCGCCCACCCTTGCAAAAAACGCAAAGATGGGGCACCCTCAGTGGGAACGGTGCACGCACGCAAAGATCGTAAGGGTGGGGCCACTCGCCTGGCATAATGTGGCATGGTTTCCGATGATTCCGGCGGTCGACTCACGCGGGATAAGGCGACTCAAAATGGCGAATGCAGCGAATGTCGGCTCAGGCCCCGATCCGGAAGTGAAAGCTTGTGGTGAGGCCCTGCAATCAGCACAGAAGCGCACGCGGATAGGGTTCTTCTTCTCCCTGGCAGCCTCTTGCATCGTGTTTCTGATGGTGCTCAATCTCTTTGAAGGGCGCCATTTCCTCGAAAGCTTATCGCAAGATACTGCGAACGAGACGGAATACGTGAAGGACTACACTAAGCACATCGTAGACAATTCCTTTTATCAGCTACCGGCGCTTGGCATTCAGATCACATGCGATGACATCGGTGTTCTGGGTCCCTTAACTTTGCTCGTTTTCTCGTTTTATTCCGTACTTGCATTCAAAGGATGCTATTGCCACGTGAAGTGTGCCACAGAGGGCCCATTTGAAGGAAGTCCTCTCATCAGGGCGCTGCTGGAGACGGAGCAGCCAATATCGAAACCCTTATTTTTCATTCTGCGGGTTTTCTTGTTCGTGCCTTTTGTGGCCAGCCTTGTTGTAGTTTGGTATGGCATATATGCGCATTTCTTGCATCCGCTAAACACCCACTCATGGCCTCATCTGTCGGGAGACCTCACTCTGGCTAAAGCAATGGATGTTATAGGGTGGATATTAGCCCTGTTGGTGTTCTTGTTTAACCTTAAGACGTTCCAATTGTCGGAAATGACAAAGAAACAAGCCGGGCAAAAAACGCAGCGCAAGGCCTACGAATAGATCCCAGGTGCCTCGTGCCCAAGGTTCTGCATACTCAACGTACGACCCAGGGGGACAAATGTGGGGACAGGACAAATGTGGGGACGACAAATGTGGGGACAGACGGGACTGACCCCGTTATTTTGCGCAAAAATAATGGTGCCAGTTCCGTCTGTCCCCGAATTACTGTCCCCGAATTACTGTCCCCGAATTACTGTCCCGAATTACTACCCGAATTACTACAGACTTTTCTAGTGGATGACCAGTCCTTTAATCGGCGAGGTAGTGAGATGGCGGGGCCAAACCTATGCGGCACATCCCTATCCAGATGTCCCAGAATATTGCTATCTTACCAATCTCCGGGGCGCAAGATTTATCGTACCAGTCTCTGAGATCACCGAATCCAATCTTCAAGAGTGGACTAAATGGGTTCGGGCCACAGCCGCCAAAAATTCAAAGTAACCCACTATCAAACTTCCGCCTCCTCTTGGATAAACCGGGGACAGACGGGACGTTCCCCATTTTTCTGTGAACCGCCGGCGGCTAAAATGGGGTCCGTCCCATCGGTCCCCAGATTCCTCCCAGGTTCCGAGCGGCAATGCAAGGGCGGATTCGGCAGCTAAAATAAAAATCTTGGACGACTTGTCGAATTCCGGTGGGACCGTTCGACTATGTAATGAAGGTCGGACAACCGGCCCTCCAGAAGGAGAGGAAAGCGATGACCCGAAATCAAATACACAGCATTTTCCTAAGCGCAGTCGTACTCGTCTCCGCGCTGATCGCGGCGGCGTCCTTGCCCGCGGCTGCACAAGACCCCGACCAACCATATCCAACGATGGCCCCGGTAGAACAATATCTGATGGATCGCGACGCCGAAATCGCCTTAGCCCGCAGCGCCGCTCCGGACGCCATCTCCCATGATGCCTCGGTCATCGTCCTAGCCCGTCACGGCTACGAAACCGCAGTCAAAGGAAAAAACGGCTGGGTCTGCTGGGTCGGACGCGGCTGGATGGCCATGTTCGATAACCCAGAATTTTGGAATCCAAAGGTTCGCGCCGCAGATTGCCTCAACCCACCAGCCGCCCGCTCCATCCTGCCATACGCCTACAAACGCACCGAACTACTCCTGGCTGGCCATTCCAAACCCGAAGTCATCGCCGCAATCAAAGCAGCGATAGACAAAAAAGAATTACCAGCCCTCGAGCAGGGAACTGTCTCCTACATGATGTCGAAGGGCTCGTATCTAACCGACAACGGCGGCCACAACGGCCCTCACCTGATGTTCTACGAAACAGCGAAAGATGGCGCAGCCTGGGGCGCAAATCTCGCAAACTCCCCAGTCATCTCCGTAAATTACTGGTACATCTCGACGCAATCCTACCCACAACTCAAATCCTTCCCACCACTATCCGTATTCCTAGTGGGAGTAGAGAAATGGTCCGATGGAACGCCGGCACCGAGCATGTAAAGACTCAGCGGCTAACGTTAAGTCCCGCCGGGCCAAAAATGGAAATTCAGAAAAGTAGCGGCCCCCTGATACGGCGCCGCACAACACTCAATACTGATTACACAAGGAGAACACAATGCGCTTCATGATGATCATGTTTCCGAAAGTCTACGAAAACGCAAAACCCGGCTGGGTACCCGACTTCAAAGACATGGAGGCAATGGGCAAGTACAACGAGGAACTACAGAAAGCTGGCGTGCTGCTGGCGCTCGACGGGCTGACCCCGCCCTCGACGATGAGCGCGCGCGTCACCTTCAAAAGCGGAAAATCGATAGTGACCGACGGTCCGTTTACCGAAGCGAAGGAAGTGGTGGGCGGCTACTGGATCATCCAAGTAAAGTCGCGCGAAGAGGCGCTCGAATGGGCCTCGCGCATCCCCGGAAAGGATAACGAAATGGTCGAAGTTCGCCGGATGTTTGATATGACCGACTTCGATCCCGAGACCCAAAAGGAGATCCAAAAGAAGTTCGGCGACGCCGTGGCCGCTGAGATGCGCCAGTAGTAAAAGACTCTCCGCGCTTTGTCGATTTCGCGACGCCTCGTACGACATCTATTCCACAGGAGAAAGAAAAAGTCATGCCTCAATATCTGGTTTGTAACTACCTACCCGACAACTTCGACCCGTCCACCGTAACCGAAGAGATGATGGAGGAGATCCACGCTCTCAACCGCGAAATGATTGCTGCCGGCGTGAGGAAGTTCGCCTGCGGGATTTCCCCGGCCGCCAACGCTAAGACCGTGCGGAAGCAATCCGACGGCAAGGTGCTCGTCACCGACGGGCCGTACACCGAGACCAAAGAGCACATAGGCGGTTTCTGGATACTGGAATGCGCTGATATCAACGAGGCGCTGGCATGGGCGAAGAAGGGTGCCATCGCCTGCGATGTGGCCGGCGAGGTGCGCGAGCTTCTTTTCTACCCGGCTCCGGAGAAAGCAACGGAATAGTCTCACCCGCCGCGACTTCGGAATATGCGCCGTCTTGACCACGGGATGAACGAGCCAGCGGGAAGCTACGCTGCTGGCTCCCACCCACAGGAGAAGGACAATGAAATACATCTGCCTGGGATACCTCGAGCCAGGAAAATTCGAAGGGATGACCGAGGACGAGCGACACGCAACCTTCGACGAATGCTTTGAGTACAACGACCATCTGCGCGCCAACGGACATCTTGTCGCCGAAGTACCTCTTCAGCCTCCGGAGACCGCGTTGACCCTGTACTGGAAAAACGGCAAAGTCGCGACCACGGGCGGCCCCTATGCGGAAACCAAGGAACATCTTGGCGGCATTCAGATCCTTGAGGCGCGAGACCTCAATCATGTCGTTCAGCTGGTCTCACAGCAACCTGGCTTTACGTATGGACTTGGGCCGATTGAGATACGGCCGGTTATGGATTTGACCGAAATCATAAAGGAGAGCGAGCAGCGGCGACGGCGAAAGGGATGCCTCCCGATGAGGGCGGTTACGAGGGAAAGAATGAGGACGGAAAGAATGATTGAGTCAGTGCAGCGGAAGGCCACTTAGGGCTTTGCGGGCAGCGGCTGCCAGAGCTCAATCTTATTCCCATCCGAGTCATAGATCCAGGCAAAGCGACCGTACGATTCATCCATTCGTTTGGGGTCAATCTTTACTCCCTCTTGTTTTAAGCGGTCGAGCAAAGCATCCATATCGTCCACGATGTAATTGATCATGAACGGTGCGGGGCTGGGATCGAAATACTTAGTGGAGGCAGGAAAAACAGTCCAAACTGTAACGTGTTCTTTTTGCGGGTCGTCGTGTTCGCGCCACGGGAGCATCGCGCCCTGGCCTTTGTCAGCAAGCCCAAGATGCTTCGAATACCATTCGCGCATCTGATCACGATTCGCGGATTTGAAGAAGACACCGCCGATTCCAATGACGCGGCCGCGCTGCTCCGTTTTGACCGGGGGCTTCGACTCTTCAGGTTGCGGAGATTTCACTTCCTGTCCTCCTATTGAGCGGGCCGAGATGAGCAACAGCGAGCCGAGCGCAATTGTGCTCCAGGGTATTCCTTGCATCGGCGGATTATACAAGTTTCGATTCGAATGGAGAAATCGGTTTGCAACGCGCCGACTGCGTATCTCCCCAAAGGGTGTTGCCGACGCCTATGAATCCTCAATAAGCCTGCGAGCGTCGCGACAAATCTAAAGAACGTTCTCAAGCTCGGTCACCGTTTGAATGTGCCATTGCAGCGCGTATCATTCTGGAATCAGTATCTTGCGCTTGTTGTCTTCAGCAATTTTGACGTGCAAGTGCGGCTTTGAGCGACAGTCCAGAGAACCAAAAAGCTACAGCAAAACAGTGTCAAACCTTCAACTTTCATTTCCCTCTTGACTTTGCCTCCACTTCCAGCTAATGCTGTTCTCTGGGATTAGCTCTTTGACAACAAAACAGCCCGTAACTCCTTTGGATGGAAGATTTTACCCGTAAGCTATTGATTCCAAGAGATCATTTCGTGATTTCCCGCTAAGTCGTTGATTCCAATATACCGGGGGGGAAGGGGTAACCCCACGATTACAAAAAAGTAAACACCCATCCTAAGGCGCCGCAATTCCCACCGCGCTCCCCACCAATCATGAGATCAGTCGCCGTAATTCCAGCTCGATTAGCGTCTACTCGTCTCCCACGCAAGATGCTGCGCGAGATCGCGGATAAGCCGCTAGTGGGCTGGGTTTACGAGGCCGTGAGCTCCTCGTCCCTGCTCTCCGACGTGATTGTCGCCACCGATTCCGAAGAGATTCTGGAAGCCTGCCGCAGGCGCGGGTGGAAAGCGCAAATGACATCAGCGACTCACCGCAGCGGCACCGAGCGGGTGCACGAGTTGTCGAACTCAATCACTGCGGACGTTTACGTCAACGTGCAAGGCGATGAGCCGCTGGTTCGCCCGGAGCAAATCGCCGCCTTGCTCGATGTGATGAGGGACCCGGCAGTTCAGGTGGGAACGGTGAAGACGCCCTGCCCCAGGGAAGAGGTGGTCAATCCCAACGCGGTCAAAGTTGTGACCGCGCCGGGCGGCCGCGCTCTTTATTTTTCCCGCGCCACGATTCCCTTCGATCGCGACGGCACTAACCCCCGCTACTTCAAACATCTCGGGCTCTACGCGTACCGGAAGCCGGCTCTCGATCTGTTTGTGAGCCAGCCGGAATCGGCGTTGGAAAAAAGTGAACGGCTGGAGCAACTGCGCTTTCTGGAAAACGGAATCGCAATCTACGTGGCCGAAACGCCCTACGACTCCGTTGGCGTGGATACGGAAGAGGATCTGCAACGTGTGTCGGAAATTCTGCGCAAGCGTTGAGATCGCGGACTTGGATTGAGTCTTATACCTGCGGACCCGCGCCCTGGGCGCGGCCCCACGCCTCCGCGGCCGCTACTCGCCTTGAGATCGCCGGATGCGAGTGGAACAATATCTCAATCCACTTGGAAGGTGTACGCTCCGCCAGATTCTGTTGCGCCAGCTTGTTCATCGATGAAATGAACGGTTCAACACTAGAGATCGATCCAAAGGCATAGCGGTCGGCCTGGCGCTCGTTGAAGCGGGAGTAGGCGTTGAGCGCGGGCATCAGCAGAAGGGAAAGCGCGGTCGCGGTAAGCGCCAGCAAGGGCAGGTTGGCGAAGTCAGAAAGCTCCTCGAGGTTGAACATGTGGTGATCGACTGTGTAGTGAAGCACCCAGTTCGCGACCCAGAAACCGAGCAAGGTTGTCCCGGCCTGTACCAGAATGCTCTTCAGAATATGCCGGTGAACGTGATGGCCAAGTTCATGGGCGAGCACCGCTTCAATTTCCTCAGGAGCGTAGTTGTCGAGCAAAGTATCGGCCAAGATGATCCGCCGCGTGCTGCCCAGTCCGGTGAGAGCGGCATTCGCTTTCTTGCTTTTTTCCGAAAGCTTCCAGCGATAGACTCCGCGCACCCGCGTGCCCGCGTGCTCGCTCAGCAGAACCAGCCGCCGCCGCAGGTCTTCGTTGTCGAGCGGCTCGAACTTGTAGAAGATCGGAAACAGCACCACTGGAGCAATCTGGGCCAGAACGATGAACAGCACCATGAACAGCGCCCAGGTGATGATCCACCAGTGCTGCGGCGACTGCCGAATCATGAAATACAGCAATTCGACAACGATTCCTGCCAACACCAGTCCCACCAGGAAGCCCTTGGTCTCATCCCAAAGCCACGACCGAAGTTTTTGCGTCGAGAGTTGAAACTTCCTCTCCAGGCGGAACCCGTAATAGTCAAGGCCAAGCCCGAGTGCTTTGCTGATCAGGAGGAGGAAGAATAAATAGACAAAGACCGCGAGCGTGTAGTTCTGGAATCCACGGCGCAAGGCAAGATCGCGCAACCAACCCGTCCAGCCTGTGATCAGCAGGATAACCAGAAACGCGGAGCCGATGACAAAATCGGCGATCCCCAGCCAGCGCTGTACGCGATTATAGCGACGCGCCTCGGGCGAATCGTCTGGAGTCGAGATTGGGCTTCCGGCGAAGGTCATGCGCAGTTAGAAGTATCGCATTACTGCCGGCTCGAATGTGGAGTTTCGGGTTCGGCGATGTGTGCGTTGACGCTGCCTAGCTCTTAACAAAACTCTCGGCGGCCGTCAGGATTTCATTTACTAACTCCGGCGATGAGGCTTCCGAGTAGGCGCGAAGCAGGGGCTCGGTCCCCGAAGCGCGGAACAGAATCCACGCTTCCGCCCCGTCGCCGTTAGTGGGTGCATCGAGAAAAAACTTGATACCATCGAGATTTTCTTTCTTCACCACACGATAGCGTCCCAGGCTCTGCGTGCTTTCGGAACGCGCCCGCTGGATCGCACTCTGCTTGATCTCTTCCGGAATGTGCAGATCGCGCCTGCCGTAATAGTGCGGGCCAAACTCACGTTGCAAATCCGCGACCAACTGCCCTAGCGGCTTGCTTTCCTCGGCCATAACGTTAGCCAGCAGCAGGCAATTCAGCACTCCATCGCGCTCCGGCAAAAAGCGCGAGTAGCCGATGCCGCCAGATTCCTCCCCGCCGATCAGGATGTCGTGCTCCATCATCAGATCAGCGGTGTACTTGAATCCAATCTGCGTTTCGTAAAGCTTGCGGCCGTACTTGGCGGCAATGCGGTCGAGCATGCGCGTGGTATTGAAGGCGCGCACTACGTCTCCGGACCACTTCTTGCGCTCCAGCAGCCAGCGCAACAACACGCAGAATATCTTGTGCGAGTCCACGAAGCTGCCATCTTCGGCGACCGCGCCGATGCGATCGGCATCGCCGTCGGTGGCCAGTCCGGCGTCGCACTTCTCACGTACTACCGTTTGCTGCAAGAGCGCGATGTGCGGTTGGATGGGCTCGGGATTGATGTCGGGAAACAGCGGGTTCACTTCCTGGCGAATCGCGATGTGCCGAACCCCGCCCTCGGCGAAGATGCCAGCGAGAATTCCGCGGCCGGAGCCGTACATTGAGTCAATCGCGACTTTGAACCGGGCTTTGCCGATGAGATCCATATCGGCAAAGCGGCAGACCGCGGCGATGTAAGGCGCTTTGAGATCAGTCTCTTCGATGGCCGCTTTAGCACCCTGCGGCATCGCGCCTGCGCGCAGCTCTTCCTCCACCTGCCTCATAATGGCGGGCGTGGCGGAGCCACCAAACTTCCCTTTGAACTTCACTCCGTTCCAATTCCAGGGATTGTGGCTGGATGTGACCATTACTCCACCGGCCGCGCCTTTATCTTTCACAGCGTAGGACACGGCCGGAGTAGGGGTGTAATCGTTGGCCAGCCTCACGGGGATCCCCGCGGCGGCAATGACTTCGGCGACTGCTTGCGCCGCACGTTGCGAGCCGAACCGCGTGTCATAGCCGACGAAGACGCCTCGTTGGGCGTCCTCGTATTTCAATACATAGGAAGCGATTGCGCCAGCGACGCGGCGCACATTGTCGAAGGTGAAGTCGTCGGCGATGATGCCGCGCCAGCCGTCGGTCCCGAATTTGATTTCTTGCGCCATGGCAGTGCAGTGTTCAAAGATCAGTGGCCGGTGGTCAGAGGGTTTTCAGTCTTTACTGGCCACTGACCACTGATCGTTGACCACTCTTCTTACGTCAGCCTGTGCAGCTTCTTCTCGTCCAGATGCTTCACCACTTTGCCTACATCCTGAGCATGCTGGAGTGTTGTGATCAGCAACGCATCGTCGGTCTCAACAACAACCAGGTCGCTCACGCCGACGGTGGCGACAAATTTGCCGGGTGCATGCACATAGTTGCCGTGCGCATTCAGAATAAATACACCCGCGCCGTGAATGATATTGCCTTCGGGTGGATCGGTCTTCGCCGTCTGGTGCTCGTGAAGGGCAGTCCACGAGCCCAGGTCATTCCACCCGAAATCCGCGGGCAGACAAAAGATTTGGCCGGCTTCTTCGCCTTTGGCCGAGCGTGGCTCCAGCACGGCATAGTCGACGCTGATGTTCTCGCACTTGGGATATAGGCGGCGAAAGGTCGGAATGAATTTATTGGTACCGAAGGCAGCGGCTATTTCCTCCAGCAGGGCGCCGGTCTTCGGGAGATGCTCATGGAGGGCCTTCGCCAGGGTGCGAGCGCTCCACAGAAACATGCCGCTATTCCAAAAATAATTTCCCGCAGCGACGAACGTGGCGGCCTTTTCGGCGTTGGGTTTTTCGGTGAAACGGCGCACGTGGAGAGCCTCGCCTCTGAAGAAACTGCCCGCCTCAATGTACCCGTAGCCGGTTTCCGCGCGATTTGGCCGGATGCCGAGGACGACTATATTCTCACCGGACGCTGCGATCTCTATACCGCGTTCGATGGTCGAGCGATAGCTTTCTTCATCCGCGATTACGTGGTCGGAGGGGAACATGCCAATCACGGCGTCGGGATTGTCGCGCAGAAGAAGGAAGGCGGCGAGCCCGATCGCAGGAGCGGTGTTGCGTCCCAGCGGCTCAGCGAGCACCTGCGGCTTCGGCAACTTCGGCAGTTGCTTCAGAATTGCTGGACGCAGATCATTGTTGGTGACAATCCAGAATTGTCTCGGCGCGGCCAGGGGCAACAGCCGCGTCACGGTCTGCTGGATCATGGTCTGCTTGCCGTCAAGAGGCAGCAACTGCTTGGCGCGCTTCTTCCGGCTCAGGGGCCAGAAGCGCGTGCCGCGCCCCCCGGCAAGGATCACTGGATAGAAATTTGAGTTCTTTGCCAAAGTTCTCGATTCTCGCTCGCTACATTCGCGTTTCCGGTTCGGGCAGCTCCACCCCGGCGACACGCGCTCTCAGAACCTCCAGCGTCCACTGCGGGCGAACGGTGAATTTCTCGACCGACGCCGGGACTACCACAGCATCACCCTTCGCCAAAGTCACCGCTTCCGCCCCAGCCGCTTCCACTACGCCGCATCCTTCCACGGCTACCAGTATCTGCGCAGAACTTTTGCCGGAATCGTCGCGCGTGCTCAACTCCTGCGCGTCCTTCATCTCAAACATATCCACGACAAAGTAAGGAGCAGCCACCAGCAGAGCCTGCCGGTTGTTGCTGCCGGAGATTTGCGCAGGAGCCGGCCTCACCACTTTCCCCGACGCAACTTTCAACTTCACTGCCGCCAGGCCTTCTTTCAGGTGCAATTCCCGCGGCCGTCCGTAATCATACAAACGATACGTCGTGTCCGACTGCTGTTGTGTCTCGACAATCACCGAACCCGGCCCCAGCGTATGCACGGTTCCTCCGGAAACATAGATCATGTCACCGGTGTAAACGTTGAGCCAGTTCAGCAACTCTTCAGCACGTTTCTCACGGATCGCGTCCTCCAATTGTGCAACGGTCACGCCGAGCTTCAATCCCAGAGCAATTTGCGCGCCAGGCTTTGCATGGGCGACATACCAGCACTCGGTCTTGCCCCAGGGCTGATTTACGCGGCGCGCCTGCGCGTCGTCTGGATGAACCTGCACCGAAAGTTTCTCATGCGGAAAGAGAAACTTCAGCAGCAAAGGGAAGCGGCGGGCATCCCGGGCGGCCTCGCCCACAAGCTCGCGATGGTAGTTCTCGCTGACTTGTGCCAGCGTTTGTCCGGCGAGCGGACCGTTAGCAATCTTGCAATCGTCGCCAGTAAGCCAAGCCTCGCCAATCTTTTCCTCGAACTGGCGATTGGGATAAATCGGCGACAGATCGTGCGTTCCCCAGGGGCGCGGATCGAACGCCGGAAGCATCAAGAATGGGTAGAGACTGCCCATAAAAATAACTTACATAAAAAAGGCCGCTCGCGAACGGACGGCCTCAGCCGAACCTAAACATCCCGTGAACCAGCGTGTTGAAATCCGCGACTATAGTGCGGCGAAGAACTTGCGCATGCGTTCCAGTCCGCGATCCAACTCCGATTTCGAGGTCGCGTAGGAGACGCGGATATGCTCGCCCGTGCCGAAGCCTTCTCCCGGCACTGTGGCCACGTGCGCTTCCCTGAGCAGCCGTCCCGCCACGTCTGATGCCGATTTCACGCCGCCGCGTCCCAGAAACGCCGAGATGTTGGGATAGGCATAGAACGCCCCCTGCGGAAGCGTGCAGGTCACGCCGGGAATCGAGCGCAAGCCCCGCACCACGTGGTCGCGCAGTTCGATATATTCGCGCCGCATCTGCTCGACGCACTCCTGTGGACCGTTCAGCGCCGCTACCGCCGCCTTCTGAACAATTGAAGTCGGATTCGAAGTGGACTGGCTTTGCAACTTCGACATCGCGTTCACCACCGCCGCCGGACCGAGAGCGTAACCTAGTCGCCAGCCCGTCATGGCGTAGGTCTTCGAGAGCGAACCCAACACCACGATGCGCTCCTTGTATTCGCGCAGCGATCCCACAGAAAAATTCTTGCCGGTGTAATTCAGGTAGACGTAACACTCGTCGGAGAGCACCCAGATTCCGCGTTCGTGTGCCAGGCGGACTACCTCCGTAAGATCCCCGGCACTCATCACCGCGCCCGAGGGATTCGAGGGCGAATTCAAAATGATGACTTTGGTTCTCGGAGTGATTAGCCTCGCAACCATCCCCGCCGTAACGCGGAAACCTTGCGACTCGTCCGACTGCAGCAGCACATTCTCACCGCCGGCATAGCGCACGATGTCTTTGAACGAAACCCAATAGGGTACCGGTAGAATCACTTCGTCCCCGTGATCGACCAGCACCTGAATCGCGTTGAACAGCGCGTTCTTGCCGCCGGTGGAGGCGATGACCTCTTCGCGGCGGTAAGCGGAAGCGAAGTCCACGGCATGGCGTTGCACGATGGCGTCGCGCAACTCAGGAGTGCCCGGGACCGCCGTGTATTTCGTGAAGTTGCCCTGGATGGCGGCGATGGCTGCGTCCTTGATGCGTTGTGGCGTGGCGAAGTGCGGCTCGCCGGCCCCGAAATCCACAACGTCGATGCCCTGCGCGCGCAGCTTGTCTGCCTCGGCCACGACCGCCATGGTGGCGGAGGGCTCAATTCGATTGATCCGGTCAGTAAGTTTCAGAGCTTCGCTCGTCGCGGTGGTCATGCCTTCTTTTTCCTTTTCGTCCCTTTTGGGTCTAATTCTTTTCCGCCGAGATCGATTCGATCCAGAATTTCAATCGCACGGGTCTCACGCTGCTTCACGGGAGTGATTTTGTCGCGCAGCCTCTGCTCCACAATCTCAGGGACCAATCCCTTCACCGGGCCGCCCGCCTGCGCCACTTCGCGAACCAGCCGCGAGCTGACGTAGGAGTACTTGTCGGCGGGCATCATGAAGACAGTCTCGAGTGTGGGTTCGAGCTTGCGGTTCATCAGCGCCATCTGCAATTCATATTCGTAGTCGCTGATGGCCCGGATGCCGCGCAGGATGCAAATCGCTTCCATGGATTTCGCGTACTCGACCATGAGCCCGTCAAACGTATCGATGCGGACATTTTTCAGATGTCCCGTGAGCGCCCGCAGCATTTCCAGGCGCTCGGCTACATTGAACATCGGACTCTTCTCCGAGTTGCGCAGGATCGCAACCACTAGTTCCTCAAAAATCTTGGCGCCCCGCTCCATCAGATCAAGGTGCCCGTTGGTGGGCGGATCAAACGAGCCGGGATAAATAGCGATGCCTTTGTTCAATCGTCCTCACAGGAACTGGGAGCCGAATAGAAGATTCTAAGCGGGCGAGAGCGGACATGGCAATTGCGGATACGGCTCCCGGAGCGATGCGCCTAATGCGTGAAGGGTCTGCCCTTTCATGCAGACACGAGAAAGCCCCTCGCGCGAGCGAAGGGCTTTCTCTGGGGGAGGGACTCGGGCGAGGCGCCCTTGGTCCCAAACTGATTTGACTGCGACTACTTCGGCTGTTGCTGGTCCGCAGTGGTCGTCGGAGCCGAGGAATTGCTGGAGAGTTGCTCCAGATCATTCTTTAGCAGGCTGATTTCCACGCGTCCGCCGCTGATGTGCTTGGTCTTCGCGTTAGCATCCGCGTCCGTACCCGCGACCGGGGCATTGCCCATGCCTACGAGGTAGATGCGGTAGACCGGAATCTCGTGGTTCAGCACCATGTACCGGACCACCGACTCGGCCATCTTCTGCGAGTTGGAGATCGCGACCTGGCCCTTACCGGAAGAGAATCCCTGCACTTCGATGATGTAGCCGCGCTGGCCTTTCACCGTGTTCGCCATCTCGTCCAGAGCATCTTTGGCGTTCTTGCTTAACACGGTCTGGCCGGGCTTGAAGCGAATTTCGGTCTGGTTCGATGCCTTGTACTGGTCGATGTTGCCAACCACGGTCTCGACCGTCTGAATGCGGGTGGTGGCCTGCTGCGCGCTCTGCTGCGCCATGGTGGCTTTGTTACCGGCATCAATGGCGTGCTGGTCGGCCTCGTTAGCTTTGTTCGAAGCCAGCTGGATGCCAGCCTGGGCGCGGGAGTCGGTATCTTTGATCGCCTTGCCGTTGGCCGCGGTCAAGTCGTCGAGTTCATTGACGCGGTCGCGGATGGGATCGGTCTGGCGTTTCACATAGTTCTTGCGGGCGAATGGGTTCACACGACCCCAGAAACCCTCGCGAGCCGGGGCCTGCAGAGGCTGCTTGCCGGTTGCAGTGTCGCTCGACTGTGACGCGGCAGGCGTGTTGGACTGATCTTGAGTAGATGAAGACGAAGTTTGCGCGAAGGCTGGAAATGCAAGCATTGCAGCCAGGGGCAAAGTTACGAGAATGCGGCTTTTCATAAGAAACTTTCTCCAAGTTGGGGGGAGCGTTTGGGGGCTCCACTCCAGCACGCCAAAACGCGCGTGTTGCGTGATTTTGTAATTGCGTCCCCTAAAACCTACAGACGATCCAGCAAGCGGTGGCCGCTTTGCCGGCATGCGCTGACGCAACGCACGCCTGAACATCTCAAACTTCAGGCACCGTAAACCCGGTTGGCGCCTGTCCTCACTAATACAGGTTGGATGCCAAACCTTGCTCCAAGGTTGAAGAGCTAAATCATTGATATCTAAAGACATTGTACCTCTGGAGTGAGGGGAGGGATAGCTGGAGGTGTGAAAGGCAGGGTAATTTTGGCAAACCTGATATAAAAACTGCGTGTGTCGGAACGTTCAGGGAGGATGACTTGGGATCAAACAATCTGAGAAATGCGTGCTGGCTCGATGGACTGCGGTTTCAGCAACCGGTCGCCAGACTGGTGATAACGGCATTGCTGTTGAGTGGGGCTGGGAAAGCTTTCTCGGTAGCAAATCCGGCAGATGAGCCGACCGCGATGGCGTCGTCGCGCATTCCCGCAGATCGCATGCAGCAGTATTCCGACCTCGCCGTGACGTGGATGCAGGAATACTTGCGAATCGACACCACGAATCCTCCGGGAAATGAGATGCGGGCGGTGGCTTTCTACAAGAAGATTCTCGATCAGGAGGGCATTGAGAATCGTGCCTTCGAATATGCGCCGGGACGCGGCGATCTGTGGGCCCGGCTGCCGCACAGTTCGGCTGAGGTCAGGCGTCCGATCATCTTGCTGAATCACATGGATGTGGTCACCAGCGACGCCTCGCACTGGAGAGTTCCTCCGTTCAGCGGTGAGATCAAAGATGGTTACATCTGGGGCCGCGGCGCACAGGACATGAAGGACGAAGGACTAGCGCAACTGGTCGTGATGGTCATGTTGGAGCGGGAGAAGATCGAACTCGACCGCGATGTGATTTTTCTGGCAGTGGCCGACGAAGAAGCGGACGGCACCGGGTCAGATTGGTTTATCACGCATCAGCGGGATTTGCTGGAGAACGCGGAGTTTCTGATCAACGAAGGTGGAGAGAACCTGCTGGAAAACGGCAAAGTGAAATATGTGGGCGTGGATGTGGGGGAGAAGACGACGTTCTGGCTGCACGTTGTGGCGCACGGACGTCCGGGGCACGCGTCACGGCCTATTCCGGATTCTGCTCCCAACCGGCTGGTGCGCGCGCTGGACCGCATTCTCGCCTATCGTACGCCTTTGAGAGTGCTGCCGGTGGTGGAGGAATTCCTGCGCGACATGGCCCCTTACGAACCGCCGGAGGAGGCGAGGGAGTATCGCAACATCCGCAAAGCCGTCGAAGATAAGAAGTTTCAGCAAGACGTAGAGAAGGACGAAGCGCTGAACTTTCTGTTGCGCGACACCATCTCGCTCACCATGCTGGGCGGGTCGGGACAGACGAACGTGATTCCGCCGGAGGCCTGGGCAAATCTGGATGTGCGGATTCTGCCGGGAGGAAATCCCAAGGCATTGCTGGAGGAGATTCAGCGAGTGGTGAATGATCCGAACGTGACGGTTGAACCGCTGAGCAAGGAATTCCGCGAGGCCAATTACTCCCCCACGAATACGGCACTATACGGTGCCATTCGCGCGGTCTCGGGTAAATATTTTCCCGGCACTCCGGTAGTGCCGCACATCACCAGCGGGTATACCGAGAACCAGCGCTACCGGCCGCTGGGCATCGTTTCCTACGGATTCAATCCTTATACGGCCACGCAGGAAGAAGGCAACACTGAACATGGGAATGACGAACGTATTCGCGTGGAGGAAGTGCGGCGCGGGCCAAGGGTTTTGTTTGATGTGGTGGCGGCGGTGGCGGCGCAGTGAAGGTGTCGTTGGGACAAAGCCAGAATGGCTGTTGCTCTCGAAGAGTCCAAAACAAGACCTCAACACAGAGGGCACAGATGAACACAGGGGTGGGCTTGCTTTATCCTGTGTCCCTCTGTGCCCCCTGTGTTGAAGATTCGTTACAGCCGCAGTGCTTTTCATACTGCTCGCTGATGAAATGGTCGGTCATGCCGGCGACGTAATCGCAGACTATGCGCGGCAGGGATTCCTGACTGGCCTTCTCCTGGTAGTAGTGCGGCAGGGCTGAGGGGTTATCCATCCAGAAGGCGAACAGGTCGGTGACGATGCGTTCGGCGTCGTCCTTTTCTGCTGCGAGTGACGGGCTGTAGTAGAGATTTTCGTAGAGGAAATCCTTGATCTGCTTGCGTTCGGCTTCTACTTCGGGGCTGAATGCGGCCAGGCGCTCTTTGTGCAGACGGACATCGGCCAGAGTTTCGATCCCGGCCTGCCTCAGCCGCGCCTGCGTGTTGGTGATCAGGTTACCAGCCAGCTGGTTGAAAACTCCTTTCAACGCCTCGTTGAACTTCAGCTTGTCAGGCGCATCGGGATAGATTTTCTCAACCCCGCGGAAAAAATGTTCAAAGACCGCCACGCCGGCGCGGACTTGTTCCAGCGTCAGCAGATGAGCCTCGTATCCATCGTCAAGGTCAGCGGTGTTGTACCCGATCTCGTCGGTCAGGTCGATGAGCTGGGCTTCCAGAGGAGGACGCCGGTCGAGCAAATACTCCGCCAGTTCCGGATGTTTCGCTTCGTCGTAGTCACGAGAATGTTTGATGATGCCTTCGCGCACTTCGAAGGTCAGGTTCAGTCCGCGAAAGGCGGCGTAGCGCTGCTCGAAATCTTCCACAATGCGCAGGGCGTGCAGGTTGTGATCGAAGTAGAGGCCGTGGGCGCGCATGGCGGCGTCGAGCGCCTTTTCCCCGGCGTGGCCGAACGGGGGATGGCCGAGGTCATGCACCAGGGCCAGCGCCTCGGCCAGATCGACGTTGAGCGCGAGCGCCCCCGCGATGGTCCGTGTGATCTGTGCTACTTCAATGGTATGGGTGAGCCGGTTCCGGAAATGGTCGGAATAGCGGCGCGTGAAAACCTGCGTCTTGTCTTCGAGCCGGCGAAACGCCCGGGCGTGGATCACCCGGTCGCGGTCACGCTGAAAGTCGTTGCGGTAGGGATGCGGCAGTTCAGGGAAGCGGCGTCCGCGGGAGTCTTCCACATGGACCGCATAGCCGGCCAGCATTTTCAAAGTTTATCAGGTGCGAGAAGCGAGTACCTAGTTGCTAGTAAACCAGTCCCCGGCGGCGGCTCCGAAACGCCTTGCTTGGTACTCGGTACTAGGTACTAGCTACTGATTCCCTGACCCTTCCTTCGCAAGCCGCACCTTGGCGGCGTCAAGCTTTTTTTGTGTGGCAGCGAACAGATCGGTGTCCACTTCTGCGGCTACGGTTCTATTCCATTCCTGGACGGCGCGCTCCCAGTGAGCGGCGGCCAGCTTCAGGCGACCGGTTTTCTGGTAGAGGTCGCCGAGGTGATCCTGCACGGTTGGGTCCGAACCCATACGCAAGGAGGCTTTGGCCAGGTTCTCTTCAGCAAGATCGAACTTGCCGAGCTTGAAATAGGCCCAGCCCAGGGAATCCAGATACGCTCCGTTCGTAGGCTCGACGCTCACCGCCTGCTTGACATAGTTGAGCGATTCTTCGAGGCGAACGTCGCGATCGGCATTCATGTAGCCGAGATAATTGAGGGTGGCGGCATTCTGCGGGTTGAGGGCCAGTATTTTCCTGAACTCGGCTTCGGCCTGGTCGTATTTCTTCTCGCGCTCGTAGGTGGAACCGCGCAGGAAGTAGACGTTCTCTTTATCCTCGGATTTGGTTGAGAGCTGCTCAGTCTTGTTGAGAGCCTCTTCGGCGTCGCTCCAGCGCTTCAGCCGCGTGTACATGATGGAAAGGCGGAGATAAACCTCGCGGTCGTCCGGCGTGCCCTTGAGCAGAGAGCGAACGTCGGCGAGAGGTTTCTCGGGGTCGCCAGTGTCGGCGAGTTGAGCGTCCAGCACCATGCGCAGCTCGCGGTCGTTGGGCAGCTTTTGCACTGCCTCTTTGGCCGCCGCGGTGGCCTGCTGCCACTGCTTGGCTTCGCGGTAGGTATCGATGACATCCTGATAACCGGTGCGGGCGTTGTCGTCGCCGAACGGAATCATCTTGCGGAAAGCTTCAACCGCAGCCGAATAGTTCTCCTGGTCGCGATAGACCATGCCGAGGCGCTCGATGAAGATGGCGCGATTGTTGCGGTCGGCTTGCGAGTAGCTGTTTTCCGCCTTCTCGGTCTTCTTAAGCAAGTCCTGCAAAACCTTTGCGGCCTCGTCATAGCGCGTCTGGGCCTGGTAGACGACTGCGATGTTGTAGGGCACTTCGAGGGCATCGGGAACCATCGTTTGGGCCTTTTTCAGTCTCTCCAACGCCTCCTCGTATTTGCCCTGGCGTCGGTAGATTTCGGAGATGCGGAGGTAGGTCTGCGCGTCTTCAGGGTTGGCATCGGCGATCACTTTGTACTGATCGAGTGCGGCGTCAATCTGGCCATCGTTTAAGAGATTTTCCGCGAGGCCGCGAATGGCGTCGAGATTGTCGCGATCCAATTGGATGGCGTGCTTGTAGGCGTCTATCGCGCTCTTGAATTCCTTGCGCTGCTCGTAGGTGGCGCCCAGAGCGGCATACAGCTTGGCGGAGCGCCGCGTGTCGGGCACGGAACTCAGCACCTGGAGAGCATGCGCCGAGTCGCCTTCGTCGGTGTAAAGCAGCGACAGAGTGGTGATGGCTTCTTCCGAGTCCGGATCGAGTTTCACCGCTGTCTTGAGCTCATTTTCCGCCTTCTGCAAGTCATTGTTCAGGCGGTAGAGGCGGCCCAGCAGAAGGTGGTTGTCAACATTGTTGGGCTCGATTTTGACGATCTGTTCGTACTGCTCGATCGCCAGCTTGAGCACGTTATCGGAACCGTTGTTGCCGCTGCCCGGGAGGTCGCCGAGCGAGCGCAGATAGATCCGGCCCAGCAGCTTGTGAGCTTCGAGGTTGTTCGGGTCGCGCTTGATGATGTCCTGGGCTTCGAGCACGGCATCGCGGATGCGTCCGGTCTTCACGTAAAGCTCGGCGAGAGCGGAGGTGAGGAATTCGGAGGATGGGTCGGCCTCAATGGCCAGCCGGTATTCGTCCATTGCCTTATTGGCCAACTCGCTGCGGCCGTAGATCGTGATCTGCTCCTCGTACATGTGCGCCAGCGTGTAGTGGTAATAGGCGGCGGCGCGATCCACTTTGCGCGGCGAGGACTGGGCGGCCTTGGAATCCACAGGCTTCTCGGCGGGCGAGGATGGCTTGGATTGCGCGGCTGCGGCCGCCGTGAGGAACGTCAACACTAAGACACTGCGAAAAATTCTATTCATGCTCGACCTGACGACGCTGGAATTAATTAATTCTATCGGACCGGACTCTATTAGAACGCTTCTGTTAAGGCTTCGTGCACTTCCCGAAAGCATAATCATTGGATGCAAAACCGCCGGGGGTGGGGTTCTTCAATTCTAACCCGGCGAAGGCACAATTGGGAAAAACACGAGGCATGAAGCGTGGCGCTGGGAAGCCCGAAAGTACAGGGACCGGAGGGAACTTGAAGAGTTCAATTGTCAAGTTTGGTAAAGACTTGAACAAGAAAAAGCGGGCTCGACTCCAGCGAACCCGCTTGCGACGCTGAAGCTAACGTTGTGAACGATCCATCCTTATAGCAAACGGTCACTCGCCTGCCGTGATCGACGAGGAGCCCTCTGGAGTGAGGGCGCAACTGCCGGTTGCGCTGTAGGAGCCGGTGTAATTCGATCCACCGCCGCCAGTGGCTCCTCCGGTTACGAAGGGCTTGAAATTCTCCGGAGTTCCCGCATGGTCGGAGTTCTTGTACTCGCTTGCCTTGTTGTCATCGACCGGCTTCACGCCCAGGGCGTTGTAATCGGTGTCAAAGGAGGTATAGACGGACGCGCCCCATTGCAATTCACCGTGAGCCCGGCCGCGTAACTGGAGAACGTGGCGGTGAGGGCGACGTCTTTGATGCCGCCGGGCAATCCGCCTGCGGGCACCTTGAATTCCACGGCGGTCATCAGATCGTTGCCCGCCAGTCCGGTCAATTGCAGTTGCGTCTTCCACCCTTTTCCGAGAAACAGCGGTTGCAGCTGGACGTAATCTGTGGTTGCGACTGTTGTCGCTGACGAAAAGGTGATGGCCGAGCTGGGCACCTTTATGGTGTAGGTTTGGTTGTTGACGGTGAAAGTAACCGAAGCGTGACTGACGTAAACTGTCGTCGAAGTGGAACCGAGACCCTTCACGGTGAGAACGCCGGTGAACCAGATGTAATCTCCCTGGTTGATGGCCGTGCCGTTAAAGTTGCCAGTGATCGTACTCGTGCACTCCTGATAGGAGGCGCTCGCTTGGGCCGCCACCATCAGAATGCTGGTCAGCAGAAATACCAACTTCAGTTTTGGTGTCATAGTGCTTCTCCGGGGGTAAAACTTCGCGGACGATTTGCCAAGTAGAACGATTATGACCGGGCTGAGTATGCTGCTGTCTAAGACCGGGTCAAGATGCAAGAATTTGCACTGGTCGAGTTTTTCCATCGCCTGTAAGCTTCGCCACGTAGCAGTCTTCGTGAATGGGCAGGCCATCTTCGCTGATTTTCGAGTCTTCGAGAGGGATTGGTCTGCTGCAAATCGCGCACTCGAACGACAGACCAGATACTGGCGGAAGAATAGTTATCCCGCCGCCGCGGGGCCGCCAGGCGGCTAGTTTCGCGGCCGCCAGTCTTCTGAGTCGATCGTTGTGCTCGCGGAGGGCGAGTTGCAGGGCGGAAAAGATCGAGTCCAATTCTGGGTCTTGCGCCGAAATAGCTCGGGCGCACAGCTCACGGATGCGATCTTCAAGACGACGGGCGCGCACCGGAAGAACTTGCTACAACGGGAACTCGCAGTCCATACAGCGTATCCAGTAGCGAGCTTGCGGAAGATGCCCGATGGCTAAAGTATGCATTCAGGCGCATGCCCCATGTTCTCATCAATGGCGGAAGTGGCGCACGCCAGTGAACAGCATGGCTAAGCCAAGGCGGTCGGCGGCGGCGATGACCTCGGGATCGCGCTGTGAGCCTCCGGGCTGGATGATGGCGGTCGCTCCGGCCTTCGCGATTTCCTCCACGCCGTCGGGGAAGGGGAAGAATGCGTCGGAGGCAGCTACGGTTCCCTTCAGCGGCAGTTGCGCTTTCATGGCCCCGATCTTGGCGGAGTCGACGCGGCTCATCTGGCCGGCGCCGACCCCTACAGTTTGTCCGTCGTGGGCGTAGACAATGGCGTTGGACTTCACGTGCTTGCAGACCTTCCAGGCGAACAGCAGCGCGCGGGTTTCTTCGGGCGTGGGCGCGCGCTGGGTCACGACTTTCAGGTCGATGTCTTGCAATGGGCGTATATCGGCGTCTTGCAAAAGAATTCCGCCGGAGACATTTTTGAGAATCCACTTCTGCGCCGCGGCTTTCACTTCGACCAGGCGGAGATTTTTCTTGGTCGCGAAGCGGGCTTTGGCCGCCTCGTCGAATCCTGGGGCGGCGATTACTTCGAGGAAGAGTTTGTGCATCTCTTCAGCGGCTTCGCCGTCGATTGGGCGGTTCACGCCAATCACGCCGCCAAATGCGGAGACCGGATCGCATTCGAGCGCGCGCTTATAGGCCTCGGCGAGAGTCTTGCCTGTAGCAGTGCCAGCAGGATTGGTGTGCTTGATGATGGCGCAGACGCCTTCATCTTGCGGATCGAATTCCTGGGCGAGGTCCCAGGCGGCTTGCAGGTCGACTATGTTGTTGTAGGAAAGTTCCTTGCCCTGAAGTTGGAGGGCGTTGGCTACGCCCACGCCGGAGCCGTCGGAATACATGGCCGCCTTCTGGTGCGGGTTCTCGCCGTAGCGCAGGTCGAGAGTTTTCTGGAATGAGAGGCGAAAGGTTTGCGGGAAGGATTCGTCCTTCGGCGGTAGGTGGAAGTCTGCTGGGATTTTTTCCAGAGTTGAGGCGATTGCGGAATCGTAGGCAGATGTTGTGGCAAAGGCTTTCTGCGCCAGCCGCCATTTCGTTTCGAGCGAGAACGCGCCTTGGTTGCGGGCGAGTTCTTCGGCGAGGGCCGAGTAGTCGGCCGGGGATGTAACGACGGCGACATCGTGAAAATTCTTCGCGGCGGAGCGGATCATGGATGGTCCGCCGATGTCTATGTTTTCGATCAACTCTTCGAAGGCCACACCAGGCTTGGCGGCGGTTTTCTCGAAGGCATAGAGATTGACGACGACCATGTCGATCGGCTGGATGTCATGTTCGGCAACGGCGGCGGTGTGCGCGGGATTCTCGCGGCGATGCAGAATGCCTCCGTGCACCTTGGGATGCAGCGTCTTGACGCGGCCATCGAGCATTTCGGGAAAGCCGGTGAGTTCGGAGATGTCTTTGACGGCGATGCCGGACTCGCGCAGCAGCTTGGCCGTGCCTCCGGTGGAGATCAGTTCGATGCCGAGGCCGGCGAGCTGGCGCGCGAAATCTACGAGGCCGGTTTTGTCGGTGACGCTGAGGATAGCGCGCTGGATACGGGAAGTGCTGCGGGACATGATCGGCCTCGGACTATGAAGGATGAGTGCGGAGCGACCGAAGATTCTATCAGCAATGAGTCTTTGTAAGCCGCTACAAACGAGACCGTAACATCACGGCCCGCATGGCTATTCAGTTCCTGTGTAGGTGAAGCGGTGAAAGACGAATGTCGCTAAAGTCATGTTCTGGCTGGGGTCGGTGCGTCTATAGAGGATGGGAATCGTTTCGCCCTCTAGGGGAAGCTCCTTTTCCGTCGAGCCTGACTCACCCAGATATAGCTTCCCATCGGGAGCGAGAAATCCGTATCGCACCGAATAGGAAAATCCGCCCTCAGGCCCTTCAGTCTTGGTCCGCTGTGACACTGTGGCGACGGCGGTCGAATAATCGCTCAGCAGTCTTCGTTCATTTCGCAATCTATAAACGCCGATTGCCGCAACGTAAATGCCTACTGCCGCCGCCACTAACACAGGAATGCCATGGGCAAAGATCGCGATAAAAACAGCCAGAATAACTGCTGCAATAAAACCAGAAGCAACAATCGGACGAAAGTCGACCGTGCTATGGGTCGCCAGCCGGGCCATCACGGGGTCGGACTTCAATTGCTCCCGGATGAGCGGCATCGGGGCCTCCGCTTTGGTCCAGACAACACTTTACCTCGTCATAGCGGGCTATTCCACAAAAAGATCCGGGCAGGCCCGATCTGACTGTGGTGATTGCCTAAACAAGATACTCGGACGAGCGCCTAAACCCTAGCGACGCTTCTTACGCTTTCGCCTTGGCCTTCAGTTTGACGTGGCCATCGGTGAGTTCGACGGAGAACTCCACGTCCTGGCAGTGGTACTGCTTGCGGATCTCGGCAGTCTTTTTCTGCACGAAGGTGGAGAAAGAATCGAGGTTGCCGGAGACATTTTCTCCCGCCTTCTTCTTGGCTGCGACCAGGGTGTTGAACAGTCGCTCCACCTGTTCGCGCTCAGTGTTATCCGCTGCGGTGTGCAAGGTGAACCGTTGCGAAACAGCGGCGGGCGCATCCCCTGCCGCGGCGGCGGCGTGGCTCAATCCGTAGACCGGATTGTGCTGAGGTTTGTGCTCCTCTTCGGGACGAACTCCCTGCACGGCTAGCAGCGCATCCTGCGGGCGGCGGTAGCCCTCTTCGCGGATGCGCGACTTCTTGCGCCACAGGTCGCTGTAGATGGCATAGCGCTGAGCCATTTCGTTGTAGCGGAAGCGCTGGGAGAAGCTCATGCGTCCGCCATCGGAAAACTTGCGCAGCAGGGAGAGCACCTTCCACTCGATGTCGGTGGGAGGGCGCTTGGTGGGGTTGCTGAAAAAAACTTCGTACTCGATTTTCAGCCGCCGGAGCTGAGTCTCGAGCACATTCAGTTCTTCGTCGGTGGTCACTCAGGGATCTCCAACTAACAGTGTAGAGAGAATCCGAGGCGGCGGCGAGGTAACCCGCGGTCACCGGAGGTCATGGTACGAAAGTACCTGCTGTCGGCTTTCAGATCTCAGAAAGAACAGATTCGCGTAGTCAGCCCAAGCTGATGGCTTAGGGCTGAAAGCTGAGAGAGGACAGCTACTTCGCGGAATTCGCGGCCATCTTCTTCACCATGGCCAGCACCAGCTTGCGGTCGCTGTCATTCAGGTTGGTGGCGTAGCGGCGGACCTGGCTGAGGAAGCGCACTTCGTCATCGGAAAGCTGCGGCAGTCCCTTGGAGCCGTTGCTGTGGCCGGACTCGGAGAAGAACTGAGACAGCGCAATCTCCATGGCTCCGGCAATTTTTGACAGCGTGTCGAGCGACGGGATGGTATGGCCGTTCTCCACCCGCGACAGGTAGCAACGCAGCAGGCCGGTACGCTTCTCGATGTCTCCCTGAGACATACCTTTCTGCAGCCGGTAGTTTCGAATGGTTTCGCCGATGTTGATCTGGGGGAGCATTGCAGGATGCGACATAGTAACCACATCGAGATTTTCTGGCAAGTGGAAATTAGTGCCATATCCGGAGCCACTTTCTTGCCAGGACTTGACCAGCCGTAGCCGGTTCCGCTTGAACAGTGTTAAAGAAATAACCGGCGCGGGCAACCAGCTCCTCTTCCTGGCTCAAGAAGCCTCATCACTACCTCACAATTCCAGCTCCATATACATCGCGCCCGCAATCGGGTTCGGGCGGTAGGGCGGGATTTCCGTGAAACCGAGCTTGCGGTACATGGCGACCGCATCTTTCATGATGGGCTCGACGGTGTCAAGACGGATACGCTGATAGCCGATCTGGCGTGCCTCCCCGATGATGCGCTCAGCCAAGGCACGTCCCAGACCCTTGCCACGGAATTGTGAGCGCAGGTAAAGGCGCTTCATTTCGCAGATGCCGGGCTCTAACTTGTGGAGGGCGACGCAGCCTGCCAGTTGACCTTCACATTCCACCAGCAGCAGGCGGCCTTCGGGGGGAGAGTAGTCGCCTGGAAGTCCGGCGAGCTCTTTGTCGAAACCCTGAAAGCAGAGGCTGAAGCCCAGGGATTGCGCGTATTCCAGGAACAGTTCGCGGGCTTGGGCGATTTGGGCTGACGATTCAACTTGAGCAAAAGTCAAAACCTTCACCACAGGGGACACAGAGTAATTTAAAGGGCTTGCGTGCTCGGCTCTCATTCCTCTGTGAACCTCTGTGTCCCCTGCGTTGAAAGATTTTCCTATCCCATCAGCATGCCGCCGTTCACGTTCAGCACGTGGCCGGTAATGTAGGAAGCCTCGTCTGATGCGAGAAAGGCCACGGCGCTGGCCACATCGGCGGGCGACCCCACGCGGCCTAGAGGAATCTGTTTTGCAGCATTCTGCTTGAATTCGTCGCCGAGCGCCTCCGTCATGGCGGTTTCGATGAAGCCCGGAGCTACGGCGTTGCAGGTAATGTTGCGCGATCCCAGCTCGCGGGCGATGGCCATGGTCAGGCCGATCAGTCCGGCCTTAGACGCGGCGTAGTTCGCCTGGCCGGCCTGCCCCATCTGGCCGAAGACGCTAGTGATGTTGATGATGCGTCCCCAGCGCTGCTTGAGCATGGAGCTGGTGACCTGCTGGATGCAGAGATAAGCGGAGGTGAGATTGGTTTGCAGCACGGCGTCCCAGTCGGCGCGCTTCATACGCATGACGAGCTGGTCGCGGGTGATGCCGGCGTTGTTGACCAGGATATCGATCTTGCCGAATTCGGCGATGGCGGCCTTGATGGCGGACTTGACCTGCTCTTCATCTGTGACATCGAGCGCGAAAGCCGCCGCCTTGCCGCCCGCCGCAGTGATTTCCTTCACCAGTTCGTTCAGCTTGTCCTGATTGCGCGCGGCAACGGCAACTGTTGCGCCTTCCGCGGCCAACTTCAGTGCACAGGCTTTTCCAATGCCTTGCGATGCGCCAGTGACGAACGCCACGCGTCCTGAAAGGGACATCAGATTCTCCAGTGGTCGCCTTGAGTTTCGAATAAGAAAGCTTTACTTCAGAACGTGCGATTATACCCGCCACGTCTAGTTGGCACGGCGCAATGGCCAGATTAGAACCTCAAGTCGGTGGGCGAAATGCAGTAACGGAGCACTGGCGGGCAGCGCAATACCACCGGCAGCGGCGACCGTATTGGTCTCAACCAAGGCTTCCGCATCTTGCAGCGGCCACTGCTCGTGGTGAATCTCGCCGCGATACACCTGGGAACGGTGGGTGGTGTAGAGGCAATAGCGTTCGGTGAACCAATGTTCAATCGAACCTTTCTCGCGCAGGCGCACTTCGGTGGTGGGGCGGTACTGTCCGC
>Ga0210405_10000080_pt1 | contig 129591 bp, 81 predicted proteins | sample IncBWH11MmetaG_FD_155492 | JGI IMG/M metagenome (GOLD analysis project Ga0210405, IMG submission 155492) | Forest soil microbial communities from Barre Woods Harvard Forest LTER site, Petersham, Massachusetts, United States - Inc-BW-H-11-M | ecosystem: Environmental > Terrestrial > Soil >... | reverse complement strand
TGCAGAAGACCCCGTTCAGCTTCGACGTCTCGGTGTGGGAGCTGTTCTGGCCGCTGCTGGCCGGCGCCCGCCTGGTGATGGCGGCTCCGGGCGGCCACCGCGATCCGGATTACCTGCTGCGGACGATCGCGGCGCAGCGCATCACCACCCTGCATTTCGTCCCGTCGATGCTGCGCGCCTGGCTCGATCACCTCGGCGAGCGCGGGGGCGCCGCCGCGCCGCGGACGCGGTGCTTGCAGCGGGTGCTGGCGAGCGGCGAGGCGCTGCCGCACGAGTTGCAGCGGCAGTATTACGCCCTGGTCGCGGCGCCGCTCCACAACCTCTATGGGCCGACCGAGGCGGCGGTCGACGTCACCTGGTGGGCGTGCGACGCGGCGAGCCCGCGGGGGCTGGTGCCGATCGGCCGGCCGGTGGCCAACACCGGCATTCATCTGCTCGACGCCGACGGTCGCGAGGTGCCGGTCGGCGTGGCCGGCGAGCTGCACATCGCCGGCGTGCAGGTGGGGCGCGGCTACCTGGGCCGGCCCGACCTCACGGCGGAAAAGTTCGTGCCCGATGCGTTTGCCGGCGCCGGCGGCCGGGTGCAGGGAGGGCGCCTCTACCGCACCGGCGACCTCGCCCGCTTCCTGCCGGACGGCGCCATCGATTACCTGGGCCGCATCGATCAGCAGGTGAAGGTGCGCGGCTTCCGCATCGAGCTGGGCGAGATCGAAGCGGTGCTCGCCGCCCAGCCGCGGGTGCAGGCGGCGGCGGTGGCGGCGCGTCCCAGCCGCGCCGGCGAGCGCCAGCTGGTTGCCTATGTGGTGCTCGGCGCGGATCCGACGGCGGCGCCGGGCGGCGGCGCCGTCCTGCCGGGCGCGGCGCGGGCGGCGCTGCTCGCCAGCTTGCGGCGCGGCCTGGCGGAGAAGCTGCCCGACCACATGGTGCCGGCCGCCTTCGCGTTTCTGGAGCAGCTGCCGCTGACGCCGAGCGGCAAGCTCGACCGTCAGGCGCTCCCCGCGCCGGACGCCGAGGCGAGCGAGCGCGCCGCCTTCGTCGCGCCGCGGCCGGGCCTGGAGGAGCTGACCGCCAGCGTCTGGAGCGGCGTGCTGGGCGTCGAGCGGATCGGCGTGCACGACAACTTCTTCTTCCTCGGCGGGCACTCGCTGCTGGCCACCCAGGTCGCCTCCCGCCTGCAGACGGCCCTGGGCTGCGAGGTGCCGCTGCGCAAGCTGTTCGAGCTGCCCACCATCGCCGGCCTCACCGGCTGGCTGGCGGAGTCCGCGGGCTTCCAGCTCAGCGGGCCGCCGCCTTGCCAGCGCCGGCCGGTCGGCGCGCCGGCCCAGCTCTCGTTCGCCCAGGAGCGCCTCTGGTTCCTGGCGCAGCTCGAGCCGCGCAGCGCGGCGTACAACCTGCCGCTCGCGGTCTGGCTGGACGGCGCGCTCGACGTCGCCGCCCTGCGGGCAAGCCTCGCGGCGCTGGCCGCCCGGCACGAGTCGCTGCGCACCACGTTCGCGGTGCCGGAGGATGCCGACACCCCGGTGCAGGTGATCGCGGCGCGTCTGCCCCTGGCGTTGCCGGTCGCCGACCTGCGCGCCCTGCCCGTCGGCGAGCGCGACCGCGTCGCCCTGGGGCTCGCCGGCGCCGAGGGCGCCCGGCCGTTCGACCTGGCGCGGGGGCCGCTGGTGCGCGTCGTCCTGCTGCGCCTGGCCCCGGCCCGCCACCTGTTGCTGATGACCCTGCATCATGCGATCACCGACGGCTGGTCGAACGGCATCCTGATCCGCGAGCTGGCCGCCCTCTATCGCGCCGCGCGCGACCGGCGGCCGGCGGCGCTGCCCGAGCTGCCGGTGTGCTACGCCGACTTTGCCCACTGGCAGCGGCGATGGCTGGAGCGGCAGGTCCTGGCGGGCGAGGTCGCCTGGTGGCGCGAGCGCCTTGCCGGCGCGCCGCCGGTCCTCCATCTGGCCGCCGACCGGCCGCGGCCACCGGTGCGCAGCGCCCGCGGGGGCGCCGTCGCGGTGGCCATGCCGGCGGACCTCTACGCCCGCTTGCAGGCGCTGTCGCGGTTGCAGGGGGCGACGCTGTTCATGAGCCTGCTGGGAGCCTTCCAGGCGCTGCTCGGCCGCTATTCCCAGGAGGAACGGCTGGTGGTGGGCTCGCCGATCGCCGGCCGCACGCGCATCGAGCTCGAAAACCTGGTCGGCCTGTTCGTCAACACGCTGGCGCTCGCCGTGGACCTCGGCGGGGATCCGCCCTTCGCGGCGCTGCTGGGGCGGGTGCGGGAGACGGCGCTGGCCGCCTACGCCCATCAGGAGGTGCCTTTCGAAAAACTGGTGGCGGAGCTACAGCCCGAGCGCAGCCTGGCCCATTCGCCGCTGTTCCAGGTCCTGCTGGTGCTGCAGAACGCCCCTGCCTCGCCGCTGGCGCTCCCGGGCCTGACGCTGACCCCCGCCGCGGTGGCGGGCAACACCGCCAAGTTCGATCTCAACCTCGATCTCGGCGAGGTGAACGGTGCGCTGGCGGGCTCGCTGGGGTACAGCGCCGACCTCTTCGACGCGGCGACGGTCGGGCGCTGGGCAGGCCAGCTGGAGGTGTTGCTCGACGCGGTCACGGCAGATCCGCTGCAGCGGCTCTCGGCGCTGCCGCTGCTCAGCGCCGGCGAGCGTCAGCAGTTGGTGGAATGGAACGCCACGGCGGCGCCCTACCGGCTCGACCGCTGCCTGCACGAGCTGATCGCGGAGCAGGCGCGGCGGACCCCGCACGCGGTGGCGGTCGAGGCGGAAGCGGATGGCGCCAGGCTCACTTTCGCCGAGCTGGCCGCGGCAGCCGGGCGCCTGGCGCGCCGGCTGCGCCGTCACGGCGCGGGCGCCGAGACGATCGTCGCCCTCTGCGCCGAACGCTCGCTCGCCATGGTGGTGGGAGTGCTGGCCATCCTCGAAGCGGGCGGCGCCTACCTGCCGCTCGACCCGGAGACGCCGCGCGAGCGCCTGCTCTACATGCTGCGCGACGCCGGCGCGACGCTGCTGCTGTCGCCCGCCGCGCTGTCGGCGCGGTTGGGCCTGGCCGGCGCGGACCTGGAGGGAGTGCGGCTGCTCGCCCTGGACGGTGATCCCGAGGGAGGCGAGGAGGGCGCGGTGGGCCGGGCGGGCGGGGCAGATCCGGCAAGCCAGCCCGACAACCTGGCCTACGTGATCTACACCTCGGGGTCCACGGGCAGGCCGAAGGGGACGATGAACGCCCATCGCGGCGTCGTCAACCGCCTGCTCTGGGCGCAGCAGCGGTTCGCCCTGCAGCCCGGCGACCGGGTGCTGCAGAAGACGCCTTTCACCTTCGACGTCTCGGTCTGGGAGCTGTTCTGGCCGCTGCTGGCCGGGGCTCGCCTGGTGATGGCCGCGCCCGGCGCCCACCGCGATCCCGCGCACCTGGCGCGGGTGATCGACGAGCACGGGATCACGACGCTGCACTTCGTCCCCTCGATGCTGCGCGCCTTCCTCGACCACCTGGAGGGGAGCGCCGGCGCCGGTGAGGCGGGCGGCCGGCGCCTCCCGACCTTGCGGCGGGTGCTGGCCAGCGGCGAGGAGCTGCCGCACGACCTGCAGCAGCGGTACCACGGCCTGCTGGCGGCGCCGCTCTTCAACCTCTACGGCCCGACCGAGGCGGCGGTCGACGTCACCTGGTGGGCCTGCGATCCGGCGAGCCCGCGGGCGCGGGTGCCGATCGGGCGGCCGGTCGCCAACACCCGCATCCACCTGCTCGACCGCGACGGCAGGGAGGTGCCGGCCGGACTGCCTGGCGAGATCCACATCGGCGGCGTGCAGGTGGGGCGCGGCTATCTCGGCCGCCCCGACCTGACGGCCGAACGGTTCGTGCCCGACGGTTTCGCCGGCGGCGCCGGCGAGGGGACGGGGGGGACGGCCGGCGAGGCCGGTCTGCGTCTCTACCGCACCGGCGACCTGGCGCGCTACCTGCCGGACGGTGCCATCGACTACCTGGGCCGGCTCGACCAGCAGGTGAAGATTCGCGGCTTTCGCATCGAGCTGGGCGAGATCGAGGCGGTGCTCGCCACGCACCCCACGGTGCAAGCGGCGGCGGCGGCGGTCTGGGCCGGGCCCGAAGGGGAGCGGCGTCTGGTGGCCTTCGCCGTGCCGCGGCCGCCGGCGGCGGGGGAGCCGGCGGAGCTCCGCACCTTCCTGCAAGCCCTGCTGCCGGAGCCCATGGTGCCGGCCGACGTCCTCATGGTGGCGGCGCTGCCGCTCGGCGTGCACGGCAAGCTGCACCGTCGCGCCCTGGCGGCGCTGGTCGAGGCCCATGCCGCCGCACGGCGGGCCGCGCCCGCGGCTGCCGCCGGCACCGCCCGTCTGGGCCCCACGGAGGAGCTGGTGGCGAGCCTCTGGTCGCAGCTCCTCGGTATCGGTCCGGTGGGGGCCGCCGACAACTTCTTCGCCCTCGGCGGGCATTCCCTGCTCGCCACCAAGGTGGTGTCGCGGTTGCGCGCGACGATGGGCGTCGAGGTGCCGATGCGGACCGTCTTCGAGCACCCGACGGTGGCGGGCCTGGCGGCGGAGCTGGACCGCCTGCGGCGCGGTGCCGCGGTCCCGAACGGCGCGGTCGTGCCAGCCGGCACGGTCCGCCCTGGCGGCACGATCGGCTCAGATGGCATGGTCGGCCCAGGCGGCATGGTCGGCCCAGATGGCGCGGTCTTTTCGAGTGGCGTCGCCGCCGCGGCGGCGGCCACGGGCGCGGCGGCGGCGCCCAAGCTCCTGCCGGTGGCGCGGCAGGGCGAGCTGCCGCTGTCCTTCGCCCAGCAACGGCTCTGGTTCGTCGATCAGCTGGAGCCCGGCAGCGCGGCCTACAACATGCCCTGGGCCCTGCGCCTGCTGGGTGCGCTCGGCGAGCGGCAGGTCACGGTCCTGCGGCGCACGCTGGCGGCGGTGGTGCGCCGCCACGAGGCGCTGCGGACCTGCTTCGCCGCCACTCCCCGCGGTCCGGTGCAGGTCATCGCCCCGCCCGCGGCCCCGCCCCTGCCGCTGATCTGCCTCGACGGCCTGCCCGCGGGTGTCCGGCAGGGAGAGGCGCTGCGCCTGGCGGCGGCTGAGGCACGGCGGCCGTTCACGCTCTCGCGGGCGCCGCTGCTGCGCGCCACCCTGGTGCGCCTGGGCGCCGGCGAGCACCTGCTCCTGGGGACGATGCATCACATCGTCTCCGACGGCTGGTCGATCGGCGTCCTGCTGCGCGAGGTGGGCGCCTATTATCGTGCGTTCTCGGCGGGGCCGGAGAGGGGCGCGCACGACGCCGGTATGCCGGCGACGGGGGGGCGCGCGGCGGGTCTGCCGGAGCCGGAGCCGCCGGGACTCGCCAGGCTGCCGATCCAGTACGTCGACTTCGCCTGCTGGCAGCGCGCCTGGCTGCGCGGCGAGGTGCTGGCGGCTCAGCTCGCCTACTGGCGGGGCCAGCTCGACGGGGCGCCCAGCCGGCTCGACCTGCCGACCGACCGCCCGCGCCCGGCGACGGCGAGCCGGCGGGGCGGGAGCCTGCCGGTGCGGCTGCCGGACGAGCTTTCACGCCAGGTGGCGGCGTTGAGCCGGAGCCAGGGGACGACGCCGTTCATGACGCTGGCGGCGGCCTTCGCACTGCTGCTCGGGCGCTCGGCCAACCAGGAGGACGTGCTGCTCGGCACGCCGATCGCGAACCGCAACCGCCGGGAGATCGAAGACCTCATCGGCTTCTTCGTCAACACCCTGGTGCTGCGGATCGACCTCGGCGGCGCGCCGAGCTTCCACTCCCTGTTGCGGCGGGTGCGGGAGGTCGCGCTGGGCGCCTATGCGCACCAGGACCTGCCGTTCGAGCGGCTCGTCGACGAGGCGGCCCCCGGCCGCGACCTGCGGCACTCGCCGCTGTTCCAGGTCATGTTCGTGCTGCAGAACGCCAGCGACGAGACCCTCGACCTGCCGGAGCTGGCCTGCAGCGTCGTCGAGCTGCCGGCACAGACGGCCAAGTTCGATCTGACCCTCTCCCTGGCGGCGAGAGACGGAGCCATCGCCGGCAGCTTCGAGTTCGACCGCGACCTCTTCGACGCCGCCACCGTGCGCCGGCATGCCCGCCGCCTGGAGACGCTGCTGGCGGCGGCGGTGCTGCGGCCGGAGGAGCCGGTGACGGAGCTGCCGCTGCTCGCGGCTGCCGAGCGCCACCAGCTGCTGCGGGAGTGGAGCGCGGCGGCGGCGCCCGAGCGCGAGCGGCGCGGTGGCGCCACCCTGGTGGAGCTGTTCGAGGCGCAGGTGCGGCGCGCTCCCGGCGCGCCGGCGGTCCGCTGCGAGGGGAGCGGCCTGACCTACGCCGAGCTGAACCGCCGCGCCAACCAGCTTGCCCACCGCCTGCGCGAGCTGGGCGTCGGCGCCGACGAGCGGGTCGGCCTCTGCGTCGAGCGCTCGCTCGACCTGGTCGTCGGGATCCTGGGCATCGTCAAGGCCGGCGGCGCCTACCTCCCGCTCGACCCGAGCTATCCGCGCGAGCGGCGGGCGTTCCTCGCCGCCGATGCCGGCGCCCGGGTGGTGGTGGGGACGTCGGCGGCGCTGGCTGATCTGCCGCCCGCGTCCAAGCTCGCCGTGCGGCTCGACGCCGAGGCGCCGGACCTCGCGCGCCGGCCGGCGAGGAACCTGCCGCGCCTGGCCGGGAGCGCCAATCTCGCCTACGTCATCTACACCTCCGGGTCCACCGGCCGCCCCAAGGGGGCGCTGATCAGCCACGCCAACGTGACGCGGCTGTTCGCCGCCACCTGGCCCAGCTTCCGCTTCGGACCGGACGACGTCTGGACGCTCTTCCATTCCTATGCGTTCGATTTTTCGGTGTGGGAGCTGTGGGGAGCGTTGCTCTACGGCGGCCGTCTGGTGGTGGTGCCCTACGCCGTGAGCCGCACGCCGGAAGCCTGGCGCGAGCTGCTCGCCGCCGAGCGGGTGACGGTGCTCAACCAGACGCCGTCGGCCTTCGCCCAGCTGCAGCGCGCCGACGAGGAGGCCGCGGCGCCCGGCGGCCTCGCCGACCTGCGGCTGGTGATCTTCGGCGGCGAGGCGCTGGAGCCCTTCCGCCTGGCCCCATGGTTCCGCCGCTATGGCGACCGCCGGCCGCTGCTGGTCAACATGTACGGCATCACCGAGACCACCGTGCACGTGACCTGGCGGCCGCTGGCGGCGGCGGACGCCCAGGCGGGGCGCGCCAGCGTCATCGGCCGGGCGATCGCCGACCTTTCCGCCCACGTCCTCGACGGCGCCTTCCAGCCGGCGCCGATCGGCGTCGCGGGCGAGCTGTTCATCGGCGGCGCCGGTCTGGCGCGCGGCTACCTCGGCCGGCCGGAGCTGACCGCCGAGCGGTTCGTGCCCGACCCCTTCGCGGCCCTGCCCGGCGCGCGCCTCTACCGCACCGGCGACCTGGCGCGCCACCTGCCTGACGGCGGCCTCGACTACCTGGGCCGGCTCGACCATCAGGTCAAGATCCGCGGCTTCCGCATCGAGCTGCAGGAGATCCAGGTGGCGCTCGCCGCCGACCCGCGGGTGCAGGAGGCGGTGGTGCTGGCGCGCGAGGAGGAAGGCGGGGGGCGCCGGCTGGTCGCCTACGTGGTGCCGCGGCCGGGCGAGGAGCCCGGCGTCCCCGAGCTGCGCGACCGGCTCGCGGCCGCGCTGCCGGACTACATGGTGCCGGCGGCCTTCGTCCTACTCGCCGCCCTGCCGCTGACCGCCCACGGCAAGGTGGACCGCAAGGCCCTGCTGGCGCTCGCCGCCGGCCGGCGCGAGGAGTCGCGCGACTACCAACCGCCGCGCAACGCTGCCGAAGCGGCGCTGGTCGAGGTCTGGGAGCAGGTCCTCGGCCTCGACCGGGTGGGCATCGACGACCGCTTCTTCAGCATCGGCGGCGATTCCATCCTGAGCCTGCGCCTGCGCGGTCAGGCCGCCGCGAGCGGCCTCCACTTCACGCTGCCGCAGCTGTTCGAGCACCAGACGGTACGCGAGCTGGCCAGCCGCCTGGGATCCGAGCAGCAGGACGGCGCCGCGGCGCCGGCGGCGTTCGCGCTGCTCTCGCCGGCCGATCGCGCGGCGCTGCCTGCCGGCCTCGAAGATGCCTTCCCGTTGACCGAGCTGCAGACCGGCATGCTCTTCCACAGCTCCTGGAGCGCCGAGTCGACGCTGTACCACAACGTCAGCAGCTACCGGCTGGCTGGCGTCTTCGACGAGGCGGCGTTGCGCGACGCCGTCGCGCAGCTGCTCGCACGGCATGCGGTGCTGCGCACCTCCTTCGACCTCCGCCGCTACAGCGTGCCCCTGCAGCTGGTTCACCCGCGCGTCGCGGCGCCGCTGGCGGTCGAGGACCTGCGCGGCCTCCCGGCGGCGGCGCAGGAGCGCCGTCTGGCCGCCGCCTTCGCCGCCGAGCGGCGCGACAAGTTCGACGGCTCGGCCGCACCCCTGCTGCGTTTCCGCGTGCACCTGCTGACGGCGACGGAGTTCCAGCTCACCTGGGCGGAGCACCACGCGATCCTGGACGGTTGGAGCGTCGCCAGCATGATCGCCGAGCTGTTCCAGATCTACCGCCGCCAGCTGCGCCTGGACCTGTCGCCGCTGCCGCCGCCGCCGGCCGCCGCCTTCCGCGACTACGTGGCTCTGGAGCGCCGCGCGCTTGCCGGGGAGGCCGGCGACGAGGCCAGGCGGTTCTGGGCGCGGCGGCTGGCCGGCGCCCCCCGCCCGCGCCTGCCGGCACGGCTGCCGGCCGCGCCCGAGACGGTGGCGGCGGCCTGGCAGGTGCGCGATCTCCATTTCGACCTTGGAACCGAACGCACCCTGGCGCTCAAGCGCCTGGCCGCGGCGAGCGGGGTGGCCTTGCGCAGCGTCCTGCTGGCGGTCCACTTCCGGGTGCTGGCCGCCATCACCGGCGAAGCCGACCTGGTGAGCGGTCTGGTGGTCAACGGCCGGCCGGAGGTCCGGGACGGCGAGCGCGTGCTCGGCCTGTTCCTCAACACCCTGCCGCTGCGCCTGCGGGTCGGCCCCGGCAGCTGGCTGGATCTCGTCCACCGCACCGCCGAGGCGGAGCGGGAGCTCCTGCCCTACCACCGGTTCCCCATGGCGGAGGTGCGCCGGGCGGCCGGCGGCGCCGGCGGGGAGGCGCTCTTCGAGACCGGCTTCAACTTCACCCATTTCCATGTGCTGCGCAGCCTCGAAGGCGCCGAGATGCGGCCCCTGGGCGGCACCGGGGTGGCGGACATCGAGCTGCCGATGACGACCGACTTCTCGCTCGACGCGGCGAGCTCGCGGCTCACCCTCAGCGTGCAGTTCGCCGCCGGCCGCTTCGCCCCCTGGCAGATGGACAACGTCGCCGGCCGCTACACGGCGGCGCTGGATGCGATGCTCGCCAGCCCCGAGGGGCGGCACGAAGAGGTGCGGCTCACCACGCCGGCCGAGCGCCAGCAGCTGCTGCGGGAATGGAACGACACCGGGGCCGACGTTCCCGAGTTGGCGCTGCACGAGCTGTTCGACCTGCAGGCGGCGGCGCGCCCGGACGCCGCGGCGGTGGTGACCCGCGACGCGGTGCTCACCTACGGCGAGCTGCGCCGGCGGGCCGACCGGCTGGCGCGCCACCTGCGTTCGCTGGGCGCCGGCCCGGAAGTCCGGGTCGGACTGCTGGTCGAGCGCTCGCCGGAGATGGTCGTGGCGATGCTGGCGATCCTCGAGTCCGGCGCCGCCTATGTGCCGCTGGACCCGGAGGCGCCGGCGGGCCGGCTGGATCACATCCTGGCGGATTGCGGCGCCCGGCTCCTGGTCACCCGCACGGCGCTGGCGCGCAACTTTGGGGGTGGCGGCGGCGGCGGCGGCAGCGGCGGCGGGCCGGCGGTGGTCGTCGATCTCGACGCCCTTCCCGAGCTCGGACCGGCCGCCGTCTCGGCTGTCGGAACGGCCGTCAGCTCGGCCGGCGGAACGGCCGTCAGCTCGGCCGGCGGAACGGCCGTCAGCTCGGCCGGCGGGCCGGCCGTCGCCCCGGTCGGCGGCCCGGTCGTCGGCGCATTCGGCAACGGCCACCTCGCCTATGTGATCTATACCTCGGGGTCGACCGGCGCGCCCAAGGGCGTTCTGGTGCCGCACGCCGCGGTGGTCAACTTCGCGACCGGCCTCGCCCGCACCTTTGGCCTCCGCCATGCCGATCGCGCGCTGCAATTCGCGGCGCCGAGCTTCGACGCCAGCGTCGAGGAGATCTTCGGCATGCTGCTCGCCGGCGCTTCGCTGGCGCTGCGCGACGAGGAGATGCTGGGCTCGCCGCGCCGCTTCCTGGAAGCGCTGGGCGACCTCGGGGTGACGGTGGCGGTGCTGCCCACCGCCTACTGGCACGAGATCGCGGCGGTGGTCGCCGATCCCGAGGTGCGGTTGCCCGCCGGCCTGCGGCTGATCGAGATCGGCGGCGAGAAGGCGCGCCCCGAGCACGTCGCGCGCTGGTTTGCCCGCGGGTTCCCGGGCGTCGAGCTGATCAACAGTTATGGCCCGACCGAGGTGACGGTGATCTGTGCGTCCGCCCGCCTCGAAAGGGGCGAAGGGTTGGCCGGGGGCGGCGAGGGCGGCGGACGCGAGGTGCCGATCGGCCGGCCGGTCGCCAACGACCGCATCTACCTGCTCGACGGCGACCTGATGCCGGTGCCCGCCGGCACCACCGGCGCCCTCTTCGCGGCGGGCGCCGGCGTGGCGCGCGGATATCAGGGCCGGCCCGACCTGACGGCGGCGAGCTTCCTGCCCGATCCCTGGAGCGGCGTCGCGGGCGCGCGGATGTATCGTACCGGCGACCTCGCGGTGCATCGCGCGGACGGCAGCCTCGAGTTCCGCGGCCGCGGCGACGACCAGGTGAAGATCCGCGGCTTTCGCGTCGAGCCCGGCGAGGTCGAGCTGGCGCTCTGCCGCCATCCGGCCGTGCGGCAGGCGGTGGTGGCGGTGCGCGAGGATGCGCGCGGCGACGCCTTCCTGGCCGCCTACGTCGTCGCCGGCGACGGGATCCAGCCGGCGCCCGCGGAGCTGCGGCGTTTCCTGCGCGAGCGGTTGCCCGCCTACATGGTGCCGGCGGCGTTCGTCTTCCTCGACCGCCTGCCGCTCAACGCCAACGACAAGATCGACCGGCAGGCGCTGCCGGCGCCGGCTCCGGGCCGCGAGGAGCTTGGCGGCGACTACCTGGCGCCGCGCGATGCGCTGGAGCTGCGGCTGGCCGGCATCTGGGAGGAGCTGCTGGGCAGCGGCCGCCCGGTCGGCGTGCGCGACGACTTCTTCGAGCTCGGCGGCCATTCGCTCCTCGCCGTGCAGCTGATGGCGCGCCTGCAGGGCGCCTTCGACCGCAGCCTGCCGACGGCGGCGGTGCTGCGGCACCCGACCGTCGAGGGGTTGGCCGCCCTGCTGCGGGGCGGTGCCGCGCCTGCCCGCCGCACCGCCCTGGTGGAGATGACGCCGGCGGCGCCGAAGGCGCTCTACTGCGTGCACCCGATCGGCGGCGACGTCCTCTGCTACGCGCACCTCGCCCGCCACCTGGCCGGCGAACGGGCGGTTCACGCCCTGCAGGTGCCCGACCGCGATGGCGAGGCTCCCTGGGCGACGATCGAGGAGATGGCGCGGCACTACGTGGGCTGTCTGCGCGAGGCCCAGCCCACCGGACCCTACGCCCTGGCCGGCTGGTCCATGGGAGGAGTGGTCGCCTTCGAGATGGCCCGGCAGCTGGAGGGCGCCGGCGAGCGGGTGGAGTTGCTGGCGCTGATCGACGCCGCCGCGCCGCGCGGCGACGCCAACGGCAAGGACGCCAAGGGCAATGGTCTCGGCGGCGGCGCGCGGGTCGCCCTCTTCGCCGCGGACCTGGCCCGCCTGCTGCGGCTGGACGTCGCCGACGCGGGGATCGACCTCTCCCGGCTCGAGGTGGCGGAGGCTCTCGCCGCGCTGCCGGCCGAGGCCGAGAGGCTCGGCGCGCCGCTGGGCCTCGACGCCGCCGAGCTCGCCCGCCGCTTTGCCGTCTTCGACGCCAACTATGACCGCCTGGAGCGCTACCGGGGAGGCGCCACCGCCGTGCCGCTGACCCTCTTCCGGGCGATGAGCCCGGCCGCGGCCGCGGCCGGCGCCGTTGCCGCGCCGGACCTGGGTTGGAGCGCGCTCGCCAAGGGCCCCATCGAGGTGCTGGAGATCGCGGGCGATCACTACACCCTGCTGCAAGAGCCGCGGGTCCACGTTCTCGCCGCGCACCTGCGGGAGCGCTTCGCCGGTAGCTGACCGCTTCCTCGGCATGTGCTAGCTTGAGTTCGCTGTTCGTGGCGCCGGACCCGGCCCGGTGAGTGGCCAAGACCGGGGCGCTTGCCTGGAGAACCGACGATGTTCGAGGTCGCTGCCCGAAACCGGGTCTTCGCCTTGGCGATCGCAGCGATCGCAGCGATCGCAGCGTCCAAGGGTGCGGCGGCGCCTGCCGCGACCATCCCGATCACCGAGTTCCCGGTGCCCACCGCCGGCGCCGGGCCCGGTGGCATCGTGGCCGGACCGGACGGCGATCTCTGGTTCACCGAGATCGAGGCCAACAAGATCGCGCGCATCACGGCGGCCGGCGCCGTCGTCGACGAGCTCCCGGTGCCCGGCAGCCTGATCACCGAGCTGCCGGCCGGGATCGTGCTCGGGCCGGACGGCAATCTCTGGTTCACCGAGCTGGAAAGCAACCTGGTCGGTCGCATGACGCCGGCCGGTGTCGTGACCCGCTTCCAGGTGCCGACGCCCAACTCCGCGCCCACCGACATCGTGGTCGGACCGGACGGCAATCTCTGGCTCACCGAGAACGCGGGCAATCGCATCGCGCGCATCACGCCGGCAGGAGCCTTCAAGGAATTCCCGGTGCCGACCGCCGGCTCCGGCCCCACCGGCATCGCCGCCGGCCCGGACGGCAACCTCTGGTTCACCGAAAGCGCCGCCAACAAGATCGGCCGGCTGTCCATCCAGGGTACCTTCCACGAGGTCGACCTGCCCGACGCCGGCTCCGATCCGGAACCCGCGAAGATCGTGGCCGGCCCGGACGGCAGTCTCTGGTTCACCGAGATCGGTGGCAACAACATCGGGCGGGTCACGCCGGCCGGCGTGTTCGCCGAGTTCCCGACGCCCACCGCCAACGCGGGGGGCGCCATCATCGCCCCGGGCCCGGACGGCAACCTCTGGTTCACCGAGATCAGCGCCAACCAGATCGGCAAGATCACCCCGGCCGGTGTCATCACCGAGTTCCCGGTCCCGACGGCGGATTCCAGCCCTGCCGGCATCACCGCCGGCCCGGACGGCAATGTCTGGTTCACCGAGCTCAACGGCAACCTGATCGGCCGCGTCGCCGTCGCCGGCAGCTCCGCCTGCGCGGCCGGGCCTGCGACCCTTTGCATCGACGACCAGCCTGGCGACAAGCGCTGGCAGATCACCGCCTCCTACAAGACCTCCGAGGGCGGCGGCCTGGCCGGCAACGCTCAGGCCATCTCGCTCTCGACTCTCGGCGTCAGCGAGGGCGGCCTGCTCTGGTTCTTCGACGCGGCCAATCCGGAGATGCTCGTCAAGGTCATCAACGCCTGCGCGCTCAACCAGCGTTTTTGGGTGTTCTACTCCGCGACCACCAACGTCGGCTTTACCGTCGAGGTCAAGGACACCCGAACCGGCCGCACCAAGAGCTACCAGAACCGCGACGGCGTGCCCGCGCCGCCGGTGCAGGACAGCGCGGCGTTCGCCTGTAGCCCGCAGGGCGATCTGGCGGGTGGTGCCGCGTCGGCCGCCGGCGGTGCCACCGGATCGGCAGGGGGCGTCGGTCCCATGCTCGATGCAGCAGTGCCGGCGGCTGGATCCGCCTGCGCCACCACCGCCACGACCCTCTGCATCGATCAGCGCTTCATGATCGCGGTCAACTACAAGACCGTCGAGGGCGGCGGCCGGGCGGGCGCCGGTCAGGCGATCGGGCTGACCAGCCTGGGGGTTGCGCAGGGAGGGCTGTTCTGGTTCTTCGGCATGAGCAATCCCGAGATGCTGATCAAGGTGATCGACGGCTGCTCGCTCAACGGACACTATTGGGTCTTCTATGCCGCGGGCACCAACGCCGGCTTTACCGTCACCGTCACCGATCGGCAAACCGGACGCCAGAGGACCTACGGCAACGCCGACGGCACCGCCGCGCCGCCAGAGCAGGACACTTCGGCGCTGCCTTGCCAGTAGCTGGAGCAGTGCCCGGGGACGTTCTGCCGGCCGGCGGCCGCGAGCCGGCGCCGGGCCGCCGCGACCTGCGTGCCGGTCTCTTGATCGGGCTGCTCTGCCTGCTGGTCTACAACGCCAACCTGCGGCAGATCGGCGCCGGCGACACCCTGCCGGCGCGCTACCTGCCGTTCGGCATCTGGCGCTACGGCAGCGTCCTGCTCGACCCGATCCGGGAGCTGACGCGAGATGGCCACGCCGACCACTATTGGATCCAGCCCGGCCGCGCCGGCCACTGGTTGTCGCTGTACCCGGTGGTGCTGCCGGTGTTGGTGGCGCCACTCTATGCCCCGGCGGTCGGCTACCTGCAGCTGCGCGGATGGACCGAGCAACGCCTGATGCGGGTGGCGAAGGTGATGGAGAAGCTGACCGCCTCGCTGGTGGCCGCGGCGGCGGCGGCGCTCCTCTACCTGCTCTTGCGGCGGCGGGCCCCGCGCGGCGACGCCCTGCTGCTCACCCTCGCCTTCGCCTTCGGTACCGACACCTGGATGATCGGCAGCCAGGCGCTCTGGCAGCATGGCATGGCCGAGCTGCTGCTGATCGGCTTGATGCTGCTGCTCACCGGTCCGTGCACGCCCGGCCGCGCGCTGGCGGCCGGGGTCCTCTGCGGCCTCATCGCCGGCAATCGCCCTCCCGACGCCCTGCTGGCGGCGGCGCTCGGTCTCTACGGTCTGCGCTGGGCCGGGCGCCGGGCGGCTCCCTGGCTGGCGGCGGGGGTGGCCGTTCCTCTCGGCCTGGTCGTCAGCTACAACCTGGCGGCGGCGGGCAACCTCTTCGGCGCCTACGGCATACCCCACCATGGCGGCTTCTTCCGCTTCGGCCTGCTGACCGGCGTCGCGGGACTGCTGCTGAGCCCTGCCCGCGGCCTGCTCGTCTTCTCGCCCTTCCTGCTGCTGGCTCCCACCGCCTTCTGGCAGGGTCTGCGCGACCGTGGCGCCCGCGCCTTGACCCTGGCGGCCGGCGTCGGCGCGCTCGCCCTGGTGTTGCTCTACGCGAAGGCCGATTGGCGGGCCGGCGACTCGTTCGGCCCGCGCTGGCTCACCGACCTCCTGCCGCTCCTGGTCTGGATGCTGCCGCCGGCGCTCGCCACCCTGCGCGGTGCGAGCCGCCTGGCCTTCGTGCTGGCGGTCTGCGTCGCGACGGCGATCCAGGCGGTGGGCGCCTTCTGGTACACGGGAGCGAGCGACGCGGCGGTTCTCGCCACGCGCCGCGGCAGCCCCGGCGAGATGCTGCCGGCCTGGGTTCCCGGCAACGCCCAATTCATCGGCGAGCTGCGCCACGACCGAGCGCCTTTCGATCCGGCGTTCATCCCCTGGGGCGATGCCTACGGGGCGGTCGGCAGCATCGATCTCCTGTCGGCCGGCGGCCGCCCGGTCGCGGCGGCCGTCACCTCCGGTACGCCGCTGTCCGTCGAGGGCTGGGCGCTGGTCGAGGGCCATTCTCCGGCCGCCGTCGAGGTCACCCTGGACGGCCGGACGGCGGGGGCGACCACGAAGTTCTTCACTCGCCCCGACGTTATCGCATCCCGCCACGAGACCGGCGCGGCAGGTTGGCGCATCGCTCTCGCGACCGGCGGCATCAGGCCCGGAACGCACGTCCTGGCCGCGGCTGCGCGAGGCAAGGACGCCGCCGCCAGGGCCGTGCCGGTGGCGCAGCGACAGCTCACGGTGATCGCGCCGCTCGCCACGCCGGCAGCCAACGGCGGTCTCGGTAGCCTCGACGGTGCCGCCCGGCAAGCGGCGGCGCTCGTCGGCTCGCACCAGCAGCCCGCCGGGTTCTGGCTGACCGCTTACACCGCGGTGCCGCGTTTCGACCGGCCGCGGCAGGAGATGAACACCTTCCTCACCGCGATGATGGTCGACCTGCTCGACCCGGTGGCGGCGGCGGCGGGCGCCGGCGACCCGACCGCGGCCAGCCTGGCGCGGGCGCGCGCTCATCTCGGCGCGCAGATCGAAGCGAGCGGGCTGGTGCGCTACCACGGCCGGCCCGACGGGCCGACCATCCCCGCTCTCGGCTGCGCGATCACTCCCGATGCGGACGACACCGCGCTCGCCTGGAGGCTGGCCGGCGGCGGCCGGCGGGCGCTGCTGGCGCAGGCGCTGGCGATCCTCGCTCGGTACCGCACCCGCGACGGCCTCTACCGGACGTGGCTGGCGCCGCGCGAGCGCTACCAGTGCATCGACCCGGGGAAGGACCCGAACCCGACCGACGTCGGCATCCAGATGCACGTCTTGCTGCTGCTGGCGCAAGCGGATCCGCCGGCCGCCAGGGCGCTGTGCGGCGCTCTCGGCGCTCTCGGCGCTCTCGGCCAGGCGCTGGGAGACGACCGGCTCTGGGTCTATTATCGGGCCGCCCCGCTGGTGCCGCTGCTGCGGCAAGCCGACCTCCGCGAGGCCGGCTGTCCGCTGCGCCTCCCCGAGGCGCGGCTGCGCACGACCGTCGCCGGTCAGGAGATCTGGCTCGCCGCCGGCCGGCTGCTCGAGCGGCTGCGGAGCCCGGATGGCCCCCTCCCCGCGCCCGCCGAAACGCTGGCGGTGCTGGGGAGCCTGGCAGAGGATGGGTTCTCCCGCGTCCGCCGGACGCCGCCCCTGCTCTACCACAACGACTTCAGCGCCAGCACGCCGCGGTTCTACTGGTCGGAAGATTTCGGCTATGCGCTCTGGCTCAGGCTGTTCTGGGAGAATGCGCATCGGCATGGCGGCAGAACAGCAAGCTCTTGAAGCCCCGCGGGGCGGCGTCGCGAGTCCGGCCGCGCTCGTTCGCCGGTACCTCTCGTGCATCCGCTATCGCGAGATCCTGATGCTGCAGGGCTCGCCGCTGCTCGGCGCCGCCTATGCGATGGGGCAGGCGAGCCCGGATCGGCTGGGGGCGCTGCTGGTCTTCGCCGCCGCCAGCCTCCTGCTCGTCGCGCACGTCTTCGTGCTCAACGATTGGGCCGGGGTGGACGCCGACCTCAACGACGCCAGCAAGGCGGCGGGCGTCTTCGCGACCAAGGGCATCAGCCGGGAGGTCATCCACCAGCTCTGGATCGCCCTGCTGGCGCTCAGCCTGGCGCTGTTCAGCCTGCTCGGGGCGCGCCCGCTGGCGTTCGCCCTGGCCATCGCCGCCCTGAGCTTTCTCTACTCGCGGCGGGCGTCGCCGGCCAAGGGCGTCCCGGTGCTCGGCTCGGCCCTCCATCTCGGCGGGGGCATGCTGCATTTCCTGCTGGGTTACTCGCTGTTGCGGGAGGTCGACGGTCGCGGTCTGGCCCTGGCCCTGTTCTTCGGCCTGGTCTTCGCCGCCGGGCACCTCAACCAGGAGGTGCGGGACTTCGACGGCGACCTGCACAACGGGATCAGGACCAACGCGGCGACCTTCGGCAAGACGCCCACTTTCGTCGCCGGCCTCGTCGTCTTCACCTGCGCCTACGTTCAGCTGGCGGTGCTGGCGGCCGGCGGCGTCATCGCGGGCTGGCTGGCCTGCCTCCTCCCGCTCTATCTCCTGCACCTCCGCTGGTCGTTGCAGACGATGGCGGCAGGCTTGAGCGGCGACGGCGTCCGCCGCTTCCAGGCGCGCTATCGCGCGCTCTACGCGGTGATCGGAGCGGCCATGGTGGCGGCGGCGCTGATCTCGCCCGGCGCGCGATGAGCGGCGCCGGCCGGACCCGACGACGCGCCGGCTGCCGGCGCGTGTAAGATCACCGGGCCGCCGGTGCGGCGTTCCACTCGCAAAAAAGGAGAACGGCGATGCAGAGGCTCAAGGTGCTGTTGGCGGTGATCGTGGCCGGTGGGCTGCTGGCGGTGGCCGGAGCGAAGATGGCGCCGGCCCAGGATCCCGCCGTGGTCAATGCGAAGATGGTCACGGTCAAGCTCGAGAACAGCCACGTGCGGGTGCTGGAATCGGTGCTGCAGCCGGGCGACAAGGAGCAGATGCACTCGCACCCGGCCTACGTGACCTACGTCGTCTCCGGCGGCAAGCTCCGCAACCACACCGCCGACGGCAAGACCAACGAGGCGGAGATCAAGACCGGCGACGTCCTCTACCGCGATGCGCTCACTCACTGGTCCGAGAACATCGGCACCACCACGGTCCACGTGATCCTCGTCGAGCTCAAGAACCCGAGCTGAGCGCGGCCCGGGGAGCGTCGCCGGCCGCCACCGGCGCCGGCGACGCGGCAGGCTCCCGCGCGGCGGGGGAGGACGGCATGGCAAGCCGCTACCATGAAGCCTACAGGCGCTCGCTGGCGGACCCGGAGGGATTCTGGGGCGAAGCGGCCCGGGACATCCGCTGGACCAAGCCGTGGTCGCGGGTGCTCGACGCCAGCCGTCCGCCGTTCTACCGCTGGTTCAGCGGCGCCGAGACCAACACCTGCTACAACGCGCTCGACCGCCACGTCGAGGAGGGGCGCGGCTCCCAGCCGGCCCTGATCTACGATTCGCCGCTGGCCGGCGCGCTCGCGACCTTCACCTATGCCGAGCTGCGCGACGCGACGGCGCGCTGCGCCGGCGCCCTTCGCGACCTGGGCGTCGCCAGGGGCGACCGGGTCATCATCTACATGCCGATGGTGCCCGAGACGGTGATGGCGATGCTCGCCTGCGCGCGCATCGGCGCCATCCATTCGGTGGTCTTCGGCGGCTTCGCGTCGCCCGAGCTGGCGACGCGGATCGACGACGCGAAACCCAAGCTGGTCATCTCGGCGTCGTGCGGTCTGGAGCCCGGCCGGGTGGTGCCGTACAAGGCGCTGCTCGACGAGGCGATCCGGCTCGCCCGGAGCAAGCCGGAGCACTGCCTCGTCCTGCAGCGGCCAATGCTCGAGGCCCCGCTGGTCCCCGGCCGCGACCTGGACTGGCAGCGTGCGATGGCGGCGGCGGAACCGGCGGACTGGGTGCCGGTGGCCGCCACCGATCCGCTCTACATCCTCTACACCTCGGGCACCACCGGCGTCCCCAAGGGGGTGGTGCGCGACAACGGCGGCCACATGGTGGCCCTCAAGTGGTCGATGAAGAACGTCTACGGGGTCGAGCCGGGGGAGGTCTACTGGGCGGCCTCGGACGTCGGCTGGGTGGTCGGGCATTCCTACATCGTCTACGCTCCGCTGCTGCACGGTTGCACCACCATCCTGTACGAAGGCAAGCCGGTCGGCACCCCGGACCCGGGGGCGTTCTGGCGCGTGATCAGCCAGCATGGCGCGGCGGTGATGTTCACCGCGCCCACCGCCTTGCGCGCCATCAAGAAGGAAGACCCCCATGGCGAGCACATCAAGCGCTACGACCTGAGCCGCTTCCGCACCCTGTTCCTGGCCGGGGAACGTGCCGATCCCGACACCCTGCACTGGGCGGAGGACCACCTCCATCGGCCGGCGCTCGACCACTGGTGGCAGACCGAGACCGGCTGGGCGATCGGCGCCAACTGCGTGGGCCTCGGCGCGCTGCCGGTCAAGTACGGATCGCCGACCAAGGTGGTCCCCGGCTACCAGGTGGAGGTGCTGGACGAGGAGTGCCGGCCGGTCGCGCCGGGCACCATCGGCAACATCGTGCTCAAGCTGCCGCTGCCGCCGGGCTGCCTGCCGACGCTGTGGAACAACGACGAGGGTTTCGTCAAGTCGTACCTCGCTCAGTTCCCCGGCTACTACAAGACTGCCGACGCCGGCTACCTCGACGAGGACGGCTACCTGTTCGTGATGAGCCGCACCGACGACATCATCAACGTCGCCGGCCATCGCCTCTCCACCGGGGGCGTCGAGGAGGTGCTGGCAGGCCACCCCGACGTCGCCGAGTGCGCGGTGATCGGTGTCGCCGACCCGCTCAAGGGAGAGGTGCCGATGGGCTTCGTGGTGCTGAAGTCCGGGGTCGAGCGGCAAGACGCCGAGGTCGTGGCCGAGCTGGTGCAGCGCGTGCGCGAGCGCATCGGGCCGGTGGCGTCGTTCCGGGCGGCGCTGATCGTCAAGCGCCTGCCCAAGACGCGGTCGGGAAAGATCCTCCGCGGGACGATGAAGCAGATCGCCGACGGGCGGGAGCACCGGGTCCCGGCCACCATCGACGATCCGGAGATCCTGCCCGAGATCGCCGGCGCCCTGCGCGCGCTGGGCTACCCGTCGAGCTAGCGCAGACGAAAGTCAGGCCGGTTTCCCGACGCGAATGCGGGCATCCAGCGCCTTCGCCGCCCGGCGATCGGGGGCGGCGAGGAACGGGTTGATGTCCAGCTCGAGGATGTCGGGATGGCGGCTGGCGAGCTGGGCGATGCGCAGCAGCACCTCGGCGAGCAGGTCGAGGTCCGCCCCCGGCTCGCCGCGGAACCCGCTCAACAGCTTGAACCCGCGGATGCCCAACACCATGTCGCGAGCCTCGTGGGCGGCCAGCGGCAGCACCCCGAAGCGCACGTCCTGGAAGACCTCCACGTACTTGCCGCCGAGCCCGAACATCAGCAGCGGCCCGAAGCGCGGGTCGTTGGTGAGGCCGAAGATCACCTCGTGACCGCCCCGTCCCATCTCCTGCACCAGGAAGCCGTCGCAGCGGTGCCCGGCTCGCTCCACCGCCTCCTGCATCGCGGCGAGCGCGGCGGCGACCTCCGCCGCGTCGCGCAGGTCGAGCCGCACCGCCCCGGCCTCGGTCTTGTGCACCAGGTCGCGGGCGACCGCCTTGACCACGACCGGGTAGCCGATCGCCGCTGCCGCCGCCAGCGCCTCCTCGCGGCTGGCGGCCAGCCGCCAGCGGGCGACCGGGATGCCGTAGAGCTCGAGCACCCGGAAGACTTCGGCGGGTCCGAGATAGCCCTCGCCGGCGCCGGCCAGAATGGCCCTCACCGCGGCGTCGTCGGCGGCGAGCTCGGGGGCCTCGGCCTCGGCCGGCTGGCGCCGCCAGGCGGCGTAGCGCGCCAGCATGGCCAGGGCGTTGGCGGCCGACTCCGGAAAGCGGTAGACCGGCGGCAGGTCGCGCTCGGCCTTGATCGCCTCGTAGAACTCGTCGGTGGCCATGATCACCGCCAGCGTCGGCTTGGCGCGGCCGTGGGCGGCGGCGGCGATGGCGCGCAGGACGTCGATCGGGTCGGCCAGCAGCGGCGTGACGTTGATCACCATCGCCAGGTCGACGCCGGGGTCGTCGAGCACCGCGGCCAGCGTCCTGCCATAGGCCTCGGCGCCGGCGGAAGCGATCATGTCCACCGGGTTGCCGAAGCTGGCCTCGACGGGTAGGAACGACCGCAGCCCGTCGACCGTCGCCGGCGCCAGCTGCGCCATCCGCAGCCCGAGGTTGACGCAGGCGTCGGTCGCCATGATGGCCGGCCCTCCGGCGTTGGTCACGATGCCCACCCGGTCGCCGGCCGGCAGCGGCACCCGTGCCAGGGCGCGGCCGACGTCGAAGAGCTCCTCGATGGTGTTGGCGCGCAGCACGCCGCACTGGCCGAGGTAAGCGGACACCGTCAGGTCGGTGCCGGCGATGGCGCCGGTATGGCTCGAGACCGCGCGCGCGCCTTCCACGGTGCGGCCGGATTTCACCACCAGGATCGGCTTCTTGCGCGACACCCGCTTGGCGATCTCGGTGAACCGGCGAGGGTTGCCGAAGGACTCGAGGTACATGGCGATCACCCGGGTCTGGGGGTCGTCCTCCCAGAGCTCGAGCAGGTCGTTGCCGGAGACGTCGGCCTTGTTGCCCATCGACACGAACTGGGTGAGGCCGATCCCCTGGTCGTGGGCCACGTTCAGGATGGCGACGCCGAGAGCCCCGGACTGGCTGACGAAGCCGAAGGCGCCGGGCCGTGCGGGGGTCGGCGCGAAGGTGGCGTTGAGGCGCACCTCCGGGTCGGTGTTGATGACCCCCATGCAGTTGGGCCCGATCATCGGGATGCCCGCGGCGCGCACCGTCTCGCGCAGGCGGCGCTCGCGCCTGGCGCCCTCGGCGCCGGTCTCGCCGAAGCCGGCGGTGATCACCACCAGACCGCGCACACCCTTGACCACGCACTCTTCGACCGCCGTCTGCACCGCATCGCGAGGCACCGCCACCACGGCCAGGTCGATCGGATCGGGGACGGCTGCCAGCGACGGATAGCACTTCAAGGAGTGCAGCGCCGCGGCGTGCGGGTTGATCGGGTAGATGGCGCCGTTGAACTCGTTGACGATCAGGTTGTGGAGGAGCGCAAAGCCGATCGAGTCGCGGCGCCGCGAGGCGCCGATCACCGCCAGCGAGCGCGGCTTGAAGATGGGATCGAGCGCCGCGCCGCCCGGCGACCCGCTGTCCGCGTCGTCTGCCATCACCCCGATCTCCCGCGCCAGTGGCAGCGCCTGTGGCGAGCGCGACTATACTCCCGTGGACGTGACCGCCGGCCGCTCACAACTGCCGCGCTTCCTCGCGGCGCGGGTGTTGTCGGCGGTTGCCTTGCAGATCTCGTCGGTGGCGGTCGGCTGGCAGGTCTATGCGCTGAGCCGCAGCACCTTTCAGCTCGGCATGGTGGGGCTGGCGCAGTTCCTGCCGATGATCACCCTGGCGCTCGCCGCCGGGCACGTCGCCGATCGCTACGACCGGCGGTTGGTGGCGCGGAGCTGCCAGCTGATCGAGGCCGTCGTCGCCGGCCTGCTGGCGGTGAGCACCTTCACCGGGCACCTCAACCCGGCAGGCATCCTGGCGGCGGTCGCGGTGTTGGGCGGGACGCGGGCCTTCGAGTTCCCCGCCATGTCGGCCCTGCTGCCCAGCCTGGTCGAAGCGAGCCAGTTCCCGCGGGCCGCCGCGGCCGCCGCCTCGGCCATCCAGGCGGCCTTCATCGTCGGGCCGGCCGTCGGCGGTCTGCTCTATGCCGCCGGGCCGACGGTGCCGTATGCCACCGCCGCCGTCCTGTTCCTCGCCGCGAGCGTTTTCTCGACGCACATCCGGCGGCAGCATGCCCCCACGGCGCCGGCCGAACCGCCGGGCTTCCGCTCGGTGTTCTCGGGCGTCGCCTTCATCCGCGGCCGCCCGGTGATCCTGGGCAGCATCTCGCTCGATCTGTTCGCGGTGCTGCTGGGTGGCGCCACCGCCCTGCTGCCGGTCTATGCGCGCGACATCCTGCACACCGGACCATGGGGGCTGGGGGCCCTGAGGGCGGCGCCGGCGGCCGGCGCCCTGGCGCTCTCGCTGCTCCTGTCAAGCCGGCCGCTGCGCCGCCGGGTCGGGGCGAAGATGTTCGGCGCGGTGATCGTCTTCGGCCTCGCCACCATCGTGTTCGCCTTCAGCACCTCGCTCGCCGTGGCGCTCGCCTCCCTGTTCGTCCTGGGAGCCGCGGACGTGGTCAGCGTGGTCATCCGCTCCTCCCTCGTGCAGCTCGGCACCCCGGACGCGATGCGCGGGCGGGTGAGCGCCGTCAACTGGATGTTCATCGGCACCTCGAACCAGCTCGGCGAGTTCGAGTCAGGAGTCACCGCCTCGCTGCTCGGCACCGTCCCCGCCGTGGCGGTGGGCGGGCTGGGCACGATCGCCGTGGCTCTGCTGTGGATGTGTCTGTTCCCCGACCTCCGCCGCGTCGATGGTCTGGAGGCCTTCCCGGGCCGGACCGCGCCGCCCGCCTCGCTACCCGAGAGGCCCGCGACCGTGTGAGGCGCGGCCGGTGGTTTTGGCGCGGCCGGTGGTTTTGGCTAGGGTCCCGGCGGTTGGGCCGGCGGCGGGGCCGGAGCGGGCTCGGTGTTCGGCGGGTTCGGCGGGTTCGGCGGGTCCGGCGCCCGGTCGTAGGCGCGCAAAGTCGTGTGCTGTGCGCCGCCCATCCCCCCGCCGGTGGTGACGGTCAGGTACAGATGCTTGCCGTCGTTCGAGACCAGGTAGGACTCGGTGCGCTTGGGCCCCTTGTCGGGCTTGAGCTCGACCGCCAGGGCACCCTCCTCGTCCCATCTCGCCTTGACCTGCGCCGCACCGCCGGGCGCGGCGGCGACGTGGACCCTGCTGCCGTCGGCCTTGAGCGCCAGCGAGCTCCCGAGGTGATCGGTGATGGTGAGCTGGTCGCCCGCCTGGGCGATGGTCAGCGCGTCGAGCGCGGCGCCCCGGTGCTCCGGCCCGCCGCCGCCCTCGTGATCGCCCTCCGCGGCGGCCGCCGCCCCGCTGCCGTGCCCCTTGCCACCGCCGGGCAGGCCGTCGCCGGGCATGCCGCCGCCCGGCATGCCGCCACCGCCCCAGTCGCCGCCGCCCTGCTTGTGGTGCCCCTTGCCGCCGCTCTCCTTGTCTGCCGCCGGCTCGGATCCCGTCTGGTCCTTGTTCACCTGCGCGGTCAGCTCCGGGTTCAGCTTCCAGGTCCCCTGCAGGTTCGGGCGCTTCGCGGCGGCCGGCGATGCGGCCAGTGCGGTGGTCCCGGCCAGGAGGGCCAGACCGGCCAGGGTGGTGATTGCGGCCAGGAGCGCTGTCGCGCCGTCGCGGCCGAGCGCCGGCAGGAAACGTCCCCGGCGCGGTCGAGTCGAGCTCATGAAAGGATCCTCCCTATCCCGGAGACGGCCGGCCGCCGCCGGTGGTTACCAGTGGGAATGCCGTCCGCACGAAGTCCGTTCTCACGGAGAAACGTCATGGCACGGCATCTCGCAAGCGAAACCCGCCAGCAGGCAGCCTTCTCCGGCCCCGAGGAGGAGGCCTTCCTCGACCTGCAGCGGACCGCGAGCCTGCTGTCGCAAGCGGTGGGCCGCGAGCTCAAGCCCCACCGCCTCACCCCGGCACAGTACAACACCCTGCGCATCCTGCGCAGCGCGGCTCCCGCCGCGCTGACCTGCGGCGAGATCGGCGACCGTCTGGTCGGCTCCGGCCCGGACGTGACGCGCCTGCTCGACCGGCTCGAAGCGCAGGGGCTGGTCGAGCGGCTGCGCGACGCCGGCGACCGGCGGATCGTCCGCACCCGCATCACCGGCCGCGGCGCGGCGCTGGCCGGCCGCATCGAGGCGCCGCTGGCGACCGCCTTGCGCCGCCTGCTGGGCCCCCTCGGCCGCTCCCGCCTGCGCGTCCTGATCGAGTTGCTGCAGCAGGCCCGCCGGCAGGCGTGAAATTTTCCCAGCCACTATTTGTTGTCACGGATGTCGTTAAGACATCTGGTGAGGCGACAGGCAACAGAAAGGCAGGCACCGATGGCCATCGAGACTCCTCCGGTCTCCACGACCGGACCGCAGGCTGTCCAGGAGGACCCGGCGAGCGACCGGCAGGACCGGCCGATCACCGGCCTCCACCACGTCACCGCCCTGGCCGGCGACCCGCAGGCCAACCTCGATTTCTATACCGGCGTGCTCGGGTTGCGGCTGGTCAAAAGAACCGTCAACTATGACGATCCCGCCACCTACCATCTCTACTACGGCGACGAGCTGGGGCGGCCCGGCACCCTGCTGACCTTCTTTGCCTGGCCGCACGCCCGCCGCGGGCAGCTGGGGGCCGGCCAGGCGACGGTCACCTCGTTCTCGGTGCCCGCGGGTTCGCTCGGCTTCTGGAGCGAGCGCCTGCGCCGCGCCGGCGTCGACCACGACCAGCCCCGGCGGCGGGGCGCCGACGAGGGTGGCGAGGACGACGAAGAGGTCCTGCGCCTGCTCGACCCGGACGGTTTAGAGCTCGAGCTGGTCGACCATGCCGGGCCGGCGGCCGGGATGCCGTGGGCAGGCGGCCCGGTGCCGGTCGACCGCGCCATCCGCGGCCTGCTCGCCGTGACGCTGCTCGAGCGGGACGCCGAGCGCACGGCCGAGATGTTGACCGGCACCTTGGGCTGCCGCCTCGCGGACCAGACCGGCTCGCGCTTCCGCTTCGCGGTCGGCGCGTCCGGCGCCACGCGCCTCGACCTGGTGGCGCAACCCGCGGCGGCGCGCGGCCGCATCTCCGCCGGGACGGTGCATCACGTCGCCCTGCGGGTGGCCGGCGACCGCGAGCAGCAGGCCTGGCATCGCGACCTGATCGCGGGCGGCCACCACGTCAGCCCGGTCATGGATCGCCGGTACTTCCACTCGATCTATTTCCGCGAGCCCGGCGGCGTGCTGCTCGAGATCGCGACCGACGCGCCCGGAATGACCGTCGACGAGAGCGCCGGCCGGCTCGGCAGCGGCCTCGAGCTGCCGCCTTGGCTGGAGCCCTCGCGCTCCCGGATCGAGGCAGGGCTGCCGCCGCTCGTGCTGGCGGGTGTGGCGTGAGCGGGCCGCATGCCGGCCAGCCGGTGCTCACCGCCGGCCGCCCGGCGTCCGCCGCGGCGGCGGCGGTGGTGCTGGTCCACGGGCGCGGTGCCGGCGCCGAGGACATCCTGGGCCTGGTGCCCGAGCTCGACCGGCCGGACCTCGCCTACCTGGCGCCCGAGGCGGCGGGGCGCAGCTGGTATCCGGGCCGCTTCCTGGCGCCGCTCGACCAGAACGAGCCCTGGCTGTCGTCGGGATTGGCGGTGCTCGGCGAGCTGCTCGCGGCGCTGAACGCCGCCGGCATCGGCGCCGACCGCACCGTGCTGCTCGGCTTCTCGCAGGGCGCCTGCCTGGCGCTGGAGCTGGCCGCCCGGGCGCCGCGGCGCTACGGTGGCCTGGTCGGGCTCTCGGGAGCCCTCATCGGACCGTCCGGCACGCCGCGCGCCTCCTTGGCAGGGTCGGGCGCTCGCGGCCTCGACGGCACGCCGGTGTTTCTCGGTTGCAGCGATCGCGATCCGCACATCCCGCTGCCGTACGTGCACGAGAGCGCGCGGCTCCTGGCGGCGTTGGGGGGCCAGGTGAGCGAGCAGATCTACCCGGCCATGGGACACACCATCAGTGCCGACGAGATCGAGCGCGTGCGCCGGCTGCTCGACCAGCTGGCGCCGCCACCGCGCTCCCGTCGGTGAACGTCGCCGGTGGACCCGGCTGATGGTTGCGGAGGGGCTTGCGCATCAGGTAATGCTGGTATAGCATTTGGTCAGGCAACGCGGTTCAGCCGTCTGGGGGGCTTCTCCCGGCTTGGAGCGAGACTGGCTCGCATCCTCGTCCCGCACCGGCCCCCCGCGGCAGGCGTCCGCCGCGCCGGGAAAGGGGCCGAGTGCTATGCCTTCAGAGCATGTCCTGCTGCGGTTTCTGGCGACGCGCTGCATCCTGACAACCCTTGCGGTCCTGGCGATCCTGGGCGGGCAGCCGCTCTCGGCCCAAGGGTACGTGTCCGTCGTCTCCTGCCCGTTCTTCGGCGTCGCGGAGACCGACATCTTCCATGGCATCTACATCACCCAATACCAGGGCACCAACCTCTCGAAGGTCACGCTCGGATACTCCTCCGACGAGTCCGGCCTCTTCTCGATCTCGCTGACCGCGCGCCGCGGTTCCTTCGCCGGCCCGATGATCGGCAGCACCCAGACCGCCACCGTCAACCTGACGGCTCACAGCGAGACGCTGGTGACGTTCGACTTCGGCGGCGCGCCGGTGACCCGCGGCGACACCATCACCTTCACCCAGCGCGGCAGCCAGCTCACCTCCACCAACGGCCAGTTCGGCAGCCTGTTCTTCGACCTCGGCAGGACGGCCTGCACCGGCGTCTTCGCCACCCAGACGACGACCCCTCCCCTCGACTTCGTGGTGAACGACGGCGTCGGCATCGGCGTCGAGCAGGTGGAGGTGCCGACCGCCGCTCCTGCCTGCGTTGCCAGCGATACCGTGCTCTGCATCGACGACCAGCCCGGGGACCAGCGCTTCCAGGTCACGGCCAGCTTCCATACCACCCAGGCGGGCGGCGTCTCCGGCAGCGCCCAGGCGATTCCGCTGGCGCAGCTCGGGGTCGTCCATGGCGGCCTCTTCTGGTTCTTCGGCGCCGACACTCCCGAGATGCTGTTCAAGGTCGTCAACGGCTGCTTGATCAACGACCGTTATTGGGCCTTCCTCTCGGCGGCCACCGACGTCGGCTTCACCGTGACCGTCAACGACACCGCGCTGACGAGATCCCAGACCTACACCAACGCCGATCTCACCGCGGCGCTGCCGGTCCAGGACACCTCGGCGCTGGCGAGCTGCGACCCCTGTGCCACCAACGCCGACTGCCGGGCGCCATTGATCTGCTGCTTCGAGATCTTCCACAACTCCTGCGTGCCGCCGGCGACGGGCGGTGGCTGCCCGCTGTTCCCATGAAAGGGAAGCGGCGCGCCATTGGATCCCGGGACGGGATCAGGAAGCCGGATCCGCGGCGGGCGCGGTCGGCGAGGCATTGTCGGCGCTGGCGGCGGCGGGAGCCTCGGCGGCAGGGTCCTCGGGCGGGGTGGCCAGGGCGGTGCCGAGCTCCTTCCATTCCGGCAGGGCCACCGCCACGCCGGCCCTGATCTGCTCGACCCGCGTGATCTTGAACGGTTGGGCGGCAAAGAGGTCGACGCGCAGGAACAGCTCGCGCTCGCCCGGGGAGTTGCGCAGCACGAAGAGCCAGGCTTGCCGCGACTCGCGCACGGCGGCGGGTACGCCCTGGCGGGCGCTCGGGCCGCGCCCGGTCTGCGCCAGCGCTTCGACCTCGGGCACCTGATTGTCGCTGACGACGCGCAGACCGAGCGCGACCGACACCTCGGTGCTGATGGTCAGCCGCAAGCCGTAGGGAAGCCTGGGGCGGCCGGCGGGTAGCGGTTTTTCGACCATTCGCAGGCCGCCCTCGACCTGCGGCAGGGCCTGCTCCTCTGCCGCGGGTTTCCCCCGCCGCCACAACCAGACCGCGGCGCCGCCGGCAGGCACGAACAGCAGCGTGGCGAACAGCCAGGAAAGATAGCCCAGCAGCGCGCCGGCAAGGGCCACCGCGGTCAGCCCCAGCGCGGCGACCATCAGTGTGCGGTCCCGAGGGTTCACCGCGTCACCTTACCATCAACCAGCGGGTCCGCGGCAAGCGGCCGAGGGGCTCCGCTCGCGCCCGCCGGCGCGCAATAACCTGCGGCAACCTGAGCTACGATGTGTCTTGCCTGGGGCGGATTCCCGCGCGAGCCGCCGCCATCGTCCACCAGCCATCGCCGGCCGCCGCCATCGCCCCCGAGCCGCCGCCAACGCCGCCACGCTGCCACGCCGCCAACCCCGCCACGCCGCCACGCCGCCAACACCGCCAGCCGTCATCGTGTCGCCGGCCGCAGCCATGCCCAGCCCGCTGTTGCGTCTGCCGCGGCCGGCGATCCTGGTGGCGCTGCTGCCGGCGCTGGTGCTGGCCGGCGGCGGCATGCCGTCCGCCGCCTGCCGCGGCGGCTCGCGCGGCGAGGTCCGGGGACCGGCGGGGGCGGCGCTGGACGCTTACCTGCGCCGGCTGGAGGCTTTCGGCTTCTCGGGCTCGGTGCTGGTGGCCCGCCGCGGGCAGGTGCTGCTCGACAAGGGTTACGGCCTGGCGGACGCGGAGACCGGCGCGCCCTACACTCCCGACACCATCTTCGACATCGCTTCGGTCTCGAAGCAGTTCACCGCCGCCGCCGTGATCGCCCTCGAGCAGGCGGGCAAGCTGCGGGTGGAGGACAAGCTGGTCCGTTTCTTCCCCGGCGCGCCGCCGGACAAGGCCGGCATCACGCTCCACCAGCTGCTCACCCACACCGCCGGCCTGACCGACGTGCTCGGCGCCGAGTACGAGCCGGTATCCCGCGACGAGATGCTGCGCCGGCTCTTCGCCGCGCCGCTGGTGCTGCCGCCGGGCAGGCACTTCCGCTACTCCAACGCCGGCTACAGCCTGCTCGCGGCCGTGGTCGAGGTCGTCTCCGGCCGCCCGCTCGGCGACTTCATGCGCGACCGGCTCTTCCTGCCGGCCGGGATGCGCCATACCGGGTTCCGCCTGTCGTTCTGGGACCGCCGGCTGCTGGCCCACGGCACGAGCCTCGACGGCCCCTGGGGCACGCCGCTCGACCATCCCTGGGCTCCGGACGGGCCCTGGTGGAACCTGCGCGGCAACGGCGGCGTGCTGTCGACCACCGGCGATCTCTACCGCTGGCACCTGGCGCTCGCCGGCGACCGCGTCCTTGCCAGCGGCGAGCGGCAGAAGCTCATCACCCCTTACGTGCCGGAGGGCCACATCTCGCCCTCGCGCTACGCCTACGGTTGGTCGATCGCGCCCGGCCCGACCGGCGGCCGCGTCGCCTCGCACACCGGCGGCAACGGCGTCTTCGAGACCGACTTCCGGCGCTACCTCGACGACCAGGCGGTGCTCATCGCCAGCTCCAACCGTGCCGACTACTCCGCGGTCTCCACTGCCGCGCATCTCGAGAACCGGCTGTTCGGCCTCGCCGATCCCGAGCCGCCGGCGGCCGCGAGCCTGCAACCCGAGCGGTTGCGGCGCTGCGCCGGGATCTACGTCCTCGCCGGCGGCGAGCGGCTGCGCGCCGCGGCCGCGGACGGCGGTCTGCACGTCTCGGCCGAGGGGCCGGCCGGGCTCGCCCTGCTGCTGGCGGGCCAGGACGAGGACGAACGCGCCCGCATGCAAGAGCGCGCGGCCAAGGTCGAGGCGGCGCTCGCCGGTGCGCGGCGGCATGACTTCGCGGCGATGGCCGACCTCTTCGGCCTGCCGGCCGACCAGGCAGCGGCGCCGTTCCAGCAGATGGTGGGCGGCATCGAGCGCGAGCTCGGCGCCTGGACCGGCGCCACGGCCCTCGGCTCGGCCTCGGCCGACGGTTACCCGGTGACCTATGCGCGGCTCCTCTTCGCACGCGGCGCGCGGTTGGTGCAGTACCGATGGGACGGGCCGACGGCCGGGCTGGTGCGTTTCCCGTCCCGGCCCGCGGCGCAGCTCTTCCTGCCCGAGCGGCGAGCGGCGGGCGCCGCCGAGGGCGACGCCGTGCCCTTCGCCACCTACGACGTGCGGACCGGCGCCGTGCAGCGGCTGCGGGTCAACCTGCCGCCGCACGGCGCCGCGCTCGCCCTGGTTTTCGCCACGCGGGCCGGCGACGTCGCGGCGCTGCGCAACGACGACTGAGCCGCTGCCGGCGGCGGGGCGGGACGGACCGCCCCGCCGGCGGCGGCAGGTGCCGTACGCGTTACGGCAGGTTACGGCAGATTGAAGATGGTCAAGGTGCTGGTGACGTCGTCCACGTAGGCGAAGCGGGTGCCGCCCCTGCCGCTGGCCACGGCCAGCCCGAACGAGCCGCCCTGCATCGGATCCACCGACAGCTGCTTGACGAACCTGCCCTCGATCGTGAACTCGACAATCTCGCTTGGCTGGTTGGGATCCGAGTTGATCACGTCGGAGTTGGAAACCAGCAGATCGCCGTTGGGGGCGAGCGCCATCGCCAGCGGCCCGTGCAGGTGGGCGTTGTCCTCATAGATCACGTGTCCGGTGCCCCCGTCGCGCGTGGTCTCGGCGGCGTGGCTGACCGCGTAGACCTTGTTGTCGTCGGTCGAGGCCACGTAGAGCACGTCCTTCGCCGGGTCGTAGACCAGGCCGGTGGGGGCGACCACCAGGGCCGCGGGATCGCAGCGGTGCTGGTAGCCGGAGGCGATCTGGGTGTGGCTGAGCACGGTCAGGCCGCCGGGGATCACCCGCGCGTCGAGGCGGACCACCGTGCCGTTCAGCGCGTTGGCGACGAAGAGCAGGAGGCGCCCCCGTCCCTGCTCGAAGACCGTCATGTCCCACGGGCCGTCGATCTCGGAGTCGGTCAGGGTGGACAGCAGCTGGCCGCTGCTGTTGATCACCAGCAGCGCGCCCGCCTGGGCGGTGGCGCAGGTCCCGTCGCTGGTCGGCATGTTGCCCACCACCACCAGGCCCTCGTGCAGCACCGCCAGGGCGGTCGACAGGCCGAGCGGGGCCGTCCCCTGGAAGAAGACCGTCGGCGCGCCGCCGTTCGCCGGCACGTCGACGATGGTGGTGCCGGTCCCCTGTAGATTCGCCTGGTTGTTGAAGTTGGAAACCAGGACGTCGCCCTTGGCGAGCTTTCCCCCCGCGGGGAGGCCGGCGGGAACGAAGGCGACTCCGTACGGGTTCACGTCCCCGTTGGGGGGCACGGTGGACGCAACCGTGGGCGGGGTGGGCAGGAATGCCGGCTGAGGATCGCCGCTTTCCGGGAGTCCCTGCGCCATCAGCAGTGCGGCAGGCGGCAACAGCAGCATGGCTGTGATGACAGCGACTTTGTGCATCATGGATCGCCTCCTTCTTTTATGTCGGTTGTGATGAATACCCCGGCTGTCCGGCCTCGTTCAGAGCCAGATGAGAATATGCAGGTTAGCTGCCAGGGCGTGACGCGCTGGTGACGTGCTGGTGACGCCCTGGTGGCGTGCTGGTGGCGTGCTGGTGGCGTGCTCGTGGCGTGCTCGTGGCGTATCAGGTGATGCGCCGCGGCCGTGCATGGCGGATGCGGATCCGGCGGCGATCCGTTATCCTGACGATTCCTCCCGCGGCGACCTGACGAGCCCGGGGGCGACCCTTCCGCTGACGCCTGCCCGTGCCCGAACCCGTCGCAGCAGCATCCCGGTCGCCGGCCGTGCGCCGCGGCGGCCGCTTCGCGGGGCTCTCTTCCCCGAAGCTGCGCGGCGGCTACTACACGCCGCGGGAGGTGGCGGTGTGGCTCTGCGCCTGGGCCGTCCGGGCGCCGACCGACGCGGTGCTCGAGCCGGCCTGCGGCGACGGCGTGTTCCTGGCCGCGGCGGCGGAGCGGCTGGCGGCGCTCGGCGCGCCGGTGCCGGTGGTCGCCGGCCAGCTGACCGGCATCGAGGTCGTCCCCGGCGAGGCCGCGGCCGCGCGCGCCCGGCTCGCAGGCCGGCCGGGCCTTGGCGCCGGCAAAGCCAGCGGCGCCCACGCTGCTGGCGGTGCCCACGCTGCCGGCAGTGGCCACGCTGCTGGCAGTGGCCACGCTCCTGGCGGAGCCTACGCCACTGGCGGCGCCGATGTTGCTGGCGCTGCCGATGCTGCTGGCGCTGCCGATGCTGTTAGCGCCGCCGATGCTGCTGGCGCCGCCGGCGCGGCCGTGGTGACCGCCGATTTCTTCGCCTGGTGGCGGCGGCCGGGCCGCCCGCGGTTCGACGCCGTGGTCGGCAATCCGCCGTTCATCCGCTACCAGAGCTTCCCGGAGCCGCATCGCGGCCGGGCGATGGCGATCCTGGCCGGGCTGGGGCTGACGCCGAACCGCCTGACCAACAGCTGGGTGCCGTTCGTGGCCGCGGCCGCCGCGACGCTGGTCGAGGGCGGGCGCCTGGCGCTGGTGCTGCCTGCCGAGCTGCTGCAGGTCGGCTACGCCGCGCAGCTGCGCTCCTTCCTGGCTTGCCGCTTCGCGCGGCTCGATCTCATCGCCTGCAACGACCTGTTCTTCGCCGGGGCCGAGCAGGAGGTGTTGTTGCTGCTGGCTGATGGCGCCGCCGCGCCGGGTGCGGCCGAAGCTGCCTGCCGGGTGGCGCTCACCGAGACCCACAGCGCCGGGGAGCTGGTCTCCCGGCCGCCGGCGGCCGTCCTCGCCGGCGCCGTGCCCAAGACCGTCCACCACGGCGAGGAGAAATGGCTCAAGTATTTCCTGACCGGCCGCGAGATCGACCTGATGCGCGAGCTGCGCGGCGCGAACTCCGTCACCAGCCTGCGGACCCATGCCGGCGTGGACGTCGGCGTGGTGACCGGCAGCAACGAGTTCTTCGTGCTCAGCCGCCGGCAGGTCGCGGAGCTCCGGCTGGCGGGTCACACCGTGCCGCTGGTTTCGCGCTCCGCGCAGCTGGTGGGAGCGTCGATCACCGCCGCCGATTGGCAGGCCCTCTCGGCAGCGGAGGCCCGGGTGCATCTGCTGTGTCCGGCGCCGCCCGGCCGGGCGCCGCTCGACCCGCCGCTGGCGAGCTACGTCGAGGACGGCGAGGCCCGCGGCTGCCACCGGGGCTACAAGTGCTCGCTGCGCACGCCCTGGTACGCGGTGCCGGCGGCGTGGATCCCGGACGCCTTCGTCCTGCGCCAGATCCACGAGTTCCCACGCTTCGTCCGCAACGCCGCGGCGGCCACCTCGACCGACACCATCCACCGGCTGACCTGCACGGCGGACCCCGACGCGGTGATCGCCGGCGCCTACACCCATCTCACCGCCGCTTCCGCCGAGATCGAGGGCCGCAGCTACGGCGGCGGCGTGCTCGAGCTGGAGCCGACCGAGGCCGAGCGCCTGCTGGTGCCGGCCTGCCTGGGGGCCGCGCTGCCGCTGGCCGAGTGTGACCGCCTGGTGCGCGGCGGCAAGCTGGACCAGGCCCTCGCCGAGAACGATCGCCTGGTCCTCGCCGGCCAGCTGGGCCTGGCGCGCGCCGACCGCGCCATGCTGCGCGCCATCTGGGTGAAGCTGCGCGACCGGCGCACCGCCCGCCGGCGCCGCCGGCCGCCGCGGCCGGCCCGGGCGGCGAGCGCAACCCGGGACGCCGCTTTGCGTACCTCTTCCTGCACACCCGGGGCGACCGCTCCGCCAACGCCGCAAACCGCCTGAGGAGAGAAACCGTGAAGAATGTGAAGAAAATGCTGCTTTGTTTGATGACTGGCGTCGCTCTGCTGAGCGGCGTGGCGGCGCAAGCCGCGGACGCGCCGGCCGGCGACGACGCCAAGAAACCGGCAACGGAAACGCCCAAGCCCGAGCAGTCGGTCACCCAGCACAGCGCCGAGATCGGCGGCAGAATGATCGAGTACACGGCCACCGCCGGCACGCTCATCATCCGCAACGATCAGGACGAGCCGACGGCCTCGATCGGCTACATCGCCTACACCCAGCGCCCGGCCGGCGACCCGTCCAGGCGTCCCCTGACCTTCGCCTACAACGGCGGGCCCGGCTCCTCGGCGGTCTGGCTGCACATGGGCGCGCTGGGGCCGCGCCGCGTCGTCACCACCGACGCCGGCCCGACCCCGCCGGCGCCCTACCGGGTGGTGGACAACGCCTACAGCATCGTGGACAAGACCGACCTGGTGATGATCGATCCGGTCGGCACCGGCATCAGCCGGGCCGTCGGCAAGGCCAAGGACAAGGATTTCTGGGGAGTGGACCAGGACATCGATTCGATCAGCCGCTTCATCAAGCAATACGTCACCGACAACGATCGCTGGAACTCGCCCAAGTACCTGCTCGGCGAGAGCTACGGCACCACCCGGTCGGCGGGGATCGTCGATCGCCTGCAGACCAACGAGAACATGAACTTCAACGGCGTCATCCTGGTCTCGGTCGCGCTCGACCTCGAGGCGATCTTCAACTGGCCCGGCAACGACCGCCCGTTCGCCCTGTTCCTGCCGACCTTCGCCGCCGTCGCCGCCTACCATCACGCGCTGCCGCACCCGCCGGCCGAGCTCGCGCCGTTCCTCGACGAGGTGCGCAAGTTCGCGCTCGGCGAGTACTCCGCGGCGCTGCTCCAGGGTGACGCGCTCGGCGATACGGAGCGCGACGCCGTCGCCAGCAAGCTGCACGAGTACACCGGTCTGTCGGTGGCCTACTTGAAGACCGCCAACCTGCGCGTCCGCGAGTCGCAGTTCACCCAGGAGCTGCTGCGCGAGCACCACGAGGCCGTGGGCCGGCTCGACGCGCGGTTCCTGGGCGTGAACTTCGATCCGCTCGGCGAAGACACCGACTACGACCCGCAGTCGGCCGCCATCAGCTCGGCTTTCACCGCCGCCTTCTTCGACTACTACCATCGCGACCTGAAATTCGGCAAGGGCAAGACCTACAACATCTCGAACGACGCGATCGCCGGCTCCTGGGACTTCAAGCACAGGATCCCGGTCGCCGGCTTCCCCTTCCCGCTGCCTTTCCCGAACACCGGCATCGACCTCGCGCATGCCCTGGGCTACAACCCGAACCTGCGGGTCCTGGTGCTCAACGGCTACTACGACCTGGCGACGCCGTTCCTCGGCACCGAGTCGATGATGGACCACCTGGGGCTGAGCAAGGAGCAGCGCGCCCGCATCCAGCTCAAGTACTTCGAAGCCGGGCACATGATGTACATCCACGAGCCGGATCTGAAGAACTTCAAGAGCGACATCGCCGCCTTCTACGACGCCGCCGGCCATCCGTGAGCGCCGCCCGGCGGCCGCCCGACTACGGCCCGGTGCTCGCGGCACTGTGCAGCGGGCCGCGCGGCGCGGCCGCCGGCGTCTTCAACCCCTATCGCCAGCAGGCCGCCGGGCTCGACCGCGGTGGCGCCGCCCGGCGGCGGCGGCGCAACCTCGAAGCCTATCTGGGAGTGGTGGGGAGGCCGCGCTGGCTGCTGGTCGGCGAGGCGCCCGGCTACCGCGGCGGGCGCTTCTCGGGCATCGCCTTCACCAGCGAGCGCCAGCTGCTCGGCGGGCCCGAGCACCGGCTGCCCTGGGCGGCCAGCCCGCCGTTCGCGGCCTCCAGCCGCAACCCGGCGCTCTGGCTCGAGCCCTCCGGCACCATCGTCTGGAGCGCGCTGGCCGGGCGGCCGCAGGGGGTGCTGCTGTGGAACGCCTTCCCCTGGCATCCGGCGGGCGGCGGCGGCCCGCTCAGCAACCGCCGGCCAGAGAGCCGCATGGTGGCCGCCAACCTGCACGTGCTCGAGCTGCTGCTGCAGGCGGTAGGGCCGGTGGGGCTGCTCGCCGCCGGCAAGACCGCGGCGGCCGCCCTGGCGCGCCTAGGTCTGGCCGCCACGGCGCTGCGCCACCCCGCCCACGGCGGCGCCACCGCCTTCCGCCGGCAGCTCGCGGAGCAGCTCGGCAGATGCTGAACCGGAGCTCGCCGCCTGGTAGTCGGTCAGTTGGACCCACGACCCACCCTGGGTGCCTGCTGGCGGCGGGGTAAAGCGTGCTACCATGCCTACTTGGGTGCCGGCGCTTGGCAGCCCAGGAGGTTCGCGATGTCCAGGAATCGGAGCCGTCTGCTTCTCACGCTGCCGTTGACCGCCTTGCTGCTGACGCTGCTGGCCTTGACCGCGGCCCCCATCCCCGCCCAGGGCGAGGTCTTCCACGTCAAGCTCCGCAACGGCACGGTCATCGACACCCTGTACCAGCCGCAGCAGGCGAGCTTCGACCCCAACGTGGTGATCCTGCTGAGCGATGCCGGCAACTGGATCGGGGTCGACCAGCGCACCATCGAGTCCGTGATCTCCGAATCGGAGATCCACGGCTTCGGCGTCTCCCTGAACTTCAACACCGTCGCCATCGGCTGGGCGCCCAACGACGCCGTCGATCCGGCGGCGGTACAGGCCAACCCGCAGGCGGCGACCCTGCAGGCGCTGCAGAACATCTACCACCAGCAACAGCAGCAGGAGCACTACACCATCCCGCAGTTCGTCAGCACCGACCAGGCCGCCGGGATCCCCGCCAGGCTGGTCGGCGGCGCGGTCCTGCCCGGTGTGCCGGCGCCGGTCCCGCAGCTGCCGGTGGCTCTGCCCGCCGCGCCCAGCGGCGGCGGCGGCACGCTTCAGCAGTAGCGGCGGTAGCGCGAATATCGCGGTCTGACCTGGCGGCGCCGGACCTGGCGCCGCCCTGGCGCTCTCGATATAGTGCGACCAGTTCCGTTCGAGCCCGCCAGCCGCTGGACGGCGCGGGTTCCGTTGACAAAACCGACGGTGCGGTGACGGCGCCGCCTCCACGCGAGGAGGCCCGCCGTCTGTGAAAGGGAAGCCGGTGTGAATCCGGCGCGGCCCCCGCCACTGTAACCGGGTACGAAACCGGAGATGTGCCACTGCGCGCGGTGGATCCCCTGCCAACCAGGGGGTTGCCCACGTGGGAAGGCCCGGGAGTAGGAAGATCCGGAAGCCAGGAGACCTGCCGTTCCGTCCGACGCCACCCGCGGGGTGCGGGGCTGGGCTGCAGGTCGGAGTGTGCGCCTTCTCGACCTCGCCTCGTCCCTCGCGGGGACGTCGCAACCGGTGAAGGAGCACACATGCGTCAGTTGCTGCTGGCGGCCGGCATCCTCGGGGGCGCGATGCCGGGCCTGCTCGCCCAGACCCTCCCTGCCTCCCCTCCCGCTCCCACGTCGCAGCAGCCGCCGGGCGCCCCTGCCCAGGCGAGCACGGACAACCCGGCCACCCCGGCCACTGCCGCCCAGGCAGGCGCGGACAACCCGGCCACCCCGCCGCCCGGCGCGCCGCGGATCGCCGACTCGGTCGTCGTCACCGCCTCGCTCGACGCCGAGCCGCGCGCCGACACTCCCGCCGCGGTAACGGTGATCGACGCCCAGGAGATCGCCGACCGCCAGGTGCGCGACCTCGCCGACCTGCTGTGGAGCGTGCCCGGATTGACCGTTTCGCAGGCGGGCGCACCCGGCCAGCAGACCTCGGTGTTCACCCGCGGCGCCAACTCGAACCAGACGCTGCTGCTGTGGAACGGCATCCCGCTCAACGATCCCTTCTTCGGCACCATCAACTGGCAGTTCGTGCCGACCGAGGGCGTCGAGCGGGTCGAGGTGGTGCGCGGCCCGTTCAGCGCGCTCTACGGCAGCAACGCCGTCGGCGGCGTGGTGCAGGTGCTGACCGGCGCTCACCGCGGCCTCGCCGCCGATCTCGAAGGCGGCGAGCACGGCTACTTCCGCGGCGGCCTTGCCGCCGGCGCCAGCGCCGGCGGCGCGCAGCTCGACTTCGTCGGCGACGCCCGGCGCAGCGACGGCACCCTGAACAACGACTTCTTCGACGGCGAGGAGGCGGTGGGCCGCGCCCTCTGGTCGGTGCTGCCGGGGACCAGCCTCGGGGTGGTGGCGCGCGCCGACGACTCCAAGACCGGCGTGCCCTTCTCCTCGGGCGTGCCGACGCCGGACACCACCATCTCCTGGCAGGAGCGGGAGCTTGCCCTGCCCCTGACCGCCACCGGCGGGCGCTGGCTGGTCGACGCGCAGCTCTCGGACGCGCGCTTCGACTCCACCTTCCGCAGTCCGGACGACCCGTTCGGCGCCTATGCCGAGAACACCCGCGCGGAGACCCTGGCGGGCCGCGCCGTCGGCTCCTACCACCTGCTGCAGCAGCCGGCGCAGGACCTCGAGGTCTCGCTCGGCACCGAGGGCGAGGGCTTCCGGGTCACCGACCAGGACGTCTTCGGCATCAATCTCGACCGGGCCCACCAGCGGACCTGGGCCGGCTTCGGACAGGCCAGCTACGGCGGCGGTCCGGTGCGCCTCGACCTCGGCGTGCGGCGCGACGACAACGACGTCTTCGGCGGCCAGACCAGCCTGCGGGCCGGCGGCGTCTGGCGCATCGCCCGCGGCACCCGGCTGCGCGCCAGCTTTGGTCAGGCGTTCCGCGCTCCGACGCTCGGCGAGCTGTACTTTCCCTTCAGCGGCAATCCCAACCTGCGCCCGGAGACCAGCACCAGCTACGAGGCGGGCGTCGAGCAGGAGGCGGGACCCTGGCGGTTCCTGGTCACCGGCTTCGACAACCGCCAGCGCAACCTGATCGTGTTCGACAACTTCTCCTCGCAGAACGTCAACGTCGGCCGGGCGCGGAGCCGCGGGCTGGAGGGCGAGGTCGGTTGCCGCCAGGGGATCGTCGCCGCCCGGCTCAACGGCACCTACCTAGAGGCGGTGGACCAGACCACCGGCCTCGAGCTGCTGCGGCGCCCCCGGTGGAGCGCCAATCTGCTGCTCACCGCGCGGCCGGGTCCCTGGACCTTCGCCTTCACCGGCCGCTACGTGGGCGAGCGCGCCGACCTCGATCCGGTGAGCGGTGACCGCCTCGCCAACCCCGGCTTCCTGCGGCTCGACCTCGCGGCGACCTGGCGGGCCTCGTCGCGGCTGTCGCCCTACGCCCGGATCGAGAACCTGGCCGACCGCCGCTACGCGGAAGTGCTGGGATATCCGAGCCCGGGCCGGACGCTGATCGGTGGCGTGGCGCTGGCGCTCTGAGGCCGGCCAAGCAGCGGCGCTCGGGACAACCGGGACCGTGGTGGCCCCCCCGAGGGCGATGGGCGCTAAGATAGACCCATGCTCTTGTACAGGCTTGGCCCGGAAGGTTTCCATGCGGTGAGCGACGGGCCGGACGGCGAGCTGCGGTTGCTGCATTCCGACCCGCTCGCCGATCCGGTCGAGCGTTGGGAGCTGGGGCGCCCGGTGGCCCGCCAGGGGGCCGCCCTGCTCGCCCCCATCCTGCCCGGCAAGATCGTCGGCATCGGGCGCAATTATGCCGAGCACGCGCGGGAGATGGAGAACGCCGTGCCGAGCGAGCCGCTGCTGTTCCTCAAGGCGACCTCGTCGGTGATCGGCCCGCAGACCCCGGTGGTGCTGCCGCTCGAAAGCCAGCGGGTGGAGTACGAGGGCGAGATCGCGGTGGTGGTGCGAAAGCGCCTGCGCCGTGCGTCCGCCGCGGAGGCGGCGCAGGGAGTGCTGGGAGTCACCTGCGCCTGCGACGTCACCGCCCGCGACCTGCAGCGCACCGACGCCACCTACGCGCGCGCCAAGTCCTTCGACACCTTCTGCCCGCTCGGACCGGCGATTTTGGTGGGGGCGGACCTGGCGCACCTGACGGTGGTCACCCGCCTCAACGGCGTCGAGCGCCAGCACGGCGAGACTCACGACATGGTGTTCGGGATCGTGGACCTGCTGGTCTACACCTCGCGCATGATGACCCTGGAGCCGGGAGACGTGCTGCTGACCGGGACGCCCGGCGGGGTGGGTCCCCTGGCCGGCGGCGACCGCATCGAAGTGGAGGTCGCCGGCGTCGGCGTGCTCGCCAGCCCGGTCGAGGTCTGGAAGCAGGGGCCGTAGCAGCCCGTAGCCGCCGGCAGCCCGGCGGTCGCCGATCGGCGGTCGCCGGCTCAGTCCTGCGGCCGGTCGGCGGTTTCGGGGGCAGCGGGAGGGGCCGAAGGAACCGGCGGCGCGAACGATCGCCAGGGGAAGAGGAGCGCCGCTCCCACCAGCAGCAGGTGCAGGGCCCCCCTGAAGAGGAAGCCGGCGAACAGCAGTCCCATCCACGCGGAGAACAGCAGCAGGGCGGCGGCGGCGCGGCCGTAGGCGCCAAGCAAGAGTGCAGCGATGGCGGCGCGTGAGGCCCGCGGTTTCGCCGGGGAGGCCGGGGAGGCCGGGGAGGCCGGGGAGGCCGGGGAGGACATCGGCGGCGACCGTATCACAGGGCGTTTGCCGGCGGCGGGAGGGTGATGGGCCGTTCCGGCCGCCCGCCGTTTCGCCGTGGGTGCGCGGTGGGAGTATCCTGGGACCGGCATGATCGAGGCGGTCACCTTCGACGTCACCCACACCCTCGTCCACTGCCCGCGGCTCGGGAACATCTACTCCGAGGTGCTGGGCCGCCACGGTATCGAGGTCGCGCCGGCCGAGGCGCTGCGGCTGATCGGCGTGGTCTGGCGGGAGATGGCCTGCTCGGCCGATCCGTCGCGCGATCGCTTCAGCGCCCACCCCGAGGGACCGCGCGGCTGGTGGCGGCGGTTCCTCTGTCGCTTCTGCGAGCACCTCGAGGCGCCGCCGCCGTCGCCGTTTGCCGCCGCCGAGCTGTTTCACCGTTTCGGCGGCGGCGAGGCCTGGGAGGTGTACCCCGAGGTTCCCGGGGTGCTGGACGCGCTGCGCGAGCGCGGCCTGCGCCTGGGCGTGATCAGCAATTGGGACACGCGCCTGCCCGAGGTGCTGCGGCAGCTCGACCTGGCCAGGCGCTTCGAGGTGGTGGTGTATTCCTCGGCGGTGGGGGTCGAGAAGCCCGATTCCCGGATCTTCCGCCGCGCCTTGCGCGAGCTTGGCGTGGAGCCCCGCGCCGCCCTGCACGTCGGCGACAGCCGCCTCGAGGACCTCGAAGGCGCCATCGCCGCGGGCCTGCGCGCCCTGCTGCTGGTGCGCGGCGGGCGTGACGCCGCGGCCGCCCGGGCCGGCACGGCGCGCAAAGCTCGCGAGCTCGCCGGGCTGCACGACCTCTCGCCGCTGCCGGCGCTGGTCACCGCCGGCGCGGCCCGCGGCGGCGCCTCGCGGTGACCGGCCTGTGGTAACATCAAGAGTCACATGAAAATCTCCACCAAGGGCGAGTACGGCCTGCGCGCCATGCTGCACATCGGAATGCACGGCGAAAACTCACCGGTGACGAGCCACGAGATCGCCCAGCACCAGGCGATCCCCGAACCCTACCTGCGCCAGATCCTGGCGCTGCTCTCGAAGGACGGCCTGATCCATTCCAACCGCGGCCCTCAGGGTGGCCACGTGCTGGGGCGGCCCGCGTCGCAGATCACCATCCGGCACATCCTGATGACGCTCGAGGGGCAGATCACCTCGGTGGATCAGATCCTCGCCCTCCCCTGCCACATCGAGATCGGCTCGGACCACTGCGCGATCCGCGAGGTGTTCCTGGAGGTGAAGGCGGCGGTCGAGCGCATCCTGTCGACGACCACCCTCGAGCAGGTGGTCGAGCGCCAGCGCCACATCCTCCTGCAGGGCATCTCGGTGCCGCACGACCTGCCCACCTGCTCGCTGCTGCCGATCATCACCGAAGCGCAGGCGGCCGGCGCCGCGGTCCGGCAGCCCGCATCGCGCCACCGCTAGCCGAACATCGGCCGGCCGGCCGGGTCCTCCGCCTCCTTGAACGGGCAGGGCGAAGTTGCTACACTCCGCGCCGCCAGGCCGGGAGCGGGGTGCATTGGTGGTATGACGCCGCCTGGCGCTCCGGAGGACGCTGGCTGGCGCCGGTGGCGCGAAAGCCGCGAGGCCGAGCCCGATGCCTGGCAAGCAGCAGAACCAGCGCGGCGACGCGGCCCGTGCCTACAGTCTTGGCTTCGAGTTCGCCTGCGCCGTTGCCGGCTTCGTCTTGGTCGGCCTCTGGATCGATCGGCACTACAGCAGTGGACCGTGGGCCACGCTGGTTTGCCTGTCTCTGGGTTTGATCGGCGGGTTCTATAACCTGATTCGCGGAGCGTCGCGGTTGTCGAGCGGCCCTCGGTCGAGCGCCGGCGGCGCTGCCCGCGCGCCTGGCATCGAGCGCGAGGCCGCGCCTGGCGCCGCGACTCGGCCAGAGCCCGCAGCGGGCAACGGCGCCGGATCGGCGGACAACCAGCGATGACGGGACTCCGGTCGCGGGGCGCGTCAGGCTACGCGCGGTTCCTGGCCGCGGCCACTGTCGTCGCGGCGGCGGTGGGCGCTCTCGGATATTTGCCCGCCCGCTATATGGGTGGTGCCGGCGCGGTGCCGGCGATGCTGGCGGGATGCGTGGTGGCGGTGGCCGCCTCGGCGGTGGGTGGCGTGCCAATCGCGCTGTCCGGCCCCGAGCCGGCAAGCCGGCCGCAGGCGGCGATGCTCGCCATGGTGGCGCGCTTGCTCACCGCCCTGGCGCTGGGCCTGGCGGCGGCGGCAACCGGCCGCTTCGCCAGCCGCCCGCTGGCGCTCTGGACGGCGATCAGCTACGCCGCGCAGCTGGTGGTGGACAGCCGTTACGCCATGCGGATCCCGGCCGTCGCCACTGTGCCGCTGCCGGGAGAGCCGGCATCGTCAGCGGGCGGCGAGCAGTAGCAGTAGGGCTGGCAGCACCCGGCGGAGCAGGCTGGAGACCGGAGAAGGCGGCGGCTGCCGGCGGGTCTCAGCGGATATCGGCCGCTGCCGGTGAACCTCGGAGAGCAGCGGAGAACGGCGAGGATCGGAACCAAGCGATGGCAACGGCAGAGAGCAGCAACCCCCTGGAGCACGTCGTCCAACATCCGCTGATCACGCGGCCGTTGGACCTGGGGTTCCTCACGCCTGAGCACCGCATCACGCTGCTCAGCAACCACATCTTCATGATGATCCTCACCGGCGTGCTGCTGATGGTGCTGATCCCGCTGTTCGTCAGGAAGCGCCGCGCCGCGCCCGGGCAGGACGAGGTCGAGAGCCTGGTCCCCGCCAAGCCCGCCAGCTTCGTCGAGGCGATCTGCGAGTACCTGCGCAGCGAGGTCGTCGAGCCCACCCTGCACGAGCACACCGACCGCTTCGTCAAGTACATCTGGACGCTGTTCTTCTTCGTCCTGATCAACAACCTGCTCGGCCTGGTGCCGTTCTCGACCGTCTCGCCGCTCGCCGGCTTCCACATCGGCGGTACCGCCACCGGCAACATCTGGGTGACCGGCACGCTGGCGGCGAGCACCTTCCTGATGTTCGTGATCAACGGCGTGCGCCTGGCGGGCTGGCACTACTTCGCGCATTTCTGCCCCGGTCCGCTGTGGCTGGCGCCGCTGCTGGTGCCGATCGAGATCCTCGGCCAGTTCGCCAAGGCCTTCGCGCTGGCCATCCGCCTGTTCGCCAACATGCTGGCCGGGCACATCATGCTCGCCGTGCTGGTTGGCTTCATCCTGGGCGCCGGCAGCGCGATGGGTGCCGGCGTGGGGCTCGCGGTGGCGGTGCCGGTGATCGCCGGCGCCATCGGCATCACCCTGCTCGAGATCCTGGTCGCGGTGCTGCAGGCCTTCATCTTCGCCTTCCTGACCTCGCTGTTCATCGGCCAGGCCGTGATCTACCACCAGGACGACCACGGCGAGGCCGAAGCGACGATCTGACTTCCGTCCATCTCGCCATGCCCGGATCGACGCGGGGGCAGAGCGGGCCGTGAGGCTTACCGCGATGGCGTTTTCGAGGAGAGGCGGCCGGCCGCGCACGGTCGCAATGGAACCGACGAAAGGATCCTTTCCGATGAGCAAGAGAGCTGCGAAGTTCGCTCTGATGTCGATCGTAGGCGGCTGCTTCCTGATGTTCGCCGCCGCCACGCCGGGCCACGCCCAGGGCTCCCCGTCGGCCGGCGCCGTCGAGGAGCACGGCACCGGCCTGACCACCGACGGCGCCCGCAAGCTCGGCGCCGGCCTGGGCGTCGGCCTCGTCGCCATCGGCGCCGGCATCGGCATCGGCCGGATCGGCGGCAGCGCCACCGAGTCGATCGCGCGCCAGCCGGAGTCGGTGGGTCCGATCAACAACGCGATGATCATCACCGCCGCGCTGATCGAAGGCGTGGCGCTGTTCGGGCTGGTCATCGACTTCCTGGTCTCGAAGTAGTGGCCCGCCTGCTGGCTTTCGCGTCCGCGTCGGCGGCCGGGCTGCTCGCCGCCGCCGCGGCCTTCGCCGCCGAAGCCCCGACCGCCCACGCGGAGGGCGGCGGCGGCAACGTCTTTGCCGGCGACATTGGCAACGCGCTGTGGACGGTCGTCATCTTCGTGCTGGTGGTGGTGGTGCTCGGCAAGTACGCCTGGGGGCCGCTGCTCACCGGCTTGCAGGCGCGGGAGGCCTACATCCGCGACTCGCTCGAGACCGCGCGGCGGGATCGGACGGAGGCGGAGGACCGGCTGCGCGAGTACCGGGAGAAGCTGGCCGGGGCGCGGGCCGAGGCGACCGCCATCATCGACGAGGGGCGCCGCGACGCCGAGGCGGTCAAGCGCAAGATCGAGGAACAGACCAAGCACGAGAGCGACCAGATGATCGAGCGCGCCAAGCGCGAGATCGAGATCGCGACGGTGGAGGCCACCCGCCAGCTCTACGCGCTGTCGGGCCGCCTTGCCACCGAGCTCGCCGCCCGCGTCATCGGCCGCGAGCTCGATCCCAAGGACCACGAGCGGCTGATCGAGGAGTCGATCGCCGAGATCTCGGCGCGCCGCAATTAGCGGGCGCCGGGCGAGGGCGACGGGCAAGCGACTCATGGCGAACGTGAACGGCCGCGATCTACGGGTGGCGCGTATCTACGCCAAGGCGATGCTGGATCTCGCCGTGGCCGAGAAGCAGGAAGACGGCCTGCTCGACGAGCTGGACGAGCTGCGGCGCGCCATCGCCGGCGACGAGGAGCTGGCGGCTTTCCTGGCCAGTCCGCTGGTCAGCGGCGCGGCGCGCGCCGAGGTGATCGAGAGAGTCTTCCGGCGGCGCGCCAGCGACCTGCTGGTCGACGCGCTCGAAGTCATCAACCGCAAGGGCCGCCTCGGGCTGCTGGCGGCGATCGCCGCTGCCTACCGCGGCGAGTATCGCGAGCTGCGCGGGCTGGTGGACGCGCGGGTGACCACCGCGGTGCCGCTTGGCAAGGCCCAGCGCGCCAGCCTGACGGCGGCGGTCGCCAAGCTCACCGGCAAGCAGCCGGACCTGATCGAGCGCGTCGATCCGGCGATCCTCGGCGGCCTGGTGGTCGAGGTGGCCGGCGAGAAGATCGACAGCAGCCTGGCGACCCGGCTGCGGGACGTGGGCACGATCCTGGCGCAACGCGCCGCGGCGGAGCTGCACCGCGGCGGCGGCGCCGATAGCGAGACACAGGCGAGCGAGGAGCGGGCATGAGATTCAAGGTCGATGAGATCAGCTCGGTGATCACCGAAGAGATCCGGCACTACCGCAGCAAGGTGGACCTTTCCCAGGTGGGGAGGGTGCTCGAGGTCGGCGACGGCATCGCGCAGGTGTACGGCGTGACCGAGGCCATGGCGGGCGAGCGGCTCGAGTTCGAGAACGGCGCCGCGGGCCAGGTGTTCAACCTCGAAGAGAGCTCGGTGGGCGTGGTCATCCTGGGCGATTACCTGGGCATCAAGGAGGGCGACGAGGTGCGGCGCACCGGCGAGCTCCTATCGGTGCCCTGCGGCAAGGCGCTGATCGGCCGCGTGGTCGATCCGGTAGGCCGCCCGCTCGACGGCAAGGGCGAGATCGACGCCGAGGCCCGCCGCCCGCTCGAATGGCACGCTCCCGGCATCGCCGAGCGCCAGCCGGTCAACGAGCCGCTGCAGACCGGCATCAAGGCCATCGACAGCATGATCCCGATCGGCCGCGGCCAGCGCGAGCTGATCATCGGCGACCGCAAGACCGGCAAGACCGCGGTGGCGGTGGACACCATCGTCAATCAGAAGGGCGGCGACGTGATCTGCGTCTACGTCGCTGTCGGCCAGAAGGAATCGACGGTGGCCGGCCTGATCGAGAAGCTGCGCGAGCTGGGCGCCATGGACTACACCATCGTGGTGGTGGCGTCGGCGGCCGACCCCTCGCCGTTGCAGTACATCGCGCCCTATGCCGGCGCGGCCATGGCCGAGTACTTCATGTACCAGGAGGGCCGGGCGACGCTGGTGGTCTACGACGACCTGTCGAAGCAGGCGCAGTCCTACCGCCAGCTGTCGCTGCTGCTGCGGCGGCCGCCCGGGCGCGAGGCCTACCCGGGCGACGTCTTCTACCTGCATTCGCGGCTGCTCGAGCGCAGCGTCAAGCTGCGCGAGGAGTTCGCGGTGGTGCCCAAGGACACGCCCGCCGACAGCCGCGACCGTGGCGCGGCCAGGGTCCATCCCCAGGGCCTGGAGGCGCCGCTCGACGTCCGGCCCGACGACCCGAGCGGCATCTATCACCGCCCGCACGGCAAGAAGAAGGCGGAGGCCTGGCTGGCCACGCTGTCGGACCGCGACCAGTTCAGGGTGCACCGCTTCCCGGACAGCGGCGGCTCGATGACCGCGCTGCCGGTGATCGAGACGCTCGAAGGCGAGGTCTCGGCCTACATCCCGACCAACGTCATCTCCATCACCGACGGCCAGATCTACCTCGAGCCCGACCTCTTCTTCGCCGGCGTGCGGCCGGCGATCAACGTCGGCATCAGCGTCTCGCGCGTCGGCGGCAACGCCCAGCGCAAGGCGATGAAACGGGTCGCCGGCTCGCTGCGGCTCGACCTCGCCGCCTTCCGCGACCTCGAGGCGTTCGCGCAGGTGGGCACCGAGCTGGACGCCGCGACCCAGCGCCAGCTCGACCGCGGCCAGCGCATGGTCGAGCTGCTCAAGCAGCCGCAGTTCCAGCCGTTCCCGCTGCCCGAGCAGGTGGTCAGCATCTTCGCCGGCACCCAGGGGCTGCTCGACGACCTGGCGGTCAAGGACGTGTCGCGCTTCGAGGCGGCGCTGCTGCGCCACTTCCGCGACCAGCACCCGGGCATGGTCGAGGAGCTCGCGACGACCGGCGAGCTGTCCAACGAGCTGGCCGAGCGGATCAAGCGGGTGGTGGTCGAGTTCAAGACGCAGTTCAAGTGACCCGGCGATGGCGAATCGACGAGAGCTGGTGAAGCGGCGCAAGGCGGTGCGCAACATCCGCAAGATCACGCGCACCATGCAGCTGATCGCGACCGCGCGCTTCCAGGCGGCGTTCAACCGGGCGATGGCGACCAAGCCGTACACCCAGAAGCTCGCCGAGCTGGTGGCCGACCTGTCGCGGGCCGCCGGCGCCGCCGGCGGCATCGAGCACCCGCTGCTGGCCACCCACGACGAGGTCAAACGCTCGGCGGTGGTGGTGCTCACCAGCGCCCGCGGCCTGGCCGGCGGCTACAACGCCCACGTCCTGCGCGCCGCGGTGGCGCATCTCGACGAGCAGGCGGGCCGCGGCATCGAGACCCGGGTGCACATGGTCGGCAAGAAGGGCATCGCCTACTTCCGCTTCCTGCGCCGGCCGATGGCCGAGCAGACTCCGACCTTTGGCGACCGGCCGAAGTTCGAGCAGGTGGAGCCGATCGCCGCCGACCTGATCGGCCGCTTCCTGCGCGGCGAGATCGCCTCGGCGCACGTCGCCTACATGCGCTTCGTCTCGGCCGGGCAGCAGCGACCCGAGGTGCTGCAGCTGCTGCCGATGACTCCCACTCAGGAGGGCACGGCAAGCACGGAGAGCACCGAGCATGCGGCGGGCGGTGGCGGGCGCGCCCGCGACTACGAGTTCTCGCCGCCGCCGCGCGAGCTGCTCGACGAGCTGCTACCGGCGATCCTCCGTGCGCGGCTCTTCCAGGCCTTCAACGACGCCCTGGTCTCGGAGCAGGTGGCGCGGATGGTCGCCATGAAGGCCGCCACCGAAGCCGCGGGTGACATGATCCGCGCCCTGTCGCGCCGCTACAACCGCGCCCGCCAGACCCAGATCACCATGGAGCTGCTCGACATCGTCGGCGGCGCCAACGCGCTGTCCTGACCTCTCATCAGATCGGAAATCACGATGGCAAAGTCCAATGTCGGCACCGTCACCCAGGTCATCGGTTCCACCCTCGACGCCCATTTTGCCGAGGACCAGATGCCCTCGATCTACAGCGCCCTGCGCGTCGAGCTCAAGCGCCAGGTGCAGGGCGAGGAGCACGAGCAGACGCTGTGGTGCGAGGTGGCGCAGCACCTGGGCGGCGGGCGCGTGCGCGCCGTGGCGCTGGGCTCGACCGACGGCCTGACGCGCGGCGCGGAGATCCTCGACACCGGCGCGCCGGTGACCGTGCCGGTGGGCGAGGAGACGCTGGGCCGCGTCTTCAACCTGGTCGGCGAGCCGATCGACGGCCTGGGGCCGGTGAAGGCGAAGGAGCGCCGGCCGATCCACCACGAGCCGCCCGACCTCAAGGACCTGTCGTCGAAGACCGAGCTGTTCGAGACCGGCATCAAGGTCGTGGACCTGCTCTGCCCGCTGGTGCGCGGCGGCAAGGCGGGCCTGTTCGGCGGCGCCGGCGTCGGCAAGACGGTCATCATCCAGGAGCTGATCGCGCGGCTGGCGCGCTTCCACAGCGGCTACTCCTGCTTTGCCGGGGTGGGCGAGCGCACCCGCGAGGGCAACGACCTGTGGCTCGAGATGCAGGAGGCCAAGATCGGCGACACCGGCAAGCGGGTCATCGACCAGACGGTGATGGTGTTCGGTCAGATGAACGAGCCGCCCGGGGCGCGCCTGCGCGTGGCGCTCTCGGCGCTGACCATGGCCGAGTTCTTCCGCGACCAGACCGGCGCCGACACGCTGCTGTTCATCGACAACATCTTCCGCTTCTCGCAGGCGGGGTCGGAGGTTTCGGCGCTGCTCGGCCGCATGCCTTCGGCGGTCGGCTACCAGCCCACCCTTGGTACCGAGATGGGCGAGCTGCAAGAGCGCATCACCTCGACCACGCGCGGCGCGGTGACCAGCATCCAGGCGATCTACGTGCCTGCCGACGACTATACCGACCCGGCGCCGGCGACCGCCTTCACCCACCTCGACAGCACCGTCAACCTCGAGCGCAGCATTTCGGAGAAGGGCATCTACCCGGCGGTGGATCCCCTCGCTTCGAGCAGCCGCATCATCGCTCCCGAGTACATCGGCGAGCGCCATTACGCGGTGGCGCGCCGGGTGCAGCAGATCTTGCAGCGCTTCAAGGACCTCCAGGACATCATCGCCATCCTCGGCATCGAGGAGCTCTCCGAGGAGGACAAGGTGATCGTGCGTCGGGCGCGCAAGATCGAGCGTTTCCTGTCGCAGCCGTTCTACGTCGCCGAGCAGTTCACCGGCTTCCCCGGCAACTACACCTCGCGCGAGGACACCATCCGCTCGTTCGAGGAGCTGTGCGACGGCAAGTGGGACCAGCTGCCGGACCAGGCGTTCATGTACGTGGGGGCGATCGAGGAAGCGGCGGCGAAGGCCGAGAAGCTACAGTAGGCGGGTCATGGCGAACACCTTCCACGTCAGCGTCATCACCCCGGAGCGGGCGGTGCTCGAGGCCGAGGCCACCTTCGCCGCGCTGCCCGCGCACGACGGCGAGCTGGGCATCCTGAAGGGCCGGGCGGCGATGCTCTACCGCCTGGGGGCCGGGCTGTTGCGGATCGACACCGCGGAGGGCAAGCGCGCCCTCTTCGTGGCCGGCGGCTTCGCCCAGATGCTGGACGACCGCCTGACCATCCTCACCGAGACGGCCAAGGAGCCCGACAAGCTCGACCGCGCCGCCGCCGAGCGCGCCCTGGCCGAGGCCGAGGCGATGAAGTCCACCAGCGACCCCGAGTTCAAGGCTCGTCAGCGAGCCCTGGCCAGCGCCCGCGCCCAGCTGCGCCTGGCCCCGCGGTAGTCTCGCCGGGCCGCGGCGCGGGCGGGCGCCGCGGCGAGGTTACGCGCCTCGCCAGCGCCTGGCGCTGCGGTACCATTTCCCGAGCGACCCGGCACCATTTTCCGAGAGAGCCGGCCCGCTCACCGAAGTGCCTAGACCGGGCGTCTCGCCTTCGCCATCGCGCCATGCCTTCCGAGTATGAGCCGCTGTTCGCCGAGCGCGACGAGCGGGCCGAGGCAGGCGGCGACCTGGCGGCCGTCCAGGAGCTGTTCCGCGCCGCCAGCGGTCCCTATCTCCGCGCCTTCTGGTCGTGGCTGGCCTGGGCGCTGGTCCTGCCGGCCGCGGCGCTCGCCACTCCCCGCGCGCTCGCCGGCTTCGGTCCGGCCGGTGCCCTGCTCACCTGGTCGGCGGCGATCCTGGTCGGTGGCGCCATCGAGCTGACCGCGATCCGGGGCGCCGCCAGCCGCGATGCCGCTGGCCGCGTCGGTGCCGCTGGCCGCCCGGACGCGGGCACGGATGGGCTGCCGAATGGATCGCCGCGCACGGGCCGCTCGCCGCTTGCGACCTGGGCGCTGCGCACGCAGGGCAATCTCTCATTCGTCGCCCTGGCCCTCTCGGTCCTCCTGCTGTGGCAGGACCTGGCCTGGGCGCTGCCGGGCCTCTGGCTGCTGCTACTCGGCCACTCCTTCTACCTCCTTGGCGGCATCGCCTTCCCGCCCTTCCGCTCGTATGGTCTCCTTTATCAGCTTGGAGGCATCGCCGCACTGTGGCCCGGCGGCGCCCCGCTGCCCCTCTTCGCCCTCACTACCGCCACCGCCAACCTCTGGATGGCCTACGCCGTCTGGCAGGAGAGCCGCCGGCCGGGCGGGTAGGTGGAGCACCCTCACACGTACGTCGTTGACGTATAATTCAGTGGTGAGCGGCGTGCACTTCATCGAGACTCCGACCTTCCGGCGAGTCTGCGATACCCTGCTCTCGCTTGAGGAGTTTCGCGCCTTGCAACTCGGCCTCTACGACAATCCGGAGGCAGGCGACGTGATTCCAGGTGCCGCGGGCCTGCGCAAGATTCGCGTGGCACGCGAGGCCCATGGCAAGCGAGGCGGCGCCCGTGCTTACTACTATTGGTACGCGCCCGGACGCACGGTCTGGCTGCTGTACCTTCACGCTAAGAACGTGGCGCCACCGACCAAGGATCAGGAACGCGAGCTTGGCAGGCGGGCTCGCATGTTTGTCAAGGAGCTGTCATGAACAAGAAGCACTTCGGTGAGATGCTCGGTTCGCTAGACGAGGCCGCTGAGATCGCCCGGGGCAATCGGAAGCCGGCACGCGCTTACACCCTGAGCGAGCCGGATGCTCGCGCCATTCGCCGATCGCTTGGTATGACGCAAATGGAGTTTGCGGAACTCCTCAACGTCCCTGTAGCCACGATTCAAGGATACGAGCAGGGCCGGCGCGCGCCCGATGCGCCCGCCCGCTCCTTGCTGCGCGTCGCCTTGGCAGCTCCAGAGCTCCTCCGGAGCATCCATGCTGAGAGAAGCGTCGCGAAATCTGTCGGGTCGCGAGGAGGACTGAGCGCCGACGTCAAGCCCACTGACACTCACGGTTCCAGCAAGCCCTGACCCTGGCCAAGAACCGGCAACGTCATCGCGGCCGGAAATCAAACAGAGACTGCTTCAATGCTGGTCATGAGCACCTTTCAAACACTGCGCCATAACAATTCACCACCTCTCGCGGGCGTTGCCCCCGTGCCGGTCTCCCGCATGCCCCATCGACGGCGATCTGGACGTCCTCTCCGGCACTGCGGACGCTGATGCCTGGGCTGACCTCTTTCCTCCTGCTGGCCGCTGCGGCCCTGGCCGCTGCCAGCGCGCCGGCGGGCAGCGTGGGCGCCCGGCCGATCTTCGTCGACCGCACCGCCGAGTCCGGGCTGGCCTTCGTCCATCGCAACGGCATGAGCGGCAAGCTGTATATGCCGGAGATGATGGGTCCCGGCGTCGCGCTCATCGACTATGACAACGACGGCAGGATGGACGTCCTGCTGGTCCAGGGCGGGCCGCTGGGGCCGGATGCGAAACCGGACCCGGCTCATGGCTCGCGCCTCTTCCACAACGAGTCCTGGATCGGGCCGGACGGCAAGCGCCACCTGAAGTTCACCGACGTCACCGAAAAGAGCGGCATCCGGCCCGCCGGCTATGGCATGGGGGTCGCCGTCGGCGACTATGACAACGACGGTTTTCCCGACCTCTACTTGACCGGCCTCGGCTGGGGGCAGCTCTGGCACAACAATGGCGACGGCACGTTCACCGACGTCACCGCCAAGTCCGGCACCGCCGATCCGCACTGGGGCGTCAGCGCCACCTTCTTCGACTACGACCGCGACGGCTGGCTCGACCTCTATGTCGGCAACTACCTCAATTTCTCCTTCGCCTCGGCCAAGGCCTGCCGCAACGCCGCCGGCGAGCCCGACTACTGCGGCCCGGTGACCGCCGACGCCGTCCCCGGACGCCTGTTCCACAACCGCGGCGACGGCACCTTCGAGGACGTGACCGAGCGCGCCGGGCTGCTGGCGGCGTTCGGGCCGGGCCTGGGGGTCGTGGCCGACGACTTCGACGGCGACGGCTGGCCCGACCTCTACGTCGCCAACGACGAGAGCGGCAACCAGCTCTGGATCAACCAGCACAACGGCACCTTCAAGGAGGTCGCGCTGCTCGCCGGCTGCGCGCTCTCGCCGGACGGCAAGCCGCAGGCCAGCATGGGGATCGACGCCGGCGACTACGACGGCGACGGCCGCGACGACCTGGTGATGGACAACCTCACGGGCGAGGGCAACGCCCTGTATCGCAACCTGGGCGACCAGCAGTTCGACGACGCTTCGCTCACCAGCGGCATGCGCCAGGCGTCGCTGCCGTTCACCGGCTTCGGCGCCGCCTGGCTGGACTACGACAACGACTCCTGGCTCGATCTGCTGGTGGTCAACGGCGCCGTGCTGATCGTCGAGGCCCAGCGGCAGGCGGGCAAGGCGCTGCCGCTCCGGCAGACGAAACAGCTGTTCCACAACCTGGGCAACGGCAAGTTCGCCGAGGTCTCGGGGGCGGCCGGCCCGGTCTTCGCGCTGCCCGAGGTGAGCCGGGGCGCCGCTTTCGGCGACCTCGTCAACGACGGCGCCACCGACGTGGTGGTGGCCAACAACAACGGGCCGGCGCGCCTGCTGATGAACGAGCTCGGCAGCGCCAATCACTGGCTGGGCTTGCGCCTGCTCACCGGCAAACCGGGCCGCGACGCGCTCGGGGCGCGAGTGGAGATCCTGCGCCCCGGCCAGAAGAGCCTCTGGCGCCGTGTCCGCGCCGACGGCAGCTACGCTTCGGCCAACGATCCCCGCGTGCTCGCGGGCCTGGCGGATCACCCGGCAGTCTCCGGCGTCGTGGTTCACTGGCCCAGCGGGCGGATCGAGGCCTTCGCCGCCGGCGCCGTCAAGGTGGACGCCTACACGACGTTGCGGGAAGGCGCCGGGAACCCTCCCGTGGCCACCTCAAGCTCGGCACCCTTCTGACCCTGCGCGGTGCGCGCGGCGACGGGATCGAACAGCTTAGGGCGGCGGTGCGCCTTCCCGTCCTCGTCCTGACGCGATCGATTTCTCCCTGAGCGGCATCCGACCTTTCGCGGCGAGCGCCGCTCTCTGGTTCGAGTCTTGCAATTCACCCTGCGCAGAAACGGCTTGCCGCCGCCCGGGTCCGCGACCTCGGCGCGGCGGCGGCAGCCGTCGCCCGCAAGCGCCGGACTCCTATGCAACCGGCATTACTCACGATGGAGGAGAGAATTCTCATGTCCAACCAGCGAGCGTGCTTTGGCCAATCCCTGCGCACGGCCACCCCGAAACTCCCTCACGGTCTGAAGCCTCGGCGGCCGATCGTCGCCGTCCTCGCCGTCACCCTGTTCGCAGCCGGCATCGCGATGCCTGCCGCGCAGGCCGCACCGGCGGCTACCGGCAATTCTTTCACCGCCTACTCCCTGAGCAGCGGCGCGGCGGTGGCGCCACCGGGCCTCCGCCTGGTCCCCTTTCACCCCGTTCTGGATGCCACCGCACCGGTCCCGTCGCTCGGCCAGACGGTCGCCATCACCCAGCCCGATGACGCCTCGACCGGATTGTTCATCGCCGGCCCGGTGAGCGTCACGATCAACGGCGGCCAGACCGATCTGCGGGCGGGCGCCGTGATCAACGAGCGCACCAGCGGCACGAGCGGCGGGCTGACCATGGACCTCATCGCCACCACCACGCCGCCGCCGGTCGGCGCGTTCAACGGTTTCCTGCTGGCGAGCTTCAGCCTCGGCACCCTCAAGGCGCAGACCGAGTTCACCAACGTCAACAGCGGCTCGATCGCCTTCTCGTCGCCGGGCACCAACGGCTGCTACTACCTGTCGCTCGTCTTGCTCGAAAGCGGCGGCGTGGTGGACGTGCGCACCCTACCCGCCGGTGGCACGCCCGAGACCACCGGCTACAGCGAGTTCGGCTTCGGTCAGTCCTGTCCGGCGGCGACCGTCTGCACCCGCACCGCCAACAGCACCTGCCTGAACAGCTCGCGCTTCCAGGTCACGGTCGCCTATGACAACACGGCGACCGGCGCCGGCGTGGGCCAGGTGCTGCTCTTCGGCAGCACCCGCGCGGAGAGCGACGAATCCGCCTTCTACTACTTCACCGACGCGAGCAACTTCGAGCTCGGCGCCAAGATCCTCGATGCCTGCGCCCTGACCAACACCTTCTGGGTCTTCATCGGCGGCCTCACCAACCAGGGCTGGTCCCTGAACGTTCTCGACACCAAGACCGGCAACAAGAAGTTCTACGGCAACACCGACGGCGTGACCACGGTGACCACCACCGACACCGCGGCGCTGCCCTGTCCGTAAGCCTTCCCAACCCTACCCGCGGCGGGGCCGTCGGCCCGCCGCGGGCGCGGCCACGCCAACCAGGCAGTGCCGGGCGCAAGTCTGCTGCCGGCGCCTACGCCGGCAGCGTGCGGGAGCCGCTGATGCGGTCGGCGAGGGAGCGGCCGGTGAGGGCGAGCAGCAGGGCCAGACCGAGGGTGGCCAGGGTGAGGAGCGCTCCCAGCCAGCGGCGGGCGGTCTGGTCGAAGCTGAGGGGCTCGCCTTCGGTGCTCTCGGAGGTCAGGCCCGCCCAGGTCATGCCGAGGGTGTGGCCCCAGAAGGCGAGCGGCACCACCGTGTAGAGGAACGAAAACGCCAGCAGGAAGATCGCAATCGCCGGCCAGTCGCGCAACGCCGGGACGACGCCGAGATAGCGGCAGCCCGCCAGCGCCAGGATCGCCACCGCGACGTGCACCAGCAGATCGGCGGCGCCGGCGGCAAGGCGGCGGCCGATCCCGACTCGTCCGCTCCCGCCCGCCGGTTTGGTGCCAGTCTCGTCCACGGTGCCGCCGGCCGCGGCCATGCCGGCCGAAAACGGCAGGCCGGGAATCTCGGCCTGTGGCGAGGGCCGGCGAGCGGCGGGCGCCGGAGCCGCGGCGGCGCGCGGGTCCTGGCGGCCGGTCGGCCGCTGCAACGGGAGCTCCTCGGCCGCCGGCGCGGACCCTCCGGTTCGTGGCGCCACGCTCCGGTTCGCCGCCGCGGCAGGCGGTGTTGCCGGCGTTGCCGGCGCCGGCGGCGCCACGCCGGCGGCTGGCGACGGCACGCGGTCCCCACCCTGGGGCGGCCGGCCGGTCCGGGGGTGGCGCTGCGGCGGCGCGTTGTCATGCGGGGGGCGCGGCGGGCGCGGCGGGCTCTGCGGCCGGCGCTCGAGCACCGGCTCGGATTCGTCGTCGCGTGCCGGCCGATCGAGCGGCAGGTCGAAGAGCAGCGGCTCGTTGTCCGGACGTCGCATCAGCGGATCGACAGGTACTTGGCGTAGATGCGGTAGAGGAGGTCCGGGCTGCGCTCGAGGTAGGTCTGCGCAAACAGCAGCTGGCGCTTGACGTCGGGATCGTCGGGAGACAGGTTCTTGGCCTCGGCGAACTTCTGCGCCGCCCGCGCCACGTCGCCGTGCTGCAGGTCGCGCACCCCGAGATCGTAATAGCTGTCGACGATCATGCGCGTGGCGTCCCGGTTGGCCGGCTCCGATTCGTGGATCCGCCACAGCTCCGGCAGGGCGTACTCCCAGTCGTGGCCGCGGAACATGGCGATCTGGCGCTGCAACGGCACCAGCTTCTGCTTCGCCGCGTCGAACTGCGCGGCCTCGCCCGGTTCGAGCTTGCCGAGCTTGCTGGCAGCCTCGAAGCGTTCGGCGGCAACCAGGTTGAGGCCCTCGCCGTACGCCTTCTGAGCCTCTTCGAGCAGGGTGCGCCGCCGTTCGGCGGCCGGCGCTGCCGGCGTCGCCGCACCCGGGCCGGCCGCGGTGGCGGCCCCCGCGGCACCCGCGGCACCAGCCGCGCCGGATTCGACGCCGGTGGTCCCAGCCGTGCCGGGAGCACCGGGGCTGCCGGCCCCTGGGGTTGCCGCACCCGGGATCGCCGGCGCTCCGGCGCTGCCCTGGGCCTCTTCGGCCTGCCACTTGGCGATGAGCGCCTGCGCCTCCTTGTAGTGGGGATCGCCGGCCGGCACCCGGCTGAGCTGCGCCAGCGCGATGGCCAGCTTGCCAGAGTTGTGCAGCTTGACGGCTCGCGGAATGGGATTGGGCGCCGGTGGCTGCGCCGGTTCCTCGGTGCGGGAGTTCGGGAACCACTGCTCCCGATTCAGGTAGAGGAACCAGCCCACGGTCAGGACCAGCAAGAGGACGGCGCTGCCGACCACCAGGAACATCCGCCTTGCCCGCCCTTGCGGGGCGTTGGCCGAGCGCGCCTCCTTGCGCGACTCGGGGGCTCGGGCGGCGCCTTTGCCGAGGTCGGGCGGGACCAGGATCTCCTCCTGCAGGTCCGCCGCCAGGTCCCCCGCCCCCGCTTCTGCCGCGAGGCCGGCAGGCAACGGCGGCCGCGTCGCGGCCGCCGGCGCCGCGGCTCCGCTCCGGTCCACGCCCGCGGCAGCGGTCAGTGCCGGCGGTGAGGCGGCGAGCGCCGACGACACGAGAGGCCTTGCCGCGGTGTGCCGGCCGCCGCCGGCGATTGCCGGCATACCGCCCTCGTCGAGCTGCTGCAGGTACTCGCGCGCCTGCAGGTGGCCGGGTTGCAGCTCGAGCACCTTCTGGAAGGCCTGGCGCGCGGGCTCCGGGTCGCCGGCCTGCAGATGGGCGAGACCGTCGTGGAAGGTCTCCTCCACCTGGCGGTCGCGCTCGGCCCTGATGCGCCGCGCACGTTCGATGCGCTGCGCCGCCTCCTGGTGGTCGATGTCGATCAGGAAGATCCGCGACCAGGCGTCGATCGCGGCCTGCGGATCGCCGCCGTCGAGAGCGGCCTGTCCCTCGTCGAGCAGCTGCCGGATCCGGTGCTCGCTTTCGCTGTCGGCGCTTGGCCCCGGCAACGGCGACGCGGCCGGGACGGCCGCCGCCATGCCCAGCGCGGCGGCGACCGGCGCCGGCGAGACCAGGGCCGCGGCAGGGGCGCTCGCGGGCTGGCCGGCAGACGCGCCTGCCGCGACGCTCTTCACACCCAGGCCGCTCAGCTCCGCAATGCCGGGATGGGTGGGGTCGAGCGCGCGCGCCTTGTCGAGCAGCCGCTGGCCCTCGGCGGCGTTGCCGTTGCGCAGCGCCTCCCGGGCGGAGAGCAGGAACTTGCTGACGTAAGGACCCGCTTCGAGGCGCTCCTGCGCCAGCGTCACCAGGCGCTGCAGCTCGAGATCGCCCGCCACCGCCGCGGCTTCCGCCCGGGCGCGCAGCTGTAGCTCCTGGAACCTGCGTTCGGCGAGTAGCGATTCGAACTCGGTGCGCAGGCCCGAGGGATGCGCATCGGGGAGGTCCGGCAGCTCGCTTCCCAGCCCTTCGAGGTCGTTCCAGAGCGGGTCGAGCTCGGGCGCGGTGTTGGAAGGGGTGGAGGGGGTGGCGGGGGCGGCGGGGGCGGGGGCCGCCCCCGCTGCCGGTGCGGATGCCGGGGCCGGCGGTGGGGATGGCGCGGGTTCCATGCGCCGCAGGTCGTCGACCGCCAGCGGCCCGGTGGCGACCTCCAGCCGCTCCTGCAGCCGCCGCGCCGGCTCGAACAGGGGATCCATGCGGAGCACGAAGTCGCAGCCCAGCAACGCCTCCTGGCGGCTGCCCTTCTCGGCCAAACCAAGCGTATGCTCGAAAGTGCTGAGAATGCGCTGCTGAACGTCGGATGCCAGTGACGAATTACCGGGATAAGTCATTTTCGGAGCGCAGGGGCGCAGCCTGTTTCAGTGGCTCGGAACCGGCCGTATGCTACCAGGACGGAGCGTTCGTGGGTAGAGCCGCGGGGCGGGGCGGGCGGGGCGCGGGTTCCGCTCGCTGGTGTATGGTCGGAGCGTGCCGGCGCTCGAGTGCGTTCCCAACCTGAGCGAAGGCCGCCGGCCGGAGGTGGTGGCGAGGCTGGCGGCGGCGGCCTCGGCACCCGGGGTCCGCCTGCTGGACGTCGCCTCCGATCCCGACCACAACCGTTGCGTCCTGACGCTGGCAGGCGAGCCGGAAGCCTTGATCGCCGGCCTGCTGGCGCTCTACGAGAGGGCGCTGGCCGAGATCGACCTGCGCCGGCATGAAGGCGTGCACCCGCGTCTCGGGGCCGTGGACGTGGTGCCGTTCGTGCCTCTCGGCGACACGCCGATGGCGACCGCGGTGGCCGCGGCGCGGCGGCTGGCGTCGGAGGTGGCACGCCGCTACGACCTGCCGGTCTACCTGTACGAGGATGCCGCGTCCCGGCCCGAGCGGCGGTCGCTGGCGACGATCCGGCGCGGCGGTTTCGAGGCCCTCGACGGCAAGCTGGCCGAGCCGCGCTGGGCGCCCGACCACGGCCCGGCGCGGCGCCACCCCAGCGCCGGCGCGACGGTCATCGGCGCCCGCTTCTTCCTGATCGCCTGCAACGCCATGCTCGACACCGCCGACGCGGCGGTGGCTCGTGCCGTGGCCGCAGCAGTGCGCGAATCGGGTGGCGGCCTGCCGGCGGTGCGGGCGCTGGGCTTCTACCTCCCCAGCCGCGGTTGCGCGCAGGTGAGCATGAACCTGGTCGATTTTCGTCGCACCTCCCTTGCCCGGATGCTGGCGCGCGTCCGCGACGAGGCCGCGGCGCGCGGCGCGCGGGTGGTGGCGGGCGAGATCGTCGGCCTGTTGCCGCAACAGGCGGCCCTCGACGTGGTGAAGGAGACCCTGCAACTGCCCGCCCTCGGCGCCGGCGGGCTGCTCGAAGAGCGCCTGCGATCGACGGCGCCGGCTAGTTGCTAGTGCCTTTCAGCGGCCGGCGCGAGGGCCCCGAGCAAGCGGCGCGGCAGGCCCGCGAAAGCCCCGGACGACATGGTGACCAGCACGTCGCCCGGCCGGCTGGCGGCGACGGCGCCGGCGAGCAGCTCGTCGACGCTGTCGTAGCGGACCGCGCCGACGCCCCCGGCCGCCAGCGCCGCGGCCAGCGCCGCGAAGTCCAGCCGTTCCCCGGCGGCCAGGCGGTCGCCGTAGAAGGTGGGCGCGAACAGCACCAGGTCGGCGGCGGCGAAGGCCGCGCGATAGGCGTCGAAGAACATCGCCCTGCCGGCGGTCAGGCTGCGGGGCTCGAAGAGCGCCACCAGCCGGCGGCCGGGGTAGCGCTGGCGCAGCGCCGCCAGCGTCTTGCCGACCGCGGTCGGGTGATGCGCGAAATCGTCCACGACGGTGACCCCGCCCTGGCTGCCCAGCTCCTCGAGGCGGCGCTCGACGCCATGGAAGCGGGCCAGCGCCGCCGCCACCCGCGCGGCCGGCAAGCCGTCGTGGCGCGCCGCCGCCCACACCGCCAGGGCGTTCGCCACGTTGTGGCCCCCGGGCAGGCGCAGCTCGATCGTCACCTCGCCGGCCTCGGCATCCGCCACCTGGAAACGGCTGGCGTCGGGCAGCGCCTCGCAGCCGGCCAGCGGGCGCAGGGCATTCGCCTCGCCGAGCCCGTACAGCAGGGTGCGGCAGGGCGCCCGGCGCGCCAGCTCCCGGACCTCCGGCGTGTCGCCGCAGGCCACCAGCAGGCCGTCCGGCGGCAGCAGGGCGATGACCTGCCGGTAGGCCTCGCGCAGCGCCTCGGGGCTCGGGTACAGGTCGGCGTGGTCGTACTCGACGCTGGTGAGGATCAGGGTCTCGGGGCGGTAATGCAGGAACTTGGCGCCGCGGTCGAAGTAGGCGGCGTTGTACTCGTCCCCTTCGACGATGAATCGGCGCGCCGCCCCGCCGCCGGCGGCGAAGCTGCCGGGGAGGTCGCGCGGCGCCCCGCCGATCAGGTAGCCGGGATCGGCGCCGCACTGGCTGTAGACCCAGGCCGCCATGGCGGTGGTGGTGGTCTTGCCGTGGGTGCCGGTCACCACCAGCGGCCGCCTGCCGGCCAGGAAGAAGCGGGCCAGGGCCTGGGGCATCGACAGCAGCGGCAGGCCCAGCCGCTCGGCCGCCACCGCCTCCGGATTGTCTCGGCGCACGGCGTTGCCCACCACCACCAGATCGGGCGGGGGCTCGAGGTGAGCGGGGTCGTAGCCGAGGAACGGCCGGATCCCGGCCCGTTCGAGCAGGCCGCTCATCGGCGGATAGAGCGGCCCGTCGGTGCCGCGCACGCGGTGGCCCTGCTCTTGCAGCAGGCACGCCAGCGGCGCCATGCCCGTACCACCGATCGCCAGGAGATGGATGTCGAGCCGGCCTTGTTCCATCGGTCTCGTCGTCTCGCCGCCGCCGCTCCTGGTGGCCGGTCGTGCCAGGGTCAGGTGGGTGTAAGTGGGTGGGAGCCCGGTCTTTCCGCCGGCGGGCGCAGAGTGTAGCATCCAACGAGTCGACGGAGCCGAACAGGCCTCGCGTCTCATCTTCGACGAAGGAGCCGGTTGCCATGAAGCGTCCCAGTCCTCGAGTACGGCCTGTCATTTTGGCACTTCGTGCCATTCTCCCTTCCATCATCGCGCTCGCCGCGATGACCGGTTTGGCCCCCGCCGCCGTCGCCACGTCTCCGGCCGCGCCTGCCGCGCCGGCAAACGCCGCCGCCGCGGCCAGCGGACAGCCGAAGGCCGTCGTGGTCCAGGCGATCAAGGACGTGGGCTCCGTCGCCAAGGGCGACCAGGTCGCCGAGGACTTCGAGATCCGCAACGACGGCAACGCGCCGCTCGAGATCACCGACGTCAGGCCTGCCTGCGGCTGCACGGTGGCCCACTACGACCGCACCGTCGCTCCCGGCAAGAGCGGCGTCGTGCACCTGGTCATCGACACCACCAGCTTCACCGGCCCGGTGGCCAAGGGCGTGACCGTCTTCACCAACGATGCCGCCAACCCGCAGATCGAGTTGACCGTCCGCGCCAAGATCGACCCCTACATCGCGGTCAAGCCGGGGTATGCCCGCTACAGCATCGTGCGCGGCGAGGCCAAGGAGGGCACGATCGTCCAGACGCTGTATGCGCCCGACGGCTCGCCGATGGACATCGTCAAGGTCGATTCGCCGTGGCCGTACCTGAAGGTGACCTTCCGCGAGGCGCAGGAGGGCGAGCGGCTGCCGGATGTGAAGGTCAAGCAGTGGCGCGTCGAGACGCTGCTGTCGAGCGACGCGCCGGTCGGCCCGCTCGCCGGCAGGGTCGTGGTGCACACCAACCATGCCCGGCAGAAGACGGTGGAGATCCCGGTTTCGGGCTTCGTGCGGCCGGTGATGGCGGTGACTCCGCCGAAGGCCGACTTCGGCAAGCTCGAGGTCAAGGAGCCCCAGCGGCGCGTCCTCGACGTCAAGAACTTCGCCACCGAGCCGATCAAGGTGACCGGCATCGATCCGGTGGGTCAGGGCATCGAGGCCAAGGTCGAGCCGCTCGAAGAGGGACGTGAGTACGTCGTCCGGCTGACTCTCAACACGGGGATGCCCAAGGGGCCCTTCCACGGCAAGCTCACCATCCACACCGACAGCCCGAAATCGCCGGTGCTGGAGGTCGAGCTGACCGGCACCGTGCTGTAGCGGCTGTTCCCGCGCCGCCGCCCGTATCCCGTTCTTAGCCGGGCGGCCCCCAGAGATCGCGCTCCGGCTTGGGCGGCGCCTGGCGGCGGTGCCCCCGGCCGCGCACCTCCGCCACCGCCTGCAGCGTCGGCCCCAGCACCGCGGCCTGCACGGCGGCGAGCTGGGCGATGCCCTGCAAGGCGAGGTCGATCAGGGCGTCCATCTCCGCGCGCCGGAAGCTGCGCCGCTCGCCGGTGCCCTGGATCTCCACCAGCGAGCCGCCGGCGGTGGCGACGACGTTCATGTCCACCTCCGCGACGCGGTCCTCCTCGTACTCGAGGTCGAGCAACGGCACCCCGTCCGCGATCCCGACCGACACCGCCGCCAGCGCTTCGCCGAGCGGCCACTCCTTGATGTCGTTGCGCAGCAGCAGGCGCCCGAGCGCGATGGCCATGGCGACGTAGGCGCCGGTGATCGCGGCGGTGCGCGTGCCGCCGTCGGCCTGCAGCACGTCGCAGTCGAGCGTCAGCGCGCGGTCGGGCATGGCCTTGAGGTCCACCACCGAGCGCAGGCTGCGGCCGATGAGGCGCTGGATCTCGGCGGTGCGGCCCGACGGCCGGCCCTGGGACACCTCGCGCGCCGTGCGCGTGTGGGTCGCCCGCGGCAGCATCGAGTACTCGGCGGTGACCCAGCCCTGGCCGCTGTCCTTGAGGAACGGCGGCACGCGGGTGTCGGCGCTGGCTGCGACCAGCACCCGGGTGTCGCCGAGCTCGATCAGCGCCGAGCCCTCGGCGAACTTGAGCACGTCGATCTCGATGCGGCATGGGCGCAGCGCGGCGGCGCCGCGGCCATGGTTGCGGCGTGGAGGAGCGGTAGGCGAGGTCATCGCCGCATTCTACTCATCCGCGCAGGCCGCAGGGGCGTAATGGGGATGGATGACCAAAGATCGAAGCAATGAAGGATAGGCTGAAGAAGCATAGGTTGCAGAGCATCGAGTCAACTCCAAAGCTGAGAGGAGAACAGTTATGAGATGCCGTATCGCAGCTGCCCTGCTGGCCGCCGCCTTGGTGACGATCGCGCTCTCCGGGGCGCCGGCAAGCGCCTCGAGCCACCGCGAGGCGCCGGGGATCGCCATGATGCCGAAGGTGGACGGCACCGATTTCTACATGTTCAACAGCTACGAGGCGGGCCGCGGCGGTTACGTGACCTTCCTCGCCAACTACGTGCCGCTGCAGGACGCCTACGGCGGTCCCAACTTCTTCACCCTCGATCAGGACGCCGTCTACCGCATCCACGTCGACAACGTCGGCAACGGTGTCGAGTCGACCACCTTCGAGTTCCGCGTCCAGCAGACGTTCAACAACATCTCGCTGCCGGTCGGCGGCCAGACCGTGTCGGTGCCCTTCGTCAACGTCGGCCCGATCAGCGCCGGCCCCGGCGGCAACGCCGCCCAGAACGTCGAAGAGAGCTATGTGCTCAAGGTGATCAGCGGGCCGCTCGCCAACCGCACCGGCGCGGCCTATGCCAAGGACGCGGTGACCGGGCAGACCCGTTTCGGCAAGCCGATCGACAACATCGGCAACAAGTCGGTGCCGAACTACCACGATTACGCCGCCAGCTTCATCCACACCATCAACATCCCCGGCTGCGCCCAGACCGGCCGGGTGTTCGTGGGCCAGCGCCACGACGGCTTCGCGGTCAACCTCGGCGAGGTGTTCGACCTGGTCAACATCGCCAATCCGCTGGGCGACCGCAACGCCGAGCCCAACACCCTGGAAGACAAGAACGTCACCACCTTCGCCCTCGAGGTGCCGGCGTCCTGCCTCACCAGCTCCAAGAGCACGGTGATCGGCGCCTGGACCACGGCGGCGCTGCCGCGCGACCGCGTGCTCTCGAACACGCCGGACTACCGCAACGCCAACCAGTCCGGCGACTACGTCCAGGTCTCGCGCCTCGGCGCGCCGCTGGTCAACGAGCTGGTCATCGGGCTGGCGGACAAGAACAAGTTCAACGGCAGCGCGCCGAGCGCCGACGCTCAGTTCGCCACCTACGTCACCAATCCGACGCTGCCGGCGGTCCTGCAGCTGCTGTTCGGCGCCGCCGGGGTGCAGGCGCCCACCAACTTCCCGCGCAAGGACCTGGTGGCGGCCTTCCTCACCGGCGTCGGCGGCCTGAACCAGCTCGGCGGGCCCGCCGAGGAGGTGCGGCTCAACACCGCCATCGCGCCGACCGCGGCGTCCGGCCAGAACAACCTCGGAGTGCTGGGAGGCGACAACGCGGGCTTCCCGAACGGCCGCCGGCCGGGCGACGACGTGGTGGACATCGAGCTGCGGGTGGCGATGGGCGTGCTGTGCGTCGCCTTCCCCGGCACCTATTGCAGCCCCTCCGACGCGCCGTCGGGAGCCCTGCCGTTCACCGACGGGACGCTCAACGACGTCAGCCAGTTCGACGACACCTTCCCCTATCTCAAGGACCCCTTCCCGGGCTCGCCCAACGGACCTCTTGGCCCGAACGGCAACGGCCTGACCAGCAGCCCCGGCGTCACCAAGTAACCGGTCGCGCCGTCACCCCTGCCGTATCGTCCACTACCCATCGCCCGCAGGCGCGCCGGTTTGGCCGCGCCTGCGGGCGCCGGCGGTAAGATCTGGCTTATGAATAGCGGCAAGCAGAAGAACCAGGCGGTCGTCCGCCTGGCGTTGGCGCTGGCGCTGCTCGGCGCCGCCGGCGCGTCGGCTCACGACCTGTGGATCGAGCCCTCGGCGTTCCAGCCGGCGCCGGGCACCCGGCTGGCCGTGCGGCTGTTCATCGGCCAGCTGTTCCGGGGCGACGTCTACCCGCGCGACCCGCGGTATCTGGTGCGTTTCGCGATGATCGGCGCCGGCGGCGAGTCGCCGATTCCCGGCATCCCGGATACCGATCCGGCCGGCTTCCTGGTGATCGGCCAGCCCGGGCTCTACCAGCTGGTCTATGCCAGCCGCCCCGCCGCCGTCGAGCTCGATGCCCCGAAGTTCGAGGCCTACCTCGCCGAGGAGGGTCTCGAGCCGATCAGCGCCTGGCGGGCGAAGCACGGCCAGAGCGCGGCGCGGGCCAAGGAGATATACTCGCGTTGCGCCAAGTCGTTGATCGCGGTGGGAGGAGATGCCGGTTCCGGGCATGAGCGGGTGCTGGGGCTGACCCTCGAGCTGATCCCGGAGAAGAACCCCTACACCCTGGCTGCCGGGCAGGAGCTGCCGGTGCGCCTGCTGTATCAGGGCAAGCCGCTGGCTGGCGCAAAGGTCGCGGCGGTGCCGAAGGACCAGCCGGCGCGCCAGGTCTCGGCGCGCACCGACGCCCAGGGGCGTGTCCGCCTGCCGCTCGCCGGCGCCGGCGTCTGGCTGGTCAAGGCGGTGCATATGATTGCCGCGCCGCCGGGAGCCGGCGCCGACTGGGAGAGCTTCTGGGCGTCGCTGACCTTCGCGTTGCCGGCGCATCCCCTGCGGTCGGAGAGCCGATAGCCGGCCACGGGTTTCTCGATTCGAGGATCGCCAAGCGGCCGGGACCAACCAAGTCACGGGACCCTCGACATGGACGGCAAGCACCTCGAGGATTCCTTCCTCATCGGGCGCATCAGCGCCGGCGACCAGGAGGCATTCGCCAGCTTCTTCGACCGCCATTCGGCGGCCGTCCTGGGCCTGGTGTTCCGTATCCTGGGTGCGCGCGCCGAAGCGGAAGAGGTGCTGCAGGAGGTGTTCCTGCAGGTCTGGCGGCAGTCCGACCGCTACGAGCCCGGCCGTTCGACGCCCCGCGGCTGGCTGCTCATGCTGGGCCGCTCGCGCGCTCTCGACCGGCTGCGCCGGCGCGACGCCCGCGACCGGCACGAGCAGGAGGCGGTGGCCGACGCCGCGTTCCCGCGCTTGGCGGATCCCCTGGGCACCGAACGGCTGGAGGAGGCCGAGCGCAGCGAGCGGGTGCATTCGGCGCTCAATCTGCTCTCCCCGGAGCAGCGTAGATGCATTGAGCTGGCGTTCTTCGAGGGTCTGACCCACACGCAGATCGCCGAGCGGCTCGCCGCCCCGCTGGGTACGGTCAAATCCCGCATCCTGCTGGGCATGAACAAGCTGCGACAAGCACTGAGCGCCTGATCATGACCGCCACGACCCATACGCCCCGCATCGACGAGCTGCTGCCGGCCTACGCCCTGGGCGCGCTCGACGGCGATGAGCTACAGGAGATGGCAGCGCATTGGGCGGCGGCGAGCCCGGCCGGCCTGGCTTCCCCGGGCGGTCCGAGCTGTCCGGTCTGCCAGCGCGAGTTGCAGCGGTTGGCGGGCGACCTCGAAGCGTTGGCCGGCGCCGCGGCGACCGTCCCCGCGGCCCTGGCGGGCGACGCCACGGCGATGCGCGCCATGCTCGGCGGTGCCAGGCAGCGGCTGCTGGCGGCGGTGGCCGCCGCGCCGCGTCCTCTTGCGGCAACCGGCGCGAGGAGTGCGGCGACTGCCGGCCCTCGCGGCGTTCCCGGCCGTCCGGCGTACCTCGTCGGCCGCTGGCAGCTGCTGGCGGCGGCGGTGCTGGTGCTCGTCGCGGCCTGGGGCCTGGCTCGCCAGGCCAGCCTGGGCAACGAGATCCAGCGCCTGCGCGGCGAGCGCCGGCAGCTGGCGGCGCGTGCCGATGCCCTCGAGCGCCAGGTGGCGCAGGCGCAGGCGGAGGCCGGGCGGCTGGCGCGCACCCTGTCGATCATCGCCGCGCCGGGCGTGGAGTCGGTCCGCCTCGCGGGCATGGGCGCATCCCATGCGGCGGCCGGCCGCACCTACGTCAACACCGTCGACCGCAAGGCGGTGTTCTACGCTTTCGGCCTGCCCGCCCTGGGCCCCGGCAAGACCTACCAGCTCTGGTACATCGACGACGAGGAGCACACCACCTCGGCCGGCATCTTCAACGTCGATGCCAGCGGCAAGGCCTCTCTGGTGATCGACACGGCGCTTCCCGTCGAGCGCGTCCAGGCCTGGGCGGTGACCGTCGAGCCGAGCGGCGGCCGGCCGCAGCCCACCGGACCCATGGCGCTCGCCGGGTAGCGGCTCGCCCCCGGCACGTCGTCACCCCTTTCTGGAAGGCAGCCTCCTCCGGCCCCGCTGGGACCGGATAGACTCGCTTCATGGATTCCGGCAGGCTCCGAGCCAGCGCAGACGGATGCCGGTGAGCGGCCCGCTCGACCGTTTGCGGGAGCGTGCCCGCGAGGTGGGGGCGACCATCGTCCTCGCGGAGGGCGACGACCCGAGAGTGGTGGCGGCTGCCGAAGCCGCGGCGGCCGCCGGCCTCTGCCGCCCGCGGCTGCTGGGAACGCCCGCGGCGGTGGCGCGCGCCGCGGCGGCCGCCGCGGTGACGCTGACCGTGCCGGTCGTCGAACCGCTGCCGTCGCCCGTTGAGTCCGAGCTGATCGCCGGCCGCCTGGCGCGGTACCTGCCGCCGGCGGGCCGGCAGGCGGAGATCGATCGCCTCTGCCGCGACCCCCTGTACTATGCCGCCATGCAGGTGGCGACCGGTGACGCCGATGGCGCCGTCATGGGCGCCGCGGTGACCACCGCGGAGACGATGCGCGCGGCGTTGCGGATGGTGGGACCGCGGCCGGGCCTGAAACTGGTCTCCTCCTGCTTCCTGATGGTGATGCCGGATGGGCGCGGCCTGGTCTACAGCGATTGCGGCGTGGTGCCGGACCCGACCTCCGAGCAGCTCGCGGACATCGCGGAGGCGGCCGCCGCCAGCTGCCGTGACCTGCTGGACGAAGAGCCGCGGGTGGCGCTGCTGTCGTTCTCGACCCATGGCAGCGCCGTCCATCCCCGGGTCGCCAAGGTGCGCCAGGCGCTATCCCTGCTGCGTGCGCGGCAGGTGGGTTTTGCCGTCGACGGCGAGCTGCAGGCGGACGCCGCGCTGGTGCCCGCGGTGGCGGCGCGCAAAGCGCCCGGCAGCCCGCTGGCGGGGCGCGCCAACGTGTTAATCTTTCCCGATCTCGACGCCGGCAACATCGCTTACAAGCTCACCGAGCGCCTGGCGGGAGCGCGTGCGGTGGGGCCGTTGCTGCAGGGGCTGGCGCGGCCCATCAACGACCTGTCGCGCGGCGCTTCCGTAGAAGACATCGTGGAGGTCATGGCAGTGACGGCCTTGGCGGCCCGGAGACCGGAATGAAGGTGCTGGTGGTGGGAGCGGGCGCGCGCGAGCATGCCCTGTGCTGGAAGCTGCGGCAGAGCCCGCTGTTGCGCGACCTCTACTGTGCCCCCGGCAACCCCGGGATCGCGCAGCTCGCCGACCTCGTGCCGGTGGCGCCGGAGGAGATCCACCGGCTTGCCGACTTCGCCGCCGACCTGCGGATCGACCTCACGGTGGTGGGGCCGGAGCTGCCGCTCACCCTGGGCATCGGCGACGAGTTCTCGCGCCGCGGCCTGCCCATCTTCGCCCCCAGCCAGCGGGCGGCGGAGATCGAGGGCAGCAAGGTGTTCGCCAAGCAGTTCATGGAGCGCCACGGCGTGCCCACGGCGCCGTTCGCGGTGGTGCACGGCGCCGCCGAGGCGCGCGCCGCCTGCGACCGCTTCGGCTACCCGGTGGTGGTCAAGGCCGACGGGCTGGCCGCCGGCAAAGGGGTGACGATCGCCGCCGGCGAGGAGGAGTTCGAGGCGGCGGTTGCGGCCCTGTTCGAGGAACGCCGTTTTGGCGCGGGCAGCGACCGGGCGGTCGTCGAGCAGTTCCTGGCCGGCGAGGAGGTCTCGTTCATGGCCATCTGCGACGGCGAGCGGCTCCTGCCCCTGGCCATCGCCAAGGACTACAAGCGCATCGGCAACGGCGACACCGGCCCCAACACCGGCGGCATGGGGTCCCACAGCCCCGGCGGCCTGCCTTCCGGAGAGGCGGCGGCGGAGATCGTCGAGACCGTGATGCGCACCACCATCGCCGGCCTGGCCGAGGAAGGGCGCCCCTTCGCCGGCGTGCTCTATGCCGGCATGATCCTGACCGCCGACGGCCCCAAGGTGCTGGAGTTCAACGCCCGGCTCGGAGATCCCGAAGCGCAGGTGCTGATGCTGCGGCTCGAGGACGACCTGCTGCCGGTGCTCGCGGCGGCGGCGGCGGGGGACCTCGAGCGCAACCACCGGCTGCGCTTCCGCAAGGAAGCCGCCGCCTGCGTCGTGCTGGCGAGCCAGGGTTACCCGGGACGGTCGGTCACCGGCGAGGTCATCCAGGGGCTCGACCAGGCGGCGCAGCTGGGCACCGAGGTGTTCCACGCCGGCACCCGGCGCGGGCCGCGCGGCGAGCTGCTGACCGCGGGCGGCCGGGTGCTGTCGGTGTGCGCGCTGGGATCCGATCTGGTGGGGGCGCTCAAGCGGGCCTACGCGGGAGTCGCCGAGATCCACTGGCCGGGCAAGGTCTTCCGGCGCGACATCGGTCGCCGGGTGCTGGATCTGCCGCCGCCGCCGGCGGGCGGCTGAGGCTGGCCGCGACCCGGCCGCGGCGCCGCCGCGGCTCGGCCGGGGCACCCCGCCGGTCGTGATACCCTCTCCCTGGTATTCATCGTGCATGAAATGCGTGAGCTGCGTGAACTGTGACGGTTGTTTACAGGTGGCACGGGACGGACGACCATGAGTGGATGTAGCGGCTGCGCTTTCAAGGGGATGTCGACCGCCGTCGAAGACACCTACGTCGGCGTGCGTTTCCGTGAAGAGACCAACGTGACCCTCTGCGCCACCGCCGGCACGATCTACGCTTTCGGCGAGCAGGTGGTGGTGGACCTCGAGTCGGGGCCCGCCTACGGCCGGGTCGAGCGTTCGCCGATGCCGGTTTTCAAGCCGTGCCAGAAATCGAGCGCGCGGCCGATCCTGCGCCGGGCGGACGATGCCGATACGGCGGCCCACGAGCGCCAGCGGCAGAGCGAGATGACCGCCAAGCTCTTCGCCCAGGAGCGGGCGCGCTCGCTCAACCTGGACATGAAAGTGTCGCTGGTGGAGTTCTCGCTCAGCGGCAAGAAGGCGAATTTCTACTTCACCTCCGACGGGCGGGTGGACTTCCGCCAGCTGGTCCGCGACCTGTCCAGCCGTTTTTCAGTGCGGGTGAAGATGGTGCAGGTGGGCGCCCGCGACGAGGCCGGCCTGGTCGGCGGCATCGGCATCTGCGGCCGCACCCTGTGCTGCTCGACCTGGCTCAAGGATTTCCGGCCGATCTCGATCCAGATGGCCAAGCGCCAGAACCTGTCGCTCAACCCGTCGAAGATCTCCGGCCAGTGCGGCAGGCTGCTTTGCTGCCTGGCCTACGAGGACGATCAATACAAGACCCGGAACCCGGACGCTCGGCCGCCGTCGCCGCAGGCGTCCGAGGTCGCCTGACTCCGCGCCCGAGACGGAATACCGCCATGGCCAACCGCAAGCTGATCCGCCCGGACATGAACGAGCTCAAGAACGCGCTGCCGTCGCGCAGCTTGCGCCGCAAGCAGACGCCGCCGGAGCAGACCAACGCCGAGGAGTTCTATTACCTCAAGCAGATGGCGGCGAAGACCCCGATGGTGCTCATCCTCGACGACGGCGAGGAGCTGCGGGGCTGGATCGAGTGGTACGACAAGGGTGCGCTCAAGCTCAACCGGCACTCCGGGCCCAACCTGCTGATCCAGAAGCGCACCATCCGCTACATGTTCAAGGAAGAGGAGCTCAAGCGCCGGCCGCGCCGCAGCGGCGAGCCCCCGACGGAGCCGTAAGCGGCGCTCCGTGCCTCCCCTGCGTCTAGCGCTCACTCAGGGGGATCCCGCCGGCATCGGTCCGGAGATCCTGCTCAAGCTGCTCTCCGCGCGGCGGGATCCGGCGACCGGGGGCCGCTGGCAGCCGATCCTGGTGGCAGAGCGGGCGGCGCTCGAGGTGCTGCGGCCTTGTCTGCCCGGCGCTCCCTGGGACCGGTTGCACTACCTGGATGGCTTGCCCGGCGGTGCCGAGCTGGATGGCCTTCCTGCCGGCACCCTGCCGGTGGTGGATCCCGTGGGCATGCGCCGCACCGTGCTGCCGGGCAGCTCGGGGCCGGCCGATGCCGCCGGCGCCATGGCGGCGCTCGACGCCGGCATCGCGCTGGTGCGCCAGGGGACGGCCGACGCGTTGGTCACCGCGCCGGTGGCCAAGGACTCCATCGCCCGCCACCTGCTGCCGGATTTCCGCGGCCACACCGACTACCTGGCGGCGGCCTGCGGCCTCGAGCGCTACGGCCGCGACTACCTGATGGCATTCCTGGCCCCCGACCTGCAGGTGGCGCTGCTCACCGTGCACCTGCCGCTGGTGCCGGCCCTGGCGGCGGCGCTCGAACCGCGGGCGCTCGACGAGGCGCTCGCCTGCCTGGACCGCCACGCCGGTGGCCGCATCGCCCTGGCCGGGCTCAACCCGCACGCCGGCGAGGGTGGGCTGCTCGGCGGCGAGGAGGGAGCGGTGCTGGCGCCGGCGGTCGAGCGCGCCCGCCGCGCCGGCCGCGACGTCCATGGGCCCGAGAGCGCCGACTCGCTCTTCGCTCGCGCCCGCCGCGGCGAGTTCGATTGGGTGCTGGCCCTTTACCACGACCAGGGCCTGATCGCGGTCAAGACCGCCGCCTTCGGCCTGGCGACCAACTGGACCCTGGGGCTGCCTTTTCTGCGCACCTCGGTGGACCACGGCACCGCTTTCCACCTGGCAGGTCGTGGCCTGGCGGACGAGGGGCCGCTGGCGGCGGTGGTGGAAACCACCCTGGCGCTGGCGGCCGGCGAGCTGCCGCGACGGCGCCGGCGCCCGTAGCCGGCACCCGGGAACGGAAAAGCACCTTCCGGCGCTTGCTCGTACCCGAGCACCTTCCGGCCGCTTCCACGTATCCGAGAACCTTCCAGCCGCCTTCCACGTACCTGTTGACTGGCTACAGGAGGTTCCTGTAGTTTGCCAACATGAGCGACGGGTGGGCCTCCCGCGGGAGGTGAGTTGGATGGCGAGGCTGCGCGCGTGGAGCGTCAGGTTCTTGAGCCTTTTCCGCCGGCGGCAGCTCGACCGGCGACTGGACGAGGAGCTGCGTTTTCATCTCGACATGCAGGCGCGCGACAACCAGGCTCGCGGCATGAGCCCGGAAGCGGCGCGCCGCGCCGCCCGGTTGAGCTTCGCCGCCGGCGGCTCGGTGGAGCCGCTCAAGGAGGAATACCGGGCGCGCCGCGGCGTGCCGGCGCTCGAAACGCTCGCGCAGGACCTGCGGTACGCGGCGCGGATGATGCGCAAGAGCCCCGGTTTCACCGCCGTCGCGCTGCTGTCGCTCGCCTTCGGCATCGGCACCAACTGCGCGATCTTCAGCGTCGTCGACGCGCTGCTGCTCAAGCCGCTGCCGGTTCCCGAGGCCGACCGCCTGGCGGTGCTGGCGCCGAGCGCCGCCGGTCAGGATCTGCCGCAGCTGTTCTCGTACCCCGCCTTCCGCCGTCTCGAGCAGTCCGCGGCGGTGACCGCCGGCGTCGTCGCCTTCACCGCCGATTTCCAGACCCTGGTCCGCGCCGAGGATGGCCTCGGCGCGGCCGGCGACGACCGCGACTTCGCGCGCACCCAGCTGGTGTCCGGCAATTTCTTCTCGGTGCTCGGCGCCGGCACCGCCGCCGGGCGCACCTTCGATGAAGCCGAGGACATGGTCCCCGGCGGCCACCCGGTGGCGGTCATCAGCCACGGCTACTGGCAGCGCGCCTTCGGCCGCGATCCACGCATCGCCGGCAGGGTGCTGCGGGTGAACGGCGCGGCGGTGACCATCGTGGGCGTCGCCGCACGCGACTTTTTCGGGGTCTATGCCGACGCGTCGCCCGACATCTTCCTGCCGCTGACCCTGCGCGACCTGGTCAAGTACCGGGGCAACACCTGGGTGGACGGCCCCGCGGATCTCAATTTGCCTGCCTGGCAGCAGATCAACCTCCACTGGCTGAGGCTGATGGCGCGCCGGCGCCCGGGCGTCGGCGTCCAGCAGGCGAGCTCGGTGCTCAACGTGCTGTTCCAGCCCGACAAGGAAGCGCAGGCGGCAACCCGCGAGGACGCCCAGGAGCGCGCCGACGTGCTCGCACAGAAGATCGCGCTGCTGCCCGGCGGGCGCGGCCTTGCCGAATCGCGCGAGCGCCTCGGTCGGCCCCTGGTGACCCTGATGGCGGTCGCCGGCCTGGTCCTGTTGATCGCCTGCGCCAATGTCGCCAATCTGCTGCTCGCGCGTGCCGACCGGCGCCGCCGGGAGATGGCGGTGCGGCTGGGCATCGGCGCCGGGCGGGCCCGCCTGGTGCGCCAGCTGCTGACCGAGAGCCTGCTGCTGGCCGGCCTCGGTGGCGCCCTCGGGCTGGCCTTCGCTTACTCGGGGAGCCGCTTCCTGGTGGCGCTGGTCGGCAGCGCCGACGGCTCACTGCGGCTCGACGTGGCGCTCGACGGTCGCAAGCTGCTGTTCGCCGGCGCCGCCGCCCTCGCGACCGGCCTGGTGTTCGGCCTCGCGCCGGCTCTCCAGGCGACCCGGGTGGAGCTCGCGGCGAGCCTGCAGCAGGGGGCCAGGGCGCTGGCGGGGGATGGCCGCGGGCGCCGCCGGCTGCCGTTCGGCAGGCTGCTGGTGGCGGCTCAGATCGGCCTTTCGCTGCTGCTGCTGATCGGCGCCGGGCTGTTCGTGCGCAGCCTGCAGAACCTGATGGCGGTCGATCCCGGCTTCGACCGCGACCGGTTGGTGCAAGTCTCGCTCAACGCCCGCCTGCTCGGCTATGACGAGAACCGCCTCGCCGCGCTCGACGACCGCCTGCTGGAACGGCTGGCGGCGGCACCGGGAGTGCGTTCGGCAGGCCTCTCGCTGTGCGACCTGCTCAGCGGCGACGTCCGGACCAGCACGGTCTTCCTTCCCGGCTTCACGCCGCGCGGCGCGGAGTCCATGGAGACGCACGCCGGTATCGTGACGCCAGGCTATTTCGCGACCGCCGGCATGGCCGTCGCGAGCGGCCGCGACTTCCTGCCTCGCGACCGCCAGGGCGCGCCCGAGGTGGCGGTGGTCAACCAGACCTTTGCCCGCCGCTTCCTGGCGCACCGCCCGGCGCTGGGGCAGCGCTTCGGTTTCGGCCGCAAGCACGATCGCCAGTACGAGGTGGTCGGCGTGGTCCGCGATGCCAAGTACAACCGGCTCGGGGACGCCACGCCGCCGATGGCGTTCTTTCCCGCCGCCCAGAACCGCGACGAGGTGATGCGCTCCCTGCTGGTGCGGGTGGCCCCGGGTGCCTCGGTATCGACGGTGGCCGCCGAGCTGCGCCGGGTGGTGGCGCAGGTCAACCCGGACCTGGCGGTGCTCGGAGTCGCGACCATGGGCGACATGGTGGACCGGTCGCTGGCCCGCCAGCGCGCCATTGCCCGGTTGATCGGTTTCTTCGGCCTGCTGGCGCTGCTGCTCGCCGCGATCGGCCTCTATGGGGTGATGTCCTACAGCGTCGCGCGGCGCACCAGCGAGATCGGCCTGCGCATGGCCCTCGGCGCGATGCGCGGCGGCGTGCTGCGGCTGGTGCTCGCCGAGACGGCGCGGCTGGTGGCTGCCGGGCTCGCGGGCGGGCTGATCGCGGCCCTGGCGGTCACCCGGCTGGCGGCCAGCCAGCTGTTCGGGATCGCGGCCAGCGACCCGGCGACGATCGCGGTCGCGACCCTGGTGATGGCGGTGGTGGCGCTGGTCGCCGGCTTCCTGCCGGCGCGGCGCGCCGCCGACACCGAGCCGATGGCGGCCCTGCGCTACGAATAGGCGGCGTCGGCGTCGACTACGAGGCGCCGCGGCCGGAGAGTACGGCCGGGATCGTCTTGAGCAGGATCTTGAAGTCCAGCATCGGCGACCAGGAGTCGATGTACTCGAGGTCGAGCTGCATCCAGCGGTCGAAGTCGAGCTGGTTGCGCCCGCTGACCTGCCAGAGGCAGGTCAGGCCCGGCTTCATCGACAGGCGGCGGCGCTGCCAGCGCTGGTAGCGGGCCACCTCCTCGGGGATCGGCGGGCGCGGGCCGACCAGGCTCATGTCGCCGCGCAGGACGTTCCAGAACTGCGGCAGCTCGTCGAGGCTGAAGCGGCGCAGGAAGCGGCCCAGCCAGGTCACCCGCGGATCGCTCCTGAGCTTGAACACCGGGCCGTTCATCTCGTTGAGGTGCTCGAGCTCCCGGCGCCGGTCCTCGGCGTCCTCCACCATGGTGCGGAACTTGTAGAGGGTGAAGACCCGCCCGTTCAGGCCGCAGCGGGTCTGACGGAACAGCACATTGCCCTGCGAGGTGACCTTGATCAGCGTCGCGATCCCCGCCACCACCGGCAGGCCCAGCAGCAGCAGCAGCGACGACAGGGCGACGTCCATGACCCGCTTGGCCATCAGCGGCAGCTGGCTGGTCGGCCCGGTGGCGAAGGACAGCAGCGGGATGCCGTCGAGCTCCTCGAGCTCGACTCGCGCCTGGGTGTGGGGGAAGAGGTTGACCGCGAAGCGGGTGCGGATGCCCTGCTCCTGCAGGCTCAGGAACAGGTCTTCCAGGCGGTCGAGGTCGCGGCGGCTCACCGCGAAGATGACGTCGTCGATCACGTTGTGCTCGATGATGTGAGGCAGGTGCTTGAGCTCGCCGAGGATCGTATAGCGGCCGGGCCAGGGTTGCGGCGGCTCGTGGCCGTTGACGATGAAGCCCAGGATGCGGTAACCCCAGAAGCGGTGGCCGTGGATCGAATCGGCGATCTTCAGCGCCGCGGGGTTGGTGCCGACGATCAGCACGGTGCGGTAGTTGAAGCCGTGCGAACGCACGTAGCGCGAGCTGATGCGCAGGCAGAGCTTCTCGCCCAGCAGCAGGAGCGACGCGAAGACGCCGAACAGCAGCACCCAGGCGCGGCTGATCTGGTCGTTGCCGAGCAGCCGGACGTCGATGCGCAGGATGTACAGCGCCAGGGTGAAGACGATCGTGCCGCTGGCGCAGACTCGCAGGATCGCCCAGGACTCGTCGAGCAGCGGCACGGTGCGCTGGGACCGGTAACGTCCCGACAGCAGCAGCAGCGTGCCCCAGATCGCCAGCGCCAGGGGCAGCAGCGGCAGGTAGGCGGTCAGCGGATAGAGGCGGGCCGGGAAGGCCTGTGGCACCAGCCGCGGCAGGATCCAGCTGCGCAGCGAAAACGCCAGCAGGAAGGCGGCCGCGACGAGCGCCAGATCGACGAGAAAGATCGAGGCCGCAAGGATTCGGGCTCGTTCTTTCAGCATGGATTCGAGCTCAGCTTGGGCATCGCCCTCGATCGAAGAGGCTGTTCATTCTAACGTGGCGCCGCCTCGCACCGTCTATTCCCGCCGGCGCCAGTGGCGGCAGCACGGCGTACCTGGAAAACGTCTGGCGACACCTACCAGTTCCTGAAACACCCGGCGTTCGGGATTCCTGCGCTTGGCGGTGCTGCACGCGCCGTGCCGGCCGCGGGCCGGCGCCTGGGTGGCACCGGCTCCGCTCAGCGGCGGTCGGCCAGGGCCGTCAGCAGCTCCGCGTACTGGTCGGCCACCCGTTCCCAGGAGTACCGGCGGGCGGCGCGCCGGGCCGCCGCCAGGCCGGACCGCCAGGCGCGCAGGGGGCGCCGCCGCACCTGCTCGAGGCGGGTGGCGAGGGTCTCGGGATCGGCGGCCCGGAAGTAGGCGGCGGCCGGGCCGGCGGTCTCGCGGTTCTCGGGGGTGTCGTTGACCACCAGGCAGTTGCCGTATCCCATCGCCTCCACCAGCGCCGGGTGGGTGCCGCCGACCTCGGTGGCGTGGACGTAGGCAAGGGCGTTCGCCAGCAGCTCGCGGTACTCCTCGCCGTAGATCGGCCCGGGGAAGCGGATGCGCGGATCGGCGCCGCGGGTGAAGCCGGCGATGAAGTCGCCGGCATATGGGGCCCCGCCCACCATCACCAGCGGCAGGTCGCCGCGCACCGCGCGGTAGGCCGCCGCCACCTGGTGCGGGTTGTTCTCGGGCTCGAAGCGGCTGACGTAGAGGAAGTAGCGGCGGGGTTGCAGCCCCAGCCTGGCCAGGGCCCCCAGCCTGGCCGGGGCGTCGCCGCCCGCCCCGGCCTCCGGGCTCGCCGCCGGCGCCGGCGCGGGCGGGCGCGGATCGACGCCATAGGCGATGGCCGTCGAGTCGGCGCCATAGCGTTCGAGGTAGTGGCGGCGGATCACCTCGGCGTCGGTGATCAGGGCGTCCGGCAGGATGCAGGCCAGACGTTCGGACAGCGCATAGACGGCGCGGCCGAAGGGCCCCCATTTGCGGCGGCGGCGCTCGATGCCGTCGACGTGCAGGGCGGTGGGGATGCCGCCGGCGGCAAGCAGCGGCAGGAACAGGGCGTTGGCCGAGTTGACCACCAGCGCGGCGTCGAAGCCGCGGGCGCCGGCGTGCAGGCAGGAGAGCAGGGTGTGGACGGGGGTGTCGAGGTGCTTGGTGCGCACCGTCGGCAGCACCACCAGCTCGACGCCGCGGTAGCTGCGCAGCTGGCGCGGTGTCGAATGGGAGCGGCAGTAGACGGTGACCCGGAAGCCGCGCGCCAGGAGCCGCACCGACAGCTCTTCCATCAGCGTCTCGTAGCCGCCGTAGCGGGCGGGGATGCCGCGGCTGCCGATCAGCGCCACCGCCGGGCCCGGCGAGCGGCTCACAGCGGCGCTCCCTGGCGGCCGAACCAGGCGTCCAGCTCGGCCGCCGGGCGGGTGCGGCGGCCCTGGATGGCGCGCCGCCGGGCCAGCAGCTCGGCGCGGTGGCGCAGCAGCCAGGCGTAGGCGGCGAGCGACGAGCGCTCGCGCAGCGCCACCCAGGCGAGCGCCCCGAGGTCGCGGCCGAGGGTGGGCAGCAGGGTGCGCGCCAGGTTGCGGCCGGTCTGGTGGTAGATGCGCAGCAGGTAGCGGTTCTTGAGCGAATGGAGATTGACGGCGGGAGGCATCGCGCCGCGCCGGGCGGGCAGGTTGAAGCGCCGGTGCTCGGCGACGGCGGCGGGCTCGTAGAGGATTTCCCAGCCGCGCTCGCGCAGGCGGAAGCAGAGCTCGGCGTCCTCGCGGAACGAGTGGAAGCGCGGGTCGAAGATCTCGCCGTCGACCGCCGCGTCGAGCAGCGCCGCGCGGCGGAAGAGCGAGGCCGCGCCGGTGGCGCCGAAGACCCGATCGGGAAGCGCCCACTGGCCGCGGTCGGGCTCGCCGGAGCCGCGGTCGAGGTGGCGCCAGGCGCTGGTCAGGCGCATGCCGCAGGCATCGAGGAGGCGCGGGGCGCCGGGCGTCTCCGGCCGCACCAGGCGCCCGGCGACCGCCGCGACCCGCAGCTCCGGATGCGCCTCCATGCGCGCCGCCAGGCGCTCGAGGTAGTCGGGCCGCGGGCGGGCGTCGGCGTTTAGGGTCAGGACGTAGGCCGCGCGGGTGGCGGCGATGGCGGCGTTCATGCCGGCGGCGAAGCCGATGTTGGCGGCGTGGCCGGTGGCGGACAGCGGGATGCCGTGCGGCGCCGTGCGCCGCGCCTCGTCGAGGCTGCCGTCGCGGCTGCCGGAATCGACCAGCGCGATCTCGGCCGGTGGCGGACGCAGGGCCGCGATCGCCGCCATGCAGCCCGCCAGGTCCGGCGCCGAGTCGTGGGTGACCAGGCAGATGGCGACGTCAGCTGGCATCGCGCCCTCGCCGGGGTCGGGTGGTGGCTGGCGGCTGCCCCGTGGCGTCGCCGGTGGGGTCGAGGGCGACGGCGCGGGGCAGCCGCCAGCCGGAGAGCGCGCCGGCCAGGGCCACCAGCAGGCCGGCCGCCGCCTCGCGGCGGGAGGCGGCACGGCGGGGGCGGCGGGCGGCCACCAGCGGCAGGCGGAGCAGCAGGCCGGCGATCAGGCCGGCTCGCGCCGCCGGCAACCAGGCGGCGCCGTGGTGCTTGGCCAGGTAGCGCTCGAGGCCGCGGTGGTAGATCCACAGGAAGCGCCCGTAACCCAGGCGTGGGACGCTGCTGCCAAGGGCGTGGCGAAAGCGCGCCGCCGGCCAGTAGAGCAGGCGCGCGCCGGTTTGCCGCAGGCGGTGCGCGAGGTCGACGTCCTCGAACCAGGCAGGATGGAAGCGCTCGTCGAAGCCGCCGGCGGAAAGGAGCGCGTCGCGACGGAGCGCCAGCGCCGCCGCGGCCGGCTGCTCGACCGGCGTGCCGGGTGGCGGCTCGGCGGCGAGACCGCCGGTGGCGCCGGCAGCGCCGGCGAAAGGCCAGGGCAGGGTCTGGCGCAGACAGCCCCAGGCCGAGGGGAGGCGTCGCAGCTGCCAGGCGAACTGCGGCTCGCCGTCGGCGCCGGCCAGGCGGGGGGCCAGGCCGGCGGCCTCCGGATGCGCGGCGAAGCCCGCGAGCAGCTGCGCGAGCGCGCCGGGCTCGGGCAGGGCGTCCGGGTTGAGCAGCAGGAGCAGCGGCGCCCGGCCGGCCGCCACCCCGGCGTTGACGCCGCCGGCAAAGCCGAGATTGCGCGCCGGCCGCAAGCGGTGGATGGGAGCGGGCGCGGCCGGAGCTGGCGCATCGGCAGGGCTGCCGGCCGGTGCGGCAGCGGGCGGCTCAGGCGGCCGTGGCGGCTGGCTTGGCCGGTCGGCGGGTGGTTCGATCGCTGCCGGTTGGGACGGCAGATATGCGGTCGTTGCCGAGGCGCTGTTGTCCACCACCACCAGCTCGAAGCGCTGGTCGTCGTGCGGCCAGGCGGCGATCAGCTCGGCGAGGCGCGTCTCGTCGCGCCAGTGCACCACGATCCCGGTCAGCGCCGGTAGCGGCTGTGGTACCGCCGGTGGCGGCAGGAAGGGTGCGGCCTGCGGTGCGGAGGGCGACATCGGTTGAGGTGAGGGCTCTTCCGCCGTGGGCGGCGAGTGCGGTGCCGGTAAGGGTGACGGTTTTCGCGGTGGCGGTTGGCTGGGGGGGGCGGCCATCGGTCAGAGGTTACCCCGATTGGGGCGGCCAGCGACTCAGCCGCGCCACCTCTGCCAGGGGCGGTGCGGACACGCCGCGGTGGGCGAACTCCGGCAGGTGGCGCAATGCGCGACCCCATCCTGCCACCACGCCTGGCAGGAGCCGGCGGCCGGCGCCCCGCCCGGCATCCTGGCCGATATCCCCCGGCTCGCATTCGGCGCGGCGGTTCCGGGAGCGGCGGGGGGCGAAGGGGCCGGCGAGATCCAGGAGATCGCGCAGCAGCATCCGCGGCAGCCGGAGCCAGAGACCGCGGCCGAGCAGGCGGGCGGCCACCAGGTAGCGGTTGCCGTAGATCAGGCGCCAGCGTCGGCGGCTTGCGGGTGCCGCACGCCCCGAGGCCGATCCGGCGTGGAGCGCCCGCGCCGCCGGCGCCAGCAGGGCGTGAAAGCCGGCGGCGCGCAGGCGGCCGGCCAGCTCGGCGTCCTCGTAGTAAGAGATCAGCCGCGGGTCGAAGACCTGGCCGTCCGGCGCCACCCGTGCGAGCGCCGCGCGCCGGAACAGGGCGGCGGTCGCCGAGACACCAAACACTTCGATAGGGGCGTCATCCGGAGTGGCGCGCGCGGACTCCGGAGCGGCGCTTGCGACCGCCGTCACCGCTGCTGGCGTGCCGGGCACGGCCCCGGCGGGCAATGCTGAGTCCAGTTCCGCCAGCGCCATGCCGTGCCCGAGCTGGATGGCTTGCCACCAGCGGTTCCAGCCGAGTCCGCAGCTGTCGATCCGCTGGCGGCGGTTCGGGGCCTGGCGTCGCAGCACGCCCGGCAGCGGTCCGTCGTCGTAGGCGGCGTCCAGGTCGCGGGCATCGGCGAGGAGGTTGACACCCTGTGCGGCGGCGGCGCGGGGATCGAACCGCAACGCCGCGGCGAGCGTGGCGAGCCAGCCCGGTTCGACCACCGCGTCGTCGTTGACCGTGGCCAGTAACTCGCCGCGCGCCGCCGCGATCCCGAGATTGGTGCCGCCCGTGAAGCCCAGGTTGCGTTGCGGCCGCAGCACGCGATCGGCAAGTCCCGGCGGCAGCGCCAGCGGCTGCGGCGCCTGATCCACCACCACGATCTCGAGCGAGCGCACCCCTTCCTGGCGTCGCAGCGCCAGCAGACAGGCGGCGAGCCATGGACTGCCGCCGATCGTCGGCACCACCGCGGTGACATCCGGAGCCTCCGGTGGCTCGGTGGCGGCCCGGCGTCGCGCCGTGGGTTCGCCCGGCTCAGGCCGCATGGCGCGCGCCGCTCATTCCCAGGCGAGCTCGATGCGGTCGAGCACCGCGCCGTTGAGGGCGCCCGGGGGGTGCGGCCCGTGGGCGGTGAGCACCAGGGGTGCGCCCGGCGACCACTCGAACGGTCCCAGGCTCAGCTCCTCCCAGGCGCGGTCGCGCACCGGCGTCCAGATCGCCAGCAGGCGGTCACCGGCGGCGATCTCGACCTCGAATGGCACCGGCTGGTTGCGGATCAGCTCGGCTTCGAGCTTCAGCCGAACCTGGCGGCCGCCGGCGACCACCGGCGCACGCACCTGGTCGCCCACCCGCAGCACCCAGCCGCCCCGATAAAGGGTGCGCTCGATCACCCAGCGGTCGGGATAGAGGTGACCGCCGAGCTTGATCACCTGCGGATCCTCGAGCTCGATGACGCGGGTCGGGATCCGCGCGGCGGCGATGGGCAGGATGGCGGCGGCGGCGAGCACGGCGGCGATGCCGGCCAACCCCGCCGCAAGGCCCCGCCGGCGGGGCAGCCACCAGGCGCCGATCATTGCTGCCAGCGAGATCGGCGGCCAGAGCCAGGTGGCGGTGCGCGGCCGCACCGCGCTCGGGAAGAACCGCGCCAGGTCGGCGCCCAGCCGCGAGTCGAGATGGTCGAGGACGTAGGTGCGCCCGTCCGCGAAGTTGTAGGTCCAGCCGGGGACCACGATCCAGACGACGGTCAGGATCAGGGTCAGGGAGCCCAGACCGGCAAGCAGCCAGCGCGCTCCCGGGCGGTGGCGGCGGGCGAGCAGCGGTGCCAGCGCCAGGCCGAGCAGCGGCAGGGCGATCAGCGCGTAGCGAAACGGCGGCGACCAGCCGCCGTACCATTCGCCGCGCGGGGTCACCACCATCAGATAGGGCAGGGTGAGGACGGCGAGGTGGGCCGGCAGCGCCGCACGGCGGGCGAGCAGCAGCGCCACGGCCGGCAGCAGCAGCAGCCAGATCGGCGCGAAGGCGAACAACCCGAAGGCGCAGTCGTAGAGCAGCCCGAGGCCGCCGCCCAGGTAGTCCTGCAGCGTGTGGCGGTTGGGGTCGATCTCCTGCCAGCTGTGGATCTTCAGCGGGTTGGAGTAGAGCCACAGGTTGTACAGCAGGATGCCGCCCACCAGCGCCAGCAAGATCATCCCCAGCGCCAGCAGCTGGCGGCGGTGCGACGGCTGCCGCCCGGCCCGCCAGGCGGCCAGCGCCACCAGCGGCGCCGCGATCAGGATGAAGCGGATCTTCAGCAGCGGCAGCAGCAGCACCGGAATCGCGATCGCCAGCCAGGCGCGGCGGCGCGGCAGCGCGGCGCCCGCCGGCGCGGGCGCCAGCGCGAGGATCTGGTCGAGCGCGGCGGCCGCGAGCAGCGCGGCGGGGACCTCGACCCAGACCTGGTAGGAATAGAGCAGCAGCGGCGGCGCGAGCGCCACCCAGGCATAGGCCGCCAGCGATTCGCCGGGAAGCTCGGCGGCGTAGTGCCGGCCGAGGCGCAGGGTCAGCCAGGCCAGTGCGGCGGTCAGCAGCGCCATGCTGACCAGGGCGCCGGCCTTGCCGGCCAGGCGATAGGCCGGGACCAGGGCCAAGGGGAGCAGAGCGTTGTGGCGGGAGTAGATCTCGCCGCGCCGCCCCACCGGATCGCCAGGCTGCGGCGCGATCGGGCGGTCCATGAAATGGCGCCAGTCGCCAGCGGCGTAATTGTTCGCCAGGTCCGTGTCGTGGTCGTAGGCCAGGCTGTGGGCGAGCAGCAGGTTGTACGGCTCGTCGCCGTCAGGCTGGCGGTGACCGGCCGACCAGGGCAGGATGGCGAGGTAGACCGTCAGCGGCAGCCAGAAGAAGAGCGCCGAGGGGCGCGGGCCGAGACGGCGGCCGAGCAGCGGGCGCAGCGCCGGCAGCTGCCGCGCCAGCCGATGGGCGAGCACCAGCAGCAGGCCCGCGGCCAGGATCTCGCTGGCGTGCGGCAGGCCCATCGCCGGTCGGGCGAAGGCCGCCGCGACCAGCAAGCCCAGCGCCGCCAGCTCGCCGGCGCTGCCCGCCCGCGACAGCCGGCGGCCGCCCTGCCGCACGCCCCAGAGGTGAATGCCGCACAGGGCAGCCAGGACCAAGGGCATCAGGGCCAGGGTTCCCGCCAGCGGGTCGTCGGCCGGCAACGGCGGGTACCGCGCCAGCGCCGCGGTGGCGAGCGCCGCGGCGATGAACGCCGCCGCCACCTTGGCGACAGCTGCGAAGGCTGCGGGCTTACCTTTCAAGCTCCACCTGGTAGAGGGCCAGACCGGTGGTCGGAGGCAGGCCGGCGGCGAGGTCGATCTCCACGCGGGCGAAGCTGCCGGCGCGCGGCAGCCGCAGGCGGGCACGGTAGCGCTGGCCGAAGAAATCGCCCGCCACCCAGGCCAGCCAGGGGTGCGGTGCGAGCAGGCCCGCGGTGGCCGCGATGTCGGGTCGGCGCGCCGCCCACTCGCCGGTGTCCTCGCCGGCGCGCAGTTGCAGCTCGACCGGGGCGAAGCCGGTGCCGAGCAGGCGTATTTTCGCCACCGGCGTGCCGGCGGCGAGGCCGGCCGCGTTGACCAGGCTGGTCTGCAGAATCAGGCCGCGGATGCGCCCCAGCCCGAGGTCGGCGCGCCAAAGCGGACGGCCGCCGTCGAGCAGCACGGCGTCGCCGCCGTCGAGGAGGGCAGTGCTCGGGGATGCCAGCCGAGGGCCTACCAGGGCGACGAACAGCGCGATGCCGGCGGCGGTTGCCGCGCGCACTCCGGCGGGGCCTGCCGTGCGCAGGCCGGCAGGGGCTGCTCTCGCCGGTTGCCGCAACCGCGGCGTACGGCGTGAGGCCACGCCGGTGACGGCGGCCAGCAGGATCGCGCCGGCGCCGATCGCCGCCGCCAGCCCCGGCCCGTCTCCGTCGCCGCCACCGATCAGCGCCAAGGCGTCGGCCAGCGGGTCCTGGCGCATCCAGGGATAGGATGCCAGCAGCGTGGTGCCGAGCAGCAGTGCCGCGCTCCAGACCGCCGTCAGGCCTGCCGCGGCGCCCGCCGCCGGCAGGGCCAGCGCCGCCAGTGCCAGGGGGGCCGCCAGTGCCGAGCGGTTGGGTAGCCAGGGCGTGGCGAATGCGAGCAGCACGGCGGCGGCCAGTAGGGCCCGGGAGCGGCGCTGCCGCACCGCCAGCAGCGCGGCGGGTACCAGCATCACCAGCCAGGCCAGGCCGGCCGCCCCTTCGCGCCAGGAAGCGTGGGCGGCGAGTGCGCCGGGAAGGTTTACGCCTGCCAGCGCCGCGCCACGCGTCACCGCGACCAGTGCGAGTGCCGCAGCACCTGCCAGACCGGGGCGCCACAGCGCCAGGCCGGCGAGCGCCATGGTGCAGCCGGCACGGGGTTCCCAGGCGATCGGCAGCGCCAGCGCGATCACGGCCGCTGTCACTCGTGCCCAGGCCGGCAGGGCCGCCTCGGAACGCCAGGCCCGCCGCGCTTGATAGATCAACTTCGGTTCCGGCGCTGGCGGCCGCGCCTCGCCGCTCTCGGCGGCGGAGGACGTCGCTCCCGCGGTCGCGAGGCTGGCGCCGCCGGCCAGCGCCACCAGCGCCAAGGTGGTTGCCACCGTCCAGCCAGGCGCCAGCACCGCCGCCGCGGCGGCTGCCGCCAGCGCGGGCAGCGGGCCGCGATGGCGCCAGAGCAGCGTCAGCGCGGCACCGGCGGCCACCGGCAGCGCGACGAGCGCCATCCAGGGCCGCAGCGATCGCCCCGGAGCGAACAGCAGCTCGCCTCGCAGCAGCACCTGGCAGCCGAAGCAAAGCGCGATGGCCACCCCCAAGCGAGCCCGGCCGGAGCTGCCAGAGCTGCCGGAGCCGCGAGAGGCGTCAAGGGCGCCAAGGGTGCCGAAGCCGCCTGATTCAGGCGGACGTGAGCTGGTGTCCGTGCGGTCGGCGCCTGCCGCGGCGCTCGGTCCCACGGAATGATGGCCCATGCTGGCGGGATCGATGCCGTCGCTGCCACCCGCGATCGCCAGCAGCCGCAGCAGCTGGCGTCCCGTCGCGACGGCGAAAGCGGCAGCAAGCAGCGCCATCACCGCCGCGCCGCGCCCCGGGCCGGCGGGCAGCGCCCAGACTGCCGCCACCGCCAGCGCCGCCCCGAGCCCCAGCTCGGCCGCCGGCGGCGGCGCCAGCGCCGCCACCGCCACCAGCACCGCCGCGGCCAAGCGCCCGAGGTAGGCGCCTTCGGCGGCGGCTGCCGGATCGATCTCGTGCGCCGCGAAGCAGCCGATCGCCGCCAGTGCCGCGGGCGGCACCGCCCATCGGGCCAGCCTGACTTTCAGAGGATGGGATCGCACGCGCGCCGGCAGGACGGGAACGTGGCACCGGCACCGGATCGCGTGCCGCCCGTGCCGTCCACGACAGCCGCGCGGCGGCCGCAACCAGCGGGGCACCGAGGTGCGCCGAGTCTAAACGCCGATTCCCTTCCGTGGCAACTTGGCGGTGCGGCGGCAGCGAGGCAGATCCCCCATCAACGCCGCGCGGGTAGTGCCCTGGTCCCGTCGTCAGAGGGCCGGTCCGGCCGCCGGCCGTTGGTCCCCTGCATGTCAACCGCGGATGGGGGCCTGCGGCGCGGCGGTCCGGCGATCAGCTAGGAGAGGCGTTCTGGCACGCCGGCCCCCAGGGCTAGCACTTGTGGATTGGGCAGGTTGATTCGCAAGTGTAGGCGTTGCAGCTTGGAGCGTTGATCGTCGGCTGGACGAAGCCTGCTGCTACCTTTCCGAGCCGATCGGCCGTGAGCCGCCGGAGCGTCTCGCTGTGCAACCGGAGGCCGCGGGTCATGGTGAATTTCTTCATTTCGTCTTCTCCTCGAAATGATGCGAGGGCACCATGCCCTCTGCATCGATAAACGCCGTCTCTGTATTTAGAAGTGTTCGCATAGCACCAATTGGGACCTGGAAGCGAGTTCGCCGCAAGCGTCAACCCACCTGGTCGTGCCGTCTCGCGTGCCGCAAGGCAGCCTGGTCGGACGGTGGCAGGTGGCGAGGCCCGGACGGGAGCGGATCAAATAACCCGGCAACGACTCCGCCGGCTTCGTGCCCGGAGCCAGGCGGGATAGACTGCCCGGCCATGTTGTCCCGGGAGCTCATGCGCAACGACCCGCAGGGCGTGGTCGAGCGGCTGGCGAGCCGCGGTGTCGATCCCGGCCTGCCGCAGTCCTGGCTGCGCTTGGACGCCGAGCGGCGGGCGGCGCTGGTGGAGGTCGAGGAGCTCAAGCGTCGGCGCAACGAGGCCAGCCGCGCGATCGGCGCGGTCAAGCAGCGCGGTGGCGACGCGGCGGCCGAGATCGCCGCCGTGGCGAGCATCAAGGAGCGCACCGCCGAGCTCGAAGCTCGCCTGGCCTTGCTCGAGCCCGAGATCGCCGCCGTCGAGCTGGCGCTGCCCAACCTGCCGCATCCGAGCGTGCCGCGAGGCAGCGACGAGAGCGCCAACCGCATCGAGCGCGTGGTCGGCGAGCCCAGCCGCTTTGCCTTTGCGCCGCGTTCGCATTGGGAGATCGGCCCGGCGCTCGGCATCCTCGACTTCGAGCGCGGTGCCAAGCTGGCCGGCGCCCGCTTCACCGTTTCCTTTGGCGCCGGCGCATTGCTCGAGCGGGCGCTGATCGGTCTGATGCTCGACCTGCACACCCGTTCCCATGGCTACACCGAGGTGCTGCCGCCGTTCATCGTCAACCGCGCCGCGCTCACCGGCACCGGTCAGCTCCCGAAGTTCGAGCAGGACCTGTTCAAGCTCGAGGGCCACGACGGCTATCTGGTGCCTACCGCCGAGGTGCCGCTGACCAACCTCCATCGCGAGGAGATCCTGGACGAGGTTCAGCTGCCCCTGCGCTACACCGCCTACACTCCCTGCTTCCGCAGCGAGGCAGGCTCCCACGGCAGGGACGTCCGCGGCCTCATCCGCCAGCATCAGTTCAACAAAGTCGAGCTGGTGCAGCTGACCACCCCCGAGACCAGCGACGAAGCGCTCGAACAGTTGACCGGTCACGCCGAGAGGGTCCTGCAGGTGCTGGAGCTGCCTTACCGGGTCGTCTGCCTCTCCACCGGCGATATGGGTTTTTCCGCCGCCCAGACCTACGATCTGGAGGTATGGCTGCCGGGCCAGGATGCCTACCGCGAGATCTCCTCTTGCAGCAACTGCGATGCCTTCCAGGCTCGCCGCGCCAATCTCCGCTACCGCCCGGCCGCCGGCGGCCATCTCCGCCATGTCCACACCCTGAACGGCTCGGGCCTGGCGGTGGGCCGCACCCTGATCGCGATCCTGGAGAACTGCCAGCAGCAAGACGGTACCGTCCTCCTCCCCGCCGCCCTGCACCCGTACACGGGCGGCCTGACCCGCATCGTTCCCATCACACCGTCCCCGCAACCCGCCCGGAGGGGTGGCTGAGTGGTCTAAAGCAGCGGTCTTGAAAACCGCCGGCCGTTCACGCGGCCCGTGGGTTCGAATCCCACCCCCTCCGCCATTGGAATCAATAGTTTAAGTGCCACGCCTGATGGTCGTGGCTAGCGCTCAAGAAGGCGCCAAAATTGTGCCAAGGGCTTACTTCCAGAGCGAGTGGGCAGGGGCGGCAGCGTTTCCTGGCTGGTCAGGGTGCGCATCGGGAGCGAGTATCGGACGAAGACGTTTCGTCAGAAGGCCGACGCTGAGTGCTGGGGCGGAAAGACAGAGGACGCTCTTCGGGACGGCGTCCGTCTCCCGGTCGCGAGGAGCGGCGGCGAACTGTGGACGACCTGATCGCGCGCTACCGCGAGAAGGTCGTCCCGCGCTACCGACCACGAGAGCAGCTTCAAAGGGGAGGCAAGCTGGCCTGGTGAGAGCGTGAGCTAGGAGGCAGGCGTCTAGTCGAGCTCTCGGCGGCAGATATCGGTGAAGCTCTGGACCAGCTCACATGCGGTGCCGCCACGGCGAACCGCTATCTGACGGTGCTCAAGCATGTGTTGTCCATCGCGCGCAGGGAGTGGGAATGGGTGGTGGACAATCCCGCGACCCGAGCCCGGGCGCGCAAGGAGCCGCGCGGGCGCCTCCGTTACCTTTCGGAGGAAGAGCGCCGCCGGCTCCTGGCACGCGCCACATCTACTACCAGAATGGCCGCGGCGACAACCCGTGGGGACGTGACCGACCATGTCCTTGTCTGGGTCGTCAGTGCACCGCCCGTCCTCACCTGCGGCCGGCACTAGATCTCCGGAAGCTTGTGACTGCCCCCCACCCCAATCACGGAATCGGGTAGGGAGGCGTGAACGTCGTGGCAATGGTACCGTTGATCTGGCAGCCGAGCCCGGGGATAAACTGGCCCTTTGCTTTTCCGCAAGCCTCGCCGAAAACCTCCGCCGCCTTGAAGTTCGCGAGATCGTGGAGAAGGCGCTCGTCAGCTTTAAGCGTATCGACACTCTTCTGAAGGTCGGACACCTGATTTCCGAGATATAGGATCCAACCGCTGAGGGGACCGATTACGACGGCAAGCATTGCGAGCACCAACCCGATTCCGGCCCTGGAGGGTCGCGGGGCGTGGGGTGGACCGGGCCCGCCGGAACCACTCTCAAGCGGTGGCACTGCACCTGGCCCACCCCGGACAGTTGGTGTTAAACCTTCCTGACGGTGATCGTGCGGCAATGGCGCACCTCTACCCGGCAACCGCTTGGAGACAGACCCCACTCCAGCCTCCAGGCAGTGACGACCTCAGCGCAAGTCTAACGGCACCGCTCCGTGGCGGCGGGGGTAGCGTGCGAAACCAACGTCATGGGGATTTCAATCATGTGTTCAATGCGCTGCTGCCCGCTCTCGTTCAGGTCTGCGCGCTCAATCACATAAAGCGTCTCTGAGGAGAATACGAGGGTCAGCTCCGGGGCGGTCGAAGGCAAAGGAAAACGCCCAACCGCCTGCCGCTGATGGGGATCGATCCGGTATAGATCCCAGTTGGTCTGGCTACTTGACTTGCCTGGTTGCCGGGTCAAGAGGTACAGCTGCTTCCCGTCAGGGCCGCCATAAAGGCCGGCGGCTAGGGTCATCTTCTCGATCCGGGCGTACACTGCGGGCGCGTCTGCGGGGCCACTCATTGTAGCGTCGAAGCTCGGGACGGTCCGGAAGTCTTCAGGGATCAGCGTCTCCGGCATGGCCGTTGCCTCGGTGGCGCCGGGCGCCACCTCGAAGAGTCCCGCCTTGAGCCCGCTCTCCATTCGCAGGAAGTAGCCGGTCTCGCCTAGGGCAGCTACATATTGGTTGCCGAGGAGATAGAAGTCACCCTGGAGAGGAGGAGCCAGGAGGCTTGTCCTGGCCGGCGCAGGGGTCGTCGGAATCCGCAGGAAGCCCAGCTCATAACCATCCGGTAGGTGAGGCGAGCGCAGCGAGCCAAAAGCCAACACGGAATCGGTGAGCCCTACCCATTGAAAGATCGAGCCCACGGTTCCATCAGAGCTCGCGGCAGTCCTGAGGAATTTCTCAGGGGAGCGGACGCTCAGATCCTCGCCGAGGTGAAGGACGTCCAGGCCCACCAATTTTAGCAGGAAGCCCTTCCCCGAGGTTGCCAGGAGGGCAGGCATACTGCCGACAGGTTGTGGCACGACCGTCACCTGGCCGGATGGCGCGATAGTTAGCAGGTGGTTCACCGCAGAATCCACGGCAAGGATTTTGCCGTTAGCCGCGAGCGCCGAGCTAATCCAGTTTGGCCGAGGAGAAGAGAAAGACACCCTCGGACATTGGTTGGGTGCCGCAGGCTCTGCCATGGTGGGCAGGGGAATCACGGCCATTCCTGCCAATAGGCAGACGCGGAAAATCGACGTGGTGGCGATGGGTGCTAGTGCTGGAGGAGTGCGCATCCGCCCCTCCCGTCCAGGCACTCCTGTCCGCCGCCGCCATAACCGAATCCCATCAGCTGCTTGATAGACGCCGCATTGCTTAAACAGGCTGCTCGCCTTGCACTCAAGGCATCGCAGCGTACCGGGGTCACCTCCTGCGCTACCGTCGCGCCGGCTGCCAGCGCGGCGAGAACGATTGCCACGGTCAACCTGAATCTTCGCATTGGCCCCTCCTCCAACGAGAGTTCAGCGTTGCAGCCTGAGTAAAGCCGTCGGGAGAGCCTCCCGCTCCTCGCTCTACTTTAGTAGTACCAGCTAGAAGACAACTCGTGACACTAGCCTACACGCAAGTGCCACCGGGCGCAACCCCTCTGATCCCATACCCCTATACACATGAACAACTTAGGGCCAACCTCTACGTGGCGATTGGCCACAGGGTTTTATTCTACACCTAATTCTTGCGCGGTGATCTTCACCTCTCCGCCCCATCCGCCCCATCCGCCCCATAGCGTTGGGAGGATCCGGCCGCGGGCAAGCTCGCGCACCGTGAACTCGTCGAACACCGCGCGGCGCTCGCAACGCAATATCCGGAGGCCTTTCGTCCCGCTCTCGCCGCAGTGCTGCGCGGCCTGGGCGAGCTGCAGCGCCACGGGGAGGAGGCGCGTCACACCCTCGAAGAGGCGGTGGCAATCAACCGTTCGCTGGCGGAGAAAGATCCCGACCACTACCGGGACGATCTCGCTGCGGTGCTCGACGACCTTGCTCAAACGACGGGCGACCAGCGTATGGCCGACGAGGCACCGGCTTCTTGGCGGCAGCTCGCAGCGCTCGAGCCCGAGATTTATCGGCCGGAGCTTGGGCGGGCACTCTCCAGCCGAGGTAGCCTGCTGGACGACCGGCATAGCCCCCGGGAGGCCCAGGCGGCGTACGATGAGGCGCTCAAGGTCCTCCGACCGCTGGCGGCCGCGGAGCCAGGCCTCTTCCTCGCCGATCTCGCCACGGCTCTCGACCGATTCGGCGTCCTGCTGGACGAAGAGCGCCTGCTGGACGAAGCGAGGAGCGCTGGCGACGAGGCGCTGCGGATCCGGCGCCAATTGGCGGCCGGCAACCCGGAGGTCTTCCGGCCCGAACTCGCGTCGAGCCTGCAGCACCTTGCCGTGCTCGAGATGCACGTGCACCACACCGAGGCAGGGAGCGCCGCGGCGCGCGAGGCGCTGGCGATCCTCGAGCCGCTGGCTGCCCAGCATGCGGCGGAGTTCGGAGGCGAGCTCGCGCGTACGAAGCAGGCATTAGCCGGACTCGGCGCGGGCGGGACACAGCGGTGGTGAGAGTTCGCCGTCCACTATTTCGCGCCATCTCGGGGGGCCGTTGCTCAGTGAAGAACTGTTGTACCCTCCGCCCGCGGGCAGAGGTAGCCCCGGCACCCACATCTGGCTTCCACGCCCAGGGCCAGGGCAGGGCGGCTTCGGCCTGAGCGGATCCTATGCGGTGGTCGCCTGCGGCGACGGGGGCGTGGCTGTCGTCGACGTGAGCGTGCCGGCGGCGCCGGTTCTCGTGGGTATCACCCCTCCCGACCAACCGCGCGCCGGCAGTGTCACGGTGCGCGGGCACTACGCCTACGTGGCCGCCGGGGAGGCAGGGATCTACGGCGGCCTGCACGTCGTCGAGCTGGCGGACCCTACCCCAATCCGGTGGACCTGGGGACCGGCGAGGACGACCTGGGAGTGGTCCGCGTGGCGCTCGCGGACGGGTTCGCCCTGGCGCGCAGTTCTTCATCGCCGGCCAGGTGGCGATCTTCGGGGTCGGCAGCCTGCCGCCGGCCTACACCGCGGTGCTCGACCTGAGCACGGTGCCCGGCGCGGGCGGGGTGGTCGCGCCGCGGGGCAGCGACATCGCCGTGCGCAACGGCGCGGTGTTCGAGAATCTCGTCGGCGGTTTTCCGCCAGTGGAATGGCTTGGGCTGGCAAGTCCCAGGCACAGGTGCTGTCGTTCACCGGCGCCCCCCTACCTAATCGCCCTTCAGGGCCCGGATGGGGTCGAACCGCAGGACCCGCAGCGCCGGCACCAGGCTCGCCAGCAGCGCGATCGCCAGGAGCATCGCCGATACGGAACCGTAAACCCAGGGATCCGCCGGGTGCACGCCGTAGAGCAGCGACCGCAGGAGCTGCGCGACCCCGAACGCGGCGACGATGCCGAGCGCCAGGCCGGTGAGCGCGAGCCGCAAGCCCTGCTGCAAGGGCAGCAGCACGAGCTCGCTCTGGCGAGCACCCAGCGCGGCACGGATGCCGAGCTCCCGGCGCCTTGACGCCATGGAATGGGAGACGATGCCGAAGAGGCCCACCCCCGCGATCAGCGCCCCGAGGATGGCGAAGACCGAGAACATCTTGCCCCAGAAGCGCGGCAGCCATTCGAGTTCCGCCTGCACCTCGGTCAAAGGCAGGACATGGAAGAGCGGCAGGTGCGGATCGAGCGATCGCACCGCCGCCCGCAGCGGGTTGACCACCCTGGCCGGAGCGCCGGCGGTGCGCACGGCGACGGTCAGGGTGCGGGCGGCGGCCCGCGCCAGGGGCAGATAGACCTGCTGTCGCGGCCATCCGACGCCGCCAATCTGATAGGCCTGCCGGACGTCCTCGACGACCCCGACCACCGTCAGCCACTCCCCGCTGGCATCGCCGGTAAGGCGCAGGCGATGACCCAACGGGGAGCGTTTCGGCCACAGCGCCTCTCCCAGGCCGGCGCTGACGATCGTCACCGGGCTGCCCGCAGTCATCTCGGAGGCGGTGAAGCCGCGGCCCGCAACCCAGCGGATCTGCAAGGCCTGGAAGTAGTCTCCGGCCATCGCGTTGCTGGAGGCGATGACCTCCTCACCGCGCTCGACCGGCCGATCCTCGGCCACGACGGACGCCGACTCGAAGTAGGAGTTGCTGCTCGGCAAGAAGTCCACCGCACCCGCGGCGACGACGCCGGGCAGCGTGCGAAGGTTCACCAGCAGGCGCTCGACGAAGCGTTGGCGCTGCGCTGGTTCCGCGTAGCCCGTACCGGCGAGCGCGAGCTGGCAGGTCATGACGCTCTCGGCACGGTAGCCACGATCGATCCACTGCATCTGCTGGGAGCTCTTGACCAGGAGCATGGCGCAGATCAGGAGGACGCCCGCCAGGGCGAGCTCGCCGACCACCAGGACGCCCCAGGTCCGGCTCTGCCGCCGGCTGGCGGACCCGCCGCGGCTCTCGCCGCGCAGCTGGGCGAGAAGGTTGGGACCCGTCACCCGCAGGGCCGGAATGAGGCCAAACACGATGCCGGTGGCGAGCGACAACCCGAGAGTGAACATCAGCACGGAGCGATCGAGATCGAAGCGGACCCAGAACGGGATCTCGATCGGCACCGCCGAGAGCATGAGGCGGACCGCGGCGATCGACGCGCCGACGGCGAGCGCGCCGGCGCCCAGGAAGATGACGAGGCTCTCGGCAAGGAGCTGGCGCAGGAGCCTGCCGCGCCCGGCTCCCAGGCCGCCCGCACGGCAATCTCTTTCCATCGCGCCATGATCCGGACGGTCAGCAGAGCGGTCGAGTTGGAGCAGATGATGAGGAGGACGAAGGCGGCGGCGCCGAGCAGGAGCACCAGACCCAGCCGCGCCTCGCGCGGCATGAGCTCATCTCCCAGCCGCAGGGCCTCCGCGCCGCTGCCGCGGTTGGTCTCGGGATACCGCGCCGCGAGCCGGTGGGCCACCTCGTCCAGGGCGCTCTGCGCCTGCCCCAGGGTGACACCCGGCGCCAGGCGGGCCATGGCGTTGAGCGAGCGCTCGCCGCGCCGGCTCGAGTCGGGATCGAGGGCGAGGGGCGTCCAGAGGCGCGCCCACTCCGGGAAGCCGAAGTGCGCCGGCATGACGCCGATGACCTCGTACTCGACGCCGTCGAGCCGGAGCCGGCGTCCGATCGCCGCGGGGTCGCCGGCGAAGCGCTCCTGCCACAGTGCGTGGCTCAGCAGCGCCACGTGGTGATCGCCTCCCGGACGGTCCTCTTCGACCGCGAATCCCCGCCCGAGGATCGGCCAGACCCCGAGGAGGGGAAAGAGGCTAGCCTCGACCCGCGCCCCCTGCACCCACTCCGGCCGCTCGTCGAGGTTCAGGTTGAAGTCGGCGCGGGCGAAGGCGCCGACCGCCTCGAAGACACGCGTCTCCTGCCGCCAATCCCGGAGATTCAAGGGCGCGATGGGATCGAAGACGGAACCCTTGCTCTGGCGGGTCTCGTGCAGCGTCACCAACCGCTCGGGCGCGCGGTAGGGCAAGGGACGGAGGATGAGCGCGTTGACCAGGTTGAAGACGGCCGTGGTGGCGCCGATGCCGGCCGCGAGCGTCACCACCATGAGCAGGGGAATCCCGCGCCGCTGGTTGAGCGAGCGGAGAGCATAGCGGAGGTCTTCGAACATGGATCTCATCGTCTTCTCCCAGCGAGCGTGTCGCGTCGTCGCGAGCGAGAACGCCGCTCGCTCATGGTGCGAGCCTTCGCGGCTCACGCCGATTCAAGGCTGCCAACCAGTACTTTCACCGCCGGCGGCGCGGCGGGCACGGCGTCCGGCAGGTCGTCCTCGACCCGGCGCAAGCGAGAGATCGAGTAACCCACGGCGGTGGTCAACAGGACGGTGAGGCCGACCAGCATCAGCATCAACCCCATGCCGCGCCCCTTGCCGACGCCGATCAGCGCACCGACCGTCCCGGCGAGCCGGCCGCCGGGAGCCATGAGCGGCTCGAAGACGAAGTCGGTGAGCGGTCCGGCGAGCACGTAGCTCAGCGGCGCCATGCAGCCGGCGACGACGTAGGTCACCGCAAAGACGCGGCCCTGCACCTTCGCGTCCACCTTGCTCTGGACGATCGCGCTGGTCGAGCCCTCCATGAACGGGAGGGTGAAGAAGGCCAGGAAGAGGCCGACGGTGATGAGCGGCAGGGAAGGCCGCAAGCCGGCCAGGACGAGCCCGACACCGGCGAACGGCAGCGAGCCGAAGATCCCATGGACGCGCCGCTTGGGTCCTCCCCAGACACTCATCAGGACGCTGCCGACCAGCAGGCCGATGCCCGCCAGGGTGAGGACCGTGCCGAGGGCCTGAGGGGAGGCGAAAGAGAGGACGAGGGGCTGGATGAGCGCGTTGGCGAAACCGGCGGAGAAATTGATCGCCGCGAAGAACACCATCAGGCTGAGCAGGCCGCCGCGCGCAGCGAGATACGACCACCCCTGAGCCATCTCCCGGAGCCACGAGCTTGGCTCTGCCGGCGACGGATCGACCTCCGCGGAGAGCGCGGGAAAGCGCACCAAGAGCAGGCTGGCGACCGCGATGCAGAAGGAGAAGAGATCGATGAGGATGATCGTGCCGATGTGCAGGAAGCCGAGGAGGATGCCGGCGAGCAGGGGCGAGAACAGCTGCGCCACGGCCTGAGCGGTGCGCACCATGCCGTTCGCCCGGGTGAGATGCTCCTTCGGCATCAGCTGCGAGACCGCCGCCGAGTAGGCGGGGCGCTGGAAGGTCGCGAGCGAGCTGCTGAAGATCAGCAGCACGTAGATCCAGCCGATCTCGACGTGGCCGGAGAAGAACATCAAGGCCAGGGCAAGCGCGCCGAGACCGGCGCCCGCGTCGGAGAGGATCATGGTCAGGCGCCGGTCCCAACGATCGGCGAGGAACCCCGCGACGGGCAGCAGGACGACTCCCGGCAGCGAGCCGGACAGCAGGACCAGGGCGAACCGCGTCATCGAGCCCGTCTGCTGGTAGACCCAGACGCCGAGCGCGAAGGTGGTGAGGCCCGACCCGAAGAGGGAGAGCAGCTGGCCGAGCCAGACGATTCTGAACGTTTTCATTTGCAAGATCCTCGCTGCTTGGAAGCGCCTCGGTCGAGGGCGGCGTCGAGCTCACGGGCGAGCGCCGGGGCGAGCGCGGGAGAGAACATGGTGAGGTGGTCCCCGGGGACGATGCGCACGCTCACCGCCCCGCTGGTGACGCAAGACCAGCCCCAATCCCGATCGGTGGCGGGGGTCATCACCTCGGCATCGTCGGGGTGCATCTGCTCGGCGTGCAGCAGGTGGACGGCGACGTCGAGCCAGCCGGGCAGCCGATAGGCGAGCAGCGCCCTGGTGTTGGCCTTGGCGACCTCGAGGCCGCCGCGGGCGAAGCCCAGGTCGCTCCCCGGCGGCAACAGGTGGACGGCCTCCAGGTGATCTCGGAAGCGCGGCAGGAAGGAGTCGATGGAGAGCGCCGCGAGCGCCTCGTCGGAGATCGGGAGCGGCTTACCGGTGACCCGCTTGACGAGCTGCGCGATGCCGCGCAGCCAGCGGCCGTCGTCCAGCTCATCGTGTCCGGCGCGCCGCCGCAGGTTGCCCCGCAAGGGAGCCGGCGTGTCGAAGACCACCAGTCCCGCGACCTCCTCTCCCTGCTGGCGCAGCAGCCACGCGGCGTGGAACGCCGCCCAGGCGCCAAAGGAGTGGCCGCCGAGAAGATAGGGTCCGTGGGGCTGGACACGGCGGAGGGCCTGCAAGCAGTCGACGGCCATCTCGGCGATGGTTTCGTGCGGGCGGCCCTGACCGTCGAGGCCGCGCGCCGCGAAGGCGAAGAAGGGGCGCTCCGCGTCCAGATGGTGGACCAGCGGGTAGAGGTACATCGTGTTCCCTCCCCCGCCGGGAAAGCAGAAGAGCGGGGGCTTGGAACCCGTGGCGCGGATGGCCACCAGGCCCGGTGCGACGCTCGCGGTGGCGAGGCCCGCCGCCGGCGCGGCGTTGCCGACCTGCGCCAGATCGGCGACGGTCGGATGGTCGAAGAGCTCCTGCGGCGTCGCTGTGAACCCCGCGCCGCGCAGCTCGGCGATCACCCGAATGGCGAGGATGGAATCGCCCCCCAGATCGAAGAAGTTGTCGCGGATGCCCACCCGCGGCAGTCCGAGGACCGCCATCCAGACGCCGGCGATTCGAGCTTCGAGGGGCGTCCGCGGCAGCTCGAGCTCCTGCTCCGGTCGTAGCGGCGCGGCCTCCAGTGCGGCCAAAGCCTGGCGATCGACCTTGCCGTTGATCGTGACCGGCATCCGTTCCAGCACGAACCAGAGCGTGGGAACCTCATGGGCGGGGAGCCGCGCCCGGGTCCACGCCTTGAGCGGCCCGACGAGAGCCTCGCCGGAGACCGCCGCCACCAGGTAGGCGGCGAGCCGCCGGTTGCCCTGGTCCTCACGATCCAGGACCGCGACCTCCCGCACCGCGGGATGACGCAGCAAGGTGGCCTCGACCTCGCCGAGCTCGATCCGAAAGCCATGGATCTTGACCTGGCGGTCCGCCCGCCCCAGGAATTGAATCTCGCCGCCGGCCAGCTGCCGGACGAGGTCGCCGGTCCAATACAACCGCTCGCCTGGCCGGTCGGCGAACGGCGACGGCACGAAGCGCGCCGCGGTGAGAGCAGGCCGCCGGTAATAGCCGCGGGCCAGACCCGGGCCGCCCAGCGCCAGCTCGCCGACGACGCCGATCGGCACGGGACAGAGCCCGGCATCCAGGACGACGGCCGCGAAATCGGGGAGCGGCCGGCCGATGGTGATGGGTTCTCCCGGCAGGCAGCGCTCGACCGTGGCATAGACCGTGGCCTCGGTCGGGCCGTACGCATTCCAGAACCGGCGCCCGTCCACCCAGGGGGCCGCGGCCTGCGCAGTGCAGGCCTCGCCGATCGAGAACACGTCCGTGAGAGCGCGCAGACGCTCCGGCGAGACCAGGTTGAGCGCGGTCGGCGGCAGGATCACGTGGGTGATGCGGAGCGCCTGGAGCGTCGCTTCGAGAGTCGGACCGGGCAGCAGGTTCGCGCTCGCGGTGATGGCGAGCGCCGCGCCGGTCGTCAGGGCCATGGCGATCTCCCACACGAAGACGTCGAAGCTGCACGACGCGAACTGCAGGACGCGAGCCCCATTCCCGACCGCCAGCTGCTCCCCTTGCATCTGCGCCAGATTGCTCAGGCCCAGGTGCCGGAGCAGGACTCCCTTGGGCTCGCCCGTCGAGCCGGAGGTGTAGAGCATGTAAGCGAGCTGGTCCGGCAGGATCGGGAGCCCGAGGTCGGCGGTCTCTGCGGCTTCCTCCGGCGGGGAATGGCGGGCGAGGTCGAGGATGTAGCCCGGCAGCTCGCCGGCGTGGGAGAGCGCTCCGTCCAGGGTCACGAGATGCTCCGTCCGCGAGTCGCGCAGCATGGTCCGCAGCCGCTCGGCAGGGTAGTCCGGCGACAGCGGCAGGAAGGCGCCGCCCGCCTTGAGCACCGCGAGAATGGCGAGGATCAGCTCGGGAGAGCGCGGCATGGCGATGCCGACGACGACGTCGGGACCGACCCCCGCCCGACGCAGGCGCCGGGCGAGTCCGTTGGCGCGGCGGTTGAGCGTCCGGTAGCTCCACGCCTTGCCGGCGAAGACCAGCGCCTGCCGGTGCGGGGTCCGCCGCGCCCAGGCTTCGAAGCGGCCGTGCAAAGGCCTGAACGGTGGTCCAGCCGCGGTGTCGTTCCACTCCCGGACGATGGCGTGGTGCTCGGCTTCGCTCAGCAGCGAGAGGTGTCCGATCGGTAGGTCGGGTTCGGCGGTCAGGCGCTCGAGCAGCCGGGCGAAGTGCGCCGCCACCCGCACCATGGTGGCGCCGTCGAAGCGGTTCTGGTCATAGGTCCAGAAGCTCTCGAGCCCGTGCTTTCCCTCCCAGGTATGGACCTCGAGGTCGAAGCGCGCCAGCTCATCGTCGAGCAGCAGCCGGCTGATCTCCAACCCGCCTGCCTGGTAGGTCCCGGAGCCGGGAACCTGCATCATCAAGGCCACCTGGAAGAGCGGATGGACACCCGGCTGGCGTCGCACCCGCAGCTCCTCGACCACCCGGTCGAACGGCAGATCCTGGTGCGAGGTGGCGCCGAGGACCGTGCCGCGCACCTGCGAGAGCAGCTGCCGGAAGGTCGGGTTCGGGGAGAGGTCGACCCGCAGGACCAGGGTGTTGAGGAAGAACCCGATGAGGGATTCGACCTCCCGGCGGTCGCGATTGGCCACCGGCGAACCGATGGGGACGTCGAGCTCACCCGAGTAGCGGGAGACGAGGATGCCCAATGCGGCCACGAGGACGGTGAAGAGGGAGGCGCCGCTCGGTTTGCCCAACGCCTTGAGCCGCCCGCTCGGCAGGTCGGTGAACGCCCTGTGGAAGGTCCTGCCGCGCGACGCGACGCCGGTCTGGTGCGGACGATCGGCGGGGAGGGTCACCTCCAGGGGAAGGCCCGCGAGCTGATCTCGCCAGTAAGCTGCCTGCTCTGCCAGGACCCTGCCGTCCAGCCACTGCTGCTGCCAGCTCGCGAAGTCGACGTACTGGATGGGCAGCGGCGGCAGGAGCGGTTTGCTGCCGGCGGCAAAGGCCTCGTAGGCCGCCCGCAACTCGCCGAAGAAGATCCCGCTCGACCAGCCGTCCGAGACGATGTGATGCGTCGTGATCAGGAGGACGTGCTCCTCGCCATCGATCCGGACGAGGGTGCTGCGCAGGATGGGGCCGACCTCGAAGTCGAATGGCCACCGGGCCTCGCGCAGCGCGAGCTGGCGCCAGACGCCCTGTCGCCGGCTCCGCGGCAGCCCGGACAGGTCCACCTCCGGCGGTTCGATCACCGGCGCCGGCGAGATCACCTGAGCGGGCGCCCCGTCCACCAAGGGAAAGCAGGTGCGCAGGGTCTGATGGCGCTCGACGATCGTGGTCAGGCTCCGCGCCAGGGCTCCGCGGTCGAGAGCACCGCGGAGCAGGACGTTCCAGGTGGTGTTGTAGAGGCTCCGCGCCTCCGCCCGATGCAGCAACCACATCCGGCGCTGGGGCAGAGAGAGCGGGAAGACCCGGGCGTTGCGGTCGGACGGCAGGATCGGCAGCCGGGAAGGCTCGAGGCCCTGCTTGGCGAGCAAAGACAGCAGCAGCTGCCGCTTCTGCGGCGACAGGGCTGCCATCTCTTCTTGCAGTACCGGCATGGGCAGGCTCTCCATGGAGACGTTGGCGCTGCTTCAGCTCGCGACCGCGACCGCGGCGAGACCGTGGAGCCGGCTCCGCACCGAGCTCTCGCCGAGGTCCACCTGCTCGTCGAGGTAATCGTCGACCGCCGGGGACCGGAGGAGGGTCCGGATCCTGCCGATGACCTCGGCGAGCGGCTCGTCGTCGCGATAGAGCGGCGCCGCTTGCCGCAGGAGGTGGTGGAACTTCCGGACGCTCGGGCTGTAGTCGCCGGCATCGTTCAGGTGGGTGGCCTGGATGCAGGCGCCGAAGGTCACCGCCAGCATGGTCTCGACGTGCTCGGTCAGGCGCAGGGATTTGCGGGCCGCGATCAATCCCATGCTGACGATGTCCTGGTTCGAACCGTTCGACGGGATCGACTTGATCGACGCCGGCGCGGCGAGGTCCAGGTTCTCCGAGGCGATGCTCGTCGCCAGGTATTGCCCGCCCTCGTAGCCCGAGAACAGGCCGGCCTCGCCGTGGGCGAGGAACGGCGGCAGATGGGCGTTCAAGTGCGGATCGACGAGCCGGTTGAGCTGGCGCTCGAGGAGGACGCCGATCTCGGTGATCGCGATGTTCATGTAGTCGCAAGCCATCGCCACGTACTGGCCGTGGAAGTTGCCGCCGTGGAAGCTGTCCTCCGGCCGGCCGAAGAAGAGCGGGTTGTCGTTGCAGGAGTTGAGCTCTTCCTCGACGATCCGGCGACAGAAATCGAGGGTTTCGACGACCGGACCGAGGACCTGGGGGATGCAGCGCATCGAATAGGCGTTCTGCAGGAAGATGCCGGCGTCCGAGACGTCGTGCTCGCTCGCCTTGCGGCGGATGGCGTCCATGATGTCGGCGTGCTCGCGAGTGCGCCCGCTGCCGGAGAGCAGGTGGCGCAGGATGCCGGCGACCAGGATCTGGCCACGGTGGTTCTTGAGGGCGTGGCCGCGGTGATCGAACGGCCGCGTCGAGCCGTGCAGCGCCTGCACGATGTCGGCGGTCGCCACCAGCGCGAGCTGGACGAGCTTGGCCGCACGAACCAGCGCCAGCGCCGCCGCGCCGGTCATCCCGGAGGTGCCGTTGATCAGCGCCAGCGCCTCCTTGTAGCCAAGCTCCAGCGGCACCATGCCGTGCTCGGCCAGCACCTGGGCGGCGGGCCGGATCTCGCCGTCGACGCGGAACGCGCCGTGGCCGATGAGCGGCAGCGCGAGGTGGGCCAGGGTCGCGAGATCGCCGCTCGCCCCGAGCGATCCCTGCTCGGGGACGACCGGATGCAGCCGGCGATTGAGGAACTCGGCCATCATGTGCACCGCTTGCGGGCTAACGCCCGAATGGGCCTTGAGGTGGCAATTGAGCCGCGCCACCATCATCGCCCGCACCACCTCGTCGGGGAACAGCGCACCGCTCCCGGCGGCATGGCTGAGCAGGAGGTTGCGCTGCAACTCCGACTTGTAACGCGGCGGGACGATGAAATTGATCAGATGGCCGAAGCCGGTGTTGACGCCGTAGATGGGGAAGCTCTCGGTACCCCATGCCTGGACGCGGACGAAGGTGTCCTCGACTTCCTTGATCTTTCTCGCATCGAGCTCCACGGGCTCGAGGTTCACCGCCACGTCGTACACTTCAGAGACCGTGTGATTCTCACCGCTGAAGATCATCTTGATTCTCCTCGAGTCATGTCACGCTGACGGGTGTGCAAGGTCCGACAGAAGCCTTGCCGCCTCTTCGTCCGAGACGCTGTGCACCTGTTCCAGCAGTTGGTGGAGTTGCGCCACGAAGTCGACCTGCTCTTGCCGGCCGCGCTGCTCCGCGACGAAGCCTGCAAGCCCGGCGACCGTGGGGTGGGTGAAGACATCGCGCACGCGGATGTCGATCAGGTAGTGCTCGCGGAGCCGGTTGGCGGCGCGGGCGGCCAGCAGCGAGTGGCCGCCGGATTCGAAGAAGTCGTCGTGACGGCCGACCTGCTCGCGGCCCAGGCACTCGGCGAAAACCGCGGCGACCAGCTGCTCGTCGCCCGACTCCGGCGCCGCGGCTGCCGCGCCGCGATCCGGAACGGCGGCGGCGATGCCGGCGAGCGCGCCGTGGTCGACCTTGCCGGTCGCCGTTCGCGGCAGCGCCGCGACCAGCACCAGGAGGTCCGGCACCATGAAGGACGGCAGCTCGCCGCGCAGCCATTCGCGGAGAGCGCTGGCGGCGATGTCGCCACGGACCACGGCGTAGCCCACCAGCTGCTCGCCGCCGTCGACTGCCGTGCGCAACCCTACGGCGCACTCCGCAATCGTCGGATGGCGGGCCAACGCTGCCTCGACCTCCTCGGGCTCCAGGCGCTGCCCGCGCAGCTTGACCTGCCGGTCGGCACGGCCGCGGAGCTCCAGCGTTCCGTCGGCGCGCCAGCGGCCAAGATCGCCCGTGCGGTAAACCCGGTCGGGATAGCAGGCGTGGAGCGGGTTCTGGCCGAAGGCGGCAGCGGTGGCTTGCGGCATCCCATGGTAGCCGCTGGCCAGGAAGGGGCTGCGGACGAAGATCTCACCGGGGACCCCGGTGGGGCACGCCTCGCCGTTGCCGTCGAGAACGAAGAGCCTGCAGCCCGCAACCGGCGCGCCCACCGGGATGGCGACCGCCGCCGCCTCGACCGTGTCCACGCGCTGGCTGGTGACCAGGATGGACTCGGTGGGGCCGTAGACGTTGTGGAGCGCCGGCCGCAACCCGAAGTGATCCAGCCATTGCCGGGCGAGAGCGACCGGCAGCGCCTCGCCGGTCAGGAGGACCGCCCGGAGCGCGGATCGCCCCGCCAGGGCCGCCGCGGCCGCCCCGCCGATCTCGCGGTCGAGGAGCTGCCGGCAGAGGCTCGGCGTCATCTGGATCACGGCAATGTCCTCGCTGCCGATCCAGCCGTGGAGGCGCACCGGGTCCTGGCGGATCTCCGGCGGCGCGATCGACAGGGTGGCGCCGGCCGCGAGCCCGCTCCACACCTCGACGTAACAGGGGTCGTGTCCGACCGAGATCCACTGCGCGACCCTCTCGCCCGGCGCCAGGCCGAAGTGGGCGGCGAACCATTCGACCAGATAGCGGAAACCGCCCTGCGTCTGGACGATCCCCTTGGGCCGGCCGGTCGAGCCGGAGGTGTAGGCGACGTAGACAGGGTCCGCGGCGGTGCCCGGAACGACGGGACAGGCGCGCCACGGCCGGGCCGCGATCGCCTCCATCGTGTCGATGGCGAGCCCCGGCTCCGTGGCCAGAGACCGCAGCAGCTCGGTATGGACCGCGGTCGCCTCCGCATTGGTGAGCAGGACCTTCGGCCGCAGGTCCTCGACGATCTGCCGCAAGCGCGCCGCCGGGTGCTCGGGGTCGAGGCAGACGAAGTGTGCGCCGGCCTTTTGCGCGCCGATCATCGCCGCCACATGGTGGACGCCGTTCGGCAGCAGGAGCGCCACGGGTCCCACTCCTTCGCCATCGGGGACCACGGGCAGCGCCGCCGAAAGGCGCGTTCCCACCCTGTCGGCCAGCCGGTCGAGGGCACCGTAGGTGATGCGCTCGGCGGGCGTGACGATGGCCAAGGCGTCGGGTTGCCGTGCCGCTTGCAGCGCGAACAGCTGATGCACGCCCGCCTCCGCCAGCTGCCAGCGTGGTGGCGAGCTCTCGGGCAGGAGAGCGCGCTGCTCCTCCGGGGTCAGCAGCGCCAGATGCGCGACGGCGCCGTCGGGTCGCTCGGCGAGGCTGGCGAAGAGCACCCTCAACTGCCCGGCCATGCGGTCGATCGTCGCCGGATCGAAGAGGTCGGTCGAGAATTCGAGCGTGACCGTTATGCCGGAGACCGGCTCTTCGCTGACCTCGAGCGCGAGGTCGACGCGGGCGTGGCGGACGCCGGCCTCGTACCAGGTGGCGGCGGCGTCCCCGAAGCGGATGCCTTCCCCGGCAAGCCGGTTGAAGGCGAACAGGACCTGGAACACGGGGTGCCGGCTCAAGTCGCGCACCGGCGCCAGCTCGGCGACGAGCTTCTCGAACGGCAGGGCCTGATGCTCGGCGCCCTCGAGCAGGGCCCGGCGCACCTCCGGCAGGAGCTGCCTCAGGGTCCGTGCCCCCAGGACCCGCGTCCGGATGGCGAGGAGGTTGATGAACGCCCCGATGAGCCCCTCGGTCTCGGTCTGCTCGCGGCCCGCCGTCGGCACTCCGACGACCAGATCGCTCTCCTGGGTGTAGCGGTAGAGCAGGACGTCGAAGCCGGCCAGGAGGACCATCGAGAGCGAAACGCCCTCGGCACGGGCCAGCTCGCGGAGCCGCTCGGTCAGGTCACCCCCCAGGGCGAAGGAGCAGTGGGAACCGCGGAAGGTCTGGCGGCGCGGCCGGGCGCGGTCGATCGGTAGATCGAGGACCGCCGGGGCGCCGGCGAGCTGCCCGCGCCAATAGGCCAGCAGGGAGTCGAGGCGGTCTCCCGCCAACCACTGGCGCTGCCAGGCGGCGAAGTCCGCGTACTGGATGGGCAGATCCGGGAGAACCGGGGGCTGGCCCGCAAGGTGCGCCCGGTAGAGCTCGGTCAGCTCCGCGAGGAAGATGGGGACGGACCAACCGTCGTAGATGAGGTGGTGCAGGGTAAAGGCGAGGATCCGCTCGTCGTCGGCCAGTTCGAGCAGGAGCACGCGCAGGAGCGGCGCCTCCTCCAGGGCGAAGCCGCGCCGGTACTCGGCAAGGATCCTCTCCTGCACCGCCGCCAGCCCGCTGGCGGCGCCCAGGTGCCGCAAGCTCTCGACGGCGAGGGGTATCCGGCCCTCGGGCCGCACTCGCTGCCGGGGCAGCCCGCCGACCTCGGGGAAAGATGTACGGAAGACCTCGTGACGCCGCACCAGGTCGTTCAAGCTGCGTTCGAGGAGATCCCGGCGGAAGGCGCCCGACAGGCGATAGGCCGCGACCGTTACGGTGTACGCCTCGACCGCGTGGCCGCCGGAGTCGTTCGCGTCCCGGAGCTGCTCGAGGAACCAGAACCGCTCCTGGGTGAAGGAGAGCGGGAAGTCGTCCTCGCTGCCGCGCGGCAGCCTGGGGATGCCGCCCCGGCCGGCGCCCCGCTTCTGCGCCAGGCGCAGCGCCAGGAGCGTGCGCTGCTCGGAGGAGAGTCGTTCGAGGCGTCCGCCGAGCGCCGCGGAGGGCCGCCCTTCGGGGACGCTCGCCTGGGCGAGCGGCGCGGCCCGAACGCTCTTGCGGAGCTGGCCTGCGAGCTCCGCGAAGTAGGCTTCGAAGCGGTGTGCGCCCAGGCCCTCGACGAACGCGTGGGCGGCGGAGCGCGACTCGCGTGAGAGCCGCTCGTAGTGCTCGCGGTCGGTGAGGACTCGCGCCAACGCACGGCGCCAGGGGGCGCAATCCTGCGGGGGGATGATCGGCACCGGTTTTTCGAACGGGCTGGTGCGACGGTATTCCGCAATCGGTGTCACCGGCAGCAGGTAGTCGATGCCCAGCTTGGCTTCCGGCAGCCCGCCCAGGTCGCTCGCCAGCACTGGGATGCCGCGCAGCATGGCTTCGACGGCGATCATGCCGAAGGCCTCTCCCCACAGCGACGGCACCAGCAGGACCCGCGCGTCAGCGAGGATCTCGTCGACGTCCGGCCGCGGCTCTCGCACGGTGACGTTGGGGAGCGCCGCGAGCGCCATGCGCTCGGCCTCGCCGGTGCCCCAGGAGGCGACGGCGGCGAACGCGACATCGGGGAAGGCGGCGGCAAGATCGAGGAAGATGGGCAATCCCTTCAGTCCCGAGGCATTGACCAGCGTCACCGCTCCCCTGGTGAAGTCGCCGCGGTGCGGGTAGGGGGGCGCACCGTAGGCCGGCAGCGCGATGACGGTCGAGTCGAAGCCTCCCCAGCGACGGATGTAACCCTTGACGTAGTCGCTGACGGTCAGGATGCCGGCCAAGCTGCCGAAGAGCTTCGCCTTCGCGGGGTCCTGGTCGAAGGCCTCCGGCCCGAAAGGCAGCGTCGGTTGGGCATGGGCGAGGTAGACGACTCGCCCGGCGGCAAGCTCCAGCGCGGCGCCCAGGAACAGGCCCGTGTGGTCCTCCGAGACCAGCACCCAATCGGGCACCATGGCCTCGACCCGCGCCGCGAGGTAGCCGTAGATCCGCGCATAGTCCGCGAGCGAAAACTCCGAGACGGTGGCGTGGACGAGAACGCCGTTGAGGCGATAGACGACGAGATCCTCGCCGGCCTCGAGGATCGGAATCCCCGCCGCGCTCAGATTCTCCAGCAGGCGCTCGCGCTCGTCGGGGCGCGGCCGCGTCGTCTCATAGCCCGGAGCGACTACCTCGCAGACGTGACCGCGGGCCGCGAATGCCTCCATCAGGAGGCGGTTGCATTTGTGCGCACCGCCGAACGGGAACCGGTAGTCGAGCAATTGCAGGAGCAGTAGCTTCATGGGTCTCAGGCTTCCGCGAGCAGGCTCGCGATCTCGTCGTCGGGCTGGATCTCGAGCTCGCGAATCGCGGCCTCGAGGTCGAGGTCGCCGGTGGTCGCGATGAGCGCGGCCTCGACCTCCCGCGCCAGCGCGGCCAGCGATTTTCCGGAGAAGATGACCTTGAGCGAGATGCGGACGGCGAAGGCTTCCTCGATCCGCGCGGCGATCTTGATCGAGAGCAGGGAGTGGCCGCCGAGCGAGAGGAAGTCGTCGTGGGCGCCCACGCGTTCGATCTCCAAAACCTCCTGCCAGATGGTGGCGAGCCGCTCTTCGATCGGCGTGGCGGGCGCCACGTACTCGGCTCGCCCCCATGCCTGGGCGGCGTCGGGAAGGGGCAGGCGATCCCGGTCGACCTTGCCGTTGTCGTTCACCGGCAGCGTCTCGAGCAGCACGAAGTCGCCGGGGATCATCGACGCCGGCAGCGCCTCGGCCAGGCGGTCGCGGACGCGGGCGACGGTGAGCGCCGGGTTGTTGCGCACCAGATAGGCGACCAGGCGGCCGGCGCGCAGGACGACCACGGCGGCGCGAATCCCCGGGGAGCGCAGCAGCGTCTGCTCGATCTCGCCCAGCTCGATGCGGATGCCGCGCACCTTGACCTGGTGATCGCGGCGCCCCAGGTATTCGAGCGCGCCATTGGCGAGATGGCGGCCGCGGTCCCCCGTGCGATAGAGCCGCCCCCCGACGCTCGCGGGATCGGGCAGGAAGCTCGCGGCGGTGCCGGCCGGATCGTTCCAGTAGCCGCGCGCGATCTGAGCGCCACCGATGTGGACCTCGCCGGCGGCCCCCGGCGGAACCGGCTCCCCCGCCGGATCGAGGAGGTAGATCCGCACGTTGTCGAGCGGCCGGCCGATGGGCGGCGACCCCTCGCCCTCCCCGCCGTCCAAGGCCATACCGGTGGCGCAGACGCAGGCCTCCGTGGGGCCATAGGCGTTGATCAGGCGACGCCCCGCCGCCCAGCGGGCGACCACCTCCGAAGTGCAGGCTTCGCCGGCGCTGACCACGGTCGCGAGAGCCGGCAGGGCGGCGGCAGGCAGGGCGGCGAGCACCGCCGGCGGCAGGGTGACCAGGGTGATGCGCTCGCGGCGCAGCAGGTCGACCAGGGGCGCTCCTGGCAGCAGGTCGTCGAGCTGCGCCAGATGCAGGGTCGCCCCCGCGGCAAGCGTGACGAAGATCTCGGACACCGAGGCGTCGAATCCCAGGTTGGCGAACTGCAGGACTCGGCTCTCCGGGCGGACCCCGAACAGCCGCCGCTGTGCCTGCACGAGGTTGACGATGGCTCCGTGCTCGACCAGGACGCCTTTCGGCCGGCCGGTCGAGCCGGAGGTATAGAGGAGGTAGGCCGCATCGCGAGAACCGACCGCCAGGTCCGGGGGAGTTTGCGGCTGGCGGGCGATCGCCGCCGCCTCGGCATCCAGCGACAGCACTTTCCAGGCCGCTCGCGGCAGCACCTGGGTCGGGGCTGCCGCCGTGACGACGAAGCTCGCCCCCGAGTCCTCGAGCAGGAAGGCGAGGCGTCCCGGCGGCAGGGTCGGGTCCACGGGCACATAGGCGCCGCCCGCCTTGAGGACGCCCAGGAGGGCGACGATCAGGGCAGGGCTCCGCGGCACGGCGAGCCCCACGTGCATGCCCGGCGCGACGCCCAGTGCGATGAGGTGGTGCGCGACCTGGTTGGCGCGCTCCTCGAGCTCGCCGTAGGTGAGCGTCGCGCCGGCGAAGGCCAGCGCCGGAGCCTCCCACCGCAGCTCGGCCTGGCGGCGGATGACGTCGTGGATGGCGGGGAGCGCGGCCGGCGCGCTCGCGGCGACGCCGCTGTCGTTCCACTCGACGAGGGCCAGCTGGCGCTCCGCCGCGGTCATCGCCGGCAGGCGCTCCAGCGGCTCGCCCGGGCCCGCGAGGGCGGTGCGCAGCCAGCCGAGGAAGCCGGCGAGCAGGCGCTCCGCGGTCGAGCGGACGAAGAGATCGGTCGTGTAGTCGAGCTCCAGGGTCAGCCGGTCGTCCCAGTCGACGACGTTGAAGTGCAGATCGAAACCGGTGGCGAGGATGGGCTGCGGCGCCAGCGCCAGCCGCAGCCCGGGGAGGGCCGGCAGTCGCACCGGGCGCTCCAGGTTGAAGGTGGCGGCGAACAGCGGCGTCCGGGCAGGGTCGGGAGCGTGGGCCAGCTCGCGGAGCAGCCGTGCGAAGGGGTAGTCCTGATGCTGGTAGGCGCTGAGCAGGAGGTCGCGGGTGCGGGTCAGGTAACCTGCGAAGGACTCCTCTCCGTCCACCTGCACGCTGATCGGGAGCAGGTGCGCGCAGTAGCCGACCGTGCCCTCGGCCTGCTGCGGCCGGCCGGAGGTCGGAATGCCCAGGGTGAGCCGGGATTGGGCGGTGCGGCGCGCCAGGAAGGAGGACCAGGCGGCGAACAGGGTCATGAACAGCGTGCACTTCTGCTGCTGACCCTGCCGGCGCAGCTCCGCGGTCAGCCGCGGATCGAGGTGGGCAGTGACGCGGGCGCCACGGAAGCTCTTGCGCGCGGGACGCCGGTGATCGGGCGGCAGATCGAGGTCGGGACTGCCCTTCGCCACCTGCGCACGCCAGAACGCCGCGTGCTCTGCCATCGCCGGCATCTCCTGCTGGCGCTGCTGCCAGAGCAGATAGTCACGCCAGGCGAGGGACCTCCCCGGCCGGGCCGGCGTCCCCTGGAGATCGGCGGCGTAGAGCTCCAGGAGATCCTTGACCAGGACCCCCATCGACCAGCCGTCGACCACCAGATGGTGCGCCGCCAGGACCAGCAGGTGGCGTTCGTCGGGTAACCCCAGGAGAGCGGCCCGGAACAGGGGTTTGCGATCGAGATCGAAAGGCTGGCCGGCCTGCTCGATCCACCACGCTGCGAGGGCGGCTTCAGCATCCGAGGAGCGCTCGAGATCGATCTCCCGGAGCTCGATCTCGGCCTCGGGCAGGATCACCTGGTGCTCGCCGTCGGCCGTGAAGATCGTCCGCAGGGACTCGTGCCGGGCGACCAGACCGCGGACCGCCCGGGCGAGGGATGCGACGGCGAGCCGGCCTCGCAGCTCCAGGGTGATTGATATGGTGTAGGCGAGCGAGCCGGAGTCCCCGAGGCGGCTGATCATCCACAGCTGTTGCTGCGCCTCGGAGAGCGGCATGCTGATCGCTGCCAGCGCTGCCGGCGCTGCCGGCGGCGACGGCGGCGCGGCCGCCTCGCGGGACGCGGCAGCCGCGGTGAGGAACCCTGCCGCGCGGAGCTCCTCCACGCTCTGGCGCGCGGCTTCGCGGACGCGCCGGAGGTCCTCGTCGGTATGAGCGGTCGAGAGGAAGCAGGTCCGGCCTTCCCAGACGTAGACGCCGTGGGCGACCAGGGACTGGAAGAACAGGTCCATGTCGAGAGGCTGGTAGAGGTAGCTCCCGTTGCCCGCCAGGACGAAGCGGAAGAGAGAGGCGAAGGACACCACCTCGATGGGCACGGCCGCGGCGCGGAAGTCGTCGTTGAGCGCCGCCGCGAAGGCAGCGGTGCGCTCGTTGAGCTCCGCTTGCAGGGCCGGGCCCGCCGCTTCCAGGTGGCGGAGGACAGCCAGGGCGGCGGCCATGGCGAGCGGATGCTTGCAGAACGTGCCGGCGACGAACGAGGTCTCCGTTGCCGGTCGCGAAGCGTCGCCGTAGCTCCAGAGCCCGCCGTCCACGGCGTCGAGGAAGCGGCGCCGGCCGGCCACGACGCCGATGGGCATGCCGCCGCCCAGGGCCTTGCCGTAGATCGCGAGGTCGGCCTCGACCCCGAAGTAGCCCTGCGCTCCCCGCGGATGGGAGCGGAAGCCGGTGATCACCTCGTCGAACAGGAGCGGTACCTTGGCCTCGAGCGTCAGGGCGCGCAGCCGCCGGAGGAAGTCGGCGGGTTGCAGCTCCGGGCGGCGGCTCTGCACCGGCTCCACGAGCACGGCGGCCAGCTCGGGCAGCAGGGCCGCGATGGTCTTGAGGGCGCGCTCCTCGCCGTAGGGAAGGACGATCACCTGGCGGCTCGTCGACTCGGGTACGCCGGCCGCCATCGGGTCCGCGCCCGCCCTGGGGTCCTCGCCCGGCCGCGCCACCGCCAGAGTGGGATCGGCGTGCCCGTGATACGAGCCGGAGAACTGCACGAACCGCACGCGTCCGGTTACCGCGCGGGCCAGCCGGATCGCCGTCATCACCGCCTCGGTGCCGGAGTTGCAGAAGGTCACGCGCTCCATCCCGGTCATCGCCGCGATCCGGGCCGCGACCTCCCCCGCGAGATCGGACTGCACCCCGAGGTGAATCCCGCGCTCGAGCTGAGCCCGCATGGCTGCCATCACGAAGGGCGGATTGTGGCCGAACAGGTTGACCCCGAAGCCCATGGCGAGGTCGACGTATTCGTTGCCCTCCCGGTCATGGACGCGGGCGCCGGTGGAGCGTTCTGCGACGATGGGGAAGCACATCTCCTTCGTATCCGGGCGGAAGCCCATGGTCATGCGCAGATCGGCCCAGTGCGCCCGGTGGCGGTCGGCCTCCTCCCGCGAGCTGGGAGTCCGGTGGCACAGGCGCTGGGTCAGGTCGTCGACGTAGCGCCGTTGACGCGGCGTCAAGGCCCGTTGCTCCTCGGCCAGGTGGCCCAGCGAAAATGCCGGGCGGCCTGGGGGTGCAACCAGATTGGGGGGCTCGATGGCCGGGGGCCTCGGCACCGCGCCGACCGTGGCGACCGCGGCGGCCGGGGTCGGGGCGGCCGGCGGCAAGGTCGGTGCCGCCGCCGCCAGCGCCGCCAGCTGCTGCTCCATCAGTCGCGAGACGACGTCGAGCTGGCGCTGGAAGAGCTGACCGAGCTCCGCGCCCGCCAGCGGCCCTGGCGCATGGCCGGCCGGTGCCGGCAGGGGAGTCACCCCGATGACCGCCGGGACCGCCGGGATCGCCGGGGCGGCCGAGCGCGGCGGCACGACGGCCGTGTGCGCTTCGAGGTAGGCAGCGAGGAGGGAGAGCGAGTGGGCCTCCTCGAAGAAGAGGCGGACCGGCAGCTCGATGGCATAGGTCTCCTCGATGTTGCGGACGAGGCCGACGAGGACGATCGAGTCGGCGCCCAGCTCGAGGAACGGGACGTCGGGGTCGATCGTCGCCGGGGCGAGCTCCAGGAGGCTCCCGATTGCCTCGCGAAGGTGCGCCAAGATCGCCGCCTGGCGAACGGAAGAGTCCGCCGCGACGGCGGGATCGGCGGTCATGCGCTCATCCACGGGGGCGCCGTACCAGTACGCCTGACGTTCGAAGGGATAGGTCGGCAGGGTGATGCGCCGGCGGGTGAACGGCGCGTCGAAGGCCCGCCAGTCGACCGCGACTCCCCGCGTGTGGAGCGCGGCCAGGGCGTCGAGCATGGTCTTCTCTTGCGGCCGCTCCGGCAGCAGGGAAGAGAGCCAGGTCGCCGCATCCTTGCCGGCAGAGCGCCGGGCCATGGCGCTCAAGGTGGCGCTTGGCCCGAGCTCGAGGAAGAGGCCGTAGCCGTCGCCGATCAGCCGGCCGATGGCGGCGGCGAACCTCACGGGTTCGGTGAGGTGCCGGAGCCAGTACTCGGCGCTCAGGCTCCCGCCCGGTGCGACGACCTCGCCGCTCAGGTCGGCGACCAGCGGCAGCGTCGCCGGTGACGGCTCGATACGGGCGAGCAGCCGTGCGAAGGGCTCGGCCACACCGGCCATGAGCGGCGAATGGAAGCCGTGGGTGGCTCCGAGGTCGTGGACCCTGATCCCCTGTGCGGTGAGGAGTGCAAGGACGCTCGCCACCGCCGCGGCTTCTCCGGAGACGACGACCTGGCGCGGCCCGTTCAAGGCCGCGATGGCAACCCGGCCGGCCTGGGATGCCACGGCCGTCCGGACCTGCGCCTCGCCGGCGAAGACCGTCGCCATCGCACCCCGTCCCGGGGCCTGCTGCATCAGCCGACCCCTCTCGGCGAGGAGGGCCAGCCCATCCTCGAGTGTCACGATGCCGGCGGCGTGGGCCGCGGCGTACTCGCCGGCGCTGTGGCCGAGAACCGCGTCCGGCGTCACCCCCCAGGAGCGCCAGAGCGTGAGCAGGGCGTGCTGCAAGGCGAAGAGGACGGGCTGGGCGAAGCGGGTCTCGCGCAGCGAGCCGGCCGCCGCGTCACCGCGGAGGAGAGCGAGCAGGGAGAAACCGGCCGCCGCGCGGAGGATCTCCTCGCAGCGGTCGAGGGCGGCACGGAAAGCCGGCTGGCTCTGGTAAAGGCGCAGCCCCATGCCGGCGTGTTGCGAACCCTGGCCGGTGAACAGGAAGGCGAGCTTGGGCCGCGGGCTCCGCACCCGTCCGCGGTGCACGCCGGACCGGCTCTGGCCCGCCGCCAGCGCCCTGAGACGCGAGAGCAGCGCCGCCGGTGAATCGGCGGCGAAGGCGGCTCGGTATGGGAGAAGGGAGCGCCCCGTGTTGGCGCTGAAGCAGAGGTCGGGAAGCAGGGGTGGCTGCGGCCGGTCGAGGAGCGTGCAGTAGCGCCGGGCCAGCTCGCCGAGCGCCCCCTCGCTTTTCGCCGAGAGCGACAGGACGTGCCAGGTCCGATCCGAACCAGGCGCCGGCGTCGGCGGTCTGGCGAGCAGCGGGCTCTCTTCGAGGATCAGGTGCGCGTTGGTCCCCCCGAACCCAAAGGAGCTCACGCCGGCTCGGCGCGGCAGAGCGCCACGGGTCCAGGGCATCGGCCGCGTCGGCACGTAGAGCGGCGTGTCCGCAAGGGATATCTGATCGTTGAGCCGCGTCAGGTGCAGGTTGGGCGGGATGACCTCGCGGTCGAGCGCGAGGACCGTCTTGATCACCCCGGCGATCCCCGCCGCCGCCTCCAAATGACCGATGTTGGTCTTGACCGAGCCGAGGGCGCAGCGGCGGTCGGGCGCTCGCCCCGCGAGCAGGACCGCCTTGAGTGCGCTCACCTCGATGGGATCGCCCAGGGCCGTGCCCGTGCCGTGCGCCTCGACGTAATCGATGGTGCCAGGCGCCACTCCGGCCAGCCGCAGGGCGCCGGCGATGACCGCTTCCTGCGCCTGGCGATTGGGGGCCGCGAGCCCGTTGCTGCGCCCGTCCTGGTTCACGGCGGAGCCGCGGATCACCGCCAGCACGCGGTCGCCGGCGGCCAGGGCGTCGCCCAGGCGCTTCAGCACCACGAGGCCGCAGCCCTCGCCCCTGACGTAGCCGTCGGCGGCGGCATCGAAGGTCTTGCAGCGCCCGTCCGCCGCGAGCATGCCCGCCTGGGAGAAGGCGATCGTCGAGTGGGGGGTCAGGGTCAGGTTGACCCCGCCCGCCAGAGCGGTCTCGCATTCCCCGGTTCGCAGGCTGAGGCAGGCCTGGTGGAGGGCCACGACAGAAGACGAGCAGGCGGTGTCCAGGGCGAGGCTGGGCCCCCTCAGGTCGAGGGCATAGGAAAGCCGGTTGGCGGTCAGGCTCAAGGCATTGCCGGTTCCCGTGTAGCCGTCGATCTGCCTGGGATCGGCGGTCTGGAAGCGCGCGTAGTCGTTGGCGCAAACGCCGACGAAGACTCCGGTGGCGCTCCCCGCCAGCCGGTCGGCGGCGAGACCCGCGTGCTCCAGCGCCTCCCAGGCCACCTCGAGCAGGAGCCGTTGCTGCGGATCCACCCGTTTCGCCTCGTGCGGGGAGATGCCGAAGAAGGCCGCGTCGAAGCGCTCCACGCCGCGGAGGAAGCCGCCGAAGCGAGTGCGCATCCGGCCCGGCTGCCGGCCGTCCGGATCGAAGAGCGCCGCCGCGTCCCAGCGCTCGGGCGGGACCTCGGAGATCGCGTCGACGCCGTTCGCCAGGAGCTCCCAGAACGCTTCCGGTCCGTCAGCGCCCGGGAAGCGGCAGCCGATGCCGAGGATCGCGATCGGTTCGGCAAGCCGCGGCTGGGGGCTCTCCCGGGTCTCAGGGCTGGCCGCGGCACCCGAGAGATGCGCGGCAAGCGCGGCGATCGTCGGATGGTCGTAGGCGATCGTCGGCGGCACCGGGAAACCCAGCCAGTCGGCGAGCGCGGCCGACAGCCGCACCGCGTCGCTCGAACCCAGACCGTAGCGGGCGAAGGGTTCCCCGACGTCGAGATCCCCGGGCGGCAGGCCCAGCTGGCCGGCCAGCCTCGCCACCAGCCAGGCTTCGACCGCCGAGCGCTCCGGCCGTGCGGCCCCGGCGGGGCCGGCGGTCGTCGCGGCGGGACGGGGCGTCGCCGGCGTCGCCGGCATGTCCGGTGTTTCCGACAGCCGCCGGGACCAGGAGGCCGCGGCGTGCAACCGCTCGGCAAGATAGTCCTCCCGGCAGGCCTGCCGCTGGATCTTGCCGCTCGAGGTCTTGGGGATGCTCATGGGACGCAGCAGCACGAGGGCGTGGACCTGGAGACCGTGGTCGAGGGCGACCGCCGCGCAGACCGCGCCCACCACCGCAGCCAGGTCCAAACGGTGCAGGGCCGAGCGCTCGATCTCTTGGACGATGACCAGGCGCTCCTCGCCCCCGGCCGCGCCTGCCACCGTGAAGGCGGCCGCGGCGTCGGGCCGCAGGGCCGGGTGACAGCGGCCGACCGTGGTCTCGATGTCGCTCGGGTAGTGGTTGGCCCCCTGGAAGATCAGGAGGTCCTTGAGGCGGCCGGTGACCAGCAGGCCGCCGTCGTGAAAGATCCCCAGGTCCCCGGTGCGCAGGAACGGTCCTTCGCCGGTATCTGCAAGCTGGGCGGTGAACGTCGTCCGCGTCTCTTCCGGGCATCGCCAGTAGCCGCGAGCGACGGTTTCACCAGCGACCCAGATCTCGCCGATCTCGTCGTCGGCCGCGCACCTGCCGGTGTCGGGGTTGACGATCCGAATCCGAGTTGCGATCTCGGACGCCCCACAGGAGACCAGGGTCGTCGTTCCGGTATCCGCCGGGTCCAACGGATCCGCCGGGTCGGCCAGTGCGAAGCGATGGTGCTCCAATGCCCGGCGATCGACCCTCACGTAGACCGGCGCCTGGTCGCGCCGGATCGCCGCCACCTTGAGCGTGGCCTCCGCGAGGCCATAGCAAGGGCAGAACGCTCGCGGATCGAAGCCGCAGTGTCGAAACGCCGCCGCGAAGCGATCCAGGGTGTCGCGGTGAACAGGTTCGGCGCCGTTCCCCGCCGTCTGCCAGCGACTCAAGTCCAGGCCGGCGCTCTGCTGCCGGGTGATGGTGCGAGCGCAGAGATCGTAAGCAAAATTGGGCGCGGCGCTGTGCGTCGCCCGGTAGCGGGAGATCGCCTCGAGCCAGAGCAACGGCTTTTGTAAAACGAAGGCCGGGGCCATCAGGTGGCAGACGAAGCCCTTGTATAGCGGCATGAGCAGCCCGTAGATGAGCCCCATGTCGTGATAGAACGGCAGCCAGGACACCAGGATGCTTTCGCCGGTGTGCACCGAGCCGCGATCGATGTCCTCCAGATTGGCGAGGAGATTGACATGCGACACCATGACACCGCGCGGCGTTCCCGTGGAGCCGGACGTATATTGGAGGAAAGCCAGCGAGTCCTTGGCCGGCCGGTAGGGCACGGCAGTCGTCGGGCTCACGGCCGGGGCGGCGGATGAATCGATCCAGTGCAATTCCGCCAGCTCCGGCAGATGCTGGAAGTACTTCGCTCGTCTGGTGAAAACCTCCCGGTTCGTCAGTACCAGCCGCGTTCCCGAATCTTCGATGATTCCTTTCAGGCGAGGGTCGGCGCGGTTCAGCTTCGGTGGGAACATGGGGACGGCGACCACGCCGGCCATGAGGCAGCCCAAGAACGCCGAGATGAAATCGAGACCCTGGGGATACAGCAAGAGGACCGTGTCGCCGGCCTTCGCCACCGCCGTCAGCAAGGCGGCGGTAGCGCGCGCCCTGCGATCCAGCTCACCATAGGTCAGCCAGGCGGCTCCGGCTGCCCCCTCTTCATAGGAGTAGGCGAGCGAGTCGCCGTTTTCCGCGGCGCGGCGGTCGAGACAATCGAGCAAGGACCGATCCATTGGCGGCTCCTGGAGATGGACCTGGCGCTCCGTCGCTCAGGACGGTGACCAGGCCGGCGAATTTTTTCCTTTGATAACCAGCGGCAGCGAAGTTTAACTTAAGCTGCTTCTTTCAATCATAAAGACATTGTGCATTGCGCATGCCATGCTGACCGCCAGCCCGTGCCCGCGGCGAGCCCGACGGAACCTGAGCCGAGGCACTGCGCTCCACGGCGCAGGATCTGCACTGCCAGGTGCAGGCCCTGCATTCGTCGACCGAGGCCGACGAATCGACCGGATATCACGATCGGTAAATCACCAACCGGTCACATTTAGTCTGCTTGCTGCAAGTGCTCACTCCACCGTCCCCTGAGCGACCAGGAGCTTCCAGCCCGGGAACGGCGTCTTGGTGACGTCGAGGCCCGAGGTGAAGTAGTAGAGCCGCTGCGTCGCAGGGCCGGCCGGCGCCTGCTCGAAGCGCTGGCGGAGGTAATAGGGCGGGATCGCCTGGTAGTAGAGCTGGGCGGTCACGATGACACCGTCGAGGGTGGTGCCGGCGGGGACCGGCACGGCGTAGCGCACGACGCTCTGGCCGCGGGCACCCAGGGGATCGGCGTAATGCGGGTCGTCGCCCGTGCCACGCGACCAGGTGGCCTCGAGGGGCCGCCCGTTGAACACCGCCAGGTCGGGCCCCGACCTGCGCCAGCCCAGGGGGAGGATGCGGTTGTCCTTGAAGTGCTCGTCCTGCCGCAAGAAGCTGGTGGTGAACCTGCCTTCGGCATCCTTGAGCAGCTCTTCGTAGATCTGGACCTGATCGGAGCGGGTGATCGGCGCGCCGGGCGCCCAGAAGTGGGGCTGGAAGGTCTGGCCGTCCGGGCCGGCGGAGCCATTGCTCTCCGATGGCAGCACCCGGCCGTCCTGGTCGACCAGGGCGCCGATCGTGTTGGTGCGCCCCGACTCGAAAAGCACCTTGCCGCTCTTCTTGTCCCGCACCACGAAGTCGAGGAAGGCGCGGCGGAAGCTCACGCCGCTCGGAAAGCGGTGGCCGGTCAGGTTGGTCACCGTGACGTCGACGGTCAGCGTGGCCGCCGTGCCGCTGCCGCTCAAGGCTGGTCGTCCCACCGCCACCGTCGCCGTCTCCTTCGTCGCCTGGTCGAGGAAATTGCGGACGGCGAAGGGGATGCCGCTCGTCGGTTCCTGGCCGCTACAGCCGCTCGACATGTAGTCGCAGCGGCGGACGCCGAGGTCGTCGCTCCACTGGTCGAAGAGCGCCAGCAGGAAGACGTTCAGGCCCTGCAGCTGGTGGCGCACGTAGTCGCCGGAGTGGAGTGGAACGGAGAGGTCGGCATTGGCGGCGCGGTGCTCGGCCGCCGGGTACTTGTCGTCCTCGACGGCGGCGATCTGGGTCTGGATCGCGGTGCCGTTGAGCTCGCCCTTCATGTGGCAGTCCTGGCAGGTCTTGGCGCCGGGGTGGCCGTTCGGCCTGATCTCGCTCTCGAAGGAGCTGTTGAGCCACTCGAGATAGGTCGCCTGCTCGAAGGAGGTCCCGTCGCCATGGCCGCCGCCGCCGCCGTGGCCGGCGGCCGGCGCGATCGGCGCGATCGGCGCGTCCAGGATCGGCAGCTCGATCGTGTGGCAGGTGCCGCAGAGGCGCGGATTCTTCACGTAGGGGTCGTGGACCGGCTTGATCCCCAACGAGTTGTCCATCGGGATGGTCACCGGTTTGTCATAGGGCCCGGAGAGCTGCTCGGCGGGGGTGTAGCGGAACTGTCCGGTCGAGCTCTCGGCAATGAACTGCATGACGCTCTTGCCCTCGGTCGACGCCACGTGGTGGCAGACGGCGCAGCTCACGCCGTCGCGGGCCAGCGCGCCGTAGGGGAACAGAGGGTCCTTGACGTTGCGGATTCCTACGATCGGCGGCGTGAAGCGCTCCTTGCCGCCGCTGTCCAGGGTGAGCTGCCGCTGCCCCATGGCGCCGTGGCAGCTGAAGCAGAGGTTGACGACCTCGGCCGCGTTTTCCGGGTTCTCCGGGCGCTGGTGGCGCAGGAAGGCGATCTCGCTCTCGAGCTGGGCGTGGAAAATCGGGTCGCGGCCCGCCAGACCCATGGGCGACCAGCGCCATTCGCCGTAGGGCGCAACGTTGACCAGCGGCTTGTCGGCGACGCGGTTGTCGGCCCACAGCATGACGTTGCCGTAGCGGTTGCCGCTGTGGCACCCGAAGCACTGGTCGGAGGTCACGAAGTGCTGCGGTTTGACCGGCGGCGAGACGACGTGGTCGAAGTTCTCGCCCGGAAAGGGATGGGGCGCAGGATCGACGTGCGTGCCGGCGAAGAAGCTCGACCAGTCGCTGCTGACCGACGGGTGAGCGGCGACTGTATGCAGCGCCTGCTCCACGCGTGCCAGCACTCGCGGGTGGGTCGATTCGAGCTCGTCGTGCGCGTTCGGATGGCCGGCGAGGAGCGGCAGGAGGGGGGCGCCTTCTTCGCGCGTCGCGATATGCAGGCGGGGCGCGGTCGCCGGCGGCGTCAGCGGGTCGCTGAAGAACCACGAGAGATCGTCGCGAAAAGTGAGCGGCTGGCCCGGCAGTCCCTTGATATTGGTGGTGGCCGAGAAGGTCAGCTCCTTATCGGCGGAGCCGTGGCAGCGCAGGCAGTAAAGGCCAAAACCGGCATTGAAGACCCCGAACGGCGGCGCGTAGCTGTTCGGCGCCATGCCCTTGTACGCCTCGGCCCAGTACCAACCGTCCGCTGCCCCCTGGCGGTCGCGAATCATCACCGTCCAGTCGTAGTGCTCTGCGAAATAGGTGTGGACCTGCTCGCGCGTCCACCCCTGGTACTGGCCGGCAGGCGGGGTGTCGAATTGCTCTTTGACGATCATCGCCCCGTCGGGCACGTTTCCCTGCCGTCCCTCGACCAGCCAGCGTGCGAAGGATGGCGAGTACCAGACGCGGACGACGGGATGGGTTCCGTAGTAGGCGCCGTCGATGTAGGGGCCGGTGTCGCGGAGCGACTTGTCTTCGCACCAGCCCAGCCGCTCGTAGGCGCCGTCCCTCAGGAACCTGGACAGGAGGTCCTGAAAGGCAGCCGGATTCTCGTGTCGGGCGAAACTGCTGGGCAGCGGCAGGCCCGACTCCTGGCCGTTGAGGCACGGGAGCGCCGGCGGCACGGTGGCCTGGGAGCGCTCCTCGGCGCCGGCGCCTCGCACGGCGGCAAGGAAGGCGAACGCAACGACCCAAGGCGTCGAATGAGCTTGGCAGCGCATGAAGCCTCCGGACGAGATGGCAAGGCGGTCGGAAACCGCACGAAGATACCACGAGGCACATTGCGAAAACGCTGCCCCGAGGTTACGGTAGCGGCGCCCGGGTGCGAGACCGCCGGCGCGGTTTGGGGCGCCGGCGGCGCTCTCGTCCTCGACGTCGAGCTGGCGGCCCCACGCTTGGCGCGTGGAGTGGGTCAGGCGGTGGTTTGCCGCTCCTGGACCGATGCGCAACCCATCAACAGGCGTAGCATCGGGTTCTTGCGCAGGTGTTGCAGGTCAAGGTCGGGCAGGGCATGATGCTGATCCCACCGTTGACCTCGATGAGGTCGGCCGACTCCAGCTGCCGGACCGTCTCGCGCGACAGGGACAACCTTCTGAGTGCTTTCTTCATCTCGCTCTCCTTGTTCCCTAGTTACAGCCCATGGGGTTGCAGACGCTGTAATCGCGGCAAAGGCTGAAACCACACCCCGAGGCTGGATCGCAGGCGGTCGGAACTCCGGTTGGCTTGATGCCGCCGGCCAGCTGCCGCAAATCCGTCGAGTCCAGCAGGTGAAGCGTTTCACGATGGAGCCTGAACTTTCTCGCACTCTTCCTCACGGTGCCTCCTTTGCCGGACCGGTCCGGCAGCCACATGCCGGATCAGGCCGGCAGCAGCGGCAATTTTAGGGCCGCCACCGCGAGTGGAGTGCGGCGTTTTTTGTCCTCATGAGGCGCACGACGAGTGAAGACACCACCGGCGGGTGGTCACGGGGGGTGAGGGCTGAACGCCCTCCCCGGCCTCAGGGCTTCACGACCGGCGAGGACGCGCCGCCCACGATGGCGAGCGACTTCGGGTCCTGCACGAATGCCACCACCGTCAGGGCGGCGGGCGGCCAGGACGGGTCGAGCTCGAGGTCGACCTCGCCGTCGCGCTGCGCCCCGGCGCTCTTGGAGAGCTTGAAGGCCTTTTGCAGCCGGCGCACCACGTAGTCGTCGCGCAGGGTCGTGGAGGCGTTCTCGCCGCTCTTGACCGCCGTGCTCAGGCCGCTTTGGGTGAGCGCCACCCAGACCTCGGGGTCGGCGTTCCCGGTCTGCCGCAAGGTCTGCGCCGACACCTTGACCGGCAGCTTCTGATGCCTGCCGCCACCCGTCGGCGCGCCCAGCGACAGGTCCACCCGCGCCGCCGGCTCCTGCGCCCGCGCTGCCGCGATCTTGCTCAGCACCTCGTCTCGCCGCGACCCCACGCAATCGCTGCGGCCGTCGATCACCAGCTCCGGGGTGGCGACGCCGTCGTGGCCCAGGGTATGCGCGTAGCCTTCCTGGCGCTCCGACCAGCGCTTCGAGGAGAAGGGATCGGACCAGCCGAGGTGGTCCCAGTAGTCGACGTGGTAGGCGAGCGGGATCACCGGACCCGCAGACCCGTCATGACCGAGCTCGGAGAGCACGCGGTCCGCCGGCGGGCAGCTCGAGCAGCCCTGCGAGGTGAACAGCTCGATCACCACCGGGGCTCCGGCCTGCCCACCGGCAGGGGCGGCGGCGCTCTGACCGGCGGCGGCGCCGGCCAGCACCCAGCCGGACGCGACGACGATGGCGAGCAACGCGGTGACCGGCACGGCCTGCCGCAGCTTGGACATCGGCGCCTCCGTCCTGGCTCCTCGGGCCAGGTCTATTTCCAGTGATCTCGTCGGCAAGTGTGGCTCCGAAGCTGCCATGTCGCACTCCTTTGCGGGGCTGCCGGCGGCTGCGAACCTGCACCGGCGGCGCCCCTACGCGGCGATTGTGGCGCCTTTCCGGCAGCCTGTGGAGATCCAGTTTCGGGCCGGGCGATAAAGCCAGTTGGCGGTCAGGGGTGTGCTGTCCCTGAGGCAGCGGGCGCCGCGGCCTTGCCCGCCTCCTCCACCTGCCAGCCGCCGCCCAGGGCCCGGTAGAAGTTGACCATGGCCACCAGCCGGTCGTGGCGGTTCTGTACCAGGAGGTTTTGGGCGTTGAGCAGGCTCTCCTGGGCGGTGATCACCTCGAAGTAGGCCGAAAGCCCCGAGTTGTAGCGCAGCAGCGACAGGCGCACCGCTTCCTGGTAGGCGTTCACCGCCCGCTGCCGATCGACTTCCGCGGCGGCCAGCTTCTGCAGCGCGAACAGCGAGGTCGAGACCTCGCCGAGGGCGTTGGTGACCGCCTGCTCGTATTGCAGCTTCGCCTGCTCGAACTGCGCCACCGCCACGCGCTGCTGGGCGCGCAGGCTACCGCCCTCGAAGATCGGCCCGGTGAGGCCCGCGGCGATGGTCCAGGCCTGGCCCTTGCCGAGCAGGTGCCGCAGGTCCGGGCTCAGGCCGCCGAACATGCCGGTCAGGCTGATGGTCGGATAGAAGGCAGCCTCGGCGACGCCGATGCCGGCGTTGGCGGCGACCAGCTGCTGCTCGGATTGCCGCAGGTCGGGCCGCCGCAACAGCAGCGCCGCCGGCAGGCCGGCCGGGATCTCCGCCGGCAGCGGCTGGCCGAACAACGGCGCACCTCTGGTGACGGGCCCGGGGCTACGGCCGAGCAGCAGCGACAGCTGGTTCTCCTTGGCAGCGATCTGGGACTCCAGCGCCGGCACCTGCGCCGCCTCGTCGGCCCAGGCGGCGTCGGCGTTGGAAGTCTCGAGAGCCGAGGCGACACCCCCTTGCAGCTGGCGGTTGAACAGGTCGAAGGTGTCGTGGAACGCCGTCGTGGTGCGGCGCGCGATCTCGAGGTCCTCGTCCAGCTGCCGCAGGTCGAAGTAGGCGGCGGCGACCTCGGAGACCAGGGCCAGCACGACGCCTCGCCGCGCCTCCTCGCTGGCCAGGTACTGGGCCTTCGCCGCCTCGTTGAGGCGCCGGACGCGGCCCCAGAGGTCGATCTCCCAGGAGACGTTGACGTTGGCGGTGACGAAGTCCGAGGCGACGCCGCCGGACGGCGCGCCCGGTTCGAAGCCGGAGATGCGCTCGCGCCCGAACTGGCCCTGGTAGCCGACCTGGGGATAGAAGGCGGCTCCGGCGATGCCGTAGCGGGCGCGCGCCTCCTCGACCCGGGCGGTGGCGATCCGCACGTCGTAGCCGTTCTTCAGCGCCTCCTCGATCAGCGACTTGAGGGTCGGGTCTTGAAACACATCCCACCAGGGCAGGTCGGCGAGCGACGCGGCCTGGGCCTGCCCGGCGAGCCCATAGAACTGCTCGGGCGTGGCCACCGGCGGGCGCTGGTAGACCGGTCCCACCGTGCAGCCGGCGGCGGCGCCGGCGAGCGCGGCCGCGGCGAGGAAACCAAGCCAGGATGTCCATTGGCCGCGCGTCATCCCGGCGCCCCCACCGGCGCTTCCTCGCGGACCTCCTGCCGCTCGTGCTGCCCGGCCTGCCGCTCCTCGCGCGGACCATCACCCGGCGGCGGCCCTTCTCCCTTCGGGCGCTGGCGGCGCTCCGCCCCGGAGATCCGCTCGACCACCACGAACAGCACCGGGATGAGGAAGATCGCGAAGCCGGTGGCCGCCAGCATGCCGGTGATCACCGAGGTCCCGAGGATCTGACGCGAGGCGGCGCCGGCGCCGCTCGCCACCCACAGCGGCACGCAGCCGAAGATGAAGGCGAAGGAGGTCATCAGGATGGGCCGCAGGCGGAGCTTGGCGCCGCCCAGCGCCGCGTCCTCCAAGGATTCGCCGCGCTCGAACTCGTCCTTTGCGAACTCGACGATCAGGATGGCGTTCTTGGCGGCGAGGCCGATGAGCATCACCAGGCCGATCTGGCCGTAGACGTCGAAGTCGAAGTGGCGCAGCAGCAGGCCCGCGAAGGCGCCGAAGACGGCGACCGGCACCGAGAGCAGGACGCTGAACGGCAGCGACCAGCTCTCGTAAAGGGCCGCCAGGATCAGGAACACGAAGATCAGCGACAGCGCGAAGGTCTTGCCCGAGGTGCCGGCAGCTTTCTGCTCCTGATAGGAAAGGTCGGCCCAGGAATAGCTCATCTGGGAGGGCAGCGCCTGCTTGGCGACCGCGTCGAGGGCGGCCATCGCCTGCTGCGAGCTGTAGCCTTCCGCGGCGGAGCCGGTGACCTGCGCCGAGCGGAAGAGATTGAAGCGCGTCGTGTACTCCGGCCCGGCGATGTTGCGGATGGTGACCAGCGCCGACAGCGGCACCATGGTGCCGTCGTTGTTGCGGACGTAATACTGATCGATCTGCCGGGCGTTGGCGCGCGACTCCGCCTCGCCGCTCAGGAACACCCGCCACTGGCGGCCGAAGCGGTTGAACTGGTTCACGTAGACGGCGCCCAGGAACGCCTGCAGGGTCTGGTAGACGTCGCCGATCGGCACCCCCTGCTTGATGACCTTGTCGCGATCGACGTCGACGAACACCTGCGGCACGCTGGCGCGGAACACGGCGTTGACGTTCTGCAGCTCCTTGCGCTTGCGCGCCGCCGTCAGGAAGGTCTGCAGGTTCTGGTACAGGTACTCGGGGGAGCCGCCGCTGTGGTCCTGCAGCCACAACGAGAAGCCCCCCGCCGCGCCGAGCCCCGGGATGGCGGGCGGCAGGAAACCGAAGACGGCCGTGGCCTCGGGGATCTGCGCCTTGACCTCCTGGTTGATCTTGGTGATCAGCGCCTGCGCCGTCTGCCCGGAGCCGGAGCGCTGCTCCCAGGGCTTCAGGCCGACGAAGTAGAAGCCGTAATAGGACGCCGAGACGTAGGAGAGCAGGCTGAAGCCGGCGATGGTGGTGTAGTAGCCGACGCCCGGCGTCTTGGCGAGGATCGCGTCGGCTTTGCGGCAGGCCGCGTCGGTGCGTTGCAGCGAGGAGGCGTCCGGCAGCTGCAGGTTGAGGAAGAAGTATCCCTGGTCCTCGGCAGGCAGGAAGCTCCCGGGCACCGACCTGCCGAGGAAGAACGCCAGCACCGCGAAGGCCGCCAGGATCGCCAGGCCGAGCGCGAACTTGCGGATCAGGAAGCGCGAGGCGGTGATGTAGCGGTCCGTCGCCTTGCCGAAGACCCGGTTGAAGCCGTCGAAGAAGCGCGCCAGGAGTCCCCGCCGCTTCTCGCCCTTGGGCCGCGGCTTGAGCAGCATCGCCGACAGCGCCGGCGAGAGGCTCAGCGCGTTGAACGCCGAGATCAGCACCGAGATCGCGATGGTCACCGCGAACTGCTTGTTCAGGCGGCCCTGGATGCCGCTCATCAGGGCGACCGGCAGGAACACCGAGGCGAGGATCAGCGCGATCGCGACCACCGGCCCCTGCACCATCTCCATGGCGCGGATCGTCGCGTCGCGCGGCGCCATGCCCTCCTCGATGTTGTGCTCGACCGCCTCCACCACCACGATGGCGTCGTCCACCACCAGGCCGATGGCCAGCACCAAGCCGAACAGCGACAGGGTGTTGATCGAGAACCCGAGCAGCGGGAAGACGGCGAAGGTGCCGATCAGCGAGACCGGCACGGCGATCAACGGGATCAGCGTGGCGCGCCAGTTCTGCAGGAAGATGAACACCACCAGCAGCACCAGGCCGATGGCTTCGAGCAGCGTGGTCAGGATCTCGCGGATGCCTTCGGTGATCACCACCGTGGTGTCGAGCGACACCAGGTAGTCGAGGTCGTTGGGGAAGCGCTGCTTCAGCCGCTCCATCTCCTCCTTGACCCCCTTGACCACCGACAGGGCGTTGGAGCCGGGCAGCTGGTAGATGGCGATGATGCTCGACGGCTGGCCGTTGAGGCGCGCGATCTGCTTGTAGTTGAGCGCCCCCAGCTCGATGCGCGCGACGTCGCGCAGCCGCACCACCGAACCGTCGGGGTTGAGCCTCACCACCACCTGCCCGAACTGCTCGGGGGTGACCAGCGTCCCCAGGGCCCGCACCGTGTAGGTGAACTCCTGACCCGCCGGCGCCGGCTCGGCGCCGAGCTGGCCCGAGGGGTTGACCGTATTCTGGCGTTGCAGGGCCTGGGTGAGATCGGCGACGGTGAGCCCGAGCTTCGCCAGCTGGTCGGGCTTCACCCAGATCCGCATCGAGTAGTCGGCGGCGCCGAAGTTCAGCACCTGGCCGACCCCCGGCACGCGATACAGCGGGTCGTCGACGTTGATCAGCGCATAGTTGCCGAGGAAGAGGTTGTCGAAGGTCCCGCGCGGCGAGTACAGGGCGATCAGCAGCATCGGCACGCCCGCCGTCTTGCGGTAGGTGAGACCGAACTGGTTGACGTCGGACGGCAGGTTGGGCTGCGCCTGGGCGACGCGGTTGATGGCGTTGACCTGGTCGATGTTGACGTCGGTATCGACGTCGAAGACGACCCGCAGCGTCATCTGGCCGTCGCTCGAGTTGACCGAGTACATGTAGAGCATGTTGTCGACGCCGTTCATCTGCTGCTCGATCGGCGTCGCCACCGTCTGCTCGACGGTGATCGCGTCGGCCCCGTTGTAGGTGGTCTGGATCTGGATCTGGGGCGGGATGATCTGCGGGAACTGCGCGATCGGCAGGCCGGTCATCGCGACCACGCCCAGCAGCACGGTGAGGATCGCGATGACGATCGCGACGATCGGCCGGTCGATGAAGAACCGTGACATGGGTCAGTTACCCGAAGGCGAGGACGGTTGCCGCGGTGTTGCGGCGCCCGCCGGGTTGGGCGGCGCGGGCGAAGCCGCGGCTGCCTGGGCCGGCCCCTCGACCGGCTTGACCAGGGTTCCCGCCTTGGCGCGCGAGAAGCCGTCCACCACCACGCGATCCCCGGGGCTGAGGCCAACCTCGATGACCCACAGGCTGCCGGTCCGCTGCCCGACCTGGACGTTGCGGACCGCCGCCCGGTTGTCGGGGCCGACGACGGCGACCTGGTAGCCACCTTGCAGCTCGTTGACCGCCCGCTGCGGCACCAGGATCGCTCCCCGTTCGACGCCGGTCTCGGCGCGGACCTTGGCGTACTGGCCCGGCCGCAGCAGGTTGCCGGGGTTGGGGAACAGCCCGACGGCACCGATCGTCCCGGTCTTCACGTCCACCTGGCGGTCGGTGAAGATCAGCTTGCCCGGGTGCGGAAAGGTGGTGCCGTCGGAGAGCACCAGCTCGAGCCCGCCGATCCGCTGGGCGGCGGCAGGATCTGCCTGACCGCGCTCGCGATAGCGCAGGTACTCCTGCTCGCTGAGGTTCCACTGCACCCGCAACGGATCGACGCGCGAGACCGTGGCCAGCACGCTCTGCGGGCTCACCAGGTCACCGACCTGGGCGGTGGAGGCGCCGGCGATGCCGGCGATCGGCGAGGTCACCCGGGTCCAGCCGAGATAGAGGCGGGCCTGGTCCACGGCCGCCCGCAGCGCCGCGACCGCCGCCCGCGCGACCTGTTCGGCCGAGACCGCGTTGTCGAGCTCCTGCTGGCTGAGCGCATGCTGCTCGGCGAGCGGCCGGAAGCGGGCGACGTCGCGCTCGGCCTTGGCGAGGTTGGCCTGTCCCTGTCCCAGGTTCGCCTCGGCCTGCTGCAGCTGGGCCTGGAGCTGGCGCGGATCGACCTCGAACAGCAGCTGGCCCTGGCGGACGAAGCTGCCCTCGTCGTAGTTCCGCCGCAACAGGTAGCCGGTGATCTGCGGCCGGATCTGCGCATTGATGTCGCCGGCGGTGGTGCCGATCCACTCGCCGTAGACCGGCACGTCGCGCTGAATGACCGGAGCGACGACCACCACCGGTGGCGGCGGTGGCGGCGGCGGCGCCTTCTTGCCGCAACCGGCGGCGCCGGCCGCGGTTCCGGCGACGCCAAGCAAAGCCAACCCGAGGAGCAGCTCCCGCCTCATCCCTCGTCTCCTTGCCCACGATGCAACACCATGGAACCCGCCGCCAGGGGAGCGCGAGAGCGCCTGCCTGGCCCGGTGCACGCTAGGCCAGAACCGCGGATCCGGGGAAAGCATTCCAGGGCATGCAGGCACCGGTTGCGGCAGCGCTTGGGCGCAAGTTTTGCGCCCGTTCTCGACGCAGCCGCGACGCCAGCGCGTGATATCGCGTCGCGATATGAAGGGTGGCGCGCCGTGCGGCGGCGACGCCGTCCAGCGGCGCCTTCCGGCGGCGCCGTCCAGCGGCGCCTCCAGCGACGCGACGGCGCGGCGGTGACTTTACTTGTAGTAGCCCGAGACGTCGATCAGCAGATTGGCGCTGCCGGCGCCGTCCGACTGCACCCAGGCGGTGCCCAGCGGGTCGCCGGTGAGGCCGATGACGGTGTTGCTCGCCAGCAGGCGGCCGGCCGAGAAGTTCAGGCTGGAGGTGACGTTGGCGACGCCGCTGGGGCCGATCCGGAGATCGCCGGCCGCGGACGGGTTGACCACGGTGACGTTGGCGGCCACGGCCTTGGCGTCGGCGGGGATGCCGCACTGCCCGGCGAGTTGGAAGGCCCGGCGCGAGCCGAAGCCCGCCAGCGCCGGCCCGCCATAGGGTCCGGTCGGCCCGCGGGTGTCGACCACCCGGCAGGGAGCGACGGTGAAGAAGCCCAGGGGCGCGGCGGCCGGCGCGTAGGCCCAGAGGTGGGCGCTCTCGTCGGCGACGTAGAGGCGTCCGTCGATCACGATCAGGCTCTCCCAGTGAATGCCGCCGGGGCTGGTGTCGCCGAACAGCTGATTGCCGGTGGTCGGATCGAGCGCCTTGACGCCGCCGCTGACGTAGAAGACCAGGCCGTTGGCCACCACGACCGAGGTGCCGCCGCTGCCGTTGGTCCACATCGCGCTCATGCTGGGATTGCCCATGCCGTCGACCACCATCTTCAAGCCGGTGATGCCACCGCCGTTGGCCACGAATACCCAGACGGTGCCGTCCACCGGGCTGACCCAGACCGCCGGCTGCGTCAGGATCTCGCCGCCCTGGGGAAGGCCGAGGACCTGCAACTCGCCGCCGACGTGCGCCGGGCCGCCGGCGCGGCTGAGGTCCGCGAGCTTGAGCAGCCGCAGCTGGGAGTCCTTGCCACCCTGCACCGCGAGCGGCGCGACGTTGCTGCCCGGCACCGGCGGCAGCAGCGCCGGCGAGGTGCTGCCCAGGTCGAGGTCCTCGTTCTGCAGGGTCTGGAACTCCGTCGGCGTGTAGCTGTCGAGCGGCTGGCCGTTGGCGCCGGTGCCGTCGGGATGGGCGGCCAGGACGCTGTCACCCCAGTTGCGGCCACCGGTGCTTGCGTCGTAGGTGCCGTTGCTGGAGGTGAAGAAGATGCGGTCGAGCTCCGAGCTGTAAACCACCGAGGGGCGTCCCCAGACGGCCGATTGCACGCCGCCGGAGCAGTCCGGAGTGCCGGGGGACATGACGAAGTGGACCGCCTGGTCGCTGCACATGGCATTGAAGACGTTCTGCGTGCCGGTCGCCAGGTTGATCGCGGTGATGTGCCCCTGGTAATCGCCGGCGTCGCCCGGGTAGCCGCCGTTGGCGACGTAGAGGTATTCGGCGCCGCTGTTGGTCACCACCACCGAGAGCGGCGGCGAGCACTTCTCCACGCTCGGTTTGAGCGTCGCCAGCTCGGGCCA